>JADHED010000084.1_pt1 | contig 129894 bp, 114 predicted proteins | sample 8952041 | NCBI WGS metagenome assembly JADHED01 (sample SAMN16124423, study PRJNA663239) | bioreactor sludge metagenome | isolation source: sludge (control) | place: India:Bengaluru | collected 2018-09-08 | reverse complement strand
CAACAGATAGGTTGGGGAAGCAGAAAGTATAAGGATAATGAAACCACACTCTTTCCACTGAATCTACTGGCAAACATTCAAATTGGTTATCGTTTTTTGCCATCTACATTTTTACCTCACAAAAACTTCAGGATAGGTATAGACTTCAATGCACGTCTGGTTGGCAATTACAACAACCATATAGAGATAACCACTTTTGATGCCAACAGGAAATCCAGAGGCACACAAAAGTTTGATGATGCAATGATAACATTGGGCTTGTTTGCAGCTTTAGAGCTGTAAGCCCATTCGTTGTTTAAACGCGGGTTTCAATAAGTCTTTCAGTTGACTGTATGGTAAGAACAATGTTATGATACCATCAGCATAAGAGGCTATCTCGTAAGGATTGTACACAAAATTGATACCCGTAGGTGTTATGCAAACATTACCATTTGGCATTACCCTATCAGTCAGCAGTCGGTCTTCAAATGTCTCCGTAGTTGACATGGAAAAATAACGACGAGCCTCTGCATCCAGCAACAGGTTTAGTTTATTGCTGTCTACTGTCATTACATCTTCTATCTTCCAAACACGCTTTTGTTGCATGTCTATATTCATATAGCTTACGCCATAGTTACCATGTGCACCACCTGTATACTCGCTGCCCGACATTTCCATCACCAACCAGTTATTATCGTTGAAGATGACATCCATCGCTACGCCACTGTAATAATTGTTCCAAGACTCTCCAAGATTACTGTCGGGCTCTTCTGCCAATACACCTTTGTACCACTTGCCGTAGTTTTCTATCTGCTTCTTCACACAGTCTTCTATTGTAATAGCGTTGAGGCTATCCGCACCCAGCTCCTGCATTATCAGCTTTTCTATAAACTGAACATCTTCATTCTTCATAGCACTGCTACCACGGATTAGCTTGTAGGCAATGGTTGCGACAGGTTCAGGCTTGTCTGCTTTATATCTTATTGAGTCTTCTTTTTCCCAAATGCTTAGTTGGTAACTACCTACCGGATATTCTTCTTTCAGATTAATATCATAAGTCTTACTACCATCAGGGCTTGTCCAATTGCCGGTGATGGTATTGTCTTTCAACTGTATTTTCCAAGTGGCTTCCCTTTCATCTGCACGGGTGGCTGGTGGCTCAGCTACTAAGTAGCCATCTGTTATGGTTGTATCTTTTGTAAAGTATATACCAATGGGCTTCCCTTGCTTTATGTAATAGTAAGTACCGGAAAGCGCACCATTGTCTGATGAAAGATGCAACACAACGGGTTGCCCTGCTATAGTACCGCTGTAGCGCTTGTAATACGTGTTCTTATAAATCGTTACATCGCTTTGATTTACAAGCTTTTGTTGTTGTGTACTATTATCGCAAGATGCCAACAAACAGCTAAATACAGCTAAATACAGCCATTTCATATTCTATAGTCTTCTTGGTAGTAAAGATAGCTCTTAATACAAACCATATATTAACCGAAACTTGAAGCTACTTGTAGAAACTCTTTATAGAGCCCGCCTATAACACTATAGTAATACTATCATTTTGTTTAATAATACTATCGATATAAAAACATTCTGATTAAACACCTGTCATTTCATTTTCAAGTTTTATATGAATTCAAATAAAACCTTCAACAAAAAATCAGCAAGTCATGTTATCCCTATACAAAAACAATATGACATGACTTACAGGAAACTATTACTCACCACATCAGCCGTGCTATCTATGGGAGTAGCAATGGCACAACCTGCTAAAATACAGGTTATTCATAATTGTGCAGACAAAGCTGCAGACACTGTAGACATTTGGGTAAATGGACCTACAACTACTAAGTTGGAGAATGTACCATTCAGAACAGCGACAGCTTACCTTTCTTTGAATCCGGGTGTTTATAATATTGGTATTGCACCTAAAACGAGTAGTGCTGTTACGGACACTTTCTACAACCTGAATGCATCTCTGGCTGCTAATGGTAAATATGTAGCTGTAGCAGGTGGTATTGAAAGTTCTACTGGTTACAATCCTGCACCTCCACTGCGCATCAGTGTATATGCTACAGCCAGAGAAGTTGCAGCAAATGGCACTAATACTGATTTATTGATATTACATGGAAGTACTGATGCACCAACAGTAGATGTACGCTCAGGTACAAGCACTTTGGTAAATGATATAGCATTTGGATCGTTTTCTAATTATGTAGAGCTACCTACTGCAGACTATAAAGTACGCATTACAACAAGTACTGGTGCTACTACGGTACAGACATACAGTGCCCCTTTACAAACATTAGGACTTGGTGGTCAGTCTATTGTAGTGTTAGCATCCGGCTTTTTGAACCCTGCTAATAATAGTAATGGTGAGGCATTTGGTTTGTATGTAGCATTGGCTACAGGTGGTGCATTGGTACCATTACCTACTACAACTGCGGAAGTTTTTGCACGCGTGCAGGCAATACACAACTGTGCTGATAAAGCAGGTGATAGTGTAGACGTATACCTGAACGGAACAAAGATAGCAGACAATTTTGCTTTCAGAACGGCTACAGACTTTTTTGATGTACCTGCCAAAACACCTATCAATGTAGGTATTGCGTTGAAAAACAGTAGCTCTGTTGCAGATACATTCTATAACCTGAATGCAACGCTTGACTCAGGTGGTAGATACATACTGACAGCAAACGGTATTGAAAGTCCTACAGGTTACAGCCCTAATCCTGCATTCAGGCTCAGCGTATTCGGACCAGCAAGAGAAGTTGGTGCAAATAGTGCTAATACAGACCTTTTAGTGATGCATGGTAGTACAGACGCTCCTACAGTAGATGTACGCTCTGGTGGCAATGTACTGGTAAATGATATTGCATTCGGCAACTATAGTGGCGGTTATCTATCATTGCCTACAAGCAACTATACTATAGATATTACAGATGCTACAGGTGCTACAACTGTAAAGAGCTATTCAGCACCATTACAGACACTTGCACTGCAAGGACAAGCTATTACAGTTTTGGCATCCGGCTTCCTGACACCTGCCAATAATAGCAATGGTGCAGCATTTGGATTATATGCAGCATTGGCTACAGGCGGTGCACTGGTACCATTACCAACTGCAACTACAAGCATCAATAATGTAGCAGCAAAAGGGCTTGCTTTCAGCATAGCACCAAATCCTGCAAATAATACTATCAGCATTAACGGTATAGATGTGAACAGCAATGTAAACATTACAATTACAGATATTTCAGGACGTGTAGTTAAATCAGTTAATAATGCAGGGGCACAAATCAACATCAGCGATTTAAACAGTGGGGTTTATTTCTTGAGGGCAGACAATGGCGTAGAGCAAGGCGTACAGCGATTTGTTAAACTGTAGTTGTTTTTGTGATTGGGTATGTGATGAGTAAGGGCACCTTTCAAGGTGCTCTTACCTTTTATAGTACATCCGATATTGTTCCTTTCTTTCCGTTGATGATAAATTCATCGCCTGCCTTCTTCCCTTTCAGTTGCATACCAAGCGGAGCGTCTATTGATATAGCATAGTAGGTTTTGCCATCTACCGCCAATTTACCGGCACTGATGGAAATATAGTATATGCCTTGTGTTGTGTGTACCAAACTACCGGGTATGATAATTGCTGAATCGGTATCAATTGCTATCCTATCCAACACATCCATTTGCTTGCGCAGTTGCAACAAGCGTGCATTATTCAGGTCTATATCCTGCTGCATCATTTCGCGGGCGGTTTCGTATTTATCACCCGCGCTGCTCTTGGTTTCATTGCGTGCAGCTTCGCGTGCATCTGCAATTACAGCTTCTGCATTTTGTATGTTATTATCCAGATAAGCACGGCAAAGATTATGTAGCTGTTGTTTAATGAGCATTGTCAAATATAGCTCTTAACACCTATTTTCTCCTTCCATTAATTTTCGCTCTCCAATCAAAGCTTACCCCATAATCGCTCTTATAGTATGAGATACTATCTTTATTAATAAACACCCCATCAGAATAGCGACCATTTCCACATAAATGCGTGCTATCCAACATCCCATATACTTCTACCTGCCCACTAGTGTGCCATGTAAACTTTATTGCAGGTAGTAGCGTATCCCTATAATCAAAACTTCTTATTCTGGTTGAATCTGAAATTGAATAACTAATTGTTACATCATCGGTATAGCTGGTTTCAGTAGTATCCTTTGGCTTCATGTCAGGATGCCAATAGGTTATCTCCCAATACGTTAATCTGTACTCTCCCACAATATCACTTCGGAAATCACTTGTAGGAACAGGTGTAGGTTCTGGTGTTTTTTTGCAAGCCGCTACTAATAATAGTACGATGACAAGAGTAGTGTGTTGTATAGGTTTCATAAATAGGTATTAAGCTATTATCTAACGCAAAATCATACCATATGGTATACAAAAGTAAAGGCTACCAAATGGTAGCCTTACTTGATTTGCGATCTATATAATCGATGGGTTAGAAACTATTAGCTGCAACCTGTTGTTGTACCACAGTTAGGGCACATGTAGCAAGTACCGTTTCTCAGGGTGATGTTGCCACAGTTGCGGCATACTGGTGCATCGGCACTGGTTCCCATCATCTTCTTAATATCTGCAGTTTTATCTGCTGTTGCTGCCACCGGTTTTGGTGCAATGTTTACATTCTTTTGCGTTTGTGCAGTTGGCGCAGGTGCTGTTACGCGTACTTGAGACAATTCCTGTTGACCGGCATTAGCATCGTCTTCTTCCTGCTGTTGCATACGCTCAGGGTCTTGTACGTGTACCAGGTCATTACGGTCAAGATATTCATAAGCCAGCAAGCGGAATACAAAGTCAAGTACTGATGTTGCAGACTTGATGTTCGGGTGTTCTACAATACCTGCCGGTTCGAAGCGGGTAAACGTAAACTTGTCTACGAATTCATCCAGCGGCACACCATACTGCAGGCCTATTGATACTGCTATAGCAAAGCTGTTCATCAGGCTACGCATGGTAGCACCTTCTTTCGCCATATCCAGGAATATTTCACCCAGTGTGCCATCACCGTATTCACCTGTACGCACAAACAATGGTTGTCCGCCAACTTTTGCTTTGATGGTATAACCACGACGTTTAGCAGGCAATTGTTTGCGCTCTACGATACGGCTCAGTTCGCGTTTCAGTTTCGTATCAGGGCTTGCCTGTACGCGTTTGCTCACTTCTTCCAGCAGTTCGTCGATAGTGAGTTTACCCATATCAACAATTACACTGTCTTCAGCAGTAGCTTCCGCTTCTTTTGTTTCTTCTTTTTTCTTTTTATCGCTCTTGTTGCTCAGTGGCTGGCTCAGTTTAGAACCATCGCGATACAGCGCACAAGCTTTGATGCCCAACTGCCAGCTCAGCATATAGCAGTCTTTTATTTCATCTACAGTAGCTTCGTTTGGCAGGTTAATAGTTTTAGATATCGCACCGCTGATGAATGGTTGTGTAGCACCCATCATACGGATGTGACCGTGTGCATGGATGTAGCGTTCGCCTTTCTTACCGCATTTGTTTGCACAATCAAAAACAGGCAGGTGTTCTTCTTTCAGGAACGGTGCACCTTCTATCATCATCGTACCACACACATAGTCGTTTGCAGCTTCTATCTGCTCATCGCTGAAGCCTAATTCTTCCAACAAGTTGAAATCAGGAGCAAAGTATTGCTCAGGTGTGAAGCCGAGGCGTTTCAGACACTCTTCGCCAAGATTGTATGCGTTGAATACAAAGCCTATTTCAAATGCGCTTTCTACAGAAGCATCCAGTTTTTTCAGTTCATCTGCAATAAAGCCTTTTTCGCTAAGTGTCTCGTGGTTGATGTACGGAGCACCTGCAAATGTTGCATGGCCTTTTGCATACTTAACAATAGCATCTGTTTGTTCAGGTGTATAACCCAGTTTCTTCAGTGCAGTTGGTATAGATTGGTTGATGATTTTGAAGTAACCACCACCAGACAGTTTTTTGAATTTAACCAATGCAAAGTCTGGCTCAATACCTGTTGTATCACAATCCATTACCAGACCGATAGTACCCGTAGGTGCAATAACAGTAGCCTGTGCATTGCGGTAGCCATGTTTTTCACCCAGTTGTACAGCATCGTCCCATGCTTTAGTTGCTGCTTTCAGCAGGTAGTCAGGGCAATACTTAGCATTGATACCCATTGGTTTTGTTTCCAGACCTTCATAAGCATCAGCAGCATCGTATGCAGCAGCACGGTGGTTGCGCATTACACGCAGCATGTGCTTTTTGTTTTCGTTGTAGCGAGGGAATGCGCCTAGTGCAGCAGCCATCTCTGCAGATGTTTTATATGCCACACCATTCATGATAGCGGTGATAGCTCCTGCTATAGCGCGTGCTTCTTCACTGTCATAAGCAATACCGCTCACCATCAGCATAGAGCCGAGGTTTGCATAACCCAGACCCAGTGTACGGTAGTCGTAGCTCAGTTGTGCCACTTCAGGAGAAGGGAACTGTGCCATCAATACAGATACTTCCAGTACTACTGTCCACAGACGCGTCATGTATTCAAAACCTGCAACGTCAAATGTGCTTGTTTCTTCATCGAAAAAGCGACGCAGATTGAGTGATGCCAGATTACATGCTGTGTTATCCAGGAACATGTATTCTGAACATGGGTTTGATGCACGGATAGGACCACCTTCAGGGCATGTATGCCATTCGTTGATGGTAGTATCGTACTGTGTACCAGGGTCAGCACAACGCCATGCAGCATAAGCTATCTTATCCCACAGTGCATTTGCGGATATTGTCTTCATTGTTTTGCCGGTGCTGCGGGCTTTCATTTCCCAATCTTCACCATTAGCAAGACGACGGAAGAATTCGTTTGGAACACGAACAGAGTTATTTGAGTTTTGGCCGGATACTGTACGGTAAGCTTCGCCTTCGTAGTCTGATGCATAACCTGCGGCTATCAGCGCAGCTACTTTCTTCTCTTCTTCTACTTTCCAGTCAATGAATTCTGTTATTTCAGGGTGGTCAAGATCCAGACACACCATCTTAGCAGCACGACGTGTAGTACCACCACTTTTGATAGCACCTGCAGCACGGTCACCTATTTTCAGGAAGCTCATCAGACCGCTTGATGTACCGCCACCACTCAGTTTTTCACCTTCTGCACGAATGCCTGAGAAGTTTGTACCAACACCTGAACCGTATTTGAAGATACGTGCTTCACGCACCCACAGGTCCATGATACCGCCTTCATTTACCAGATCATCATCAACACTCAATATAAAACATGCGTGCGGCTGAGGACGCTCGTATGCGTTTTTAGAACGCTCCAGTTTGCCTGTTATCGGATCTACATAGTAGTGACCTTGTGCTTTACCATCTATGCCATAGCTGCTGTGCAGGCCTGTGTTGAACCACTGTGGTGAGTTTGGTGCACAGCTTTGCAGCAGTATGCTATATATCAGCTCATCATAAAACACTTTTGCATCTGTTGCAGATGCAAAGTATCCGTACTTATCACCCCATACCATCCAGCAATTAGCAAGACGATGCGCTACTTGCTTGATAGAAGTTTCGCGACCTGTAGTGCCATCAGCTTGTGGCACACCTGCTTTGCGGAAATACTTCTGTGCAAGAATATCAGTAGCTATCTGAGACCAATGCTTTGGCACTTCAACATCCGTCATCTCAAATACTTTCTCACCGTTCGGGTTGCGAATTACCGATGTGCGGTAATCGTACTCAAACATATCAAACGGGCTAACGCCATCTTTTGTGTAGTGGCGGTTGAACTGCAAGCCGGCTCCTTGCTTATTCGTTTTTGCTGCTGCCATATGGGTAAAAATATTTTGTTAAAGAATTATAAAAAATCAAGGTTGAGAAAGCGAAAATATCTAAAACCACATTGCTTGGGAAAATAAGTATTCAACCCTTTGTGGATAACCTGAATTGTATCAATTAAACCCTCACTGGTGGCTGATTTTCAAAGATATACACAATGCACGGGGACAACTTTATTTTGACATTCTGGGAGGGAATTTTTATATTCTTTCACAGGCGATTAATACAAATATAAAAGCCCCGCAATTGCGGGGCTTTTACTATAAATCTTTACTTAAGATTATTAGTCTATAACAAGGCGCTGTACTTGTTTTGCACCATCAGCAGTACGCAGCTCTACCACATATACACCACGAGCCTGATTGCTCATGTCTATATCTTGTGTGAACGTACCACCATTGTGTTTTACAATCTTCTGCATTACAGTCTGACCAGTTATGTTTGTGATATTTATTGTAACATCATTCAATGCTACAGCATTGCTGAATTGCAGACGGAATTTGCCAGTAGTAGGATTTGGATATAACCCAAAGTCTTCGATACCGCCAACATTACTAACACTGGCAGGGAATTGCTTACGGAAAATAACCATCAAATCTTCAGTTTCGCCAGATGTGTAAGGACCACATGCTTCGTCTGAAGGAATGTTAGGCGATATATCATTGTTAAGAATGATACGCATACCTGTAGGTATACCGGTAATAACTTTTGATGGAATTGTAATGTTATTAACAACAGTAAAATTACCTACGCTTGTATATCCTGTATATACTCTCTCGTAAGGAGTTTCGTATTCTTTATCATTATCAAAGTCCATAAATACTGTAATCTTCGCATCAGCATGTACACCTGTACGTTGAGTATGATATACAGTTAATTGATAAGTACTATCTACGTCGAGTAGCAGAGGAGGATTATCTGTATAGTCTGTACGTTTTTCCTGTGCAGCAGGATTCAATAAGTGAGCACCGCCACTGTTGGTATTGAAAGTAGTGAATACAACACCACCAATATCACTACTATCTAATGGATTAATTGAATTTTTAGGATTGCCTCCGATAGCCTGGCTATAACAATAACATTTGTAACCAGGCCTAGCATCTACTTTAACTACCGTGCTATAGCTGGTATCTTTAGTAGGTTCACATATCATGCGAACTTTGTAGTATAAAGGCTGACCTGTGAAAATACGCATCAATGTGTCTTTATTTCCACTATTAGCTATAGTGCTCCATACAATATTATCGCCAGAAACCTGCCATACTCTGTTCAATTCAGACTTGGTTGTTTCATAACCACTATTTGTTGTGATGTAGTCGTAACCTGTACACAATGCACTTTCTGTAGATGCTACACTACCTGCATTACCTGCAGCTTTACATGGTTCAAATCTGATATCAGCAAGGTAATCTTCAACTTCGCCCTGCGTCATGCCAAAACCACATGAATCAATGTTAGAATTACTCAATACTACACGCATACCTGTAATACCAATTTGTGCTGTAGCAGGAACGGTAAACGTACCTGTTTCAGTATACGGTATTAATGAACCTGCATCTATTGTTTCACTGAAAACTCTTTCACCGGCATCGAAAGTACCATTCCTGTCATAATCAATAAAGATAGCAACGTTACCAGGCGAGAATGTAGCAGTTGAGTTAATTGATGATATCAAAACTCTGAAATTATTAATACCGTTTTCGCGATATAATACTACAGGCTTATTTGGCGCATACTGGAAGTTAGAATATGTTTTATTAGCACTAGAATTGCTGAGAGCAGGAGTTGCATTGCCGTTATTGAGAACAGTGTCACCTTTGCTTGTATTGATAACTTTAATATTACCTATATCAAGACCTAAAGTAGATGTAGGGGCTACATCACAATAACAATAATAGAAAGGAGCTATACCTATCCTGTAAATCGGCGTCATATAGCTTAGTCCAGAATTCGTACAAGTTATTTTGCAACGATACCAACGTGGCGCAGTGATGACGTCATTAATTTCACCACTGAGAGAAACAGTACCTGTAAAAGGTTGGAAAGCACTACCATTATCAGAGTATTCCCACTCGTAAGTAAGATTTGACAGATATGAACCTGAAAGACCAACTTTAAACGGTTTGCCAGGACAAACTTCAGAAGGTCCGTTAACAGTATAACCAGAAGGCATACCAGTACAAGGCATACCATATGTGAATATGGTGTTAGGCCTGCTGGTAAGTGGGTAACCTGTAGTTTGTGCACATTGGCTACCTGCACAGTCAGTATTATAATAGTAAGTACTATTGAAAGAAGTATTTGTATAGTTTACACTTGCATTTTGAGTCCAACCACGACAACCTGTGCCCGTACCATGACATACTTGTACTACTATGTTATCTACACCGTTCCACACAAAAGGTGTTGCTAATGTAAATGCATTCATGCCTAATAGCACCGTATATGTACCAGGACCATAAACAGGGAATGTGATACCAGGCTGCCAACTACCAAGAGTAGTAGCACTTGTAGTACCCATCGTAACAGTATAACCAGGAACACCTGTGATAATACCATTGAGGGCAGTTGTGTTCCATTTAATAGCTGTAATAATACCAGGCCCCATACCAGCAGCTGTAAGCTCTGAGGCAAGGAACAGGTATTGCTGCCTATCCCCTTCAAAATAATCATAGAATGGTGCAGGCATACTAAATGCACTACCAGCATTTGTTCCGGTACCAATTAAATAGTCGAGTTGTGCATTGGATGTGAATGTACTAAACACACACACAAGGGCTAAAAGTGCACTTTTTAAGGATTGTATAAATCTGCGACTCATATACACAAGATTAATAATTTAAAATTATTTAGGAGTTGAAAGATAAAAACATTTAGGTAAATAACAAAAAAACAGTAGCTGAAACAGTATATTAATTGATTGATTATTACTATATTAACTATCGATTAAAGAGGTGTTTCTATTTCACAATATATTTCTGATAATTTCTGCTATTTTTACGCAAATTTTAAACAATGCAGTTCCCTGACAATCTGAAGTACACTAAAGACCACGAATGGATATTACTGGAAGGTAATGTAGCTACAGTAGGTATTACTGATTTCGCTCAACGCGAATTGGGTGATATCGTTTTTGTTGACATCAATGCAGTTGGCAAATCGCTTGGCGCAAACGATACTTTCGGTACCGTTGAAGCAGTAAAAACAGTTTCTGATCTTTATTTGCCTGTTGCAGGTACTATCAACGAAGTTAATCCGGGTTTGGATGGTGCTCCTGAAAGTGTAAACTCAGATCCGTATGGTGCAGGCTGGATGGTGAAAATGACTGTTGACAACACTGCAGATGTTGATGCACTGATGGATGCTGCAGCTTACAAAGCTTTGATAGGCGAATAATGCAACCCTCTGCTGAAAAGCAAAACAATATTTTTACAACATATGCAAAGTCCATAGCCATACTATGGACTTTGCTCATTTTCTTCCTCTGTTTTATTCCCGGCAAAGACCTGCCAAATCTCAATATTCCGCTGGTAGATAAGTGGACGCACATGATATTGTTTGGCGTATTCACCATACTATGGCATAATACCGTACGCAGCAATAGTTTTAGCCTGAAGCTTATATTACTTATCATCGCTACATTCCTTGGCTGGCTGGTAGAATATGTGCAGGGGCACTATGTGCAAGGTCGTTCTCAGGATAATATGGATACACTTGCAGATGCCGTTGGCGGGTTAATAGGTATTATACTATTTAGCCTGTATGTGCGTTTTAACAAAAGCACAAAGAGCCAACGTGGCTAAGTTTATTTATTTTAGCACATCAGCAAACAATTGTAATGATATACAGAAGTAAAGCACCCTTACGCATTGGCCTTGCCGGTGGTGGCACAGATGTAAGCCCCTACTGCGATATATATGGTGGTGCTATACTGAATGCTACCATATCGCTCTACGCATATGCCAGTATAGAACCACTGCATATACCCGAGATAATAATAGAAGCTACAGACCGTAATGAGATTACTACCTGTGCATTTGCAAATGAAATAGCTATTGATGGAGTACTGACACTTGCCAAAGGTGCATACAACCATATCGTAAAAAAGTACGGTGCCGTACCAAGTGGCTTTAAGCTGACGACGTTTGTTGACGCGCCAGCAGGTAGCGGATTGGGTAGCTCATCTACATTGATGGTTGCGATAGTAGGTGCATTTGCAGAATGGCTGAAACTACCATTGGGCGAATATGATATTGCACATCTTGCATACGAGATAGAGCGCGAAGACCTAGCCATGGCAGGTGGTAAGCAAGACCAGTATGCCGCAACATTCGGTGGTGTCAACTTCATGGAGTTTTATGAAGGCGACAGGGTAATTGTGAACCCGCTGCGCATCAAACAAAAACTGCTGTTTGAACTGGAGAACAATCTATTACTCTATTTCACATCTACCAGCCGCTTGTCTTCAGATATTATTGAAGCACAGAGCAAGAATGTGAAAGATAAAAACGAGAAATCAATAGAGGCTATGCACCAACTGAAGGAGCAAGCCAATATGATGAAAGAAGCGTTGCTGAAAGGTAATATCCACGACTTTGGTTCTATCCTCGACTATGGTTTCCGTTTCAAAAAACAAATGGCACAAGGCATATCGAACGATGCCATGGATAATATATATCAGACTGCGTTAGATGCAGGTGCTACTGGCGGCAAGATAAGCGGTGCCGGTGGTGGTGGCTTTATGATGTTCTACTGCCCTGCCAATACACGCTATGCGGTGCAGAAAGCACTACAACAGTTTGGCGGAGCGTTTCGTAACTATAGCTTCGTAGAGCACGGGCTATCAACCTGGAGTATATAAGATGGAGTGCGTAGTATTGGCAGGTGGTTTGGGCACAAGGTTGCAGAGCGTAATAGGGCTTTATCCTAAATGTATGGCACCCGTTAATGGTAAGCCTTTTCTGCATTATATATTCAGCTATCTGCAAACACAGGGCTGCACCGGCATCATACTATCGCTGGGCTTTAAACATGAGGTAATAACAGACTGGCTTCAAACAGAACTATGGCCTTTTGCAGTAGATTATGTGATAGAAGAAACACCACTTGGCACAGGTGGAGGCATTAGCCTGGCACTTACAAAAGCTACAACAGATAATGTAGCAGTACTGAATGGTGATACGATGTTTCGCGTAGATGTGCGAGAGATGTTTGCACATCACATAGCAAAAAATGCTGCCACTACATTGGCTTTAAAACCCATGCAGGAATTTGAAAGGTATGGTGTGGTAAGAACAAATGAAGAAGGCTGCATCACCGCATTTGAAGAAAAGAAATACTACAGCGAAGGATTGATAAATGGCGGTGTGTACATTGTAAACAAAGCAGCACTTGCTGCAAAACAATTGCCTGAAAAATATTCTTTTGAGAAAGATTATTTCGAGGCGTTTGTACATGAAGGGAATATGTATGGCTTTATAAGCGATGCATATTTTATAGATATTGGCATACCAACAGACTACGAAAAAGCACAGGAAGATTTTAAAACAGTATTGTAAATGAATATAACCATCATAGGCTCTGCACATCCGCTGCGTGGCGGCGGCATCGCTACCTTCAACGAGCGCATGGCAGAAGTATTGCAGGAGCAGGGCCACAAAATGGTGATATATTCTTTCTCACTCCAGTACCCTTCGTTTCTCTTCCCGGGTAAATCGCAGTTTACAGATGAGCCGGCACCAAAGGGATTGGAGATACGCAGTGTTATCAATTCTGTAAATCCACTCAACTGGTTGAGTGTTGGTAATCGCATCAAAAACGAAAAGCCCGACCTTATCATAGTGCGCTATTGGTTGCCGTTTATGGGGCCATGCTTTGGTACTATTCTGCGCAGGGTTCGTAAAAACAAACACACCAAAATTGTAGCTATTACAGACAATGTAATACCGCACGAGCATCGCCCCGGCGATATGGCATTTACCAAATACTTTCTGAAAAGTGCAGATGCTTTTCTTGCTATGAGCAAGGATGTATTGAAAGACCTGAAACAGTTTACAGACAAGCCTTCTGTCTTCAGCCCGCACCCTGTGTACGATAACTATGGCAATGCGGTAAGCAGAGAAGAAGCATGCACGAAACTGGGGCTGAACCCGAACGAAAAACACATTCTCTTCTTCGGCTTTATACGCAAATACAAAGGGCTCGATTTACTGCTGGATACCATGAAAGATGAACGCATCAAACAAGCGGGCATCAAGCTGATAGTAGCGGGAGAGTTTTATGGAGATGGTGATAGCTACTTGCAACAGATACAAAACAATGGCATTGGCGATAACGTAAAACTGTTTACTGAATTCATACCCAACGACGAGATAAAATATTACTTCTCTGCTACAGACCTTGTGGTGCAACCCTACCGCACCGCTACGCAAAGCGGCATTACACAAGTAGCGTACCATTTTGAAAAACCAATGGTAGTAACCAATGTAGGTGGCCTTGCAGAGGTAGTACCCGATGGCAAAGTAGGCTTTGTAACGGCTCCTGATGCCACAGAGATAGCTACAGCTATCCTGAAGTTTTACGAAACAGGCTCATTGCCCGATTTGAAAAATAATATTGCAACCGAGAAGCAGAAATATAGCTGGTCTACTTTGCTGAACAATTTGTTCGGCGTAGTGGGCTTAAAATAAACTGCCTGCTTCTCCGGGTTTCTTTCTTCCTAAGTGTTTGTATGCTTTTTCGGTGGCTTCCCTGCCGCGTGGTGTACGCATGATGTAGCCTTCCTGTATCAGGAATGGTTCATACACTTCTTCTATCGTACCTGCTTCTTCGCCCACCGCAGTAGCAATATTGTTGATACCTGTTGGCCCGCCTTTGAATTTTTCAATCAGCGTATTCAGGATTTTATTATCCATATCGTCCAACCCACTTTCGTCTACATTCAGCGCACGAAGACCATGCTCTACTATTGCAAGGTCTATTACACCATTACCCAATACCTGTGCAAAATCGCGCATGCGGCGCAGCAAACCATTGGCAATACGTGGCGTACCACGGCTGCGGCTGGCTATCTGCATAGCAGCTTCGGATGTTGTTTTTACATTCAACAATCCCGCAGCACGCATTACAATACGTTGCAGTACTTCGGAATTATAATACTCCAGTCTCGATTTGATGCCAAAGCGGCTCAACAATGGAGAAGTGAGTAAGCCACTACGTGTTGTAGCGCCTACCAATGTAAACGGACTAAGGTTTATCTGAACAGAACGGGCAGCGGGGCCGCTGTCTATCATGATGTCTATCTTGAAATCCTCCATCGCTGCATAGAGGTATTCTTCTACCACGGTGCTTAGTCGGTGAATCTCATCTATAAACAATACATCTCTTGGTTCCAGGCTCGTTAGCAAGCCGGCGAGGTCTGCAGGCTTTTCTATAACAGGCCCGCTTGTTTCTTTGATATTCACACCCAGCTCGTTTGCCACAATGCGCGACAGGGTTGTTTTACCCAAACCCGGAGGGCCGTGAAACAACACATGGTCAAGCGATTCGCCACGCAGATTGGCAGCTTTGATAAATATGCGCAGGTTTTCAACCAGTTTTGGCTGGCCTGAAAAATCGTCTATAGACTGGGGGCGAATACTGTTCTCGTATTCACGCTCCTGTGGGCTTAAATTGTCTGTAGGCCTGATGTGCGATTGCTGCATTGGGTAAAGTTATGAAATCTATACCTTTGCAGCCATTAATACACTTTCCGCAATGAATAATAAGAATCATAAACTGGCTACAAAACTGATACACGCAGGTGTAGAACCGGACCCAACAACAGGTGCTATCATGACACCTATTTATCAGACATCTACCTACGTGCAGGCAGCACCGGGCGACCATAAAGGTTACGAGTATGCACGCACACAAAACCCTACGCGTACCGTGTTGCAAAATGCACTGGCCGCTATAGAAAATGGTACACATGCACTGTGCTTTGGCAGTGGTATGGCTGCTACAGATGCAGTTGCCAAACTGCTGATGCCCGGCGATGAAGTGATAGTGGCTAACGACTTATATGGTGGTACTTACCGCATCTTCACCAAAGTATTTTCGCTCTATGGCATCAAATTCCATTTCATAGATATGGGCAATGCGGAAAACATCCGTGGCTATATCAACAGCAATACAAAAATGATATGGACAGAAACGCCAACCAACCCGTTGCTGAATATTGTTGATATAGAAGCATGTGCTAAGATTGCTAAAGAGCATAAACTGCTGTTGGTGGTAGATAATACATTCGCATCTCCATACCTTCAAAATCCACTGGACTGGGGTGCTGACATAGTACTGCACTCTGCTACAAAATACCTGGGTGGCCACAGCGATGTGGTACACGGTGCGCTGATAATGAAAGATGCTGCGCTGGAAGAAAAACTGCGCTTTATACAAAACAGTTGTGGTGCAGTACCCGGCCCGCACGATTGCTGGCTGGTACTACGTGGAATCAAAACACTACACGTGCGTATGCAGCGCCATTGCGAGAATGGAGAGAAGATTGCCAACTATCTTCGCAACCATCCTAAAGTAGGTAAAGTTTATTGGTGTGGTTTTGAAGACCATCCTAACCACGATGTGGCTAAAAAACAAATGCGTGGCTTTGGCGGGATGATGTCTTTCACACTGAAAGACGATAACATGGATGCGGCGATGAACGTGCTGAAGAAAACACAATTGTTCTCATTGGCGGAATCTTTGGGTGGTGTAGAATCGCTGATAGGACACCCTGCATCTATGACGCACGGTTCCATCCCTCGCGAGGAGCGCATTAAGAACGGCCTTGTAGATAGCCTGATACGCCTGAGTGTTGGTATTGAAGATGTAGATGACCTGATTGCAGACCTTGCACAGGCAATAGGATAAAAAATAAAAGCCCCGATAACTCGGGGCTTTTATTTTGATGTATCGTATACATTGTCTGCATTCACATATACTATCAGTGTTTTGCCTTTTGCCAGTTTTGCATTTCGCTCCACTTCTTTTATCAGGCTTTTGGTATTCTTAGTAAAGAAATGCACCCAATGCAATACAATCACATTATCGTAGCCGGCGATTGTATTTATAGCTGCAGAACCTTTCAAGGGCTTAAGACATTGCAGATATTCCTGTAGTTTTATTTTATTCGTATGCAGCGTATCATACTTGGGCGGAAAGACATCCATTTCACCATGTTTATTCCACGTTAGCCGAAGCATCTTCATATAGCCGTCGCAATTCACTATAGCCATATCCGCTGTAGGCTTCTGTATATAATAAGTAGCTATTAACGGCTGGCTGAATGTCTTGTATATACCTCTTTCAGCACTGTCTTTCTTGTTAATAGTTTTAGCCAGATATGTGTTGTAAATAGTATCTGTGTAATAGCTATACCTGCTGTCTATACCATAACGGTGTTGTAGCTTTGCTATCTTCTCTTCAGAAAGATGTCTGTTATTCTTTACCCCAATAGCTCGCAGCAATACTATTCTGCAACTGCTGAAACAGAGTAAACATAACAGGCCTAACACTATTTGACGCATATACGCTATATCAATGTCCACCAAAGGTTTTTATCTGCATATTTGCCCCAGTCTTTAAAGCTTGTCTTCAGTGTTTCGTACAGTTCTTTCTGGGTAGTCTTTTTGCCTTTGTCGCTGGTGGTAAAATCTGTGTCTTTAGGTTTCACCATGTCTATCTTTTGTGCTATCCAGGTAGTGTGCATACGTGGTATGGCCAGTTGCAGTATCATGCCCGGCAAGCCGCTAAACATTTCAGGGCCGCCACTCACCATAATGTCTTCTGTATAGAAAGCCACCACGTACACAGAGTCGAATATCTTACCAACAGCTTTGCGGCATTTGTAATTGGCTATGGTACGTATTTCGTCACTTATCTTCCACTCTATTTTGCGCATGCTGTCCTCTACCAAAAACTTCTGCTCAAATACAGTTTTGTTTGCCTTCACCTTCTCTGTACCAAAATCTGTCAGTACCACATTATCGCTGGCAGGAGATTGCGCAAACCATAGTTTGGTTCCACCTTCCACTTCTTTACCAGGCTTGTAAAGCGACTTAGAGGTATTAAAATACAAATCGAAATACGATGTGTTGAAATCAGGTATTTGTGCTTTGAATTTTTCAATCCATTGTTTCTGTTCATCATCAAGGTCATTCAGCTGGCGCTTGATGTTTACTTTCTTTTCGTATTCTATTTTACCGTATTGGGTAAACTGTGCACTTGCACCAAATGCGGTCAGTAGAAATATGCAGATTAATTGAAGCTTTTTCATCGAGGGTTATTTTATCATTTTAATAATAGTACCTGCGTCTTGCTCAGGCGTAGCACCTGCTGCAGATTTTGTGAAATTCCATGTAAGCGACAGCAAACCGTAACGACGGATGGTATTGTAGTTTGTCTCTGTTACAATATTATTCTGTGCATAACGGCTGAAGCCGAGGTTTTGGTTCAGAATATCGAATGCAGAGAAGCGCAGCTCTAACTGGTCGTTCTTCATGAATTTCTTAGCTACATAAGCATTCCAACGGAACACATTATTGTTTCTGTCAAACACACTTGTCTGCTGGCGTATGTACCAATTTATGTCTGTACCTACACTGAATTTCAATGGCAAATCGTAAGAAGCATCAAACGATTGTTCGTAAGTCCAGTAGCTTGTTACCAGTGTGTTGATAGTCGACTTGTTATCGTTGTATGTTATGTTAGGATCGTAAGACACACTGAACTTATCATTCTCTGTATGCCAGCCCAGGCGTACACCCACACTATACCTGTTGTTGTCACTTTTGTTCGTAACACCATTGATAACGTTGTTGATGTGATTGATGCCTATGCTACTGTACAGGCCCGCGTCAAAGTTTATTTTATTAAACTGTCTGCCATAGCTTATGTAGCCCCATCCGTTGTAGTTACCATCCACATTTATATACTGGTATGTACGACGGCCTACAGCATCTACGTTTTCAGAACGACTAATGGCATTATCTACCATGTTCATACTCAGGTTCATCCAGATATATCTGTTGGTAATCATTTTATAATCATTAAAGCTCAGGCTTACCCTATGCGTAAACGACTGACGAATGTTGGCATTACCTATTGCTACATTCAGCGGATCCAGGTTGTTGCGCAATGGCTGTATCTGGTCTATAGTAGGCTGTTGTGTAGAGCCATTATAGTCCAGGCTTATTCTGCGCTGTTTGTTGATGCTGTATTTAATGTATGCTTTAGGGAAGAAGTTCGTAAAGCTATAACTGCGTGTAGTATCTCTCATCAGGTCTTCCTGCACAAATGCAGCATTTGATACCGAACCACCTGCAGACATCGTCAGCTTTTTAAACACAAACCTCAGATTACCACCACCTGTATGCGTCATTACGTTGAACATAAAGTTGTTGCTGAAAACAGTATCTAACGATTTGTATGAATCATCAGTTGGTGTCTGTTTGTTGAACGTTTCGCGTACAGAAGTATTATTGTCTACTTTGAATGAATAGTTGGCATCAATAAAGGCAACTTTAGAAAGCGGCTCTGTGTAAGTAACCCTTGCAGATAGTGACAATGCTTTACTTTCGTTCTGTTTACGTTGGTCTGCAATATCACTCACTTTACTCAATAATGTATTTGTTGTCGTATCTCTCAGATAATAAATATTCTCAAACCTCAGGAAACCATTGCTCACCGTTTCACGATAGTTCTCTGTCATATTCAGCGATATCGTTCTGCCTTTCTTTTTAAACTTCTTCCGATAGTCGAGCGTAGCATTCAGCGTTTTTGTTTCCGCATCTGTAGTTACAGTGCGTTTATTGCTATTCAGCATAGAGTCTTGCTGGTCTACAGTTTCTGCAGTATAGTTAGTAGTTGTTTTAGTATTAGAAATACCGCCGTTTGCAGTCAGTTTGATGCTGGACATAGAGTCTATCGTCCATGTATAGTTACCATCTACCCTGTTACGCTGACCAATAGAATACTTATTATTCGTCTGGCTGCTATAGTTCTTTTTGTTGTTTGGCAGCGAGTTTTCGTTCAATGTATTGGTAGTGGCTGCAATATCCTGTTTTGCATAGCGATAGTTACTACCCAGATGATGCTTATCCTGTTTCCATTTGTTAGAATAGTGTGCACCTGCGGTCCATGCTCTCGGGAAGCCTTCACCATTATACCTGCCATCCCAGCCTTCCATATCATCATCTCCACTGGTGTAGTATGTAACAAAACCACCGTCCTCATCCATAAAGCTATTAGAGTTGTCGCTGCCAAACTTATCACGGTCTTCCCATCCTAAACCCATCTTACCCGTATTGGCCATGATACCGAATGCAGAAAGCTTGCGCTTGCCCTTAAAGGCATTGAACATGGCCTGATTTTCAAAATATCCTTGGTCGTCACCGGCACCGCCGGCACCTACTAGCTTACCAAAGTATCCCTTCTTCTTATCCTCTTTCAGTTGCAGGTTGATGGTACGTGTTTTTTCACCATCATCAATACCTGTAAATTCTGCCTGTTCACTTTTCTTGTCAAACACTTGTACTTTGTCTACCGCTTTTGCCTGCAGACTTTTGGTTACCACTGCAGGATCGTCGGTAAAAAACTCTTCGCCATCTACCAATATCTTCTCCACTTTTTCGCCATGCGCTATTATCTGCCCGTTTTTATCTACCTGTATACCTGGTAGTTTTTTCAGCAGTGCCTCTACGTTTGCCCCTTCTTTTGTCAGGAAGCTGTCCGCCATGTATTCAACCGTATCACCTTTTACCTTGATAGCTGAATACTGCTGCGTAAGAATTACCTCCTTCAGCAAATGTGCCTTCGATACCATTGGAATCAGACCAAGGTCTACCGGACTATTATCCTTCACATTAAATACATCCACATATTCTGCCAGGCTGGGGTAGCTGGTCATCAACACATATTTGCCGGGGGCTTTTACCTTCAGCGAGAAGGTACCGTCCTGCTTGGTGCGTGTAAATGTTTCCAGTACAGAGTCTGATGCCCGCAGCACGGTGATGCATGCATAAGGCAGTGGCGCACTGTTCAATGTGTCTGATACAGAGCCCGTAATGGTTATGGGCTGTGCATAGCCTGTGCATGCCAATAGCAGCAAGGCAAAGAGGGTGGTCAAAAGGCGCATGTGGGAGTGTTGGCTAATGGTTTATTGACATTAACGTGACAAAAATGGATGTATTGCCTTAAATCATGAAATTTTAAATGTTAAATATAACTAAAGGCGAAAGCGCAAAAGGGGGGATTTTTTCAAACTATTAATCAAGAGTTTATACACATTATTGACAAGTGCTCATCAATTATATTTTTAAAATGCCGGCTTAGTTTATAACTTTGTGCGACCGCAACAGCTACTTCCTCAATTTTATTGTAATATCTGTATGCTGCGCTACCGGTCTATGACAAAACAGGAGCGTTATGACTAAGTATATATTTGTAACCGGAGGGGTTACTTCATCGTTAGGAAAGGGAATTATAGCCGCATCTCTGGCTAAATTGTTACAGGCACGTGGCTTCCGTACCACTATTCAGAAATTCGATCCATACATCAACGTAGATCCGGGTACGCTGAATCCATACGAGCATGGCGAGTGTTATGTAACAGAAGATGGTGCGGAAACAGATTTGGATCTGGGACACTACGAGCGTTTCCTGAACACACACACATCACAAGCCAACAACGTAACTACAGGACGTATCTACCAATACGTTATCAACAAAGAACGTGAAGGTGCTTATCTGGGTAAAACCGTACAGGTTATCCCGCACATTACAGACGAGATAAAGCGCCGTATGACGCTGCTTGGCAAAGACAATAAATATGATATTGTTATTACCGAACTGGGTGGTACAGTTGGCGATATCGAATCACTGCCATACATTGAGGCTGTACGCCAGATGAAATGGGAACTGGGTGATGACCGTGCGCTGGTAGTGCACCTGACACTGATACCATACCTGAAAGCTGCCAAAGAACTGAAAACAAAACCAACACAGCACTCTGTAAAAATGATGAGTGAGCACGGGCTGAACCCAGATGTATTGGTTTGCCGTACAGAAGAACCACTTTATAAAGACCTGAAACGCAAAATAGCCCTGTTCTGTAACGTAACACAAGATGCGGTTATAGAAGCACTGGATGCTGATACCATCTATGGTGTACCACTGGAGATGATGCGCGAAAGGCTGGATGAAATATGCCTGCAGAAGCTGAACCTGCCAATGGGTACAGATCCTGACCTAAGTAAGTGGAAAGAGTTTCTGAACAAACTGCGCTATCCGAAATCTAAAGTTACCATCGGCCTGATAGGTAAATATGTAGAATTGCAGGATGCTTACAAATCTATCCTCGAGGCACTGATACATGCAGGCGCAATGAACGAGTGCAAGGTGGAAGTACGCAACATACACTCTGAACACCTGACTACAGAAAATGCAGTTGAAAAACTGCAAAACGTCGATGCAATTCTTGTAGCACCTGGTTTTGGCAGCCGTGGTATAGAAGGTAAGATAGATGCCATCCGTTATGCACGCGAAAACAAAATACCTTTCTTCGGTATTTGTCTGGGTATGCAAATGGCATGTGTAGAGTTTGCCCGCAACGTACTGGGTATGAGCAAGGCACACTCTACAGAAATGAACCCTGATACCAACGAGGCTGTAATTGCCATGATGGAAGAGCAAAAGAACATCACACAGATGGGCGGTACCATGCGCCTAGGTGCATACGATTGCGAACTACGCAGCGACTCCCGTGCAGCAAGCATCTATGGTTCTACTAAAATATCTGAACGCCACCGCCATCGTTACGAATTCAATAATGAATTTATGGAGGCATACGAAAACGCCGGTATGATACCTGTAGGTAAAAACCCTAAAACCGGATTGGTGGAAATTGTAGAAATAAAAGACCATCCGTTTTATATGGGTGTTCAATTCCACCCGGAATATAAGAGCACGGTAGAAAACCCGCATCCTTTGTTTATGGCATTTGTAAAAGCTGCGAAAGAAGCACAGGAAAAACGCAACGGACAGAATTCTGTTATATACGAAGACAGTGTTGCAGAGGGTTAGTCTGCTTCATACCATACATGAAAAAGCGCAATGGGTCTTCATTGCGCTTTTCTTTTATTCAGTTGTGTATTAGAATTCGTTCTTCCACATCATGCTTTCTATAGGCTTGTTTGGCTGGCCACTGTATTTTGCATTTTTCTTCTGGTTATACTTCACTTCTATCTCACCATCTACCGGGAAGTATATGAGTTGACCTATCGGCATGCCTTTATAAATCTTTACCGGCTGCTTTACAGATATCTCCAGTGTCCAGTTGCCGCAAAAGCCTACATCACCTTTACCCGCAGTAGCATGTATATCTATACCCAAACGGCCTGTAGATGATTTACCTTCCAGAAACGGTACATGTGCATGCGTTTCAGTGTACTCTTGCGTTACACCCAGATAAAAGATATGCGGATATAGTACGAACCCATCATCAGGTATTTCAAAGCATTCTATCTGATTGTGCTTCTTCGCATCAATGATATGTTCTTTATAAGTAGCCAGTGTAGAGCCTAGGTGCACATCATAACTATTACTTCCCAAACATTCTCTAGTATAAGGTTCTATCTTGATAGTACCTTTTTCCATTTCTTCCAGTATGCGCTTATCTGATAGTATCATACAGCAAATATATACAAGCCCCCCAACCCCCTAAAGGGGTAGTAATGATATTTTTTCATTTAATATCCACAAAAAGTTCTCCCTTTAGGAAGCGGAGAGGGTATCTTTACACCATGCCTTTATATCAGGAATGGAGTAGCGATGCCTATAGCCTTGCCGCAATCTGGAAGATAGAAGAGCCCGAAAGCTTCTTTACAGAGCGCACAGGGCTGCCTGCTCCTGATATCAAAGCAGAGAAACGGAGACTGGAAAGATTGGCAGGCCGGTTTCTACTAAAACACCTGAAGGAAGATTTTCCACTCCTCAACATCCGCCCAGATAAGCATGACAAACCACGGATAGACGATAATCAGTATTATTTTTCCATATCTCATTCATGGCCATATGTGGCTGCCGTCATCAGCCCGTATGTAGAGTGTGGTATAGATATACAATGCTGGCATCCGCGTATGGAGACGCTGCAACATAAATTCCTATCTACACCCGAACAGGCACTTATTAATAATGATACCAAACTGATAACCCTTGCATGGAGTGCCAAAGAAGCTGCCTATAAATGGCAAGGCAGGCGCGGTGTAGAGTTTGCAGACCATATGCACATCCAAAAACTGGAGAAAACCGAGGATATATTTAATATTAATATTTTCATGCATTTAACGATACCGCAGCGACAAATAAATGCACAAGGCATTGTAAAACAAGACTTTGCATGTGCTTTTGTGGTTCATGACGAGGTGTTTCATCCGTTTCAATAACAAAATGATATTATTTTAATATTTTATTTTCAACCATTTTTTGATAAAAATTTGGAATGAACACGCCATTTCGTTTACATTTGCGTAAAATTTAATCTAATGTCATCACTTCGTTATCTCGCACTGCAAGAAATGGCTTCTGAAGAAAAAAAGGTAGCCCACTATGGTGGTAAGCGTATTACCAGCATGTTTGCCAGCAACGTTTTTACCGGCCGCGCTATGCGCGAATACCTGAGCGACGAGGCTTACAAAAGCCTGATGAACTCAGCTAAATCGGGAACAAAGATAGACCGTAAGATGGCAGACCAGATTGCAGCAGGTATGAAAGCCTGGGCAGAGGAGCGCGGTGTTACGCACTTCACACACTGGTTCCAACCACTTACAGGTACTACTGCCGAAAAACACGATTCGTTCTTTACCATTAAAAGCGATGGTACTGCAATTGAAATCTTCGACGGCGATGCATTAATACAACAGGAACCTGATGCGAGCAGTTTCCCTAACGGTGGCATCCGTGCTACTTTCGAAGCCCGTGGTTATACCGCATGGGATCCTTCATCTCCTGCTTTCATTATGGAAGCGGCAAACGGTAAAACACTTTGCATACCTACTATATTCATCGCTTACAATGGCGAATCGCTGGACTATAAAGCACCATTGCTGAAGTCTATCGCTGCGCTGGATAAAGCAGCAGTAGATGTTTGCCACTACTTCGATAAGAATGTAACTAAAGTAACAACTACACTGGGCTGGGAGCAAGAATATTTCGTGATAGACGAAACACTGGCTAATGCACGCCCTGATCTGGTAATGTGCGGACGCACACTGGTAGGCCACTCTCCTGCAAAAGGACAACAGCTGGAAGACCACTACTTCGGTTCTATTCCTGACCGTGTATACGAATTCATGCAAGACTTCGAACAAGAGTCTTACAAACTGGGTATTCCGCTGCGTACGCGCCACAACGAGGTAGCACCGGGCCAGTTTGAATGTGCACCTATATTTGAAGAATGTAACATAGCAGTAGACCACAACTCGCTGCTGATGGACGTAATGAATAAAGTGGCAAAACGCCACAAACTGAAAGTGTTGCTGCACGAAAAACCATTCGCCGGTGTAAACGGTAGCGGTAAGCACAACAACTGGAGCCTTGCAACAGATACAGGTGTAAACCTGCTGGCACCGGGCAAAACACCACGTACCAACCTGATGTTCCTCACGTTCTTCGTGAATGCCATCAAAGCAGTACACGACCATGCAGACCTGCTGCGTGCAGCTATCGCATCTGCTAATAACGACCACCGTCTGGGTGCAAACGAAGCACCGCCTGCTATCATATCTGTATATGTAGGTAAATTTCTGAGCGAGGTACTGGACGAAGTGGAAACAAGGGTAAAAGATAAATTCAGCGAGCAGGACGAAGTAATCCTGAAGCTGGACATCCACAAGCAAATCCCTGAATTGCTGATGGACAATACAGACCGTAACCGTACAAGTCCGTTTGCGTTCACTGGTAATAAATTTGAATTCCGTGCGGTAGGTTCTTCTGCCAACTGCGGTTCGCCAATGACAGTGTTGAACACCATCATGACAGAAAGCCTGAAATCTTTCAAACGTGATGTAGATGCACTGATAGAAAAAGGTGAGAAGAAAGAAGTAGCACTGATGCACGTACTGCGCGACTATATCACGAAGTCTAAAAACATCCGTTTTGAAGGCGACAACTATAGCGATGCATGGGCTGAAGAAGCTAAGAAACGTGGCCTGAGCAATTTCAAAACTACACCGGAAGCACTGGATGCTTTTGTAACTGAAGCTGCTAAGAAAGTATTCTTCAACAACGGTATATATAGCGAGCGCGAACTGCACGCACGCCACGAAATACTGCTGGAAGACTACGTGAAAAAAGTACAGATTGAAGCACGTATACTGGGCTATATGGCTACCAACCACATACTGCCTGCAGCTATCAACTATCAGAATGTACTGGCTGAAAACGTACGTGGTCTGAAAGACCTGGGCCTCGGCGAAAGCAGCTACAAAGCACAGCTGAACATACTGAAAGTAGTAAGCGGGCATATACAGGAGATTAATGACAATGTGGAAGCTATGATTGAAGCACGCAAGAAAGCAAACAATACAGAAGACATGCACAAACGTGCTGCCATGTATTGCAACGATGTAAAAACATACTTCGAAAAAATACGCTACCACGCAGACAAACTGGAGCTGCTGGTGGAAGACAAGCTGTGGCCGCTGCCTAAATATCGTGAGCTGCTGTACTTGCGCTAACAATTTTCAAAGCCCCGCACCATTGCGGGGCTTTGTGTTTTAATAACCTCTACTATGCACAATTATTATAACATACGATTAATAACACCCACCGATGCGGAAGCGGCGCTTGCAGTATATGCGCCTTATGTATTGCATACTGCCAACACATTCGAATACGAAATTCCATCTCTCGATGATTTCAGAACAAAGATTGAAAAGATAACTGCCCAATACCCCTGGCTGGTATGCGAATGCGATGGGGAGATAGTAGGCTATGCCTATGGCAGTACTCACCGTGAGCGCGCAGCCTACCAGTGGTCGCCCGAATCTACCGTGTACATCTCAGACAAGCATCACCGTAAAGGCATAGCCCGCGTACTCTACAACACACTTTTTGCATTGTTGAAACAACAGGGGTATATCAACGTATTTGCCAGTGTATTGGTTACCAACCTAAACAGTGTTGAGTTTCACAGAGCTTATGGCTTTGAGGAAATAGGCCTGTTCAAAAACATAGGCTACAAACTGGGCGAATGGCATACCAACCTGTGGTTTCAGTATACCTTGCAGGAACATGTAATAGACCCGCATGTGCCAGTACCGATAACTGAGATGTTGAATAATGAAGAACTGAAAATAACAATCAACCAATCTGCAGAATGGCTAAATACTTAACTTTAGAATATGAGCAAACAACACCACTACGCTGCTACTATTACATGGACAGGTAATAAAGGGGAAGGCACTACTCGCTACGATGCCTATGAGCGTGCACATACATGGGCTATAGAAGGCAAACAAACAATTACCTGTTCGTCAGATACACCTTTTCGAGGAGATGGTACAAAGCACAATCCCGAAGATGCGTTGCTCTATTCCTTATCCAGCTGCCATATGCTGTGGTACCTGCATTTGTGTGCAGATGCGGGTATTATTGTTACAGATTATACAGATAATGCAACAGGTATATTGACTATGGATACACCGGAAGGTGCACGCTTTACGGAAGTAACACTGTTTCCTATTGTAAAGGTTGCAAATGCATCTATGATTGAAAAAGCGAATGCACTGCACGATGAGGCTCATAGCAAATGCTTCATTGCCAAGTCGGTCAACTTTCCCGTAAAACACGAGCCGAAGGCAGTAGCAGCAATGTAAGAAGTTAATTATTTCAATACAGTGATTGTTCTTCTGATCATTTCATCAGTCGAACTTAGTGTAATAAAGTATGTGCCATTTGTGTAGTTAGCAGTAGCTGTCTTAATATTTTGTTTGCCAGCAGAAAGGATGTTATAATCGTATGATTCTCTAACCCTTCCATAAACGTCCGTAATAATGAATTTATAGTTGCCTGGTTGTAATGCATTATATTCCAATACAAATTGTTCTTTTGCCGGATTCGGATAAAGTACAACCTCTGCAATAAAACCCGATGGTCCATCAAGTGATAATGGGGGGATAGGATTTCCATTAGCATCACACAGACAGGCACTTCTGCGCTCATCGCGGCGGAACATCAGCCAATCAGGACCTTTTCCAACACCCCATGACAAGCAATATGCTCGCCCGTAATTGTTTTGAAATGCAGGGTATTCTGCATGCCCGCCAATGATGAATACATCTTTCACTCCATCTTTATCAAAATCAGCTATGATGGGTGCATTATCTATCTCGAATGGTTTCCCGTAATGTGCTGCCAAATCAAATGATTTAATTTGCTTCCCTGTCATACCATCAAGAGAAATTAGCATTCCTCTGCTCGTTCCGAAAGTGACATCATATACAAGATCATTGTTAATATCAGCTACAGCAACACCCCTGAACGAACTGGCAGTATTAGGTATCTGATAATTCCAAAGCGTATCACCATTGCTTTTTATAGCTCGCACATAATAGGCATCACAAACAATTGCCTCAAGAGTTTTATCATTGTTTATATCTGCAAGAGTAACAGGAGCGCCGATATAGTTTCCAGGAATAGGAAAGCTATCTCTCCATGCAAAATTTCCGTTTTCGCTATTTATACAATATAGATTTGCATCGTAATCACCCATAACCAATTCAATCTTCCCATCTTTGTCTACATCTCCAAATGCCGGACCATGATACATAACATCTTTAGGGAAGGCTTGTTTCCATAATAAGCTATGGTCGTTACCCCTATAGCAATAGATAGCGCTGTTAGCCTTATTAAAACTCCATGTAGCTACTACAAAATCTAACTGTCCGTTTTTATCTACATCTATTATTGCCGGCTCAGTTTGTACCCAACATCCGGTATCAACAGGAAAATTCCAATTTATAGTACCATCTTCACCATTTATAGATATTACATATCCTTCGAATTGTCCATGAAGTATTTCATATTTTCCATCATTATCAAGGTCTGCAATAGATGGAGGCGAATCAGCTCCTTTCATTGGCGATTGCCAATGGATATAACCGGAGTCTGCATCAAAACAAAATGTTACAGGATTGCATGACGCGGCTAATACTATCTCATAATCACCATCCTTATCTGTATCAAATATAAGAGGCGCAGCGTCGGCACAACCACCAACATTCTTCCTCCATTTAACAGTGCCATTCTCGGCATTAAGTACATGTAAAAAGCTATCGTTGCGGTAGGTACTGAATGCAAGTTCCAGTTTGCCATCATTATCTATGTCCGCAGCAGCAGTTTGCCCAAAAGAAGCATCCTTTATATCATACCACCATTTTACAACCGGTACTTGAGCATTGCCATTTGCGGAGATTAAAAAGCAAAAGACAAGTAATACCAACAATCGCATATGACATATTTTATCAAATAAAATTAGAGAATCTTGTAATAATATTATGCTTTTTAGAGACCTGATGTCTTAACAAGCGACATGACTGATAAGGTTGTATTTTCTTCTTTGATAAATAACAAACAAATTTTACTCCTTAAGGTATATTATTCTGTAAAGCAAAAGGCAAATATCCTGCATCTTTATACCGTTGTAGCAATATTATTGCAGGCTCAAAAAGATGCCGATTAGATTATGCAGTATGTCTTTGAATAAGTACAGTCTGAAATTATGAAGCAATGGTACTGAGATGTACAAAAGTAACTTTAATACCTAATAATCCACTAATTATCACATTAGCTAATCAGCTAATTGCAGTATTTTAGTGCAAATTTTACTGACAGATGAACAAAGTGGTTGCAAATGCGGATGAGGCTATAAAAGGCATAGAATCAGGCATGACCCTCATGTTGGGTGGCTTCGGCCTTTGTGGCATACCCGAAAACTGTATAGCCGCACTGGTACGCAAAGGCGTTAATAATCTTACTTGTATATCAAACAATGCCGGTGTCGATGATTTTGGTATTGGCCTGATGCTGCAACAAAAGCAGGTGAAGAAGATGATATCTTCTTACGTTGGCGAAAATGCAGAGTTTGAACGTCAACTGCTGAGTGGCGAGCTGGAAGTAGAACTGATACCGCAGGGTACACTGGCTACACGTTGCATGGCAAGCGGCTATGGTATGCCTGCCGTATATCTGTTGGCAGGTGTTGGTACAGAAGTAGCCATCGGCAAAGAAGTGCGCAATTTCAATGGCAAAGACTATCTGCTGGAATACGCTTTCGATTCAGACTTTGCTATTGTAAAAGCATGGAAGGGTGATGCGCAAGGTAATCTTGTATTTAAAGACACGGCACGCAACTTCAACCCTATGATGGCAATGGCTGGTAAAATAACCATTGCAGAGGTAGAAGAATTGGTACCTGTTGGCGAACTGCACCCGAATGAAATACACACCCCGGGCATCTACGTTCACCGCATCTTCCAGGGTACGGATTATGAAAAGAGGATTGAACAACGTACAACTCGTAAAAAAATAACCCCAAACCCCTAAAGGGCTTCATGATGGGACAACAATATTTATAACATTTTAAAACAATATTCCCCCTTCAGGGGGATAGGGGGTTTTATGGCACTTAATAAAGAACAAATAGCACAGCGCATAGCAAAAGAACTGCAAGATGGTTACTATGTAAATCTTGGCATTGGTATTCCTACACTAGTGGCCAACTATATACCGGAAGGTGTAAACGTAGTGTTGCAAAGCGAAAACGGCTTGCTGGGTATGGGCCCTTTCCCTTTTGAGGGCGATGAAGATGCCGACCTGATAAATGCAGGTAAGCAAACCATTACAACACTGCCGGGTTCAGCTTTCTTTGATAGTGCTATGAGCTTTGGCATGATACGTGCCGGCAAAGTAGACCTTACCGTGCTGGGTGCTATGGAAGTAGCAGACAATGGTGATATTGCGAACTGGAAGATTCCGGGCAAGATGGTGAAAGGTATGGGTGGTGCTATGGATCTGGTAGCTGCTGCAAAGAATATCATCGTTGCTATGCAGCATACCAACCCGAAAGGTGAAAGCAAACTGCTGTCTGCATGTACACTACCGCTTACGGGCGTTAAGTGTGTGAAGAAAGTAGTAACAGACCTTGGCGTGTTTGATATTACACCGGATGGCTTCCGTTGTCTGGAGCACGCACCGGGTGTAACGATAGAAGAGATAAAAGCAAAAACTGCCGGGCGTCTTGTTATAGCAGACGATGTGAAAGAAATGACTTTCTAAATGCTCACAGTCTATCACAACGGTGAATGCAGTAAATGCAAAGAGCTTTCTGATTTGCTGCAAGGCAGAGAAGTACAATACAAATTCTATCTGCAAGAGCCACTGAGTATTGAAGAATTGCAATCACTGCTCAGTAAACTCAACGCTACTGCAATAGATATTGTGCGAACTGGCGAAGCTGTTTTTGCAACGCAATATGCAGATAAGACATTGACTGATACTGAACTATTGCAGGCCGTTGTAGACAATCCGATACTATTGCAAAGGCCTATTGTAGTCAACGGAGACAAAGCAATCATTGCCCGTCCGCCGCAATTGGTAACCGATATATTATAAAACCCTCTGCAAAGAGGGTTTCTTTTTTTATTTTCATACTATGAAAAAAGTATTGCTGACTGTTTGGATGCTCCTCTTTGCTTTTGTTGCCGTTGCGCAGCAGAAGAATGAAGAAGCACTGGTGAATAAGATAATACAATGCTTTGGTACCGAAGACGATTCTGCGTATGCAATGCTTTTCCCTCGGTTCGATACCATGTGGAATATGGCACAACGCTATTCCGATACAGGTATCGTCAACAACAGGCGCATCAACAACCTGCGTTCCAATCCACTAAATCTTCAGCAGTTTGATCCCTATTACAATAAATCAATTATTCGCGATTTCAAGTTCATTCATAAGAAGGGGCTCGACTCCGGAATACACTGGAGAGATTTACTTATAGCTCGCTTCGAGCTTGAAAAATCTATGCTGCCACGTGAATTGATAGGGCTTGAGAAGATTATTCCATATCGCTTGCAAGGTTACATATTTGTGCAAGATTTGCTGACGCGTAAAATCTATTGCATATCCATCAAAGATGTACATGGTTTTAACAACCAATGGTACGGTGGCCGTATTGTAAACATATTAGAAGCTGAAAACATTGAAGAATACTACGAAAAGTTGGCAGCAGAACGAAGAGTATTGAAAGATGTATTGATAGCACAGCTCTATGCACTGTCTGACACTATCGGCAAAGCAGAAGACAGCATGGCACTTGCTGCTGCCAGCCAAACAAACAAAACAGATAATCCACTCAGTGTAAATGCTGATGAAGATGAAGAGAAAAAGAAACCCCTTACCAACGATGTTGTAGAACGAAAACTGTACACAGGTTTGTTTGATGGTGAGATAAAAATGGAGCTTTACATCCGCAGTCTGAAAGGACCATGCCCGAAACCGGTGTGTGCATGGGATGCGCTGTATAAGTTTCAGGATATGGAAGACTATGTAGTGCTGGATGTTACCAAAAGCCCCGAAGGCAAACTGATACTGACAGAAGAAGATGTAGGCGTGATGGAAATCACTATCACAGGCGATAAAGCAACAGGTGAATGGTCTTCTTTCAAAGATAAAACTACTGTAGAGGTAGAACTGACAGAGAAGAAAGAAGTAAAAAACCGCAAGCTCTTTATGCTCGATGATATATTGGAAGGTGGCATGAACTTTGGCGAATACTAATCATTTCAATATTCTTTATACCGCTATTGCAAACACTTAGCCTGCTGCGTTGTTACAATCCTGTAACTTTAACGCTCTTAAGCACAGAAAATAGCAGGCATGCAACCAACAATAAAAACATTTGGCGAACTGAAGGCATCGGGTTATCAACCAAAATCGGTAAAGGAAGAGGTACGCCATAATCTTATTACATCTATACAAACAAATCAAAACCCTTTCAATGGCATACTGGGTTACGAAGACACTGTAATACCTGATGTGGAAAGGGCTTTGCTTTCGCGCCACAACATCCTGTTCCTCGGGCTTCGCGGGCAGGCAAAAACACGCATGGCGCGAGAGATGGTGAATCTGCTGGACGAATGGATACCTGTTGTAGATGGCAGCGATATCAACGATAGTCCTTTTGCACCTATATCATTGTATGCACGCAACTTGCTGGATGAAATGGGCGATACAACACCTATCAACTGGTTGCACCGCAGCGAGCGCTATGGCGAAAAGCTGGCAACGCCCGATGTATCTGTTGCCGACCTGATAGGCGATGTAGACCCTATCAAAGCTGCCAACATGCGCCTCAGCTTTGCAGACGAACGTGTGTTGCACTATGGCATCATACCACGCTCTCACAGAGGTATATTTGTTATCAACGAGCTACCCGATTTGCAGGCACGCATACAGGTGTCACTTTTCAACATATTGCAAGAGGGCGATATTCAGATTCGTGGTTTCAAACTGCGTATGCCTTTGGATATTCTGTTTGTATTCACTGCCAATCCCGAAGACTATACCAATCGTGGCAGCATCGTTACACCACTGAAAGACCGTATTGAAAGCCAGATAGTAACGCACTATCCTAAAACAGTACATGTATCGCAAGCCATTACAGAACAGGAAGCAGATGTATTACCAGAGCAATTGCAAAAGGTAGAAGTGCCCGATATTGCAAAGATGCTGGTAGAAGAGATTGCCATGGAAGCGCGCAAAAGCGAGTATGTAGACCAGAAGAGTGGTGTATCTGCACGTCTTACTATTTCTGCATATGAGAATCTGATCAGCACTGCGGAGTTGCGCGCACTGAAGCATGGCAACAGTAATACCATGGTACGTATCTCCGACTTCATTGGTGTTATACCATCCATTACCGGTAAGATAGAACTGGTGTATGAAGGCGAACAAGAAGGCCCGACTAACGTAGCATACAGACTGCTGGAGCAGGCAACGCGTACTATGTTCACCCAATACTTCCCAGATCCGCAATCATTCAAAAAGCAACCACGTGGCAACGATAAGGTGAAACCAAAACCCAACCCTTACCAGTCTATCATAGATTGGTTTGGACGTGGCAATGATCTTGTTATGTTGCAACATGCTCCTGACGATGACTATCGTAATAATCTGTATCAGGTAGATGGTTTGTATGCTGCTGTAAAACAATACTACCCCAATGCAGACGAAACACAGCTGGCACTGCTGATGGAATTTATGCTACACGGGCTTGCGTCCTTCTCACTCATCAGCAAGAAAGGTGTAGAGAGTGGTGGCTATAGCTTTGGCGATATATTGGGTAGTATGATGAACATGAACTTTAATACCGAAGAGGAAGAGGAAGATTTTTAAATTTGGTAATGCACAACTTTCAAAACGAAATATTTTACCGTACCGCACGCAGTGGTGGCAAAGGCGGGCAGAATGTAAATAAGGTGGAGACAATGGTCGAAGCCTGGTTGCATATTGGCCAGTCACATGCTTTTACACAAGAAGAAAAAGAACTCATTTCTAACAAGCTAGCCAATCGTATCAATAAAGATGGCTACCTGATAGTAAAGTGTAGCGAAACACGTTCTCAGCTCGAAAACAAACAGATTGCAACTGCAAAAATGCAGGAGATAGTTGCCAAAAGCCTGATAGTACCCAAAAAACGTAAGCCCACCAAAATCAGCAAGGCTGCCAAAGAGGCTCGCCTCAACACCAAGAAGAAAGCATCAGAGAAAAAGCAGATGCGCAAGAAAGATTGGTAGTTTGTTGACTGGTTGAATAGTTAACAAATCAGGTAATCCATTAATCCCGGTTCAAACTATCCAACAAAAACTCTAAAGTGCGCGGAAAGTAAAAGTGTTCCAGTTTATGAATTTTATGCGCTACATCATCGGGCGTGTCAGATGGTGCTACACTGCACCTTGCCTGTGTTATAATATTGCCTTCATCATAATGCTCATTCACATAATGTATCGTAATGCCTGATTCCTTTTCTTTATTAGCAACCACAGCTTCGTGTACATGATGCCCATACATACCTTTGCCACCATACTTAGGTAACAGTGCAGGGTGTACATTCACTATCCTGTTCGGGAATGCATTCAGTATCGTTTCAGGCACTTTCCATAAATAGCCTGCCAGTACTACCAACGATGGTTTGTATTCCATCATCTGCTCTACCAGCAGTACCTCTTTGGCAGTATGCTTATCTACTATCAGGAATGGGATGTGTTCATTCTTTGCAATCTCCAGCACGCCCGCATCTGCTTTGTTCGATACGATGAGCGAAACCTTAGCCTTACCATTGGCCTTGAAAAAATCTATGATAGCCTGTGCATTGCTGCCGCGGCCGGATGCGAATACGATGAGTGAATGCATAAGAATAACGCAAAACTACAAAACAGTTTTGGTGATGCTGCATTTATGTAATTTAGCAATATGGCAGATGAGAAATTAAGACTGGATAAATACCTCTGGGCAATTCGCATTTTCAAAACGCGTACCCTTGCCACCAAAGCCTGTGAAGAAGGCAAAGTAAAGCTGAATGGTGCTAATGTAAAACCTGCACGCAGTGTTAGCATTGGTGAAATCTACGACATACGTGCCGAACGCAAATGGACCATACGTGTAACAGGGCTGTTACAAAAACGTGTAGGTTTTGAAGAAGCTATCAAGAATTATACAGACCTGACATCTGAAGAAGACCTGCAATACAACAAACGTATGGGCACCAGCTTCTATACAGGTAAGCGCCTAAGCAAAACAGGCCGCCCGTCTAAAAAAGAACGTCGCGACCTGAATGACTTTCTCAGCGATGATGCTGAATATGATAATTAATACATAGCAGAGAAACTTCCTTTGTTATTGGGATTTTCATACACTTTCACCCAATTTTCACCTAAATCCTGGCTACGATACAAACCTTGGTCTGTAGCAGCATATATGTACTTTTTAGAAGTATTGTTTTTGTAGTAGTCGTATTTTTCCGACAAGCTCTTTACAAATGCATTTTTAGGCATCCCGATATTGGCAGTTACAAACTTTGTAGCGCCTACTGGTAAACGATATACACCACCACCATTGGTACCAACTAAAACTGTTTGACCAAAACCTCCGCACATGCTGAGAATTTTTACCGTGTTCGGTATTCCGGTATACTGAGACCAACTGTTACCATCATTAGTACTGTAATACACACCATTTGCACCGGTCATGTCTGCAGCTAGCAATGTGTTACCCATATGAGACAGGAAAAACCTGCCTGCAGAAGGCAATTGTGCACCTGTTGTTTGTTGCCACTGTACATTCGTGCCTGTTAGTTTGAAGGTACGCTTGTTTACATCATCATATCCTATAAGCAGGCCATTATCAAGAATAGTAAAAGAAGTGAACACAGATCCTGCAGGTATGGTTTCATCGTTCACATTTTTCCAGTTAGAATAACTAATACCCGGGCGTCCGTTAGAATCATTATACATTAGCCCTTTAGGACCAACAGCACCTAAGTATACCCTGTTATTGAAATTAGGAACATTTATGATGATAGACTCCCCGTATCCATCAAAAGAGCCCCCACTGATAAAAGTAGGATTGGTAGCACTACCAGCCTGACCTAGGTTCTCAATGATGTGTACATTATTCTTTATGTATAGAAAATTCTTACCAGAGGTTACCATGCTAATAACAGGATAGTTATCAGCACCAAATACAGTCTGAAAATTCAGACCATCGTTAGTTTTGTATATAGCACCAAAAGTATCGCCCACATACAATACATAAGGTTTTGATACGACACTGTTGTTATCAATTTCATTATAAGTGGGTTTACAAGCTCCGGCAGAAAACGCTAACCCAAGTACAATACCAAGCTTGTAGATAACTTTACGATTATCCATCGAGAAAATTTTCATCAAGTTTATAAAAAATAGTTAACAATTCAAAGGGTTTTGTTAAAACAAAACCCCTTGCTAAACACCCACTTCGGGCAATATCATATTATTTTTAATTTAAAATTAATTATCTGGCTGTAACTATCTGCTCTTGTTTGTTCAATTCTGCAAGTTTGCTGGCGTAGTTAAGTAGTTGTATCAGGCTATTTTCTTTTTTATCTGTAAAATTGACAGATATACTATATTCAAATGTATTGCCTTTATTTTCACCTCCATATGCAATAACATCATCCAATAGGTTTTTACTCATCTCCAGCATGGCTTTGTCTTTAGGCTTAGTAGTAGCAATGCTGACATTTGCAAACATCGATTTTACATCAAAATACAGACCCCATGGATGCTTAGCTATAGCATCTGTTTTTGCAGTATGCTTAGCTGTTTTGTATGCCGATTGTATATAGCCGTCTGCATAGCCACTATTGTTAGATACTACTAGAAAACCTTTGTCAATAACGATATTAATATTTTGACTGCCGGATTTCATCAGGTATTTCTTACCGCTTGCGTCGGGTACCATCAAGCCTGTTTTTTGTGCAAGTTGCATTAACTTATCAAAGCTTTCCTGCTTACCTGTCTTCATGGCAAATGTGTATTGAATATCCGGATTTTGTGATTCGAAAGCCGCTTGGCCTGGATACAAACTATCTGCAGGTATGGTAGTATTATACACTTTAAAATTATTAAGCCCCAGTACAAAATCCCCAGAAAAAGCAGAGAATATGTCATCTGCATTCAAACCACTTTCTGCAAGCCCTGCATTCATTAAGCCTGTCATACCCATTTTATCCATCATTGCTTTCATAGCATCGGGCGATATGTAGCAGGCCGCCAACAGGTTCAAACCTTCTTTAGGCATTCTTTCTATCATATTCTTGTCTGCATTTTTTTCACCAAATCCTTTCATAACAGCTTTCAACTCATCAGAAATATAATATTTCATATGCCCGTCTATCTTACCATCTTCAAAGTCGAAACCTGCAGCCAGTGCAGCGTCTTTCCACAATGCAGCAGATAATGCAAGCCCGCCAGTCATCGCCGGGTTCATATAGTCGCCAGTCAGCGCTTCATAGTTCATCCACATGGTTATATCATGCCCCTCTTTTTCAAGATTTACAAAGCTTTGCTTACCGGTTATAACATTATCGCTAGCTATGTTAAATGCCTTATCCATCTCTACCGTCATCAGTGCTTCGTCGGGCTTTCTCATTTTAGTCAGCTCGGTATATAAGCTATCGTAATTTTCAGCAGTTGCATTGCTTAGCTGATCATACATACTCTCCATTGGCGGGTATATAGTGTTCATGATGATGAGTACATCTTTTGTCCATCCTGCATACATACCATCGCTAATAAGTGCCTCTTTTCTGTCCTTTTGTGTTTTTACTACTGTATGCGGTGCTACTTTTTTCAAATAAGCCTCCCATTTGGCTTCGTCTTCCATCGGCAATACGGCAGTTACCCTATTGCCTGTTTCAAAACGTTTGTCTGTTTTTACATACAGGTAGTAGGTAGTCATGGCTTGTATGCCACTGTTACCCATATCTTTCATTACATCTTTCTTATCCATACGCTGCTGCATTTCTTCAAGCAGTTTGCTACCCCATAGTGCATCCCATGCAATTTTTTTACCTATTTCGGCAGTGTTTACACCCACTACCACACCGGCATCTTGGGGTATATATTTTGTGTGTTCGGGAGATTTGCTGCAAGATGCAAATATGCACATTGCCATTAGCAAGATTAGGGCGATACGATTAGTCATAACAAATATTTCAGAATGTAAAACTATAACTATTATACAACAAAACAGCCTGTACGTATATAAATCGTACAGGCTGAAAAAAAGTTACAATTATTATTGTTATTAAAATGGCAGGTCGTCTACATTTTCCGGAGATGGATTGTAGAAATTGCCACCATTGCCCGCCGGCGCAGGATTGTTTACCGGTGCATATCCTGCAGGTGCGCCTGCGCTTTGTGCAGATGCCGCAGCATTTGCCGGCTCTATTCGCCATGCATCCAGATTGGTAATGTAGTTTACCTTACCATCTTTTTCCCAACGATTGCCTTTTATGTTGAAGCTTACTTTTACAGCGTCTCCTTCATTAAACTTATCCAGTATATCGCACTTCTGCTGCACCAATTGCATTTTAGCAAAGTTGGTGTACGTATTACCATTTATTTCTTCAGCAAGCTCCAACACAAATTCACGTTTTCTGAACTTATCACTTACTACCTGTGTAGGATTTTTTACCAACAATTTGCCGGTTACTTCTAAACTCATTACTACAATATTTAAACTTTAAATAAACTCTGTAAGCATGCAAGATAGGCAAAGGGCTTGAAAATAAAAAAGCACCCGTAAATACGGGCGCACATGTTTGTTTTATTTGATATTTATTAACTTAATATCCTGCTTCAGCTATAGCTTCAGCAAGGTTTCTTTCAAGCTTCAATACCTCTTTACCAAGTATATGATGGTATAAAACCTGCCACTCTCCTTTTATCCTGCTCATAAAGAAGGAACGCTCTCCCGGCATGTTACTGGTAATAAAAAACAATGGTTCATTGTTATTCAGCATCAGTTTCTCAAAAGCAAAATCGTAATCACCAATGTGCTTTTTAAATGTTTCTCCCCTCATAAAGTAGTTTTTAATCTGGTTCATGCTTACAGGTTGCGATTGCATTTACTACTTATTAAGGGCGCATTATCCACAAGTTTCTCTCTCAATATCCCTGTTTATTCAACAGGCATAAAGCTAAAAACATACCTCACAACAACGTGTAGAATAAATTCTATTGCTTGAAATACTGGGAATTACAGAAATTCGCACGCTTTTTGTTAGTATTCTAAAAAGCCGTTTCGGATTACCCTTAAACAAACAGAACGACACTGATGCAGCATAGAATATTAATAGCAGACGACCATAGCATGATACGAAAGGGTATCAAGCTATTACTGCAAACACATCTTGGAATAAAGGATGTGTTTGAGGTGTCGAATGGCAACGGGGTGATGAGCGAATTGCAGAAGAAAGACTACACACACCTTATACTTGATATTATATTGCCCGACTGTACATCTCTGGAGATAGTACCTAATATTCAGCGCTTGTACCCTGATCTTAAGATCATGGTATTCTCCATGCTCAATGGCTCTGTGTATGGAGAAGCGCTGAAGCAATATAATATTTACTACTATTTGGAAAAGACAACAAAAGAGGAAGACACCATTGCATTTCTCGACAATTTCATCAATCACTATAATCCCGCCGAAACCACATCATCCAAAGGCACTACTATCAATCCCTTCACACAATTATCAGCCCGAGAACTGGAAGTCCTTCACTATATGCTTGGCGGCCATGGCACAAAAGATATATCGACAGTGCTAAACCTGAGGATGAATACCGTATCTACCCTGAAAAACAGAATATTTGAAAAAACAGATACTAAAAATCTGAAAGAACTGATGCAGCTTGCGTCTATATACAACGTCAGCTGATAACACGCTCATATACTTATGCAATTAAATATACCCTGGTATCAGAACGGTTGGTTGATACTTGCTATCAGCATTACCGCATTAACCTACATAAGCCTGGTACTCTTTCTGCGTGCCAAACGTTTTATAATACGGCAAAATGTATTGCGCGCGTTGGTAGAAAGAAAAACCAAAGAAATACGCCGCAAAAATGAAGAACTGGAAAAAAATGACCTTATCAAAACAAGGCTCATTTCCATCATCAGCCATGATATCATTACGCCACTCAAGTTTCTGCACCTTGCCGGGCGCAACCTTGTAGAAAGCCATGAGCAGATGACAGATGAGCTGAAGATGGAAACACTCGAAGAGATTGTACATACAGCCAGAGAGTTGGAGATGCTATCCACCAACATCCTCAACTGGATAAAGTATCAGAACGAAAACCGACAGTTAGGTAAAGAAGAAGTGCACCTCAACGAAATGGTGCGCAATATATTCAGCATACTAAATGGCATGGCAAAACAAAAGAACATCTTCCTGACCAATGAGGTGCCAGAAGACTTTACTATACGCCAATATGCCGAGCCATTGCGCATCATCATTTACAATCTGGTTGTAAATGCCCTCAACTTTATGGAAAAAGGGCATATCACCATCGTGGCAAAGCAACTACGCAATGGCATGCTGATAGAGGTAAAAGACCAAGGATTTGGTATGACCAAAGAACAAATCAACAATATCCTTGCAGACCAGTTTATCGTATCATCTGCCAATGTAGATGGTAAAAAAGGAAATGGGCTGGGCTATCTCATCATCAAAGACCTGCTGCGTGTGGTAGAGGGTAATTTCAGCATTAAGAGTGCCAAGAATATTGGTACAACTATCAAATTGTTCTTTCCGAAACAATAAATAAGAGCGGCACAAAACAAGAAAAGCACCCGATGTGGATGCTTTTCTTTTCACGCAGGGAGGCATATGGGGGTCGAACCCACGACCTTTGGAACCACAATCCAACGCTCTAACCAACTGAGCTAATGCCTCCGTGTTCCCTGTTTGGGAGGGCAAAAGTAATGATTTTTCAGAATTTCAGACAAATTTTTATGAATTCATCATATTACTAAACCACCTCTTGTATTGATATTTAACAAAATATGCGTTGTGCAACCATTATATTTGCGCACTAATTTTTACTTATGAAGAATTATCTGGCCGTACTGGCGCTGATTTTAATGCCTGCTATCACTTGGGCGCAAGATGTTGAAAAAGGTGGCGAAAAGAAAAGTACGGTGCAAAAACCATCCCGCGATTTTCTGATGCTGCAAATCAGCTACGATAACTGGGTGAAACCCGACAGCATCAAAATGAAGGGCCTTAGCCGCGGCTTCAGCGGTTATCTGTGTTACGATTTCCCTATCAAGAAATCTAACTTCAGCTTTGCCGCAGGTATAGGTATATCAGTTTCAAACATCTATCTGGATAACCAGCAGGTGATGAATACCGATAAAGATTCTACCCGTGTACGTTTTGTTCCCGAAACGGTGAACTACAAACGCTACAAACAAACTATTACATATCTGGAAGCACCTTTCGAGCTACGTTTCTTTGGCAATAAAGAAAATCGCAATAGCGGTTTCAAAGCAGCTATTGGTATGAAGGTGGGTACACTACTGGGTGCACACGTTAAGGGTCGTGAAGAAACAACTAAGGTGAACTATAAGAGTAACAGTCGTAAGTATATGGAAACATGGCGCTTTGCTGCTACTGCTCGTCTGGGTTATGGCAACTTCTCATTGGTTGGTACATACAATCTTACCAATCTTTACAAGAGTGGTGAAGGCCCTGAAATTACGCCATACTCTATCGGCCTTTGCATTACAGGTCTTTAATAATTAAAGCATCTTAATCAACAAAGCCACGCAATGCGTGGCTTTGTTGATTATAAGAGATATTCAATTTCTATACGTCGTAGGTCATGCCTTCTATACTGGCATACACATTCTCAAAAAACTCTTTCGCCTCTTCAGCAAACGGCTCAACATCTCTATATTTAGATGAGTAGTGCCCAAGTAATAATTTTTCAGCCGCTGCCATCTTTGCAATCTTTGCTGCCTGCTTAGCCGTACTATGAAAACGTGCTGCTGCTTTATCGGCATCCTTCTCCATATACGTACATTCATGATACACAGTATGTGCACCCTTTATGTATTTAATAAAGCTGTCTGTAAACAAAGTATCTGCACAGTAGGCATAAGTTCTTGGTGATGGGCCATCTACAGTTACCCATTCGTTTTTCACAACATTACCATCTGCTTTCTCATAGTCTTCACCTTGCTTCAACTTATCGTAGTAGTAGCGCGGAATCTCGTACTCTCTGCATTTTTCAGGCACTATCTTTCTGCCACGTGTTTTACTGGTTATCAAAAAACCATGGCATTGTATACGGTGTTCTACCGGGAAACATTTTACCGTATAGTATTCGTTATCTACCAGCACAGCATCACCTTCGGGCAACACATGATAATGAAACTCGTACGTAAGTACTGTTTCTGCAACACTTTGTATAGCATCTATTATCGGCAACAATTCTTTGGGGCCATACACATGCAATGGTGCAGCACGCCCCAGCAGGCTCATGCTGTTTATCAAACCCGGCAATCCAAAATAATGGTCGCCGTGCATATGGCTGATGAATATATGATTCAGGTGCCTCCACTTTACGCCAAAGCGTTGCATCTGTATTTGTGTACTTTCTCCGCAATCTATCAGCAGTACTTCACCCCATACGTGCACAGCCTGCGCCGTAGGATGCCTGCCAAATGCCGGCAAGGCAGAATTGTTCCCTAAAATTGTTACTCTCATTTCAAATATTTAAGCCGTAGGGGGTAATCTGTACTTGTAATATTATTACTATTCTTCGCTTTCGTCAAACAAATCGCGCTCCAGTATTTCCATGCTCACTATATCTATAGCTTCTATCATTTTGGGTGCTATGTTCAATACTGTATCCAGTTCTGCATCCTGCAATTGTTGCATCACACCACCCTGCACACCTGTAAACACAAGCGACTGCGAATTGTTGTAGCAATTTTCGTGCATTTGTACCAGATCATCAAATGACGTATTGTCTGCTGTTGTACAATTCTGCAGGTCAACAATATAGTTGGTACTGCCGCTTTTTGCCAATTCTTGACATTTATCAGACAATGCTGCTGTCATATTAGCATCTATAGCAGTATCGACGGGTGTTATAACACTATATGTTGGTTTGGTATCAATTTTGAATTCCATAAAACAAGACGTAGTTCTGATTTATCAGCAATGCTGTTGTTGAGCCAAAAATAACAATCGTGCTATAATTTCTTTCGTATATTTAATAAGACGAAGGCCTTAAGCAAGGTGAAAGGCAATACATATATAGCGAAACCCGATACTTTAACTACTGCCTTTATCGTTAATTTTACTAAAACAAAGGATGATTCATGGATTCTAATTTCTCACCAAAAGTCAAGGAAATCATTTCCTACAGCAGAGAGGAAGCGCTCCGTCTGGGTAATGATTTCATAGGCACCGAGCACCTGTTGCTGGGCCTTATCAGAGATGGTGAAGGGTTGGCTGTACGTGTGTTGCAAACCTTACAGATAGATCTGTTCGATTTGCGTAAAGAACTGGAAAGTGCTATTAAAGACAAAAGCAACAAACCCCTCTCTAACGTCAACAGTTTGCCGCTTACCAAGCAGGCCGAAAAAGTAATTCGCATTACGGTGCTCGAAGCCAAAGCCCTGAAAAGTGCTACGGTAGAGACTGAACACCTGATGCTGTCGATTCTGAAAAACAAAGAAAATGTTGCAACGCAAATATTGCATCAGTACCAGATAGATTATGACCGCTTTAAAGATGAGCTGAGTATTCTGCAGGGTGATGCACCACGTGGCGACTATAGCGATCCGGGCGATGATTACGAAGAAGATGATGAACGCAAACAGTTTCAACAAAGAAAACCTGCGGGCAATTCAAAATCTAAAACACCGGTGCTCGACAACTTCGGACGCGATATTACCAAGCTGGCAGAATTGGGCAATCTGGACCCGATTGTAGGCCGCGAAGAAGAGATTGAGCGTGTTTCGCAAATCCTCTCTCGCCGCAAGAAAAACAATCCGATACTGATAGGCGAACCGGGTGTGGGTAAAACAGCCATTGTAGAAGGCCTTGCACTGCGCATTGTGCAGCGCAAAGTATCGCGTGTGTTGTTCGACAAACGCGTTATCAGTCTCGACCTTGCTGCACTGGTAGCAGGTACCAAATACCGTGGTCAGTTCGAAGAAAGGATGAAAGCCATCATGAACGAGCTGGAGAAAAATCGCGATGTTATCCTGTTTATCGATGAGATACATACCATAGTAGGTGCAGGTGGTGCTTCCGGTTCGCTGGATGCTTCTAACATCTTTAAGCCTGCACTGGCGCGTGGCGATCTGCAATGTATAGGTGCATCTACGCTGGATGAATACCGTATGTATATTGAGAAAGACGGCGCACTCGACCGCCGCTTCCAGAAGGTATTGATAGAACCACCAAGTGTGGATGAAACCATTACCATCCTCAATAACATCCGCAACAAGTATGAAGATTTCCACAACGTAACATACGATCAGGAAGCTATTGAAGCATGCGTGAAGCTGAGCGACCGCTACATGACAGACCGCCTGCTGCCCGATAAGGCTATCGACGTGATGGACGAAGTAGGTGCACGTGTGCACTTGAAAAACATCAACGTGCCTGAAAATATTCTGGAACTGGAGAAGAAGATTGAAGACATCAAACAGGAGAAGAATAAAGTAGTGAAGAGCCAGCGCTTTGAAGAAGCTGCTGCACTGCGCGACAAAGAAAAACGCCTGGGTGAAGAACTGGAGAAAGCTAAAGCAGCGTGGGAAGAAGAAGCTAAGCACAAACGCATACCGATACACGAAGAGCATATTGCCGAAGTGATAAGTATGATGACAGGCATACCTGTGATGCGCATGGTTGAGGCAGAAAGTGCCAAACTACGCCGCATGGGCGAAGACCTGAAAGGTGCTGTGGTAGGGCAGGACGAGGCAATTGCAAAAGTGGTGAAAGCCATTCAGCGTAATCGTGTAGGTCTGAAAGACCCTCGCAAACCGATTGGTTCATTCATCTTCCTGGGCCCTACGGGTGTGGGTAAAACAGAGCTGGCACGTGCACTGGCACGTTACATGTTTGATAGTGATGAAGCACTGATACGTGTGGATATGAGTGAGTACATGGAAAAATTCTCGCTCAGCCGCCTGATAGGTGCGCCTCCGGGATATGTGGGTTATGAAGAAGGTGGCCAGCTGACAGAAAAAGTACGCCGCAAACCATACAGTGTTGTGCTGCTCGATGAGATTGAGAAAGCGCACCCTGATATCTTCAACATACTGTTGCAAGTGCTGGATGACGGACAACTGACAGACGGTCTTGGCCGCAAGGTAGACTTCAAGAACACGCTGATTATCATGACGTCTAATATTGGCGTACGCCAGTTGAAAGACTTTGGTGCAGGTGTGGGCTTTGCTACCAATGCCAAAGTGGAAAGCACGGAAGAAGTAAGCAAAGGCGTGATAGAAAAAGCGCTGAAGCGTACCTTCTCTCCTGAGTTCCTCAACCGTATCGATGATGTTGTCATCTTCAACTCGCTTGACGAAACGCATATCGCACAAATCATCGACATCATTATGAAAGGTGTGATGAAGCGTCTGAATGCACTTGGCTTCACGCTTGAACTGACAGATGCTGCTAAAAAGTACATCTCAGAAAAAGGCTACGACCAGCAGTTTGGCGCGCGTCCGCTGCACAGGGCTATACAGAAATATCTGGAAGACCCGCTGGCAGAAGAAATGCTCAACCACCGCATCAACGAAGGCGATGTAGTGAAAGCAGACTATAGCGAAGAAGAAAAGAAAATCGTCTTCACGATAGACAAGGCAAAGCCTAAAAAAGAAGAAGAACCTAAGAAGGCAGAGTAGTGGATGATTGGTTAGATAAAAAAAGCGGATGGTATTACCATCCGCTTTTTTGTTATACATAATTAATATTTTACGTATATTTGCTATGATAAAAAAGCTCTTTGAAGACCCTCTAAACCCGAAACATTTATTTACAGAAAATTGCAACAAACTGCAACAATTTGTAACAGTTCGTAACCATTTCTGAAACAATCTGTATTGATAATCACCAATCTAAATGCCTGCCTGCCGGTAGGTAGGGTTACAGAACCAAAAACAGAACAAAAACTATCAACAGATAATTCAAAGCATTATATAAATGCATTCCTTATTTTTGGCGCGCTAAAAAGAAAGGATATAGTTTATGAAAATGACACGCTTTGTATTATTAGTTAATCTGTTCCTTTTTACATTGCATGCTTCTGCACAAAACGAAAAGCGTTTTCTGAAGCGGGAAATCCAGCAACTGTCGTCTACTACCATGCATGGCAGGGGGTATGTGTTCAAAGGAGGAGAAAAGGCCGCCAAGCATATTGCCAAGCACTTCCAAAACATTGGCCTGAAAGCTTTTGACAAGGATAGCAATTACTTTCAGCACTACTTCTTCCCCATCAATACCTTTCCGGGAGATGTGCTGATGAAGGTAAACAAGACGGTACTGGTACCCGGGGTAGATTTCATTGTCAATGGTGCCAGCAGTAGTTACATATCAGATGGTACTGTCCGGCTGAAGCGTATAGACCTCGGTAGGGTGAAAGACTCTGCCAAGTGGGAAGCAGTAAAGCAGCGATTCACAGACCGTGAATTTGGCTACTACCTGAAGAATGCAGATACTGTAACCAAATACCTGAAGTTCAATATCCGCAGCTTCGCCAAAGAGTTTCCGAAAGGCCTGTTCGTTGTACCTCAACATGGCAAGATGATATGGACTGCCAATACTGAGAATGTACCTGGCACTATTGTAACGGTTGAAGATACGGTGCTGCCAAAGCATCCACGCAAAGCAGTAGTGCGTATAGAAGCAAAGATGAACCCGAGCTTCAAAACGCAGAATGTGATAGGCTATGTACCGGGTACAGAAAAGCCCGATAGCTTTATCGTCTTCTCTGCGCATTACGACCATCTGGGGCAAATGGGTACGCAAGCACTCTTTCCCGGTGCGCACGATAATGCCAGTGGCACAGCGTTGGTTATGTATCTGGCACAGTACTTTGCAGCGCATCCACAGAAGTACTCCATTGCTTTCATACTGTTCAGTGGCGAAGAGGCAGGACTGATGGGCTCTAAGCATTATACCAAGTATCCGTTGTTCCCGCTTAGGAATATCCGTTTTCTGGTAAATCTGGATATGACAGGTGACGCAACAAATGGCATTACCATGGTGAATGCGTACAACAACACACCCGAATACAGGCTGATGGATAAAATAAACGGGCAGGAAGGTTATCTGCCAAAAATCAACCTACGAGACCAGACGCAGAATAGCGACCACTGGCCGTTTTGCGATGCAGGTGTGAAGGGAGTGTTCATCTATAGCAACGGAACAAAGCCTTATTATCATGATGTGTTTGATGTTGCCAAAGAGATATCGCTGGAGAATATTGATGGCCTGTCGAAACTGCTGATACGATTTACAGAAGGGCTGCAATAATATCCCCCGAATTGTAACGTCGGGCTTTTAGAAACATTATAATACTTTTACATTCTTAATTCATAACAGATGAAGCAATACATTTCTGCACTTGGCCTATCGGCATTGTTGCTTGTTTCTTGTGGCAACGGTGGCAGCACTGCCAATAATGATGCCGTACAAACAGAAGCACAAGCGTTTCTGGATAAGTACACTACCGAATATGTGAAGCTCTATACCAATAGCAGCGAAGCGCAATGGAAGTCGAACACGGAAATAGTGGAGGGCGACTCTACCAATACTGCCAATGCTGCAAAAGCCGATGAGGCAATGGCTGCATTTACAGGTAGCAAAGAGAATATTGCACAGGCCAAAAAGTTCATGGAGCAGAAAGATAAGCTCACTGATATACAGGTAAAGCAACTGGAACTGATATTGTATGCTGCTGCGAACAATCCGCAAACGATTGCCGATGTTGTAAAGCAACGCATAAAAGCAGAGAACGAACAGACACGTCAGTTGTATAGCTTTCAGTATATGTACAATGGCAAAAAGGTAAGCACCAACGATTTGGATGCTGCCCTGAAAAGCGAAACAGACCTGAACAAGCGCCTGGCTGCTTGGGAGGCAAGCAAAGAAGTGGGCAAAAGCCTGAAAGGCGGATTGGTGAACCTCCGGAACCTGCGCAACAAAACAGTGCAGGAGTTGGGCTATCACGACTACTTCAGTTACCAAGTGAGCGACTACCACATGGAAGCCAATGAAATGATGCAGACAATGGATAAGCTGATGAACGAGCTGTACCCGCTGTATCGCGAATTGCATACATGGATGCGCTATGAAATGGCTAAGAAGTATGGTGCTAAAGATGTACCCGACTATCTGCCTGCACACTGGCTGCCAAACCGCTGGGGACAAGACTGGAGTTCTGTAGTAAACGTAGAAGGCATAGACCTGGATAAGATATTGGCCACCAAATCGAAAGAATGGATAGTGAAAGAAGGCGAGAAGCTATATACCAGTATCGGCTTCCCTGCATTGCCGGAAACCTTCTGGCAGAAATCGAGCCTGTATCCATACCGTGCAGATAGTAATGTGAAGAAGAACAACCACGCATCTGCATGGCATATGAATCTGGATAAAGATGTACGCAGCCTGATGAGTGTAGAACCCAATGCTGAATGGTGGGAAACTGCCAACCACGAACTGGGGCACATCTATTACTACATGACGTATACCAACAAAGATGTACCACCACTGTTGCGCGGCGGTGCTAACCGTGCGTATCACGAGGCTATAGGTACTATGATGGGCTTGGCAGCTATGCAAAAGCCTTATCTGGCAGGCCGCGGGCTGATAGATGCCAATGTGAAAACAGACAGCGTGCAGGCATTGTTGAAAGAAGCATTGAACTCTGTAGTGTTCATCTTCTTCTCATCCGGCACTATGAGCAATTTTGAAAAAGCGATGTATGTAGATAACCTGCCGGAGAATCAGTTTAACACCAAGTGGTGGGAACTGGCTAAGAAGTATCAGGGTATTGTACCGCCATCTGCACGTGGCGAGGAGTATTGCGATGCTGCTACCAAAACACACATCAATGACGACCCTGCACAGTACTACGACTATGCACTGTCTTATGTAATACTGTACCAACTGCACAATCACATTGCTAAAAACATACTGAAGCAAGACCCGCGTGCTACCAACTATTACGGGCAAACAGGCATCGGCGACTTCCTGAAGAAGATAACCTACCCCGGTGCATCTAAAGATTGGCGCACAGTACTGAAAGAAAGCACGGGCGATGAGCTGAATGCAAAAGCGATGCTCGAATACTTCCAACCATTAGTTAGCTGGCTGAAGGAGCAGAACAAGGGTAAGAAATATACCCTGCCAGAAAGTTTATAAAACATAAATAAGCCCTGCATTGCAGGGCTTATTATTTTACCCTTTTGTATTGTGTCTGTGATTTACTTGTTTGACCGGCTGACATAAAAATGGCTGCATATGCGCCGGCTTTACTATCTACTAAAAGATTACTATCTGAGGTGAGTGTTAATTGCATCCTCAAACTCTTTTCTATAAATAAAATAGGTGAAATACCAACTAGCAGGAACTTCTTTCTGGTAACGAAATAGCCCTCTTTTATTTTACCTTTCAATATGCGACTATATTGCAGGCTATCAGCTAATAAGAGTGTCACATTTATCCTTTTATCATTCAATACATACAACATAATTTGTCCTTGGGCTCCATAAATTGGTTCCCTATAGCTCATGTGATTGATATCATTCCATAAATTAGAACTATTGTGCTGACCTAGTGTATCTGAGATATTGCTGTAACATCCGTTCAGGCTCTTAATATTATCCTTAGTTATTGATACTTTATTATCATGTTTTGCAGGTAGTACGGCATAGCAGCCCGTAAGCAATGGCAGTATTAAAACGAATATGTAAACAGGGTACTTCAAAGATTGAAGGTTGCTGTATGAAACTACATAATTAAAGCTATAAAATGGGGGTTTGTTTTGTGCTTTACCTATCTTTGCACCCCGATTAAAAAAACATCATATAACAATGCGCGTAGCTGTAGTAGGCGCAACAGGGCTGGTAGGCAGCACCATGTTGCAGATTCTTGAAGAAAGAAACTTTCCTTTGACTGAACTGATACCAGTGGCTTCTGAGAAGTCTGTAGGTACGAAGGTGAAGTATAAGGGTAAGGAATACAGCGTGGTTAATGCCGAAACAGCTATCAGCATGAAGCCTCAACTGGCTATATTCTCTGCAGGCGGCAGCATATCGCTGGAGCTGGCACCGAAGTTTGCCGAAATTGGCTGCTATGTGGTAGATAACTCTTCTGCTTGGCGTATGGACCCTACCAAAAAGCTGGTAGTGCCGGAGGTAAACGGTAATGTACTGACCAAAGAAGACCTGATAATAGCCAATCCCAACTGCAGCACCATACAAATGGTGATGGTACTGAAGCCCTTGCACGATAAGTATGGCATCAAACGCGTGGTGGTAAGCACCTACCAAAGCGTAAGCGGTACAGGACAGAAAGCCGTGAAAGAAATGGAAGACCAGCGCGCAGGCGGCGAAGGCTTTGGCGTATATCCGCACCGTATAGACATGAACGTACTGCCTCATATAGACGTGTTTCAGGACAATGGCTATACAAAGGAGGAGATGAAGATGGTGAAGGAAACCTGCAAAATACTGGGCGATGAAAGCGTTAAAGTAACCGCTACTACAGTACGCGTACCTGTAACAGGGGGCCATAGCGAAAGCGTGAACATCGAATTCAACAACGACTTCGTAGAAAACGACGTACGCGAGATACTGAGCAACATGCCGGGTGTGGTGGTGGTAGATAATCCTGCTGCTAATGCCTACCCTATGCCGCTGGATGCTGCAGGCAAAGACGAGGTATTTGTAGGCCGTATACGCCGCGACTACAGCCAGCCCAATACCCTGAACTGCTGGATAGTAGCCGACAACCTACGCAAGGGTGCAGCTACCAATGCCGTGCAGATAGCGAAGTACCTGCATAACCAAGGCTGGCTTTAATGCAATTTTAACGTGTCATAAGATTGTAATAACTTGATTAGAGTCAATCTCTTCGGAAAGTGTAGACGTACCTTTGTACAGTCAAAACACTTCTTAGATGAAATTGAAATCTCTACTATTTATTGGTGCATCAGTACTGGGTCTGAATGCAAGTGCGCAAACATGGGTTGCAGACTCTGTAGAAATGGGAGCCGGCTACGCTAATGATATTTATTACAGCCTCAAAAACGATTCTGTTTTTGCTGCTCCTAATAACAATTGGCATTTAGCATTTCAAACACTGCCGCCTATCGGTGCAAGTTCTAATGTATCAATCCTTGCAAACCATGTAGCAGGTAAAGTGAATGTTTATTCACTGCATATGAAAGCGAATGGTAAATATGGTACCGCTTTGACAAGTAGTGATACTATAGGTAAAGTTGCATTATACAATACAGATACAAGCTGGAATTTTGGTGCATTCAATCGAATGAATAATCCGAGCAATCCTTTTGATTTTAGCTGGGGACAATATGATGTTACTTCTCATTCTGTGTTAGGTGATTCTCTGTATGTAATAACCATCAATAACGATGCTTATCAGGTATGGGTACAAGAATATAAAAGTACACCTGCAGACAGTATTTCTTATGTGGTTCGTATAGCAAACTTTGACGGATCGAATGACAGGCAAATACGTGTGTATAGGAAGAATGGTTTTACAGACAGAAACTTTGCTTACTATGATGTGATAAACGATGTTATTCGCGATCGTGAACCAAACCGTACATCATGGGATATCATCTTCACTCGTGCAATTGAATTAGTAGCGGCAGGCCCTGGTCCATTACAACCATATCCTGTTACTACTGTGTTTTCAAACTTTGGTGTAACAGTTGCTGAGGTTAATGACCTTAATCCGCCAACTGCAGGTTATGCTACTATGCCATACCTGAAAGATATTCATGTAATAGGTTCTGATTGGAAGAAAGCACCAATGGGTCCTGGCCCATGGACTATGAGAGATTCTGCTCATTACTTTATCAAAACAATAAATACTAACGAATACTATCAACTGCATTTTACAAATTTCTATGGCACATCAAACGGGCGTGCTGTTTTTGAAAAACGCAAACTGGGTGATGTGACATCTGTAAATAATGTAAAAGCTCCTGTAACAGCATATAGCATCTATCCAAACCCTGCAACTACTGAAGTAACGGTAATGGTTGATGCAAAAGAAGCTGCTAATACAACAATATTTGTTACTGATATGACAGGCAAGGTTGTAGACAGGTATACAGTAAGCCAGCATTCAGGCCTGAATGGTTATCGCATCAATACAGGTGCATACGCCAGCGGAACATATATGATAACAATAGCTACAGCAGACTGGAAAGTAACAGAGAAACTTAGTGTTGCACACTAATAACCATATTTAAAAAAGCGTGGATTGATTGAAGAAAAGTTCGGTTGTTGCAATACACAACCGGACTTTTTAAACAAATGGAGATTATGTTTTTGAGGATAGTAAATACATTTTTGCTGATTGTTTTTGCTGTATCTATAGCTACTGCACAGCAAATACGCATTACTGTATTGGATAAAGAGAATATGCAGCCCATATCCCTTGCATATGTAAATGTGTACACTGCAGGCAACGCATTGCAGCAAACAGAACAAACAGATGTATTTGGGGTGGCAAGTGTCAAGCCGGAAAGCTACCCATGTGTAATAGAAGTAGTAATACAAGGTTACGAACGCTACAAACAATCGTACTCAACTGCACCAGTAAATACTAATCCAACAATTACACTGATAAAAAAATTCGGTTCGCTGAACGAAGTTGTTGTAACAGGAGTTGGCGAACCGGTAAAAATTAAAAACGCGCTTTCTACTTATCAGATTATCACAAAGGCACAGATCAAATCGCAGGGTGCTGTAACACTGAATGAAGCACTGCGAAACCAATTGAATATGACCATCAGCAATGATGCTGTATTAGGTTCTAATGTTCGCATGCAGGGAATAGGTGGCGACAAAGTGAAAATACTAATTGATGGCATGCCAATGAATGGGCGTGAAGGTGGTAATATCAATCTATCGCAAATCAACATGAACAATGTTGAACGCATAGAAGTAATACAAGGACCTATGAGCGTAGCGTATGGCGCAGATGCTATTGCAGGTGTTATTAATGTTATCACCAAAAGAGATGGCAAACGAATTGGAGGCAATATCAATACCTATTATGAATCTGTAGGTAAGTACAATGCCGATGCATCATTTACCTACAAGCTGAAAGAGCGTCACCAGTTTTCTATTGGTGGCGGGCGTAATTTTTTTGATGGCGAAAAAAATATTGATGACCCTGAAAGCTACGGTGGTAATATTATCAATACACAACGTGCATATTATTTTAAACCGGTAGAACAATACATTGGAAATTTTGCATACCGATATAGTACACCATCTTTATTTAATGTCCGTTTTTCATCAGACTTTGTAAAAGATATTGTTACCAATAAAGGAAGTTTGCAAGCATGGGACCCATGGAGTAGTTATGCCTTTGATGAATATTACTATACAACCCGTTCTATGAACAGGTTATCTGCCGAAGGTAAAATTGGTAAATCCGGTAAGTGGCAAAGCCAAAACAGCTATAATGTATATTATCGAATCAGAAACAGGTATAGAAAAGACATGGTTACTCTGAATCAGGATCTGACACATGGTTTGGGCGATCAGGACACCACATTATCAGAATACTACACATTCAGAAGTAATTACATAAACAATATCGGCTTGCTGCAATATACTGTTGGCTATGATATTAATATGGAATTTATCAAAAGCCTGAAAGTAGATTCAGGTATTCCAAAACAAATACAGGATTATGCATTGTATGCCAATCTTTCTTACCCGCTGATAAAAGATAAACTAACTGCACAAGGTGGTTTCCGTGGCTCGTACAATACGATGTACAAAACACCAGTTACACCAGCCATAAATCTTCTGTACACACCTAAGAAAAACCTGCAGGTACGCGCATCATATACCAAAGGTTACAGGGCACCTTCGCTGAAAGAATTGTACCTGCACTTCTTTGATGCAAACCACCGAATACAGGGCAATCCGGATATCAGACCTGAAAATAGCAACCATATTCAACTATCAGCATCTTATCAGGCATACGAGCAAAAAGCCGATTACCTTCAATTTAGTTTCAGCAGTAACTTTAATGAGGTAAATAATGGTATTGCATTGGTACCGCTTCGCCCCGAGGATTCTACCAGTATTGATTACATGTATGGAAATATTACTCACCTTTCCAATCTGATAAATACATTTCAGATAGACGGACAATGGAATAATTTTCATTTGCAAACAGGTATAGCTTATGCATATACTTTTGCTGAGAAAGGAAATTACAATGCATTCAGTGCTATTGAAGCTAATGCTATGTTTCAGTATGCATGGAGGAAAATGGCAACCAACTTTAATATCTATTACAAATTCAGTAGTGCACAACCTATGCTAATAACAGGTATAGATGGTTCTGTATCTTACAATGGAAGACAAAGTGCATTGAGCATGGTTGACGCATCTGCTGAAAAGCGTTTGTTTAAAAATAAAGTACAGTTAATTGCCGGCGTTAAAAATCTATTGAATGTAGAGCGCAGACAAACTTCGGGATTGGTAAGTGGTGGTGGCCATTCTGGTGGCAGTGCTACCAATTTCTTTATGCCTCGCAGCTTCTTCACGTCATTGCACTTTACGATAGATTAATATTATTGCACTATACTTAACCAATGTCGGGAATTGCTTGTGCATTTTCCCGACATTTGCGTTTTATGAAAAGCCTTGCCGCGCTTAATAAATATTTCATTCGCTACAAATGGCGCTTGCTATCGGGGATATTCTTCGTAGCTGTTTCCAATCTATTTGCTGTTGTGTCGCCTACCGTTGTGCGCGATGTGCTTGATAAAGTACAAGCCAGTGTAGCGCAATATCATAAGCTGACGGATGTAGCTGCCTTGGGCAAGGTGGAGGCAGACATCTTTAAACTGGTACTGCTGAACGGATTGCTACTACTGGGGCTGGCACTGGCGCGCGGCGTGTTTATGTTCTTTATGCGGCAGACTATTATTGTAATGAGCCGCCATATAGAGTACGACCAGAAGAACGAGGTATATCAGCACTATCAGCAACTGCATACACAGTTTTACAAAACACATTTTACAGGCGATTTGATGAACCGCATTGCGGAAGATGTATCGCGCGTGCGGATGTACACAGGGCCATCGCTGATGTACAGCATCAACCTTATTGTGCTGAGCATTATGTGTATATGGGGCATGCTGCGTGTGAACCCGACACTGACGCTGTATGTTGTTGCACCATTGCCACTGCTAGCCATCTGCATTTACATTGTCAACAGTATCATCTTCCGCAAAAGCGAAAAGATACAGGCACAATTGAGCGAGCTTACAACTACAGCACAAGAATCTTATTCGGGCATCAGGGTTATCAAATCTTTTGTGCAGGAAAAGAATATGCTGGGCTTCTTTTTCAACACATCTGAAAACTACAGAAAGAGCGCTGTAAACCTGTCGCTGACAGAGGCTATCTACTTCCCGTCTATGAACCTGTTTATAGGGTTGAGTATGCTGAGCACGGTGCTGATAGGTGGTTACTACGCCATCAACGGCAGCATAACGGTGGGTAATATTGCAGAGTTTGTATTGTACATCAACCTGCTGATGTTCCCTATATCCAGCATTGGGTGGGTGGCATCCATGGTGCAGCGGGCAGGTGCATCACAAAAGCGCATCAACGAATTTCTGGACACACCTTCTAACATTACAGACACGCCGGATGCTATCAGCAAAACGATTGAAGGCAATATCCATTTCAAACACATCAGCTTTACCTATCCGCATACAGGTATACAAGCGCTGAAGGATTTTGACATCGAAATAAAAGCAGGACAGAAAATTGCTATCATTGGCAGAACAGGTTCGGGCAAATCTACACTGGCACATATGCTGCTGCGTATGTACGACCCTACCAATGGTGAAGTACTAATAGACGGTGTGCGTGCAGATAAATACAAGATTCAAAACCTGCGCTCACAAATAGCGTATGCACCACAAGAGGCATATCTGTTTTCTGATACGGTATATAACAACATCAAATTCGGTAGTGAGTGGGCAACAGAGGCTGATGTAAAGAACGCGGCACGCATGGCCGATTTGCAAAAAGATATCGACACCCTGACCCATGGTTATGAAACAGTAATTGGTGAACGTGGTGTTATGTTATCGGGTGGGCAAAAGCAGCGAATGGTATTGGCAAGGGCATTGCTGAAAAACAGCAGGATACTGCTGATGGACGAATCGCTATCGGCAGTTGATACGCAAACAGAACAAACCATATTGCACAACCTGCGGGGCTATCTGCAGAACACAACTACCATAGTCATCACCCACCGCATATTTACAAGCTGGCAGTTTGATAAAATACTGGTACTGGAGGATGGAAGCATTGCCGAGCAAGGTACACATACCGAACTGATGGCACTGAATGGCAAGTATGCTGCACTATTCAGGCATCAGACAGAAACAGATAAATAAGGTTAGAACAACGACTGCTGAATGCCCATATCTTTGGGCTGATTGAGGAACGGATATTCATCAACAATATCGTAGTGATTCAGTTCTTCGTTAAACTTTCTCAACACTACGCTACTGATTTTAAACTTGAGGCTGATGCGTGTGATGAGCTCTCCCGCTATATACATTTCTTTGTCGCTCAAACCCTTGCCGATAGTGATATGTGGTAACCTGTTCTTAGCTGTATTCTTAATAGGCAATTCGTGGAAATCTGTTATGATTTTAGTTACACGTTCTTTTGATGCTTCGTCGGGTAGCACGCAGAATGTACCATGATGAAACTTCATCAGTTCGTTAAAGCACACATTAACCTCGGGCTGGCGTCTGGCTATTTTTTCGATATGCTCTTTAACATTGGGCAGTGCATGTTCATTATTCAATTCAAACTCACTGACGGTAATATGCGCTATCGAGTTGACAGCATTGTACCAACCAATCGCTTCTTTCAATTGGTCTTTGCAAGCCTCTACTTTTCTGACAACATCAGCGTCAGGAATAATAGCTACAGAATACAAGGATATACTCATACAGTAAGGGCGCAATTTACAAAATAAAAAAGCCCGACTATAGCGGGCTTTTCAACTAAATTATATACTGTTATTTATTGCTTGTAAACTCTATCGGCAATAACAGTTCCTTACCATTGCGCATCACTTTCACTTGTGTCTTATCACCTTCGGCAAACTTGCCCAATGCTTCCATATAGGTTTGCATACCTGTTATTTTATGCTCTCCCAATTGCAGGATGATGTCCCCACCCTTCATACCTGCCTTCTGTGCTGGTTTGTTGTCTGTTACACCATCTATACGCACACCACCATCCTGGTAAGAATAGTCGGGCATTACACCCAGTGTTACTTTAAACCTTACTTTACCAACAGTTGATTGCTTAGTAGTCGTGAATGCAGGCTTCGGTTCTTTTTCCATCTTGCCCACTACATCGTAAATATAGTTTTGCAACATAGCCTGTCCCTTGTAGTTTATCTTGTCTGCATCATCGCTTGGCTTGTGGTAATCTGTATGCAGGCCTGTAAAGAAGAACAATACAGGCACATTCTGATAATAGAAAGAGCTGTGGTCTGAAGGGCCAACACCTGCACTATCATACGTTATCTTGAAGGCAGGATTGTTCTTATCTATCATCTTGCCCCATACAGGTGATGTACCGATACCGCCAACTGTAAGTGCATGTGTGCTATCATTGAGCCTGCCTACCATGTCCATGTTTATCATGTAGGCAATCTTCGTGCTATCCAGCTTTTCTTCTTTTACTATGGCTTTAGAACCAAGCAAGCCAAGCTCTTCGCCCGAGAAGTGTAGCAACAAATAGTTGTAATGTTTCAGCTTACTGTTCTTAATTCTCGCACCCAGTTGCATCAGCGCGGCAGTACCACTTGCATTATCATCCGCACCGTTGTGTATCTGTCCGTCTTTCTTTGCGTTCAGGCTGTTGCCGTCTTCACCATGGCCAAGGTGATCGTAATGTGCACCCAATACCACAGTATATTTTGCACCGTTATCAATATATGCAGCAAGGTTAGTGCCTGTCATTTCTGCCTTCTTCAGCACTATCATCATATCTACAGCTACACTACCCTCGTGGTTTTCTATATATTTCTGATAGCCTTTGTGCAACATCATGGCTACGGGAATATCCAATGCTTCGTAGTCTGATTTCTTATTGAATTCGGGTGTGTATTTAGCACCATAGCTATCGTAAAACAGTACTGCCGTTGCACCTTGCTTTGCAGCATCTTTTGTTTTTTCGTGCGCTACTTTTTCCCAGTCGAAGTGTGCATCTTTTGCTTCATCAGCATCTGCAAAAATCGGCATCATCCATATATTGCCGTGTTCCAGTACGCCGGGCAATGCATCACCATTGGCACGCTTGCTGTTTACACTGAATGGCAACGGGAATACTTCTTCCAGATCGGTTACTTTCTTACCATTGATGCTGATGCTTGTCAATGGCATTATTTCCTTACCGCTGATGAAGGTGAACGGATAACGATAATTGCCTTTATAAGCTGCAATACCGTTTTGTGTATAATAGTTGATGATATACTCAGCTGCTTTCTTTTCGCCGGCAGTACCTGTGCGGCGTCCTTCCAGCTCGTCTGAAGCCAGATAGCTGATTTGTTTTTTTAGTTCTCTGATTGTCTTCTTATCCTTAGCAAAAGAAGTATTTATTATAAGCATTGGTGTAACCACTGCCATTGCCGAAGCAAGAAAAAGTCTCATTCCAGATATTTGAAGCAGCAAAATTATAGCATTTGCAATTGGTTTAGTTCTATTAACAGGAAAATAAGGCAAGAAAAAGCCCCGTACTTCAACAGTACGGGGCATGATATAGTTTGTAATGGATTATATTATCCTTCAGCGCCTTGTTACAGACCAGGCTCGTTGTTTTCTTCCTGTACGATGGTGCCATCTGCTGCTACCAGCATTTGCGCTTCGTCTTCAGGCATAGCCTCAGATGCGTCTGTTGGCAGTACAATCTCTATGTTTGTAATGTCTTTCAGGTTTGGCAATTCGCCTGAATTATTGATACCCAGATAGTCCATGAAGTTTTTAGACGTAGCATAGGTAAGCGGCTTGCCCACCATGTTTTCGTTGCGTCCTGTAATAACTATCAGGTCTTTTTCCAACAGTTTCTGGATAGAATAGTCTGCACTTACACCACGGATAAACTCGATTTCCGCTTTGGTAATCGGTTGTTTATAAGCAATGATAGCCAGTGTTTCCATAGCAGCAGTAGACAGCTTTTTGATGTGCTTATCGCCATTCAGCTGTAATACTGTTTTATGGTATGCTTTTTTAGTCAGGAATTGGTAGCCACCACCTGCTTCCCTCAGTTGGAATGGGTAGTAAGGCGCTTCATATTTTTCACGGATAGCTTCTATACAAGTAGCTACGCGGTCACCTTCAATAATTTCTTCCAGTGCTGTGCTCAACATATCTGTCATTTCCATCAACGTAATCGGACGGTCGCTGGCAAATATGATAGCTTCTACGTGCGGCATTAATTGTTCGATATCCATATAATCCTCCTTTACTGGTACACACCGAAAATAAAACAGATTGCAGTTTCAGCCCCGAAAAGAAATACACAAGTGTGGGTAAAAACTAACCCTACAAAGGTACAGGTATTGCTGCAAAAAGGCTGTTAAATAAGAAAGCCCCGATATATGGGGCTTTGCTTGTATGGTAAAGTATTTCTATACATGAAGGATAAGGCCCGGGGCAAAACCCAACAGCACTACCAACAATACTGTAATTAGCAACAATAGCTTGTCTGTAGCCGTAACCTCTGAATTGAATTCAGGATTGCCTTGTTTGAAGTACATGGCGATGATAACACGGAAATAGTAGTATGCACTGATAGCTGCCATAAACAGGGCAAATATTACCAGCCACATCATTTTGCCTTGTTCTACCGCTGCCAGCAATACAAAGTATTTGGCCATAAAACCGGCAGTACCAGGGATACCTGCCAGCGACAATAATAATATAGTAGTGATGGCTGCAAGTACAGGGTCTTTCTTAGCCAAACCGTTGAAGCCATCGTAGGTATAATCTTTCAGCTTCATCATTACGGCAAACATACCGATGGTAGCCACGCTATATGCAACGGCATATATCATCATACCTTCCCATGCGGTAGCATTAACTGCCAGTACTGCAAACAACATAAAGCCTGCCTGCGCTATGGAAGAATATGCCAACATACGCTTGACACTCTGCTGGAATACCGCCGTGATATTACCCACGAACAAGGTAGCTGCTGTAATAATAGAAAGAACAATCGTCCAGTCGCCGCTTACAGCACCGAATGATACAGAGAACAAACGCATGAATGCCACGAACGCACTTGCCTTCACGATAGTTGCCATGAAAGCTGTGAAAGGTGTTGGCGCACCGTCGTACACGTCAGGCGTCCACATATGCATAGGTGCTGCAGATACTTTGAAGGCAAATGCCACCATCAGGAACAGGATACCTGCCAGCGCCATAGGGCTCAGCATATCTGACTGCAGGAAAGTGTATTGAATAATATTGAACGTACCTGTTGCACCATACAAGAGGGTAATACCCATCAATAAAATACCTGTAGAGAAAGAACCCATCAGGAAGTATTTCAGTGATGCCTCGCTGCTTTTCAGATTGCGCTTGTCGCTACCTGCCAGTATGTATTGCGGAATAGACAGTATCTCGATACCAATGAACATGATGAGCACATTGTTGTAGGTAGTGAGCATGTACACACCGCAGAGTATGAAGAATATCAGCGCAAAGTATTCGCCCACATGGCTGCCTACGCGTTGTATTTCTTTATTTACCAACAGTGCATACAGCAATGTACAGCCTGTCATCAGGGTATTGAAGCCTAATGCATAGCGATCTACACGCAGCATGTTGTTAAAGAAAGACAGTGTTTCTGTGGGTGCAGTAGTTGCTAATTCCCAAACGTTAACGCCCAGCAAAGCAAGAAGCAGGAACACCGCAATGGATGCTACAGATTTCTTTTCCTTTACAAACAGGCCCGCAAACATCAGGATAACCCCAAATACCGTTGCAGCTATTATTGCCTTCATATTTTATTCAGAACCGAGGTTATCAGCGTTGACCGATGCGCCCGGATTATTTAATTTTTTACAGTTATATACTTTTTATTCTATTGCTTATTACGGCATCATCATATTGGCTACGCCTACAGTCATATCCAGCAATGGCTTAGGATACACACCGAGGAACAGGATGATAGCGATAATAATGGCCAGTCCGGCATATTCGTTTGCCGTCAGGTCTTTTTGCATTTTCATTTCTACGGTATTGCCGTAGGCTGTTTTCTGTACCATGTTCAGTGTGTACACAGCACCCAGTATCACACCCAAACCTGCTACTACCATAAATGTAATACGGTATGCAGATGCGCTTGAGAACAGGCCATTGAACAACATGAACTCACCAATGAAACCATTTGTCAGCGGGAGTGCTATGTTTGCAAAAGATATAATAACCAATGCTATAGCCATTCTAGGAGCGCTTGTAGCCATACCACCCAGTTTGGTCATATCGCGTGTGCCCCAGCGTTGCTCTATCATGCTAACTATCAGCCACATACCTGTTATGTTGATACCGTGGTTGAACATCTGCACCATCAGTCCGTGCATACCTACATTCGTTTGTGCAAATGCTGCTGCACTCATCAGACCCATGTGGGCAATAGATGAATATGCAACCAGACGTTTCAGGTCTGTCTGCACAATTGCTACCAATGATGCGTACACGATACCTATAATAGAAAGTATGATTACCGTATTGCTCCAGAAAGCTACACCTTGCGGTACAACAGGCATCAGCCAGTTGATAACACCAAACAGACCCATCTTCACCATCAGCGCACTCAGCACTACGGTTACTGCTGTAGGAGATTGCTCGTATGTATCGGGCTGCCATGTGTGGAATGGGAAGATTGGCATTTTGATAGCGAATGCTACGAATATCAAAACGAACAACCACTGCTGTGTAACAGGATCTAAAGAAGCACCTGCACGTACTATGTTTTCCCAGCTATAAGCATTTACACCCGGTGTCTGCAAAGACAGGTATATCAGAGCAGCCAACATCATCAAGCTACCCAGGAATGTATAAACGAAGAATTTGAATGTAACCTGAATGCGCTTTTCGCCGCCCCAGCGAGAGCAAAGGAAGTAAACAGGAATCAGCGCCAGCTCCCAGAAGAAGTAGAACAACAGCGCATCGTGTGCAAGAAACACACCCGTGATGCCTGCTTGCGATAACAACATCAATCCGTAGAAAGAACCGGGGTTCTCTACCTCTTTGTTCCAGTTGCTGATGAATACTAGCGGCATAACGATACCCGTAAGCAAGCAAAGCATCCCGCTCATACCATCGGCATGCAGGCTAAGTTGTGCACCAAGGCGCGGTATCCATGGCATGCTCCAGTCTATAGGCTGTGTACCGCATGTGGCACTGATATAAGCAGCCAGTCCCAGTGTGGCTAATGAACCGATAAGGGCAACGGCTTTCGCATTTTCTTTCGCAAGAAAACTGATAATGCCTGCCACAAGAGGAACCAGTATAAGTAATGTCAACATCATAACGCTAATGCAATTGTTTTGCAGTTGCTATCTATTAATAATTTAATCCGAAAAATCTTATTGCAAATAACAGGGTCATGCCTATCACCATCACAAAGATGTAGAAACCAACCTGGCCTGTTTGCAGCAACCTTACACGGTCACTACCCCAACGTACCAACCTGCCTACACCATTTACTATGCCATCGATACCCAGTTTTTCTACAAATCGGTCAAGCGCATCAGACAATGCAGCCAACGGGCGAACGATAACAGCATCGTATAGCTCATCCACATACCATTTGTTTTCCAACACTTTTGCCAGTCCTGTATTTTCAACAAAGTTTGGTGTTTTAGTTGCTACCCTTGCCACGATAATCATAACAATTACCAAGCCGGTAGAAAGTCCCATCAGCATCCATTCTGTATTATGTTCCAGATGGTGCACATTGAAGTTGCTAACCACCGAGCCAAGATAAGTATTCAGTGTATGGTGCTCGCTGATAACAGCAGGCAGACCTACATAACCACCTATCACAGACATGATAGCCAGTACTATCAGCGGTATAGTGATAGCCGCAGGGCTTTCGTGCAGGTGATGATGTTGCTCTTCCGTTCCACGGAAAGAACCCGTGAACGTAAGGAAGAAAAGGCGGAACATATAGAATGCCGTCATGAGTGCAGCACCCAGTGCCAGATAATACATTACCGGACTGTGTGCATATACAGATGCCAGAATCTCATCTTTAGAGAAGAAGCCCGAGAAGCCAGGGATACCAGCGATGGCCAGACAGCCTATTAGGAAGGTAGCACTCGTAATCTTCATGTGCTTGTTGAGGCCACCCATTTTGCGGATGTCTTGCTCGCCACCCATAGCATGGATAACACTACCCGAACCAAGGAACAACAGGGCTTTGAAGAAAGCGTGTGTCATAACGTGGAACACGGCGGTAGTATATGCACCCACACCCAGCGCCAGGAACATGAAACCAAGTTGGCTGACAGTAGAGTATGCAAGTACTTTTTTGATGTCGTATTGACGGATGGCAATTGATGCTGCCAGTATAGCCGTAGCCAGACCAATGATGGCAACCAGATTGAGTGCCGCAGGTGCAAGGTTATACAACGCGTGGCTTCTTGCTATCATATATATACCTGCAGTCACCATCGTTGCCGCGTGGATGAGGGCTGATACCGGTGTAGGACCCGCCATGGCATCAGGCAACCATGTATATAATGGTATCTGTGCACTTTTACCCATAGCACCAATGAACAGGCAGATAGCTATCCAGTTGTACATATTAGCAGACAGTTGTACTTGTCCACCATTCAGCTGACCAAAGAATTCGTTGTATGAAAGTGTACCGTAGTTGAAAAGTATCAGCAGCATACCTACCAGAAAGCCGAGGTCACCTATGCGGTTCATCACAAATGCTTTCTTAGCGGCATTGGTATAGTCTCTGTTTTTGAACCAGAAACCGATGAGGAGGTAAGAGCAAAGACCAACACCTTCCCAACCAATGAACATGATAAGATAGTTGGCACCTAACACCAGCAGCAACATCGAGAATACGAACAGGTTGAGGTAGGCAAAGTATTTCACCATGCCCTCATCTTCGTGCATATAAGATGTAGAGTATACATGTATCAGGAAACCGATACCTGTAATGATGAGCAGGAACAGAGATGACAAAGCATCTACCTGAAATGCAAAAGGTATCAGCAGTTTGCCCGACTCAATAAAATTGAACAGGTGAACAGTAGTAGATGCACCGCTGCTTTTCACTTCGAAGAAGATACCCAGCGACACCGCAAAAGATGCCAGTATGGCAAGGCTACCGATAACACCGCCGGCAGACTTAGGTATTTTTCTCCAACCTATACCATTGATAAGGAAACCTACCAACGGAAACAAAGGAACTAAGTAAACTAAATTTGTCATACCCCAAACCCCTAAAGGGGCTTTCTTTTTTTGTTATTATTACCCTACACCCCCTTTAGGGGGCGAAGGGGGTTTAATGCTTCAATCTGTTTAATATGTTGATGTCTACAGAATGTACCTTACGATACATCATAACGATTATTGCTAACCCTACCGCTACCTCTGCAGCAGCTACCACCATTATAAAGAATACAAATATCTGTGCAGCCGAATCGTTGTACATTTTAGAAAATGCAACCATCAGCAGGTTTACCGCATTCAGCATCAGTTCTATACACATGAATACGATGATGGCATTTCTGCGCATCATGGCACCCATCATACCGATGCAAAACAAAGCAAGGCTCAGAAACAAATAATATTGTACAGGCATAAGATATTACCCCAAACCCCTAAAGGGGCTTCCTTTTATTGTTTATATAATTTTCAATTTCAACTATTACTAATTCTAAATTCTTCACAATCTCTTCATTCCTAAATCTCAACACATCCAATCCTTCTGCTCTTAATATTTCTTCACGCTTTCTGTCCTCTTCCGCTACATCCGTTTCACTGTGAACTTCTCCATCTACTTCTATTATCAATTTTAGTTTATGACAATAGAAATCTACAATATAAATTCCTAATGGATGCTGTCTTCTGAACTTACATCCTAAAGGACTTTGTTTTAAATAACCCCAAAGAACTAATTCTGCACTCGTTAAATTCTTCCTCAACTCCTTTGCACGTTCAAATATGAAATTACCCGCACCAAAAAACATTGTCTTTTTCATATGCTTGGGTATTTCGTTCCCCCTTTAGGGGGCTAGGGGGTTTTCTTTTTCTTTCTTACCTATTACTACTGCACCAATCATTGCACTCAGGAAAAGAACACTGCTTATTTCGAACGGCAATACAAACTGTGTGAACAGTGTCTTACCGAGGTTTTTAATCAGACCAATATCTGTTGATGTCTGGTCGAGTGTTGTAATTGTTGATGTCCTCAGCGCAGCAAGTATTACCAGCAGCAGCGTACCGCCTGATATTGCTCCCGCTATCTGCACCAATCGGTTTTTCTGCGGTTCGGTATCGGCATTGAGGTTCATGAGCATTATCACAAACAGGAACAGTACCATGATGGCACCTGCATATACTATAATATTAACGATGGCAAGGAACTGCGCATTTAATAATATATAGTGACCGGAGATGGCAAAGAATGTAGCAATCAGGAACAGCACACTGTTGACAGGGTTGCGGCTGAGTATAACACCCAGCGCACAGCTCAACGCCATGACAGTTAAGAACCAGAATATTATTTCGTAAACACCCATGATATACTATTTGCTTTCTTGTTTATGAGGGTGAGCAATCAATAAATCTTCTTTTTTGTAGATGAAGCTGGAACGAGAATAGTGCGTAGGCATTATAGTTTCGCTCAGGTAAACCGCATCTTTAGGACAAGCCTCTTCGCACAGGCCGCAGAAAATGCAACGCAGCATGTTTATCTCATACTTCGCAGCATACTTCTCTTCACGATACAGATTTTCTTCGCCCGCTTTGCGTTCTGCAGCTTCCATCGTGATTGCTTCTGCAGGGCATGCCAGTGCACAAAGACCGCAGGCAGTGCAGCGTTCGCGTCCCTGTTCGTCGCGGTTCAGTATATGCAAGCCACGAAATACGGGGCTGAACGGACGTTTCTCCTCAGGGTATTGTACAGTAGCCTTCTTTTTAAAGATATGGCCAACTGTTATGCTAAGTCCTTTAGCTATAGCAGGCAGATAAATCTTCTCCCCGAATGTCATCGGGTCGCGATTTACCTGTGCAGACCTGTTAGTTAGTTTCATCTTCAATACAATTATTTAATTACCCACAATATCACAGCACCTGTTATCACCATGTTTACCAATGCTAATGGAATCAGCGATTTCCAACCGAGACGCATCAACTGATCGTAACGGAAGCGCGGAAGTGTCCACCTGATAAACATGAAGAACAGTATAATGCATATTGCTTTAGTGAGCAATGTTAATACGCAAATAATGGCAAACAGGATAGGGCTAACGCTTGCTGCTACCTGATCCATGAACGGGAAGTTGTAGCCACCGAAGAACAGCGTAGCAATAACCGTTGAGCTAATGAACAGGTTGATGTACTCTGCAAACAGATAGAAACCCAACTTCATAGAAGAGTACTCCTGATGGTAACCCATGTTCAATTCGCTTTCACACTCCGGCAAATCGAATGGTGCACGGTTCAGCTCTGCAAATGCGCAAGTCAGGAATATGAAAAAGCCTAATGGCTGTTTGAAGAAGTTCCATGTAAAATAACTACCATCCCAGAAGCCGTGTTGCTGCTCTACGATTTCGCGCAGGCTCAGCGAACCTGTCATCATCAGCATAGCCACGAGGCTCAGACCCATTGCCAGCTCATAAGATATAGCCTGCGACGCTGCACGGATACTACTCAGCAGTGAGAACTTATTGTTAGAAGCCCAGCCACCCAGCATCACACCGTATACACCAAGGCTCACTACGCCAAATATGAAAAGGATACCGATATTAATATCTGCAACCTGCAAAGAGATAACACCGTTTTCTGTAACGATATCCGGCCCCCAAGGCACTACCGCACTTGTCATTACCGCAGTAAGCATAGCCAGTGCAGGACCAAGGATGAATAGGAAACGTGTAGAGCGGTCAGGAATGATCTCTTCTTTGAAAAAGAGTTTCAGACCATCTGCAAGCGGTTGAAACAAACCCATGAAACCCGCGCGGTTAGGGCCGCGGCGGTCTTGCATTACGGCTGCTACCTTACGCTCTGCCCATGTAGCATACATGGCAATACCCAGCGAACCCAGCAGTATAACTGAGATGAGCAGTAATTTTTCTATTATAAAAGCTATATCCAATTGCATAGCGGCGCAAAACTAATTAGTTCGATTAATTATTTACCTGTGTTCTTAAAATCATCGCTGTGAGCAGGGCCTGCTATCTTCGACAGCTCTACTTCCGGCCTGTTTACATCACTCACACTATGAATATCAAGCAACATTTTCGGGTCTTTACCTATCACTTTGTCTATCAGCACGGGTTGTTTTTTAACCCCTACATAATGGCCTTGTGATATAACACTGTGTCTGCTGATTTTTGACGGGCCTTCTATCACCCAGTCTTTAGCAGATTTTTTGTGGAAGCGGCAATCGTTACATATCCATTCTTCCACCTCGCCCCACTGATCTTTGCGTGCAGTAACACGGAATACCTCGTCGCCACGCATCCACAGGCGTGCTTTACCACCACATGTTTTACAATCGCAATGTGCATCTACAGGCTTGGTAAACCATACACGATTTTTGAAACGGAATGTTTTGTCTGTAAGCGCGCCTACAGGACATACATCTATTACATTACCGATGAATTCATTATCCAGCGATTTGCCCAGCAGTGTGCTTATAGCAGCGTGGTCGCCACGATCGAGTACACCATGCTCACGTTTTTGCGTAAGCTGCTCTGCAGTATATACACAACGGTAGCAAAGTATGCAACGCGTCATGTGCAGCGATATATAATCACCAAGGTCTTCTTTTTCAAACGTACGACGATCGAATTCGTAACGTGTGGTAGATGCGCCGTGCTCGTAGCTCAGGTCCTGCAGGTGGCATTCGCCTGCTTGGTCACACACCGGGCAATCCAACGGGTGATTCACCAATAGCATTTCTACCACACCTTTACGTGCATCCAGTACTTTATCAGAAGTAATGTTTTTTACTTCCATACCATCCATCACAGTAGTACGGCAGCTTGCTACCAGCTTTGGCATAGGGCGTGGGTCTTTTTCAGAACCCTTGCTTACCTCTACCAGGCAAGTACGGCATTTACCACCACTACCTTCCAACTTGCTGTAGTAACACATAGCGGGAGGTGTTACATCACCACCTATCATACGTGCTGCATTCAGGATAGTTGTTCCCGGTGCAACTTCTACAGTAATATTATCAATCGTTACTTTAAACTTCGGTGTTTGTTCCGACATATCAAGTCAACAGTTAAAAGTCAAAATTCAAAAACTAAGCACCCGCAGGTATATGTATCGGGTCTGCATAATGTGCAAGACCGAAATTCCTGTTTTGTGCTTCGTCCGGATTATTTACGTGCCATTCAAACTCATCGCGGAAATGGCGGATAGCCGCAGCTACCGGCCATGCAGCAGCATCGCCCAGCGGACAGATGGTGTTACCTTCTATCTTGCGTTGGATATCCCAAAGCAGGTCTATATCGCTCAACTTACCTTTTCCGTATTCTATGTTCTTCAATATTTTATACATCCAACCTGTACCCTCACGGCACGGGCTGCACTGTCCGCAGCTTTCGTGGTTGTAGAAGCGTGCCAGTGTCATTGTATGGCGCACTACACACTGGTCTTCGTCCATCACAATGAAACCACCCGAACCCATCATAGAGCCGGTAGCAAAACCACCGTCTGACAGGCTTTCGTAGTTCATATAGCGTGCCTCACCTTTTGCTGTTTTCAGCAGCAAGTTGGCAGGCAGGATAGGTACGGAAGAACCACCCGGTATGCAAGCCTTCAGGCGTTTGCCATTAGCTATACCGCCACAATATTCGTCAGAGAAGATAAACTCTTCTACTGTCTGCGTCATGTCTATTTCGTAGATGCCCGGCTTCTTTACATTGCCACAAACCGAAAGCAGTTTGGTACCTGTAGAACGACCTACACCTATTTTAGCATACTCTTCGCCACCATTGTTGATAATAGGTACTACAGCTGCCAGTGTCTCTACGTTGTTTACCACCGTAGGGCGCATCCACACACCTTGTATAGCAGGGAAAGGAGGTTTAATACGCGGATTACCACGCTTACCTTCCAGCGATTCTATCAGGGCTGTTTCCTCACCACAGATATAAGCACCACCACCACGCTGCACATATATTTCGCAATCAAAACCGCTGTTCAGGATGTTTTTACCCAGCCAGCCGTTGTTCTTAGCTTCGGCAATTGCCTTCTCCAGTATATCTACTATCCACGCATACTCGCCACGGATATATATATATGTAGCATGGCTACCCAGTGCAAAGCTGCTCACTATCAGGCCTTCTATCAGCAGGTGCGGAAGGAACTCCATCAGGTAGCGGTCTTTGAAAGTACCGGGCTCCGATTCGTCGGCATTACACACCAGGTGACGAGGTACACCTTCCGGCTTTGCCAGAAAGCTCCACTTCATACCTGTAGGGAAGCCGGCACCACCGCGACCACGTAGGCCACTCTTCTTCACTTCTTCCACTATTTCGTCCGGCGTCATTTTGAACGCTTTTTCCACAGAACGATAACCACCGTTTTTGCGGTAGGTATCGTAGTAGCGGATGCCTTCTACATGTGCGTGTTCTAATAATAATTTCATACCCTAAATCCCTAAAGGGACTTCTTTTATATTTTTAAATCCTTTTGCCTTTCGGCATCGGGGTTAAAGTTTCGTACTCTGTCTGCTAAGCAGTTGCCATTTTTTATTCTTCCAAACCCATACTTCCAATCCGTGCAATCTGAATGGCAGGGTTTTACCTTCCATTATCACATCTATCTCCAGCGTCGCACGTATGCATCCTGTGTTTCCGTCTATAGTTACCTGCTCGTCGGTCGATTGGATTTTTACATAATCTATCGTGCCATTGTACAGGTTGTTTATCATTTCCTGTTTGGTTTCCTTCCACCCATTTGAGTGTCCGTAAACCAGTTTATTGCTCAGCATACCTTTCAGTGCCACGGTATCTTGTTCTACCAACGCATGGTGAAATGCATTGGCCGCGGCTTTCAGGCTTTTTTCGTCCTGTGCAAAAACAGTACTGTATATAAAGAGCAATGATATGGTAACAAGGCTACGCATATCGGTTATTAATTATTGCTTGCTGCGTTTCTCCTGCACTCATCTATTATCGCATCCACTTTTTCTTTCGTCAGGTGTTCGCGGTAATGTTTGCCCAGCTGCATCATCGGTGCATAACCACAAGCACCCAGACACTCAGCAGGCTTCAAAGTAAACATACCATCAGGTGTGGTTTCACCTTCTTTGATGCTCAGTTTTTCTTTGATGTATTCAATAATATTATCACTGCCATTCAGCATACAAGGGCCTGTGCGGCATACTTCAAATACGTATTTGCCAACCGGTTTCAGGTTGAACATGGTATAGAAAGTAGCTACCTCGTATACTTCTATCGGAAGTATGCTCAGCAATTCTGCCACGTGGTCCATAGCTTCTGTACTAAGCCAGCCGCCATTTTCTTCCTGTGCCAGATGCAGAACAGGTATCAAAGCGCTTTTCTGCTTCCCGTCCGGGTAGCGCGCCATGATTTCTTTTACTTTATTCAGTTTTTCTTCGTTAAACTTCATACCCCAAACCCCTAAAGGGGCTTTTCTTTTTAAAGTTATATTCAAAACCTTTCCCCCTTCAGGGGGTCAGGGGGTTACGCATCCAATTCACCTGCAATTACGTTCAGGCTACTTAATGTAATAATCGCATCACTCAATAAACCACCACTTACTATTTCAGGGTATGCCTGATAGTAAATGAAGCAAGGCCTGCGGAAGTGCAGACGATACGGTGTACGTCCGCCATCGCTTATCAGGTAATAACCTACTTCACCATTCGCACCTTCTACACCATGATACACTTCGCCCGGCAATACGTCTATCTCGCCCATCACCATTTTGAAGTGGAATATCAATGCTTCCATCTTCGTGTACACATCCTGCTTTGCAGGCAGGTGATAGTGGTCAGATTCCGGTGCGTAGAAAACATCTTTCTGCGTCGGGTCTTCCTGTTCCAGCTTAGCAATTTTTGCCAGTGCCTGTTCTATAATCTTGTAGCTTTCCCAGATTTCGTCGTTGCGCACCATGTAACGGTCGTAAACGTCGCCGGTAGTACCTACAGGTATTTTAAAATCAAAGTCTTCGTAAGATGAATATGGTTGTGCAACACGAACGTCGTAGTCTACACCTGCCGCACGCAGGTTAGGGCCTGTGAAGCTGTAGTTGAGCGCACGCTCGGCACTGATAGGGCCTGCGCCAATGCAACGCTCCATAAAGATGCGGTTGCGGTTCAGCAGGGCTTCAAATTCACGCATAACTTTCGGGAAGCCTTCCATGAATTTGTTGATCTTCTCCCATGCTACCTGTGTGAAGTTTCTTTCGAAACCACCCACTCGGCCTATGTTTGTTGTAAGGCGGCTACCGCACACCTCTTCATATATTTCATATATCAGTTCGCGCCATTGGAACACGTATGTGAAACCTGTAAGTGCACCTGTATCTACGGCTACAACCGAGTTGCATATCAGGTGGTCGGCAATACGTGCCAGCTCCATGATGATGACACGCATATAGTCTACACGCTTAGGCGTTTTGATGCCAAGCAGTTTTTCTATCGTCATGTGCCAGCCCATGTTATTGATAGGCGCGCTGCAATAGTTCAGCCTGTCTGTAAGTGGCGTTACCTGATAATAAGGACGACGCTCCGCAATCTTCTCGAACGCACGGTGAATGTAACCGATGGTTGGTTCGGTACTCAGTACCCTTTCACCATCAATCTCCATGATGTTCTGGAATACACCGTGTGTAGCAGGGTGCGTAGGCCCCAGGTTCAGCGTAGTACTCTGCTTCGCCAGCGACTCTTCTGCCAGTTGTATATGATGTTGTGTTTGCTCAGACATACCCCAACCCCTAAAGGGGCTAAATCTTTTTTATTAACAAATATATTATACCCATCCCCTTCAGGGGGTAGGGGGTTATTTATATACTGCCACCACGGCCAAACATTTCGTCGTCTTTGTCCGTACGTGTCGGGTCTTCCATCTGGTATTCTTTACGCAGCGGGAAGTAGTCCATTTCGTCCACATTCAGTATTCTTGTCAGGTTCGGGTGGCCTACGAAGTTGATACCCAGATTATCGTAGGTTTCGCGCTCCATCCAGTTAGCACCAGAGAATACTTTTGTTGCCGTGTACACATCAGGTTTTTCAACAGGTACATATACCTTCAGGCGCAGGCGGATGTTTTCTACCAGATTGTGGAGGTGATAAACCACGCACAATTCTTCGCCTGTTCTTTCAGGATAGTGTACTGCTGTCAGGTCTGTCAGAAACTGAAAGCCTTCTGCATCGTACAAATGCTGTATTACTTTCAGGTTAGCATCGGCAGGCATTCTTACCGTCAGCAGGCCATATTGCTCATCCCATTCGGTTAACTGTTCACCGAATTTGTCTGAAAGTTTTTGTTTTAATATTTCGTTGGTCAATGCCATGTTCAAAATCAAATTAATAAGTCAAAAAGCAATTGCTTTTTGCATAACTACTGTATCGCGTAGCTTTCCATCAGCTCTTTGTACTGAGGACTATTGCGACGGCGCAGGCTCTCGTTGTGTACGAGGTCCTGCAGTTTCAGTATACCATCCAGTATAGCCTCAGGGCGCGGAGGGCAACCTGCTACGTACACATCTACCGGTATTACCTGATCTATACCCTGCAATACAGGATAAGAATCGAATATACCACCGCTGGATGCACATGCACCAATAGCAATCACCCAACGAGGCTCTGCCATTTGCAGATATACCTGACGCAGTACCGGTGCCATTTTCTTAGCAATGGTACCTGCTACCAGCAACACATCGCACTGACGGGGTGTAAAGCCCATACGCTCTGACCCGAAACGTGCCAAATCGTAGTTAGAACCCATGGTAGCCATGAACTCGATACCACAACAAGAGGTAGCGAACGGCAATGGCCACAGTGAATTTTTACGCGCAAGGCCTACAACCTTATCAAAAGATGTAGCCATAAACCCTTCTCCCGAATAGCCTTCCGGTATCGGGGACAGCTTCATATTTGTATTGTACTGTACGGGACGTCCCATATTCTCTTAATTCTGTTTATCTATGATTTGTAATAACAATTACAAACCCATAATAGTTAAAGCCTGTTTTAATCTTCCCAGTCAAGCGCACCTTTCTTCACTATGTATATAAACCCGCAAAGGAAGAAAGCCACAAACATTATAACAGCCAGAAAACCTTCCTGGCCCAGTTCTTTAAAGTTTACAGCGTAGGGATAAAAGAATATTACTTCCACGTCGAACAGCACGAAAAGGATGGCTACGAGGAAATATTTGATGGCCATTGGCTGGCGCGCGTTACCTACAGAGGGGATACCGCTCTCGAAGTTGATGAGCTTATCTTTGGTTCTGCGTTTCGGGCCCAGCATTTGCGAAGCACCGATTGTTAATACCACAAAGCCTATACCCACCAATAATTGGATAGCTACCGGTAGGTAACTAAAGGGCGTTTGCTGGTTTGCTGCCAATAGTAGAAAATTCATATTACAACTAAACTTCGAGCGTTCTGAACAGAGGTAGCAAAGTTATAGTTATGGTGCGAATTTGCAAGCGAAAAGCCGTGCTATTATTATTATTATTTACGCATGCCATATATGCATACTTTATTGAAAAATATGCTCGAAAGTATTAGCTCACTTGTATGATTATCATTAACATCATATGATAAAGCCAAAGCATGAAAAACAGAAAAGTTTTATCTATGATTATCAATACAATATATATTCATTATACATGATTCTGCAGCAATGCTTGCTGCTTTATCGGGATTATCACAATAATACTGCTCATTTGTAAGCCTTTTGTTTTCAAGATTCAGCCCCTTTTCTCCGTAATTGTAATTATTAGCATAGCTGTAAATGCACAAAAGAGTAAAAGCAGCTGAGGATAACCTAAATATATTTGGATTAATAAAATATTTATTCGTGGTATTTATTATGAATATGGCTACCATGAGGTTGGGGTATATCATGTACCTGCTCGAGTAAAAAGGATTGCCAGCTAACTGAGATCTGAAAATCGAAATAGTAAGCATTGAGGACAAAATAAAGCATGTGATGATAAATAACATCATTAGGTATCTATCATGTATCATTTTTTTTCCATATGGGAAAGACGACAATGTCAAAATTATTAATATACCTCCAATAACATTCGCATTTTCAGTATTAGTAATTTCTCCAAATGCAAAATGTGCGCCCGCCATACTAATAAAATAATTGAACGCGGCAGCAACATCATAGCTACTATAATCGTATTGTGTATTATGGTATTTAAAAAAATACAGTGGTACAAATGCTGCTACGGTAAGTGTTATTGCAATTTTTTGTTTTTTGTTTGCTATCAGTAAATTATACATTAAAATAAAAAATGCTGCAACTATTCCATTACCACTTGAAAAAATGGTTAGAAATGTGGTAAATATTGCCGCAATAAGATATTTTTTATCATTCTTGCTACTAAAAAATAAGGCTATCAAAAACAACATAACTACACCATAGTTTTGCATTCCTTCCATTGCCATAATGCTGTTTTCATAGTTGCTGAGATCGAAGACACATAGTGATGTTAATAATGACATCATCATGAAGTATCGGGGAATCAACCGCCATATTAAATACAGAAAAGTTGCAGATATAACTAACAACTGAAGATTTGCGATGAAACCCAATACCCTAAAGTTCACCTCTCCGGTAAATAAGTAGCAAAGTGCAAAGACTATCCTTGAAGAAAGAATTCTATGCTCATTATGCTGAGAAAATAACAATGTAATTTTATCGCTAAGATTGGCTTTGCTGAACTTGTTTATAAAATTCAATATAGCATCATAGTCATCCTTCATCGGAATATTTACTGCATACTTGTTTATTGTGTAGAAGTAAATGAATACTGTAAACAATATCAATCCTATAAATATCCATTTCAGATACCTGGGACCTGTTGCTACAAGATTTGCTTCAGACATGACGATTTATTTTGGATATTACTGTCACAGGGCCACTCATAGAGCAGCCCTGTGGCAATAATAAAGAATTATCACAACAGGTGAATATAATCCACTTTAGTTGCAATGCTGCTGAAATATTCTATTGTTTTAAAAGTCTGGCTGTGTATACATTTTTTTCATCAGACAATTTTAGTGTATATAACCCTGATGGCAAGCTTTTGATATCAACTATGGTGTTGATTTGTTTATTATCAGTTATTACAGATGTATTGTAAACTAATACACCAACAGCATTATAAACCTGTATTGTTATGTTGGCAGATGCTGTTTTACCTGATACTTTGAATACGCCATCATTAGGATTTGGGTATACCTGAAGGTTTGCATAGTTAATTACGTTAGATTCAGCTATTGAAGTGGTTGTGTCTTCAACACCTATCATTGGTGCGTTGGTACAATAATTATTAATTTCTGAGTCTGAAAGCACTCTGTTATAGATAGCTATATCGTCTAAAACTCCTATGAAATTATATGGGAAAGATGAGCCACCCCAAGGGTATTTTCCAATGCAAATACTGTCTGTTGAGCTACCCATTGCATTCCATCCTGTAAAACTATGAACCAATGAGCCATTTACATAATATTTTCCTGTGACACCATCAAATATCATAATAAAACAGTACCAATTGTTGGTATGCACGCGGGTAGTACTTTGCATAGTATTGCTAGGCTTAATATACGTTCCAGCTTGCCCACAAAAAACAAAAGCATTGGTATCGGTAACTGAACAATCATTGTAAGCATTATCGAAATACCCTGAAAAATAATGCCCGGCATTACCTTGAATTCCTCTGCTAATAATATAATTACCCTGACATGTATTTGTATAAAAAGCTGACGGTTTTATAACTGTACAAATAGAAATATTGGTAACGTTCATACTTGTATCGTATGGAATGCTTATATAACTATCTGCACTATCAAATTTATATGCTGTATTACTAGCACCTTGTTTTCCTTTAGTTAGTGTTACTTTACTGGTATTCCCGTTATTTGCATTCGGAGAAGCATCTGAAGCGTTTCCTGTAAAAGGCCAATGTGCAACAATACCTGCCGATGGAATTTGTGCCTGTACAGCATAATTTAAAATGACGAACAGGGTTAGGCTAATAAGTTTTTTCATATAATACAGATTTATGGTTTGGTAACATCAATATTAATGAAAAATCAATAAACATGAACGATAATTATTCTGCATCTTTGTCAGTACTATAACAATTAGTAAATGTTGATTGCAAAGTCTGAAATACCTCTTATTTCTGTGATTGTTCCATGCTACAATCATGGAAAGTACATTGACGAAGCATTAAATAGTATAGAAGCCTCTGAATGTGATTATGCTTACGAAATAATAATAATTGATGATGGCTCTACAGATGAGAGAACAATCAACCGCTTAAAAGAACTTGATAAGCTGCAGAAATACACTATCATTCTTCAGAAAAACCAAAAAGTAAGTGCCGCAAGAAATAATGCTATTGCCGTTGCAAAAGGAAAATACATTTTGCCCGTAGATGCTGACAATAGGATTAGAAAAGACTTTATTCAAAAAGCAACTCAGGTAATTGATAATGATAAGAATATAGATATTGTCTATTCTCATGGAATGTTGTTTGGTGAAGAAGAGGGCATTAAATATCAACGCGGTTTCAACCTGCAAGCTTTAATGCTGGATAATTATATTGATACTTGTGCTTTATTTAAGAAAGAAGTTTGGGAAAGTGTTGAAGGATATGATGAAAGTATGAAAAATGGATATGAAGATTGGGAATTCTGGCTCCACGCAGCATTCAAAGGATTTAGCTTTTATCATATAGATGAGGTGTTATTTGACTATAGAATGTTATCAACCTCCCGAAACAATCGTGTAAAAGCAGATAAATCAAAGACTAATGCCATCATGGATTACATGATGAAAAAACACAGTAAGTATTATAGTCCCCAATTGATAGATGAAACATTAATAACCAGATACAAACACAATCCTATCGCTTTTATTTATAAGTTTTTTCTCAAGCTTTACTTTCCTAATAAGTATAATAGACTTGTTGAATCAGGTAAAATGAGAAAGTATATTGTTTAAAAAACTATCCACTATGCGAGAAGAGAATCTTGAAAGATTGAGTATTCCAACTACAAATATCAACGACCCTTCATATATAGAATACAAATTCCTCTTTAAGGATTTGAAAGATGCTGCTCAGCAATATGCTACAGGAGATTTATTGGATATTGGCTGTGGTAATAAACCCTACAGGTCATTTTTTGAGGGCAAATTAACAAGCTATACCGGATGTGATATAATACAATCTGACAAAAATCTTGTAGATATCATATGCCCGGCTACAGATATACCATTACCAGATAATTGTAAGGATACCGTTTTCAGCACGCAAGTAATAGAACATGTTGCTGATCATCGCAAATTATTGTCTGAAGGTTTCCGCATACTGAAACCAGGAGGGCACATAATAATTTCTGGACCTATGGCTTGGGAGCATCATGAAGAACCATATGATTTCTTCAGGTTTACCCGATATGGCTTTGAGTACATACTAACAGAAACAGGCTTTACTGATATTGTTACCGTACCCAATGGAGGTAAATGGGCTATGGTTGGGCAGCTATTACATAATAGCCTACGTTCTTCGTGTTACGGAAAGAAATCACTAAAAGCAAGATTATTGAAAGGAATCTACTTCCTTTTCAGGCTGAAATGGATTATTAATCTTCTTTTTGTGTGGTTGGATAATTTTGACAAAGATTATAGCTCTACGCTGAACTTTGTGGTAATTGCACGCAAGCCTTGATTAATAATATGATGGTTTCTATTATTATTGTAAACTACAATACATATGATCTGACATGCAATTGCATAGACAGTGTATTGAAACATACTAAAGATGTTGACTATGAAATAATAATAGTAGACAACGCTTCACCAAAAGAGGATCCGGAACAATTTAAAATCAGGTATCCGGATATAAAATTGGTAAAAGCTGATGAAAATGGTGGATTTGCAAAAGGCAATAACTTAGGTATACGCAATGCATCAGGTGATATCATTTTACTTTTGAATTCAGATACTATACTTACAGAAGATAGTATCTCTATAGCAGCAAAAAACTTATCAGTACTTTCAGATGCCGGATTTCTTTCCTGCAAGCTCGTGTATCCCGATGGCAAATACCAGCATAATGCTCGTGCATTCAGAACTATACGGAATGAACTATTGGATATTGTTAGACCTGCATTAATGTTGTTGCCTTATAAAAAACGGGCAATTTTAATGTTCAATCAATATTTTAATGGCGATTTTGATACTGCCTGCGGGTGGGTATCAGGTGCTTTCATGATGTTTCGTGCATCTTTACTTACATATATGCCCAACAAGAAGCTTGATGAACGCTTTTTTATGTACGGAGAGGATGAGCTTTGGTGCTTGCAGGCAAGTGCAGCCGGCTTTGTAAACTACTATACCTGCAAAACAACTGTAATACATATTGCAAATGCCAGTACAGAACCTGCAAAGCAACAAAAGCTAATGAAAACTATGCTTAAGCATAGTATTGACATATTCAGATACAGGTTTGGTACAGGTTTGTATTTTAATACGCTTACATATATATATACCTTTAAAGAATATTTGCGTTATTATGTAAAAATATTGGTTATGAATTTTTTTAAATACCGTATCAGGTAATGGGTGTTGTTTTCAGACAATCAATAAAAACTACAATCGTAACTTTTGCAGGTGCTTTGTTAGGCGCGCTGACGGTATATCTTTCTACTAAGTACATTCCTGAACAAGAGTATGGCTTTTCAAGAACACTACTATCGCAGGCAATTGTAGCTTCTCAGATTACCCTGATAGGCATGCATACAACGTTGTTCATATTTGTAAATAAATATAGTGTGCAAGACGAGAAGAGAAAAGTATTATTAACCATTAGTGTAATAGTACCTGTACTTGCCACTCTTATTGCTACATTACCATACTTCATACTAAAAGACTACTATCTGACACTATACAGTGTTGAAGACAGTATATATATGGATAGGTTTTTCATGTGGTTACCTGTTTATACAATATTGTGGGCTGTAATGACGGTATTAGAAAACTATCTGTTGTCTCACCTTAAAATAGCCATTTCTAATTTTATTAAAGAAATCATACTAAGAGGCTGCAATATTTTGTTGGTAGTGTTTTATGCAGTTGCATGGATCGACTTTAAATGGTTTATGATACTCAGTGTGTTGATACACATTGTACCTATTATACTAATGTTAAGGGTATGCAATACGATTGAAGACTTTGGCTTTTCAGTAAAATGGGCCGTATTTTCTAATCAGGAATACAAAAACATTACAGATTTTGCTGTATCGCACCTGTTCGTTAATGTATCTGTAATACTACTTATATATATAGATCAATTGATGCTTGGCGTACTTGATAAACAAGGGCTTGTTTCAGTTGCCGTTTATTCAGTAGCCATCTATGTACTCTCTATATTTCAGATTCCAATCAGAGCTATGTCATCCAGCATAGCACCTGTACTTACAAAAGCAATGGAAGATAAAGATGAAAATAATCTTGACAGGTTGTTTTCTGTTTCTGCACTTAATGTACTTATTGTTATTTGCGGGATGTCGGTATTGATACTATCAAATGTTCATAACCTTGCTGGCATTTTGAATAAGTCATACAATGCTGTTGTTATTTTGGTTCCGATACTCATACTCGGACGGTTTGTAGATAGTATGACGGGGTTCAACACCGAAGTCCTTACTATTTCAAAATACTACAAATTCAATTTTGTTTTAACGATTATGCTATTGGTTGTTGTAATTGTATTTAACTATTTATTAATACCAAACTATGGTGTTTATGGTGCTGCTTGGGCTAATACAATAGGATTTGCTACTTATAATATGGCAAAATTCCTCTTCGTATGGCGAAAAATGAAACTTCAACCCTTCAGTAAAGAAAGTATTTTGGCTATTGTAAGTACAATACCTGCAGCTGTTGCAGGCTACATTATTCCTCATATAGCTAATCCAATAGCAGATACCATTGTAAGAAGTAGCGTAATAGCAATATTATTAATACTCACTATATACTATCTGAAACCCTCAGAAGAGTTTAACCAAATGATAAAAAACATTAAAGAAAAAAAGCGATTATACTAACATTCTATCAGCTCATCCGTTAATATTCCAGTTTTATCTCTGAAGTGTAGGAGACACAATGCCCTTCATCTAATTTTACTGTTCTGAAATGAAAAAATTACATTACAATTTATATCATGTCATAAAAATGACATAATTTGTAAAAGCATAAATCCCAACACTTTGCATAACAGATTGTACTATATTTATCACCTGTTATCATAGAGTTGCTTACCCTCTGCATAGAATACACCGGCGTATTAATCCCGGTGATTAATAAACATGTTTATTACTTATGATGTCTTTAATATCTACCTGTCGTAAGCTACTATTGCTACTTGTATTATTGATGTATGCCGGTTATGCAAAAGCTACACATATTTACGGAGCAGACTTTTATTACACTCATGTTAGTGGAAATACATATACAGTTACACTCGTTGTATATGGCGATTGCAGTGGGTCTGCTTTTGGAAGCCTTAGCAGTAGTACACCAACAGTTGAACTGTATAACGGTACATCATTTGTAAATTCACAGAATCTTATCATACAAGCTCCAACCGCAGGTATAGAAGTAACGCCCGTTTGCTCGGCTCAGCTCAGCAATACAAATTGTGTAAGCACATCCGGTACAATACCAGGCGTAAAGAAATTTACATACTCAAGAAACTTTACCCTTACAGGTACATCTGCTAATTGGCGCTTTGTTTTTACCGGGGCTATGGGTACTACATCTGCAGGCCGCAGTACTACTATCACCAATATAAGTAGCGGAACAGGTGGTGGATCTATAATGGGACTGGAAGCTACATTAAATAACACCGGCGGCACTAACTCTTCGCCTATATATACGTCTATACCGACTCCTTTTTTCTGCATCAATGTACCTGCAAATAATAACCCGGGTGCTGTAGATGCTAATGGCGATGCACTATCATATAGTCTTGTACCCGGCATAACAGGTACTAGTGGCACTGTTACATATCTTACGGGCTATTCAGCCACCTCTCCATTAGCCGTTTCAACAGGTTCATTCAGTTTCAGTAGTACAACAGGGCAGCTTGCTTTTACTCCAAATCTTGTACAGCGTTCACTTGTAGTTTTCAGGGTAGATGAATACCGTGGTAGCACACTTGTTGGTACCAGTATGAGGGAAATGACATTTGTAGTACTGAATAATTGTAATAACAATGCGCCAACAGGCAATATCTCTAACAACTCTGGCGGTACTGTAACCGGTGCAGGAAAGATAATAACTGTTTGTAAATCTGCAGGCAATATCACCTTCAACATCAACCCTACAGATGCTGAGGGTAATGGTATTACAATGACTGCAAGTGGTATACCTTCAGGCGCAGTTTTCAATGTTACCAACAATGGTAGCACCGCACCCACCGGTTCTTTTGCATGGAATCTATCTACTGCAACACCTGGTACTTACAACTTCTTTATTAACTACAAAGATGATGGCTGTCCGCTATCAAGCACTCAAACCACTGCATATACCATTACAATACTACCAGATCCTGCAATAGCTTTTTCGTTAATAGCACCTGCTACATGCAGCAAAAAGGCAAGGTTTAATTTGACTCCATCTGTTAATCCTTCTCCCTGGACAATAACTATAAGTCAGGGGACAACAACTGTACATACATTCACAGGCGTTACAGGTACACAGTTAGATAGTCTTGACCCTGGCACCTATACCATACGTGTTACCAATGCAAGTACATGTTTCAAAGACACAACAATTACACTTAGCCCACCTCCGGCAATTACACCATCTGTAACGATGGTAAAACCAACTTGCTTTGGCGGAGGGAATGGAAGTATTACGATTAATGCAAGTGGTGGTGTTTCTCCATTTACTTATGCAATAGGTACAGGTACATATAGCAGTACCAATACTTTTACAGGATTAAGTGCCGGTACATATACTTTGCATGTTAAAGACGCTAATGATTGTATAAAAGATACTACGGTTCAATTACAAAATCCACCTGACATCAGTTTAAGTATAGTATCTACTAAACCAAAATGCAACTTCTATAGCAGTGGCCTTATTACAGTAAATGCTTCAAACGGCTTGCCTGCATATCAGTATGCACTTGGTACAGGAACATATAGCACCACAAATACTTTTTCCGGACTATTCTCAGGTACATATATCATACATGTAAAAGACGCTAATAACTGTACAAAAGATTCTACATTCTTATTAAATGACTCTATAGCCATACATGGTTCAGCTATAGTAACAAATGTACTTTGCTACGGAGATACTACAGGTGCTATAACGCTCAGCGGTAATAGTGGTACATCGCCATACGTATATCGTATGGGTTCGGGAGCATTTGGTAATTCCGGTATCTTTGCACCATTACCAGCCGGCACTCACAACTTCAGAATCAAGGATGTAGATAGTTGTTATCTTGATACAGCAATTACTATTACTGAACCTAATAGAATAACAAGCGTTTCCAGTATTGCTAATGTTACATGCTTTGGCCTCAGCAATGGTGCAGTTACAATTACTGCCTCAGGTGGTGTGTCACCTTATGATTATGCTATTGGCAGTGGTACTTTCAGTACAGTAAATACATTCTCAGGACTTGCAGCCGGCAGCTATACGCTACGTATAAAAGATGCTAATGGTTGTTTAAAGGATACAATTATTACGATAACACAACCTGCAGTTCTTGCTATTAGTAATATACAAATTACAGAGCCTGTTTGTAATGGTGATGTAAACGGATTCATTACCATCACTGGTACTGGTGGTACAACACCATACACATATGCTATAAATACGAGTTTATACGTTGGTTCAAATACATTCAGCGGTTTGGCAAAAGGCACTTATACATTGCATATAAGAGATGCAAATAATTGTCAGGTAGATAGTGTGGTAAATATGAATGAACCTACCAGAATTGTTCCTACACTCCAGATTAAACAATCTACATGTTCGCCACTTAACGATGGTAGAGTTATTGTTACTGCTACAGGTGGTGTACCTAACTACGTATATGCTGTTGGTACAGGTTTATACTCTGGCAGCAATACGTTTACACCATTAGCTGCAGGTACTTATACATTTTATATAAGAGATACCAGATTATGTGTCAAAGACACGACCATCAACATTATTGACTCTACAATAGTTAACGCAAATTATACAATAACCAACGTAAAATGTTTTGGTGAAAACAGTGGTTCAATCTCTGTTACTACTACCAGTGGTAAAAGTCCGTTTACATATGCTATCAATACAAATCCTTATGGTTCTTCTTCAATATTCAATAATCTGGTAGTTGGTAGTTATGCAATAAGCATAAAAGACGATTTGGGTTGTAAAAAAGATACAACCTTACCTGTAACAGAGCCAACACCATTGCAGGTATTTATATCATCTGTTACCTCTCCAAGGTGTCATGGTTTTTCAAACGGAGCAGTTAGTCTTTTTGGCATTGGCGGTACATTCCCATACACTTATGCCGTAGATGCAGGAGCATATACTGCTAATAGTAATATCACCGGACTGAAAGCAGGTACATATACCTTCCATGTAAAAGATGCAAACAACTGTATCAAAGACACGGTAATTACAATTACTCAGCCGGACAAACTAATATTCCAGAATATCAGCATAAACAATGTTTTATGTAATGGAGATAGTACAGGCAGTGTAATATTAAACGGTGCCGGCGGCATTACTCCAATATTGTATGCCGTAGATAACTATCCATACGATACAATTAAAGTAAAAACAGGACTTAATGCAGACTATCACATTGTACGTTTGAAAGATGCAAATAACTGCTATTTGGATTCTGTAATAAAAGTAACAGAGCCACCAAAGCTTTTATTAGGCATCACATCCATTATACCACCTACCTGCGAGGGTTATCCGGATGGCGCTGTGGTACTTAATGCTAATGGAGGTGTGACACCATATTTATTTACCACAAATACTGGTGCACAGTCATCTACCGGTAACATGACTAATTTAAAGGCAGGCAATTATACTTTTACTGTAAAAGATGCAAATAATTGTGCTGTAGACACAAACGTATTGTTAGAAGGCTACCCTGCAATAAATATTGATACACTCGATATCTATAAGGTAACCTGTAACGGACTGAGTGATGGTAAAATCCTTATGAAAGTTAGTGGTGGTATTCCGCCACTAATGTACCAATTGGAAAACAGAACCCCTGTTACCGTCAGTGCATTCTACGACCTCATTTCTGCATCTTACAAAATCCGTATCATAGACGATAAAAACTGCTATAAGGATACTACAGTAAAAGTAGAACAGCCTGATAAGCTGGTTACCAAACTGACTGTAATGCCTAACGACTGTGAGGGCTACGACAATGATGGCTTAGTGAAAGCAGACGTAACAGGTGGCACGAAACCTTACAACTACTTATGGAGTGCAGCAAATACAGGCAACAAAGCAGAATTGACAGGTATAGCAAACGGCTCATACAAAGTAAGAGTAGTTGACTCTAACAGTTGTGCAGACTCTGCATCTGCAGTGGTGGCATACGACAATTGTTGTAAAGTATTTATTCCGGATGCCTTTACTCCAAACGGAGACGGCAGGAATGACCAGGCAAAAATCCTTTTCAAAGGTGACTTCACTTTGGATAAATTTACCATATTCAATCGCTTCGGGCAGAAGGTGTTCGAGACAAATATTCTTAACGAAGGATGGGATGGTAAGTTCAACGGACAAATGCAAGACCTTGGTACTTTTACCTATTACATAAAAGGTATTTGTGGTAATGGCGGCACCAGAGAAGTTGAGTTTAAAGGCAATATAACACTCATTAAATAATCATCATATGATATAATAGATAATATTTTTAAATAAAAGGGGGCAAATACAGGCGTAAAACCTTATTTTTGCCCCCCTTTCTATTAATAAATTATGGACTACAGAGAAATTGTTGCAGTAACCGGTATCGGCGGTTTGTTTCATTTGATTGCTACTAAAAGCGATGGTGCTATAGTACGCAACTTGGCAGATAAGAGCACGAAATTCATTTCTGCACGTCTGCACAACGTTACCCCACTCGAAAGCATTGAGGTGTATACTACAGGCGATAACGTGCGCTTGCACGAGGTTTTTCAGAAAATGAAAGACCAGGAAAACAGTATTAAACCGATAGATGCAAAGTCTGCAGATAACAATGGCATTAAGGGCTATTTCAAAAGCATCTTCCCAGAATTTGATGAAGAACGCGTGTATGTGAGCGATATGAAGAAAATGCTGAAATGGTTTGAAATTTTGAAGGCAAACGACCTGCTGAATTTTGAATACCTGAATGCACCGGCTGAGGAAGAAACTGCACCGGCTGAAGAAACTGTTGCCGCTACAGAAGTAGTAGCTGAAGAAAAACCGGCTAAAAAATCTCGCGCTAAAAAAGCAGCAGAACCTGCTGCTGAAGGCGAAGAAAAGCCAAAGAAAAAAGCTGCTAAAAAGAAGACTGAAGAATAATACCTTTAGGTACTATAATATAATGGCTGGCCATATTGATGGTCAGCCATTTTTATAATCATCTTACGAGATACAAAATATATATTTGTATTTTATCAATCTGCGCATCCGTTACAATCTATACAATGAGGATATATCATAGCTTGCTGATAGCAGCTTTGTTATTTACATATACATGCATCGCTCAGTCGCCCAAAAGAGAATTCAGGGCTGCATGGATAGCGACTGTGTCTAATATAGACTGGCCTTCAAAACCAGGGCTGCCATCTACACAACAACAACAAGAGTTTGTACACCGGCTGAACGAGCTTGAAAAACTCGGCTGTAATGCTGTAATAGTGCAGATAAGACCTGCTTCAGATGCCTTTTACCCGAGCAATGAAGAACCATGGAGCAGATACCTGACCGGCAGGCAGGGACAACCTCCTTTTCCATATTACGACCCATTGAAATTCATGATAGAAGAAGCGCATAAGCGCAATATGGAATTTCATGCATGGTTCAATCCTTTCCGCGCACTTACGGATAGTAAAAAGAATCCCAATCCAAAGAATCATGTCACTTTTAGCCATCCCGACTGGATAATTAGCTATGGCGGCAAATCATATATAGACCCCGGGGTACCAGAAGCACGTGAATATGTTACATCTGTCATTATGGATGTTGTTAAACGTTATGATGTGGATGCCATACACCTTGATGACTATTTTTACCCATACCGCATTGCAGGGCAGGAATTTGGTGATAGCCGTTCTTACAACCGCTTTGGCAGTGGCATGAGTAAAGATGACTGGCGGAGGAATAACGTAAACCTCTTTGTATCGGTACTTAATACCAATATCAAACAGGCTAAACCTTATGTAAAATTCGGTATAAGCCCATTTGGCGTATGGCGCAATGCATCTAAAGACCCGGAAGGCTCGCCAACTCGTGGCGGACAAACCTGTTACGACGACCTGTATGCCGATGTGCTACAGTGGATGCGCAAAGGCTGGGTAGACTATGTATTACCACAGCTGTATTGGGAACATAATCATCGTGCTGCTGCTTTTGATGTTTTGCTGCCTTGGTGGGAGGCACATAGCTATGGCAGACATATATATTACGGTTTGGGTGTATATAGAATGGTAGGTGCCGGCAAGGGTCCTTGGGTGGGCACTCGCGAGCTGATATGGCAAATGCAGGACATCAGGCGTACTGCACAAAACCCTAGCCATGTATTCTACAGTGCCTCCATATTCGATAAACTGACTGTACCTATTAAAGACAGTGTTATAAGCCACAACAAGTATTATGCATTTCCACCGGTTATGAAGTGGCTGGATACCAGCACACCTGCGGCACCAATGGTAAAAGCAGTGCCTTCCAGCGAGGGTACATTGCTCCAATGGTCTCAACCCGGCAAGGAAAAAGTACGCTATGCGGTGTACAGGTTTGTTAATGGCGAACCGGTAAATATCAATAACGCAGAAAAGATAATATCTGTACTGAACGAAAAGGAATACCTGGATGTCTATGCCAACAGGTATAAAAAATGTACTTATGTGGTTACAGCGTTAGACAGGCTATGGAACGAAAGTAAAAGTAATATACCCGTAGAGGTAAACATTAAATAATTTAATAAGCCCGACAGTAGCAATTTTAAAATCTGTTTTTGTATCTTCAACTTTCGTTAAAATCTCATTGTAATACATGAAATCAGCTTGGATCGGTAAAGCGTTACTTTCTTCAGCACTAATGCTGACTTTATTCGCTTGCAAGGATAAGACAGCATCGACAACACCTGCACCTAATTATATTGGTGGCAAAGGTGGTGGTGCTACTATGCGTGTAGTGATGCAAAATAGTGGCTTGAATGTTGATAGTGGCTGGGTATACGTTAAATACGATGCATCAGTTACACCTGCAGGAAACAAGTATGACGACTCTGCTCTTGTAAAGAAAGTAGATGGTGTTCCTATTGCTATTTTCACAGAGCTAAAAGTTGGGAATTACTTCTTTATGGGTAGAGGATGGGATATTATTCGCTCTCAATCAGTATTTGGCACCAGGCCTTTTACAATAGAAAAATCTGAAGAATTTGGCACTAATTATCTGTATCTGCAAACTACAAAGCAATAGTTATCAACTCTTTATAAAATTTAAAAGCCTCTCAAATTGAGAGGCTTTTTTAGTATGTTAATAACATGTGTATTTTTTACACTGCCTTAACACGCCCTACTGTTGACTGGCACTTTTATTTGTTAACTTTGGTATAAACACAGTTGCTATGTTTGAAGATGATGATTTTATAGATGATGAAATGGACTCGCTGGACGAACTGCTGCAACGTTACGAAGAGGTGAAGAAGGGCGAATCATCTACCATACTTGACGAAGATGATTTTGAGCGAGTGATAGAATTTTACTTCCAGAATAGTAATGAGGAGCAAGCACTGCTTGCTTGTGATATTGCTGGTACATACTATCCTTTTTCTGCATCCATAATGCTACTGCGTGCAGAGATTCTGACACAGGCACAGAAATACGGACAGGCACTGAAAGTGCTTGACCAAGTGGAAGAGAATGACCCTAATAACCTTGACGCTACATTGCTGCGTTCAGATATATTGCTTGGCCAGTTTAAGTACGATCAGGCTGCAATGTGGCTAGAACAAAAGTCAACAGAATTTAAGGGCAGAGATAAAATTGAAATACTGCTGGAGCTTTCTGATGTGTATGATGAATGCGAAGAGTTTGACGCTGTATTCGATACACTGAAGCGTGTTATCAAAATAGATAAACGCAATGAAGAAGCATTGCAGAAAATCTGCTTCTGGGCAGACTTTACCAAACGTCTTGAAGAGAGTGTAACACTGCATGCACAACTAACAGAAGAAGATCCGTTCAATGCACTTGCATGGTTCAATCTGGGTGCTGCGTATCAGGGCTTGAAGCTATATGAAAAATCGATAGATGCATACGAGTATTGCGTAGCCATAGATGAGAAATTTGAATTTGCCTACCGCAATATGGCAGATGCTTTTATGCGCCTGAAGTGGTATGACAAAGCAATAGAAGTACTGGAAAAGCATCTGGAGATAGCTAAACCTGAAGATGTAATCTTTGAAGCGATGGGCTACTGCTGGGAGAAACAAAAGAACTACCAGCGTGCACGTCATTTCTACCGTCAAGCATCACAGCTGAGTCCTGAAGATGATACCATCTTCTATAAAATAGGTGAAACCTATGCACGCGAAAAACAATGGGAAAAGGCCGTTAAGTCTTATTCTGTAGCACTGCATCTTGATAAAGACAATGCTTCTTACTGCATGGCAATTGGCAATTGCCTGATGGAAATGGATGCAAAAAGCGAAGCACTTGTTTGCTACCTGAATGCCGTACGCCTGAAGCCAGGCAATAAGAGCACATGGGTGGCTCTCATCAAAGGTTTATATGCATCGGGCTATTACGATGAGGGGCTTACACAACTGGAAGTAGCACGCGAACATTGTGGTGATAAACCAGACTTCTACTACTACCACGCAGCGCTATTGCTAGAGCTTGGTAAGAGCAAGGAAGCTATGCTGCAACTGGAAAAAGGATTAAAAGGTTCGTTGGCGAAACTGAAAGTGTTTACAGAACTGAACCCTGAATACCTGCGCCGCAGCGCTGTTACAGACCTGATAAGTAAGTACAAAAAGAAATAAAAACAGCCCCGAAAATTCGGGGCTGTTTCAATATGTTACTACCTGTTACTACAACAGTTCGCCAATAGCACTTACCAGTTCAGCTCTTGTAATAGGTGTACCTTTTATCTTGTTGAAGCCAACTGCATCTACCAAGTATTTATCACGGATGATTTTGATGAGCTGGCCGTTGTTGATTTCGGGTATCAATACTTTCTTGTAGCGTTGCAGCATCTCTCCCAGATTTTTAGGGAACGGGCGCATGTGACGCAGATGTGCATGTGCTACAGATTTGCCAGCAGCCTGTAGTTCTGTTACCGCGCTTTTGATAGAGCCGTATGTAGAACCCCAACCCAGCACCAGTACATCACCGGTTTCAGGACCGCTGTCCAGTGTTTGCAATGGTATGTAGTCTGCAATCATTTCAACCTTAGCCTCACGGGTTTTCACCATGTGCTGATGGTTTTCAGGGTCGTAAGAAATATTACCTGATATATCTTCTTTTTCCAAACCACCTATGCGGTGTTCTAAACCTGCATGCCCAGGTACAGACCACGGACGCACCAGTTTTTCGTCACGCTTATATGGCATGAATTTTTCTTCACCTTCTTCCAGCGAAGTTTTGAATTTCACCTCAATAGGTTGTAAATCTACCGACTGCGGAAAACGCCAAGGCTCTGCACCATTAGCTATATATCCATCACTCAGCAATATTACAGGCGTCATGTGTTGCACTGCTATGCGTACTGCTTCGTATGCCGCGTCAAAGCAATCGCTTGGTGTAGATGCAGATATAACAGGCATTGGACATTCGCCATTGCGACCATAATATGCCTGTAGCAAATCGCTCTGCTCAGTTTTGGTAGGCAAGCCCGTAGAAGGACCTCCACGTTGTATGTTTACTATCAGCAACGGTATCTCCAGCATCACTGCCAGGCCCATCGCTTCAGTTTTCAATGCCATACCCGGGCCCGATGTTGTAGTAACACCCAAACTACCACCATATGATGCACCTATTGCAGATGTAATACCTGCTATCTCATCCTCTGCCTGAAAAGTACGGATACCAAAATTTTTGAAACGAGAAAGCTCATGCAATATATCTGATGCCGGCGTAATAGGATATGTTCCGAGAAACATCGGCAAGCCCGATCTGTCGCTGGCAGCTATTAGGCCATAAGCTAATGCAGTATTACCGGTAATGCTACGGTATTTACCTGCCGGTAGTTTTGCTTTCTCTACTTTGTAGCGAGATGTAAAAGCCTCTACCGTATCGCCATAGTTATAGCCTGCCTGCAGTGCTTTTATATTGCTATCCAGTATTTCCTGCTTTTTGCCAAACTTCTCTTTCAGGAAGGAGATAGTTACTTCCATATCCCTATTGTACAACCAGTAGAGGAAGCCCAGAACAAACATATTCTTTGCACGGTCTTTTTCTTTTGTACCTAATTGTATATCCTTCAGCGCCTCGCGCGTCAGTTTGGTAACATCTATTTTATGCAGTTCGTAGTTTGCCAGCGAATCATCCTCTATCGGGTTCACACCATCCGGGTAACTGGCAAGGCGCAGGTTTTTAGAATCAAAGCCATCTGTATTGGCAATGATAATACCACCCGGCTTCAGCGATTTCAGGTTCACCTTCAGCGCAGCAGCATTCATAGCTACCAACACATCACATGCATCGCCCGGTGTATAAATTCGGTTGCTCGAAAAGTGCAGCTGATAGCCACTGACACCCGGTACGGTACCCTGTGGGGCACGTATCTCTGCCGGAAAATCTGGGAAAGTGGAAAGGTCATTACCCAAAAGGGCTGTACTATTGGTAAACTGGCTACCCGTAAGCTGCATACCATCGCCACTATCGCCTGCAAATTTTATTACTACATCTTCAACAACCTGCGTAGAAACTGACATATAAAAAGAAATGGATGCAAAGTTACGCATTTTGTATATGAACCGATAACAGAATAACACTTATAGATTTTTACACAACTGTGTTAAAATCTGATTATCAAACCCCATTGGGGGTAGGGTTTGTTCAGGCATTTGGTGTAGGTTTGCCGTCAGATTATTATTAGCCTGATGCGAGTTTTCAAGAGCCTGTTGGTTTTAGTGTTTTTATCTTATTGCAGTACGTTGTTTGCACAAAAGGAAATTGTAAAGCAACCACGTATTCTGATATTGCTCGATGGCTCATCGAGCATGAACTACGAATGGACAAATAGTGAAAATCGTTTTCATGCGGCATCTCGTATCATACTGGCATTGATGGACAGCATGTACAAGGTTAATAAAGATGTTGAATTTGCCCTACGTGTGTACGGTCATCAGTATCCATCTCAACAAAACAATTGCTACGATACCAAGATGGAGGTGCGTTTCAGTAAAGACAATATTGAACAAATGGGTATGCGTCTTGAAAACCTGCATGCCATTGGTGTATCTCCAATTGCATTCTCACTAAAAGAAGCTGCCGAATGGGATTTTGAAAGCCCGCATCTGAACACCTACAGCCTGATACTGGTAACAGATGGCGCTGAAAGCTGCGGTGGTGATATATGCGCTGTTGTTAAGCAGCTGCTGGAAAAAAAGATTGAATTCAAACCTTACATATTAAGTCTTGTAGATAACCCATCTTTGAAAAACGGGTATGAGTGTCTCGGCACATTTCTACCTGTGGTAACTGAGAAAGATCTTCGTCCATCTGTTGGTAAGATTGTAGAGGCATATCAGCAGATGTTTATCATGCAGAAGATAGACAAGAAGTTGCTGCAAGAGGCTGTTGTAAATGCACCGAGCGCACTAAAGGTAGACATACCAAAATTTAAAGTAACGCAGGAAAAAGAACCTGAACCCATTGCCAAACAAGAGCCTAAACCTGTTGAAAAACCTAAACCTGCCATTAAAACGCCACCTGTGGTGACACCTCCTGTTGTTAAAACAGAACCTACTAAAGATCTGACAGACCGTACAAATGACAATACCGAACCTCAACCTAAGCTGATACCTGCCACAGATATAGCACAGATGCGTGTTGTAAACAGCACAAGAACTTTCAGAATATTTTATCTTGGAAAGGGTTTGAAGACAATAGCCGTTCCTTCCTTCAAACCAACCATACCAAAAAACGAAAAACCACCGGTAGTTGTACAAAACACACCACCACCAAAACCAATAACACCACCGCCAGCAGCAGTAAAACCTGCACCTGCTATGAAACCGGCAAAACCGGCAACACCGCCACCGTCTGTGGTGAAGGCTATTGTAATGCCTAAAACAGAACCCGAAAAGAAAGGTGAAACTACTTTGCAGGTATACTTCAGCGATGGTGAAAAGAACTACGATTCTGCACCCATCATAGCATTGCTTGATCCTAAAACGAAGAAAGAAGTAATGCGCTTCCAACGCACGGTAAATGCTACAGGTGTACCAACACCACAAAAAGTACCTGCAGGCTATTATTATATGAATATCATCGGTAGTCAGCATGTTTATGACTTTACTACACAGGCTAACGAGAATACGTCTATTACCATACCTATCAAAAATGGTATTATCATCTTCTCTTACGATGGCAATCCTAAACGCCTGATGACAGACTATGTAGCTGTAGTTGCAAAACGTTTTGACGCTACAAGCGCTGCTGTGCAACAACCAACCAGTAAAGAACTTGAATACGAACCGGGTACTTATAACATCAAGGTAAATACACTGCCTCCTTGGAATAAAACCATTTACCACGAGATAGGTTCTGACTATAATCTGGTAATACCGGAAGAAGGTGACCTGATTATTGACAACAACACTGCACTGGGCAAGGTGAACCTTTACTATCCTTATGGAGATAAGTTCAGGACTTTTCTCACATTGCAAATTGATGGCAGCGGCACACCAATAAAGCTTAGAGTATTGCCAGGCTCTTATAAGGCAGGCTACAAGAAGAACCCGAATTTGCCTATGGAAGAAGAAACCCTGGCGAATTTTACGGTTAAAAGCAATAATGTTACTAACTTAGAACTAACTAAATAAGTTTTTCCATTGGAAGACATAGTCGTCAGACGTATTGACATCAACGACGCTATATACCAACAGGTATATGATCTGCGCGAGGCTATACTACGCCAACCCATAGGTTTATCGCTGAAAGACGAAGACCTGAGCGCCGATGCATTAAATACCATTTTCATTGCAGAACATCAAGGCAAAGTAATAGGCTGTGTAATGCTGTATCCTATTGCAGATGATGAAAAGATAAAACTGCGCCAGATGGCTGTATATGAAGAATGGCAGGGCAAAGGCATTGGCAAAAAACTGGTAGATGCTGCCGAACAATATGCCAAAGAAATCGGTTATTCATCCATCATACTACATGCACGTACGCTTGCAGAAGGTTTTTATAAGAACCTAGGTTACTATACCACCAGCAGCGAGTTTACAGAAGTAGGCATTCCGCACATAGTGATGGAAAAAGATATATTTTGAGGCACTGCACCAAAAAGAACGATTCATTTCAGTACGAGTACCATCAGTCTTGCGCTACACTACTGCAGGATTGGGATACGTTGCTGCCCGACGGACATTTTCTGAAGCGCAGCAATCTGAAAGCTACACAGCAATCGCAACTGGAGCACCTGAGTTACATCTATGTATTAGTAAGTGATGGCAACAAGCCAATAGCGGCTATTTACTTTCAGTTACTTAGGCTGCAACAGCACCATCTGAACGAAGAAAGCCTTAGTAGTATGTCCCGTATAGGCTGGCGTGCATTTACCAATATTGTAAAACCTCGACTGTTGGTAGCAGGGCATCTGTTTCGCCACGATGTAGAGACTTATTACTATCACGAAAGTATCTCTCCCTTCGAGGCATATAAGATATACAACGATGTTATCAACGAACAGTTGGCAACCAATTGTGCATACGCAGTATTGGTGAAAGACCTGCCCGATAACCTCGTTACTTACTTTCAGCACTATGCACCCAACTACATGTTGTTGCGCAACGACATTATGATGGAACTGAAGTTATCGCCTGAATGGAACAGCCTTGCAGACTATGAGAAAGCACTGAAGCATAAATATGCACAACGCTTTCGTAAAGTGCGCAATGCCATAGCAGGTTTGCAGATACAGGAAATGAGTGCTAATGAAGTAGAAGCTGAAAAACAAACCATCTACCAACTATACAAGCAGGTATGCGAAAAGCAGACCGCACGCATAGGTATGATAAGTGAAGACTTTATACCCATACTGAAAAAGCATAATCCTGAACAACTGAAAGTATGGGGTATGCGCGAAAACGGAAAGCTAGTAGCATTCTTCAGTGCATGGGTAAAGGAAGATGCTTTTGATATGTTCTATATAGGTTTCGATTACGAACGCAATACAGACCTGATGCTGTATTTCAACATCCTCTTCTGCGGTGTAGAGCAGGGTATAGCACACAGGAAAAGCAAAGTCATCTTTGGTCGCACAGCACTGGATGCTAAGGCACGCCTGGGTTGCAGGCCTGTTTATAAATCTACGTTTGTGCTTATCCGCAACAGGTATATACGTATGGCTACATTGCGACTGCAAAATAATAGCCAATCGCAGGAAGGCGAGTGGGAACAACGCCACCCACTGAAAGAAATACGGAAACCGAATAGCTAAGCACTATATGCTTAGTGTGCTGCAAGCCAGTTTTTACCCGTACCTGCTTCTGCCACTATAGGTACGCCATGTGGTAATGCCATAGCACGTTCCATGTTTATCTTAATGAGTTCTGTTACCTGTGCTACTTCTTCTTCAGGTACATCAAATACCAATTCATCGTGCACCTGTAGTACCATCTTTGTCCTCAAGCCACTCTTCTTCAATTCATGATGTACTTTCACCATCGCCAGTTTTATCATCTCTGCGGCAGTACCCTGTATCGGCGAGTTGATGGCGTTACGCTCGGCATAGCCACGTACTGTTTGGTTAGCAGATGTAATATCGCGCAGGTAGCGTTTGCGGCCCATAATGGTTTCTACATAGCCCGTCTCTCTTGCAAAGTTGATGGTATCATCCATATACTTTTTGATAGATGAGAACTCTGTAAAGTAGTTATCAATAATCGTCTTGGCTTCTGTACGGCTGATGCCCAACGACTCTGCCAAACCGAATGCAGACTGCCCGTAGATGATACCGAAGTTCACCGCTTTGGCAGCACGACGCATGTCGCCCGTTACTTCGGTTTCTGCTACGCCGTATACTTTTGCAGCAGTGGCAGTGTGGATGTCTTTATTTTCTACGAAGGCTTTTATCATATTCTCATCGCCACTGATGGCAGCAACAATGCGTAGCTCTATCTGCGAATAGTCAGCAGAGAGTAGCGTCCAGCCATCACCACGAGAAGTAAATGCTTTGCGTATTTCTCTACCTCTGTCTGTACGTATAGGAATGTTTTGCAGGTTGGGGTCTATACTACTAAGCCTACCTGTTACGGCTACTGCCTGATTGAAGCTGGTATGTACACGACCTGTTTTCGGATTTATCATCGTTGGCAGTGCATCTACATACGTGCTTTTCAGTTTGCTCAGTTCGCGGAAGGCAAGTATATCATCTACTATCTGGTGTTTGTTACGCAGTTTGGCTAGTACATCTTCGCCTGTTGCATACTGGCCTGTTTTGGTTTTCTTCGCTTTGTCGTCCAGCTTCATTTTATCAAACAGTACCTCGCCCAGTTGTTTGGGTGATGCAAGATTGAAAACGATACCAGCCTGTTTGTACACACTCTCTTCTGCAATCTTTATTTCGCGCTCCAGTTCTTTCGAATAGTCTTTCAGAAAGTTCACGTCGATGCCCACACCTTCATACTCCATGTCTACCAACACAGGCACCAGTGGGTTTTCTACATGTTCAAATACTTTGCGTACTTCCTGCTTATCCAGCATTGGGTTGAAAGTCTGCTTCAGTTGAAATGTTACATCCGCATCTTCCGCAGCATATTCTTTCACCTGCTCTACAGGCACATCACGCATGCTACCCTGGTTCTTGCCTTTCTTCCCTATCAGTGTTTCTATAGATACAGGTTCGTAACCCAGATATTTTGCACTCAGCACATCCATACCACGTTTACCTTCCGGCTCTATTACATAGTGCGCCAGCATGGTATCAAACATCTGCCCTTTCAGCGTATGTCCATACCACTTTAGTATCGTCAGGTCGTACTTAATGTTCTGTCCTATCCACAGTATATCTTCTTTATCAAATACAGGTTTGAACTGCTCCAGTATCTTCTTTGCAGCATCATTATCAGGTATCGATACATAATATGCAGTGCCTTTCTCCCAGCAGAAACTCATACCAATGATATCCGCAATATTTGCATCTACATTGGTAGTCTCTGTATCAAACGCTACTTCTGTTTGTTGCAGCAGTTTTGCCACCAGGTCTTGTATGGCAGCATCGTTATCTACGAGATGATAAGTATGCGGTGTATTTTCTATATTCTTATCTGCAACTATGTTTGTTTCTTCAGGAACATCTACAATAGTAGGCTCTACCTTTACAGGCGCTGCTTTTTGTGGTACCAGATTACCAAACAAATCTGTTATCATAGACTCAGGCGCTACAGCAGCAGGTGTTACCACATCCTCGCCCAATATGCGTTTGCCGAGTGTTTTAAACTCCAGCTCTGCAAATACATCTTTCAGTGTTTCCTTATCTATGTCCTTTACACGGAAATCTTCTTCGTGAAATGATACAGGTACATTCGTAATAATCGTCGCCAACTTTTTAGACATGATGGCAGACTCTTTACCATTACGTACTTTTTCGCCCAATGCACCTTTTATGCTGTCTGCATTGGCGAGTACATTTTCAAGTGTATCGTATTCTGCAAGTAGTTTTGCCGCTGTCTTTTCGCCCACACCTGCTATGCCGGGAATGTTATCAACCGCATCACCCATCAAGCCCAGTATGTCTATCACCTGGTCTACACGTTTTATGTTCCATTTCTCACACACTTCTTTCGGTCCCAGTATTTCTACACTACCACCCTGATACGCAGGTTTGTAGATGAATACATTATCCTTTACAAGCTGTCCGTAGTCTTTGTCGGGTGTTACCATGTACACAGTATAGCCCATCTCCGCAGCTTCGTGTGCCAATGCACCTATCACGTCATCCGCCTCGTAGCCATCACACTCCATTACCGGCAGGTTGAAACCGCGAATAATTTTTTTGATATCAGGAACGGCTGCACTTATATCTTCAGGTGTTTCCTGACGATTGGCTTTGTATGCTTCAAAGTCTGTATGTCTTTCCGTAGGTGCGCTGGTATCGAACACTACGGCAAGGTGAGTAGGCTTTTCTTTATTCAGCAAATCGAGCAGTGTGGTGGTGAAGCCAAACTGTGCATTGGTATTGCGGCCCTTGCTGGTTATGCGCGGACTACGTATAAGTGCATAATAAGCGCGGAATATCAACGCGAATGCGTCGAGCAAAAAGAGTTTCTTTTCAGACATAGGGCTAAGTTAAGCATTGTATGCTTGCAGCCCTATTCCTTGATATGTTTTGATGCTTTTTTGTGCTCATTGCGGCAGCGGTCGCTGCAATACTTTACCTCGTCCCACACACGGGCCCATTTTTTGCGCCATGCAAAGGGCAGCCCGCATTGCAGGCATATTTTATGCGGTAGTAATTCTTTACGGTGTGTTCCTTTCTGCGGCTTACCACTCATATTCTTTCTCTACACGTTTACGCAGGCGGTTGATGAGCGTAAAAGTAGCAGGGCAGTACTCTATGTTTGTTTTAAACATATCGTTGTACAGATCGAAAGGCTTTTTATTGTGGTGCGGAAACTCTGCACAGTCTGCAGGACGTATTTCATAAATACTGCACAGGTTGTTTTGCAAAAACTGGCACGGGCGTTGTTTGTTCATCCAGTCGCCGTTTTCGGGGTCTTTCTCCAACCACTTGTCTTTGAACTGTTTAGGCGTCATATCAAAGTGGGCAGATATACGCGCTATATCTTTTGTGCTATAGGTAGGCACCATAGACTTGCAGCAGTTGGCACAGGTAGTACAATCTACATCTTCCCAAACGGTTTTATCAACCTCTGCCACCAGTTTTGGCATATCGTCAGGTACTATGTCATCCAGTTTGGTAAGAAAGGCATTCAGTTTGTCCTTTTTCTTAGCTACTTTCTTCTTAAACGCTTTTAAGTCCATATTGAAGTTTGTAAATATAAGGGGAATGCCACATAGGTGTGTTATTTTTGCATAGTTTTTTAAACAACCTTTTAAACCCTGAGGCTGTTTAAGTATCTAATTCAAATAATAAATAAAGACGAGTATATAGCCGACAGTCGGGATTGCCCTTTCAGAGAATGTGTAAAAAGGTGAACGTATATATTGTGCTATTGCTGCTTATGTTAAGTGGCTCGTTTTTGCATGCACAAACCCTTGACAGCATAGATGTACCTATCGCAACTTCCGTTCCCGTTCCCAACAATCAATACCACTTCAGCGGGGTAGTAAAAGATAGAAAGACAGGGGAAGCTGTACCTTTTGCCAGCATTACATTCAAAAACTCACTGATAGGGGCACCTGCCAATCTGGATGGTGTTTTTGATTTTCAGTTAGACACATTACCTAATGATACATTGGTTGTGGTGGCGTTGGGTTATAAACCTTTCATTAAGAAAATAGACAGCTCAAAAAAAGACATACAACTATACATAACACTTGAAAATGATAAAACCAATCTTACAGAGGTAGTAGTATTTGCAGGCGAAGACCCTGCTATTACATTAATCAAAAACGTAATCAGGAACAAAGAACGTAACGATCCCGACAAAACAGAAAACTACTACTACGAAGCCTATAATAAGATAGAGATAGATGTACTGAACCTGAGCAAAGATATGTTTGAACGTATCCCTGTTCCATATCTCAGAAACTTCAGTTTTATATACAAAAATCAGGATACTACGGATGATGGCGAAAGGTTTATTCCTTTCTTCCTTACAGAAGCATTGTCCGATTTCTATTTTCAACGCAATCCCAAAAAAGTAAAAGAAGTTATCAAGGCTACACAGATACGCGGCATCAACAACCGCAGTTTTGAGAAGTATCTAGGTACCATGAATCTTGATGTTAACCCTTACAACAACTTCATCAACTTCTTCGATAAAAAGTTTGTAAGCCCTATTAATAATGCAGGACCTACTTTTTATAAATACAAGATTACAGATACATTATATCAGCACGGTCATCGCATCATAGAAATGAGTTTCAGGCCCGAAAGGCTTGGTGAAAACTGTTTTGCAGGTACTATACGCATTGCTGATACATCTTTTGCATTGGCATACATAGCAGCAGACATTCCTAAAGAAGCAAATGTAAACTGGGTAAAGGGTGCATCGTTCTATAAAGAGTTTGCCCCTGTTGGCGATAGTTTGTGGTTTTGTAACAAAGAGCATCTTACTGCCAAAATATTGCCACCTGCAGATTTCATAAAGCCTCCGGGCTTCATTGCACGCAAAACCACCTACTATAGCAATATAGATGTAAACACACCTCGTATAGCAAAAGCCGTTGCAAAGTATAAGCCCGATGTGACACTGATAGATACTGCCAAAGATGTAACGGAAGAAACATGGACGATGCTGCGCCCCGATACACTCAGCAAAAACGAACGTGCTATTTATAACATGTTCGACACGCTAGAGCAGACACCTTCTTACCGCAAGTTCAAAAATATGATGCGCGTACTTGCTACAGGTGTAGTGCGTTGGGGACCGTTGGAGATTGGCCCGTACTGGAATATGTATAGCTACAACCGTATTGAAGGCAGCCGAGTACGCTTTTCATTAGGTACTACACCAAAGCTGTTTAAGGATGCATACATCAACGGGTATATTGCATACGGATTTGGTGATGAGCGCTATAAAGGTAGCCTTGCCGCACTTTGGATTACTAAAAGACAACCACGTACTTACATCTTTGCATCTTATACTTCAGACATCGACCGTACTGTTAACTATTACGACCGTGTAAGCTATGACAACCTATTTACATCGCTGATACGCAAAAGCGGCATACCGCCTAAATTCATGTTTGCTAAAGATTTGCGTTTTGAGTTTTTTAAAGAATACTACAGCGGCTTCCGCTATATGCTCACATTCCTCAACAAACAATATGACCCATACGACCCACTGCCCGATGTAAACATTTTTACTGATGCAAACGGCAGTCCTGCAAACACATCTACCAATACAGAGGTGAATGTGCAGTTTCGTTATGCTTTCAAAGAAAAATTCCTCGAGGGCAATTACTATCGTTTCAGCCTGGGCAGTAAGTACCCTATTGTAGAGATGCGTTTGGCAATGGGGATAAAAGGCATACTGAACAGCAGTTATGAGTACCAGAAAGTTAGCTTTACCGTATCAGACAATATCAAGATAGCGCCGCTTGGTTCTTTGTATCTGAATGTGTTTGGTGGTAAGTATTTCGGCAACCTGCCATACAATCTGTTGGAGTCACATCCTGGTAATGAGTTCTACTCTTACAACAAGTATGCCTTCAATATGATGAACCAATACGAGTTTCTGAGCGACCAGTACGTAGGGCTAAATGTGGAACACTCACTTGGCAACGGTGTATTTGGCTATATACCACTCATCAAGAAATTAAAGTTCCGCCAGTTCTGGACAGCTAAGGGTATTGTTGGTAGTCTAAGTGATGCAAACCAAGCAATCAACCTGAACAAAGGTTTCGGCTTTAAGACACTGGAAGGAAACCCGTACCTGGAACTTGGTACGGGTGTAGAAAATATCCTTAAATTATTCAGGGTAGATTTTGTGTGGCGGGTAACACCAAAAGCACTGCCTACCGAACCACGCCAGAAATATTTTGGCATCTTTGGCAGTATGCGTGTCAATTTCTAAATTATTCCCCAGCCTTTCAGTATCTGTTGTGTATGTGTCTTAGACAATGCACGCTTGATGATGTGATGTATTTTACCATCTTCATTTATCAGATAGGTACTGCGTACAATACCCATGTGCCTGTTGCCATATAATACTTTCTCTGCCCATACGCCATACTTGTTAGCTATCTTCAAATCATCGTCTACCAGCAGTGTAAATGGCAGGTTGTATTTAGCTTCAAACTTCTTGTGGCTCTTTTCGTCATTGGGGCTCACACCAAGTATGGTGATGCCATGCTTTTTTAGCTCTGCATAATTATCGCGCAGGTTGCATGCCTGTACGGTGCATACTTGCGTATCATCTTCGGGATAGAAGTACAATGCTACTTTCTTACCTTTAAAGTCTTTCAAAGACACCACATTGCCATCCTGGTCTTTGGTTTTGAAATCGGGAGCTTTATCGCCTGCTTGCAGTTGCATATCTCTTATCTTGTAAAATTGTAATTCAGTTTTCTTGTATTGCCGTTTTCATCGGTGGCAGTCAGTACCAATGTATGCTTGCCTTTGGGGCAATGTTCGTCAAAGGTATAGAAGTATTGGCTGCCATGTTGCTCTACACATATCCATTTACCATCCAGCTCGCCACGGTATTGCTTCACACCTGTTACCTCATCTTTTATGGTAAAGCTGATGCGTTTTGCTTTACTCAATACTGCACCTTGTTTTTGCAGTGGTTTTATGACAGGTGCTACAGTATCTGCCACCAGCCTGTATTCACCAAAGTTTCTTACACTTGCTTTGTACCATCCGTTATCTAATGTTGCCGCTTTGCCGCTTTCATCTTTACCATCATTATATACCAATGCTATCTTATCCTTCAGCGTAAATGGTATGGCTTTGTTTGGTTTGATGCTGATATCGAAATAGCTGTGGACAGGTACCCAGACATTATCCAGTTTATATCTGTCGCTATAGCTTGCTGCATCTTTTACTGCGCCGAAATCGAAACATACATCATCGTACAAGGCCTTATCATTCAGTTTCACAATAACATTCGGGTGCTCAAATCGGTTCGCTTGATTTACTTTAAATAATCTGCCTCTGCACGGTGCAGCACTTGTATCTGTTGCAGCACGCATGTAGAAGGCTATGTTAGCTACATTCTTATTCGCATCTGTCAATGCAATGTTTACACGATGTGCCTGCTTGTCTGTGATATCCAGTACGCCTTTTTTACCACTCCAGTTATATAATACATTCAGTGCATTGCCGGGTAGCTGATACATCAGTTGTATCCATTCGCCTGTCTGTTTTTTTGCTTTGTAGTCTATGTGTGCGTGCAGGTAGCGTGTTACATCATAGCCAATATCGTCCAGTGTTATGGTACCCTGCTTCACACTATCCAGGTATATATCTGCGGTGTAGAACGTCAGCGTGTTATCGCTGCCATTCATATAGTCATTCACATTCACACCTATACCAGCCAGCGGTGCATTGCAGCGTATGGTATCTGTAGCATACACACCCTCTTTCTTTTTCAGCGAAATCATTTGCGGGCTTTGCTCATATATACTGCTACGCATATCGTACACGGCTACTTGTGTAGGCACAGGTGCTATATCATCTTTAATATCGAAGCCAAAGAGCATCGGGTTCAGCGGATGCTCGGTTTTGGTATCGCGTATTTCCAGATGCAGGTGTGGTGCAGTAGAGCCGCCAGTATTGCCACTCCATGCTATCTGTTGTCCTTTCTTTACAGGAAATTGGTCAGGTGTCAACGGCAGGTCCATCGTCCAGTTTTGTGTTTTGTACTGGGTAGTTTTTACATAGCGTTGTATGGCTGGTACAAAATCGTTGAGGTGTGCATAGAGCGATGTATAGCCATTGGGATGGGTGACATACAATGCATGCCCAAAGCCTCCCGGTTCCATTTTGATGCGCGATACATAACCATCAGCAATAGCATACACAGGCAGGTTTTCTACCCCGTTGGTTTTTATATCTATACCACTATGAAAATGGTTGGGGCGGCATTCGCCGAAATTGCCCGCCAGCATGATGGGTATATCCAACGGATTGCGAAAGTCTGCAATGGGGTAATTTTTGCTTTGCGACAATACAGTTGCAGCCTGTATCATACATATGGCAATAAAAATGTTTTTGTACTTCATCGTCGAATGCTGGTCAAATTTGACGAAATACCACGAGATATACAATCAATAAGCCTTAGATTTGCATCGCTTTCGTATAGAATATGTTCGACGGGCTTAAAAATAAATGGAAAGTTGGCGGGCTGCAATTGCTGCTGATACTATGCACATTTGCATTGGGCGGTAGCCTGTGTGGTTATGCGGGCCGTAAGATACTTTCTCTCTTCCCGCTTGAAAAAGGTGTTCTTTGGTTCGTTATTTATATCATTCTTATTACCATCCTTTGGCCAATGTGTGTGCTCATCATCAGCATACCGTTCGGGCAGTTCTCTTTCTTTAAGAATTATCTGCAACGCATCTGGAAGCGTATGACGGGTAAGAAATCTTCTTAGTGCAATATAGTGCGTAGTACTGCAAGGGAGCGTATGTTGCCCATGTGTTGTGTATGGCTATGCATGAAGGCGATATACCAATCCAATAGCCTGTTTCTTGTCTCCCCATTCAACGACACGGTTTGTAATTCCGATACTTCTTCTATCAACAACAGCTTGCTGAGTGCTATGGCATCATCGTCGTGCAAGTACGTATCCATGCTTGGTGGTGTGGCGGTAAATGCGCCGTCCTGCATATTCAGGTAGGGTGTTTCTGTTGTGTATGTACCGCTTATTTCATAGCCCAAGATACGGCTGCACTGTATCAGGAAGTAGAGTGGAAAGTTGGCAATACCTGCTACAGGCATTGCATCCAGTTGCTGAAAGTATTGAAATGAAAACTGAAACAGCTCTTGCATGATAGCCTCTTCGGGCAGCATACGCAGCAGTACTTCTGCAGAAAAAAGTGCTACGCTGTTCTTTACTATTTCTTCCTGTAGTTGTGTGTAGATGTATGCGTACTGAAACTCTTTGATGCGGTGTAGCTTTGTCTGCGGTTTATGATACACTACCATATCCAGCAGTGTAGCGGGTTGTAGTAGTGCGGCTTTGTTGTTCTTTGCCTTGCTGCTGCGCACACCCTGTACCATATAACTTTGCACACCGTATTGCTCGGTGAAGATAGTAGCTATCAGACTTGTGTCTCCGTATTTAACAGCGCGCAGCGCTATGCCCCTTGTATTGTGCAGCATACACTACTCCATAAATACCATCTTGGCTACATTGGTTTGCGAGCCATCTTTGTTGGTAGTGAAGACAAGATATACACCACTCTGCGGGCGGCGGCCTGTATAGTCCAGTCCGTTCCATACCGCTTGTCCGCCAAGTGCTTTGGTACGATATACTAATTGGCCTGAAATATCTGTGATGCGTACATCTGCATTTTCTACCAGCCCTTTGATAGCTATTGTACCACTGTAGCCCGATTTGATTGGGTTAGGAAATACCATCACGTCTTTATTTTCTTTACCACCATCGGTAGCAGTACCGCGATAGCTTACAAGCCCCTGCTCTGTACCAATATATACATCTCCGGTAGCGGGATCTATCGTTATCTTCTGAATAATGTTTGATGGCAACGGGCTATTATCTGATGTAAACCTGTTTACTATATTATCACCATCAGCAGATACCAGCCATACACCATTATTGGTACCCACCCATTTTCTGTTGGCACCATCTACGGCTATGGTTTTTACAACCTCACCCTGAAACAGATAACCTGCAAAATCATCATACTGCACAATTCTGTTTTCCGCCTCGCAGGTACCTGCTATCACTTGGCTCGGGCAGCTTACTATACTGATACCATTTTTAGTACCTATCCATATGCTACCATTCTTATCATTTGCAAGGCAATATACTTCATTATCCGCCAGACCGCCTGCACCTTTGCCCGATAGTAACAGTGTATAGCTGTCATCAAAAGCGGAGGCAGGTGTTTTATTATCGTTGTACACCACTACACCACTGGCTGCTCCTGTTGTTGCATACCATTTCTGTCCATAGTCATCTACAATAATATTCATGGCTGCATTGGGTGTACCCGTGCGTGTCATCGGTACTTCTATTGGTGTGTAGGTTCCATCTTTGGTACGTACTACCAGTTCGCGCTTGCCACCATATACTGTCATCCACAGGTTGTTATCATCATCCTCTGCAAAACCACCAATTATTCGCCATGTTCCGGAAACTGAAGAAGAATCAATAAAAGAATTCCTCTCATACGCTTCTGTTGTTCCGTCTGCATTCAATACAAACAATCCATTTTGGAAAGAGCCGGCATAAAGATTACCTGCTTTTGTTTTTATGATTCTTGAAAAATCTCTCTTATTACCTTCAAATGGTTTGTAGCTATATGTACCGTAGCGTTGCCATTTACCGTTCACAAAACCAGAGAAGCCTGCGGGGTTGCTGGTTGCTTTATACTTATCATCATATCCGCCGTGCGCTACCCACACTTCGCTGTCATACACAAATATATCATAGCAAGGAAAAGATGAAGGGCCATCGGGCGTTACTACTCCATAAGGGTCTCCTTTACCCTCACGTATATTCAAGCCATTCAGTGCATCCGCTATCCAGATATTCTGAGCAGATGTTTGCAATGTTTGTCTGCAATAGCCACCAATCTTAAAAGAATCAAGTATTTGATAGTTTGTTGTGGCTATTTTTTTTGACTTGCCACTAAATTCCTCGGCATATATTTCACTTATCCACAGCCCATCAATACCTGCATCTATACGAGATGTATTAGTATCAGACCTGTAAACAAATTGCAGGGCGTTATTCTTCAATTCAAACAAGCTATCTGTGCCTGTTACAAACAGCTGGTTGCCTATTGAAGCAACGCTGATAAACGCACGTGTACTATCGTGCTTTGTCCATGAGTTGAATGCCTGCAGATTGTTGGCATCTGTATTATTGCTATACAAGCCACGCTGTGTAGCGGCATAGATTCTATTGTTTGCAAATGCTACCTCGCTGATGCCAATATTTTGCCCGTCTGCAGAAAAAACATAATTCTCCATTACCTCTCTGCGTTCCAGGTCTATAACAATAATACCAACATCGGTACTCAAGTATGCATTCCCCCTATATGTATGAATTGTATTAATATTTTTACTGCCGGTCACGCTTTTCAGTTTCAAATCCGGTATGTTGAAGAAGCTGCCATCTTGATACAGGTCTATATTGCCATTGCTATAACCAAGTATAGTAGTAGCCGTTGCATTGTCATAGCCAATACAAGACATACCAACATCAGACATTCCTTCGGTTTTACTGAATCCCTCAGATGCTTTCGTTGCAATATCGTATATGAAATAGGTTTTGTCTGTTGCCACATGCAGCTTGCTACCACCATCCCATGCCAGGCTAACGGCAGTGTTGTATGGCAGATGGCTACGCCAGTAGCCTATAGGCCTTTCCTGTGCTTGTGTACCGGTTGCAAGGGTGGTAAGTATGATGGATGCAATGTATAATATTCGCTTCTTCATAGATATATCTCTACACTATCAAATGTACTGAAATTTTAACGCTGGCAGTGCTTATATTATTGCCTGCAATGCCTTGTGGTAATGTCTTTTTACTGCACAAGTACAATGTATGAATGGATGTAAAAAAATAAGGGCAGCCAAACGGCTACCCTTATTAATGTAGTATAGTGCAAATATTATAATTAGCTACCAACAGCTATACGCTTGAAGCTAACAACTGTCAGGTCTGCTTCTACACTCTTCAGATAATCAGCAACTGATTTACCACCATCTTTTACGAATGCTTGTGGCAACAGTGTGTTTTCTTTGAAGAATTTGTTCAGTTTGCCCATAGCAATTTTTTCTGCCATGTCACCTGTTTTACCTTCAGCAGCAACTTGTTCCAAAGCGATAGCTTTTTCACGTTCTACCATTTCAGCAGGGATGCTGTCAGCATCAACAGCCAACGGGTTCATAGCAGCAATCTGCATTGCTACGTCTTTACCTGCAGCTATTACACCTTCATTAGCAGCTTTGTTCATACCTACCAGTACACCAATGCGGTAACCTGCGTGGATGTAAGGAACTACTGTAGCAGCTGTCATAGTTTCGTAACGAACTACGTCGATTTTTTCACCGATTTTAGCCACCATTTCAAGCAGTTTATCACCTACTGTAGCGCCTTCCATTGCAGCAGCTTTCAGAGTATCGATGCTGTCTGCTTTTGTGTTCAGTGCTATATCAGTCAGGTCATTCGCAAACGCGATGAACTCAGCATTCTTAGAAACGAAGTCTGTTTCAGAGCTCAGGTTTACGATAACACCATATGTGTTGTCTGCAGATGCTTTTGCGATAACAACGCCTTCTTTAGCGTCGCGGTCGCTACGGTTTGCAGCTACTTTCTGGCCTTTTTTGCGCAGGTAGTCTATCGCTTTTTCAAAATCACCTTCACTTTCCATCAGCGCTTTACGGCAATCCATCATACCGGCACCTGTTTGTTGGCGCAGTTTGTTCACATCTGCTGCAGATATTGTTACAGTACTCATTGTTTGAATATCTTTTTAGTTATTTAAAAATCGTGTTCTGCGAATTTCATGTTTTGCATTAAAGCCCCAACGGATGGGGCTTTAATAATTTGTTATATCTGATATGGATATAAGAATTATGCTTTTCTTGGAGCACCCGGGCGAGAAGCACCTGGACGGTTGCCGCTACCTTGACGGTTGCCACCACCTTGACCACGACCAGCACCGCCACCTTGACGACCACCGCCTTGACCACGACCAGCACCTGCACCCGCACCGCGACCGCGACGCTCACCTTTTTCACCACCTTCTTCATCTATATCCAAACCGCGCATACGCTCAGTTGATACTTCTTCTTCGTTATCTTCTTCTTTGTTCTGAGAACGCTCCTGAAGGCCTTCCATGATAGCAGCCGTCAGGTAGTTAACGATGATAGCGATAGACTTAGTAGCATCGTCGTTTGATGGGATAGCGAAATCTACTTTTGTAGGGTCGCTGTTTGTATCAACCATTGCAAATGTGTTGATGCCCAGACGCTTAGCTTCTGCCAGTGCAATGTGCTCGTGGCTGATGTCTACCATGAACAAAGCAGCAGGAGTACGGCCCATTTGGCTGATACCACCCAGTACTTTTTCCATTTTTTCTTTGCTACGTGTCAATGTCAGGCGTTCTTTTTTAGTAACGCTATCCATTGTACCATCCTGCAGCATTTTTTCGATGCTCTGCATCTTCTTAACGCTCTTACGGATAGTCTGGAAGTTGGTAAGCATACCACCCAACCAACGTTCTGTAACGAAAGGCATATTTACTTTAGCTGCTGCTTCAGCAACTATTTCTTTTGCTTGTTTTTTAGTAGCAACAAACATGATTTTCTTACCGCTCTTAGCGATAGATTTCAGTGCAGCTGCAGACTCTTCAAGACCTTCAATTGTTTTGTTCAGGTCTATGATATGAATACCATTTTTTTCGGCAAAGATGTAAGGCAACATCTTTGGGTTCCACTTTTTCTTCAGGTGGCCGAAGTGTACACCAGCTTCCAGAAGTTGCTGGTGAAGGCTTTTATTTTCTTCCATTTTAGTAATTTCTTGACGGTTAAATAAAAATTGTACCAGCGATTAACGTTTAGAGAACTGGAAGCTACGACGAGCTTTACGTTTACCAAATTTCTTACGTTCTACAGAGCGTGGGTCACGCGTCATCAGGCCTTGTGCCTTCAGTGCCGGACGATACTCTGCGTTAACCTCGCACAATGCGCGAGAGATAGCCATTTTAACAGCTTCTGCCTGGCCTTTAGGGCCACCGCCTGCTACCGTTACTACGATGTCGAAACCTGTCATTGTTTCAGTAGTTTTCAAAGGCAGCTCTACCTGATTTTGCAGGTATATTATCGGAAAATAAGCCTTGTAATCTTTGTCGTTTACCGTGATGTTGCCGGTACCTTTGCTCATGTATACGCGAGCAACTGCTTCTTTACGGCGACCAACGGCGTTTTTTTGCTTTTCCATTATATAATGAATGGTTTTCTTTTTTTAATGAATTAGAATGTCAATTCCTTTGGTTGCTGTGCAGTGTGCGGGTGTGTTGCACCTTCGTACACAAACAGTTTTTTGTACATAGCACGGCCCATACGGTTTTTAGGCAGCATACCTTTTACAGCGCGCTCGATCATTACGTTCGGGCGACGAGCTTGCAGGTCTCTTGCCATTTCAGTTTTCTGACCACCTGGGTGACCACTGAATGTTTGGTATCCTTTCTGATCCAGTTTGTTACCGGTCAGTATAGCTTTACCGCTGTTTACTACGATTACATAATCACCGCAATCGAAGTGAGGCGTATAATATGCTTTGTGCTTACCGCGCAGTACGCTTGCTACGCGCGTAGTCATACGGCCCAGTGTTTTGTTTGTAGCATCTACTACATACCAATCACGTTTTACGATTTTTTCGTTAGCCGATTGTGTTTTAAAACTAAGATGTCTCATTGTCTTCTTTAAATTGTAGCCACTAAGGGCTTTATTTTGGGATGGCAAAGGTAAAACCACTATTCTTCCCCACCAAGAAATTCATGAAGTTTTTTTATAGCACCGTTGCAACTGATTGATTATCAATAATAATTTTGGATAAAAGTTATTGACATACTGTATAAAATGCCTTGTTGCCCACCTGCGGCATGGCTATTTGACTGCCGTTCCCAATGATGTGTGTGGGTCACCCGCTCTAAAACTCTTCGTCGTAGTATATCTTATAGTATTTCTTGCCGGTGGTTTGGTCGTAGCCTTTTTCTATCAGGTCTTTATCGCCGTGTATGTATATGTGAAAGTTCTTATCCAGCTTCAGTACGCTTTTAAAGACGCGTGCCTGCTTCTTTACGGCCTGTACAGATATATCAAACTGGTCGGGCAGGTCTATATCGTGGGTTTCGCTATAGGCCTCTTCAAATTTCTGAAACGAGCGGCGGATGCCATCGTCCTGTATCACCTCTTCTACAAAGCGCTTTTTATCAAAGGCGGTATTGTTCTTAAAAAACTCTACCGATTTGTTGAGCATATCTATCTGCTCTGTCTTGTCTATCTCAAACTCTTCGGGTATTTGCTTGGCTATAAATTGCTTGGCTATGTTCAGAAACTCGTTGGTCTGGTAGTACTCATTGGCCTGTGGTACAATGCTCAGAAAAGTCTCTCGCCAATACACGGCTTCCTCGCCTTTGTTGTTGGCATTGTCGTATATCAGCACATCAAAACCGGCCTCTGCATTGCTTGCCAGCACCAGGCATGCTTTGTCCATCTTGCGGATGTCTATACCTTGCTTCAGTTGCAGCTCAAAGTCCTTGCCCGCAATATCCAGCTCCAGATAGTCGCTCTTGCTCTCTGCTTTAAATATACCGATGGCATCTACATAGGCGCTGTTTACCACACAGTTTTCAAAATGGCATACATACAGGTCGCCCGCTTTTATCTTGGGGTGGGTGGCGCTTTCGTACAGGTGCTTGGCAATGTTCATGGCGTGCTTGTGCAGGTCTGCAGGCTCTGCCAATGTTTCCAGGCAGTAGTTATACACGCCGTTATAGTCCAGCGATACGGTATGGTCAAACTTGTATCGGCTCATATCCAGGGTAAAGCGGCTGAGCAATGCAGTACCGAGTATTATACGTTCGCGCTCCTCAAAAGCTATGGGGCGTGCGCTGTGCAGTATATCATCGCCCACACTCTTGTTGCCCACAAAGTGTACAGACAGGGCCGTGAGGCGTGCATTGCTTAAATCCATCATCATATATAAGTGCCGAATACCTGTGTTGAAGCGCAAATATAGTAATCGTGCTGTGCCCGTGGCAATTAAAGTAGTTATCTTTGGCGGCGGTATAGTACACACCGTGCAGATATGAAGTTTCAGGATTATAACATTGCCGAGGATATAAAGCGCAGCCTTGCAGAGGCAGGCTTTAAACGCCCTACAGATATACAGTTCAAAGCCATCCCCTCTATACTAAAGGGTGATGATGTAATGGCCATTGCACAAACCGGTACGGGCAAGACGGCGGCTTTTGCCATACCTGTACTGCACAAGCTGCAGCAAAACCTGCACAAAGGCAACAAGGGCGAGATTCGCTGTCTGGTAATGGTACCTACGCGCGAACTGGCTATACAGATAGCAGATGTGTTCAAACAGATAGGCAAATACACCAAGCTGAGTATACTGGGCCTGTATGGTGGTGTGGAGCAGGATGCACAGATAAACAAGCTGGAGCGTGGCGTGGATATACTGATAGCTACACCTGGTCGTATGTTCGACCTTATTAATCAGGAGCATGTAGACCTGAGCAGGGTAGAGATGCTGGTGCTGGATGAAGCAGACCATATGCTGGACCTCGGCTTTATCAAAGACATTTATGGCATACTGAAGTTTATACCCAAGCGCCACCAAACGCTGTTCTTCTCTGCCACTATCGATAAAGAGATTAAAGACCTTGCCTACAGCATCGTAAACAACCCGATACGTATACAGATATCTCCCAAAGACCCGGTGTCTAAAAACGTAAACCATGCGGTGGCTTATGTAGAGATGGATGATAAACGTTTCTTTCTGGAAAGGCTGGTGAAGGAATATCCTGAAAGTAAAATACTGGTCTTTGTACGTACCAAAGTGCGTGCAGAGCGTGTACAGGCTGCTATGGATCGTGTAGGTATCAAAAGCATTACCATGCACGGCGGCAAAGAGCAGGCAGACAGGCTACAGGTGATGAAGGAATTTAAAACAGGCGAAGTAAAACTGCTGATAACTACCGATGTAAATGCACGCGGTATAGATATACCCGATGTTGACTATGTTGTAAACTACGACCTGCCCGATGTTGCCGAAAACTATGTGCACCGTGTAGGGCGTACAGGGCGTGGTGTTAAGAAAGGGCAGGCAGTATCTTTTTGCAGCAAGGAAGAAAAACCTATGCTGGATGAGATAGAGCAATACGTGGGCAAGCCAATACAGGAAATGAAGATTGATAAAAACGACTATCGCGAAACCATTGCATTTTCTGAAGAGGTACCTAATGATAACTGGCAACTACTGCTGGAGCAGGAAGAGAAAGCACAGCAGCAACTGAAGAAGAAAAAGAAACGCAAATAGTAGAAAATACTTTGCTATATACTGTTACTGATAATGTAGAACTTATTCTATGTTCAGGTTTTATTAACAGTATATCTTAGGGTTAGGGAAATGTTTTGCTTATATTACTAGTATGGGTTTAAGCACTTATACTATCATAATCCTACTCAGTTCTGTTATCATACTCAGTTACATCTTCAGTATGCTGAGCAAGAAAACCAATATCCCATCCGTACTCTTGTTGATAGGTACAGGTATTGTGGTAAAGCAATTTGCAGGGCATCTGTGGTACAATGATGTTATCATCAATAAGTTGGTAAAAATACTCGGTGCCGTAGGGCTCATCATGATAGTATTGGAGGCTGCGCTCGATTTGAAGCTGGGCAGGGAGAAGATAAAACTCATCCGCAATTCGCTGGGTTCTGCGCTGTTTATATTCCTCATATCAGCAATAGGCATAGGTTTCCTGATAGTACAGCATCTGGGTGTATCGTTCGAGAATGCATTTATCTATGCCGTATCGCTCAGCATCATCAGCAGTGCCATAGTAATACCCAGTTCTGAAAACCTGCCAGAGGAAAAGAAAGAGTTTATTGTGTACGAATCTTCTCTGTCAGATATCATAGGCATTATGGTGTTCAACTATATGCTTATGGATAATGTGATGAGCGCATCGTCTGCGGCTGTGTTTGGCGGTAAGATACTATTGGCTGTTATCATATCTGCTGTTGCAACTTTTCTGCTCATATACATCGTTACGCGCACACATTCGCATATCAAATTCTTTATGCTCTTTGCCGTGCTGGCACTCATCTATGCACTGGGCGAAAAAATACACCTACCATCGCTGCTGATAGTACTGGTATTCGGGCTGGTATTCAACAATTATCCGTTCATTATGAAAGGGCCGTTGAAGAAACTGTTTTATAACGAGGATATAGATGGCATTCTCAGCTTTATGAAATCCATCACTGCCGAAACATCTTTTCTGATACGCACATTCTTCTTCATCATATTCGGTTATAGTATAGACCTCAATGTATTGCAGGAAAGAGAAGTGTGGGAGCTGGGCAGTATCATCATAGCCATCTTATTCTTTGTACGCTTCCTCTATCTGCGTTTAATATTGAAGACCAATCTGTTTCCCGAACTGTTCCTGATGCCGCGTGGATTGGTAACCATCCTGCTTTTCTACAGCATACCTGCCAGCAAAAGCATTGGTAATTTTAATGCGGGCATCTTGTTTTTTGTAGTAGCAGTTACCAGTTTGCTGATGATGGTGGGACTGCTCTTCTATAAGGATAAGGGCAAGGTAGAGATAGAAGAATAGCTTATCTTACATATATGCGTCAACTACTGGTAGCTTTATTGATATGCTTTTGGCCATGCCCTTTCACAAACACCGAGGGAAATTGCCACACTGGTAAACACACCTCGCAATCACGCATCGCTACCTGCAAACTACTACATGCTGATAGCACCTGAAAACGAGCAGCAAGCTTTTGATAGTACCTTCCGCAGGCAGACACCTAATGATGTATTGACAAGGCAAAAAGAAAAACTGACGGAACGCAATAAAGTAAGCCTGTTACGTTGCGAGCAATGCGCACTGCCTTTTGTGCAGTTGGATACGGCTGCCAATATCAAATTCAAAAGAAACCTCTACGGCTACTGGCGTGCTGTTGTGATACGCACTATCAGGTATAGCGATTCTATTTCTTACAGCACCGATTTATTTTACCGCAATGCAGTTGTGCAGTTTGAAGACACAGCAGATATGCTCATCAGTATAACGGAAGATAATTTCAGGGTGTATTATAAAGATGCAGGTAAAGACAGGTATCGCATTATTACCGATAGCAGATATGAGCTGGCAGGTAAACGCTTTCTGCTGACATACAAAAACCTGAAGAGCGAAGCCGATGTAATGCAGGCAGGTATAGACAAAGAAGGCAGGTTGATTATTAATAATAATACCGCCTATCAACGCCGCGAAGAAGGGCATAGCAATGTATACACTACCACCACCACACAGGTAGTACTTGAAAAACTAAAAGTGCAGCAACTGCACTATAAAGAAGAGAAAAAGAACAACCCAGTACCGGGCAGGCGGGTATCGCCTAATTGATTATTTCAGTAAAGATTCTACACGTTCCCAATTCAGGTCCTGTTCAATTTTATGCGAAAACTCTCTGATATTATCTTTTTTATCTGCAAACGTTAGTAGGTAGTTATGAGCCTTTTCAGGGTCTTTCAAATAAATAAATACATCGAGAAAACCATCATTGTATAAATGTCCTACATATTTAGCAGGTACTAATTTTTCAATTTGCTCTACCAGAACATCTTCAAACTTATTAGCAATATCTGACTCTTGTTGATTTGGAAGATGATTCTTATTTAGATTTCTTTCCTCTAATGCGATTGATATTGTTAAACACCAAGGAAACTTCTTTTTGTTATTATAATTTTTCAAGCTGGCATCGACAGTACCTACCGCCATCAATTCACCCTTGTCATTTTTTGATTGTATTACTGAATACAACGGTTTTTTATCCTGTCCATTTATTTTGAAAAAGTTAAGGAATGCCATGATGATAAATATAAACCGTAACATGATTATCGTAGAATTAATTAATTACTTACCTACACACTTCAGCACTGCATCCCATAGCTGCGCTGCAGATTTATCCCAACTGAATTTTTTTACCTGCTCTTTGGCATTGGCTATCAATTTGGCACGCAGGGTTTCGTCTTTGTATAGCTGCTCCATCTTCAGGGCTATATCTTCCACATCGGTAGGGTCTACCAACAGGCCTGCATCGCCTGCTACTTCGGGCATGCTCGATGTATTGCTGACAATACCCGGCACACCACATTCCAGTGCTTCCAGTATCGGTATGCCAAAGCCTTCAAACAAAGAAGGGTATGCCAGTGCATAAGCACCACCCATTACCTTGCTCAGTTCATCCACATTCATATAGCCTACCCACTTCACATCATCTTTAAAAGGCATATCCTCGCGCATGGCTATCAGCTCTTCGTAGTTCCACCCATAGCGGCCTACTACTACCAGCTTCATATTGCTGCGCGTTTTTTTCTTGAAGCGTATAAATGCTTTCAACAGGTTTACCACATTCTTGCGCGGGTGCAATGCCCCTGCAAATACAAAGTACTCGCAGCCATCGGCATATTTTTCCTTTACAGCTTCACGTTCTTTCCAGTCCAGCGGCTTGTACTCATCGTGCGCACCGTTGTATACGATGTCTATCTTATCTGCGGGTATATTATACTTCTCGCATATATCCTGCTTGCTGAAGCTCGATACTGTAACAAGGCGTGTGGCCTTCTCTGCAAATCGCGGAGAGTAATAACGCCAGTATATTCGGTGGCTTCTTACCAGATGCTCTGGATAATGCTCAAATGCCAGATCGTGTATTACCAAACAAGTAGGCACTTTGGTGCTGAGCGACATATAGCCATCCGGCGACAAAAATACATCTGCCTTATACTTCTTCAGCAAAGACGGTATCCGCCATTCAAACCATATATAAAACAGGATGGGGTGCCTTGCCTGCGGCGATACTACTACAGGTGTTACATTGGGTGCAAATACAAAAGATTCGTCGTAGGGACGATCAAAGAAAAAGATGAACTCGTGTTCGGGGTGATTGCGCACCATACGCATCAGCGTTTGGTGAGTGAACCAGCCTATGCCCTCCAATTTATCTTTTAATAACAGCCTTGTATTTACCGCAATGCGCATAGCTGGCGACAAAAATATAATTTTACCCCTAATAGCCTCGTTTATTTTACTGTAATGCGTCGATTTTTCGTAAAAAACCTCTTGTTCATAATAGCCGTAAACCTGCTGGTGAAGCCTGTTTGGGTGTTTATGATAGACCGTACAGTACAAAATACTGTGGGCCACGAACAATACGGCACATATCAGGCATTATTAAATATCTGTATCGTTTTCCAGATATTGCTCGATTTCGGGCTGACGAACTACAATACCAACCTTATTTCTCAAAACCGCGACCGACTGCGTGAGCTTTTCCCTGCCATGCTAACAACAAGGCTGCTACTGATACTTGCCTACACGACCATTGTTTTTGTTGCCGGGCTGCTCCTTGGCTATCGTACTTGGGAGCTGAGTCTGCTGGCAGGGGTATTAACGATACAAGCACTCAGTTCGTTAGTCTTGTACCTGCGCAGCAATATATCTGCCATGCAGTATTTCGTATTTCAAAACAGATGGTGTGCTCTCTGTAACAGACCGCCTGCTGATGATACTGATATGCGGATTTCTATTGTACAATCCTGTCACAAGTGCAGGCTTCAAAATTGAATGGTTTATATGGACGCAGATTTTCTGCTACGGGCTTACGGCTGTTGTAGCTATGTTTATCATCTTCCGCAAAACGGGTATTGCACCATCGTTGTCATTCAAAGTGCAGGAAGTATATGCCATCATTAAAAAAAGCTTTCCATATGCTATACTGATACTGCTGATGAGCCTGCATATGCGCAGCGATATGATATTGGTAGAGCGCCTTGCCAGTAAAGACCAGGCAGGCATCTATGCCACCGCTACACGCCTTCTGGATGTAAGTAATATGTTCGGGATTATGTTTGCGGGTGTACTGCTACCTATGTTTGGTAAGATGATAGCCGAACGCCAGAGTGTGCAACCTATCATCAAGCTGAGTGTAAACATGCTACTGCCGTTTGCTTTTATTCTCTGCATCACCGCTTTTGGCTGGGGCAAAGACATTATGCAGATGCTCTACAAAAATGCAGGTACATACGATGGCGATGTATTTGCATGGGTGATGGCTGCCTTCCCTGCCTATTGCATCATGTACACCTATTCTACACTACTTACTGCCAATGGCAATATTGCATTGCTGAATAAAATATCACTGGCGGGTGTTATCATCAGCCTATCGCTCAATTTCTACCTGATACCAATGCAGGAAGCGTTGGGTGCTGCCATCACATCGTGCATCACACAAACAGTATTGGCTATCTGCTATATCGTTTTCTGTAGCAACGAAGCAGAGCTACCTAAGAACATAAAATGGATAAGTGCGCATATAGCGTTTGTATTATTGCTTGCTGCTATTGCTTATGGTGTAAAAACTACTGGTCTGCATTGGTTTGCGCAGGTAGCAATAACAGGCGTAGCAGGCATCATAGGCATGGTCGCTTTCCGTTTTGTATCTGTAAAAAGTGTGCAGACATTGATGCAAAAAAAATAAGGAGCCTCCCTTTCAGGAAACTCCTTTATTTGATATGAAAATCTATACTGTTAGTACATTGGCATCTCCGGTTTGGTACCCATTATCTCATCTATCTTCGTCATCACTTCATCTGTCAGCTTTGGCAATACATCCAGTGCTTTCAGGTTCTCCAGCAATTGCTCTTCTTTGGTTGCACCCAATATGGCAGAGGTTACATGCTTGTTTCTGATGCACCATGCAATAGAAAGTGTAGCCAGCGATGTACCCAGTTCTTTTGCAAGATTGCCCAGATTGCGTACACGTCCTATTTTTTCATCGCTCAGTGTACGGTCTTTCAGCCATTCAAAACCTTCCAATGCCAGGCGGCTGCCTTCAGGTATGCCATCATTATATTTACCCGTCAGCAAACCGGATGCAAGCGGGCTCCAGATAGTAGTACCCATACCCACGTTCTTAAAGATAGTGTAGTAGTCTACTTCCATCTTCTGGCGTTTGAAGAGGTTGTATTCAGGTTGTTCTACCTGTGGCCCTATCAGGCGCAGTTCGCGTGCTATCATGTGCGCTTCCATTATTTCGGCAGCACTCCATTCACTGGTACCCCAGTATAGTATTTTGCCCTGCTCTATCAGCGTATTCATAGTACGCACTACTTCTTCTATCGGCGTATTTTTATCGGGGCGGTGGCAGTAAAACAAATCAAGATAATCTACTTGCAACCTGCCCAGTGCTTCGTGGCATGCTTCTGTAAGGTGTTTGCGGCTAAGGCCTGTTTGGTTTGGCTTGTTAGCTTCACCCCTCCACCCAAAGAAAGCCTTGCTGGATACAGTATATGAAGTACGGTCCCAGTTTTTTGATTTCAGGACACGACCCATCATTTTTTCAGATTCGCCGCGAGAGTATATTTCCGCATTATCAAAGAAGTTGATGCCGTTGTCGTACGCTATCCCCATCAGCCTGTCACTGATGCCATCATCTATCTGTTTGGCAAACGTAACCCACGAGCCATAAGAAAGCACACTAAGCTGCAAGCCTGTTTTACCCATTATCCTGTATTCCATAAACCCCTTCCGTCCCCTAAAGGGGATACTATTTTTGAATGTTATAAAATCTTGCCCAAGAAGCCCCTTCAGGGGTTTGGGGTATTGTTATATCAAATGAACAACTAAGCCATCGCGCAGCTTAGGTTCAAACCACGTACTTTTCGGAGGCATTACATTGCCGCTGTCTGCAATATCAAACAGTTGTTTTAGGCTAACAGGGTAACAAGAGAACGCAGCAACTACATCGCCACTGTTCACACGTTTTTCCAGTTCGCCCAGTCCACGTATACCACCAACGAAATCTACCCTCTTATCAGTACGCGGATCATTGATGTTCAGCAGCTTCGACAATACATTGTTTTGCAGGATGCTCACATCCAGAATACCTATCGGGTCGTTGCTGAATGTACCTGCTTTTACGGTAAGTGTATACCACTTGCCATCTATATACATACCAAACTCGTGCGGCTTTGCAGGGCGGTATGCAGTAGTCATTGGTTCAGATACTTCAAAATCGCTCTTCAGTGCGTTGATGAAATCTGTACTGCTGATGCCGTTCAGGTCTTTCACCACACGGTTGTAGTCGAGTATCTTCAGTTGGCTTTCAGGGAAAACGCAAGTAATGAAATAGTTAAAAGACTCATCGCCTGAAATAGACAAACCGTTCTCTGCCATTTCCTGTGCTACTTTAGCAGCAGATGCAGCACGGTGGTGGCCATCAGCAATATATGTTGCAGGTACCTGCTCGTCGAATATGCGTGTGATGCTCGCTACCTTCGGATACTCATCTACCACCCACAGTGTATGCTTGATGCCATCTTCGGCAGTGAAGTCGTAAGTAGGTTTGTGGTCTTTCTTCCAGTTTTCGATCAGGGTGTTTACATCCTCATTATCGTTGTAGGCAAGAAACACGATGCCCGTTTGTGCGCGTGTAGTTTTGATGTGGTTGATGCGATCCAGTTCTTTTTCAGGACGCGTAAACTCGTGCTTCTTTACGATGCCTTTGTTATAATCTTCCAGCGAAGAGCCACATATCAGACCTGTTTGCGAACGGCCATCCATTACCAATTCGTAGATGTAATAGCATGGTTCATTGTCCTGAAACATTACACCATCAGCCACCATCTGGTCAAGGTTTTCCTTTGCTTTATCATACACCTGTTGGGTGTGTACATCAACGCCTGCAGGCAAATCTATTTCAGAACGGGTAACGTGATAGAAGTGATAAGGATTGTCCTTATAAGCGCGTGCTTCTTCTACATTCACCACATCGTATGGTAATGTTGCTACTTTCGATGCCAGTTCAGGTTTTGGCCTTAACCCTTTGAATGGTGTAATCTTTGCCATTACTTTTTATTTATTATTTAGATTTTCAAATTCTTTCATCAGTGCAACAAGCTGCTGCACATCTGCTAAAGATATAGCATTATATAATGATGCACGAAATGCACCTACAGAGCGGTGTCCTTCTATGCCTGTTACATTGTTCTCTTCACAAAAGCTGATAAATGCTTTTTCATGCTCCGCATGTTTTGCTGTGAAGCATACATTCATCTTACTACGGTCTGCAGCGTTGTTCACTATACAATCAAACAAACTGTTCCGTTCTATCTCACTGTATAACAATGCAGCTTTTTCATTGTTTTCTTTTTCTATAGCTGCTATGCCTTTTTCTTTTGTCCAGCGCAGCATCAGCAGTGCAGTATATATAGCAAACACTGGAGAGGTATTCAATACCGAATTTGCTTTAACATGCCCATCGTAGCTAAGCATTGGCGGCAGTGTACGCTTTGTGCGTTGCAGCATATCTTTTTTAATGGCTACCATCGTTACACCTGCTGCACCTATGTTCTTCTGCGCTACGGCATAAAACATATCGCAATTGGTATAGTCCATCCAGCGGCTTAGTATATCACTGCTCATATCGGCTATCAGTGGCACTTGTGCTTTGGGTACGTTGCTCCACTGTGTTCCGTATATGGTATTGTTGGTAGTAAAATGCAAGTATGCCAGCTGGCTATCTATCGTTGCAGGCAACTGCGGCAGGTGTGTATAGTTATCAGCTTGGGATGATGCAAGAATATCTACGTTGCCGTAATACTTTGCATAGCTGATGGCATCGGCTGCCCAGTAGCCGCTATCTATGTAGCCTGCGGTTTCACCATCGCCCAGAAAATTCATGGGTACCATGGTAAACTGCAACCTGCCACCACCATGCAGCCAAAGCACTTCATAATCATCACCCAGCCCGCACAGTTCTTTTATCAATGCCTTGGCTTCTTCAATGATATCTGTAAACAGCTTGCCACGATGCGGTATGCCCAGTATAGATAAACCTGTATGATTATAGTTGAGAACAGCATCTGCGGCCTGTTGCAATACAGATTGTGGTAATGCTGCCGGCCCGGGATTGAAATTGATTTTCAGGTTAGTGTTTTTCATGATGCTTTTCATGTTCCTCCAATCCTGTAATACCACCGCTAACCGCAAACTTCATAGCCTCGGCAGCCGTCATTTTGGTTACGGGTTTGATATTCTTTATTTCTACTATGATAACATAGCCCGATACTGCATAAGAATGCGGCAGATATACCGCCACTTTATTGGCCATACCCAGATAGGCAAGGTCTTTCTGAGTCATAAAACCTATACGCCATACTTCGGGGTTCAGGTTGGTGCATACCCATACAGGTTTGTTGAAGCGTTTTTTATCGCCCACAAAAGAGCCCATCACTTCTTTGATGGAAGAGTAGATGTACTTGATACCCGGTACGTGCTGCAACATATTGTCGAACGCATCAAAGAGCATCTTGCCCAAGAAGAAACGTGTACCCATGTAGCCGATGAACGTAACGATAGATACTATGACCAAAAAGCCTAACCCACGCGGCACCCATGGCACAAGGCTATCTACACTATCGAAGACAATGTAAATGACATAGGCCGTGATGGCTATGGGGCTGAGAATAAGCAGGCCCTGCAGAAATGAACGAACAAATATGGCGGCTAATCGACGCATCTTAATTATGACAGAGCAAAGGTACAAGATTGCAACAGGTAAAACTATATTTGCTAAATTGTAAATCTGTTAAACGTTAGCGATACAGCCTGTATATGAGAAAAGCCCTGTTGTATGCCATCTGCCTGCTTGCATTTCCATTTATTGCATCGGCACAAAACAAAGCATGGGATGGATTTGGCATAGAGAGCTACTATATAGCAGGCAAGGCTTTCAGACATTCTAAAAAAATGAAAGCTGATTTCCCGGAAATGTCTCCCGCATACGAGCTGAATTTTGTACAACAAACCTACGGAAAGGCTTCCTGGCATCAGCGACGCAGATATCCTGTTATAGGGCTTAGCGTTGGATATACAGTATACGATAAGGATGTTGTGTATGGTAGAGCTTTCAGCATCAACCCCAATATCCGTATACCCATTATAACCGGTAAGAAACTGGAATGGTCTGTACGAGCAGGCTTTGGTGTTGGCTACATCACCAAAACATATAGCCGCTACCCAGACTGGGACACGCTGAACACTGCCATGAGCAGCCACATGAACAATTATTCTTATTTCACTACAGACCTTCGCTACCGTGTAAATCAGCATCTGGATATACTTGCAGGTGCCAACTTTGCCCATATCTCTAATGCTGCGTTGCGCCAACCCAACTTAGGCATCAATAAATATGGCGCGCATATTGGTGTCAGGTACTCACCTGTTGGCAACAACCCCGATAGAATAATGCGCAAAGAAGCACCATTGAAAAACAGATGGCTGGGACAGGTGAGACTGGGTATGGCAGGCAAAGAAGCCAGTGCGCCGGACGGGCCTATGTACCCACTTTACTTGGCATCGGTATTTGCCAGCAAGCGCTATTGGGGCAAAAATAAACTGATGCTGGGGGTGGACTACGAGTACCATACAGACATATACATGTTTCTGAAGAACAATGAAATAATGCCCGGTAAGGAAAAACAGAACTCCTGGAAAAGCAGTGTTTTTGTGGGTAATGAGTTTCTGCTGGGCAGGATAGGTGTTATGTTTCAGGTTGGGTATTACCTGAAGAAAGATGCCCTTACACAAAACAAACTATACCAGAAGCTAGGCGGCAATGTTTACATACTGCAACAGGAAAAAGGCATATTAAAAGAACTGACTGTACATGCCTACTTGAAAACACACACTGCCGAAGCCGAAATGGCAGAGGTTGGTATTGGTGCCGCATTTTGACGGAATCGTGATACTTCGGGCATAACACATCGTATCTTTATATCATGTTTCGCTTTTCACTCCTGCTTATAGTATTGCCTTTCATTGCTACTGCACAGCAAGAGAAGTATACGTTACAAGTCATTAAGAAATGGGATACAGCATATTGCTATTACTACGAGCTGGGCGAAAAAATTCAAAACCTGTACTTTGCCTACGACAAAGGCTATGAACCCAAATATAACTTCAAAGATGTAATGTATAAAAGCCCATCTGGCGAAAGAATTATCTACGTAACGGCAAAAATCATTTCCTCTCCCAAACTCAAACAACTAACCAGATATTACAATATAGAATTTGAAGGGCTGGATACATCTCTGAATATCGGTTATCACCCATATATGACAGAATACTTTAACGAAAGTATTGTGAAGTATGAGATTATCCGCAACAATACACTGGATAAAGATGCAGTAAATAATCTGATAAGCCATTGGCGAAAGAAACCAAATATCATTACAGACGAAGAATTTGCAGAAAGCAGTAGTTGTAACTATAACAGCAGTCCTTACAGTGTAGATACCTATGCAGACAGTTCTTATGTACTGGTTCGCGGCAATGAGGTATATATTCAAAATAATCTGTTTGCCCGGTATAGTAGCAATAAAATGACCTATGCCACGCCCGGTGCCTCTATGGAAGACATGTTTTTCTATTTTACCTCACCCGGAGGCATACGCTTTGGCGAGGTAAGGCTGATAGCATACTATCCCTACATATACATATCATCTCTATATCTGAAAGAGCCACTGAGGGCATACATACCTGTCCGGGAAGAAAGGCGCTTGATTATGACCTGTGCCAAAATATTGAACATCTGCCTGCAGCAGCAATAGATGTTTTAAGCAATAAATACGCCTTTGCGGTGTTTTTATTAAGTTTGTGTATACGTTATGAGTGCTACCATTACAGAGTTTTTAGCAAAGAGCAAGGTAAAAGCCGGCGATCTGGAACATAAGCGCAAGCTTAGTTTCAATATTCAGAAATATGCCGAAACAGTAGTGAAAGGTAAACAGCAGTTTGCCGATCTGGAACTTGCACGCAAAAAAGCGAAGAACATCAAATGGAAAACCATTGAGAATCTCGATAGTTATCTGGAGCAGTTCGAGAAAAATTTCACGGCTCGTGGCGGCAAAGTAATATGGGCTGAAGATGCTAACGAAGCATTGCAAGCTGTATTACAGATATGCCAGGAGAAGAATACTAAACAAGTAGTGAAGTCGAAATCGATGGTGACAGAAGAAATTCACCTGAACGATTTTCTGGCAAAACATAATATCGAATCTGTAGAAACAGATCTTGGGGAATATATTCAGCAACTGGATGGCGAAGCACCATATCATATAGTAACACCTGCTATGCACAAAAGCAAGGAAGATGTTGCAAAACTGTTTCATGAAAAGCTGGGTGTAGAGCCAAACCTTAGTCCTACAGAGCTAACGCAGATAGCCCGCCGCAACCTGAGAGAAAAATATATTACTTCGGAAGTAGGTGTAACAGGCGGCAACTTTCTGATAGCAGATACAGGCGCAGTATGTGTTACCGAAAACGAAGGTAACGGCAGGCTTTCAACAGCTTTCCCGAAAACACATATAGCTATAGTAGGTATAGAAAAAGTAATACCAACACTGAACGACCTTGCATTGTATTGGCCACTACTGGCTACTTATGGTACTGGGCAGAATGTTACAGTATATAATACCATTTTCACTGGCGGACGCCAACCTGGCGAAACGGACGGACCTGAAGAAATGTATGTGATACTACTGGATAACGGTCGTACTAATCTGCTGCGTAAAGAAGTACGCGAAAGCATGTATTGCATACGCTGTGGTTCTTGCCTCAATGCTTGCCCGGTTTATAAAAACATTGGTGGGCATGCTTATGGTACTACCTACAGCGGACCAATAGGCTCAGTAATATCTCCGCACCTGAAAGATGTGGCAGAGTTTAAGCACCTTAGTTATGCATCGAGCCTTTGTGGAAATTGTACAGAGGTATGCCCGCTGAAAATAAACATCCACGAAATGCTTTTGGAAAACCGTCACATTGCCGCAAGCGATGGGCTTAACGGTTTTACAGAAAATGCAGGATGGAAGATGTGGAAACTTGCTATGCTGAACCGCTCTCTGATGAACAGTGCAGGGGCAAGTATAAAAGGAAATGTTTTCAACAAACTATTCAGCAAATCATGGGCTGACGGGAGAGGTGATGTACACTTTGCACAGAAATCATTCAACCAACTTTGGAAAGAGCAGCATAAATAATTTATGCATTGCCTATGAGCAATCCCGTAGTAATATACAGCCCGCACACCAGCACAAGACTGCTGTATATACTCGACTGGGTTTTTAATATCCGCATGGGTATTGAATACAGACTAACACATCAACAGGGAGAAAAAGTACATCTTGCCTACGGCGAAAAAATTGCAGGTGCTGTTTATATACCAGATGCAAAATTACTTTGGCATAAAGGGATTGAACAACATACCGTAAATACAGGCAATTGGAATAGTATACCAACGCTATATACCGAAGCTAATGGCGATATTCCCTTCGATATTTTTTCGGCGATATTTTTTCTTATTTGCCGCTACGAAGAATACTATAGTTATACACCTGATAAACACGAGCGATATCCGCATACTGATAGTATACTTTCTAAAAACAAATGGCTGGAGCGTCCAATAATTGATGAATGGGTAGAAGCACTACGCAGGTTGCTGAATGAAAAATACGGTTTTGATATCAATTCAAAATCATTCTCTTTTCTACCTACTTACGATATTGATATTGCATGGTCTTACAAACACAAAGGCTTTGTACGCAATATAGGTGGTATGCTCAAGGATTTTTCTAACCTGAAGTTGCAGTCGGTAGTGAAACGTTTATTGGTAAATACCGTGAATACTGAAGACCCTTATTTCGCATTCCCTTTTATGTATTCGTTGCATAACCGGTACAAATACAACCCGCTGTTTTTTGTACTGGCTGCATTGAAGACTGATACTTTTGACAAGAATATAAGCCCCAATCACAAAGCCATGCAAAAACTGGTTCGCAGTTTTGCAGAGCAGGGCACTGTTGGTATACACCCATCATATAACAGTGGTAAAAACAATCAACTCTTCAAAGATGAGAAAGCGGTGTTAGAAAAAACTATTGATAATAGCATCAATATCTCACGACAACACTATATCAGGTTATTTATACCACACAGCTACAGACAACTTATTGCAGATGGTATTACCGATGATTACAGCATGGGCTACGGTACACACATAGGTTTCCGTGCAGGTACAGGTAGTTCTTTCTATTGGTACGATATTGAAAATGAAAAACAGACGGACTTAAAAATCCATCCTTTCTGTTTTATGGATTCTACGGCACATTACGATATGAAGCTAAGTGCCAAAGAGGCTTTCGCCCGGTTGGAAAAAATGGAACTTTTCCTGCATGGTACTAACAGCAGGCTTATAACTGTATTCCACAATTTTTCTTTAGGAACCGATAAGGAGTGGGTTGGCTGGCGCGAACTATATGCTCAATACCTGGAGCGGCATAGCCTTATATAATTATTTCTTGATAAATACTCTGGTACCTACATTTACCCATTTATACAGATCGTCCACATCTGCATTTTTTAGTGCTATGCATCCGTCTGTCCAACCGATGCCCATTTCTATCATATCATCGCCACGAGGCCAGATACCATGTATGCCTACATCACCGCCTATTCGTGCATCTTTCGGAATTTTCCCAGCTTCTTTCAGTTTCTTAAACTGCTCCTGATTTTTCTCGTTCGGGTAGTTCAGTAGCATGAATTTATTGTATTTGCTGCTGTTACGCTTATCCGCAATTTTGTACCATCCTTCAGGCGTACACCTGTCGCCTTCCATACATTTATTCATTTGCGGTTGTGGTCCGAAAACTGCTTTGTAGCCACGTATCAGTTTCTTTTTGTAATAAACGTGTACGCTGTAGCTGCTTTTGTTTATCATCAACCATATAGAGTCTCTGATGATTGTGTCCGGATTTATCGGCACTTTTACACCAACAGCAGACATGGCTTTGGAGATAACAATAGTTTCTGTAACGCGTATGGAACGCTGTGTGTATTGCACCTCGCGAATGGTATTACCTTTTTCATCCACATACTCTTTTGTCACCTTCAGATTGGTAGGCCTGTCATAGTCTTTTATCTGCTGCACTTGTGCAATACTAGTTATTGGCATAAAACCAACAGAAAGCAACAAAAGAAAAATTTGCAATAGGTAAACGCAATGGGGTATCTTTTTCATCTCTCAATACACTGTTAATAACACGATAACGACTTACTAATCTAACAAAAAATACGGACATTAAGATATGTTTGCTAACTTTCAGCCATGCTTGCGCTTACGTACACAGAGGAAAATTATCTGAAAGCCATTTACAGTATTCAGCACAATAACACCAGTGGAGAAGTATCTGTAAATGAGATAGCAGATAAAATGCAAACACGTCCCGCTACTGTTACAGATATGCTGCGCAAGCTTTCTGAAAAAGAGATGATACACTATGAGAAGTACAAAAAAATTCAGCTCTCAGACAGTGGTAGCAAAGCTGCTCTTTCCGTATTAAGAAAACACAGGCTTTGGGAATCTTTCTTGCACAATAAACTTAATTTTTCCTGGGATGAAGTGCACGAAGTAGCAGAGCAGTTGGAACATATTCAATCTGCAAAACTCATTGAGCGTCTGGATGAGTTTCTGGGCTATCCTGAATATGACCCGCACGGCGACCCTATTCCGAAATCGAACGGTGACATACCGGAATCGCGAGCTACATTGCTAAGTGAAAGAAAAGCAGGTGATGTTTGTAAAATAGTAGCTGTAAAAGATACAACCACCGCATTCTTACAACAGTTGCAACGCTTCAAGTTGAAAATCGGAAGCCGTATTACTATTACCGAGGTTATGCCTTTTGATAAAAGCATACTGGTAAGTGCAGATGACAATCATTTTCAGCTCTCTGAAAAGATAGCTGCTAACTTGCTGGTTTTATAGCTGGCTTTTTATACACTGGTACTGTAGAGCATGGTTCTCCGTACATCAGCGATTTCACAACAGGGCGCAACTTTTCTGTAACTGCCACATATGCAGCATCGGGCACGTATATATCTCCGCATCCTTTTATAACTACACGCTTATCATCGTACTCTGCAATGTTGATATTGTTTATGGTATTCAGCAGGAAATGCTTTTTCATTTCGTCTGCTGTGCCAAAGTATACTGTTTTTGCCAACGGTTGCAGGAAAGATGCTGCCAGCATATATGCCCATACAGGTACTATTGCGTCTGCACTGCATATTACAGCCACGTATTTATTTTCATACAGACTCCAGTCATGTTCAGGTAATGCAGCACGATAGTCTTTTTCGCGCAATATCATTTCGCGAAACAAAAATGGCTTGATATCGAATATGGCTATCTCTTCATCCTTCAACAAAAAACCTGCAAGGTCTAATGTTATGATACCGCTCTCCGCTACCTTATTTCTTATTGGTTCCATATATTTTACAAAATTACTCATAATGCTTGTGAAGAAAAAAAGCCTGCAGTTAGTAACTGCAGGCTTTTTACTGATATGCTGTTAGATGAATCTTATAGATTCTCTACATTGTATTTAATCTTAGCTGATTTCTTGAGAGTTTCCTGTACACTACCCATAACAGTATTGAGCAGTTG
>JADHED010000083.1_pt1 | contig 131278 bp, 89 predicted proteins | sample 8952041 | NCBI WGS metagenome assembly JADHED01 (sample SAMN16124423, study PRJNA663239) | bioreactor sludge metagenome | isolation source: sludge (control) | place: India:Bengaluru | collected 2018-09-08 | reverse complement strand
GTCTGGCGGGGGTGTCAACCGCATGGATGCGGTTGCCAAGCCTACAGGGATGTATTCACGGCGTCCCCCGCCAGACGTCACCCGACCCGGGGATGCCGAAGATTGATTGAGATCGATAGACTAATTCAGAAAACTTCCAGCGAGGATGTCCCATGGCCATGATCCGCAAGGCCGTCTTTCCCGTCGCGGGGCTCGGCACCCGCTTCCTTCCCGCCACCAAGGCCAGCCCCAAGGAGATGCTGCCGGTGGTGGACAAGCCCCTCATCCAATACGCGGCGGAGGAGTCCGAGGCGGCGGGCATCAGTCAGCTCATCTTCATCACCGGCCGCGCCAAGCGCTCCATCGAGGACCACTTCGATAAGGCCTACGAGCTGGAAATGGAACTCAGCAACGCCGGCAAGCGCGACCTGCTGGAGATCGTCCGCAACATCCTGCCCCCCCAGGTGAGCTGCATCTACCTGCGCCAGGCCGAGGCCCTGGGCCTGGGCCATGCCGTCCTCTGCGCTAAGCCCGTGGTGGGCCACGAGCCCTTCGCCGTCCTGCTGGCGGACGACCTCATTAAGGGCGAGGGTCAGGGGGCCGTGGCCCAGATGGCCGACATGTACGAGCGCCATGGCTGCTCCATCCTCTGCGTCGAGGAGGTGCCCTGGGAGGAGACCAACAAGTACGGCATCGTCGAGACCACCCCGGGTCCCCAGGGGGAGCTGCGGGTCACCTCCATCGTCGAGAAGCCCGCCCCCCAGGACGCCAAGTCCAACCTGGCGGTGGTGGGCCGCTACCTGCTCACCCCGCGCATCTTCGCCAAGCTGGAGACCACCCAGCGTGGCAAGGGCGGGGAGATCCAGCTCACCGATGCCATCTCCGCCCTGCTCCAGGACGAGCCTGTTATCGCCTACCCCTTCCGCGGCAAGCGCTACGACTGCGGCAGCAAGCTGGGCTATCTCCAGGCCCAGGTGGAATATGGCATCGCCCACAAGGACCTGGGCGAAGACTTCCGCGCCTACCTGCGCACCCTAGCGCTTTGAGAAGCTCCCCTCGGACGGCGCGGGCAGATCGCCACGGGTGGGATTGAACCCCACCCGCGGTTCAGGCTGAGCGCCGTGCCGCTCCCACCCGGTAAAGGGACCTCGGGACGGGGGCCGAGATGGGCGGACAGCTGGCGGTTGGCGGAGTCAGCCGGGTCAGGGTTCTGTGCGAATCAGGGCCCCAAACGTGTCAGGGCTCTTAACGGGTCAGGGAGTTCTGCGCCCTGAGCGCTTGCGGCCCTGAAAGGCGGCGATCTGCTGGATGATGGGCTGGAAGGGGGCGGTGGCCAGATCGCCGAACCGGGCGCTGGCCTCGGCCAGCAGACGGTCGATATCGGGGATGTGGACGGGGGCTGGCCGGTCCGGGGTCAGGGCGACTTGCAGGCCGCGCAGGCCACCCACCTGGACGCGCATGGCCTTGGCATGGGGCAGGGCGGTGCGCTGATCGGTGGCCTTGAGGACGAAGCGGGCATTTTGCCGCGCCAGGGTCAGGAAGGCCTCGCAGCGGGCCTGGGCCGCGTCGTCATTGCAGCGGACCCCCTCACGTTCGGCGATGCAAAAGCGCTCTGCCCGGCTACAGTCGCCGTTACGGGTGAGCAGGGTCTTCTCGTAGGGGCAGTAGCGTTCGTTGATGGCCTGGTAGGCCTGGCGGAACATCTCTTGGTCCATGGGCTAACTCAGGCGGTGGTGCCTTTCCAGGGGGAGGGGCCTTTTCAGGAGGAAGAGCCAATTAGGCAGGGGCTGGCTTTTCAGGAGGAGGTGCCTTTTGAGGCGGGGTTGCCTTCTCAGGAAGAGGTACCATCGGTGAAGCGCTCGATCTGGCGCCGGTCACGCTTGGTGGGACGACCGGGCCGGTCGGCGAGGACGCCCAGCTCACGGCGTTCCCGCACCAGCTCCTGGCGGCGCAGGCGACTGGCTTCCGTCTCCTCGTAGAGCAGGGCGGCCTCGGCGGCGGGGCGGCGCTGGGTGGCCAGGGCCAGGACGCGGATGTCCCAGATCAGGGAATCCTTGTGGATGATGAGATGGGCCCCGGGGCGGATGGGACGCCCCGGCTTGGCCCGCTGACCCTCGACCTCGATCTTGCCGCCGTTGATGGCTTCGGTGGCCAATTGGCGGGTCTTGAAGAACCGAGCAGCCCACAGCCATTTGTCCAGGCGCTGGCTGGTGGTGGCTCCAGACCCGGAGCCAGACCCGGCACTTGACCTGGCGTCAGACCCGGCGCCAGATCGGGCGGCAAATCCAGCGCCAGACCTGGCACCAGACTGGGTCCCCTCGCCGGGGCTGGGGCTGGCCGGGCGCAATGCAGGGGTCCCGGCCGCCCGTGCGTGCGCCGGGGTCGCCTGAGCCAGGGGAGGAGGGTCGGCCATGTGCGCCGGCCCGGAGGCCACCTGGCTCACAAGCCCAGGCGGGGATCGAGCTCCCCCCGGGCGTCCATGGCGGCCAGGTCGTCGAAGCCGCCGACGTGATAATCGTCGATGAAGATCTGTGGCACCGTCTGGCGTCGGCTGCGCTGCAGCATGAGGCGCATCTGCTCATGGTCCAGGTCGATGCGGATCTCCTCGTAGTCCACCCCCTTACGCTGTAGCAACTGTTTGGCGCGGACGCAGTAGGGGCAGAGGAGGGTGGTGTAGATCTCGATCTTCGGCATGATAGTTGTTCGCTGAAGGTGGGTAGAGACAGGGCGCAGCAACTTTCGGCCGCCCCGATCCTTTGGATGAACGGTTTCTTACCAGCCTGACCGAAAACCGAAATGCTTCAGGCAACCTTGCGCCCGAGTGGTTCAACGGCTTGAAATCGGTGCGCCCGGGCGGAATTAAACCCTGTCAGCGGCGATGCGTAAACCGCCACTCCTGTAATGTCCCCGTACCGCCGCGTCAAGGCGCCTCATCCGTCCCACGAGAAGATCCATGTCACCGACCACCCCCGCCATCACGCGCCTCGCTGACTACCGTCCCCCCGCCTTCCTGATCGATGAAGTGATCTTGCACTTCGATCTGGGGGCGACGGCGACCTGGGTCGAGGCGACCCTGAACCTGCGCCGCAATCCCCTGGCCCGGCGGGGCGCGGGTGGCCCGGCGGCCGCGGCAACCGCCGACCATGCCGGCCCGCTGCGGCTGGATGGGGAGGACCTGGAGCTGGCCTGGCTCCACCTCGACGGTCGGCCACTCGGCCCCGAGGAGTATGCCCTCGATGGGACCGGCCTGACCCTCTTCCGGGTGCCCGAGCATTGTCGCCTGGAGTCCCGGGTGCGCATCCGCCCCGCGGACAATACCCGCCTGGAAGGGCTCTACCTCTCCAAGGGTATGCTCTGCACCCAGTGCGAGGCCGAGGGCTTCCGCCGCATCACCTATTTCCTCGATCGCCCGGATGTCATGGCCCGCTACACCGTCACCCTGGAGGCGGACAAGGATTTGTACCCGGTGCTGCTGGCCAACGGCAACCCTGCCGGCGCCGAGGATCTGCCGAACGGCCGCCACCGGGCGGTCTGGGTCGATCCCTTCCCCAAGCCCTGTTACCTCTTCGCCCTGGTGGCCGGGAACCTCAGCCGGGTCGCTAACCGCTTCCGCACCGCCTCGGGCCGCGAGGTCGCCCTCAACATCTGGGTGGAGCCGGAGAACCTGGGTAAGTGCGGCCATGCCATGACCGCCCTGAAGAACGCCATGGGCTGGGACGAGGACCGCTACGGCCGGGAGTATGACCTGGAGGTCTATAACATCGTCGCCGTCAGCCACTTCAACATGGGTGCCATGGAGAACAAGGGGCTCAACATCTTCAACGCCAAGGCGGTCCTGGCCAGCCCGGACACCGCCACCGACCTGGACTTCCAGTGGGTGGAGGGGGTCATCGCCCACGAGTACTTCCACAACTGGTCCGGCAACCGCGTCACCTGCCGCGACTGGTTCCAGTTGAGCCTCAAGGAAGGCTTCACCGTCTTCCGCGACCAGGAGTTCTCCGCCGATCGCGGCTCCCGGGGCGTCAAGCGCATCGCCGACGTGCGCATGCTCCGTGCCCGTCAGTTTCCCGAGGACGCCGGTCCCCTGGCCCACCCGGTCCGGCCCGACGCCTACATGGAGATCAACAACTTCTACACCGCCACCGTCTACGAGAAGGGGGCGGAACTGGTGCGGATGTTGGCGACCCTGCTGGGACCTGAGCTATTCCGCCGCGCCACCGATCTCTATTTCACCCGTCACGATGGTCAGGCGGTGACCACCGACGACTTTCTGGCCTGCATGGAGGCGGCGAGCGGCCGCGACCTGGGCCAGTTCCGGCGTTGGTACACCCAGGCCGGCACGCCGGAGCTGACCATCACCGGCCGCCATGACGCCGCGGGCCGGGCCTATGAGCTGCGGGTGCGCCAGCACACCCCGCCGACGCCGGGTCAGCCCCACAAGGAACCACTGCACCTGCCCCTGGCCCTGGGGCTCCTCGACCGCCAGGGGCGGGACCTGCCCTTGCGCCTGGCCGGGGAGACCGGCCCGGTCAAGGCGGGGACCCGCGTCCTGGAGCTGCGCGAGGCCGAGCAGGTCTTCCGCTTCGTCGACCTGCCCGAGGCGCCCCTGCCCTCACTGTTGCGCGGTTTCTCCGCCCCGGTCAAGGTTCACTTCGACTACCGGGATGAGGAGCTGATGTTCCTCATGGCCCACGACAGCGACGGCTTCAACCGCTGGGAGGCGGCCCAGACCCTGGCCCAGCGGCTGCTGCTGGGGGCGGTGGTGGCCGGCGCGAAGGATGTCGTCACTAGCGAAGGTGGCTCTGTTGAAAAAAGTGGCGTCGCGGGTTTCATCGCGGCCTTCCGCCGCGCCCTGACCGACCAGCGGGCAGAGCCGGCCTTGCTCGCCGAGATCCTCACCCTGCCCAGCGAGACCTATCTCGCCGATCAGATGGCGGTCGTCGACGTGGAGGGCATCCACCGCGCCCGGGAGGGTCTGATCGCTGACATCGCCACCGCTTTGCGCGGGGACCTGCTGGCGACCTATGACCGCTTGCGGGTACCTGGCCCCTACCAACCCACCCCGGCGGCCATCGGCCGGCGCAGCCTGAGGAATCTGTGCCTGGCCTATCTGGCGGCGGCGGGTGACGCCAAGGTCCTGACCCTGTGCCAGACCCAGTTCGCCGCTGGCCACAATCTCACCGACCAGCTCACCGCCCTGCGTCTGCTGGTGGATGCGGGCGGCACAACGGGCGAGGAGGCCCTCACCGCCTTCCATGACCGCTGGGCTGGGGATGAGCTGGTCCTAGATAAATGGTTCGCCATCCAGGCCGGCGCCAAGGCCCCGGAGACCCTGGCGCGGGTGCGGCGCCTGCTCGACCACCCGGCCTATGACCTGACCAATCCCAACCGGGTGCGCAGCCTGGTGATGAGCTTCACCCAGAATCAGGTTCGCTTCCATGCCGCCGACGGGGCCGGCTATGCCTTTCTGGGGGAACAGGTGCGCGTCATCGACCCCCTCAACCCCCACCTGGCCGCGCGCCTGCTCCAGGCCCTGGTCCGCTGGCGCCGCTTCGATGTCGGTCGGCAGGCCCTGATGCGCGCCGAACTGGAGCGGGTCCTGGCCCTGCCGGGGCTGTCCAAGGACAGCTACGAGGTGGCCGCCAAGGCCCTGGCTTGAGGGGGTGCTTCGGCTTTCCCCAGCGCAAAGCATTTTCGGTTGTTCCCGGCCCCTACCAGAAGGGTAATGCCGGGTAAATTAACCGCGAAGATTGGCCAGCCATCACGGTAGCCCCCAGTCAGGGGCGTTCTTACCTCACAGGTCCATTGCGTGAGGAGGCAAGTCTCATGAAAGTACAGCATCACCCGGCCGTCGACCTGCTGACGCACCCCGCGTCAGCAGGTCCTGCTTGTCCCGCCCCCCGGCCCGCCGATCTGTCGGCCATCACCCTCGTCCGCCTCCACCCCGCACCGGCGCTAGCGGATTATCTGGCGGCCATGCGCCTGGCGGAGACGGAGGCCCGGGCGCGCCTGGGTGAATGCATGCTTCTGTCCTGGTATGACCGGGACCGGGACTTTGAATCTCCCCAGCACAGCAGCGAGTGCCATCAGGACAGCGCCACCCCCGGTTACGTGGACTACGGCATCCACCACGGCGCGACCCTGATGTTGGACATCGAAGACGGGCGCTTCGTCTTCTTCTACCTCCCCCTGGATTTCTGAGGGTCGGCGGGCGGGTGAAAAGGGCTTTGCTCAGCAAAAGGCCCTTTTTCACCCTGCCCCATCCCGCACCCCCTTAGATCCGTTTCGTCGTTTGACCTTTGATGTCCCTTGCGGAGACTGCGACAATCCGGCCTAGTCCCAATACTTGCTGAAGACAGGGAATACGGATCAGGCATGAGCAACGACGGCTACCGCATGGCATTTACCACGGGCGGTCTCTTCCATCCAGAATCGGTGAGACTGGCCGCGCTGTATCTCGACCTTGGCGATTGGAGCGCGGTCCGTGCCCAGGTCATCGCGGATAACCTGTTGCAGGCCAGAACCCTGAGCACCCTCCAGCGCCTTTGCCGGGAGGTCGTCTCTCGGCTCAGGACCCTGGGCCTTGGTGAATTGGGCTGCCTGGTCGCGGGCAACCCTCAGGAACAAGCCGCGCTCCTCTGGCTGGCCGTCTGTCGCCGGTATCGGTTTATCGCCGAATTCGCCAGCGAGGTGTTGCGCGAGCGTTATGTCAACTTACAACCCGATGTGACCCCCGAGGACTTTGACGCCTTTTTCAACCGCAAGGCCGAATGGCACCCGGAACTGGATGGGCTCACCCTAGCGACTCGCGCCAAGTTGCGGCAGGTCCTGTTCCGGATCTTGCGCGAGGCTGACCTGCTGGCGGACAACCACCGGATCAACCCGGTCCTGCTCAGTCAGCGACTCTTGGCCGCGATCCCCCGGGACCGGCGTCAGGAGCTACTGTACTTTCCCGTTTCTGTTGCCGATCTGAAGGAGATGACGCAGTGATAGCGGATACTTTCAATACGGGCCCAAAACAACCGCGGGTTTCCTCGTCCCCTAGGAGATGATGCCCTGATGGCCGATACCTTCAGCCTGCCTCTGCCGGAGCGACTGCCGCACCTCTTCGCCGTGATCTCCGGTCGGCGCTTTCTCGACAAGCAGGGTCTCGGTAACGAGGTCCCCTTCTTTATCTGTCCCTTCAAGCCAGAAGAGGCCGAGGAAATGGCGCGGCTCCAGCGGCAGTTGGTCAATCGCCTGGCGCAGGCGGGGGTCCGCGTCCTGGAGATCAACCTCTACGACCTCGCCATCGACCTCCTCCAGGCGCGTGAGGTCTGGCACCAGATCCTCGCCATCGAGCCATCGGTCGACAAGGAGCAACTCAAGGAACTGCTGCAAGGCGTCCTGGACCCCGAGGCCCATCTGATCCCGGCCATCGCCGCCAGGCTGGCTAGCCAGGATTACCAGGTGCTGTTTTTGTCCGGGGTGGGTGAGGTCTTCCCCTACATCCGTTCACACCAGGTGCTGAACAACTTGCAGAGCACGGCGAAGGACCGGCCGACGGTCCTGTTCTTTCCCGGGGCCTACACCCACTCCCTGGCGTCCGGGGCCTCTCTCGATCTCTTCGGCAGACTGCATGACGACAAGTACTATCGGGCCTTCAATATCTTTCACTGCGAACCATAACAACTTTGACTGCGAGCCATCGGCAAGGAACAGGGGATGAAACTTAACGATTTGTTTAGCAAGCCGGTCGATCGCCCCATCGAGGGGGTCATCAAGGCCGATGATGAGGCCAGCCTGCGCCTGGAAATTGAAGAATACGTGCTGACCAACGAGGTCGAGAAGCGGCTGGAGTCCTTCCTGGATGCCTACAACAACTACGAAGGCGCCAATGGGGTTTGGGTTTCCGGCTTCTTTGGCTCCGGAAAATCTCATCTCTTGAAGATGCTGGCGCTGTTGCTCGAAAACCGCCGCATCGAGGGGACCGCGGCGCTTGACCTCTTTCTGCCCAAGTGTGGCGATAACGAAATTCTGCGCGGCGACCTCAAGCGGGCGGTTGCCATTCCCTCCAAGAGCATCCTCTTCAATATCGACCAGAAAGCGGACGTCATCAGCAAGACCCAGATCGACGCCCTCCTCGCCGTCTTCGTCAAGGTCTTTGACGAGATGTGCGGCTACTACGGCAAGCAGGGCCACATTGCCCAGTTCGAGCGCGACCTTGACAGCCGCGGGCTCTACCAACCCTTCCAAGCCGCCTACGCGGCCACCGCGGGCTGCACCTGGTACCAAGGTCGTGAACAGGCCCTGCTGGAGGCCAGGAACATCGCCACGGCCTATGCCCAGGTGACCGGCGGTGACGAGGCGCAGGCCGCCGGCATCCTGGACAAGTACCGCAGCCAATACCGGGTCTCCATCGAGGATTTTGCCGACCGGGTCCACGCCTGGATCGAACGGCAAGCGGTCCAGGAAGGCCAACCCGGCTTTCGTCTCAACTTCTTTGTCGATGAGGTCGGTCAGTACATCGCCGACAACGTCAAGCTGATGACCAACCTTCAGACCATCGCCGAGAGCCTGGCCACCAAATGCCGCGGCCGCGCCTGGGTCATCGTCACCGCCCAGGAAGACATGGGGACCGTGGTTGGCGAGATGGGCAAGCAACAAGGCAATGACTTTACGAAAATCCAGGCGCGGTTCGCCAACCGCATGAAGCTGACCAGCGCCGATGTCGCGGAGGTTATCCAGAAGCGCCTGCTGACCAAGACCGAGCCCGGCGTGCGTCTGCTTTCGGACCTGTATCACGCCCAGGCCAATAACTTCAAAACCCTGTTTGACTTCGCCGACGGCGCCCAGACCTACCGCAACTTCCAGGACCGGGAGCACTTCATTCACGGTTACCCCTTCATTCCCTACCAGTTCGCGCTCTTTCAGTCGGCCATCCAGAACCTGTCCCAGCACAACGCCTTCGAAGGCAAGCACAGCTCGGTGGGCGAACGCTCCATGTTGGGGGTCTTCCAGCAGGTGGCGATCCAGATCGGGAACTATGACATCGGCCAGTTGGCGACCTTCGACCTCATGTTCGAGGGCATTCGCACCGCCCTCAAGTCCCACATCCAGCGCGCCATCATCCAGGCGGAAACCCATCTTGACGCGCCCTTCGCCATCCGCCTGCTGAAAACCCTCTTCCTGGTCAAATATGTCAAGGAGTTCAAGCCCACCATCCGGAACCTGTGCGTCCTGATGCTGGACGGCTTCAATCAGGATCTGCCCGCCCTGAGAAAGCGCGTCGAAGAGGCCCTCAGCCTGCTGGAACAGCAGACCTACGTGCAACGCCATGGCGATCTCTACGATTACCTCACCGACGAGGAAAAGGACGTCGAGCAGGAGATCAAGAACACCGAGGTGGAGTCAGCGGAGGTGGCCGCGGAGCTGGAGAAGCTGGTGTTCGACCACGGCATCAAGCAGCGCAAGATGCGCTGCGACGCTTCGGATCAGAAGGCCGGGGGCCAAGACTACCCCTTCAGCAGAAAGCTCGACGATCGCCTGCATGGCCGGGAATACGAGCTGGCCATCCACGTCATCACCCCCTTCCATGAACATTTCGAGCGCGAGTCCATCCTGCGCATGCAGAGCATGGGCCGGGATGAACTGCTGGTCCTGCTGCCGGCGGATGAACGCCTGGTGCGCGACATGCTGCTCTACAAGCGGACGGAGAAATACCTCCGCCAGACCATCTCCATCACCCAGCAGGAGGCGGTCAAGCGCATCCTGACCGACAAGGGTTTCCAGAACCGGGAACGCCATGCCGACCTGCAGCAGCGCCTGCAGGGCCTGCTGGGCAAGGCCAAGCTGATCGTGGCCGGCGCCGACATCGACACCGGCGCCACCGATGCCCAAACGCGGGTGGCGCGCGGCTTCCAGGAGCTGGTCGCCCGCGCCTACCCCAACCTGCGCATGCTGCGCGGCATCGCCTACAGCGAGAACGAGATCGCCCACTGCCTCCAGCAGTCCCAGCAGGGGCTCTTTGGCAACGATGTCACCTCCCTGGCCGAGTCCGAGCAGGAGCTGCTGGCCGTCATCCAGGGCAACAACCGGGGTGGCGTCCGCACCACTCTGAAGAGCCTGCTGGAGAAATTCGAGCGCAAACCCTACGGCTGGTCCTACGCCGCCGTCCTGTGCACCCTGGCCAACCTCTGCGCCCGCGGCAAGGTCGAGGTGCGCGCCGACGGCAACCTGCTGGAAGAAGAGACGCTGGAACGGGCGCTACGCAACACCCATGCCCACGGCAATCTGGTCCTGGAGCCCCAGGTCGAATTCACCGCCTCCCAGGTGCGCTCCCTCAAGACCTTTTTTGAAGACTTCTTCGATACCCCACCCCACGCCAGCGATGCCAAGGCCCTCGGCAAGGAAACCGGCGCCGCCCTGCAAGGGCTCATCCAGGAGCTAACCCCCCTCGCCGCTCAGTCAGCCCAGTACCCCTTCCTGCTTGGCCTGACCCCGGTGCTGGAAACACTCAGGGAACTGACCGGCAAGCCCTACACCTGGTATCTGACCGAGCTCAGCCACCAGGAGGATGTCCTGCTCGACCTAAAGGAAGGCGTCATCGACCCCATCCGCAAATTCATGAGCGGCCCGCAAAAAAGCATCTTCGATCAGGCCCGCGACTTTGTCCAAACCCAGGAGCCCAATTTCGCCTACCTTGGCGATGCGGTGGGCCGGGGGAAACCGGCGGAGGGGATCGGGAACGGGGCCGTGGGCAGTGGGTGGTGGGATGTCGCGGAAGATAGCGGCGACCCAAGCTCCCCCGCCGCCCTGATGGCCGTCCTGACCGATCCCGCCTGCTTCAAGGGCAACCGCATGCAGCAGGTGAAGATGCAAGTCGAAGCGCTGCAAGCACAAGTCAGCGCCCGGATGGCCGCCGAAATTGCCAGCGCCCGCGAGCGGGTTGCTGCCCTGCAGGACCGCCTGCGCGGCATGGCCGAATTCAGCGCCTTGACGGGCGAGCAGCAGGGGATCATCACCCGGGCCTTCAACGACCTCAGCGCCACCATCGAGCATCAGAAGCTGATCGCCGTCATCCGTGACACCCTGCGCCGTTTCGAGGAGAGCGGCTACCAGCGGCTGCTCGCCCAAATGACCGCCTGGGCGCAACCGGTACCCAAGCCCAGGTCCGCGCCTGACCGCGACGCACTCGCCCCGCCGGCGAGCGGCGAGCGGCCAAGGGCACGAACCCAGCCTGAACCGCATATCGAGTATGTGCCCAGTCGCGCGCTCAAGGTCTCCTTCGCCAAAGCCTGGCTGGCCGACGAGGCCGATGTGGATGAATACCTAAAATCCATGCGCGACGCGCTCCTACGGGAAATCCGCCAAGGCAAGAGGATTCAGATTTAGGAACCACCAATGGCTACCAGTGTAAATCCGATAGAGGCATTGATTGCCAAAGGCGAAGGGATCGATCTCGAATTCAAGACCTGTCGTAATCAACTAAACCGCGATGTTTACGAGACCGTTTGCGCCTTCCTGAATCGTCATGGAGGAACGATTCTACTCGGGATTCAGGATGATGGTACGGTTCAGGGTATTGATCCTGACGTTCTTGATCAGATACGCAAGGATTTTGTTACCGCCATCAATAATCCACAGAAATTGTCGCCCCCAACCTATCTTTCACTCGATGAGGTAGAACTTGGCGATAAAAAACTCCTCCGCATCTATGTCCCGGAAAGCTCTCAGGTGCATCGTTGCAACAGCCGCATTTACGATCGAAAGGAGGACGGTGATCTCGACATCACCGACCATACCATGCAAGTTGCCCGGCTTTACCAACGCAAGCAGGCCAACTATACCGAAAACCGTGTCTACCCCTGGATTCAGCCGGCTGACCTTCGTGTGGATCTGATTGAACGCTGTCGTCGCTATGTGCGCATTAACAAACCTCAGCATCCTTGGGGTGGCATGGACGATGTCGAGCTCATCAAAAGCGCCCAACTTTATCAACGGCATGCTGAAACGGGTGAAATGGGAGTAACCCTGGCGGGAGTGATGCTCTTGGCTCCCGATGATCTGATCATCAAGGTTTGTCCACCGCATCGCACCGATCTCATCCTGCGTAAGGTGAACCTGGACCGTTACGATGACCGTGACCTGGTCTGTACCAACCTCATCGAGAGTTACGACCGCATCCTAGCCTTCATCCAAAAGCACCTGCCTGACCCCTTCTATCTGGATGGAATTGAACGGCGCAGTCTGCGGGATGTGATTTTTCGTGAGGTTGCTTCCAATCTGCTTATTCACCGCGAATACACCAGCGGTGCGACCTCTCGCCTAATCATTGAATATGGCCGCGTGGTAACGGACAACCCCAGTCGCCCGCATGGTTATGGCCGTTTGGATCCGGCGAACACTGTCCCTTTTCAGAAGAACCCCGTCATTGGCGCTTTCTTCCGGCAGATCGACCGAGCCGATGAACTTGGATCGGGCATGCGTAAGTTAATGCTCTATAGCAAGGCCTACGGCGGCAGAGACCCTGAGTTCATCGAAGGGGATATATTCCGCATGGTCATCAGTGTTCCGGAATTTGGTGCCAATCCGGCAGAAGTGCCGCAGATCGTAGCCGCTACGCATCCCACTAGGCAAACAACCGAACAAGTAATCGAACAAGTAACCGAACAAGTAACCGAACAAGTACGGCGGTTGTTGGTGGTTTTGGCAGGTAAGGAATTGGGAACCCGGGAGATGATGGCCGCACTTCATTTACGCCATCGCCCGACTTTTATTTACGATTACCTACAACCTTTATTAGTAAAAAAAATTATTGAAATGACCCAACCGGAAGCGCCGAAAAGCCCGACGCAAAAATACCGGTTAACCGAAAAAGGAATAGGCATGCTGGCGGGAGGTGGATTTTAATCGTACCTGCGTTTATATACACGGTCTGTAATAATGATGCACATGTGTATAGAACATGCAAAACCATTCCAAAAGCTATCCATAGTTCAAGGGGATTCGTCCAGATGGAAACCGCAAAACTCAAAAAATTCGCCCAGTTAGCCCGGCGTAGCCTGATGGAGCAGGTTTCCGCCAAGCTCAGATGGGTCCTGAGCGACGACAGCGCCGCCCGCCGGGAACAGCCCCAGGCCGTCGCGGACATAGAACGGCAGATCTTTGGTACCGCCGGCAAATTGCCTGATAACCACAAACCGACGGTTGATGACTTGCAGCGTCAGTTGCGCCTCATCGAGCGGGTGGCCTACATCTGGTTCAACCGCTTCTGCGCCCTGCGCTTCATGGACGTCAACCGCTACACCCGCATCGGCGTGGTCTCACCCGCCGAGGGCCAGTTCCAGCCGGAGATCCTGGCCGAGGCCAAGATGGGTCACATCGACCCGGACCAGGTGCCGGAGAAAAAACGCCAGCAGATCTTCGCTCTCCTCGACGGCAAGGCCCCCAGCCGCGACCCCCAAGGCGAGGCCTACCGTCTGCTGCTGGTGGCCGCCTGCAACTACTGGCACAAGGCCATGCCCTTCTTGTTCCAGCGCATCGACGACTACACCGAACTGTTGATGCCGGACGACCTGCTCTCGGCCGGCTCCATCCTCGCCGCCACCCGTGAGGCGATGACGCCCGTCGTCTGCGGAGTAACTAGTGACCAGTGGCCAGTGGCCAGTAGAGAAAATTCTAGCCACCAGTCACTAGCCACTAGCCACTCCAACGCAGGAGGTGTTGAGGTCATCGGCTGGCTCTACCAGTTCTACATCTCCGAAATGAAAGACGAGGTGTTCGAGGGCCTGAAGAAAAACAAGAAGATCACGCCCGAGAACATCCCCGCCGCCACCCAGCTCTTCACCCCGCACTGGATCGTCCGCTATCTGGTGGAGAACTCCCTCGGCCGCCTGTGGCTGCTCAATCGTCCCGGCTCGAAGCTGGTCGAGCAGATGGACTACTACATCAAGCCCGAACAGGCGGAAACCGACTTCCTGCGCATCGCCAAGCCGGAGGAGATCAAGATCTGCGACCCGGCCTGCGGCTCCGGCCACATGCTCACCTATGCCTTCGATCTGCTCTATGCCATTTACGAGGAGGAAGGCTACGAGCCCGCCGAGATTCCGGAGAAGATCCTCACCCATAACCTCTACGGCATCGAGATCGACGAACGCGCCGGGGAGCTGGCGGCCTTTGCGCTGACCATGAAGGCCCGCTCAAAGCAGCGCCGGTTCTTCAACAAGGGCGTCAAGCCGAACATCTGCGTGCTGGAAAATGTCCACTTCGACGGCAATGAGTTGAAGGACTACATGGATTTTGTCGGCCGTGACCTGTTCACCGCGCCACTGCAAACCACCCTGCGCCAGTTCGAAGAGGCCGACAATTTCGGCTCCCTGATCCGTCCTGATGTCACCGACGTGGATGGGATGCTCAGGATTCTGGAGTCAAAGAACGTCTCAGGGCAGCTGTTTATCAGCATGACCCACCAGAAGGTTATGCAAGCCCTGCGGCAGGCCGATTACCTGAGTCCCAAATACCATGTGGTGATTGCCAATCCGCCGTATATGGGGGGTAAGGGGATGAATGGACGACTGAAGACTTGGTCAAAGGATGAATATCCTAATAGCAAAGCCGATCTATTCGCGATGTTTATTGAGCGCGCATTGGAAATGCCTTTGCTTAAAGGCATGATCGCAATGGTCACCATGGAAGCGTGGATGTTCCTGACGTCTTATACGAATCTAAGGCGATCACTACTAAACGCATCAACTTTGCAGAGGCTTATTCATCTTCCCTATGAAGGCAAAGCGCCAACTGCAATGGGCATTAGTTTCGGCGTCTGCGCATTTGTTAAGAAAAAGCACCGCAATGGAAAAAGTAAGGGAAGCTACTCAAGGTTGCGATATTTTGATCTAAATAAAGACGGTACTCCAAAAACGCTTATAAAAATTATCAATCCTGAATTTTGGAAGGATCAAAATTCCCTCTCACTCATTCCCGGGTCGACAATTGCCTTTGATGCCACCGATAAATCGATCGATTTGTTTATTTTAAAGCCTCTTTCCGAGGAATTTTCTTCTGGAGGCCGCTGCAAGACATCAAATGATGAAGTTTTTCTGAGGCGCTTATGGGAAGTATCAGTCAGAAAAGTTGGCGTTGATAATCGTTGGTGCCTTCTGAGCAAGGGCGGAGATTTCCGTCGTTACTTTGGAAACATTGATACTGTTATACGCTGGGATGAAGAGGCAAAGCTTGAATATTCCTCCAAAGGTGGGCTAACTCGACCAGAGTTCTGGGAAAAGTCAGGCATAACTTGGACGATTGTTTCTTCAAGGGGTGCTTACGCATTCCGCCTGAAAGATGGCGGCACCCAATATAATTCCGTTTCGCCAACATTATTCGGCCAACATATTGAGTTTGCTCTAGCTTATTTAAACAGTACGGTTGCAAGCAATGAACTAAAAATCATTGCGCCGACCTTGGCAGCAAACGTCGGAGAAGTTCTCAATCTTCCATTTAGATCCCAAGTTATTACTGACGTAAAAGAGCGAGCGACAACCTTAATTGCCTGCTCGCGTGCGGATTGGGACTCCTACGAAACCTCCTGGGATTTCACCAGCCTTCCAATACTGAATTCTGACTACCGCCAGCCAACCCTGAAGGCTACCTACCAGAAGCTCCGTGCCTACTGGCGGGAGATGACGCTGGAAATGCAGCGGCTGGAGGAAGAGAACAACCGCATTTTCATCGACGCCTACGGCCTGCAGGATGAGCTGACGCCCGAAGTGCCGCTCAACGAGATCACCCTGACCTGCAACCCCCACTACCGCTATGGCGGCAATAAATCCGAGGATGAGCTGGAGGCGCTGCTGCTAGCCGACACCCTGCGCGAGCTGGTGTCCTATGCCGTTGGCTGCATGTTTGGACGCTACAGCCTCGACAAGCCCGGTTTGATCCTGGCCAACCAGGGCGAAACCCTGGCGGACTACCTGAGGCAGGTCCCTAAGCCGTGCTTCCCGGCGGATGGTGACAACGTCATCCCCATGCTTGACGGCAATTGGTTCACCGATGACATCGTCGAGCGTTTCAGAAAGTACCTCCGCGTCGCCTTTGGCGAGGAGCACTACGAGGACAACCTCCGCTTCGTCGAGCAGGGGCTCAACATCAAGGGCAGGCGCAACTACGGCATCCGCGATTACTTCCTCGGCGAGTTCTACACCGACCACGTCAAGCGCTACAAGAAGCGGCCCATCTATTGGCTGTTCTCCAGCCCCAAGGGCACCTTCAACGCCCTCATCTACCTACATCGCTACCGCCCGGATACGGTCAGCGTGGTGCTCAACGACTATCTGCGCGAGTTCCACACCAAGCTGAGCGCCCACAAGAACCACCTGCAAGCGGTCAGCATCAGCGCCAGCGCCGGGCAGGGCGAGAAGACCCGGGCCCTGAAGGAGATCGAGAAGGTCAGCCGGATGATCGCCGAGCTGGAGGAGTACGAGCGCGAGGTGCTTTATCCGCTGGCCACCGAACGGCTGGCGATCGACCTTGACGACGGCGTGAAGGTCAACTATCCGAAGTTCGGCGCGGCCTTGAAGAAGATCGTCGGACTGGATGCCCCGGAGGAGTGACCGGGATGGCAACGCTGAATTTCAATACCACCAACTCCACTTACCGCCAGTTACTGGGGAACGGACTGAGTTATCGGGTCCCCCCTTTTCAGCGAGACTATTCCTGGACTGAGGATGAGTGGGATGACCTCTGGCAGGACATCCTTGGTCTGTTCGAGGCAGACGGCGAGCCGTCACACTACATGGGGTATCTGGTGCTGCAATCCTCGAACAGCAAGGAGTTCGACATCATCGACGGCCAGCAGCGCCTGACCACCCTCAGCATCATGATGCTCGCGGCCCTGGGGCATCTGCAGGATTTGGTCACGGCCAGGCTGGACCCGGCGAACAATGCCAAGCGTAAGGATCAGCTCCAGAATAGCTATATCGGCTACCTCGACCCGGTCAGCCTGGTGCCGCGCTCGAAACTGGAACTGAACCGCCATAACAACCGTTATTACCAGACCTATTTGGTGCCGCTAGAGAAACTGCCGCAGCGGGGGCTGAACGCCTCCGAGCATCAATTGCGCAAGGCCTTCCATTGGTTCAAGGAGCGCATCAAGGCCCAGGTGGGCATGACCGCCACGAGCGGTCGGGCGCTGGCCGCCTTTCTCGATCAGTTGGTGGATAAGCTGTTCTTCACGGTGATCACCGTCACCGACGAGCTCAATGCCTTTAAGGTCTTTGAGACCCTCAATGCCCGTGGGGTCCGTCTGTCGGCGACTGATCTGCTCAAGAATTACCTCTTCTCGGTCATCAGCACGCCGGACACCCATGAAACGGAACTCAAATCCCTGGAGGAACGCTGGGAGCGCATCGTGGGGTTGCTCGGCAGCGAGAGCTTTCCGGAGTTTTTGCGGGTCTTTTGGAACAGCCGCAACAAGCTGGTGCGCAAGTCCGATCTCTTCAAGACGATCCGCAAGCGGATCACGACGCGAGAGGCCGCATTTCAACTCCTGCGCGAGCTCGATCAATCGGCAGCCGTCTATGCCGCCTTGCGTGACCCTCAGGACCCCGCATGGAATCGGGAAGAGCGGCAGGCCCTTGCGCAACTCCTGATGTTCAACGTCCGGCAGCCGCTGGCGATGCTCATGGCGTGCCAGGCCAGGTTTTACGACGCCGAGCGAAATGCCTTCACGCGCATCCTGAGCGCAATTGCGGTGGTTTCGTTCCGCTACAACGTGATCTGCAATCTGCAGACGCACGAGCAAGAGCGGATCTACAACGATATCGCCTGGAAGGTTTCCAGTGGCACCCTAAGCCAGGTGCCTGAGGTGCTCGCCTCCCTGCGGGAGATCTATCCTGACGATACCCAGTTCAGGGCCGCCTTCGCTGAAAAGGAATTACGGACCACCAACAGCCGGAACAAGAAGGTTGTTCGCTATCTCCTCTTCGAGATCGAGCGGCAGCGCTCCGGGCAGGATTTCGATTTTGAAAGCGCCACCTACAACCTTGAGCACATTCTCCCGGAGTCCCCGTCGGCGGATTGGTCGTACATCGAAGAAGCGAAGCAGGAGCGGTTGATCTATCGGCTCGGCAACATGACCCCATTGGAAACGAACCGCAACCGTGATCTGGGCAATGGCGACTACGCCACCAAGCGATCGGTTTACCAGCAGAGTTGTTTCCAGATCACGCAGGCGATCGCTGAGCACTATGATCGCTGGGATGAGCAAAAAATAGAGTCCAGACAGAGGCAACTGGCCAATATCGCGGCTGGTGTCTGGAGGATCGACCTGGGAGGTTAATCATGGAAAACCGTATCGCTCAGGCCCTGACCAGGCTCTTCGACCGGCACCGGATCGTTTTCTGGTACGACGCGAATCAGGAGTTGCGGGGTGATTTTGAGGCACTGGAGTTGTCGGGCGTTCAGAAACTGGAACTGACCAATAACGAATTCGGCCTCAAATACCGGATCTTGCGCGAACAGCCGGACCAGAGGTTCCTGCTCTACCGGGAGGGTCCTCAGCCTGAGGATCTGGATAACTGGCTGTTGGACGTGCAGTTGGCACAGGGCGAGTTCCGCACCGACCAGGCGGCCTTGTGGCTGTCCGAGCTGGAGCTTGGCCTGGAGTTCATGGAACTGGTGCAGACCCACGCGGAGTTCTTCCAGGCGACCTGGCGCAAGGACGCCCTTAAGAAGCTGCTGAAACCCGATGACACCGCCGGCCGGATTCGCCTGAAGATGCTGGCGGTTTGTACCGGCGGCGAGCCCCGTCTGGATGCCATCCTCGAACAGTTGCTGGATGAGCTGGCGCTGACTGGCCGTCACTGGTCGGTGGAAAATCCCGGGGAGAAATTCAAACTCATTCAGCGCTGTGGGCTGGATATCGGGTTCTGGGAGCAAATGCGGCGCCATTATGGCTATGAGGCGTCCGAGCCCAGCGTGCGGGACTTCGTCGTCAGGCTGTTCAAGGACTGCTATTTCCAGAATTTCCCCGCCCACCTGCCACCTGACCCCCATCGCCCCGATGTCCGCTTGTCCCCCGACGCCCTGGTATTTCTCAAGCGCTGGAAGGACAGCCGACAGTTCGAGGCCGCTTTCGAGACCCTCGCGGACGAATGCGCCGAGGTCCTGGGTATCGAGCAGGACCTGGCCAAGCGGGATTTCCGCGACCTGATCGAACTGGATTACTTCCGCCTGATCGACCAGAAGATCATCAGCGACCTGGTGCGGGCGGTGGCAGCCCGCACCGTCTCCAGCGCGGAGGTATCGCTCTGGGTCCGCCAGCGGCGGCCAAGCCATTGGTATGGCGACTACCAGCATCTGTACGAGGCGGTGGATTACGCCGCCCGCTTCGGCCAGGCCTTGGGCGAGGCCAAGCTCGACATGGCCAGCCTGGCCGAAGGCGTGCAGCGCTACAGCCGGTTCTGGTTCCAGCTCGATCAGCTCTATCGCAAGTACCACTACCATGCGCGCCTGGCGGGGCAGGCGTCGCTGATGGCCACCCTGACCGACCAGGTCGAGAATTTTTACGCCAACCATTACCTGCTCCGGCTGGGCGACCGCTTCCAGGAGCTAGTGGATGTCGCCGCCACCTGGGAGGCCTGCCCCGTGCGCCACCAGCGGGCGTTTTTTGACCACTGGGTCCGGCCCTTCCTGCGCAAGGACACCAAGGTGTGCGTGATCATCTCCGACGCCCTGCGCTATGAGATCGGCGATGAACTGCTGAGCCTCATCCGCCAGGAGGACCGTTACAGCGCGGAACTGGAACCGGCCCTGACGCTGCTGCCCAGCTATACCCAGCTTGGCATGGCCGCCCTGTTGCCCCACCGGGAGCTGGCGCTTGCCGACAACGACAGTGGTAGCGTGCTGGTGGACGGCCAAAGCTCCCAGGGGACCGCCAATCGCCGCAAGATCCTGGCTCAGGCCGCCGGGGCGCGGGCCACGGCCTGCAAGGCGGAGGAGTTGATGGCCATGAAGGGCGATGACTGCCGGGCCCTGGTGCGCGACCACGACCTGATCTACGTCTATCACAACCGCATCGACGCCACGGGCGACAAGCGGGAGTCCGAGGAGCGGGTGTTCGAGGCGGTGGAGGACACCCTACGGGAGCTGATCCGCCTGATCAAAAAACTGACCGGGGCCAACGTCAGCAATTTGCTGGTGACGGCGGACCATGGCTTCATCTACCAGAATCGCGCTATCGACGAGAGCGACTTTGCTGGAGTCGAAGCCGAGGGAGAGCAAATCCTGTTCCGGGATCGCCGCTTCGTGCTCGGCAAGGGCCTGGTCGAGTCCGCCAGTCTGCGCAAGTTCACCGCGGCGCAACTGGGCCTGGCGGGGGAGGTGGAGGTGCAGATCCCCAAGTCGATCAACCGCCTGCGCCTCAAGGGCTCCGGCAGCCGCTTCGTCCATGGGGGCGCGACGCTGCAGGAGGTCGTGATCCCGGTGCTCAGGATCAACAAGAAGCGCCAGAGCGATGTCAGCGCCGTTGAGGTGGATATCCTGCGCGGCGCTAGTTCCGTGATCACCGCCGGACAACTGGGGGTGACGCTCTACCAGGCGGGGCCGGTAACGGACAAGATCCAGCCTCGCGTGTTGCGGGCGGGTCTCTACACGGCGGCCGGCGACCTGATCTCGGACCGCCATGAGCTGACCTTTGATCTGACCGCGGACAACCCGCGGGAGCGGGAGACGCAGGTGCGCTTCGTGCTCAGCCGCAAGGCCGACGAGGCCAATGGTCAGGAGGTGATCCTGCGGCTGGAGGAACGGCATGCCGGGACTTCCCATTACAAGGAATACAAGTCGCTTCGTTACCTGATGCGGCGCTCATTTACCAGCGATTTCGACTTTTGACGAGCAGGTGACCGATGAACGAGCTGGACCGGAAAATCAACAGCCACTTCCCGGGCCTGGTGGTCCGCAAGGACCTCGTCAAGACGGTCAAGGGCAACGCCATCGTGCCCTCCTACGTGCTGGAATATCTGCTGGGCCAGTATTGCGCCACCAGCGACGAGCCGACCATCCAGACCGGCATCGAGACGGTCAAGGAGATCCTGCGCAAGCATTATGTCCATCGCAACGAGGCGGGGTTGGTCCGTTCCCACATCAAGGAGAAGGGGCGCTACAAGGTCATCGACAAGATCAGCGTGGCGCTGAACGACAAGGCGGATGTCTATGAGGCGGAGTTCGCCAACCTCAGCATCAAGAAGGTGCTTGTCGACTCGGGCACGGTCAAGGCCCACCCCAAGCTGCTGGTCAGCGGCGTCTGGTGCATCGCCGATATCGAATACGAATTCACCGAGGACAAGAACGCCAGCCCCTGGATTCTGGCGACCCTGAAGCCGATCCAGTTGTCACATTTCGATTTCGACGGCTATGTCGAGGCTCGCAAGCAATTCACCACCGACGAGTGGATCGACCTGCTAGTGCAAAGCATCGGCTTCAATCCCGAGCTATTCGGCCGGCGCAGCAAGCTAACCCAACTGATTCGCCTGATTCCTTATTGCGAGCGCAACTACAACCTCATCGAGCTCGGCCCCAAGGGGACCGGCAAATCGCATATCTACTCGGAGTTCTCACCCCACGGCATCCTGATCTCGGGGGGCGAGGTCACGGTGCCCAAGCTGTTCGTGAACAATTCCAACGGCAAGATCGGCCTGGTCGGTTACTGGGATTGCGTCGCCTTCGACGAGTTTGCCGGCAAGCAAAAGCGCGTGGACAAGGCCCTGGTGGACATCATGAAGAACTACATGGCCAACAAGTCCTTCTCACGGGGCGTCGAGACGCTGGGCGCGGAGGCGTCCATGGTCTTTGTAGGCAACACGCAGCACACCGTACCCTACATGCTCAAGCATGCGGACCTATTTTGCGAGTTGCCCGATAAGTTCTACGACTCCGCCTTCCTCGACCGCATCCATTGCTATATCCCCGGTTGGGAGGTCGATATCATCCGGGGCGAGATGTTCTCCAGCGGCTACGGCTTCGTGGTGGATTATCTGGCCGAGATCCTCCGTTCGCTGCGCAATCACGATTATTCCAACCGCTACCAGGAGCATTTCTCCTTGTCCGCCGATCTCTCGACGCGGGATCGCGATGGCATTCACAAGACCTTCTCCGGCCTGATGAAGATCCTGTTCCCCCAGGGGGGCGCAAGCAGGGAAGAGGTCGAGGAACTGCTGCGCTTCGCCATCGAAGGCCGCAAGCGGGTCAAGGACCAATTGATGCGCATCGACTCCACCTACGTCCCCGTGCAGTTCGCCTATCGCGAAGCCGGTGAAGGGGAAGGGAGCAAGCCAGTCACTACCCTGGAGGAGCGGGAATATCCTGGCTATTACCACAAGACCGTCGCCGTGGGTGAGGACGGTGCTGTGGCCACGGACGCGCAACCCGCCACCGCTGGGCAAACTGACGCAGCCGGACAACCACCCGCTGCCGGCCAGCCGGGCGAGCCAGTAGAAACTGCAGCGCCTTTGCCTTCCGTGGAGCCCGCGCTTCGGGAACAACACCTGATGTTTCAGGAGAACCAGAAAGGGGTTTCCTTCGATTCCCTGCTGGGTCCCTACCTCAGTGGGGCGACCAAGATCAGGGTCACCGACCCCTACATCCGCCTCTTCTATCAGATACGCAATTTCATGGAATTGCTGGAGACACTGGTCAGGCACAAGGCTAGCGACGAGGAGATCACCGTTCACCTGGTGACGACGGAGGACGAGATCAAAGGCGATCAACAGAAGGCTAACTTCGAGAAGATGAAGCAGTCGGCCAGCGCGGTGGGGTTGAATTTCACCTGGGAGTTCGACACCTCCGGCAGCCTCCATGCCCGCCACATCGTCACCGATCACGGCTGGAAAATCGCCCTGGATCGGGGCCTTGATATCTTCCAGCACTATGAAATGAATGAAGCCTTCACATTCGCCAACCGGCTGCAGCAGTACCGACCCTGCAAAGCGTTTGAGGTGACCTATATCAAACTTCCAGCCTCAGGGATCTAGCCAGAAATAAGCCCGAAATGCTCAGCGGGAAAATATGACCTCTAGCCCCTCTCTCCGTGGTGGGCAAGGGGTTGGGGCGAGGGGACCTGGCGTCAGGGTAAATTGATCACAAAATATTCCAGAATTTCCAGATGCTTGTTCCATCACTGATCATCCTTGGTCGCACCAACGGCATTTATCTTCGGCTTGGCAATATGCACCTCCAAGGGGTCGGAGCCCTTCAGGTGGATGTCGCGCTGGGGAAAGGGCAGGGAGACGGCGTGCTCGCGGAATTTGCGCAGGATGGCCTGCTGGAGTTCGGAGGAGACCGGGCCGCGGTCGTCGTATTGCGAGACGAAGCAGCGTGCCTGGAGCAGCAGGGCGCTGTCGCCGAAGCTCTCGAAAATGAAAGTGGGCGCCGGTTCCTTCAGGACCCGGGGGTCTTCCGCCACCGCCTCGGCCATGAGGCGCATGGCCAGGCCGACGTCGGCGCTATAGTCCACCCCCAGCCGGATGACGATGCGGTTGAGGGCGTCGCTCAGGGTCCAGTTGAGTAACTGGCCGGTGATGAACTGCTTGTTGGGCACCAGCAGTTCCTGGCGGTCCCAGTTGCGCACCGTGGTGGCGCGGATGCGGATCTTGGTGACCGTGCCGGTGGTGTCGCCGATGGTCACCACATCGCCCACCCGCACCGGACGCTCGAAGAGGATGATGAGGCCGCTGATGAAATTGGCCACGATCTCCTGGAGGCCGAAGCCGATACCCACGCCCAGGGCGGCCACCAGCCATTGTACTCGGCCCCAGGAGATGCCCAGGGTATCGGAGACGATCAGGGCGGCGATGGCGATGAGGGCGTAGGCGGTCAGGGTCTTGATGGCGTAGCGGGCGCCGGGGGAGACCGAGAAGCGGTCGAGCAGCAGGATCTCGATCAGGGCCGGCAGGTTGCGCACGGCGATGGTGGCCAGGGTGATGGTCGCCAGGATGACGGCGACGCTGGCGAGGGAGAAGCTCTTGAGCTTCTCCTCGCCACCCTCCATGCCCATGTAGGTCCAGAGGCTGATGTCCTGCAGGCGGGTGAAGGCGGGCATGACCTCGGACCAGATGGTCCAGAGACCGAGCAGGGCGGCGACGAAGATGACGGCGTTGAGCAGGCGCTGGGTCTGCTCGTCCAGGTTGGCCAGTTGCATCCGCCGTTCGGCGACGGGATGGATGGCCCCGGTCTTCTTGTCGTCCGGGTGATGGTGGGGCTCGTCGAGGGCGGCCTGGAGGGCCAGGCGGCGGCGGGTGATGCTGAGCCAGCGCAGGATGGACTGTTGCAGGATCACCAGGGCGAGGAACAGCCAGAGCTGTTCCACCAGCGAGGACAGGAGGGTGCCGGCGGTGTAGACGAAGCCGAGCACGGTGAGCAGGACCAGTCCCAGGGGGATGGCCAGGAAGCCCAGGTACCAGGCATGCCGCAGGTGGTTGAGCCAGCCCTCGGGGTGGGCGTGGAGGTAGCCCTGGGGTAGGCCCATGGCGGGGTGGAGCAGGCGGGCGAGGAACCAGGTCAAACCCAGGGTCAGGGCGATCAGGCTAAGGGATTGCAGCCCCAGGCCGAAGCTGGCGTCGGGGTCCTGAAAGAGCAGGGCGGTGATCAGGCCCAGGGGGACCAGGGTGGCCGTAGCCCAGGTCATGTGGCGGCGGATCAGCACCAGGTTCGCGCCGGTCCAGCGGAAGTGCCGGTCGGCCACCCCGCCGGGCAGGCAGAGCAACTGCAAAAAGCGCAGCGAGAAAAAGCCCAGGGCGATGGCGATGGCCGCCGCGCCCAGCCCCTTAGAGAAGACCGTGGCCGCGGGCGAGGCGCTCAGGCGCCACCCCAGGACCGCGATCAGCAGCGGCCAGCGCAGGGCGAGGAGCAGGGTCAGGGCCAGTCCTTCCAGGGTGAGGCGGAAGCTGTCGGTCTGGACCCGGCGCAAGGGCTCGGCCAGGGCCAGGAGGGCGCGCTTCATGGCCGGTCCCCGGAAGATCAGCCACACCAGGGGGATCAGGGGTAACCAGAAGTGAGGGGATTCACTGGCCTCGGCCAGCAGGACCTGGCCTACTTCCAGCCAGTGGTGCGGCGACAGCAGCCAGCGCAGGCCCCGCGGCAGTGAGGTGAAGGCCTCCGTGTCCCAGAGGGGTGGGGCGCTGCGGGTCCAGAGGAGGTGCTGGGCGAGATAGTCCCGGTAATTGGTCACCGTCGATAGCAGTTCCTGGGCGGCCAGGTCCAGTTCACCGAGCAGGCGCAGGTAAGCCTGGTTGGCGCTCAGGGCCTGGCCGAGGAGGTCCCGCTGCAGCGTCAGTTGTTCCCGGGCCTGGGCCTTGAGCTGGGGTGTCACCTCGTCCGGGGGCAGGCTGGCGAGGCGGTCCTTGAGCAGGCTGTCCAGGTCGCGCAGTTGTTGCAGATCCTCGGTGAGACGGATCTGCCGCAGGCTGGCGGCGGCAAGACGTTTCTCGCGCTCGCGGTTATCACTGGCGAGCTCCTCGGTATCCGGTAGTTGCTGGCGGCTGCTCAACAGGATCTGCCCCATGGCCTCGCTCAGCCCGGAGATCTCCATGCGCTGACGGGTGGCACGGTATTCCTCGTCGAGCTTCTTGGCCTGGGTGCGGAGCTGGTCCAGTTCGGTGGCGAGCTGTCCCTGGGCCGCGCTGGTTTCGCCAAGTTGTGCCGAGAGGTTAGCGTTGGCGGCCGCCAGCTCACCGACCAGGGCATGACGGCCCTCCGCGGCCCGGGTGGCCACCGCGGTCTCCTGCTTGGCCCGTTCGGCCTCCGCCAGGCGGCGTTTGCCCAGTTCCTCCCGCAGGAGTTGGACCCGGGACTGGATGCGCTTCACCTCCAGTTGGGCCTTGTCGCGCTCCGCCCGTTGCAGGTCTTCGCGAATGCCCTGGGACAGGACCTCCCGATCCAGGCGGAGCAACTCCGTGCGCAGGGCGCGCTGACGGCTGGCCTGGACCAGCAGGCGGGCCTCCTTCATGGCCGCGCTCTCGCCTTCCGGGGCCGGCTTGGCGGCTTCCTTTTCCAGATCATCCAGGGCCTTGCGGGTGTCCTGCACGGCTTGGCGGGTCGCCGCCAGGCCTTGGGGCCAATCCTGGAGGGTTTTGTCCAGATCGGCGAGTCGGGCGGTGAGGGCGGCCTCGTCGGCCGCCTCCTTGACCAGTTGCTGTTCGATGTCCGCGATCGCGGCCGTGGGGGGCGGAGGGGCGGATTTGACCTCCGCCTTGGCCTGGAGGTCCTCGATCTCCTTGCGCAAGCGCTGAATCTCCACCGGCGCCGAGTCCAGGGTTTGGGACAGGGCGGCGGACTTGGTTTCCTGGTTGCGTACGGATTCCAGGTTGCTCAGTACTTTGCGATAGAGCTCGATCAGGCGCTTGGCGGTTTCCGCATCGGCGCCGGTGGCGGATTCCAGTTCCTTGATGCGACTTTCGACAAAACGCACCGTGGCGGCCGGGTCCCCGATCCCATCGACGATCTCGGCACTGGCGGGACGTTTGTCATCGCCCTTGCCTGGGTCGGAGGGGGCCGTGGGTTGCGCCCAGGCGGTGCCGAGGGCCAGGGCGAGCAGGAGGGGTAGGGTGACGTGCGGGCGACTCAGGAACAAGGGGTGGCTCCCATCAGGCTCGGGGGGCAAGGGGCTATGGTCCTGCCTCCGGGAGGGGGAAGCAAGCGCGGACGGTTCCCCGTGGCATCCCACCGGGCCCGAGCCGAGGGTTATCCCTTACTGCGTGGATTACCTGAAGAAAAGGATCTTTACGTGCGAAATTCTTGCCTTTTTCGTCACGGAATGGCTATAGTTTGGACTGTGCGTTGCTCGAACGAGCGACGGCTGTTGCCTGCAAGAGACCTCGTGAGGGGACGGGGGGGAGAAAACGCTCATGACCCTAGCCGTGCGCTATGTTTTCCTTTCACTTTTGGCTTTGGTCCTGGTCTATCTGACCGGGTGCTCCAGTACCGGTGACTCCGAACACAAGGTGGGTCACAAGACTTCGTCGGACGCGACCTTCCCCGTACCAGCGGGCATCGAGGATAACGTCGAATTCTGGCGCAAGGTTTACGGGGAGATGGACCGTTCCCAGGTCGCCATCCATGACAATCTGTACATGGGGGCCGTCTACGAGGTGGTCGAGGTCCCCGCCGCCTACCGTGGCAGCAGCGAGAGCCGTCGGGCCTTCGTCAAGGGTAAGCAGCAGGAGTATCAGGACCGTCTCGCCACCCTGGAGCGGAAGTTGGTCAGCGGAGAGTCCCTGACGGCGGCGGATCGGGAACTCCAGTCCAAGCTGGAGGCCGTCGGCGGCCGGAACGCTGTATTCGGCGCCTCAGAGCGGGTGCGCGCCCAACAGGGCATGCGCGAGCGCTTCCGCTCCGGTATGGAGATCAGCGGGCGCTACGACGCGGCCTTCCGCGAGATCTTCCGCAAGCACGGCGTGCCCGAGGACCTGGCCTTTCTGCCCCATGTCGAATCCTCCTTCCAGTCCCGGGCCCGTTCCGGGGTCGGTGCCGCCGGTCTCTGGCAGTTCATGCCCGCCACCGGACGTATCTACGACCTGCAAGTCGATCATCGCATGGACGAGCGCATGGACCCCATGCTGGCCTGCGAGGGGGCGGCCCGCTACCTGGCCGCGGCCCACAAGAAGCTGGGGAGCTGGCCCCTGGCCATCACTTCCTACAACCACGGCCAGGGCGGCGTGGCCAAGGCCAAGAGCCTTCATGGCAACGATATCGGCAAGATCGTCCAGAACTACAAGGGCGAGGCCTTTGGCTTCGACTCCCGCAACTTCTACTCCCAGTTCGTCGCCGCCCGGGAGGTCGCCGGTAATCCCGACAAGTACTTCCCCGAGGGCGTGGCCTACCACAAACCCCACGATCACGACCGGCTGGTGTTGCGCCATGCCATGCCCGCCGAGCAGGTGGCCCGGCACTATGGCCTCTCGGTTTACCAGTTGGACGACCTGAATCCTTCCTGGAGCAACGCCATCGTTCAGGGCCGGGCCTCGATTCCGGCCGGGGCCAGCGTCTGGTTGCCCGCCGGCACCACCGAGCGGATCACCGATCACCCCTCCCCGACCTCTGCCTCCACCCTGCTTGCCCGGTCGGATCGCCAGGATGAGCGCGAGAGCGAGTTCGTGACGGTACGGCGCACCGAGGTCAAGGCTGAGCCCGTCCTGGCCCAGGCCGAGAGCCGCGCCAGCGCCAAGGGCAAGTCCACCGCCGCCAAGTCGACGGCCAGCAATCAGGAACCGGCCAAGAACGCGAAGGATGGCAAGGCGATGCTGGCCAAGGCGGATACCAAGGCGAAGGGCAAAGCGGATGGCAAGGCGGTGGCCAAGGCCAGCGGTCCGGCGGCCGACAAGGGCCAGAAGGGGGCCAAGCAAGTCGTGGCCAAGGCCGATACCAGCCCGACCAAGGGCAAGGACAAGGCCGCCATCAAGACCCATGTCGTCAAGCCCAACGAGACCCTCTTCCGCGTGGCGGTCATGTACGACCTGAGCGTGGACGAGCTCAAAAAGCTCAACAAGATGAGCGCCAAGGACAATACCATCAAGGCTGGTCAGCGTATCAAGGTCAGCGGCTGATCCCACGGGGTCTGGGCCCCGTCTGGAACACGAGCCCCCCCTCAACCCCGTCGGCACTTTGTGGCCGCCGGGGTTGTTTTTTTCCGCTGCTGGCGTGGACGCTCGCGGTTCTTAGCCCTTAGCCCTTAGCCCTTAGCCCTTAGCCCTTAGCCCTTAGCCCTTAGCCCTTAGCCCTCAGCCCTTAGCCCTCAGCCCTCAGCCCTTCAACCCTGTACCTTCAGCCTTAGCCCCCACCCTAGCCCGCAGATTCGCGGCCCCCTATCCCCGCCCAGCCGAGACCTCACCATGAATTTCGTCGATCTCAAGACCCAGTACGAACGCATCGAGGCGGATGTCCAGGCCCGCATCCAGGCGGTGCTGAGCCACGGGCGCTATGTCATGGGCCCGGAGATCACCGAACTGGAGGAACGCCTGGCGGCCATGGTCGGGGTGCGGCATGCCGTGGCCGTGGCATCGGGGACCGATGCCCTGCTCATCGCCCTCATGGCCCTGGAGGTCGGACCGGGGGATGAGGTCATCACCACGCCCTTCACCTTCATCGCCACCGCCGAGGTCATTGTCCTGCTAGGGGCCCGGCCGGTCTTTGTCGATATCGATCCCCGCACCTACAACCTGGACCCGGCGGGGATCGCCGCAGCCCTGAGCCCCCGCACCCGGGCCATCCTGCCGGTGAGCCTCTATGGCCAGTGCGCGGATCTGGATGCCATCAATACCATCGCCGCGGGCGCGGGTCTGCCGGTGATCGAGGACGCGGCCCAGAGCCTGGGGGCGACCTACCAGGGGCGGCACTCCGGTGGCCTCTCCACCATCGGTTGCACCAGCTTCTTCCCCTCCAAGCCCCTGGGGGCCTATGGCGATGGCGGCGCCTGCTTTACCGACGACGACCACCTGGCCCTGGCCATGCGCCAGATTCGGGATCATGGTCAGGACCGCCGGTACCACCATATCCGCCTCGGGCTCAACGGCCGCCTGGATTCCATCCAGGCCGCGGTGCTCCTGGCCAAACTCGCCATCTTCCCGGATGAGGTCATCGCCCGCGGCCGGCTTGGCGCCCGGTACTCGGAACTCCTGGCGGGGGCACCCTGCGTCACACCCTTCATCGAGCCCCACAACACCAGCGTCTTCGCCCAGTACACGGTACATCTGGCGGAGCGGGAGCGGGTCGCCGCCCGTCTGGGAGAACTGGGCATCCCCACCGCCGTCCATTACCCCATCCCCCTGAACCTGCAACCGGCCTTTGCCGGGATCGGTCCCCCCGCCGGCGCCCTGCCGGTGTCCGAGCGCGCCGCCGCGGGGGTCCTCAGCCTGCCCATGCACCCCTATCTGCGGGACGCCGAGCAACGGCAGGTGGCGGAGGCCTTGCGCCAGGCCCTGGCGGCTTGAGAGCCCCTGTTCGGGCCCTCCCTACCCTCAAGACAAGGATGATCGGCGAATCCAATCAAAATCAGAGAAACATTCGATTTTAAAAGTCATCGGCCGGCGCCTATCCTCTCGCCATCGTCAATAGGAGGCAGCCCAGATGACCAAGACCTTCACTTTCGCCATCGTCCACTTCACCGTGGCCTTCAGCGTGGCCTATGCCTTGAGCGGCAGCATCCTCATCGGCAGCGCCATTGCCCTGGTGGAACCGGTGATCAACACCATCGCCTACTTCTTCCATGAGAAGGCCTGGGAGCGAATCCAGGCCCGCCGGCAGGCGGGCGCCACCGCGGACACTCCGGTCGCGGCAGGGATGACGGCCTGAATACCTTCCAGGGGAATTCAGCCTGAGGCTAGTCCGGATCGGGCGGCCTCTGGCGTGGCGAATGCGACCAGGTGATCCACCGCCACCCGAATGCCAATTCGCTCGCCGATGCCGTGGTTGTGATGACTCTGCACCAGGCAGAGGATGACCTGGCCGCTGGTCAGGCGCAGGCTATAGAGATATTCGGCGCCGCGGAAGGCGCGGTTGACCACCTCGACCTGGAGGGAACTCTCGTCGTCATGGAGGATATCGTCCGGCCGGAGCAGGATTTCCGCTCGGGTGCCGGGGGCTAGGCCGTGAGACCGGGTGCCGGCGAGCAGGCCGAGGTCGGTGTCTATCCGCCACTCATCCACCACCCGCCCGGGAATCATGACCCCCTGGCCGATGAAGTCGGCGACGAAGCGGTCCGCGGGTTCATGATATAGGTCGAAGCCGCTGCCGACCTGATGAATGCGCCCCCCGGCCATGACGGCGATCCGGTCCGCCATGGCGAAGGCCTCGTGCTGGTCGTGAGTGACCAGAATGGCCGTGCTCCCCTCGCGCTTCAGCACTTCCCGCACCTCCCGGGCGAGTTGCTCCCGCAGTTCGGCGTCCATGCTGGAGAAGGGTTCGTCCAGCAACAGAATGTCCGGCCGCGGGGCCATGGCCCGGGCCAGGGCGATGCGCTGCTGCTGGCCGCCGGAGAGTTGATGGGGATACTTGGCCCCGGCGCCGGCCATCCCCACCAGATCCAGCAGTTCGGCGACCCGCGCCTGGCGCTCGCCCCGGCCTAGGTGGCGCAGGCCAAAGGCAATGTTGCGCGCCACGCTCAGGTGGGGAAAGAGGGCGAAGTCCTGGAAGACCATGCCCGCCCGGCGCGCCTCCGGCGGCAGGTTCAGGCCGGCCCCGGCCACCAGCCGACCCTGGAGGTGGATCTCCCCGCTGGCGACGGGTTCGAAACCGGCCACCGCCCGCAGCAGGGTGGTCTTGCCGCAGCCGCTGGGCCCCAGGAGGCAGCCGATGTCGCCCCGATCCAGGCTGAAATCCACCCCCGTGACGATGGGCACCCCGCCATAGGCGACCGAGACGCCGCTGATCACCAGTTGACCGCCGAGTTTACGTTCAGACCCCTCACGCCCCAGTGGGGCTGCGGTGGCACCCGTTGCCGATTCTGTTCCTCCCTCCCCCCCGGCGGGGGAGGGTTGGGGAGCGGGGGATTGCATGGTTACGCCGCCGTCAGGGATAGTGCGGGGCTGGCGTTCAGTGGGGCTGGGCATGGCGGGACCGGGTGATGGAGCGGCTGAGGAGGATGACCGGCGCCAGACCGGCGAGGACGATGGCCAGGGCCGCCGGGGCGGCGTCCGCCAGGCGTTCGTCCGCCGCCAGTTCGTAGACGCGCACCGCCAGGGTGTTGAAGTTGAAGGGGCGCAGGATCAGGGTGGCGGGCAGTTCCTTGAGTACGTCGACGAAGACCAGCAGCAGGGCGGTGAACAGGCTGCCGCGCAGCATCGGCAGGTGGACCCGCCGCAGGGCCGTCCCCGGGCTCAGACCCAGGGAACGGGCGGACTCGTCCATGGCCGGGCGGATCTTGCCCAGGCCAGTCTCCACCGTCTGCAACGCCACCGCCAGAAAACGCACCAGGTAGGCGAAGAGCAGGGCGACCAGGGTGCCGCTCAGCAGCAGGCCGGTGGAGAGGTCGAAGCTTGCCCGCATCCAGGCGTCCACCTGGTTGTCCACCCAGCCGAAGGGGATGATGACACCGACGGCGATGACCGTCCCCGGCACGGCATAGCCCAAGCCCGCGATCCGCACCGCGGCCTTGACGCCGCGGGTCGGTTGCAGGCGCTGACCATAGCCCAGGATCAAGGCCAGCAACAGGGCCAGGACCGCCGCCGTCGCCGCCAGCCCCAGGCTGTGACCGACAAGCCGCCAGAAGGCGTCGTCCAGGACGGCGCCGGCGACCTCCAGGGCCCAGGCCGCCAGTTGGCCGGCGGGGATGAGGAAGCCCAAGGCCAGGGGCAGGAGGCAGAAACCCAGGGCCGCCAGTCCCCGCCCGCCGGTGAGGGGATGGCGCCGGATGGCCTGGTGCCGCTGGCTGGTCTGGTGATAGCGGGCCTGGCGCCGGGACAGGCGCTCCAGGAGGATGAGCAGGAAGATGAAGCCCAGCAGCAGGGCCGCGAGCTGGGCCGCCGCCGCCGTGTTGCCCAGCCCGTACCAGGTGCGAAAGATGCCGGTGGTGAAGGTGGCGACGCCGAAGAACTGGACGGTGCCATAGTCCGCCAGGGTCTCCATCAGGGCCAGGGAGAGGCCGGCGACGATGGCGGGCCGCGCCAGGGGCAGGGCGACGGTGAAAAAGGTCCGCCAGGGGCCATTGCCCAGGGTGCGGCTGACGTCCAGCACGCACAGGGACTGGCCGAGGAAGGCGGCCCGCGCCAGCAGGTAGACGTAGGGGTAGAGCACCAGGGACAACATCACCACCGCCCCTGGCAGGGAGCGGACCTCGGGGAACCAGTAATCGCCGTAGCCCCAGCCAAACCAGCCGCGCAGGGCCGACTGGACGGGTCCGGCGAAGTCCAGCAGGCCGGTATAGGTGTAGGCGATGATGTAGGCCGGCATGGCCATGGGCAGCAGCAGGGCCCACTCGAACAGGCCCCGGCCGGGGAAGTGGCACATGCTGACCAGCCAGGCGGTGCCCACGCCGCCGATCAGGGTGCCCACCGTCACCCCCAGCATCAGCCAGAGGGAATTGATCACATAGTCCTGGAGCACCGTCGCCGCCAGGTGTTCCCAGACCTCCCCGGCGGGGACGAGCAGGAAGCCGAGCACCACCAGCACCGGCAGGGCGAGTGTCAGGGCCAGAGCCGTCACCCCGAGGGTCCAGGGGCCCGGGCGGGCACCTGGGGACTCAGTCGCGGCCAGGGTCAACATAGGGAAGCTTCATGAGGTCTTGTCGGGCGGTTGGTTACTCAATCCGGGGGACGGGAATGGCGGATAACATGGCCCGGCGGGTACCAGGGCCCGGCAGGGTGCGTCTGGAGCCCCTGCCAGGGGTGGAATTGGTCATGGAATGAGGCGACAGGATGGCGCCACGAAGACAGGGGTCCCGGTCAGAAACTGAGCGTGGAATTATACCCGAGGTGCCGCGCTTACCCGCCGCGCTGGCTCGGATCAAAACACAGGGCGCATCGTCGCCGCTGGTAGCTTGCCGACCCCCGCGATCCGCGACTCGCGATTTGAAGTCCGATACACGAGCCCCGATACCCAAGCCCCTGACCGCGGCTACTTCCAGCCCGCCCGGTCCATGAGCTTGACCGCCTCGCCGTTGAGCTCGCCCAGGCGGGTCAGGTTGATGCCATCGGCCTTGAACTCGCCCCAGGCGGCCAGGGTCGCGCTGACTGGCACCCCGGGACGGACCGGGTACTCGCCATTGGTCTCCGCGTACCAGGTCTGGCCCTGGTCGCCCGACAAATACTCCAGGAGCTGGATGGCTTCCGCCCTGTTCTTCGCTCCCTGGGTCAGGGCGGCGCCGCTGACGTTGACATGGACGCCACGGCCCGCCTGGTTGGGCCAGAAGACCTTCATCTTCGCGGCGGCCTCCCGCTGGTTCGCCTCGGGGGCGATTAGCATCCCAGCCAGGTAATAGGTATTGGCGATGGCCAGGTCACACTGGCCCGCGGCGGCGGCCAGGATCTGGTCCCGGTCCCCGCCCTTGGGCGGGCGCGCCAGATTGGCCACCAGCCCCTTGGCCCAGGTCTCCGTCGCCTCGGCGCCATCCGCGGCAATGAGGGAGGCGACCAGGGACTGGTTGTAGACATTGTCCGAGGAGCGGATGCAGACGCGTCCCTTCCATTTGGGATCGGCCAGGTCCTCATAGGTGGACAATTCCTCGGCCTTGACCTTGCCGGCCACATACAGGATGGGCCGGGCCCGCAGGGTAAGCCCGAACCAATGGCCCGTCGGGTCCCGATAGGCCGCGGGGATGGCGCTTTCCAGGCGCGCGGAGCTGACCGCCTGGGTCACCCCCGCCTCCTTGGCCCGATGGAGCCGGCCCACGTCCGTGGTGATCAGCAGGTCCGCCGGGGAATTCAGCCCCTCGCTTTGCAGCCGCTGGAGCAGGGCGTCCTCCTTGCCAGTGACCAGATTGACCTTGATCCCGGTCTCCTGGGTGAAACGGTCCAGTAGGGGCTTGATCAGTTCCTCGCTCCGGGCGGAATAGAGGTTGACCTCGGCGGCCAGGAGGGGCAGGGGGAGAACGGCCAGGACCAGAAGGCCGGCGGTGATCAGGTGGCGACTGGGGCGGCGACCGGGGCGAAGGTGGGTGCGAAGACGGAGGCGGAGATCGGGGCGAAGGCGAGGGAGAAGGGAAAGGCCGGCGAAGGACATGGGTAGGGGACTCCAACTACTAAGGATAGGACAGGCACGGGTAAGCGCGAGGGCCGCACGCAAGCCGCTGGCGGGGCACCTCGGCAAGAATTGCCCCCGACGTCTGCGCCACATTGTTTCCTAATTTAATGCGAAGCATTCTTATTTTCAAGGCAGTCCCGCGCCCGCTGGCGCCAGGGGTGATTTTTCCTGGGGGGTGATTTTTCCGTGTCTTCCCCGCGGGATCGTGTTATTTTGCCCAGTCCATCCGGACTGCTCCATCGCGACGGCTCGCCCCCGGGGGGGACCGCACGCCGTTCGCCCGACTGTCTCCGTATTCTTGTCTCAGGTCCCCGAGGTCATCACCGTGGAACCTTCTGCTCCCATGGAAAAACCATCCCCGCCGGAAGCGGCCCCCGCGCCGGATGCCAGCGCCCATCTGGACCCCCTCCTCGAGTGCGAGGGCTTCGACCAGCTCGGGTTGCCCCCCGCCGTGCTCGATACCGTCCAGTCCCTGGGCTACGAGGTGCCGACGCCCATTCAGTGTCAGTGCATTCCCCATCTGTTGGCGGGGCGCGACCTGCTCGGCCAGGCACAGACCGGCACCGGCAAGACCGCGGCCTTCGCCCTGCCCCTGATCAGCCGGGTGGATCTGAGCCAGGGGCCCAGGCCCCAGGTCCTGGTCCTGACCCCCACCCGGGAACTAGCGCTCCAGGTGGCGGAGGCCTTTCAGACCTATGCCCGCGGCCTGCGCGGCTTCCACGTCCTGCCCCTCTACGGCGGTTCCAGCTTCGGCCTCCAGGCGCGGCAACTGGAACGTGGCGTGCAGGTGATCGTCGGCACCCCGGGGCGCATCATGGACCATCTGCGCCGCGGTACCCTGGACCTCAAGGGCTTGCGCGCCCTGGTCCTGGACGAGGCCGACGAGATGCTCGACATGGGCTTCGCCGAGGACATTGACTGGATCTTCGCCCAGACGCCCCCGGAGCGGCAGGTGGCCCTCTTCTCCGCCACCATGCCGGAGGCGATCCGCAAGGTCGCCCACGCCCACCTGCGCGAGCCGGTGGAGGTCTGTCTGGCGGCGGCGGCCGAGACGGTGGAGACCGTCGACCAGTATCACTGCCTGGTGACCCGTTTCCACAAGGTCGACATGCTCACCCGGGTACTGGAGGTGGAGACCTTCGACGCCGTGCTGGTCTTCGTCCGCACCAAGCTGCAAACCCTGGAAGTGGCGGAAAAGCTCACCGCCCACGGCTTCAACGCCGAACCACTCAACGGCGACATGACCCAGGGTGAGCGCGAGCGCACGGTGGATCGTCTCAAGCACGGCCGCCTGGATATCCTGGTCGCCACCGATGTCGCCGCCCGGGGCCTGGACCTGGAGCGCCTCAGCCTGGTGGTCAATTACGACATCCCCATGGACCCGGCCGCTTACGTCCATCGCATCGGCCGTACCGGTCGCGCCGGGCGCGAGGGCCGCGCCCTGCTGTTCGTCGAGCCGCGGGAGCGGCACCTGCTGCGGGCCATCGAGCGCACCATCCGCCGCCGCATCCCCGAGCTGACCCCGCCGACTCCGGCGGATCTCAGCGCCCATCGCATCGAGCGCTTCACCACCCTGGTCACCAAGACCCTGGCGGAGGAGGACCTGGACTTCTTTTACCGCCTGGTTGCCCGCATGGCCCGCGAGGGGGAACTGGAGGCCATGGACATCGCCGCGGCCCTGAGCTTCCTCGCCCAGCGCGAGCGGCCCCTGCAACCGGCTCCGGAGCCCGAGCCGGCGCCCAAACCCAAGTACCAGCGGCGCGAGGACAAGGGCGAGCGTTTCGAACGGCGTGGACGCTTCGACGAGGGTCGGGAGCGGGGGCCCTTCCCCGAGCGTCCCCCCCGCCCGGAACGGTCCCCGCGCAAGCCCCCCCAGGAGCGTCAGGAACGGCGCCAATGGGTCGAGGGGCTCGATTTTCTCAAGCCCGAGGACTGGCGTGAGCGTCTCTTCCAGCAGGAGCACCACGAACGTTCCCAGTACGCGGAGGCTGATGAGGACGAGGGCTACGCCCCCGGCAACGATTTTCGCGACCGGCCGGACCTCGCCGAGGGCGAGGGGCGCCGGCGCGGCGGCTTCCGGACGGAACGGGCCCCCGGCTATGAACGGGCGCCTGGCTTCGAACGCGCCCCACGGCCACCGCGCGCGGAGGGCCAGGGCCGGCCAGCCGAGCGCTTCGGCCGTCCCGAATTTCCCGAACGCCCCGAGCGGTTCAAGGAGCGGGGCGAAGCCCGCTTCGAGGCTGGTCCCTCCCGGCGTCCGGAGGCTGGCCATGGCGAGGAGCGCGGCTTCGAGCGCCGCGAGCGGGATCGCGACAGCGGGCTGGTGAGTTACCGCATCGAGGTGGGGCGGCGCGATGGCGTGGCCCCCCGGGAGATCGTAGGCGCCATCGCCAACGAGGCGGGCATCGAGGGCCGGTTCATCGGTCGCATCGACATCGAGGACGATTACAGCCTGGTCGACCTGCCGGAGGGCATGCCGCGGGAGATCTTCCAGCATCTGCGCGGGGTCTTCGTCCGCGGCAAGCGGCTGAATCTCAGTCTGGCGGGGCCGGGGGCGGCACGGGAGCGGGAACGCGGTGGGCCCGGCAAGCGGCCCTTCAAGCCCCGGGAGTTCCGGCCCGGGGGCGGGGATGACCGTGGCGCCGAAAACCGCCCGGGACCGCCCAAGGGCTTCAAACCTCGCCGCCGGCCACCCGAATCCTGAGGGTCGGGGCGACGACAGGCGCCGAGTATTAGTTTAACAGGGTTTACTAATATATTGATCGAAGTCAACACTCAGGGTGCGGGCTGCTAGTATTCTTCATGGCGACGGACCTCGGCGGGTGACGCTCGGGGCCGCGCCCGACTCCAACCTTGAGGAGAAATAACCATGTCGATCAACAGACGTTTGCTGCTTGCCGCCGCCATCGCCGGTTCGACGGTGCTGGCATCCTTCTCCGCGAATGCCTTCTTCGGCGCCATGAACCCCTTCCGTAGCTGGGGCGGCGGGCCCTGGGGCTGGGGGGGTGACCCCTGGTATGGCGGTTACTATCCCTATGGGGGCTACTACCCCTACTACGGGGGCTGGGGCAGCCCCTACGGCTGGGGTGGATATCCGGGATGGGGTGGTTACCCTGGCTGGGGCGGCTATCCGGGCTGGGGCGCCTACCCCGGCTGGGGCGGCTATCCCTACGCGGCTCCCGCCGCACCCGCCGCGCCCGCTGCCAAAAGTGCCAATTAGTCTTTGAGTCCGGTCCCGCGCCCTCCGGCGCGGGGTGGACACCCTGTTACCCGGTGCCAGTTTGCCCGGTTTCCCGCGCCCATGGCCGCGGCTGATGCCAATGCATCACCACCCTCCCGACCCTTGCCACGGTCCACCCGCCGCGTTGCTCTCATCCTCACCCTGATCTGACTGTCATGGGGGGCCTGGCACCCCTGACGATGGAAGACGCTGCCGGTGTCTTCCCCGCTGACCCTTAGCCTCCCTCGTCCTCTCTGTCTCCCTAGCCAGCGCCCAGGACCAGCCCCGGTCCGGCCCAGCCCCAGGTATCAGCCACAGCCCCGGTCCCGTCCCCGGTGCCAGGCTTCCCCGATCCCGTGGGGGCGGGGTAAGATGCTTCGACCTTACGCCTGACCGCCCCTGGCGGGCGGTGCGAATCCCCCTTTGTAGCGCCGTCCGTCCGGTCGGCTTGGAATCTCCCGATGCACAGCCCCGCTGACGACGACGAACTGCGTCGCGATATCGATTTGTTCACCGCCCTCCTCGGCGAGGTCCTGCGCGAGCACAGCCCCAAGCGGGTGCTGGTGATGGTGGAGCGCCTGCGGGAGGGCTTCGCCGCCCTGCGCGAGCAACCGGACCCCGCCCAACTGGACCGGCTGCTGCAACGCATCCAGGCCCTGGATGCCCAGACCCTGGCGGAGATCATCCGCTCCTTCACCATCTACTTCGGCCTGGTCAACACGGCGGAGGAGGTGCACGGCTACCGCCACCGGCTGGATCAGGTCAGCGAGGGCGGTCCCCTCTGGGTCGGGTCCTTCGATCACAGCCTGCGCCAGTTGCAGGCGGAGGGCGTGGGCCCCCGGGAGTTGCAGCGCCTCCTGGACCACCTGCTCTATTTGCCGGTCTTCACCGCCCACCCGACCGAGGCCAAGCGCCGCACCATTCTCGAAACCTTCCGCCGCATCTTCCTCCTGGCCCAGGACCTGCGCACCCGCCGCCTCAACGAGGAGGAGGCCGAGGAGCGCCTGGGGGCCATCCTCGCCCAGATCCAGATCCTGTGGAAGACGGACGAGGTGCGGGTCCACAAGCCCCAGGTCGCGGACGAGGTCAAGCAGGGGCTCTACTTCTTTCGTGAGTCCCTTTTCCAGGCCGTCCCCCAGGTCTATGCCAGCCTGGAGCGGGTCACCCGCCGGGTCTATGGCGCCGAGGCCGGCATCCGCATCCCCAGTTTCCTCCGTTTTGGCTCCTGGATCGGCGGCGACCGGGACGGGAACCCCTTCGTCAAGCCCGAGACCACGGCCCTGGCGGCGCGCATGCACCACCGGCTGGTGCTGGAGGAATACATCGAGCGGGTCCGCGACCTGGGACGGATGCTGAGCCACTCCGATAGCCTCTGCCAGCCCTCGCCCGCCTTCCTCGACAGCCTGGACGCCGACGAGGGCTACTGGGTCGAGACCATGGGCGAGAGCCTGCGCCGCTTCGTCCACGAACCCTACCGCCGCAAGCTCGCCATTGTCCGGCACCGCCTGGAGGCCAACCTGATCCGGGTCCAGGCGCGCCTCGCCAACGCCCCCGAGGACCCGCCCCGGGGCTATGACGAGGCCAAGGACTTCCGCCGCGACCTCTATCTGATCCGTGACTCCCTCATCAGCCATGGCGACGCCAGCGCCGCCGCCGGTCCCCTGCGGGACCTGATCCGCCTCGCCGAGAGCTTCGGCTTTCACCTGATGCACCTGGACCTCCGCCAGGAGGCGGGGCGGCACACCGCGGCGGTGGCGGAGCTCTTCGCCCGCCAGACCGGGGCACCCTACTACCAGGCCCTGAGCGAGGAGCAGAAACGGCTGGCCCTGGCGGAGGCCATCGGCCATCCCCATCCCTTCCACATCGACAAGCCCAGCCTCACCGCCGCCACCCGGGAGACCCTGGAGGTCTTCGAGGTCATGGCCCGCCTGGGGGCGGAGATCGGCCCCGAGGTCTTCGGCGAGTACGTCATCTCCATGACCCACGAGGCCAGTCACGTCCTGGAGGTGATGCTCCTCGCGCGGCTGGCGGGCCTGGCGGGCCGTGACCCCCGGGGCTGGTTCTGCCGTGTGCGCGTCAGTCCCCTGTTCGAGACCATCGAGGACCTGAACCGCAGCGAGCGGGTCATGGCCACCCTCCTCGACGACCCGACCTACGCCGCCCTGCTGCAAGCCTCCGGCAACCAGCAGGAGGTGATGCTCGGCTATTCCGACTCCTGCAAGGACGGCGGCATCCTCGCCTCCACCTGGCACCTTTACGAGGCCCAGCGCCGGCTCATCGCCCTGACCCGGTCCCGCGGGGTGGAGTGCCGGCTCTTCCACGGCCGGGGCGGGACCGTCGGGCGCGGCGGCGGACCCACCTACGAGGCCATCCTCGCCCAGCCGCCGGACACGGTCCATGGCCAGATCAAGTTCACCGAGCAGGGCGAGGTCCTCTCCTACCGCTACGCCAACCCGGAGACGGCGCGCTACGAGCTGACCCTGGGCATCAGTGGCCTGATGCTCGCCAGCCGCTGCCTGATCCAGGCCCCGACCCCGGATCGCCAGGATTACCTGGGCATCATGGACGAACTGGCCCGCCTGGGGGAGGCGGCCTATCGCGACCTGATCGCCAGCCCCGGCACCCTGGATTACTTCTACGAAGTGACCCCCATGGATGCCATCGCCCTGCTCAACATCGGTTCCCGGCCCTCCCATCGCCAGCAGGCGGACCGCTCCCTGGCCTCCATCCGCGCCATCCCCTGGGTCTTCGGCTGGGCCCAGTCCCGCCATACCCTGCCGGCCTGGTACAGCCTGGGCAGCGCCCTGGAGCGCTGGCGCGGTGACGAGGTCGAGCGCCTGGCCAAGCTGCAAAAGATGTATCAGGACTGGCCCTTCTTCCGCGCCCTGCTCAGCAACAGCCAGATGGCCCTGTTCAAGGCCGAGCCGAGCATTGCCGAGCACTACCTGCGTCTGGCCCGGGACCCGGAGCAGGCGGGGCGGACCTACCGGCGCATTCGCGAGGAATACCAGCGCAGCGTCCGCCAGATCCTCCATATCGCCGGGCTGCACCATCTGATGGAGGAGACCCCGGAGCTTCAGCACTCCCTGGCCCGCCGCAACATCTACCTTGATCCCCTCAACCACATCCAGGTCGCTCTACTGGAGCGCTACCGCCAGGGTGCCACTCCCGAGGACCGGGAGCAATGGCTGGACCCCCTGCTGCGGTCCATCAACGCCATCGCCGCTGGGGTGCGCAATACCGGGTGAGCCTTTGGGGTCATGCGCTCGTCAGCCCTTTGATAGTGGTTACGCCACCGATTGGTTTCCCTTGGTGCTGGTGCATGTTGGTGCGGTCGCCCTTGGAGAGGCTGCTCCGGGTCGGGTGGTGTCTGGCGGGGGACGCCGTGAATCCATCCCTGGAGGCTTGACAACCGCATCCCTGCGGTTGACACCCCCGCCAGACGCCACCCGACCCTCCTCAACTGCCTCTGGTCGCGCCCGGAATGAAGGGGCTTCGGGTTTACCCTGAATCTCGCGCTGTGCCGGATGGGGTAAAATTTGCGTGGCGCTGTCTGCCAAGCCGCATTCCCATCCCGCTGCCACCAGGAGAGCCATGCCCGCTCAGACACTGACCATCGTCAAGGCCACGGGCCAGGACGATACCTTGGCCCCCTTGACCCAGCACCGGGCCAAGGCCGCCGTCCCTTTCGGCGGCAAGTTTCGCGTCATCGACTTCACTCTCGCCAACTGTCTGCACTCAGGGTTGCGTCAGATCCTGGTCCTGATCCAGTGGAAGTCCCATTCCCTGCAAAAGCACCTGCGTGACGGCTGGTCGATCTTTCATCCCGAACTCGGGGAATACATCACCCCCATCCCGCCGCAGATGCGGGAGGGGTCCGAGTGGTATGGCGGCTTCTTCAGCGCCATGCGCCAGAACCGCTTTCTGATCGAGCGTAACGCCAAGCAGGATGTCCTGGCCCTGGATGGCAACCTGGTCTATCGCATGGATTATGCCGAGCTGATCCGCTTTCACCGGGAGCGGGGGGCCACCATCACCATCGCCTGCCGGGGGACGGACAAGGGACCGGCGCCCGAGGTGGTCTTTGACCTGGCGGGCGAGGACCGGGTGCGAGGGCTGCGGCCCCTGACGGAGGTCCCGCCCGGCGGCGGTTGCGCCCCCATGGGCGTGTACCTCTTCGAGCGGAATTTTCTCCTCGACTTCCTGGAGTCGGCGGAGGAGGTGGCCGCCGCCGATGCCCTGCCCATGCCCGAGGCGGTGACCCGTCTCGCGGCGCGGGCGGAGGTGTGCGTCTATCGCTTTGGCGGGGAGCGCGGCCGGGTGTCCCCGGACCGCTACTGGAACGACCTGCGGGGCATCGATGCCTACTACGCGGCCAACATGGCCCTGCTGGAGCACGACCCCCCCCTGAACCTCTACCAGCCGGATTGGAATATCTTCACCGCCCAGGGTCAGAACCCGCCGGCGCGCACCGTCCCCGGTCTCTCCGGTACCGAGGGGATTTTCGTCAATTCCATGCTGGCGGCGGGCACGGTGGTCAGCGGCGGGGGGGTGAATCACTCCATCCTCTTTCCCCGGGTGATGGTGCGGGATGGGGCCATCGTCGAGGAGGCCATTCTGTTCAACAACGTCTCGGTCGGGGAGGGGGCCCACCTGCGGCGCTGCATTGTCGACAAGGACATTCGCATCCCACCCCAGACCCGGATCGGGCTGGACCCGGCGGCGGACCGGGCGCGGTTTCACGTCTCCTCCGGTGGCGTGGTGGTCATCCCCAAGGATTACCGCTTCTGAGCCCGCCCACCCCGGGCCAGGTCCTCGCCCTGGCCCTGGATCGGGCACCGCTGCTCGCGGTCTATGATGCCCTGCGGGCCGCCCATGGCCCGCAGCGCTGGTGGCCAGCGGAGACGCCGTTCGAGGTCATGGTCGGGGCGGTGCTCACCCAGAACACCGCCTGGACCAACGTGGAGCGCGGTTTGGAGCGCCTCAAGGAGCACTTGGGCGCCAATGATCTGGGCCCCCACGCCATCCTTGCCCTGCCCGAGGCCGAGCTGGCCGAGTGCCTGCGGCCGGTGGGCTATTTCAACGTCAAGGCCCGGCGCCTGCGGGCCTTCTGCGACGCCTATCTCGCCGCCGGGGAGCGGGAGGCCCTGTCCCGGCTGACGACCGCCGAGTTGCGTCACCGCCTGCTGGCGATCCCCGGGGTGGGTCCGGAGACGGCGGACGACATGCTGCTCTACGCCTTCGACCGGCCGGTCTTCGTCGTCGATGCCTATACCCGGCGGCTCCTGTCCCGCCTGGGGCTCCTGGTGGGGACGGAGGGCTACGAGGCCATCCGCCAGGGTCTGGAGGGCGCCCTGGGTCCGGATACCGCCCTGTTCAACGAATACCACGCCCTGATCGTCCGTCACGGCAAGGAGATCTGTCGCCCCAAGCCAAGGTGCGGGGCTTGCTGTCTGGCCCACCGCTGTCCGGCCGCCGCGCACCTGATGGCTCAGGGGGGGTAGGCCCTGATCAGAGGTGTGTTCCGTCCGTCCGTATCTAAGGCATGAGGGGCCTGGGATCCCTTTACGAGCTTGCTTGGTAGCGGTTGGGGCGGGTGGACAGGCTCCGACTTGCCCACCCGCGAATCTCAGGCAGCCGGCAACAGCCTCAGGCGGCCCTGATACCTATCTGGGAGGCCAGATAGGGCTCGACTTGGGCCACGATCTGATCCAGGGTCAGCAATTCGTCCCGGGGACAGCGCACCAGGGTGATGACGCGCTGACTGGTGGCGGTGGTACATTCCAGTAGGGAGAGGTCGTTGGCCGCCACCCCGTTCCCCTGGCCCCCTTCCTGTTTGATGCCCAGCCGATCCACGCGCAGGGAAGAGGGGGCGAGCTGGAGTTCATGGCCTGGGTCGGCCAGGAGGTGATGGATCTCCGCCAGCATGGCCTCCAGGCGATTGGTGAAGCTGCCCAGGGCGGCCCGTTCCTGACCGTTGGCCGCCAGCCGGGCCTCGGTGGTGGCGATTTTTTCCTGAAGGACGGCGGGGTTCTCCGTCCCTTGGCGGATCTGGGCGCGCAGCCCCTTGAGCCGCGTCTCTAGGATGAGGCGCTCCTGATCCAGGCCCTCCCGCTGGCCCTGGCGCTTGGTCAGCCGTTTCTTGGCCAGGCCGATGTAGAGGTTCAGGGCGCAATGGCGGGCCTCCGCACGCACCTCCTCCTCGGTGGCGGCGGGGCTCAGGAGCTGAGGTTCGGTAAAGCCGACGCTGGTCTGCGCCACGTCCCGGCGCACCATCTCGTCCTGGAGGCTGAGGCCGAAGACCTGCCGTTCCTTCCGTGTCAGGGTCAGGATGGCGAAGGCCTGGCTGGCGCCGGGATGGCGCTGGAAAAAATCCCGCAACTCCTTGCTACGACTTAGGAACAGAGGCAAATCAGCGGCGGTGGCGAAGAAGGCGTTGACATGGGGGTCCCGCTGCCAGGCCCTCCGGCTGAGCTCGATGGGCGGCGGCAGCCGGGCGATCAGTCCGGCGATATAGTCGAGGGCGCCGGCGATGACGGGGCCAAGGGAGCGGTCGTAATGGCTCAGGGCCCGCAGCTTGGGTTCCGTCCCGGCGATGACCTCCTCGATGGCCTCGGCGATGATGGCCGCGCGCTCCTGCTCGGCCTCGCGGACGGCGCGACGGGTCTGGAGCCAGCCATTCAGGGTGCCGAGCAAGCCCTGGGGCCGCTGATCGGCGAAAGCGATACTCGTCATGGGCGGAAACCTCCTCGCGATGGTGGCAATCCCCGGGATGGCGATACGGCTTTTCCAGCGACAGGGGAATGGGATTCCACGGGGGGCTGCTAGTTGGGCGGAGCCGCAGCCTCTTTTTTTCTGGTGCCAGGGCGCGGCGGCACGGGCCGGGCGCGGGCTGGCCGATCCGGTGAGACGGACCGGGGCTAATGAAAGCATAGAAATGACAAATGTCATAGCGGGGATGAGCGGGTATGTGCTTGAGGCGATACCTGGGTGTGGCCGGAATCAGGTCCGGGGCCCCGATCAGGCCGCGATTAGCCCTGGCCCCGATCAGCCCCGTCAGCCCAAAGTAGATATGTCCCCTGGCCCCGATCAGCCCCCATCAGCCCTGTCGCCCCTGGCCGATTTTGATTAAGATGGAACGATATTTGCCAGCAGTGCCAGGATCATGGATCTCAACTTTCTCGAATTTGAACAACCCATCGCCGAGCTCGAGGCCAAGATCGAGGAACTGCGGCTGGTGGGCAACGACAGCGCCATCAACATCGGCGAGGAAATCGAGCGCCTCCAGACCAAGTGTCGCGCCCTCACCGAGAGCACCTTCGCCAATCTCACCCCCTGGCAGATCTCCCAACTCGCCCGGCATCCCCAGCGACCCTATACCCTGGACTATGTGCCGCGCATCTTCACCGGCTTCCAGGAACTCCACGGGGATCGCGCATTCGCCGACGATCCGGCCATTGTGGGCGGGGTGGCGCGGCTGGCGGGGCGCTCGGTCATGGTCATCGGTCACCAGAAGGGGCGGGACACCAAGGAGAAGATCCTCCGCAACTTCGGCATGCCCCGCCCGGAGGGCTACCGCAAGGCCCTGCGGCTGATGGAACTGGCGGAACGCTTCCGGCTGCCCATCCTCACCTTCATCGACACCCCGGGGGCCTATCCGGGGGTCGGCGCCGAGGAGCGCGGCCAGAGCGAGGCCATCGCCCGCAACCTGATGGTCATGGCCCACCTGCGCACCCCGATCATCTGCACCGTGGTGGGCGAGGGCGGGTCCGGCGGCGCCCTGGCCATCGGCGTCGGCGACCGGCTGCTGATGCTGCAATACGGGACCTATTCCGTCATCTCCCCCGAGGGGTGCGCCTCCATCCTCTGGCGCAGCGCCGACAAGGCCGACCTGGCGGCGGAGGCCATGGCCATCACCTCGGACAAGCTCAAGGAGCATGCCCTGGTGGATGAGATCATCCTCGAGCCCCTGGGCGGCGCCCATCGCCACCCCGACCAGATGGCGGCGAACCTCAAGGAGGCCCTGGTTCGCCACCTGGATGTCCTCGCCGACGAGGACCTGGATGACCTGCTGGCGCGCCGCTACAAACGGCTGATGGGCTTCGCGCGGTTCAAGGAATAGCGGTCGGCGCGCGGGCCGCCGGTTCCGCGGGCCGCCGGTTCCGCCATGAATCCCCTGACCCCGGCGGGCCTCCAACGGACCCTGGCCCCCTGGCTCCCGGCCCCCCGGGTCTGGGTCGCCTTCAGCGGGGGGCTGGACTCCACCGTTCTGTTGCACCTCCTCGCCGCCTGGCCTGAGCCCGAAACCGAAACGAAGGCGGAGCCAAAGGTTGACCCAGGGGCCTTGCCCACGTCCGACGCCAACCATCCTCGCGACCTCGCCGCCTCGCCCGCCGCCGGTCGCCCCTCCCAGTCAACCGCCTCCCCAGCACCCTCTCCCTTTCGGCGATCCTTGCCCCTGGCCGCCATCCATGTCGATCATGGCCTGCATCCGGATTCCGCCGCCTGGGCGGAACAGTGCCGCCAGGCCTGCGCCGCGCTGGGCGTTCCCCTCACCGTGCGCCGCCTGGCGTTACGCCGCCTCCCCGGGGAGAGCCTGGAGGCCGTGGCCCGGGAAGGGCGCTACGCCCTCCTGCGGGAACTGGCTGGTCCCGGCGACCTGGTGCTGACCGCCCAGCATCAGGACGATCAGGCCGAGACCCTGCTCCTCGCCCTGCTGCGGGGCAGTGGCGTCAAGGGTCTGGCGGCCATGCCCATGGCTGCTCCCCTGGGGGAGGCGCGGTTGCTGCGGCCCCTGCTCGGTTATTCCCGGGCCCAACTCCTGGCCTGGGCCCAGGCCAGGAATCTGCGCTGGCTGGAAGACCCTTCCAATGCCGACCCAGCCTTCGATCGCAACTTCCTGCGCGCCCGGGTCCTGCCCGTCCTGAGCGAACGCTGGCCCGCCTGCGCCACCAGTCTCGCCCGTACCGCCGCCCATTGCGCCGCGGCCCAGGGCCTGATCGAGGGCCTGGCGGCGGCGGAACTCGCCCACCTGGGCGGCAGCCGGCCCGGCACCCTGTCCCTGCGCCGGCTCGCCGCCCTCGGACCCGATCTTCTGGCCGCGGTGCTGCGCCATTGGATCGCCGGCCTCGGCCTCCCGCCCCCGGATAGCCGCCATCTGGGGCGTATCCGCGACGAATTGCTGACCGCCCGCCCCGACCGCCAGCCCCTGGTGGCCTGGCCGGGGGCCGAGGCCCGCCGCTATCGCGACGATCTCTACGTCATGGCCCCGCTGCCGGTAGTGCCAGCCCATTGGTTCAGACCCCAAACGCCCCAAGCGCCCCAGGAGCACTTCGGCGGTACACGCTGCCGCTTCTCTTACTCCCTCCCCCCTGGCGGGGGAGGGTTGGGGAGAGGGGGGCTGAACGGATCCATGCCAGCCAAGCCACCGCCGGCTATACCGACCATGCCACTGTCGGCCATTCCGGCAACGCCCGCGCCAGTCACCATGCCGGGTGGGGATGATGGCCGCCTCGCCTCACTGGAGGCCGTCGCCGCTGCCTTGACCCTGCGATGGCGCCGGGGCGACCTGCTCCTGCCCGCGGCGCTGGGGCGACTGCGGCTGATCGGTAAAGAAGGGGGGGCTGGGCAGGACCCAGAGGCCCGCTGGCCAGGCGGTCTGGAGGTGCGTTTCACTGGCGAGGGCCTGAGTTGCCGGCCCCGTGGCCAGGGCCATCACCGCCGCCTCAAGCACCTCTTCCAGGAGGCCGGCATCCCGCCCTGGTTAAGGCCCTATGTCCCGCGCCTGTTCGCGGAGGGCCTACTCATCGCCGTCGGGGATATCTGGCGATGCACGCTAGACGACGCCGCGCCGGGTGAGGACTGGGTCCTGGTCTGGCAGGGCGGTATCAGGGATCATCCGGGCTTTACTGTGGAAGGATGAGGCTGATGGGCGGTCCCTCATCAGCCACATCCGCGAATGGGTCAATCCTGCTGCCTTGAATTACAGGCCGTCATGGCAGAAGATAGCCATAACCGCCAAGCGGTGACCCGATAAGGGTATTTATTTGAATTTATAATAAAAAAGGATTCTTATGCTGCCCTTTGCCCCCGGCGCCCGGGCCGTCATTCGGGACGAGGAATGGCTCATCCGCCGTACCGACCCCACGGTCGATGGGGGCTGGCTGCTGACCTGCGACGGGGTTTCCGACCTGGTACGGGGTCAGACCGCGCTCTTCCTCACCGCCCTGGAAGCGGCCATCGAGATCCTCGACCCCGCCCAGACGGAACTGGTCCCCGACCCCAGCCCCACCTACAACGCCGCCCTGCTCTATCTGGAGAGCCAGCGCCGGCGCGGCGTGGCCAACGACGAGGCCATCCACCTGGGCCACCGGGGCGTGATGAACCTGGTCCCCTATCAGCTCGACCCCGCCTTGCAGGCCCTGCGCCAACCGCGGGCGCGCATCCTCATCGCCGATGGCACCGGCCTGGGCAAGACCCTGGAGGGTGGCATCCTCGCCACCGAATTGATCCAGCGCGGACGCGGCAAACGCATCCTGGTCGTCACCCAGAAGGCCATGCTCACCCAATTCCAGAAGGAGTGGTGGACCCGCTTCTCCATCCCCCTGGTGCGTCTGGACTCGGTGGGTCTGGCCCGGGTGCGCAACCGCATCCCCGCCAACCACAACCCGTTCAATTACTACGACCGCAGCATCATCTCCATCGACACCCTCAAGAACAACCTGGAGTACCGGAACTATCTGGAGAACGCCTGGTGGGACCTGATCGTCATCGACGAATGCCATAACGTCGCGGCCCGGGCGGGGGAAACCGGGCTGTCGCGGCGCGCCCGCCTCGCCCGCCTGCTGTCCAACCGCTCGGACACCCTCATCCTGCTGTCGGCCACGCCCCACGACGGCTCGGCGCGCAGCTTCGCCTCCCTGATGAGCCTGCTGGACCCGACGGCCATCGCCGACCCCGACCACTACACCCCCGACGACTTCCGCGGCAAGGGCCTGGTCATCCGGCGCTTCAAGAAGGACATTAAGGACCAGGTTCAGGGCGACTTCCAGGAACGCCAGACCCTCTGCCTGCGCCGGGCCGCCAGTCCCCAGGAAGAGGCCGCCTACCGCGCCCTGCTGGACGTCACCTTCACCCAGGCCGGCCAGCACAAGGGGGGCCGCCAGCAGGAACTGCAGCGGGTGGCGCTGCAGAAGGCCCTGTTCTCTAGCCCCGCTGCCGCCCTCGAATCCACCACCAAGCGCATCGATTTGCTGCGGAACAAGACCCCCGGCACGCCAGCGGAACAGGAGGAAATCGCGGCCCTGACCCGGCTCGCCGCGGCCCTGACCGCCCTGACCAGCGACCCGGCGGCTGCCGGCTTCAGCAAATACCAGTGTCTGCTCGACCACTTGCGGTCCGCTGACTTCGGCTGGCGGGCCGACGCCGTCCGGGATCGGCTGGTGATCTTCTCCGAGCGCCTCGAAACCCTGCGCTGGCTGGAGCGCCAGCTCGCCCGGGACCTAGGACTCAAACCCGACCAGGTGGCGGTGCTCCACGGCCAGATGGCCGATACCGACCAGCAGGACCTGGTGGACCGCTTCGGCCGCCAGGATGACCCCATCCGCCTCCTGCTGGGCTCCGACGTGGCCAGCGAAGGGCTCAACCTGCACTACTTCTGTCACCGCCTGGTGCATTTCGACCTGCCCTGGTCGCTGATGGTCTTTCAGCAGCGCAATGGCCGCATCGACCGCTATGGCCAGAAGCGCCAGCCCCAGATCATCTATCTCTTCACCGCGACGGAGAACGAAAGAGTCCGTGGCGACCTGCGCATCCTGGAGATCCTGGAGCAGAAGGACGAGCAGGCCTATCTCAACCTGGGCGACCCCTCGGCCTTCCTCAATGTCTATGACCCCGAGAAGGAGGCGGAGAAGGTCGCGGCCTTCATGGCCGATGGCCTGGCGCCCGAGGAGGTCGATGCCCGGCTCGACCGCGCCGCCGCGACCGCGGACGACAACGAGGGCGACTGGCTGATGGAACTGTTCGGGGTCGGGGGGTTGCCGCCGCTGGATGACCCCCTCTCCCCCGACCCCTCCCCCACCAGGGGGGAGGGGAGTTTGGGCGTGGCGGAGGGCGGCGACCAGACCAGGCCCGACAGCACCGAACGAATCAGCGATCCAGAACAGGGCGGCAGCCCAATACGGATCAGTAGCCTGGACTGGATCAATGAGCCCGCCTCCCTGTTCACCAGCGACTACCACTACGCCAAGACCGCGCTGACCCAGCTCAACCTGGGCCAGACCCTCTGCCATTGGAGCGCCCACGACGAGGAGCAGGTCATCGCCCTCACCGCCCCCCTGGATTTGCAGGAACGGCTCAAGCACCTGCCCCGGGAGGTCCAGGCCGACAACGACCATTACCGGCTGTGCGCCAACCCCGGCCGGATGATGGACGCCATCGAGCAGGCCCGCCAGGCGCGGCGGGAGCAGGACACCTGGCCATCGCTGCATTACCTCTGGCCCCAGCATCCCATCATGGAATGGCTGGGGGACCGGATGCTGACCCACTTCGGCCGCAAGAAGGCGCCCCTGCTGCAAAGCCGCCACCTGGCGGCCGACGAGCAGGCCTTCATCCTCATGAGCCTGGTGCCCAACCGCAAGGGCCAGCCGCTGCTGGTCGAATGGCGGGTGGCCTGCCGCACCGGCCCGGGTCCCTTCCAGCTCGAAGCCTTCGATGGCTTCGTCCAGCGCGCCGGGCTGCGTGCCGGGGGCCTGCCCAATCCTGGCCTGACGACGGGCCTGACGACCCTCCAGACGCGCATGCAGCAGGCCCTGCCCCAGGCGGTGGCCGCCATGCACCAGCACATGGTCCAGCGGCAACGGACCTTCGCCGCCCAGCTCAACCAGCGTCTGGAGGGCACCCTGGCCGAGTTGCAGCGCCTGCAAGCCCGGCAATTGGAGCAACTCAGTCTGGATCTGGAGCGGCAGCTCGAAACCGTCCGGCGGGGCCGTTTCGAGCAACGCAGCCAGCACATCCGCCGCGTCTTCGACGATTACCGCCAGTGGGTGCATGACACCCTCACCACCGAGCCGCAGCCCTGGATTCAGGTGCTGGCCGGGGTCTGTCACCCCCACGCCATCGGAGGCTGACCATGCCCGTTCTCGACGCCGTGCAGACCTTCGCTGGCATCACCAACGAAAACGAGTTCTACAGCCATCACTACCTGGCGGAGGTGTTCAAGGGCGACATCAGGGAGCGGCTGGAGGCTTGGGAAGCGATGGAGGAGGCCCAGCGGGGCAAAGGCGCCGCGCCGGAGTCGCCCCCTCTCCCCCGGCCCCTCCCCCACGAGGGGGGAGGGGAGGAAGAGGTGGCCGCGACTGACTCGCCCCCGCCATCGCCCCCGCTCCCGCCCCCTCTCCCCCGGCCCCTCACCCAGCAGGATGGAGGGGAGGAAGGCGCGGTGCAACGCGCCCCTTACAAGCGCCTGCAAGCCTGGGCCCAGCGCTGGTTTGCCTTGCGTGGCCAGTGGCAGCGCGGGCAGGAGGCCCAGGCGCGTTGGCAGGCCTTCACCCAACTGCAAGCCGGACTGCTCCAGGCCCTGGGTTACCCGGCGCCGCCCGCCGTGCCGGGCCTGCATGAGTGGGTCACCGGGCTGCCGCTGCCGGTCTGGCACCTGCTGGGTCAGCGCCTGGCCCTCATCCCCGCCTACCAGCCGGGGGCCGAGGCCGAGGACCTGCTCGACCACCAGCTCACCGCCTTCCATTACGGTGGCGAGCCTCTGCCCAAGAATGTTCAAGGCCAGCCCTGGGCCGAGCTGCTGTCCGACGCCGTCTTCGGCGCCGACCAGCCGCCGCGCTATGTGTTGCTGCTGGGCCTGGACGAATGGCTGCTGCTCGACCGCTACAAGTGGCCCAACAACCGCGCCCTGCGCTTTTCCTGGGCCGACATTCTTGACCGCAAGGACGCCGACACCCTAAAGGCCTGCGCCGTGCTGCTGCACCAGGACTGCCTGGCCCCCGGCGAAGGCGCCAGCCTGCTGGAACGTCTGGACGATAACGCCCACAAACACGCCTTCGGCGTCAGCGAGGACCTGAAATACGCCCTGCGCGAGGCCATCGAACTCCTGGGCAATGAGGCCGCCGTCCAACTGCGCCAGCAGGCCGCCGCGGCCAAGAAGGGCTTCTTCAGTGGCAAGGACCAGCTCGACGCCGCCGACCTGAGCCTGGAATGCCTGCGCCTGGTCTATCGGCTGCTGTTTCTGTTCTACATCGAGGCCCGCCCCGAGCTGGGCTACGTCCCTATCCAGAAGAGCGAGATCTACCTCAAGGGCTATAGCCTGGAAAGCCTGCGCGACCTGGAGCTTCAGCCCCTGCCCAACCCGCAGGCACGCGAGGGCAAGTACTTCGATATCACCCTGCGCCGCCTGTTCAAACTGGTCGCCGAGGGCTGCGGCCTGGCGGTCCAGCCCGGTCTGCGGGACCTGACCCAGGGCGCCCGCGACACCTTCGCCCTGGCCCCGCTGGACAGCCGGCTCTTCGATGACGCCACCCTGACCCTGCTGAGCAAGGTCCAGTTTCCCAACGCGGTATGGCAACAGGTCATCCGCCGGCTGTCGCTCAGCCAGGGTCAGGGCAAGGGCCGGCGCGGCGGCCGGGTCAGCTACCAGTTGCTCTCCATCAACCAATTAGGCGCGGTGTACGAGGCCCTGTTGAGCTACCGGGGATTCTTCGCCGAGGAGGACCTCTACGAGGTCAAGCCCGCCCCCCGCAAGGGCCGCGCCCCGGGGGGCGAAGAGGGCGAGGACGAGGAGGACGACCAGGACGAGTTCGCCGCTGGCGGGAGTCACGACGGCGGTGGTCGCGGCAGTCACGTTAGCGGGGGGTACGACGGCGATGGTCAGGCTGGTGGCAGGCCGGGTGGCGGGTGGCACGACGGCGATGGTCAGGGCGGCCGCGGGCCGGGCGGCGGGAGACACAGCGCCGGGGGGCTGGCCAACACCACTGAGTCCGATGCCCTGGCCAGTGCCTGGTTTGTCCCCCGCAGCCGCATCGGCGACTACCGGGACGACGAAAAGGTCCACGACCGCGACGAGGCAGGTCATCGCAAGCTGCGCCTGCACCCCAAGGGCCGCTTCATCTACCGCCTGGCCGGGCGCGACCGCGAGAAGAGCGCCAGCTTCTACACCCCCCAGGTCCTGACCCAGTGCCTGGTCAAGTACGCCCTCAAGGAACTGCTTGGCGGCGAGCGTGTGCGCCAGGCCGACGACATCCTTGGCCTGACCGTCTGCGAGCCGGCCATGGGCAGCGCCGCCTTCGTCAACGAGGTGGTCAACCAACTGGCCGAGGCCTATCTGGAGCGTAAACAGGCCGAGCTTGGCCGCCGCATCCCCCACGAGGACTATCCCCAGGAACTGCAACGGGTGCGCCTGGCCATCGCCGACCGCAACGTCTTCGGCGTCGATCTCAACCCGGTGGCGGTGGAACTGGCCGAGGTCTCCATCTGGCTCAACGCCATCTACGGCGAGAGCGACAACCAGGGCCGGCCCAGGCCCGCCCGGGTGCCCTGGTTCGGCTATCAACTCTTCGCCGGCAACAGCCTCATCGGCGCTCGCCACCAGGTCTATCCCCCGGATGGCCTGGCCCGCGGCGCCAGGCCCGCCTGGCATGAAACGCCGCCCCGCCCCGTCACCTCCGCCCAGCCCCGCCAGGACCGGGAGATCTGGCACTTCCTGCTGCCCGATCCGGGCATGGCCAACTACGGCGACAAGGCGGCCAAGGCCCTCTACCCGCGGGAATTCGTCCACCTCAAGGAGTGGCGCCGCGCCTTCGCCGCCCCCCTCGCCGCCCACGAGATCCAGCGGCTGCAACAGCTCAGCGCCCAGGTCCAGACCCTGTGGGCGCAACACACCCAGGCCCTGGCCCGGGACCGAGGGATCACCGAGGACCACCTGAGCGTCTGGCCCCACGCCGCCGCCCCGACGGCCAGCGCGCCCCTCAGCCGCGCCCAGAAGGAGGCCATCCGCCGTCAGAGCCTGTTCAATGAAGATGGCGACCTGGCCACCCCCTTCCGCCGCCTGAAGCTGGTCATGGACTACTGGTGCGCCCTCTGGTTCTGGCCCATCGCCGCCGCCCGCGACCTGCCCAGCCGCGAGGAGTGGTGGCTGGAGCTGGGCGCCATCCTGGAGGGCAACGTCGTCGATATCAGCCCCCAGCGCGCCTTCGACCTGGACCTGACGCCGGCAGCGGAGCGGGCGCTGATCCCTGAGGTCCAGCCCAGCCTGCCCGGCTTCGCCGTTCAGTTGCCCCTGGGCCAGGCGCCGACGGACGCCGATCTCCATGACCGCCTGGGGCAGTTGCGCATCAGCCGGCTGCGCCAGCACTTCCCCCGCATTGTCCAGGTCGAGGCGGTGGCCGAGGCCCGGCGCTTCATGCACTGGGAGCTGTTCTTCGCCGATCACCTGCTGCTGCGGGGCGGCTTCGACCTGGTGGTGGGCAATCCCCCCTGGATCAAGGTGGAGTGGAACGAGGCCGGCATCCTGGGCGAGAAGAACCCCCTCTTCGCCATCCGCAAGGTCAGCGCCAGCGACCTGGTCAAACTGCGCGCCGACGCCTTCACCGACTTCCCCGGCCTGCAAGCCGCCTGGACTGAGGAGCTACAGGAGGCGGAAGGTACCCAGTACTATCTGAACGCCATGCAGAATTACTCCCTGCTCAAGGGCGTGCAGACCAATCTTTACAAGTGCTTCATCCTCACGGCCTGGCGGCTGAGTGGACCGCTGGGGGTGAGCGCCCTTCTGCACCCGGAGGGGCCTTATGATGATCCCAAGGGCGGGGAGTTGCGCGCGGCCCTGTATTCACGACTCAGACGGCATTTTCAGTTCGTCAATGAACTGGCACTTTTCGCCGAAGTGCATCACATCACCAAATACAGCATCAACGTCTATGGGCCGGAACGGGACAGCCCCTGTTTCGACCACCTGGCCAATCTCTTTGCCCCCGCCACGGTCGATGCCTGTTACCAGCACGATGGTCAGGGCAGCATCGGTGGCTACAAGAACGAGCAGGGTCAATGGAACACGACCGGCCATGCTGACCGCATCGTCCATGTCGATGAAGCCGCCTTGGAGGTGTTCGCCAAACTTTACGATGAACCCGGAACCCCGTTCCGACGCGCACGCTTACCCGCCCTGCATGCGGGCGCACTGAACAGCGTCCTCGCCAAACTGGCGGAATATCCCCGCAGGCTGGCTGATCTAAGGAATGATTTCATGTCCACAGAGATGTGGCACGAAACAATGCAGCAGAAAGACGGCACCATCCGCCGTCGTCCCAATACTGATTCAGGTTTTCCCGCCAGCCCAGCTGACTGGGTACTATCCGGCCCTCATCTGTACCTGGCCAACCCCTACAACAAAACCCCGCGTAAGGTCTGCACGGCCAACGGTCACTATGACTGCCTTGACTTGGAAACCTTGCCGGAAGACTACCTGCCGCGCACCAATTACCGGCCGATGGCGGATACAGTGGAATACCAGCGCCGGGTCCCACAGGTCGGTTGGGTTGATCAAGGGGAGATTTCTGAAAGGCCAGTAACCGATTTTTATCGCCTTGCTTTTCGCGCCATGATTCCACCCGCTGGCGAAAGGACGCTGACGGGCGCTTTGATGCCGCCAGGTGCGGGACATACTAATGGCGTTCAATCATCAGCGTTTAGACGATCGCGAGACCTGATTACAGCGGGCATTGTCAGCAGTTCACTGGTGGGAGACTGGTACATTAAATCCATTGGCCGTAGCAACCTCCACGGCACTTGGTTTCAGTTGCCTCAATTATCTTTACAGGGAGAAATGGCGGGCCGCTATCTGAGCCTCAACTGCCTCACGACTCACTACGCCCCCCTCTGGGAAGAGGTCTATGACCTCGCCTTCGCCGATCAGGAATGGAGCCAGCCCACCAACCCCCGCCTGCCCCAGGACTTCTGGCAGAAACTCACCAGCACCTGGACCCGCGACTGCGCCCTGCGCACCGACTATGCCCGCCGCCTGGCCCTGGTGGAGATCGACGTCCTGGTCGCCCAGGCCCTGGGCCTGACCCTCGACGAACTGCTGCTCATCTATCGCGTCCAGTTCCCGGTGATGCAGCAATACGAGCGCGACACCTGGTACGACCGCCAGGGCCGCATCGTTTTCACCGTCAGCAAGGGCCTGGTCGGCGTGGGCCTGCCCCGCAAGGGCGGCCGCAGCACCCCGCGCACCCGCATCCGCACCCCCGACGGCCAGACCCGCGAGGGCAACTTCGGCTGGGAGGACCTCTGGACCTACCCCGGCACCGCGATGGGCGACAGCGAGGAGACCCTCCAGCGCGGCGGCAGCCCCAAAGTGCCCGGCGGCACGGTCATCTCCCAATGGGTTACCGACGATACCCTCCCCGGTGGCCCCCGCACCGTCGAGCGCCGCTACATCGCCCCCTTCGCCCGCGCCAACCGCGAGGGGGATTACCGTATCGCTTGGGAGTTTTTTGGTGGGGTTTGAGATAAGGCTTTGTCATGAATTTTCCCGAATGAACAATGACTGCAGTGATATGCTTGGATAATACATTAAGAACGTGAAGCTCTAGTGCAGGTTTTTTTGGCGAAGCAGAATATAGGTTGTTGATTGTGCTAGAATATGAGTCTTGCTGGCTGCACATCGCCTCGCTTTTATTGACCGAGCATTGTTGGTATATTAGCCCTTCAACCTCATTGATCTCCGATCCTAAATAGGGTTTTACGCTGCGGCATGAAAATATACATCCAAGTTACATATTAGTACTTTTGCAATATTTTGGTAGGGTGACAATTTTGGCTTCAAAAGTATTGACCCCCCATTTTGTATTCTTCCATCTGCAAGTCTAACAATGCCTTGTGGAAGGATGTCATACGCAAGTATTTTTATCTATGCAATCGGAAAACGCCATGAAAAATATCAGCTATTGTTTCATTTCGCTACTTGCTTTGTCATCGCTTAGCGGTTGCTCCCAAGAGGCAAACACTAATCAACCTAACATGCAGCAAACTGCTAATTCGATAAAAGATACTGACTTATGTGCTGATGACGAAAGAAAAATTAATGAGCTAAATAATAAAATTGATATTTTAACTGAGGAAATAAGAAGCTTAACCGTAAACAATCAAGAGAATAACATGGAGGCGTGCATATCATCATCTTTATCAAAGCAAATAGTTGAACTATTGGCCAAAGTTGAGCAATCCCTTCCTTCGAATAAGGCAAGCCTGCCTGACAAGAATATAACAGATGTGTTGTCTACCTTTAATAGCAAATTAAATGGCATGAATAAAAACAATATACCCTTGAAGGATGTAACGGAATTATCAAGAGAGTTTGATGCCTTTATTGTAGGTATAAATAACGACGATCGCGATAAATATTTAGAAGATCTTTCCGCAATTGACTGGTCAATTCGTGCGCTTACAACCTTAGTGCAGTATAAAGAACAAACACCAAACATAAGTTATTTAATAGATATTATGAATTTAGCAGGAGCTTCAACACAAAAATCTCCAGAATGGATTGTTAAGCTAGTTAATCAAATAAATAGCTCCAAAAAAGCTGAATGGCTAAATTGGGCAACTGATCCAGATAATAAAAATAACATACCCTCTTCGGAAATCGAAATGGCTATCGTGAAGCTAGATATTTCAGAATTAAGCAGAAACAAACTTATGACTGCATTATTATATCAGCAGATATCCCGTATCGAATTACTTGATGATTACAGAATACAAAAAAGCCTTGCCGAAAATGTATACGATTCTGCATTAAAAATTCGATTTTCTCTGGAAACAATTTCTGATAAAGAAAATGTAGAGCCTTCTCTTAGGACCATTGAGAACGTTATTGGAAAGAGCGACACCATTTTAAACAAGGTGGAGTCAGTAAAGCTTAAGGAAGAATCGTTTAAAATCAGGCAATATCAAGGCTGGACTTTGAAACAGATAGATTTATTTCTCGTAGATACATACCCAAATGTCTTGGCTGATATTAATAGCAAATTTGAGTCTTTTAAGGATGCGAATACTATGATTGAATGGCGTCTGCTTTCAGAATATCCTGTGTTTTTATCTGAAATCGAAAAATTAATCGGATCAAGGTTAAAATACAAGGGGCAGTTATCTGCTGATGAACAACGCAATATATATGGAAAAGTTTCCAAATATATAGGTTGGAAAAATGACACTGATTTAGCCCAATTGGTTGTGCGAGAAGCAATGGTTAAATATCTTCTACCTGTTGATGATAGGTTTCTGGTTCCCGCAGTAGGTAAGTACTTCGCCAAGCAATATGACGATGCTCTAATGAGTCTAGAGGGTACAGATTCGTATATATACGTGCTGAAGAAGACAGTTGATGTCGAAAAAGTATTGCCCTCAGACATATAGTTAGGAATTTAATAATGTATACCCATGATAGAGTCCTTTCAGAAATGCTTTGTGGGCTAGAAAGTCATTACCCTAAAATCGCTTGGATCATCAGAATCGCGGCGACGAAAGGTATTTTAATTAATAAAGGTGTTTTTTTAGTCGGGCATACACCTGAGATTGCACCTGAATCCTATTGTCATGTTATTTACCCACCGCTATGCCAAAATTTGCTTGAAAAAAAATTATTAGCACTTGACTGCCTGCCTGACAGCATTAAAAGACTTTACCTTTTTATGAATGGTGCTACTTTTTATTGGGGTAATTTCGAATTATGGGGTTTTAGAACTTCCGAAGATCACTACACTAACCCTGCTTACGATTTATTAGAGGAAAATGCCAAATCAAATGGAACCTATATTGGTTTAGGAAGCAACAGCTGCGGAGATACGTTAGTATTGAATTGTGCTTCAGGCAGTATCCAATTAGTTCCAAGAGAACCCGATCTCGAATTCGCCTCATTTGCAAATTTAGATGATTTCTTTCTCTATATGAAGGAATTAAACAATGAATAAAAAAAGCATTTTATTCTACTGCTTTCTGATCTATCTCATATCTTACTCTAGTGTTTGGGCCGAAGCCGATTATTCTTTTAAGATAACCAATAGTGAAATTAATAGATATGATTTGGCAGTCTCTTATCAGGCTGGAATCAGCCAATTACAATCTATCACAGCTTCATCATCCCTGCTAAGGGTAAATTATGCCCGGCAATTAGCTGTTAAAGAAGCTTGGGCTCAAGAACGTGAACTTGTGCGTACAACAGGACAAGGTACTCATCCGTGGACAGAGGCTGAAAAGCAAGAACTACTATCTACCGGCAAAGTGAAGGGTTACGAAGGGCATCATATAAACTCAGTAAGTTCAAATGGAGAATTAGCAGGCGACCCTGATAATATAAAATTTGTAAATGGCCGAGGTGACCATTTGTTAGAGCATGGAGGAAGCTTCAAGAATCAAACAAGCGGACCGCTTGTAAAAAGAAAGAAATATTTGGAAACCTTCCGTTGGAGTACGTCAAAAACAAATTTAATTGCCGGGGGATTTCTTGTCGTAACTGGTGGTATTCTGCTTTGGAATAATATACCTGATATATTCTCTGATTTTGAAATATATAGGAACAACAAAGATAGTAAAGAGGCCCTCTTGGCTTTGGTAAATTCTTCCCTTCTTGCAGGTACTGGTCTATCGTCCACTATTGCTGGCGCTTCGCAAATATCAGCATTTACTGTTGGCAAATTTAAGATTGGTAATATGCATAGACTGTTAGGTAGTCTTCGATTCGCAACGCGAGTTGCGGGCGTATCAACGATTGTTTTGGCTTTTGCTGAAGGAGGTTTTTATGCATATCAATGGAGAAATGGATATATATCAACTCCGAATTTTGTGAGGAAGCTTAGTGTAACGGCTGCTACAGCTACTGGTGCAGCAGCAGGGGCAACAATCGGAGCAAATCTCGGAGAGAAAATTGAACCCACGTATGGCCAACTAATTGGGGCCATTGGTGGCGGAATTGTAGGAGGCGTTGCGGCTGCTGCTACAGCTTCTGCTTTAACTGACAACGCCTATAACGAAATTGATATAAAAAATCAAAATGATTATCTCGATCATCTTTACGCGTACTTTGGACAAGAAAGGAGCCCAGTTAATCGGAAAACCGGCCCAGAAATATGATGCGATCAAGGTGGAATTCGGATAGATCGCTGTCATATGTATTCTAGCTCAGTCCCTAATGTGCATTTGAAAATTCTAAATAACCATCGGCTTAAAGTCGATGGTTATTTAGTATCGTGTGCCTTGATCAGGCATACTTTTCTATTATCACGCAATTGCAGGGGATGTCCAAGTTGCATTATTATAGTTTATTAGCTATTACAGCGTACTCTGAACCTGCGTGCGTACACCTCAAGCGGCGCGGGGCGTAACATGTCGCCCGTCTGATCAAGCGCATGACACTGGATTAACAACTGCAATTCTGGCGCAATCGTACCGAAACCCTGCGTCAACGACAGGTGGAGCAAAGGCAAATGACGAGTGCGTCGACCGCACTTTAAGCATCTCTGTATCCATGAAGTATGATCATCGTGACGCGATGAACATCAATAACTCATCAATGCAGTCATTGATCACCATGGTTTCGTCTGTCCGGTTCTCTGTTCACCCGAAGAGTCAGGGCCTTCGATTACGCGTGAAGATCCAATCGTCGAAGAAATTCGGAAATAGCGCGCAGAGCATGCAGAAAAATACGGTCATGACCTAGACCGGATTTGCGAGGCACTGAGGATCCAGCAAGCACGAGCAGAGTCGAAGCGCAAGGTCGTGACCCGCGGCCCCCGTTTGTTACTCAAACCAACCGGCAGCTAAAGCGCTAGCACCCCGGGCCTCGAGCCTAGCAGGAGCCACATCTGAGGCGCACCCCATGTCAGGCTGATCTTTGGGGTCGCACAAGATGCACCGAGGGTTACCACTACATGTACAACCTAGATCAGTCCTTCGATCGGTTCATACAGGCTCTGGAGCGCGACTACGAAGTCGCTCTCGCTGAATCGCGCGCTGGCCGAAAGCCCGGTCACAGGATTTGGTATGTCCTACCACAGGTTGGGGGCTTGGCTACACAGCCAGATGACTTGGGAGAACAGGCTATCCGTGCAGCTAGAAGCGTTCGACTATCCCAGGCACCCAATTCTTGGGCCTAGGCGCGTTGAGTGTGCATCAAGACGATTCTGAGCCATGCCGATCGTGGCGCTGCCGATATCCAGGGCTAGATTGAATCCGAAAATTTCGTTAATGCCTCGCCTTGTTCGCCACGGGAGCACCTGGGGGGGCCTCTGTTGCGGCTGCTCTGGCAACTTTAACCGGAGCGCACCTGGTATCGAGAATCTCAAGCTAATGCGTCATACACCGAGCTCGGTCTTACCACTAGCTAAACGAGATGCGCAACCAAAGCCATCAGCGGCCACATGAAGCTAATCTTTGTTGCGCCGGGTGCAAGGTACCGCAGTGCGCGGCCTGGGTTTGACAGGTTTGACGTTAGCTGAATAATCATTGCACCTTAAACATCTATATGTTGGCCATGGTGAAACATCTGTAAGATGCCAACTCAATCCTTCATGTAAAGTAGGTAAGTGATAGCAGTTACTTGACGCTGAGATTTAACAGGTTATTCACTGGCCAGAGGGTAGTTCTCGGGCAAGCGCGGCTGCCAATTCTATACAGAGATGAAGGACAACATAAGCGGTGCCCGAATCTATATGCGCCCCTCCTTGGTGTTGCCCAAAGTCTCCAATTGCGTATACAGCATTCATCAAGACATAGGTTCCCTTAGTCACGTATCTCGCTGAAGGGTCACATCTTTCGGAACCAGTCATCAGATTAAGTAAACGAACACGTTGCCCCCCCTGAGGGAAAGCAGTTTGCCACTCATCGACTCGCTCTCCGTTATGCTTCCAAATTGACATCCACCCAGATGGGATTATCTTATTGCCAAGCTCTGCCTTCCAGATCAATTCGAACGCCTGGTTAACAATGCCTCGAACATTGCTTAGAAATACACCAGGATGGTCCGGCATATCTTCGGTGCCACGTTTAAGGTAACGCTTCAGTGTAGGATCGATGCCGATAAGTTGTTCTATCCTTAGCTCCAATACACCTTTCAGATTTTTTTGAAAAGCATCATCTGCGGCGAACAATCGCACAAGAGCATTACATTCGTTTGGTTGTTCATTGAGGTACCTGACAAGTATCTGACTTGGCCGAATGAGTTTGTTAGCCGCAGAGTGGACAAAACCCCGTTCAATCAGTGTCTCTGCATCTAAGGCGGCAATGCCTAAACGAGGGACATTTTTTTGTTCCAGAACACGCCGTAACAGATCTTTTGAAGAAGGAGAGCAGTCGCCCCAAAGAGTATCTACCGTGGCTTGTAATGAAGAAAACGCGTGATCGCATGCGGCTTTCATTTTTTCGGAACTTATTGCACCTAAAGTGCCTTCCGCACATACAGCGTTAAGAATACCCAGCATTATAACTGGAAACCCATTGCTAGCATTCCAGAGTTCTGTCTTAGCGCCGTCAGTGAGCTCAATATCTGGTATGGCAGCAAGAATCATCGATAAGTCGTTCTCGTCGAAACAACCCACACGAACCGGAGTCGGGTCAAATATATTCCAGAAATCGCTAGTCTGTGCGTCAGGGTGGCGGATAAGATCGCGTAGGGTTCGTCGACTGGCAGTGACCAATCGCAGGCTGGGCATAAGCGCTAATTCACGTAGTTGGTCCCACAGATTACGAGTTAACTTTCCATTGGACAGTGGCTTATCAAAACCATCCATGATTACAAGCACTTTACCTCCTTCATCCTTAAGCAGATCTAAAACCTCCAAGATGTCATAGAACGGGTTTCCTTGCGGATGCTTTAGATGTTCAGCATAGTCGGGATGACTATCCTTCAACGCGGAAGACAGCACACCTGAAAACCGTTGCATAAATAGATCATCGTTGGCAGGGGTCTGATGTCCAAGATCCCAAATCACAGTGGCGGAATAAGGTGAACCAGTCAGCTGTAAGCGGGTAACTATCTCGTGCAAAATTAAAGTCTTGCCTACAAATTTAGGGCCAACCACTTGCAGATGATCCGGAACTTTCTTAGTTAATGCCCCCATAATCCTCTTTAGAATGGCATCCCGTCCTAGCAGGGGGGGCACCGAAGTACCCATTAATGGAAATCGAGTATTAGACATTTTCTTCCTCCGCTTCTGATCGGGCATGGCTGACAACCACGTTTGCATCTTGGTGTTGTTCAATCCAGTCGGCTATCAAGGGAATAGCCAAGCGATATTTACCATCGCCAATCTCACCCGAGTATTCAATTAGTTCTAGCTCACGAAGATAGGATAGATCGGTATCTAACGCTTCATCGTCGACCTCTACCCCTTCCTGGGCTAATTGCTCTCGCAAAATAGTAAACCCCATATCTTCTCCATGTTTGAAACACTTCGCACTCAACAGCAAAATCAGTTGCCGACGATAACGACCAGTCTCTGGGCCAAGATTAGCGTAGTTCCATAGACTCGCGAAATGCTCGTTGTCTCGCACAAGGGCCAATGCCGCTTCGTTAACCATGCTTGTGATGATTGAGTTGCTTTTGGTTTGGACAGCAAAATCAAATATCCGGTTGCATAAACACTGCATAAGGTATGGCTGACGGGCAGTCACTTCGATTACGCGATCAACAGCTTCCTGCGAGTAGGTCAGATGCTCCCGTACGGGCTCAATCACCACTTTTCGCGCATTCTCTACATCAAGGGCAGTCACTGGAATACTCGTGCCTAAGCCATATAGTGCGGACCAATACTCCTCGCGCAGTCGCTTTAGACGGCGCGAACCAGTCAAGATAGCTGAAAACTTTGGATAAGTCTGGATTAGAAAACGCAGATTCTCGGGTACTTGCGGGGAGGTTATTTTATTGTCGATACCCTCCTGCAGCTTGTCGAACTCATCTAGCATTAGCACTATGCCAAGCCCCAAGGGCTCCAGCAAGGCCAGAACCAATTCCAAATAGTCACGCAAGTCTGCAAAAGGTGCCACAGGACTGATACCTTCACGGCAGGCACGCGCTACACCCAGTGCTGGTTTGCCGGCGGCAATGGTGTGTCCATTTGGAAGGGGTACTTCTTTACCCAATTTGGTGAGAGCCGTGGCAATACTGCGTGCAATCTCGCGGAATACCTCAACCGTGGGCACCCCTACGGATTGCGAGGCGCCCTCCGCTCCTTGCAGACTGGAATAGACCGCAATCCAGCCTGGGATTGCGGTTCTCCCTTCGAGGTGCTTGAGAATGGACGTTTTGCCCGCTCGACGATTACCCTCCAACAGCACCACATTGCCGTGGGTAGCAATTTGGCGGCTGATCTTGCTGATCAGTTCTTCACGTCCATAGAAAACGCTTTGACCATGCTGTGGCTCAAGTGGACTTCCCGTCACATAGGGGCTACCACCCAATTGAGGGGCTGAGGGTCCATTTGCTTGCTCGGATTCTACTACACGGATGGCTAGTTCAATCTGCCCATCAACCGGTCGACCAGGCAAAGTCCGCGCCTGCCACAACAAGCGCAAGGACAGATCAGTGAGTTGCATGGGCACGAGTCCACGCAAATAGAGCGCAAAGGTGGTTCTCTCTGCGAGGTAAGGATGTTCGGCGATACCCCAATCGGGCTGTGTCTCTACACGTAAATCACGTAGCGGCAAGGTACCCCGGTTTTCCAACTCAATGGAAAATTCGGCAAAGCTGCCAACTAGCAGCGACTCAGGAGAGCTCCGCACCGTCAGGCCAACAGCATCAACCAGATCAGAAATGTACGCGAGGAGCCAATCGTGTAAGCGTTCTGTAATGGCGTGCGCCTGGGATTCATTTGGCAGGGGGCCTGTCGCCTGCTCCAGGACGAGCATCACACCATGCTTGGCGTCCTGCAAAATGCTGAGTAACGCAGGTCCTGGTGGGATGTTCGCCAAGCCCGTCAGAGGCAATAAGGCCTGAGTGAGCGGCCCCAACCAGCGCATTGCCTGGGCGTCCACTTGTTCCTGATCTAGCCAAATCCTGGCCTTATTAGCCAAAGCCACGATCGGTTCGAAATGAAATAGTGGTGGCGTCTCATCATTACCACGCACAAATTTGGGAACCTTGGCATCTAGTTCTTCCAGCCAGGTGCTCACACGATCCGATTCGCTACTGCCCAAGACTTGGGTCAGAAACTTCAGTATATCGCCCCCAAGATCACGGAATTGCATACCAGCCTGTATCTGAACGTTCAGTGGCGGCAGGGGGATCAGCAAGTTATCGAGTACAGCTCGGTTGATATGCTGGATTACCGACCCGCGCGACTGAGCAACCAACCACTGTTGGCAGGCGGGTGTTGCGAGATAGGCTAGCAGATAACCTGCGTCCAGCCTTTGTTGGTCAGGTCGCAGTACATAAATGCCATTCCCCGCAACAGATCCGATCGCTCCATTGCGCACCAATGCGGTCTTGCCAATGGTTCCAGATTTGGTAACAAGCACATCACCTGCTTGCAAGGCCCAGCGCTGTCGTTCATTAGCTAAATTTGAAGGTAACCAGCTAGAAATACGCATAATTGTATAATTACGAATGTCTCTAACCCGTACATACCCAACCGTACCTGACTGTGGGGGTTCATCAAGTAAATCGGCGGTGTTAATTTGAATTCCACTTGATATATCCGTGACTTCTGACAACTGCGCAATTGGGTAAGACTCACCCAAGTCGTTTTTTAGACTTGATAAGACATGATTTAATCCATCTTTCATTCTTATTCTTGGCGTTAAATCCCAATCATAAATAGCCAAATCTGAAGCACCGACTTCCCAAACATGGGTCCAGCTGCCCGGAGATCGTTTTATCATATTGAATGCCTCAGGGGTTATACCATGAGGATTACGCAGATTTGGCCTAAAAATTTCCTCAACCAATATTTTTTCAGCACCTATGGATAATTCAACTGCTCCGCTAGCTGGTTGCTTATTGAATAGCCCAGTCGCATCCGTCATTCTTATGAGTTTATTACCACCCTGTTTATTCAGGATCAATAAGCAAATTTTGATTTTACTGTAATGCTCAAGCACTCCAGCCGGCAAGCCGATTACAGCTTCAATCTGACCTTTATCAATCAAATAGCGGCGTAACTCGCGATCGGGTCCACCCCGGAAAAGAAATCCTTCAGGCACGGCGATCACTGCTCGCCCATGGGGCTTAAGGTGCGACAAAGCGTGCTGGATGAATAATCCAGGTGGCTCAGCATTGGGAACCGGAAATTGCGTGTAGAAAACCCCAATACTTGGGCTGGGGTGAACTACCAATTTTCCGTCATAGGGGGGATGAGCCAAGATGACATCAAAGCCTGGACGGTCCGCTTCACTCAGAGATTGATATTCCAGGCTGTTACCCAGTTCTAGTTGGGGTGTGGCGATACCAGCCAGCAACATTCGTGTCAAGCCAATCAAAAAAGCCCCATTATTGCCTTCAATACCCTTAACTTGCAGCAGTGGCTCCGGGCTGTTCTGTCCGATGTGGCAGCGTTCAGCATGCTGCCACGTAGCAACCAGAATATTGCCGAATCCAAAACAAGGGTCGAACACGCGATCACCGGCCCGGGGGTTAGCTAAGCCTGCCATGAGACGGGCGATGCTCACTGAGGTGGAAAACTCGCCGTCCCGGGTATTGCCCGTCTTGGCCACTATTTGGTCCAACAAATCGATCAAGGTACTGCGATCACTGGTTGTTTCAAATGGTATCTTAGCCACCCAGTGCAAGAGATCGAGCAGGTAATCTAAGTTGACATCTAGCGCACGGCGAAGCGGTTCGACTAGCGGGTGTAAGTAAGCCGATAGCGGATGCGTTGTATCACCCGCAAGCCCCTCAATATAGGACCTTAAATCGTGTAGCCGCTCGGATATACAGTCCGCATTGTCCATATAAGCCCAGTGGAGCCATTGCAATGATTGGGGTAGCAGTGGCTGGTAGCTCCGACCATCAAAGACTGCCATAGCCTCCTTCTCGTTATCCTGTAGGTCTATCCAGCGAAGGAGAACAAAGACGGCGAATATTTCCCGGATGAGAGTTCGGGCTTCGCTAACCGGCATCTCATTTTTTAGCGCATCAATGGCTGCGCTACAATGCTTGGTCGCTTGGTGTAATAATTGTTCTTTCAAACTGTTCACAACTCACCATCGAATGATTTATGCATGATCACTACAGATACTATTGCGGAGTTCAGAAAAGGACTAACATCTTTTTAGTGAATGCCAAAGGATTTACCAAATTTCCTTATTTCTCAATTTGCGTTAATTAAGATTTGTTGCTAGTTGTTCTCTAGGCAGTCGCAAAATTCCTTCGGTCTAATCCGCGTTATTGCTTGAGTCAGACTTAAGCAGATAACGTGCCATCATAGTTCGACGCCATGTTTCCTGAGCCAGTTGGTCAACGTGGTGGGGTTCCCGAAGCCAAGCAACTTCGCGGCGCGGGTCTTGTTGCCGCCGGTGTGCTGCATGGCCTGTTCCAGGTAGTAACGCGCCACTTGATCAATAGTTTTATTTAGATCAATGCCCTGGCGTATATCCTGGGCTAGGGGCGATGCCTGCTGGTTGTTCTTCTTGGGACAGGGGAGTAAGGCATCGTGAACGTCCTGCTGGTCGATGAGGCTGCCTGGCGTCCAGACCACGGCCCGGCGCAGGGTGTTAAGCATTTCACGTACATTACCGGGCCAGGGGTGCTCCAGTAAAAGAATTCTTGCGGAAACCGAAAGCATCTTTGACTCGAAGCCGGGTTCCCCGGCGCTCTCCCGATTGACTTGATCAAGGAGGCGATCAAGTAGCAGGGCTACGTCGCCTTCCCGGTCCCGAACGGGGGGCAAGGTAATGACTGCCACCGCGAGACGGTAAAACAGATCATCCCGGAACCGTCCCTCAGCCACCTCTCGGGCGAGGCTGCGGTTGGTGGCCGCGATCACGCGGACATCGACGCTGATCGCCCGGGTGGCGCCGACCCGGGTGATTTCTCCTTCCTGCAACGCGCGCAGAAACCGGACCTGGGCCGGTTGTGGCAACTCACCGACTTCATCCAGAAATAAGGTGCCAGTGTCTGCGGCTTCGAAAACGCCCTTACGAGCGGTGACGGCGCCGGTGAAGGCACCCTTTTCGTGCCCGAACAACTCAGCTTCGACCAACGCTGGGGAGATTGCCCCACAGTTTAGGGTGACCAGGGGCCGGTCCCGCCTAGGACTGGCCTGGTGAATAGCACGCGCGAACAGTTCCTTGCCAGTTCCTGATTCCCCTTCGATCAGAACCGGGATGGACCGCAGGGCGATTCGGCGGGCGCGGACCATAACGCGTTGCATCTCGGGACTCTGGTGGACGATGTCCTCAAAGGCAGGGGTAGGCGGCGGTAGACCGGCGGCTAGGCGTGCGAGGTCGACATCCGGCCGACGCAGCAGATCAGGGATGAAGTCCGCCGCAATCTGGAAGGGGACCGAGACGGTGCGCACGCCATGCTGGATGGAGGACTCGATCAGTTCAGCGGGGAAACGCGTCTTGGCCAGGATGATCCACACGGCGGCCATGGCGGGCGTGCCTGGGCTCAGGTGGTAAGTCAGTCCCCCGTCTTCCTCACGGATCTGTTCAGAAACGCTGGCCGCCAGGGCCCGGGCATGCCGATAAATGGCATCGAAGTCCGTGGGGCTGGGCAGAGTGACCTGGTGTGTTTTGATTTCGCAATCCGTTCGCGACCTTAGCCAGTTTAGGTAGTCATCAACTTGGACCGTGGCGTAGTCGCAGAGGAGTTCGAGGCGGCAAAAGCGCCCGGTATGCAGGGCCTGGGCGATAGGGCCGATACCAACTTGATCGCTTTCATTTACCGCACGCAAATCGGTGCGTCCGAGCCAGCAAAGCAAAATATTGTTCATGGGGGTGGATGATACCCTTCGCGAATGGAGGCGAGCAGTACCGTCGGGACAGTTCCGGTGAGTCGCAGGCGGTCATGCTTACCGATGACTCCTTCCCTGGCTCCGATATCGAGCTGGTCAATGAGGCTACCGGGGAGGTGCTGGCGATCTCCCTCAAGGCCACCGCCAGCCCGGCCTGGATTGAGACCGCCCTGGTGCGCTATCCCGACATCCCCCTACTGACCACTGACGAGGTGGCTGCTCACTTCGCCGGCGACACCCGGGTGGCGGGGACCGGTATCAGCAACGCCGAGCTGACGGAGGTCACGGAGGAAAACTTCGCCCAGTTGCTGGACAGCGCCACGCCGCCGGACCCAGGTGGGGTGGCGGCGGCGGAGGTTGCCGCCGGCACCCTGGCGACCCTCTGGCCCTTACCCTGGCCTATATTCATTACACATCCCTAGCGGAGACCGCCCCGCTGACCCGGGAGGCGTTGCCGTTGCAGCAGGCATACCTGAGAGCCGGCGTGGTAACGGCCAAATCTTGCATGTAGCGACCGCCACGGTTGCTGGCTGCGCGTTGATCGTGATTTGGAATTTCAAGCACATCGATCATTTCGACAAGATACCCAAGTACAACGCCGTCAATACCCTGGAGGGTTATGGCCCGATCGGCATTTTTTCACCCCTGGAGGTCATTAGTTATGACAGCGAAACCTGAGCCTGAGTGCGTGCGCCTCAAGCGGCGTGGGGCAGAACATGTCGCCCGTCTGATCGAGCGCATGACCCTGGAGGAACAACTGCAATTCTGGCGCAATCGTACCGAGGCACTGCGTCAAAGACAGGTGGAGCAAAGGCAAATGAGGAATTCGGGAGATCCACGAATTGAGGCAAGGAGATCCAATTACCCGCCCGGCCCATGAAGCCGGGCGCGGGGTGGGTTGTCATCAGGCATCCACTCCAATAGGCGTCGGTAATTTGCCCTTTCGGAGAAGTATCAGATATCCGGTCACGACCTATTCGCCTTGACCACACGTGTCATGAAGCATGTCCAGGTCTTTACTGCGAAATGATGATGCCGACGGCTAACCCCCGCTCAACACGCAACTCTCCGGGGCCGGCCGCCTTGTCCGCGAATAGACCGATGTTTATGCTAAGTATCCAGCCATGAGCCCGCCCACGGGATCAGGTAGGAAGACGACCTTGGCCGCCTGGTCGGAAATCAGGGTGCAGCAAACCCGGCCATCAAGAGTAGGGTCTTCGGTCTCGACGGATACGTCGTGCCGTCGCATCACCTCCAAGACATCCGCCAGTGGCAGCCTGCCCTCAAAATCGCGCTCCTGAGGGTCCTTAGGCGGCAGCCGCATGGCCTTGATGGCGCTCCTTGAGATAGACGATACGCGCAAACGGCAGTTGATTCAGGGCGTCTATGTCATCTCCCAGTTCATGGGTGGTGATGATGCCAAGATTAAAGGCTTGTTTGGCCTTCAACGGCTTCCACACCGACTCCGGGGCAAAGTGGAGCAGTCGGTCGATGGTGGCATGCCGCTTCAGGTGCAGATGGACGGTCCTGGCGAGACCCAGTTCAAAGTAGCGCTGAGCATCCTCCAGCGAGGAACCGCTGGCCGCGTAGTCGATCTCGACGCCTTGGGCTAGCCACTCACCGTCTTTTTCAAAGATCAGGACGCGCAGATCGCCAAAGGCCACTAAGTGGCCGTCCATCTTGGTTGCTGGCATGTAACGCCATGGCGCTCATGGGGTCTCCTCGTAACCATGTTTTGATTTTGTTGAATCGGCAAAAACCTGCCGCATGTCCGCGCCGATGCGGTCGAAATCTGCCCTGAGCCGCTCGGCAGCGGTAGGAGATGCAATGAGCCGCTCCTCCCGTGGGGAGGGGGCAATGTCCAATACGCTCCCCACGCCTTGTAACATGGCTTTGATTCTTTAAGTCATGACGGCGAAAGATCGCTTAGTTAGCGTCTACGGTTTCCTCTCGACCACAAGGATAAGGTTAGCAGAGTCCACGGACAAGGCGTCCAGGCGCCCTGCTCACTCTCTTGAGCGTTGGCTGACGTCCAAGGTCTTCCCGTCCAACCGCGCCGCTACCGCTCACGCGCATTCTTAACCGACGTTAATTTCGCCCCTTCCGCGCGCGCGCCATGCTGGCGGCATGAAGCCTCGCGCCCCCTTTGCCGCCCTTTCCCTGCCCCTTTCACCGTCCCCCTGCGCGCCATGGGCGGCATCTGGGACGAGACCCAGGCGCTGTTTGGTTATCAGTGGGACACCATCCGCCACAATCTGTCCTGGGCAAACCTGAGCCCCGTCCTGTCGCGCTTCGGCCCTATCCTTATAAGTGGTTGGCCGTCCAGCACTTGGCAGGTAATACGCCTTAGGCGTATATTATCGCCATGTTTACCTTTGTCGAATCGGCCGCCTTCGAACGGCATCGTCCAGCGTACCTGGACGATGATGAGTACGCTGAGTTTCAGCAGTTTATGATTCAGAACCCCACAGTTGGCGCTGTCGTGCCCGGCTCCGGAGGCGTTCGCAAGGTTCGTTGGTCGCGACCAGGCATGGGAAAGAGAGGCGGGTTAAGAGTGATCTATTACGTTCACTCGTCTCCGGAAGTGATCTGGCTGTTGACCTTGTACGCCAAGGCGAAACTCGACAATGTGCCAGGCCAGATACTGAAGCAGTTGTTGGAGGCATTCCAAGATGGCTAAGAAACTTTCCAAGAATGAACTGGAGAAGCTGGAGGCTGGGCGTGATGTTTGGCAAGAGGTACTGGATGGCGTGAAGGAGATAAAGGCTGGTGGGGGGCGAAGAACCCTAGTCGAGCCTACCTCTGAGGTTGTGCGTGTGCGCATGAAGAGCGGTCTATCGCAAGCGCAGTTTGCTGCGCTGCTGGGTGTTTCAAAGCGAACGCTGGAGCAATGGGAGCAAGGAAGAAGAGAACCCTCCGGTGCGGCGCAAAAACTCATCCGAATTGCCGATAGTCATCCTGAAGTATTACTTGAGGTGGCGGCGTAACCTGATAGAGCACATTCGATGAACCGAAAGGCCGAAATCGAGCCTTTGGAGTAGCTGATGAGACTTCTTCATTTCAAGCGAACAGTTGGTTTCGAGTTTTTATTGACGTTTGAGAATGGCGAAACCATTGAAGTCGATTTGCAACCGCTTCTAGGTGCGTATTTATCCGAGGAGCATGTCGCTTCGGCACGCATTGATCCGGATTGGGGCTGCCTGGAGTTTCGCCATGGCTCTGTCGATATCGCACCCAGCACGTTGTACCGGTTCGCTACCAGTCACCGCAAGGTCGCTAGTAGACTGCTTGATTCTGGAAAACGTGCCGAAATTCCTGGCCTTGGCCTAAACAGTGAGCGCGCCACGGGTGGCGAGCCTAGCCGGCGCCTCATCTGAGGCGCGCCCTGCGTCAGGCCGGAATTTTCGGCAGACCCACTGAGCGGTGATCAGTAAATGTACAACTCGGATCAGTCCCTCAATCGGTTCATACAGGCTCAGGAGCGCGTCTACGGGGTCGCTCTCGCTGAGCTGCGCGCCGGCCGTAAGCGCGGTCACTGGATCAGGTTTGTCCTGCCGCAGCTTCGCGGGCTGGGCTATAGCCAGATGTCTCGGGAGTACGGGCTATCCGGGCAGCCTGAGGTGGCCAAGGAGCGAAAAGAGATCACGCGATGAAACCACCCCGGATCGATGCCGTTACCGTTCTTGCCCCGGGCGTTCTGGAAATCTATTGGCCACGCCTTGACCACGCGTATGGTTTCAATGAATCAGTGTCTCCCTAAGGGGCAGGGGGGGTGACCTGTACAAACACCCGCAGCGTGTAGAGTGACTTATCCCCTCTGCACAAGTACCCGTCTTTATTCAGGTTGCAATTGTTGTCGTTGAGCGAGTCGCCGTTGTCATAAGCGGCCGACCAAGGCCCGGAGAGCCAGAGCCGCCCGGCAGCCTGTTGGGGGGGCTTGTCACTGCTCCCGGTCCTCCTTTCCCACCGCCCCTGCCTGGCTTCACAGGGCATTCCGCTGCTTGACCGTGACCACCTGCGGTTGCCACCGCCCGCTTTGGGCCTGGGCCTTGGCCAGGGCCGCGTCCTCCTCAGCCTGCGTGGGGTAAAGGCCCCGCGCGGAGACCTCGCCATTCAGGCAGGGCTCCAGACGGTGTGAATCCTCCTCGTTTGCGGCATAGGTCCCGCTGGCAATCGTCAGCCAGCCTGTCATACTTAACACCGTGATCATTTTGCGGTTCATTGACGTTTCCTCTCTCGCGGTTTGTGGTTGACCTCCGCGCCCACCCGGGGACGGAGGGGGAGTGGATCAGGGCCACTCCGTAATGTTATTTTGGTCAATACCGCGATAAAGCATTATTGGACTGATGGCTTAATACCCAAGTCGCATGCTTTGACATCAATGATGCAAGCCATTGATTAAAGTTGATTAATTATTTAATTTCACCTTTCTTTTCCCGGGTCGGCCTACTACTGACGTATTAGGCCCTTATCTTCTACTTAATGGATGGGAGAAACGGCAGGAGCAATTGATGAAAACTCTCATCGCGGACGATCATCCTTTGCTGCGGGATGCCCTGAGTCAGATTCTCCGCACGCTGGATAACCGTATGATCCTGCTAGAGGCGGACGAGGGCGGCGCCGTGAGACGCCTGGTCCAGGAACATCCCGATCTGGATCTGCTGCTCCTGGATATCGGTCTGCCGGGGGTACGGGGGTTGGACCTGTTTCATGAGCTGCGCCAGCAACAGCCGACCCTGCCCATCGTGGCGTTCTCGGGGATCGAAGATCCGGTCACCGTCAAAGCGGTCCTGGCGGGTGGCGGCATGGGCTTTATTCCCAAATCCTCCCCACCGCCGGTCATGATCAATGCCTTGCGCCTGGTGCTGGCGGGTGGGCGCTATCTGCCTCCCGCCTTACTGGCCGAGGCAGCGACCACGCCGGAGGTGGAGGGGGATGGGGTGACCCCGGTCGCGCTGGGTCTGACCGAGCGCCAGCAACAGGTGCTGCACTGCCTGGTGCAAGGCTTGTCGAACAAGGAAATCTGTCGCGTCCTGGGTCTGGCCGAGGCGACGGTGAAGATCCATGTTTCCGCCATCCTCAAGGCCCTGCGCGTGACCTCGCGCACCCAGGCGGTCATCAGGTGCACCCAACTGGGGCTCGCGCCGCCGGACCCGGGCGGAGCGCCTCAGGCTCATTCGTTGGGGGGGGCGGGGTCCGGCACAGCGTCCTGAAGTGGCCCGGTCGCCAGGAGGTGGGTCAATAGGACCCGCAGTCGGGTGGCCGCGACCGGTTTTGACAGCAAGGGCAGACCACTGTCCCTGATCCGGCGCAGGGATTCGGGGCTGGTGTCCCCGCTGAGGAGGGCGCCGGGGATCGGCAGTCCCGCCGCCACCCGCAAGCGCTGGATAAGCTCCAGCCCCGTGGTCTCACCCCGGAGTTGGTAATCGCAGAGGATGACATCGGGCAGCCGGTCCGCCGCGGCGATGGCGGCCAGAGCGACGTCGGCATCGGTGGCGGTGAGCACCGCGCAGTGCCAATGCTCCAGCACGCCACGCAGGGCTTCCAGAACCAGGGCCTCATCATCCACGATCAGGATCAAGGCCCCCGCCAGGGTATCCGTCCGGTCCAGCCGCGGCGCGGGCCCCTGCTGGACGGCTGGCTGTCCCCGGGGCAGATCGATCGCAAACAGGGAACCCCGCCCCGATCGCGAGGCGACCTGGATATGACTGCCGAGCAGGCGGGCCAGGCGGGAGGCAATTGCCAGACCCAGACCCAGTCCCTGCCGCCGGTCCTGGCTTGGATCAGGGGTTGAAGCAGGGAGTGGATCGGGGGTCGGATGGGGGATCTGGTAAAACTCCTGGAAGATGGTCCGTAGGTGCGTGACGGGAATGCCGATCCCCGAGTCATAGACCGCGATGCGGACCTGGTCCCCCCGCCGGCGGCAACCGACGAGGATGCCCCCGCGTTCGGTATAGCGGATGGCATTGGCGATCAGGTTGAGCAGAATACGCTCCACCAGAATGAGGTCACTGCGCACCCAGGCCCGGCAGGGTACGATCCGCCAGCGCAGGCCCTTGTGCACCGCCGTGGGGGCAAAGGCGGTATTGAGCCGCTGGAAGAGGTGATTGACCGGAAAATCGGCCATCGTGGGTAACACCAGGCCCGCGTCCAGGCGGGAAATGTCCAGGATGGCATCCAGCAGCTCCTGCATCGCCGTGGCGGCGACCTGGGCCTGGGCGGCGAGGCGCCGGGTCTCCGGGTCCGGGATGCGCTCATGCAACTGGGCGACAAACAGCCCCAGGGCCTGCATGGGTTGGCGCAAATCATGGCTCGCGGCGCGGAGAAAGCGTGACCGCGCCTGGCTGGCGAACTCACTTTCCCGGGTGCGCTCAGCCAGTTGCGCCGCCTGCCAGCGTGCCTGGCTCAGGGCCTGCATCAGGGCCGCCAGCAGCAGGCTGGTCACCACCCCGCCCATGGCGACCAGCAGCACCTTGGGATCGGTGACGGCGGCAGGAAAGGCGGCGGCACGGGACACGCGCAGGGTCCAGGCTTTCCCATTGAAATCCACGGTTACCCGCACCTGCCCCGCCGCCGGGATCTCCGTCATCGGCTCGTCTTCCCGGCAGTCATAAAGCAGGCCCTCGGGCGCGACGCCCTCGCCGTCGAAGATGGCGAGGCGGACGCGATGGGTCTCGTGCAGATCCCAATCATCGAGGATGCCAGCCATCAGATCATCCATCCGGTAGGGGCTGTAGACCCAGCCGACCAGGGCGGCCTGGCGTTCCTCCGCGGTGGTGGCGGGCATGCCGGGGCGATAGACCGGGACGTACATCAGCGTCCCCGCCTGGATGTCCGCGTCGGTTTCCTGGACGAGCAGGACCTTGCCAGACAGGGCGGCCACATCCAGATCGCGCGCCCGCGTCATGGCCTCCCGGCGCAGGGGGTCCGCGAACATGTCGTAACCGAAGGCGCGCAGATTGCGACCGGTGAAGGGTTCCAGATAAACGATTGCGGAATAGACCGACCGCTCGCCCTCAGGCCAGACGCGATAATCCGGGAACCCCTCCGCCCGGATCTCCCGCTCATGGTCGCGCAGGCCTGCGGGTGGAATGAGGCGTACGAAGCCGATGCCCTGAATCCCGGGGAGGTTGAGGTGAATCCGGCTCCGCTCCACGAAGGTCCGCCACTCGTGCCGGGTCACCCGTTCCGAGCCCGCGAAGTGAGCGGCCCCGCTGCGCAGCACCTGGGCATGGGCCCGCAAACGGGTCTGGACCTTGGCCGCCAGCTCCGCGGCGATCAGTTCCAGTTCTCGGCGATGACCCTGCTCGACCCCGGAGAGGGTATAGAGACTGGCGAGGAGGCTCAGGGTCAAACTCACCACGAGCGTGACCCCGGCTGGCCAGCGTCGTACCTGACGGGTGGGCGCCAAGGTCATGGGTGCCAGGATGGCATGGTTGCGCAGCTCCTAAGCCAGTGGGCCGCGGATGCCGCGGCCCTTCACGATGACCGCGCCCGCTGGCACCACCCGCCGTGCGCAGAGCGTCGAACGTTCCCGGCCCGTTAACCCTAAGCCTAGCAGCTCCCCCTTGCGCCTGCTTCAAACGCCCCCGTGCCACCGGGCGCTCCCACTCCTCCCCTGAGCGCGACTGACCCGTTGCAGGCCAGCGGCGAGCGGTGGAAAATCACCCAGGCAAAGATGTGTTTGGGACGATAATCCATCCACCGGTAGGTTGGCTGCTAAGGTTCTTACCAGGGGAGAAAACCTTCTGACTTGGAATTGCCGTCATCTAGAGAACGCCAACCCGCGCCGAGCGGGAGCTTACGCTGTAGTGACTCGGTGACCCATAGATGGAGAACGTATCGCCATGCTGCCTTCCCTTGTCGCCCGGGACATTCTGACCAGCCTGAAGCAATTTCTGGTGGCGGCCTTCGACCCTGCCGATGCCTTCATGCACGGGCTGATGCAGCGCTTCGTCGCGGATGAGGCGGCCTGGCTCAAGGGGCCCTATGTGCAGATCGGTCTGCCCTTCGTGCCCGGCCAGGCGGGCACGGGATTCTTCGCCGACTTTGCGACCCGTGACCCGGCCTACAGCCACCAGGAGCTGGCCTGGCTGCGCCTCTCGACCCTGCATCAGGCCGTCAGCACCCTGGTGGCGACGGGCACCGGCAGCGGCAAGACCGAGTGCTTCCTCTATCCGGTGCTGGATCACTGCGCCCGCGCCCGGGCCGCGGGGGAGGCGGGAATCAAGGCCCTGGTGATCTACCCGATGAACGCCCTGGCCAGCGATCAGGCCCGGCGCATCACCGAACTGGTCGCCGCGGTACCGGCCTTCGCCGGGCTGCGGGTCGGTCTCTACGTCGGCGGCAATGCCCAAGCCAGCGGCGAAGGGCTGGTCATGACCGCCCGGGGCGTTATCACCGATCGCGCCACCCTGCGCCAGCAGCCCCCGGACCTGCTGCTGACCAACTATAAGATGCTGGACTACCTGATGCTGCGGCCCAAGGACCGCGCGCTGTGGGCCGGCAATGCCCCGAACACCCTGCGCTACGTGGTGGTGGACGAGCTGCACACCTTCGATGGCGCCCAGGGCACGGACCTGGCGTTGTTGCTGCGGCGGCTGCGCGCCCGGCTGCGGGTGCCGGCGGGGCACCTGATCTGCGTCGGCACCTCCGCGACCCTGGGGGACGCCAGCGACACGGCGCCTCTGCGGGAGTACGCCCGGCAGATCTTCGGCCAGGACTTCCCCGCTGAGGCGGTGATCACCGAGCACCGCCAGACGGTGGCCGAGTTCCTCGGCGACGCCACGGTGGATTTCATGTTCGTCTTCCGGCCGGACCTGGCCGGGGCCCTGGAGCCGGAGGGTTATCGCTCACCCGAGGCGGCGGTGGCGGCCTGGTTCGGGCTCTTCTTCCCCACCGAGCCCGTTCCTGGCGATGTCCGGGACCCCGCCTGGCGCCGGGAGCTGGGCCAGCTCCTCAAACGCCATCAGCTCTTCGTCAACCTGCTCAAAATCCTCAAGAACGGGGTGGTGGATTATGGCCACCTCACCGCGGCCTTCGCCCGCAACCTGGCCGCCGCCAGCCCGGTACAGGTCGGCCAGGTTCTGGATGCCTTGCTGGTGCTGGTGGCCTGGGCACGGCGTGAGGAAGACCGGGATCAGGCCCAGGGGGAACAGGCTTACCAGGATCAGGCCCAAGGGGATCTGGCCCAACGGGATCGGGCTCAAGGGGATCAGCCACATCGGGACCAGCCCCTGGTGACCCTGCGGCTGCAACTCTGGGTGCGGGAACTCCGGCGCATGGTGGCCCGGCTGGCCACCGACCCTGCGGCGGTACGGCTGCGGCATTCCCGGGACCTGCCGGCGGCGCGGGATGGCCTCTATCTGCCCCTGGTGCAGTGCGGCCAATGCCGCACCACCGGCTGGCTAGGGCGCCTGGTGCCCGGCAGCCAGAAACTGTCCACCCACCTGGATGAGATCTACAACGCCTGGTTCGCCCTGCGGCCGGAGGCGGCGCGCTTCTACCCGGCGGCGAGCATCGGCCGGGCCCAGGTGGGCGGCCACGAGGAATTCCTGTGCGTCGCCTGCGGCACCCTGCAACCGACAGGCAAGGTGTGCCAGGCCTGCGGCCAGGAGGACTTGCTGGCGATTTTTCGGGTCACCGACACCCATCAGCGCCTGGTGGAGGGCGTTCCCAGGACGGATTGCGATATCGCCTGCCCGGCCTGTGGCGAGCGGGGGGACCTGTTGCTGCTGGGCGCGCGCAACGCCACCCTGGGCAGCCAGGTGGTGGAGGCGAGCTGGGCCAGCGTCTTCAACGACGACAAGAAGCTGATCGCCTTCTCGGACGCGGTGCAGGATGCCGCCCACCGCGCCGGCTTCTTCGGCGCCCGCACCTGGCTGACCAATGTCCGCACCGCCCTGGCGCAGGCGATTGACGAGCTGGCGCCGTCTCCTTCCCCCTCTCCCCCGGCCCCTCCCCCGCCAGGGGGGAGGGGAGAAGACGGCGGTCAGGCCGTCCCGGAAACGCGGCCCCTGGTCGGGGCGCGGGGCTTGCTCCAGGGGGGAGATGGCGGCGGTCAGGCAGGGGCGATAACCACCCCTGGCCAGCCGGCCCTGACCTGGTCGCGCTTTCTCGTGGAGGCCGAGGCCCTCTTTGACCGCCCCGGGTCGGTGCTGCACCTGGGGCCGGAGCGGCTGGTGACGGAGTTCATCGGTCCCAACATGACCTGGCAGCGCGACTGGGCGGTGGAGCTGTTGCAGCACGATCGCCTGCCCGCCGCCAGCCGGCTGCCGGCGCGGGTCCGGAAACGCCTGCTGTGGCAGGCGGTGAGCGACCTGACCTACCTGAGCCACCGGGGCCGCACCCTGGAGCGCATCGGCAAGGCGACCCTGGCGGTGCCCTGGGCGCAGGTGGACGAGGTGGCGGGGCGCCTGCTGCCGGTGCTGTGGGAGAAGTACGACGCCCGGGGCCTGGAGCGGTCGGTCCTCGCCCAGTGGCTCTGGGGCCTGCTGACCCATCTGCGCCGGCGCGGGGCGGTCATGCACCCGGAATTGCGTCATTACGCCGGGGATGGCAACGTCTTTGCCCTGACCAGGACCGCCGGCCGGGGCGACTGGCTGCCCCACTTGGGTTACTACGCCCCCCGGCCCGTCTTTCTGACCCTGGGCACCCAGCGCGACTTCGACAAGTTGCGAACGCAGGGCCGGGCCACCTGGTACCAGCGGTGGGCCGCGGCGGCCCTGGGCCGGCAGATGCTGCTGGACAAGGACCCGGCAAAGACAACCGAGATTTATCGCGAGGCCCTGACCGCGCTGCGGGCGGCGGACATCCTGGTGCTGACCCCCCACCACCAGGGGGACACCCTGGCCCTCAATCCGGACGCCCTGGTGGTGGAGACCCAGGTCGCCTTCCTGACCACGGCGGGCGGGGAGCGCCGCCTGGCGGTGCCCCAGGCGGATGTGGGGTTCCTGCTCGGCATGCCCTGCCTGGATGCTGTCGAGTCCCACTACGTCGGGGTGATCCCCGCGGCGGCGGGCTGGTGGGCGCGCCGCTACAGCCAGGGCGACCTGCGGCGGGTGATCGCCGCCGAACACACCGGCCTGCTGGCGCGGGGGGTGCGGGAGAAGCTGGAAGACCGCTTCAAGGCCAAGGACCCCAAGCCCTGGTACGAGAACCTGCTCTCCGCCACCCCCACCCTGGAGATGGGCGTGGACATCGGCTCCCTGTCCGCCGTGCTGCTGTGCTCGGTGCCGCCCAACCAGGCCAGCTTTTTGCAGCGCATGGGCCGGGCGGGACGGCGCGACGGCAATGCCCTGACCACCACCCTGGCCGACGGCAACAGCCCCCACGACCTCTATTTCTTCGCCGCCACCGAGGAGATGATCGCCGGCGAGGTGGCGCCCCCGGGCGTCTTCCTCCAGGCCGCCGAGGTGCTGCGGCGCCAGCTCTTCGCCTTCTGCATGGACGACTGGGTGGCCAGTCTCAAGAACCCCGCCGCCCTGCCGGAGCGGACCTCCCAGGCCCTGGACGCCCTGGAGCAGGGCAAGCGGGAGCGCTTCCCCTACCTGCTGCACGACCATGTCCTGACCCACGAGGAGCGGCTGTTCAATGGCTTCAGCGACCTGCTGGGGGCCGACCTGACCCCAGAGGTGCGCGCGCGGCTGTGGGATTACCTGCAGGGTCAGGGGGAGATCGACGGCCTGCGTACCCGGCTGATGAAGGCCCTGGAGGAGCTGGTGGAGGAGCGCCGCGCCTACAAGAAACGCCGGGGCGACCTGGACCGGGCCAAGGCGCGGCTAAAGAACCAGCCCCAGGACGAGGCCACCCAGGCGGAGATCGACCACCTGAACCGGGAGCGGGACAAGCTGCTGGAGCTGATCCGAGAGATCGACAACCGCGACCTGCTCAATACCCTGACGGACGCCGGGCTCATCCCCAACTACGCCTTCCCCGAGGCGGGGGTGGAGCTGAAATCGGTGCTGTGGCGCCGCCGCGCCGAGGACGAACCGGGGGAAGGCGCCTACGTCACCCTCGATACCCTGCGCTACGAGCGGCCCGCCCAGTCGGCCCTGTCGGAGTTCGCCCCGGAGAACCGCTTCTACGCCAACCAGCGCCGGGTCGAGATCGACCAGATCAACATGACCCTGGCCAAGACCGAGGAGTGGCGCTTCTGTCCCAGTTGCCACCACATGCAGAACCTGGCCATCCAGCCCGATGTTCACCAGACCTGCCCCCGCTGTGGCGAGGGCCTGTGGGCCGACGCCGCCCAACGGCGCACCCTGCTGCGCTTCCGCCAGGCGATCGCCAACAGCGACGACACCCAGGTGCGCATCGACGACAGCGCCGAGGACCGGGAGCCGAAGTACTACCTGCGCCAGTTGCTGGCCGACTTCGATCCCGCCCAGGTGCGGGAGGCCTGGCGCATCAGCGACGCTGATCCGGCCTTCGGTTTCGAGTTCATCGCCCGCGTCACCTTCCGCGATGTCAATTTCGGGGAAGCGGCCCGAGCCGGGGAGCCCTTCAAGGTGGCGGCCCAGGAGACCGCGCGGCCAGGGTTCAAGCTGTGCCGGCACTGCGGCAAGGTGCAGCGGCCGACGGGGAATCATGGCGAGGCGGCCACCCAGACCCATAGCTTCGACTGCCCCAAGCATGGCAGCAATGACCCGCTCAATCTGCTGGAGTGCCTCTACCTCTATCGCGAGTTCACGTCCGAAGCCCTGCGTATCCTGGTGCCTTACACCCGGACCGGGGTCGATGAGCGGGTGGTGCAGTCTTTCATGGCGGCGCTGCAACTGGGGCTGAAACGCCGCTTTGGTGGCAAGGTGGATCACCTGCGCCTGGTCCTGCAGGACGAACCGGGCCTGGACGGGGGACCGCGCAAGCACTTCGTGCTGCTGTACGACTCGGTGCCGGGGGGCACGGGCTATCTGCATCAGCTCCTGGCCCAGGAGGCGGGGACCCTGACCGAGGTCCTGACCCTGGCCCTGACGACCCTGACCCAGTGCCCGTGCAACCAGGACCCGGACAAGGATGGCTGCTACCGCTGCCTCTACCAGTACCGGCTGGGACGCAACATGGAGAAGGTCTCCCGGGAGACGGCCAAGGCGTTGCTGGGGGAACTGGTGGCGGCCCTGGGGCGGCTGGAGCGGGTCGCGACCCTCGCGGACATCTACATCAACCCCAATTTCGACTCGGTGCTGGAGTCGCGCTTCATCGAGAGCCTCCCGCGCCTGGGGGGCAAGGCCGGCCTGCCCCCGGTCAAGCTGGTCCAGGACCTGGTCAACGGCAAAACGGGCCATGTCCTGGCGGTGGGCACCCAGCGCTATCGCATCGAGCCCCAATGCCCCCTGGGGCCGGAGCAGGGGGTGGCGGTCCCCAGCAAGCCGGACTTCGTCATCTGGCCCTGGGCCGCCGGGAGCCGCCGCCGGCCGGTGGCGGTCTTCTGCGACGGCTGGTCCTACCACAAGGACAGCCTGCGGGCGGACGCCCAGAAACGCAGCGCCCTCCTGGCCAGCGGCAAGTTCTGGGTCTGGTCGGTGACCCACCAGGACGTGGCGAGCGCCCTGGAAGGCCAGGCGGAAACGGATCTGGAGTCGCCGCTGACCGCCCTGTCCCGTCACGATGGCAGCCGCGCCCCGGCCGGGGTGCCCCGCGCCCAAAAGGATGCCTTTACCCAGCAGGCGGTGGCCCGCCTGCTGCGGTGGCTGGCGGTTGGACCCGATCACCAGGGGGCGGATGCCGCCCTGAGGTCCCTACAGGGCGATGCCCTCTGGCTGGGCTTTCTGATGGTCCCGTCCACGGCCCCGGACAGGGCCGCAGCCGAGCAACAACTGGCCTCCTGGCGACCCCGGCTGCCGGCCAGCCTACGGGAACCGGGTCAGGGCTTTGCCCCCAGTGTATCCAGAGCCGGCGGGGCCTGTATCCAGATCGGCTGGTGGCCGCTGGCCGTGGCGCGGGGCTGGTCCCCAGGTCCAGGAGCTGATAACGCACTGACACCGCCCAAGAGGGGTGACCTTGCGCAGGCTGCCCCCTGGACGGCACCCGGCGTGCTGATCCTGGACGAGGCCGCCGTCGAGGACGAGGGGGCCCTGCAGGGCGCCTGGCGCCGCTGGTTGCAGGTGTTCAACTACCTGCAATTCCTGCCGGGACAGTTGCTGGCCACCGCCACTGGACTGGATGGGGATGACTATGCCGGGCTGGTGGAGGCCGGGCTAGCCGAGGTGGGGCTGGCGGGGTGGTCGAGTCTGACTGAGGCGGGTCTTGAATTGACCGCTGCCTCCTCTTCCTCCCTCCCCCCTCGTGGGGGAGGGCCGGGGAGAGGGGGTCTGTCGGGCGCGTCAACTGCTCCCGCCCAAGCGGCCGACCAGGCAGCGCTGAACCATATCTGGCTTGAGGTTCTGGACCAGGTCATCCGTCCCCTGCAGCCGGGGCTAAAGCAATTGGCGCGGGCGGGGGCCAGTATCCCCGAGGTCGGGTTCGAACTGACCGATGCCTCTTCCTCCTTCCCCCCTCGCGGGGGAGGGCCGGGGAGAGGGGGTCTGTCAGGCGCGGCAACTCCCCAGGTCCGGATCCTCGCGGAAGCCGAACTGGCCTGGCCATCCGTCCGGCTGGCCGTCTTGCGTCCCGACCAGGAAGACCAGGCCTCCATCTGGCGCGCGTCCGGCTGGCACGCCCTGCCGCTGGATGACAGCCACAGCCTGGTGGCTGGACGACCCTGGGCCCTGGCGGTGGCGGAGCAGCTGGAATTGACTCTGAACCCCCTGGCATGATGAGAAGGTAAGCATGAAACCCAAGGTCGCCCTTTCCCATGACTTTCTGCTGCAACTGTCCCGCTTGCCGACCCGCGTCCATACCAAGGTCATGAAATGGGCCATCCTCTTTCAGACCGACCCCAAGAGCCCCGGCATCAACTACGAGAATATCACCGGCGCCAGGGACCCCAACCTCAAATCGGTGCGGATGGACCAGGACTGGCGCGGCATCGTCTTCAAGCCCGAGGCGGGCGACGTCTATGTGCTGCTCTACGTCGATCATCACGATGAGGCCTATCGGTGGGCCCTGAACCGCCGGATGACCATCAACCCGGTGACGGGCGCCATCCAGATGATCATGACGGAACAGTTGGCGGTGGTGCCCGAGATCGGGGTGGTTGCCCAGGCGGAGGTGGCGGCTGGGATACCAACCACGCCCGCAACCCCGACGGCGATCTCCTATGCGCACCTCACCGATCACGAACTCCTGAGCCTGGGGGTGCCAGAGGTCTGGCTGGACCGGGTGCGCGCCATCGAGTCCGAGGCCGGGCTAGATGCCCTACAGGCCCTGTTGCCCCTGGAGGCCTACGAGGGGCTCTTTCTGGTGGCGGCCGGGGACAGCGTCACCCAGATCCTCAGCGCCCGTGAAACGCGGGTGGACCGGGTCATCGACACCGCGGATTTCGCCACCGCCCTGGAGACGGCGGAATCCCAGTCGCGCTTCGTCATCGTCAACGACGACGAGAGCATGCTGGCCATCATGAACGCCCCCCTGGCCCAGTGGCGGGTCTTTCTTCACCCCACCCAGCTCAAGCTGGCACGGGGCGATCGCAGTGGTCCGGTGCGGGTGCTGGGCGGGGCGGGTACCGGCAAGACGGTCCTGGCCATGCATCGCGCCAAGTGGCTGGCGGAACAGCGCACCCCCGCCGGCAAGAAGGTGTTCTTCACCACCTTTACCCGCAACCTGGCCGCGGATATTGAGCAGAATCTGCGTACCCTGTGCGACACCGAGACCCTGAGTCGCATCGAGGTGCGCAACCTGGATGCCTGGGTCGCCGCCTTCCTGCGCGGCCGCAAGCTGGAGCACCGCATCGTTTACGACCGCAAACAGGATGCGCCCCTCCAGGCCTGGCAAATGGCCCTGGCGATGAAGGATGCCACCCTTGACCTGCCGGATGACTTCTACGAGCAGGAGTTGGAGCAGGTGATCCTGGCCCAGGGCATCACCACCCGGGATCAGTATCGGCTGGCGCGGCGGATCGGTCGCGGGGTCACCCTTAACCGCGCCCGGCGGGATGCCGTCTGGCCGGTGTTCGAGGAATACCGGGGGCAACTGGCCACCCGCAAGCTCAAGGAGGTGGATGATGCCTATCGCGAGATCGCCGAGCTGTTGACCCTGGAGGGTAAATCGGCCGCGGGCAAGGGCCAGGGCCAGGCGAGCGGAGACCCTGGGGAGCAAGCCAACGCCAGGCGGAGCAGCGCAAGCCAGGCTGTTGGCAACAGCGGAAGCCTGGCCGGACCCAGCGCGGACCTCAGGGCCCAGGCCAGCAAAGGCCAGGCCCTGGACGCCTACAGCGCCATCGTCGTCGATGAAACCCAGGACTTCGGCCCCCAGGCCCTGCGCCTGCTGCGGGCGATGCTCGCACCAGGCGCCAACGACCTCTTTTTCGTCGGGGACGGCCATCAGCGGATCTACAACCGCCATCAGGCCGCGATGAGCCGGTGCGGCATCGACATCCGCGGTCGGTCGCGCAAGCTCTATCTCAACTACCGGACCACCGACGAGATCCGCCGTCAGGCCGTGGCCCTGCTGGAAGGTTGTGAGGTGGACGATCTGGATGAGGGCCCTGACGAAAACCGTCGTTACAAGTCGGTGTCCCATGGCCCCGCCCCCCAGGTGTTGACCGTCAGCGGCCTCGAAGGGGCGGCGGAGGCGGCGGTCAGCTTTATCCGGGACTGGCAAGCTGGCGAGGGGCAGGCTGGCGAGGGGCAGGAGGTGTCATTGACCTTCTGCGTGATTACCCCCAGCGAAAAGACGCGGGAAGCCATGGCCCTCCAACTCCAGGCGCGAGGGCTGCGCACGATCGCCATTACCGCCCAGAGCAACCACGCCGATGCCAAAGGGGTGATCCACCTGGCCACCATGCACCGGGCCAAGGGACTGGAATTCGACGGGGTGATCATCGTCGCCCACCAGGACGACCTTGGCGAGCCGGAACTGACCTTGCCGCGGAGAAGGCTGCTCTACGTGGCCTTGACGCGGGCCAAGCGGGGTGCGCTGTTGGCCCTCATGGCTTGATCGCCGCTTGATCGCCCGGAGGAGAAGTTTTTTTCCGGTCCGTCAACAAGGGCAAATTGCGAAACGAACCCATTTCACCGGTTCGCGAAAAAAGGCAAATTACGAAACGAACCCATTTTACCGGTCCGTGAAAAAAGGCATTTTGCGAAACAAACCCATTTTTGCCGGACCGCCGAAAAGGCGATTTTGCGAAACAAAGCCATTCGCGGCGGTCGGCATGGATGGTTGATTTATGGAATATCGTGACCTAAGGCCTAATCAGATCAGGTCCTTAGGCCCTGGCCATCAGGCCTTAGACCGGTAGATTGGCGATGGCCTCCTGCGCCGCGGCGAAGGCCTGTTCCACGCTCTCGGGCCCTAAGGCCATACCTTCGGCATAGATGAACTCGACGTCGGTCATGCCGAGGAAGCCGAGGACCTGCCGCAGGTAAGGGGTCTGGGAGTCGGCCGGGGTGTCGCGATAGACGCCGCCCCGGGCGCAGGCCACGTAGACCCGCTTGCCCTTGATCAGCCCTTCGGGGCCAGCCTCGGTGTAGCGGAAGGTGACGCCGGCGCGGGCGATACTGTCGATGAAGCTCTTCAACTGCACCGAGACCCCGAAGTTGTACATGGGCACGCCCAGCACCAGGACGTCAGCGGCCTGGACCCGGGCGATCATTGCCTCGTCCAGGGCGATCCGGGCCACCTGTTCCGGGGTGCGCTGGTCGGCGGGGGTGAAGACCGCCGTGACCCCCGCCTCGTCCAGGAAGGGGAGCGGGTTCTTGGCCAGGTCGCGCACCTCGACCTCCGCCGCGGGATGACGGCTTTTGAGGTGGGCGGTGATGGCATTGGCCAGGCGGGTGGAGTTGCCGCTCTCGGCGCGGGCACTGGCATTGATTTGAAGAATTTTCATGATGTTGTCTCCGTTAAGTTGTGAACCGATTGTCTAGTTTGGGCGAGTAAACGCGTATGTGTTCAGACCCCTCGCGCCCTAGGAGGGCTTCGGTAGCGCAAGCCGCTGGTTCTCTTACTCCCTCCCCCCTGGCGGGGGCGGGTTGGGGAGAGGGGGGCTGAAGGGTTACGCAAACCTTCAATAGCTGGGCAGTTCCACCGGGCGTAGGTCGAAGACCAGCACCTCGGCGTTCTCGCCCGCGCCGAAGGAGATCTCCCGGACCCGGCGCAGCCGGGCGCCATCGCCCGCGGCGAGGCGCTGACCGTTTACCTCCAGGGCGCCGCGGGCCACATGGACATAGGCATGGCGGTCGGCCGGCAGGGTCAGGACCTGCTCTTCCCGACCGTCGAAGAGGCCGGCATAAACTCGGGCATCCTGATAAACCGAGAGGGAGCCCTCGGCCCCGTCCGGGGAGATGATCAGTCGCAGCCTGCCGCGCTTCTCGGCCTCCTCGAACCGCCGCTGCTGATAGCGCGGGGTGACCCCCTGGCGGTTGGGTATGATCCAGATTTGCAGAAAGTGCACCAGCTCCTCACGGGACGCATTGAACTCGCTGTGACGGATGCCGGTACCCGCGCTCATCATCTGCACGTCACCCGGGCGGATAATGGAGCCGGTGCCCATGGAGTCCTTGTGCGCCAGGGCCCCTTCCAGGACGTAAGAGAAGATCTCCATGTCGCGGTGGCCGTGGGTATCGAAACCGCGGCCGGATTGGACACGGTCGTCGTTGATCACCAGCAGGTCGGAAAAACCGACCTGTTCCGGGTCGTAGTAGCTGCCAAAGGAAAAGCTGTGATGCGAATGCAGCCAACCGAGGTTGGCCAGGCCGCGCTCCGCGGCGGGTCTGAGTTCGAGCATTGGTGATACACCCATGGCAGAGCCTAATCGTTCGGGCCCCCCTCTCCCCAACCCTCCCCCGCCAGGGGGGAGGGAGCTGGAGAATCAGCAGCTTGTACTATCCGTGCCAGCCCAGGCAGTAGGGGGATATGAACGCTTACGGCGGATCAATTGTCGGTATTCCCTGGTCAAGAGACGTTCTGGTGGGTCCTCCGACCCAGTGGCCGTTGCCTTATTCCTTGACCGCCTCGATGGCGACCGTGATGGTCACCTCATCGCCGACGTAGGGGGCGTACTTGCCCGCGTTGAACTCGCTACGCTTGATCAGGGTGCTGGCGTTGGCGCCGATGGCATCCTTCTTCAGCATCGGGTGGGTCATGGCGGCGAAGTGGGTCACCTGGAGGGTCACCGGCTTGGTAATGCCCTTGATGGTCAGGTCGCCCTCGATGGCCCGGGGCTGGTCGCCCTCGAAGACCACCCGCGTGGACTTGAAGGTGGCCGTGGGGTATTTGGCGGTGTCCAGGAAGTCCTCGGCCTGAATGTGCTCGTTGAACACCGCCGAGCCGGTATCGATCGCGCGGGTGTCAATGGTGATGTCCACGGCGCCGCTCCTCGCCTCCTTGTCCAGAGTCACCGTGCCGGTGGTGATGTTGAACTGGCTGGTCTGGATCGACAGGCCGTGGTGGTTGTAAGAGAAGCGCGGGAAGGTGTGGGTACCGTCCACCTGGTAGGTCTCCGGCGCCGCCACGGCGGCGGCGGAGGTGGTGGCGAGGAGGATGGCGGCGGACAGCTTGCTCAAGGTGTTCATGATCAGTCTCCGAAGGGATTTGGATGGGGGTCAGTTGATGATGGGAGTACTCTACTGACGCGCTCGGGTGCGAAATAGTAGGCGGCAAGCAATTGTGTATTGCTGAATCAGCAACAATCTGTTGGCGACTACTCAAGCAGCCCAACAACGCGAGCAGCGCAAAGGCGAGCACCACAACCATGAACCGCTTCGACGCCATGGCCACCTTCATCAAGGTGGCGGAACTGGGGAGTTTCGCCGCCGCCGCCGGACGGCTGGGGGTGGCGCGGTCGGTGGTGACGCGGCAGATCGCCGCCCTGGAGGAGCACCTGGGCATCAAGCTGATGGTACGCACCACGCGCCGCCTGACCCTGACCGCGGGTGGGGCGGCCTATCTGCAAAAGTGCCGGGAGATCCTCGACCTGGTGGAGACGGCGGAGGCGGACGTGATGGCGGACAGCCTGACCCCGCAGGGGCATCTGCGCATCGGCGTGCCGCTCAGCTTCGGGCTGAAGAAGCTGGTCCCCTTGCTCCTGGAGTTTTCCCAGACCTATCCGCGCATCACCCTGGCGACGGACTTCAACGATAGCCCCCAGAACCTGGTGGAGGAGGGCAAGGACCTGCTGGTGCGGGTCGCCTCGCGCCTGGAGCCCGGGGACATCGCCCGCAAGCTGGGCACCTCCCGGCTACAGGTCATCGCCACCCCGGCCTATCTGGGCCGCCACGGCGAGCCCCACCATCCGGCCGAGCTCGCCGGACATGACCTGATCGGCTACCTCTATCGCGGCCAGGTGCAGCCCTGGTCCTTCCGGGTCGACGGCGAGGTGGAAACCTACTACCTGCCCTTCAAGCTCCAGGCCAACAACGGCGAGGCCCTGGCCGAGGCCGCCGTGCGCGACCTGGGGATCACCCTGGTCCCGGACTTCGTCGCCGAGGACTATCTGCGCAACCGGGGGATGGTGACCCTGCTCGATGACTTCACCCCGCCCGAGCTGGGCATCTATGCCCTATTGCCCAGCAACCGCTACCTGTCCCACCGGGTGCGGGCCCTGATCGATTTCCTCGCCCAGCGGCTGACCGGCGCTGGGGAAAGAGCGCCTGAAAGACACCGGTGACCAGGTCCAGGTGGCGGGCACTCTCCAACCGCCTCCCCAGATCACCCCCCCGTCACCGGCGGGAAGATAGCCACTTCATCACCATCCTCGACCGGGGCCTGGGAAGAAACCAGCTCCTGATTCACCGCCGTCAGCAGGGTCTCGGCGGGCCCCAGCGCCTCCGCCCAGCGGCCGCCACGGGCGCGCAGATGGTCCAGCAGCGCGGCCACCGTGCTGACCCCGGGCGGTAGGGTCAGCCGTTCCTCCGCGAGGTCGAGCCGTTCCCGCAGGCTGGCAAAATAGAGCAGCTTGATCATTGGCGTGAGGTTACCTCGTCATCAGCCGAGCAGCGCCGATAAGGGCAGATAGGACACCAACTCACCTCGCCGGATGACCCGCCCCGCGGGGAGCTCGACCAGCCCGTCCGCCCAGGCGACGGAGGACAGCACGGCCGAGGAGCGGCTGGGAAAGACGACCACCTCCGGTTCGCCGTCCTCGCCCCGCTGGAGGCGGGCGCGATGGAACTCGGTGCGCTTGTCCGGTTTCGGCCAGTCGAAGCCGGCGCGCAGCGGGTAGGCGAGGGGTTGCGGATCGGCGCTCACCCCTTGCAGGCGCAACACCAGGGGTCGGGCCAGGAGGCAGAAGGTCACGAACAGGGACACGGGATTGCCGGGACTGCCGAAGAAGGGGGTCTGGTCGACCCGGCCATAGGCCACCGGCTTGCCGGGGCGGATGGCGAGTCGCCACAGGTCCAGGTGGCCCAGTTGCTCCACCGCCGGCTTGAGGTGGTCCTCCTCGCCGACGGAGACACCGCCGCTGGCGACGATCAGATCCGCCTCCCGCGCCCCGCGACCCAGGGCGGCGAGCGTCGCCTCCCGGGTGTCGGGGATGATCCCCAGGTCCAGGATCTCGCAGCCCAGACCCTGGAGCAGGCCCAGGAGGGTGAAGCGATTGGAGTTATAGATCTGTCCCGGCCCCAGTGGCTCGCCGGGCGTGACCAGTTCGTTGCCGCTGGCCAGGACCGCTACCCGCAGCCGCCGGTAGACGTGCAAGCGCGGGACGCCCACCGCCGCGGCCAGGCCCAGGTGCTGGGGGCCGAGGCGGGTTCCGGTGGCGATCACCTGCCGGCCGGCGCGGATGTCCTCGCCGATCCGGCGGATATTGGCCCCCGCCTGGACGTCCAGGGGGATGAGGACCTGGTCCCCGCTGACCTGGCAGACCTCCTGCATCACCACCGTATCGGCCCCGGGGGGGATGGGCGCCCCGGTGAAGATGCGCGCCGCCGTGCCCGGTTCTAAGTGGGTGCCGGTCGTCCCGGCGGGGATGCGCTGGCTCACCCGCAGCCGCCCGCCCTGAGCGGCCAGGTCGGCGTGGCGGCAGGCGTAACCGTCCATGGCGCTGTTGTCCCAGCCCGGGACCTCGATGGTGCTATCCACCGGGGCGGCGAGGACACGCCCCAGTCCCGCCGCCGTCGGCACCTCCTCGACCTCGCCAATGGGACCCAGGGATTTCACCATCAGGTCGAGGGCTTGGCGCCAGGGGAGCAGGTGGCTGCCGCCGGTGCCGGGGTCGCAACAATCTGGCGTGGTCATGGGGCTACCTCAACGTTCCAGCAGGCGGGGAATGAGTTGGGCGAAATTACAGGGCCGGGTACGTATGTCCAGCTGGGCGAGGAGGATCTCCTCCCAAGCGGTGCGACAGGCCCCGGTCGAGCCGGGCAGGCAGAAGACGAAGGTGCCGTTCGCCAGGCCGGCGATGGCCCGCGACTGGACCGTCGAGGTGCCGATGTCCTTGAAGGAGACCTGGCGGAAGAGCTCACCAAAGCCCTCGATGACCTTGTCCAGGAGGGGGAGCAGGGCCTCCGGGGTGCTGTCCCGCCCGGTGATGCCGGTACCGCCGGTGCTGAGGATGACGTTGATTTGGGGATCGGCGATCCAGCGCGACAGGACGGCCCGCAACTGGTAGACATCGTCCCGGACGATCTCCTTGGCCAGGACCTGGTGCCCCGCCGCCTCCGCGGCCTCCTTCAGGTACTTCCCGGAGGAGTCCTGGTCCTCGCCGCGGCTGTCCGAGACGGTCAGCACCGCGACGCGCAAGGGCAGAAAGGCTGTCTCGACAAAATGGTGACTCATGGGTTTCTCCTGATGACGCGGGGATTATACCCAGCGCAAGTCAAACCTGATTTGGGACCTCTAAAGCGCGAACTCCTCGTCGTAAGGCTTGTCCCCCTTGACCACCTGGACTGGCTAAGCCTCGGCTTGCTGATCGGGCCAGAAGCCGTCATCCCTCATCTGGGTGAAGGAAAAGGGACAGACCGCGGGAAAGGTGGCTTCCGCTAGCCCCGTTTCGCGCTCGGCCTCGATCAGGGCCAGGGAATAAGCGCGTGACATGGCCAGGTCGATTTTGGACTTCAGGCTGGGGTTGTCTTCCAGAAGGGCGGCTAACCGCAGCCGTTGTTCCCGAATCGAGAGCCTCCAGGAATTCCCCCGCAGGGCGGGCTGGTAGCGCCATTTGAGCAGATGGAGCATGAGCACAGCCAGCCGGTTGACCAGTTCCCGTTGTTCGCTTCGTCCCATGCTCTCGATCTCCTCGATGATGTTGGGCATATCAGCGGCGGCCAGATTCCCGGCGCGTAACAAGGTCGCCTGTTGATGAGCCCAGGCATGAAAATCCGTCTCGTAAAGGCTGGTCATGGTTTCCAATCGCTCGTCAATGGCAAGATGGCTGGGACATTATCCGCGCAGGGGCACCGCAGATTGAAGCCGTTCCGCCGATCCGCCGAATTGGCTGAGAAGGGGTCAGGATCTCAAGGAAATGGGACTAGCATGAATGGGCTTGCAGGGTCACGGATTTAGGCCGTCAAAAGTTGTTTGATCTCCTGCACTGATAGGACGCGGCCGACGCTCCTGACCTCGCCGTCGATGGCCAGGGCCGGGGTGCTCATGACCCCGGCGTCGATGATGGCGTTCATGTCCGTCACCTTTTCCAGGGCGTAGTCGAGGCCCAGGGACCGGGCGGCCACGTCGGCATTGAGGGCCAGGGTGGCGCACTTGGCGCAGCCGGTGCCGAGGATTTGCAGTTTGAGCATGTCGATCGCTTCCGTTGTAGGGTGGAGGACAGGTGGTTGTCAAAGGTGAGGAGTCACCAACCAGGCCAGCAAGGTGGCCCGGTCGCTGAAGGTCTGGGTGACCGAGTGAATGGGCCGATTGGCGGGGCCGGCTCAGTAGCTCGTAACCGTTCGAACCCCCCCTCTCCCCAACCCTCCCCCACCAGGGGGGAGGGAGCAAGTGAATCAGCGGATTGAGCTACCGAAGCCGGCCCAGGCTGCGGGGGGTGAGCACTTACAGTGCCTCACCCATAAAAGGCCCCGAACACTAGGCCGGTAAGGGTCGCCATGATCACCACCAGTGTGCAATAGACCACCGTCTTGGGCGTGCCGAGGATACTCCGGATCACCAGCATGTTCGGCAGTGACAGGGCCGGTCCGGCCAGGAGCAGGGCCAGCGCCGGCCCTTTGCCCATGCCGGCACCAAGCAGCCCCTGGACGATGGGCACCTCGGTCAGGGTGGCGAAGTACATGAAGGCCCCGACCAGGGCCGCCAGGAAGTTGGCCCCCAGGCCGTTACCACCGACCGCCGCGGCGACCCATGCGGAGGGGATTAGGCCCTCGTGACCCGGCCGGCCGAGCAGAAAGCCCGCTACCAGCACCCCCATGAGCAGCAGGGGCAGGATGAGCTTGGCGAAGCCCCAGGTCTCGGCCAGCCATTCCTCGCCCTCCCCCGGTTGCAAGGCGGCGGCGAAGGTCACCCCGACCACGCCGACGGTGAAGGCCAACTCCGGATGTGTGGGGAAGAGGGCATAGAGCACCGCCCCCAGCACGGCGGCACCGGCCAGGGGCGGCCAGGGCCAGCGCCAACGCCAGGCCAGGAGCAAGGCCAGGCCCAGGGCCGCCAGTGAGGTGAGGGGCCACTTCCAGACGAAGACGGCATGCCAGGCGCCACTGTCCTCGGCGCTGGCCGGGGCCCAGTTGGCCAGGACCAGGATCAGGATCTGCAGGGCAAAGAACAGGACCGTCTCTCCCAGGGGCCGGCCGGCGCCGCCCCCGAGCAGCAGCCCCTGTTGCCGCGCGGCTCGGGCCTGCTCCTCCCGGCGGTAGATCCCATGCATGATGACCCCGATGACCAGGGAGAAGAGCACCGCTCCCAGGGCTCGCGCCACGCCCAGTTCCAGCCCCAGGACCTTGGCGGTGAGGATCATGGCCAGGACATTGATCGCCGGACCGGCATAGAGGAAGGCGATGGCCGGCCCCAGCCCCGCGCCGCGCCGGTAGATGCCGCCGAACAGGGGCAGGACGGTACAGGAGCAGACGGCGAGGACCGAACCGGACACCGAGGCCACCCCGTAGGCCGCGACCTTGTTGGCGGTGGGACCCAGGTACTTCATCACCGCGTCCTTGCTGAGAAAGACGGCGATGGCCCCGGCAATGAAGAAGGCCGGCACCAGGCAGAGCAGCACATGCTCCCGGGCGTACCAGTGGAGGAGGGCGAAGCCTTCCAGCAGGGCCCCGGCGAAGCGCGGGCTGTCCACCGGCAGGAACCAGATCAGCAGGAAGAGCCCCAGGGCGCCGGCGAACCATTTCAGCTCGGCCGGATTGCTCTGGAGGCCGGCGCGCAGTCGGGCCAGAGGACCGGGGGTGGCGGTCTCGGTGGGGTTGTGGGGGTGCTGGGGTGAGGAGACCATGCTGCTGTTACCTGGGTGTGGCGGGTAACCCCGCCTCATACCAGCCCTTGGTGGCATTGACCACCCTCACCACCAGCAGCATCACCGGCACCTCGATCAGGACCCCAACCACGGTGGCCAGGGCGGCGCCGGACTGGAAACCGAAAAGGCTGATGGCGGCGGCCACCGCCAGCTCGAAGAAATTGCTGGCGCCGATCAGGGCCGAGGGACAGGCGACGCTGTGCTTTTCCCCCACCCGACGGTTGAGCCAATAGGCGAGGGAGGAATTGAAAAAGACCTGGATCAGGATCGGCACCGCCAGCATGGCGATGATCAGCGGCTGGCGGAGGATCTGCTCACCCTGGAAGGCGAAGAGCAGGATCAGGGTGGCCAGCAGGGCGAGGATGGAGGCATGGCCCAGGGTGGCGAGGGTGGCGTCGAACCGGGCCTGACCCTGTTTCAGCAAGAAATGGCGCCAGGCTTGGGCGATGCCCACCGGAATGACGATGTAGAGGACCACCGAGGTCAGCAGGGTGTCCCAGGGTACGACGATAGCGGACAGCCCCAACAACAGCCCGACGATGGGCGCGAAGGCGAAGACCATGATGGTGTCGTTGAGCGCCACCTGGGACAGGGTGAAGTAGGGATCGCCATCGGACAGGCGGCTCCAGACGAAGACCATGGCGGTGCAGGGCGCCGCGGCCAGCAGGATCAGCCCCGCCACATAACTGTCGAGCTGCTCCGCCGGCAGCCAGGGGGCGAAGACCAGGCGGATGAACAACCAGGCTAGCAGAGCCATGGAGAAGGGCTTGACCGCCCAGTTGATGACCAGGGTGACGCCGATGCCCTTCCAGTGGGCCCTGACCTGGTGCAGGGCGCCGAAGTCGATCTTCATCAGCATGGGGATGATCATGATCCAGATGAGCACCCCCACCGGCAGATTCACCTGGGCCACCTCCAGCCGCCCGAGGAACTGGAAGGGGGCGGGGAAGGCCTGTCCCAGCCCGATGCCGACGAGGATGCACAGGGCCACCCACAGGGTTAGCCAACGCTCGAACAGGCTCATGGGGGCGCCGGCGGCTTGTTTGCCGGCGATTTCGCATTGGGCGCTCATGCGGTACCTCGGATGTTGGGCCCTAATAGCCGGATAGATCGATAACCGGATAACGACAACCGGATAACCAGTTGCCATTGTGTAGCACGATCAGGGCAGGGGTTGCTGGGGCGGTCGGTGCTTGCTGGGCAGTGGCACCGCGGTGTGACAGAAAATACCGCGCTGTAGTGGAAAAAATAAGCGGCGCGGCCCGTCAACCGGGCCACGCCACGCCACGCCGGGCCACGCCGGTCTCTCAGGTAGCCGGCTTGACCTCCAGTTCCTCCCCCTTCACCGGCGGCAGCAGGAAGGAGATCAGCGCCGCAGCCAGGACGAAGGCGGTGGACACCCACAGGCAGCCCTCCAGCCCCTGGGTCTGGTACACCCAGCCCGACAGCACCGTGCCTGTCAGACGCCCGGCGGCATTGGCCATGTAGTAGAAGCCGACGTTCATGGCTACCTTGTCCTGATCCGAATAGGCCAGGATCAGATAGGAATGGACGGCGGAATTGATGGCGAAGACGGCGCCAAAGGCGAAGAGGCCAATGATAAGCGACAGGGCCGGGTCCAGGCCCGCCATCAGCGCCAGGGCGATGCCAGCCGGAAAGACCGCCAGCAGCAAGGCCCAATTGCGCGCGCTTTTGCCCTGGGGGCCGCGCCCGCCGTGGCCCTTCTTCAGCAGGGCCGGGGCCACGGCCTGGACGAAGCCGTAGGCCACCACCCACAGGGCCAGGAAGCCGCCCACCTCCAGGTGGTTCCAGCCGGTGACCGAGGCCAGGAACACCGGCAGGCCGACCACGAACCAGACATCCCGCGAGCCGAAGAGGAAGAACCGCGCCCCGGAGAGGATGTTGATCTCCCGCGTCTTGGAGAAGATCTGGCTGATCTTGGCCTTGGCCTTGCTGGTGCCCAGCCCCGACGGCAGGGCCCAGGCGACATAGGCGTAGATGATAAACAGCCCCGCCGCCATGCTGATCAGGGCCCAACGGAAGCCGATGGTGAACAGCAGCAGGCCGCCGAGGAAGAAGCCCACCCCCTTGAGGGTGTTCTTCGAGCCGGTGAGGATGGCGACATACTTGAACAGCCGCGTCTCGGCGTCCGCCCCCTTGGGTACCACCGTCTTGACGCTGGACTTGGCGCTCATCTTGTTCAGGTCCTTGGCGATGCCGGAGAGGGCCATGGCGGTCATGACATAACCCACCGTCAGCCAGGCCGGGTCCACCGCCAGCATGGCCAAGGCGAAGACCTGGAGGAAGCCGCCGGCGATCATAGTGCGGTTGAGCCCCAGGTGGGAGGCGATCCAGCCCCCCAGGCCGTTGGTGATGATGCCGAAGACCTCGTAAAAGAGGAACAGGAAGGCGATCTCCAGGGGGCTGAAGCCCTGATTGTGGAAATGAAGGACCACCAGCATGTGGATGGCCCCGTCCGTCAGGGTAAAGCCCCAGTAAGCGCCGGTGACGACCAGATAGGTGCGCAGCGCGGCGTCCATGGTCACATCATCCGCGCCAGCTTGCGGGTGATGTCCATCATGCGGCTGACGTAGCCCCACTCGTTGTCGTACCAGGCGTAGACCTTGACCTGGGTGTTATCGACGACCAGGGTGGAGAGGGCGTCGACGATGGAGGAACGGTTGTCGCCCTTGTAGTCGCAGGACACCAGGGGCCGCTCTTCGTAGCCGAGGATGCCCTTGAGCTCCCCTTCCGCCGCGGCCTTGAAGTAGCCATTGACCTCTTCCGCCGTCACCGGGCGCGCCGCCTCGAAGACGAAGTCGGTCAGGGAGGCGTTGAGCAGGGCCACGCGTACCGCATGGCCGTTGAGCTTGCCGGTCAGCTCCGGGAAGATCTTGGTGATGGCCTTGGCCGAGCCGGTGGTGGTGGGGATCAGGGACTCGCCCAGGGCCCGCGCCCGCCGCAGGTCCTTGTGACCCTTGTCGACGATGGTCTGGGTGTTGGTGATGTCATGGATGGTGGTCATGCTGCCGCGCAGGATGCCGATCTTCTCGTGCATGACCTTGACCACCGGCGCCAGGCAGTTGGTGGTGCAGGAAGCGGCAGTGACGATCTGGTGGACGGCCGGGTCGTACAGATGGTCGTTGACGCCGTAGACCAGGTTCAGGGCCGGCTCGGGGACCGGGGTGGAGACCACCACCTTTTTGACGCCCTGATCGAAATAGGGCTGGAGGTCCGCGGCGGTCTTGAAGCGGCCGGAGCACTCGACGACGATGTCGATGCCCTTGGCGCCCCAATCGACCTCGGCGATGCCGGCGGCCATGCTGAAGCCGACTTCCCGGCCGGCGACGATCAGGGCGTTGGGCCGGGAGCCGATCTGGTCCTTGTGCCAGCGGCCGTGGACCGAGTCGAACTCCAGCAGGTGGGCCTGACAGGCGGCGTCCCCCTTGATTTCGTTGACGTGGACGATGTCATACTCCGGGCTGCCCCAGCCGGCGCGAAAGCCCAGTTTGCCCATGCGGCCGAAGCCGTTAATGCCGACGCGAATAGCCATGCTCGTTCCTCCAGGGGATGGGTTAATATCTTGTGCCAGAAATATACGTGTGGTCGAATATTCAGGCAAGCCTTTTTTGGACCCGGTGGTCGCATCCTGAACCCTGATGCCTGGTTTCAGGCCGTACGGATGAGGAGGGTAGCGGCGGGGGGCCTGGTCAGTAGCCGCCAGGTATCTTCCCCCAAGCGATATCCGACCCTGCTAACCTAAGGCCACCGTGCCGCGTTTGATTCGGAGACTGACCCATGATTGTAACCCCTCCCACCGCCAAGGCCCCCGCTGCCCAGGAGCGGCTTCACTCGACTCAGGACGACCTGGGCCCGGATGGCGGGATGCACGGCGTTCAACCAGGGGACTTGCCGGTAGGGGATTCCCGGGCGCGGGATCCGGTGGCCGCCGATGAGATCCGCCGTCAGGTGCGCGCCGATTACACCCTGGTCGTCCAAGCCGGCGGCAGTTCCGGCTGCTGCGGTCCATCCCCTAATTGCTGCGGCGAGGCCCCGACAGTCAGCATCCAGACCCTGTCCTCCCTGCGCCTGGGCTACAGCCAGGCCGAACTGGACCTGATGCCCGAAGGGGCCAACCTGGGCCTGGGGTGCGGTAATCCGGGCGCCATCGCCGCCCTGCAACCTGGCGAGGTGGTGGCCGACCTCGGCGCCGGCGCCGGCATCGACGCCTTCCTGGCCGCCCGGGCGGTGGGGCCGACCGGGCGCGTCATCGGCGTTGACATGACCCCGGAGATGGTCAGCACGGCGCGGCGCAACGCCGCCGCAAGCGGCTTCGACAACGTGGAATTCCGCCTCGGGGAAATCGAGCATCTGCCGCTGGGCGATGGGACGGTGGACGTGATCCTGTCCAATTGCGTCATCAATCTGTCCCCCAACAAGCCCCAGGTATTCCGCGAGGCCTTCCGTATCCTAAGGCCCGGCGGCCGCCTGGCCCTCTCCGACGTGGTGGCCACCGCCGACCTCCCAACCGAATGGCGCGACGACCCCGTCCTGCATTCCGGGTGCATGGCTGGTGCGGCCAAGATCGAGGACCTGGAGGCCATGCTGGCGGCGGCGGGCTTCAGCCAGATCGCCATCCAGCCCAAGGATGAGTCCAAGGCATTCATCCGTGACTGGGCGCCGGGACGGGGTGTCGAGGAGTATCTGGTGTCGGCCACCATTGAGGCGACAAAACCGGCATTCATGAATCGGGCGGCCATTGATCAGGCAGCCAGTGATGGGGCGGATCGAGGCGCGGGTGAGTAGCCGCTATGTACACCCTATGGACTGTCATTTCAGGCAGACTGAAGTCAACTGTAGACGTTTTTAAACATCAAGTTATCAGCGGAAAACCGTCTGTGAGTCCAGTGGGTCTGCGACTGGCTCTCGGTCACTTGGGCTGATATTAGAAGTCCACCATGGCCTGGCTCTATCTGTTTGCTGCGGGGGTCTTCGAGTGGGGTTGGCCCGTGGGTCTGAAATACGGCTGGACCGCGGAGGGCCTGCGCTGGGGCTGGATTGGTTTCGCCATCCTGTGCATGGTCGGTAGCGGTGCCCTTCTATTGCTCGCCCAGCGCGGCATTCCCATGGGCACGGCTTACGCCATCTGGACAGGCATCGGGGCGGCGGGCACCTTTCTCATCGGCATCTGGCTCTTCGGGGAAGCGGCCAGCCTGGCGCGGTTCTTCTTTGTCGGCCTGATCCTCATCGGCATCCTGGGGCTGCGGATGACATCGCCAGCTTAGGGCTTCCTCATGGCCGCCGTGGTTGGTTCTGACGGATAGCGCGAGTTCTATATGCTCCTCAATCTGACCTCTGGCCAGTCACTGGCCACGGGACTGCTAAACTTGATGCTGCGACAACCACAACCCGGAGCACCCCTTAGGAGCCTTTCATCTTCTGGGGTGTGGATGCCTCACCACATGACAGTTAGCCCAAAGATATCCCGGAGTGTCGCATGAGCCATCCCCGCCTGAGCCCCGAGTCCGGTCCCTTCCGTGCCGACCAGTTGCGCGACGGGGATCGCTACGAGCTCTCCCACGGCCATCCCATCTACTGCGCCCCGGCGCGCCGCGAGCATGCCGCTCCCAACATCGCCGGCGCCACGGTCATCGACACGGACCCCGAGGTCGCCTGGGCCGGGGTCGACGCCGGCTTCAGCCCCGAGCCTGGCACCCTGCGCGCCCCCGATGTCGCCGTCGCCGCCCCGGCGGACGCCAGCCCCACCGCCACCGGCTGGCTCACCACCGCCCCGCCCCTGGCGGTGGAATATGCCGGTCAGGGCCAGGACGAGGCCGACCTGCGCGTCAAGATCGCCGAATTGCTGGAGGCGGGCACCCGCTTCGTCTGGGTGGTGCGGCTCAAGGGGCCCCAGCGGGTGGAGGTCCACCGCCCCGACGGCCCGATGCGTATCTTCACCGCCGGCGAGGTGCTGGAGGCCCCCGGCATCCTGCGCAACCCCGTACCGGTGCGCGCCCTCTTCGATCGGGAAACCGCCCACGAGGTGGTGCTGCGTAACCTCCTGCAACGGCGCGGCTATGACAGTCTCAGCGCCGTGCGTGAGGAGGGTCTGGAACAGGGCCGTCAAGCGGGCGAAGCAGCCGTGCTGCTACGCCAGATCACCCTCAAATTCGGCCCCCCCGACGCCGCTGTCCGACAACGGATCGAGACCGCTGACGTCGACACCCTGCTGCGCTGGTCTGAACGGATTCTCAGCGCTCAGCATCTTGAGGAAGTCCTCGATCATTCCCCCCACGGGTAAGACCACCCAGCGCCCTCCTCCCGGGGCATAAGTCTTTGAATCCCCCAGCTCAGCCCAACGGCCAGGCCAAGTAGGGCCAGAGCCGCGGGCAGGGCGAGCAGCGGGGCGCTAGTCAGGGCATCGGCTAGGTTCGCCATCCAGTTCACGGCTGGCACGCAGCTTATCAAGCTGGCTCTTCATCGCCCGGCAACTGGCGCAACTGTCCATGCCGAACTCCATCTGCGCAACGTCATGGGAGGCTGGTGTTCACCGGGCGTAGGTCTGATCCAGGTAATCCAGATGCACCGGCATCTTCAGGGCGTGCGGGCGTAGGCCCTGGACCTGGCGCACGACCTCCTCCCGGTCCATGCCCGCCTCTAGCAGGAGGATGGCGGCCATGAAGCCGGTGCGTCCAGAACCGCCGCGACAGTGGATGGCGACGGTGCCCTGCTGCTTCAGCAGCGACAGGAGGGTCTGCTTCTGAGCGGCAAAGGCGGTGGCAAAGCGTTCATCCGGGGCGTGATCGTCCTCCACCGGCAGATGAAACCACTGGATGTCCAGAGTGGCGCATTGCTCGGGCAGGGACTCGGCGGCGAACCTGGCCAGCTCGTCCTCTGGCATGAGGGTGATCAGGGCCTGGGCGCCGGCGTCCTTGAGGGTGGCCACCGCCTCGGCCACGGTCGTGTCCTTGGTGCCGGGGCAGGGGGTGAAGATCAGGGTGCCACCGCTGGCCAGGTTCAGTTTGTCATAAGGGTGGAGCATGAGGGGTTCTCTGTGACAGGGGGTGTGAAAGGGTAAGGGCAGAGCGCGTGGGCGCAGGGTGCTTGGGGAAACAAAGGTGCGGTCAGGACAGCATCTCCAGCAGGGTCCGAAGTTCTCGTGCGTGGTTCGCCAGGCGGTTGGCCTCGACGATGACGCTCCCCTGTTTGCAGGCGCGCAGGCGTTGCACGGAGGCGTCGAGCGCCTCGCCGTGCTGGAGAAGCTGGCCCTGTAAGCGGTTGATGCGTTGTAACTTGCTCAGCACGGCTTGGCGCAGCTCCTCCACGGCCGCGTCCCGCGCCGCCGGGCCCGCGGCCTCGTGGAGTTTCCGCAGGGCGGTCGCTTCGCTCATGGCGGCCTTCCACCATTTGACGAAGTTCGTGCGGTGGTCGGCTAGGGTGTTGAGCGATTCCGCCATGGCGTTGATCTCGTCGCGGGCGCCGGGTGCGGTGGGAATGCGCTCGTTCGGGCTCTCGTGGGTCAGGCGGTCAAGGAGGCCGGCCATCTGCCTCACCGGGCGGACGATGCCCCGGGTAAGGAAGAGGGTGAAAAGGATACCCAGGATGATGGCACCCAACACCACCAGCAGATTAATCCGTTCCTGGCGGGCGGTGGCCGCGGTCAGGCTGGTGGACTCGGCCGCTAGGTCCTGGCTGGCCTGGTCCAGATGCAGGCGCGACAGGGGCGCGAAGTCCGTAGCGGCTTGATTGATGGCCTGGGTCAGGGTCGCGACCTGGTCATTCTGCGCCACCAGGGCGAGAAAATGGTGCTCGTAGTTATCCAGCAGACCGTAGAGCTGCGCCTGGTCCTCGGCGTGGATGGCGGAGACGGCAATCTGTCCCCGGATCTTGCCGACCAGTTCCTGGACCTCCTGGACGTAGCCAACGTCACCGCGCATCAGGTAGTCTTTTTCGCGGCGCCGCATCTGCAGAATGGTGGTTTCCAGTCCAGGGACATAGTTGGCGGCGAGGATGGCCTCCAGACGGTGGGCAGCATCGCGGAAGGGGCCCTTGCCATCAGGGACCTCGTTGCCCGCCGCCAGGGTGCGGGCATAGTCCTCGAAAGTGGTGGCATAGATATCCAGTTCGGCAAGCAGGGCCTGGCGCACCTCGGGATAAAACTCGGTGCTGGCGGTCAGGTCCCGGAAGCGGTCGATGAGGTTGCGGACGCGCTCGGCATATTGCGTCTCGCCACGCAACAGCAGGTCCTTCTCTGACCGCCGGATCTGTAGCAGGGTCACATAGAGTTCGCCTGCGTTGAAGTTGCGGGAGCGCTGTTGGAGTTCGTGGACCGCGCGGCGAAAGGTCCCCTGCTGGCCGCTGTCCTCATCCAGTCCCTTGATCCGCCAGACCTCGATGAGTTCAGCGAGATTATCCAGGTACCGGCTGGCCAGCGGGCTCATGGTCTGGGCGGTGGTGACCAGATCCTCATCGGCGGCGAGGCCCCGAATCTGCTGGAGCAACTGCTGGGCTTCACGCCGCGCTTGGGTAGCATCGGCCTCATGGCGCTGGAGGAGGAACCGGGACTCCGCCAGGCGGGCCTGGTTGAAATGATTCTGGATAGCGAGGGCCCGGTCGACCCGGGTTACGAACAGGGATTGGAGTTGTTCGTAACCGGCGACCAGCGCTGCCTGGCCCTGGTGATACTGCCAGATGGCCGCCAGGTAGAGGAGGCCGACCAAGGCGAAGCCGAGACCGAGTTTCTCACCGATACGCAAACGGCTGGCGAAGTTGTCCATCGTTACCCCGGGAATGAGCAGTGGTTGGGCATGAGGGTCAGCCAACGAGTCTGTCAGGTCTACAGCCAACCCGATCAACGCAAAAAAGAGGGTCCTTTGCCGGCGACATCGTGCCGGGCACTTACTCAGTCTCTCCAGCCGGTGCTGGCGCGCCAAGACGCTGGAGCAGATCCGCGACCCGGAGACGAATGTCATCCCGGCTGGCACGGAACACGGCCAGGGTTTCCTCCTCGTTACCACTGGCCTTGGCAGGGTCCGGCAGGGGCCAATGCTCCTTGCGGGTACCGGGAGGCAGGAGGGGACAGGTCTCCTCGGCATCGCCACAGACGGTGATGACCAGATCGGCCCATTGAAGGTGGTCGTTGGACAACTCCTTGGAGGCTTGTCCAGCGATGTCCACGCCAGCCTCGGCCATGACGGCGATGGCCCGCGGGTTCTGGCCCTGGGGCCTGAGACCCGCGGATTGGGCGGCCACGCGGCCCGCGCTCAGGGCCCGTAGCCAGCCCTCGGCCATCTGCGAGCGGCAGGAGTTGCCGGAGCAGACAAATAAGACTTTGGTTGTCATGATGTTGCCTCTAACCAATGGCTGCCGGGGCTGACAGAAAGCACATGGCGTGGGAAAGCGATTAGGTGGTGGGAGCCGATGTTCATGGTCGTGTCCGCTGCTCCAGTGGAGGTATCTATATCCAGTTAGACAAATATACGAATGAGCGCATGCCAGGGCAAGCGCTTATTCGTGGCACCCGATTGGTAGCCGCGCCATGCCCTTTCTACCCCCCCCAAGTAAGCAGATCCCCTGCCGTGATCGTCCACCGCCGCTACCCTGTCGTCGGCCGGAGGGCTGCTAAACTTGACTTTGCGGCATCCATTAACCGGAGGACATGATGGCTAGCAATTTCAAAGAAGCCCTGGAGACCCTGGTCAACCAGCGGATCGCGGCGGGGGAGGATCCTCAGGACTTGTTCGAGGAACTCATGCACGAGGCCAATCTCGTCTTCGGTCATTACAACCTGGAGTATGAAATCGGCCTCTTCACCAAAGGGGAGAAAAAAGACTAGACCCGTTCCAGCCCCCGGAAACCAGGTTGCATCCTGGTCCGGGGGCATGTTGCCGCCTTGTTTTAGAGCGCGAACTCCTCGTCGTACGGCTGGTCCCCCGTGACCACCGGCAGGGTGAAGGCGCGGTCCCAGACCCCCCAGCCGCCATCCACCAGCCGGATGTCCCGGTGGCCCAGGGCCTGCAGTTGCAGCCAGCCCAGGCTCATGCGAAAGCCGTCGTGGCAGTAGAGGTACACCGTCTTGTCCCTTGGCACGGCCTGGTAGAGCGCGGCCAATTCACCCTCGTCCCGCCACTTCTGGGTTAGTGGGTCGGTGCCGTCCAGGGAGACGACGTTGATGGCGCCGGGGATATGGCCGCCCTGCACCGAATGGCGGATGGTCTCGCCGCTATACATGTCGGCGGGGCGAGCGTCCACCAGCACCACGCCGGGGTCGCGGCGGGAGACCACGTCGTCATAGACGTCCGTCCAGCGCACGAAGAGGGCGGGGTCGGCCTCCTGGAGGGTCACGCCGCCGGGGGCGGGCGCCGGGGTCGACTCCGTGGTCAACTCGTTGAGGCCGCTCCACTCCAGGGCGCCACCGTTGAGGATTTTTACTTGGTCGAGGTTGAAGCCGTGGAGCCGCAACAGGTAGTAAAGGCGGGCGGCCAGGGCGGAGCGGGCATCATCATAGAGGACCAGGGTGGAGTCATCGTTCACCCCCCAGCGGCGCAGGGTCGCCTGGAAGGCATTCCGGGACGGGAAGGCCATGATGGCCGGCCCCTGATTGTCCCCCAGGTCCTTGAATCGTTGCACCTGGATGGCGCCGGGGATGTGGCCGACGGTCAGGTAACGGTGGGGGTGATAGCGTACCTCCAGTACTATGAGCTTGGGATTATTGTCCCGTTCGGCGGCGAGCCAGTCGGCGTCGACCAGAAAGTCCGGGGCCGCCTGGGCGGCGGGGGCGAAGGAGAGGATGGATAGGAGGACGGGAATCAGTAAACGACTCCCGAGCAGCTGGACCGTGGAAAGGGAATGAAAGGTTCTTGTCATGTGGATCACTCCTCGTGGAAAAAGGCCGGGGGGGGCCTTCAGGTGGTTGCCGCTAAGGGCTGGCAGTCAGTCATATCAGGCGACTCCAGCCGTCCGCAGATCGGCTGCGGCTCACGCAGCGACTGAGGTGGGCAGGCCACAAGACATTACTCGCTGTCATTGGTAAGCCTCTGCTTTTTATATACCCCGATCCGCCATAGCCCAAGGCCGAGCATCAGGGACAGTAATAATGTCATGCCGTACTCAAGGTCATGCCGTACTCAAGCCACGGGCGCATGCCTCGCGTCAGCATTGGGTGGCTCAGCCTTCCGCCTTGACCTGATGGGATTGCGGCTGGGGCGGCGTCATGGCCTCCATACCCATGACGCGGTCCCGGGCCTCGACAGGGATGGCGACATGGCCCGTGGGCAGGCCGTCGGCCGCCAGGCGTTCACGGATGAAGGCCAGGTCCTCCTCGCCCATGATCCGGCCGGCGAACTCCTGGCGAAGGCGCTCGATCTCGGGGTCCACCTCGCCCGTGGCCCTTTCGTTGTCGCCTTCCAGCCTTTCCGCTGTGTTGGCCGGTTCGGTCAGGCATGCCAAATCGGTCAGCACGGCGGTTTCCAGGAGGCGTGCCAGGGCCAGATAGGGGTTGTGGCTCAGGCCGAAACGGATCTCGGCCGCCGCGATGTCCTCGCGGAATGGGCGGACCCAGCGGGCGACGAAACTCTGCAAAAACTCGGCGGCGGATAAGGGTGGTTTAGCCTGGCCTGCCACAAAGGTGGAGGCGGACACAGGGGGGTTGGTCTGCCCTTCCGCCGCGGCCATCTCGGCGCCGAGCAGCCAGGCGACAAATTCCAGTTGCACGCTCAGGTGATCCGGCAGGTCCGGAAAGCCTTCGTCCTTTTCCAGCCCGCAGCGCTGATAACAGGTTTCCATGGCGCGGACGCTGCCACCACCAACCGCGCCATCCAGATAGACGCCGGTGTTGAGGGCGGGGTGACGGTCGCCCGGGACCAGGAAGAGACGGGAATAGGTGACGAGCAGGGACTCGCCGTCCGGAACGGTGGCGATGGCGGCGCGATAGTCGGCCAAGGCGTCCGCCAGGTTATAGCCGCATTCCGCGGCCAACTCCTGGAGATCCGCGGGCAGTTCCTCGCGCAGCAGGGCCAGGTCCCCGCTGCCAGTAGGTGCCGCAAAGGCTCGGGACAGGCACAGGTAGAACTCCGCCCGGCCAGAAGGATTCGCTATGGGGTTCATCGTATTACCGGCCAATAACTATCTCTTGGGGTCAGTTGGGGAGTCCGTGGCCGTCATCCGGTGCACTCTAGTCCGCGGCACTCCCGAATACAAAAAATGGCGAAGACAAAAAAATGGCCAGGCCGCTGGGGGCGGTCTGGCCAGAGGGGGGCGAGTGCCCCCGACCTTCTTATTCCTCGCCCAGGTGCAGGACCAGTTCGCCGAAGGAGTTGACGATATTGGCCAGGAAGATGGCGACCAGCAACAGCAGCCATTCGGTGGTGGACGGGGCATAGCTCAGGAACTCCGGAGCCCAGGAGCCCTTGAACAGGGGTACCAGTTGCCCGCCGATGATGTACTCATAGCGCGACACCAGCAGGGCCACCATCACCAGGAAGGCGGACAGGATCTGGGCCCAGGCCTGGGTGCGGGTGCCGCCATTGAGGAGCAAGAAGAGAGGCAGGAGAAGCCCAAGCACCACTTCGGCGATGAACAGCGGCGAAGCGGCCAACTGCTGCCAGACCTGCAGGCCCTCGGCATTGCCGTAGAGGCCATTGGTCAGCCGCGCCAGCACAAACAGGACCTGGATGAAGATGACCAGGGCGAAGAGGGCCGGCAGGCGGTCATTGAACAGCCGCCGCAGTCCCTGGGGCATGTCGCTGGCCTTGAAGGTGTAGGCGAGGTAGGAAAAGAAGTAGATAAAGGCCATACCCCCCAACAGGGACTCGAAGATGAAACCCACCGGGATATCGCCGGAGGCCCAGAAGGGCCGGAAGCTCTGGGAGCCGTAAACCACGCCGGCGATGGCCGTCACCGCCAGGGCCAGGACCAGGCTGAGGATGGCATTCCCGCGCACCGCCGCCAGGGACCAGCCGGCCTGCATGGTCCGGGCCAGCAGCGCCAGCAGGGACAGCACATAGAGGACGATGCAGATCACCTTCCAATAGAGGGGCGAGGTGAAGGCGAAGCTGGTGGGGATGGTCGCGAAGGCGCGCAGGGGATGCCCCAGTTCCAGCATCAGCACCGCCACTCCCCCGGCCAGGCCGGCCAGGGCCAGCCACATGGCGCGGCGGATGATGGGGCGGAAGTCCTCGCCGCCGAGGATGATGGCCAGGGTGGCCACCATGGTCAGGCCGGTGGAGGTGAGCAGGAAGTAATCGTAGACAACGATGGGGAAGGTCCAGAACAGCCCCAGGTTGCTGGAGTTATAGGCGGCATGGCCCTCGGCGCTGAGGTTGTTGTAAACGGCCACGCCGGCTAGGGCGAAGCCGATCAGGGCCGCGATCAGGATGCCGATCTGCTTCCCGGCGTTGACTTTGCTAAGAGCGGTCGTCATGGTGATCTCCTCCCCTTAAAGTTTGTTGGTGTCGCTCATGGCGCGCAGGGACGGTACCGCCGCCCCCGCGCCGCCGGACAGGTAGTAGACCTGCGGCTTGTTACCGGTCTCGTCCTTGAGGCGTACCCCGTTCTTGTCCGCGATCAGCTTGTTGACCGTGCTGCCGGGATGGTCCAGGTCGCCAAAGAAGCGGGCCTTGGGGGCGCAGACGCGCACGCAGGCTGGCACGTACTCCTTGAGCTCCGGGATGTCCTCGTCCAGGTCCGCCACCCCCTTGGGCGCCTTGCTGACCTTGTGGTAGCAGAAGGTGCACTTGGAGACCACGCCGTGGGGCTGGATGCCCACGCCGTGGCTGGGGTCGTCCTGGGGCCCCTTGTAGGGCGGGTCCCAGAGGCGGTCCTTGCTCGGGAAGATCTCGCGGATGTCGGGCTGGATGGCGGTTTTCTCGTCCATGTAGAAGCGGACGCCGTAGGGACAGGCGATCTGGCAGTACTTGCAGCCGATGCACTTGTTCCAGTCCACCAGCACGAAGCCGCCCTCCGCCACCTTGTAGGTCGCCTTGGTCGGGCAGACGGAGACGCAGGAGGGGTGCTCGCAGTGCATGCAGGGCCGCGGGAACCACATGAGTTTGACGTTCGGATAGGTACCCTCGTGGTAAAAAAGGACGTCCTGCCAGTTTTCGGTGGGCAGGCGGTTGTTCTCCATCGCGCAGGCGGTGGTGCAGGCCTGGCAGCCGGTGCATTTGTCGAGGTCGATGACCATTCCCCACTTAGCCATGATTCAGTTCTCCAGATAATGCGGTGATGGGCGTCAGGCCGCTTCGATGCTGACCTTGGTGGTGTAGTAGCTGCACTGGCCCGTGACCCGGTCCGAGGTGTTGACCGTGATCTCGCCGCAGTGGCCCGGTAGCCGCCCCTTGGCCCAGCGACCCATGGCCCAGTGGCCATGCTCCATGGGAAAGACCAGGGTGTCCGGACGGCAGCCCTCGTAGTACTTGCAGTAGCCCTCGATAGTGCCGAGGTCGGACTTGAGGCGGACCTTGGCGCCGTTGGCGATGCCGCGTTCCTTGGCGGTCTGGGGATTGATCTCGATATAGACGGTCTTGCGCCCGCCCAGTACGGGCTGCAGATTGGCGATGGCTACCGGCAGGTTGGCGCCACGGCCCTCGGCGTGCATGGCGACCTTGGGGGTGACCATGTAGAGGTCGCCGCCACCGGGATGGACCGGCTCCTCCCAATGGGGGAACATCAACTTGTCGCGGGGGCGCTTGGTCTTCTCGGCGATCCAGTCGGCGTTGGCCTCCAGCCAGCCGGAGCGCAGCTCGAACTTGCCGGAGTCGGTCTTGAAGAGGTCCTTCTTGACCTCCTCCGCGGTCATCTGGATGGCGTAGTCCTTGCCGTCCCATTTGTAGAATTCGCCGTCACGATAGCGGTAGATGTAGGGCTTCTTGTACCAGACGCCCTTCTCCTTCCAGCTCTCGAAGTCATTGACGCCGTTGTCACCGGGGTCCTTCTCGAAACCCTTGGCGAGGTGACGGATGACGTTCTCGCTGCTGTCCAGGGCCTTATAGTAGTCGCCCATGGGGCCCTTGATGCGCTTGCCGATCTCGATCAGGGTGTCGCCGTAATACTTGGTGTCGTAAAGCGGCTTGATGGCCGGCACCCGCAACTGGGTCATGGGCCAGCCCTGGAAGGGATAGGTCGGGGCGTCCTGCAGCCGCTCCAGAAAGGTGTGGTCCGGCAGGATGAGGTCGGCGAACATGGCCGTCTCGCCGGGGAAGGGCGAGGTGTCGATGACGAACAGCTCCTTGAGGGCCTCCTCCCAGACCTGGCCGTTAGGAGCGGTCCAGATGGGGTTGGTCAGATAGAACATGACCGTGTCGAGCTTGTAGGGCTTGCCCCCCAGGGAGTTGGGGCCCAGCTCCTGGAGCATGTTCTTGGCCAGCAGGTAGCCGTCCTTTTCGCCCTTCAGGTCGATGCGCGGCTGGGCCTTCCAGGGGCCATTGAGGGCATAGTCGTCCTTGTAGTCCTTATCCTCGACCGGCATGGGGCCGTAAGAGGGACCCATCTGGTAGCCGAGGCCGCCCTTGGCGTAGAAGGAGCCGACCAGGGCGTTGAGGGCATGGATGGCCATGCCGTTGAGGACGCCGTTGGAATGGGCATGGGCACCGCGCTCGAAGAGGGCGATGCTGGGACGGGTGGTGCCAAACTCGCGGGCGGTGGCGACGATGTCGCGCTCATAGAGGCCGGTGACCTTGGCGGCCCAGGCCGGGGTGCGGTTCTTGAGCTCGATGTTCCACCAGTCCACCAGACCCTTGACCCACTTCTCCTCGAAGAGGGCGGCATCCACGATCTCACCCGTTTTGAAGCGGTTGACCCCATCCGTGAAGTCGCCGACGAAGGCCCGGTCCCAAAGGCCCTCGGTGAGGATGTAATGCGCGATCGCCAGGGCCAGGGCGCCGTCGGTGCCCGGTTTGATCAACAGGGCCCGGTCGGCGCCGGCCAGGGTGGTGTTGATGTGGATGTCCACGGCGGTGATGCGGGTCTTGGGCACCTTGACGCCGCGGATATAGCCCCAGACCTGCATGTTGTTGTTATAGGGACGGAAGGCCTCCAGGAAGCCGGCGCCGAACATCAACAGCATGTTGGCGTTGGCGTAGTCGTAGGAGTTGTAGCTGCCGATGCCGTCCAGGGCCTTCTTGGACAGGATGCTGCCGTCGGAACACATGGAGGAGTGGCCGATGGGGACGTTGGGTGACCCGTAAAGTCCGCCAAAGGTGCCCTGGAGGCCGGCGCAGGAGGCACCCCAGCCGCGGCCATAGCACAGGGCGAAACGATGGGACTCGCCACGATCACGCAGGTCGTTCAGGCGCCCCGCCACCGTGTCCAGGGCCTCCTCCCAGGAGATGGGCACGAACTTCGGGTCCTCGTTGCGGCCCTTTTTGGGGTTGGTACGCTTCATCGGCCCCTTGAAGCGGTCCGGGTCATAGAGGATGTAGGTACCCAAGGGCCCTTTGGGGCAAAGCTTGCCATTGGCGATGGGGTGCTCGCTGGAGCCGTAGATGGCATGGACCCGGCCATTGGTGGTGTAGACGTCGATGCCACAGCGTGCCGGGCATTGATGGCAGATGTTCTTGGTGATCTTGGTGTCGGGCGTGATGGGCCCGGGCTGGGCCTGGGCCTCGCGCAGGGTGCCGAGGGCGCCCGCGCCGAGCCCGGTGGCACCCAGGGCGCCCGCGGCGCCGGTTGCCTGCAGGAAGCGGCGGCGGGTCAGTCCGCTTTTCAGGATTTCCATCGCTTATCTCCTCTGGTGGTGGTTCTGGGGACTCCTCCCGGCCGGGGGCCGGGGAGGCATGACAATCGCGTCGGGGCGCGGACGCCGCCGGGGTGGCCTGGGGCGGGGACCGTGGCGGGGACCTTGGCCAGTTTCCTCATGCGGCCCGCCGCCCCAGAAAGGTGTGAAAGGCGCTACGGGCAAAGTCCTGGTCGGCCCGGCAAGCCGGGCAGAGGACGTCAGCGGCCAGGTGTTCGGCGCCACATCCGTCGCACCGGCGGGTCTGGTGGCGGGTGAGGCGACGTGGTTGCGCCGCCGTCGCATCCTGGTCCGCCGCGCTGGCGAGGCGCAGGGCCTGCTCGGGGCACAGCCGCGTGCACAGGTGGCAGGCGGTACAGGCGGCCGGCTCGAAGCGCAGTCCCCGGCCTTGTCCGTCGGTATAGCCTTGCAGCGCCCCCGTCGGGCAGACGCTGACGCAGACACCATGGCCGGCGCAGGCGGCGCTGGCCTGGAGTTGGGGGTAGAGGCGGTTAGGGAGGGACACGCCCGGCCCGGCCAGGTTGGTCAGGGCCGCCAGCAGGCGCTGGCGCCGGCTGGGCCCGTCAGTGGGGGTGGTGCCATGGGTCCCGGTCCCGGCGAAGGGAGTGGCGTCAGCGGTACCGGACCTGGCGGGGGATCGTGCCGCGCCTGAACGCCCGGTGAAAAAGCCGCGGCGACTGACCCGTTCCTCTAGCAGCGGCGCGCTCGGTGCTTGCATCCGGTCGGGGGATAGCGGCATCGCCAGGCGCCGTGGCCAGGCCCTGGGTGCCAAACCGAGAACGACAAGCAGGTCCTGAACCTCCCGCAACACCGCCTGAGCGGGGAAGCCGCTAGAATCGGCCTCGGTCGGGGCTCCCGACGGGCACCCAGCGCAAAAGCCACGATCCAGAAGCACCGGGCCCTGGTCAGGGGCAAGGCTGGCCGTCAGTTCCGCCAGATCGGCGCTGGACAAACCGCCTAGGCAGGGTACACGCCAGGCCCCGGCTGGTGACTCTGAGTGGGGTACCCGCCAGCAATCGATCGCCAGCGGCCAGTCAACCGCCGTCCGGTGGTTCGTTGGCACCGGGGCGAACCCGGGCACTGCCAGGGCCTCGGTGGGGCAGACCGGCACGCACTGCCCGCAAGCCAGGCACTCGCCGCCAAGTTCCGGGCCCTGGGCCGTTAGTCTCAGGGCCTGGGTCGGGCAGGCCGCGACACAGCGCTGGCAGTCCAGGGCGGCATAACGATGGGTCAGGCAGGCATCCCACCGAATCCGCAGGGGCGCACCCGAGCCCAAGGCCACCGGCAGGGCAGGCATCCCACCGAATCCGCAGGGGCGCACCCGAGCCCAAGGCCACCGGCAGGGTGGGGCGGCTATCGCGGTGCGAGGAGGCGGTATCGACCATGGAAGGCAGGGGTGTCCGTCAGCTTAAGGTGGAGGGCCGGTAACCCCGCTTGAAATGCACTGTTCATTCCAGAGTAAGAAGGTGGGATTTGGCTGGCTGGCATGAAGGGACCCTTCCGCTATAGGCTTTTCTCGTGCTAAGCCAAGATGTTCACCATTTTTTTCAACCGGTTATCAGCGCCCCGCACTGCACTTGCCAGGTGAGTTCGAGCGCGATCTCCAGGCGGGGTTTGCTTGAGGTTCCAGGCGTCTTGGCCCCCGTCACTGGCCTGATTTGCGTGCCCCGGCCTTGGGCGGACCATGCGGACCCTCGCCCGAGGGTGCCGGCGTTACCACTGGGTAACTTGGCGTTACCGCCCCTGTTACCAGAAGGTAACACCCTGACGCCGGAACCTGGTCTCATCTCGCCCATTCTGGACGGACCTTACCTGGCGGGGTCCATCCGGCGGTGCCCCATGGTGGAAGGCAGCCTCCCGCAACAAACGCCGTCTTTCACCATCAGGGGTATGGCGAGCCCCCTCATGACGGTTAGCGCTCTCCCCGGGCGTTGCTGCCCGCATCGCCAGTCCGTGGGCCAGTGCTATAGTTGCGCCCCGCCGGAGCGCCACCCGAACTCGCGCTTTGGGGTTTCCTTTTCCCCTTCAGGAGTGCCGTACCTGTTCCGCCGATGAACCATCTGCCATGACCTCAGCGAGCCGCCGGGATTTTCTCCTCGCCCTGGGGGGCGCGGCCCTCCTGACGCGCCCTGGCGCGGTGCCGCTGGCCTCAGCGGCAGCCCCGTTGCGTTTTGGTCTCACGCCGGTGGTGCTCGACGATCAGGCCGGTTTTCTCACCGCCTGGGCACAATGGCTCTCGGTCCGCCTGGGCCGCCCCCTCACCTTCGTGCAGCGCTCCCGTTACCGGGAGATCCTGGATCTCCTGCTGAGTGGCCGCCTGGATCTGGCCTGGATCTGCGGCTTCCCCTACATCCGCCATCGCCACCAGTTGCCTCTGATCGTGGTGCCCCGCTTTCGGGGCAGGCCCCTCTACCAGTCCCACCTGATCGTGGCCAAGGATGCCCGCGTACAGACCTGGCGCGACCTGGAGGGCCGACTTTTTGCCTGGGCGGACCCGGATTCCAACTCCGGTTATCTCTATCCGCGGCACCTCCTGACCCAGGCGGGCAAGGACCCGGATCACTTCTTCCGCCGCATCTTTTTCACCTGGGGCCACCCGCGCGGCATCGAGGCGGTGGCGGTAGGTCTGGCCGATGGGGCGGCCGTCGACAGCTATGTCCTGGAGACCCTGGCCCAGCGCCAGCCGGCGCTGGTCGACCGGGTGCGCGTCATCGCCCGCTCGCCGGATTTTGGCTTCCCACCCATCGTTGCCAGCCCCGCCCTGCCGGAGAGCGACCGCGAGGCCCTGCGCCGGGTCCTGATTGACCAGGTACAGGACGCCGAGGGTCAGGCCCTGCTGCGCGCCCTGAATCTGGATAATTTCAGCCTGGAGAACCCGGCCCTCTACGACGGCATCGCCGAGATGGCGGCACAGGGCCGCGGCGAGGTGTAGGCGTGAGGCTGACCCTCGCCAGTTACCGCCTGCGCATCCCCCTCAGCCTGAGCCTGGCGGCCTTGGTCACCGCCCTGTCCATGGGACTGGCGATCGGCACCCAGACACTGGCCAACCTGCGCGATGACCAGGACCGCAACGTCCTCAGCCTGGCTTATGCCATGGCTGACGTGCAGATGCAGGCCCTGCGCAACGATGACGTCTGGCTGGCCTACTCCCTGCTGCGGGGACCGGAGGGCGGGGCTGGGGACGCGATCTGGATCCTGACGGACGGCGAGGGTCGCATCTTCGCCAGCAACCAGCCCCACCGTTACCGTCTCGATCAGCCCCTGCATGAGGCCTTGCCCTGGCTCCCCCCACCCGCCCCGGTTAATCATGACGTCATGGCCGGCCAGGTGGTGAGCCTGGATCATCAGCAAGCGCGTCGCCTGTTGCGCCTACCCCTGCACAGCAATGGTGCCCAGGTTGGCGAGTTGATCGCCTTGCTCTCGGACGCCCCCTTCCTGCCGCGCTTCCGGGAGATCATCGGAGGCGGGGTGTTGGCAACCGCCCTGGTGCTGGCCATCCTCCTGCCCCTGGGCTGGTTTCTTGGGCGGCGCATGGTGGCCCCCCTTTCCCGCCTGGCGGACTGCATGGGCCTGGTCGGTCAGGCGGATCCGCGCCAGTTGCGCTGCGTCCTACCCCACAACGACAGCGAGATCGGCCAATTGAGCCGGCAGTTCGGCGACATGCTCGCCGGGTTGGCGGAACAGGAGGCCCTCAAGGGCCAGATGATCCAGGCCGAGCGCCTGGCGGCGGTGGGGCGGGTCGCCGCCGGCGTCGCCCATGAGGTGAACAACCCCCTGGGGGGCATGCGGATGGCCATCGACACCTTCCGCCAGACCCAAGCCGTCACCGGGCCGGTGGCCACCCTGCTGGATCTGCTGGAGCGGGCCCTGGTCCAGATCCAGTCCTCCATCTCGGCCCTGCTGGTGGAGGCGCGCCCTGATTTGCGACCCCTGAGCCCCGCGGACCTGGATGACGCCCGCACCCTGGCCCAGCCCATCCTGTCCAAGTCCGGCATCGACCTCACCTGGGAGAATGGCCTGGCGCAGACCACTGGCCTGCCGGCGACGCCGGTCCGGCAACTCCTGCTCAACCTGCTCCTCAATGCCGCCAAGGCCTCTGGCCAGGGAGGCCAGGTGAGCGTTCACGTGGGGGTTGATGCCGAGCATCTCGTCATCCGGGTCGAGAATTCGGGCGACCCCTTCCCGGCCGATCAACTTGCCCGACTCTTCGAGCCCTATCCAGCCCATGCCGCCCAGGAGCGCGGTCTTGGCCTGTGGGTGTGCTATCAGATCGTCTCCCAACTTGGCGGCGTCATCACCGCCGACATGGCGGCGGGCCTCACCCGCATTCAGGCGGCGCTCCCTCTCCGGGGGGCGCGCCAACCATGATCCGCGTCTGCCTCATCGAGGACGACCCCATCATGGGCGAGGCCCTGCACCAGCGTCTGGATCTGGAGGGCTTTGGCGTCACCTGGTACCGCACCGGGCTGGAGGGCATGCAGGCCCTGCGCGCGGGCGCCGATCTGGCCATCATCGACGTGAACCTGCCTGACCTGACCGGGACCCAGCTCTTCGAGCGCCTGCTGGCGGCCGGCGTCCATCTGCCCCCCTGCCTCTTCATCACCGGCTATGGGACCATCGAGGACGCGGTGCGCATGCTCAAGCTGGGCGCCGCCGACTATCTCACCAAGCCTCTGGATCCCCGGGCCCTGATCGACAAGCTGCATGCCTTGGCGGGCCTGATTAGCCCAGCCAATGCCCCAGCGGAGGACAACCGGCTGGGCATCTCGCCGGTGATGCGGCACATCGCCAGCGAGTTGCCGCGCATGGCCCGGCATCCCCTCACGCCCCTCCTGATCAGCGGCGAGTCCGGCGTCGGCAAGGAGGTGGTGGCCCGCCAGTTGCACCGGCTGCAATGCCCCGGCGAGCCCTTCGTGGCCGTCAACTGCGCCGCCCTGCCCGAGACCCTGATCGAGGCGGAACTCTTCGGCCACGAAAAAGGCGCCTTCACCGGCGCCGAGCGGCGGCGGGCGGGGGTTTTCGAACAGGCCGGCGCCGGCTTCATCTTCCTGGACGAGATCGGCGACATGCCTGCCCCCTTGCAATCACGCCTGCTGCGCGTGGTGCAGAGCCGGGAATTCCACCGCGTCGGCGGTTCCCAGCCCGTGGCGGTGCGGGCCCGGCTGGTCTGCGCCACCCACCGCGATATCGCCGCCCTGACCCGTGCGGGGCAGTTCCGGGAGGATCTCTACTACCGTATCCGGGTGCTGGAGATCCACATCCCGCCCCTGCGGGAGCGCCCGGAGGACATCCTCTGGTTTGCCGACCGCTTCCTAGCCCAACACGCGCGGCAGTATCCCCAGGAACGCCGCCATCTGCGTGAAGAGGATCGCCAGGCCCTCCTGAACTACCCCTGGCTGGGCAATGTGCGCGAATTGCATCACACCCTGGAACGGGCCTGCATCCTCGGGCAGGGCGAACGGCTGGCCCTCCCCGCCAATCTGAGCACGTCCGCCGCTGCTTCTCACTCGGTGAAGGCCGGGGAAGCCCAGGCACCCCTGACTAGCCGGGGCCTCAAGGACCAGGCCGAAGCCAGTGAGCGAGCCCTCATCCTCGCCGCCCTCACCCGCCATGGCTACGTCATGGCCACCACCGCCGCCCATCTCGGCATCAGTCGCAAGACCCTGTGGCAGAAGATGAAGCGTCATGGCCTTACTCGGCCTTGAGGGTTGATGGGCTGCCGGTCGCCAACTGGTGAAAGATCCCTGGGAAGAGGTTCAGTCTAGATTTACCAACAGGTTTCGGGCATTCCGGGGCGAGCTCTCGACCTGGCATTCCATCTCTTCCTCTTCAATGCCGGCCATCAAATCTCAACTGACGGAAGTTGATGTCATAGCAGTCGGCGAAACTCTTCTACCGTCAGACCAGCATCCTTTGCAATTCCGCCAAGCGTATAAGCATCCACTGGGTTAGCACGGGGAATAGTCAAGATGCGTATGCCATCAGACATGATGACGTGTTTGCCCTCGCGAACTACGCTAAAACCCGCTTTCTCCAGAGCACGGATAGCATCCCGGTGATTTATCCCTGGAATCTTTGGCATGGTTACGCAGCTACTTCAACTTCGCGTATTTCAGTTTCCTCTTTGGCAGCCAATGCGGCTGAAACGCTCAAGTATTCCGATATTGCGTCGGCAATGTTTTCTAAGGCTTCCTCCTCTGTATCGCCCTGTGACCAGCAGCCGGGTAAACCTGGACAGGAAACGCTGAAACCTTCGTCTGTTTTCCGAAGAGCAACTTTGTATCTCATAGAACACCACGTTCAATTTGGATTCAACAAACCTAACCGCGCTGACCCTAGCATGATTCGCCGGCAAATTCACCAGGAAGGGCGGCAGGAAGGATGACAGGAAAGTGAAGCGCTGATCCTACAACGGCTCTTTTTGCTCGCCGCGATCGGGGTCATCGGCGACCGCCGCATCCACGTCAGCCGCTTGCCAGTGGTGGAGTTTTTTGAAGGTGCGGGCAAAACGCCTTGTCTGTAGAACCGTCCAGGTCATGGCCGGTCAGGTCGGGTCCGGGTGATGCTGGCTGGCTCATCTGGAAACCGGCGGAGCACGGCAGTCGACCATCTGGCCGCGGAATTGGATTTTGGTTTTACTCGGCACGTGCTGTAGTTCGTTGCCTTCAATGATCAGGGCGGCGCGCGGGTCGCCTTCCAGTTCCTCGAAGTGGTCCAGCGCGCTAAGGGGTTGCCCACTGGCCCCCGTCCTGGCCGCGGTCATGGGGTCCGCGGCCACAGGGGCGAACCCGTTCGTCCGTCCTGTTTTCCCGGATGACAAGATTTACAATGGACGTTAGCGTGAAAGTCACGGGGAAGCCTTTAATGTTCTGGGGTGTGGCAGCCTCACCACATGACAGTTAGCCCAAAGATATCCTGGAGAGCCACATGAGCCATCCCCGCCTGAGCCCCGAGTCTGGTCCCTTCCGTGCCGACCAGTTGCGCGACGGGGACCGCTACGAGCTCTCCCACGGCCATCCCATCTACTGCGCCCCGGCGCGCCGCGAGCATGCCGCTCCCAACATCGCCGGCGCCACGGTCATCGACACGGACCCCGAGGTCGCCTGGGCCGGGGTCGACGCCGGCTTCAGCCCCGAGCCTGGCACCCTGCGCGCCCCCGATGTCGCCGTCGCCGCCCCGGCGGACGCCAGCCCCACCGCCACCGGCTGGCTCACCACCGCCCCGCCCCTGGCGGTGGAATATGCCGGTCAGGGCCAGGACGAGGCCGACCTGCGCCTCAAGATCGCCGAGTTGCTGGAGGCGGGGACCCGCTTTGTCTGGGTGGTGCGGCTCAAGGGCCCTCAGCGCGTCGAGGTCCACCGCCCCGACGGCCTGATGCGCATCTTCACCGCCAGCGAGGTGCTGGAGGCCCCCGGCATTCTGCGTAACCCGGTCCCGGTACGCGCCCTCTTCGACCGGGATACCGCCCACGAGGTGATGCTGCGTAATCTCCTGCAACGCCGCGGCTATGACAGCCTCAGCGCCGTGCGTGAGGAGGGTCTGGAACAGGGTTTGAAACAGGGCCGCCAAGCGGGCGAAGTAGCGGTGCTGCTACGCCAGATCACCCTCAAATTCGGCCCCCCCGACGCCGCTGTCCGACAACGGATCGAGACCACTGACGTCGACACCCTGCTGCGTTGGTCTGAACGAATTCTCACCGCTCAGCATCTTGAGGAAGTCCTCGATCATTCCCCCCAAGGGTAAGATCACCCAGCGCCCTCCTCCCTGGGCATCAGCCGATGGATCACCCAGGTCAGCCCAAGGGCCAGGCCGAGCAGGGCCAGGGCCGCCAGGGGGTTGTTCAAGGCCCCGGGGGCGAACAGCAGCAGGGTGCCCAGGCCCAGCATCATCAGCCCGGAGACGAGTTTCAGCACCCGGCCCTCGCTCTCGGACAGCTTGCGCCCGCCCAGGGTGCGGGCAAAGACCAACACGATCACCAGCAACGGCAGGACGTAGATCAGGTTGTAGAGGCCCAGATAAAGGTAATGGGCAAGGGGTGACAGGCCCGCCAGGGTGAGGATGCGGGTGTAGATCATCGGGAAGCCGGCGGTGCACAGCAGTTCGTAGGAGTTGGCGACGATGGCCAGGGCCACGGTGCCCAGGGTCAGGGCCGGCAGGCTGTCCGCCCGCAGCAGGCCGCGCATCCGCTGGTAAAGGCCCGGCTTGGCGCCGTCGGGGATACTCAGTGACGGGCCGCGCCGAAACCAGAAGTAGTCCTTGATGTTTACCAGGGCCACCAGCACCGCCAGCACCCCGGCCCCCAGGGTGACCAGGCGCAACTCGCCCAGCCACAGGAAGAGGTTGAGCCAGGCGGCCATGAACAGGAAATAGATCAGGCCGGAGAAAAGGACGAAGACCCCGCCGATGAACAGCATCCGCGCCCGGCTGCGGGCGTGGACCAGCAGCGAGAGCAGGAACAGCAGGACGAAGAAGGCGCAGGGGTTGAAGGCGTCCAGGCCGGCGATCACGAGGGTATAGATCGGCAGGGAGACGGCCGCCGGGTCCAGGCGGCCGAGGAAGGGTAACTCCGGCACCTCGTCACCCGTCACTTCATCGCTCGTCCTCCCATCACCTCCCACCCCGTCCCCCGGCAGCGGTGTCGCCCCGGGGGTGGATGTCATCCTCGCCGTCTCCGGGTCCGCGCCGCCACCGTTCGCCGCGTGGCAGGCGCGCAGGGCCCGCTCCAGGGCCGCGCCGCTGTCCCGATCCGAGCCGTAGCCCACCACCATCTGGCCGCAGAAGAGAAAGGCCGGCACTGATCGCGCGGTCTCCCCCAGGCCAGCGGCTAGCTCGACATAGGCCTGAGCATGGCCGCGTTCGGTCACGTCATGGCTGTGGAGCACCAGCCAGGGCAGGCGCTGGGGCAGGGCGGTGACGAAAGGCTGCGCCGCCCGGCAGTGGGGGCAGGTCGGGCTCCAGAAGAAATAGAGATGGACCTGGGGCAGACCCCGCTCGTCGTGGCTCAGCCAGGGGCTATCCAGCGTGGCGGTGCCGTCGGGTGTCCAACTCAGGAGGAAGAGTAGCGCCAGAAGGTGACGGAAGTGGCGGGGAAGCAGGGCGGGTGCCCCCACCTTTGCGGCGACGGTGGTCATATATTTAGTTGCCGACCAGGTTGATGAGGATCTGCTCCAGCCTCAGGGCATCGCCGCGCAGGGGGGCCGAGGGCCGCGTTGGGTCCCTCAATGCGCAGGGCCAGGCCCTCGCCCCGCGCCACCGGCCCGAGAAGGCTGTCGAGCCGGTCCGGGAGCGCGTCCAGGCGGAAGCGGCCGACAGGCCATCACCGTCGGGATAGATGATCTGGCCACGCCGGTTGACGATGAAGATGTCCAGCCCCTGTTGGGCGGCCTGGGCGGGCCGCAGGACCTGAATGACGTCCTCGGCCCAGTCCCAGTGGGCATGGGCGCCCAGGATGGCCCGCACCTGGCCCTGGGCGTCGTGGACCGGGGCGGTGAAGTCGATGAAGCGTATCACTTTGCCGTCTGGGGGGGGTCGGACGCAGTGGCAGCCGCAGGCTGGGGCGGGGTGCCCGTTGCCTTCGGCGAAAGCCGGTGGCTGCGGGCGTCGGCGGCGGCCAGCCAGAGGGTGATCTGGCACCCATGGATATTGGTGGTGAAGGCAGGCATCAGGCGTGAACCGATGGCGTTCTCAAGGTGTCCAGTGTGGCCAGGGTCGGCCTACGGGGGCGATTTTCCGGAGATTGATGGGTCCCACGGATACGGCTACGGCACATGCACCGGACCCACCGGGTTAGCGTGAAAGTCACGGAAATATCTTTCATTATCAGGGGTGTGGCATGCCGCCTCATGCCAGTTAGGGTGAGCGCGGGCGTTTGCCCGGCCGGCGTCGTTTTATCCCACCACGGCATGATATAGCCTTGGGCGGGTTTGGTTAACGCCCACCAGCGGCTGGATCTGCCTTGCTGGCCACTGAGCTCAAGCGTCAGGAGTACCTGGAAGCACAACTGGCAGCCAAGCGCGGGGGGCGTAAACTGTGGTGTCAGACACTACCGAAACGCGAGCTGAACGTCTTGGCAACCGCACTCGATCACGATCAACCCATGCCGAAACCAAGACGGCTTGATCTGCCACTGCTCCCAACCGGCCAAAAAGAACGTTTCTACCTGGAGCGGTTCATGTGCGCCTTCAGTGAAGATTGGAACGGCACGGCCCTCATCGAGGCACCGACGGGACATTCGCTGTCCGTGTCACCGTTACTCTTCACGGACCACAAGACGGGGAAAACCAAGATCGACAAGGAAGGGCGTTCTGCCTATGTGCTTTATCTGGCGGAAACCATCCTTTCTCCAGACGAGAAACTGTTGCACGAAGGTGGTCATGGTGACCGTGCGCTCTACCTGTTAGGGCGATATATCGTAAAAGACATGATTATGAACGCCTTGGTGGCGTTCAAGGAGGACGTGGCGGTTTGGACGGGATGGACGGCTTATCAAACGTTTGACAGGGTTTACATTGCCGGCAAACGCAAGAATCAGAAGGTAATTAATAGAAGGGAAGAAGAGTGACAGCGCGGGAGCCTGTTTACCGCGCCGCCCCGATTGGCTACTGCTCACGCAATAACAGGAGCATCGTTGGCCAACCGTTACAAAAGATAGGCTAGCCGTTCACCGCCCGATTTGCAATCACCCAGCAGCCACCCAAAAACCATCATCCAGAAGCCTTCACCTGTTCCAGAAGCTCCAGGGCGGTCTCGAAGCGCAGGTTGGTGATGGCCTCCCCCAGGGCGCGACGGGTCTCGGCGTCCCAGGCGGTGGGCGGGTCGCGCTCCAGGTCCTCGAACAGGCCCAGGGCACCGAGGTCATGTCGGCGCAGGGCCGCGTGCAGGGCGGCGAGTTGCCCCGCGGTCTGGGGCGTATCCGTGGACTGGGGCAGGGTGTCCGTTGCCTCCGGCTCTACCCGTTGGTCGCGAGCCTGGGCACCGGCGGTGGCCAGCCATGGGGCGCTGGCCGCGGTCAGTTCCGCGACCTGCCGCTCCAGGTCCGCCAGCCCGGCTTCCAGGTCGGTCATGGCGGTCTCCTGCTGGGTCGGCCCTTCCTCCCGGTTAGTATCATCGACCCCCTGCAGGGTTGCACCTCCCGCTCCGTCGGTCTCACCGGCCTCCCGCTGGGCACCGCCGACCGCCGGGCCGGGCGCGCCGCCCTTGAGGGCCGCTTCCAGTTCCCCCGCCGCCGCCATTAGGGTCAGGGCGCCGACGTTGCCGGCATTGCCCTTGAGGCTGTGCAGGCACAGCGCGAGCGTCTCCCGGTCGCCGGCGGCGAGGGCTTGACGGGCCTGGGCAAGGCCGGTGGCGGTATCCTGGGTAAACCGTCCCAGAATTATCAGGTAGAACTCCACGTCATCCATAAAGATCGCGGCGACGCGCTGCCGGTCGATGCCGGGGATGTCGGGAAAGTCCGTGCCCAGGGCCATCTCCCGGGTCGTGGCGCGATCGGCAAGTGGGGTGCTCCCAGTCAGCGCGGGGCGGTCAGACGGGGGCGCCACGATGGCGGGCGGGGGGGCGCTCCCGGCGGGGGTAACCACCTGAGCCGCGAATGCAGCCACTTGGCCCCCGCCGCCGGCATCCGCCGGGTACGTCACGGCGAGACCCTTCGCGCCTCCGGCACTGGTTCCCGCCAGGGCCGCCGCGGCGGCCAGGCGCGCGGCGCCTAGGTAATGGACCAGGCGGGTCGCCAGCAGGTCCAGATCCAGGGGCTTGGCCAGGACCTCGTCGGCCCCGGCGTCGCGGGCGGCCTGCTGCTCTTCGGGCAGGACGCCGGCGGTGAGGGCGAGGATGGGCAGGTCGGTGAGACTCAGGTCCCGACGGATGGCGCGGATGGCGGTCAGGCCATCCATCACCGGCATCCGCACGTCCATGAGGACGGCGTCGAAGGGCTGGGCGGTGCTTTGTAGGTATTGCAACGCCTGTTGACCATCGGCGGCCAGGGTCACCCGGGCCCCCTCCAGTTGCAGCGCCCGTTCCAGCAGGTCACGGTTGAGGGCGCTGTCGTCCACCTCCAGAATGCGCAGCCCGCGCAGGCGGGGCCCGCTGGGCGGAGCGGGGGGCGCGGCGTGGTCCGCCGCCGCCGGGGTCCCGTCCCTGGCGACGGCCCGGGGGAGGCTGACCTCGAACCAGAAGGTGCTGCCCTGGCCGAGGATGCTCTCGACCCCGATGGTCCCGCCCATCAGCTCCACCAGGCGCTTGGCGATCGACAGGCCCAGGCCGGTGCCGCCAAAGCGGCGGCTGATGCCGGCGTCGGCCTGGGTGAAGGGCGTGAACAGGTTCGCCTGGGCCTCCGGGCTGATGCCAATGCCGGTGTCCCGGACCTCGAAGCGCAGCCGGACCTCGGCGGCCGTGCGGGCCAGGGGCGGATGAGGAGGGCCACCTCCCCCTGGGCGGTGAACTTGATGGCGTTGCCGGTGAGGTTGATCAGTATCTGTTCCAGGCGCAGGGCGTCGCCCAACAGGGGACCGATGGCCTCAGCCTCGCTCCCAGCCTCGGCCCGAGCCCTAGGCACAGCCTCGGTTTCAGTATTGGCCACAACCCCAGTCTCGGCTTCGGTTCCGGTCTTGGCCCCTTTTCCGGTCTCGGTTCCGGCCTCCGTCTCGGCCTCGGCTTCAGTTTCGGTCAGGGGCTTGGTCGCAGTCAGTGGCTCGGCCGTGGCCAGGTGCGGGATGCGCAACTCAAGCCCCTTGGCGGCGGCCGAGGGGCCGAGCAGGCTGCCCACCTGGGCCGTGAGGGTCTCCAGGTGGAAGGGCCGGGGGGGCCAGTTGCAACTGGCCGGCCTCGATCTTGGAGAAGTCGAGGATGTCGTTGATGATCCCCAGCAGGGAGCGGCCCGCGCCCTGGATGCGCGCGACCATGTCGCGCTGCTCCGGGCTGAGGGCCTGGCGGCTGAGCAGTTGGGTTAGCCCCAGCACGGCGTTCATCGGCGTGCGGATCTCGTGGCTCATGTGCGCCAGGAATTCGCTCTTGGCGGCGCTGGCGGCCTGGGCCTCGGCGGTGCGTTGCGCGACTTGCCTTTCCAGGTCGGCGTTGAGGTCGCGGTAGCGCCGTTCGCTCTCCAGGAGGGCCAGCTCGGCCTGCTTGCGGGCGGTGATGTCCTGGGTGATGCCGCCCATGCCCACCGGGGCGCCCGCGGCGTCGCGATAGGTGCGCCCCGCGGCGTTGATCCAACGCACGCGCTCATCGGGATGGACGATCCGATACTCGGCGCGATACTCGCTACCGGTGTCAACGGCGGCATTGATCAAGCCTTCGACCCGGGCCCGGTCATCCGGGTGCAGGACGGAATAGAAATGGGCCATGCTCGGCTCCGCCCCGGGTGGCAAGGCCAGGTGCTCCTGACACAGCGCCGACCAGTTCAGGGTCTGGGTGGTCAGGTCCCAGTACCAGACCCCCAGTTCGGCGCCTTCCGTCGCCAGGCGCAAATGCTCCCGGCTGACGAGCAGCCGTTCCTCGGCCTCCTTGCGCTCGGTGATATCCAGGGTCGTGCCGAGGTAGCGCACCAGTTCGCCGTTGGTGTCGTATTCCGGGTACGCCAAGTGGTGGAGCCAGCGCACGGCGCCGTTGGGGTGCAGGATGCGGTGCTCATGGCGGAAAACGGCCTGGCTGCGCAGCGCCGTGGTCCAGGTTTGCAGCAACTCATGCCGGTCGTCGGGGTGGACGAGGCCCAGCATGAGGTCGTCGCTGGGCGGCGGTCCCGACGGCATCAGGCCATAGAGCCGATACTCCTCTTCGGACCAGACGGACTGCCGGGTCGCGATGTCGTACTCGAACGAGCCCAGGTGGGTGAGCTGCTGGGCCTTGGCGAGGGCATCGCGGGTTTTGCGCAGTTCCTCCTCGACCGCCTTCTGCGCGGAGAGGTCGGTTAGGGTGCCAACCATGCGCCGCGGCTTGCCGTCCGCCTCGCGCTCCATGATGGAGCCACGATCCAGGACCCACTTCCAGGAGCCGTCCCGGCAGCGCAACCGTGCGATGCTTTCATAGCGCGGGGTTTCCCCGGCCAGATGGGCCGCCAGCGCGGCCAGGGCCTGGGGCAGATCCTCCGGGTGGACGAGCCGTTTCCAGGTGTCGAGGTCGTTGCCAAGGTCCATGTCGCCATAGCCGAGCATGGCCTTCCATTGCTGGGAGAATTCGACCCGTTCACTGTCGAGGTGCCAATCCCAGACGCCGTCCCCGGCGCCATCCAGGGCCAGCTTCCACCGCCGTTCGTCCTCCAGGCGAGCGCTGGACACCCGCGCCGCGGCCAGGGCCCGCGCCCGGTCGCGACGCCACCAGGCGACACCGGCGCCGCCGGTCAGCAGCAGGATCAGTCCCAGGATCACGGCGGTGACCCAAGCCGTCTCGCGCATGCGGGCCTGAGCCTCCCGCTGGTCGATCTTGGCGATCAGCAGCCAGGTGGTGTCGGCGATGGCGGTGGCATAGGCCAGGACCGGCTCGCCGCGGTAGTCCTGGCCTGGGCCTGGGGCAGGATGCCCTTTTGCCCCTGGCCGGCCAGGGCGGCCGGCAGGTGGGGGGTAGTGAGGGGCAGGCGTTTCTCCAGGGCGGCAGCCGGCTCATGGCGCAGGGGGGTCAGGTAGAGCAGTTCTTCCCCCTCCCGCCGGACGATGAAGGTCTCGGCGGTCTCGGTCGGCACCGGCCAGGCGCTGATGAGCGGATAGAGGGTCTCCTCAACCAGCCAGCTCAGGTAGGCCACGCCCAGCAACCGGCCGTCCGGCTGGGTGACGGGGGTCAGCAGGCCATATTCGATCCGGCCGTCGGGGTTGTGATGCAGATCGACCGGTAACAACCGGGGATGGGCCAAGTAGGCTCCGGCCCGACTCATCAGGTCAGGCTAGCCCAGCGGACGAGGGTCATCATTGAAAAATATCAGGCCGGCTCTGGTCTTGCCTACGTCTTGCCTTGACCTGGGGCAGCCGCTCACGGGGGAAACATCCTGGCGCCATGCACGACGTTCAGCACCACGATCGCGTCGGGCGTCAGCTTCAGGAAGACAACGTATGGCAGGCCCTTAACGACCAGCTCGCGCGCTTGGGGAATCCGGTCGCTCTGCCTGATACGTTCCGGGAACGGGAGAAGTCCCTCGACCTGCGCGATGATGCGTCGCTCGACGGCTGCGGCGGTACGCGGGCTTACCTTCGCGGCGTAATAGGCGAGGATTTCGGCAAGGTCATCCACGGCCTCTTCCGTCCAGAGAATCCTCATTCCTGGTCGGCCTGACGCCCCAGCTTCGCGGCGACGCGCGACTTGAGTGAGTTAACCGCTTCGCTATGCGGGAACAGTGGCGTCGTGGCGGTGTCGAGGCGCGCCAAAGTCGTGCCCACCTTCTCGGCCAGCCAGGCTTCGTAGCCCGAAACTTTCTCCATGAACATCTCAGGGATGAGCGTGTCGACCGCGTCCTCGATCGAGAGCATGATCCCGACCGGGCGATCGTTCTTGGTGATAACGACGGGCTCACGTCTGGCGGCATCGAGGAATTCACCGAAACGGTTCTTGGCGTCGCGCGCGGTCATGGTCTTCAAGCTATGCACTCCGGATAAGGGACCACTGGCTAGGGAGTGGCTACCGTGGATATTGTAGCTATTGTGGGCGGAGGGGTAAGCCCCCCGCCGGCCTTCCTCGCGCCGCCTAACCCGTGGCGATGACCCCACCGCCACTGCTAGCCGCTCAGGGGTGGGGCGTGAGGGTCAGGGGGAGGGCGGGTGCATTGTGGCCTTCGGCCTAAGGGCAACCCAGTCGGTCCTGTTTTCCCGGGTGGCAAGATTTACAATAAGCGCTTCTGGGGAAAATCCTTGATTGTGAGCACCGCCGGCTCGCTTGCCCCTTACCCGGGCCTGTCACTTTCAACCCGCCGGTCCTGTTGCGCCATTCGGGGACCTAAATGAAAAAAACCGTGATGACTAATAATGCCGGCGTGGCCGCAAAGGTCTCTCCGTTCGCTGGTTACGGGGTGTGCCGCGGCGCCGTGGTCAGTCACCTCAACATCAACCCCTGGCGACAAGGCGGGGCATCATGAGTCATTCCCCCGTCAATCTGGGGGCCTTGCGCGCGCGGGCCGAGGAGGCCATCGCCCGGGGTCTCGCCAGCCGGCTCGATACCCCGGCGGTCGCGGGCCAGGGCGATTTCACCCAACTGGTCGAAGAGCTGCGCGTCTATCAGGCCGAGCTGGAGCTTCAGAACGAGGAACTGGTCCAGGCCCAGAGCAAGATCGCCGGGGCCCTCGAACGCTATCGGCTATTGTTCGACCACCTGCCGCTGCCGGCACTGGTCGTCGACGGGCTCGGCTTCATCGTCGAGGCCAACCGCCAGACCGAGGAACTGCTCGGCCTCAGCCGGCCCCGTTCGCTACGGGGGTATTCGGTTTTCCAGCTTTTCGATTTCGACAGCCGGGCCCGGCTGCGCCCGTTCGTGCATCGGCGCGTGCCCCCGCCGCCGGGGGGGTTGAGCTTTCTGAGTTTGAAACGGGGGGCCGACCAGACCCTACCCTGCGACGTCCATGTCATGTCGCTCCACGCGGCGACGAACCAGGAGGAAAGCAGCCTCCTGGTGCTGGTCGATCGCAGCGCCGACCTAGCCCTGCGGGAGAGCGAGCAGGCCTGGCGCAGCCTCGCCGATAGCAGCACCGCCCTCATCCGCATCGTCGACCGGGAGCACCGCTGTGTCTATGTCAATCAGGCCTGGCGGGAGCTGACGGGCTGGGCGCCGGGGGAAGACGGCGGGTGCGATTGGCGGACCTGTCTCCACCCCGACGACCGGGGGCGTTGCCAGGATGAATCGGCCCGGTTGAGTGTCCAACCGGTGCCGTATAGCCTGGATTATCGGCTGCGGAGCCGTGATGGCGACTATCGTTGGTTCCGGGATTCGGCCACGCCCCGCCAGGACAGCGCCGGCCGTTTCATCGGCTATATCCATCGATGTCTGGATATCACCGACCGGGTCGAGATCGAGACCAACCTGCGGGCCGCGCGGCAAGCCGCCGAAGCCGCCAATCGCGCCAAGGACGCCTTTCTCACCAATCTGGGTCATGAGATCCGCACGCCCCTGAACGCGGTACTCGGGCTGTGCCAATTAATGCTGGGCGACGAACTGACCGACCGGCAGCGCCACTATCTGACCCAGATCCAGACCTCGGCCACCGAGCTGTTCGCCCTGTTGACCGATCTGCTGGCGTATTCCAAGCTGATGGAGACCGGTGAGGTGCGGCGCGCGCCCCAGCCCTTCCGCCTTCGGGACCTGGTGGCGAACGCCGTGGCGCGGTTCGCGCATCAAGCGCGGGACCAGCGGCTCCACCTGGAGGTGGCCCTGGACCCGACCCTGCCACCGATCCTCCTGGGTGACCCGGAGGGGCTCCAGAAAATTCTCGACTGCTTGGTGGGCAATGCCGTCAAGTTCACCGCCCAGGGGGACATCCGGGTCGCGGTTGACCTGGACCCGCTGGATGCCGCGACGGACCCCACGACCGACTTGGCCCCGGACTCCACCACTGACTCCGCCCTGGGTGTCCCCCCCGATTCCTACCCGAGCATCGCGCCCGCGTCGGAGGCCGCCGCGAGCGGTGAGTTGGGCCCGTTGCCCGGCACGCCCACCGTTGCGGGCGCGGACCAGACCTTCTGGGTGCGTTTCACGGTCAGTGACACCGGCATCGGCCTGTCACCCGAGCAACAGGGCGAGATCTTCACGCCCTTTCACCAGGCGGACATGTCTCTGACCCGGCCCCACGGCGGCACCGGCCTGGGTCTCGGTCTGAGTAAACGGCTGGTTGAGCTGATGGGCGGCCGGATCAGGGTCGCCAGTTCACCCGGCACGGGCAGCACCTTCTGGTTCAGCGTGCCCCTGGGCCGGCCCGCGGACCTGCCCGAAACCCTGCCCGAGGCGTCGGCGGCAAGCGGGCACGGGACGAGTCCGACGGTGACCGGGGAGGGGACGAACAAGGCCCGGGATGTCGATCTCATCGGGCTCCTGCCTAAACTGGCCGAGCTTGACCATTCGTTGGCCATGGGTCACGCCAGGGCCCGCCAGTTCAATACCGAGATCGTGGCGCTGCTCGCCGACACCGACCTGTACGCGCCCTATCAGGACATCGCGACGGCCATCGGGCGGCTGGATTACGCGACCGCATCCGCGCGATTGCATCGTTTCATTCAGGTACAGGGCTGGCCCTGGCCATGAGTCTCCTTGCAGTGGATCAGAGGATGGTCGGTACCCTGGTGCTCGCCACCTTGCTGGCTTGACACGGCAACCCCGGGTGTGGCTCCAAGTGCCATCGCCGGGCGGAACAGCCATTAAGACATGATTTATATAATATTTTAGCTGTATTAACGGAGAGCGCTATGAATCGGGAAAAGCCAGCGAACATCCTGATTGTCGATGACATGCCGACCAACATCGAGATCCTGCTGGGGATCCTGGAGAAGGACCATGAGATCAGGTTCGTGACCTCCGGACAGAAGGCCCTCGATACGCTCGCCAAGGGCCAGGTCCCCGACTTGATCCTGCTCGATGTCATGATGCCCGACCTGGACGGTTATCAGGTCTGTGAACGGCTCAAGGCGGACCCGGCCACCCGCGACATTCCGGTGATCTTCGTCTCCGCCTGCGCCGACGCCGAGAGCGAGACCCGCGCCCTGGCGGCCGGCGGGGTCGATTTCATCCACAAGCCCATCAGTGCATCGGTGGTGCGGGCCCGGGTGCGGCTGCATCTGGAGCTGCGGCACCGGACCCAGGAGCTGGAACTGCGCCTGGCCGAGATCGCCCAGGCCCATGCCCGGCTGTCCTACCTGGCCAATCACGATGCGCTGACCGACCTGCCCAACCGGACCCTGTTCTTCGACCGGCTCGACCAGGCTCTGGCGTTGGCGCGCCGCCACGGCACCCGCCTGGCGCTGCTGTTCATCGATCTGGACAAGTTCAAGCCGATCAATGACACCTGGGGACATGCCGTGGGCGACCAAGTCCTGCGGGCGGTGGCCCAGCGCCTGAGCGGGCGCCTGCGCGACTCGGACACGGTGGGCCGCATCGGCGGGGATGAATTCGTCGCCTTCCTCAACGAGATCACCGACGCGGGCTATGCCGCTCGGGTCGCCGATGAGCTACGCCACGGCCTGGCCCAGCCCTACGAACTCGGTGGCCTGACCCTGGAGATCTCGGCCAGCATCGGCGTCGCCCTCTTTCCCGACCACGGTCAGGATGCCATCGCGCTGGCCCGCCATGCCGATGACAGCATGTATCAGGCCAAGCAGGCCGGCGGGGATGGGCTGCGACTCTTTTCCGGCACGGCCTGAAGCAGCCACAACCTGGCCTAGTCCAATGTCGCGGCCTTCGGCTAAAGGGCAACCCAGTCGCTCCTGTTTTCCCGGATGACAAGATTTACAATGGGCGTTAGTGGGGAAAATCCTTGAGGGAGAGGACCGCCGGGAAGAAGCGCACCGCCGGGTCGCTTGCCCCTTCCCTGGGCCTGTCACTTCCGCCCGCTGGACCTTTGCGCCGTTCGGGGACCTGATGAAAAAAACCATGATGACTAAAAACGTCGGCGCGGCCAAAGAGGTCTCGCCGTTCGATGGTTACGTGGTGTGCATCGGCGCCTCCGCCGGGGGGCTGGATGCCCTGGAAAAGTTCTTCAAGGCCTGCCCGACCGATCTCGGGGCGGCCTTCGTCGTGGTGCAGCATCTCTCGCCGGATCACAAGAGCATGATGAGCACCTTGCTGGCGCGCCACACCGCCATGCCGGTGACCATGGTCGAGGATGACCTGCCGATCGACGCCAATCAGGTCTATCTGATCCCCCCCGGGGCCATCATGCACGCGACCAAGGGGCATCTGCACCTGACGCCGAAGAACCCCCGCGGCCTGACCCTGCCCATCGACATCTTTTTCGCCTCCCTGGCGGATGTTTACCAGCGCCACGCGGTGGGGATCATCCTCTCCGGGACCGGCACCGACGGCACCCGGGGGGCGGTGGCCATCAATGCCGCCGGTGGCTTCCTCATGGCCCAGGAGCCCGAGTCGGCCAAGTTCGACGGCATGCCCCGCAGCGCGATCGCCACCGGCCTGGTGGATGCCATCCTGCCGGCGGAGGATATCCCGGCGCGGTTGCTGGCCCACATCAAGCAACTGCCCTATGAGGAGAGCGAGGTCGCAGCGCCGCGACTCGTCCCCCACGCCACCCTTTCCACCGAGGAGGTGATGGCCGCCTTGCTGCGGCTACTGCATCAGGTCGGCGG
>JADHED010000082.1_pt1 | contig 133668 bp, 123 predicted proteins | sample 8952041 | NCBI WGS metagenome assembly JADHED01 (sample SAMN16124423, study PRJNA663239) | bioreactor sludge metagenome | isolation source: sludge (control) | place: India:Bengaluru | collected 2018-09-08 | reverse complement strand
CGCCGCCTCGCGCCGTTCGCGCGCGGCGGCCTCGTCACGCGCGGCGACGAAGCACGTCCCGGCAACGCCGCCCCAGACCGCGGCCCGCAGCGGCCAGCCGCCCGGCAGCGCCTGCAGGGCCGGCAGGACGGCGGCGGTGCGCCACCAGGTGGCCGTCAGGCCGGACGTCTCGGCGGCGGGAACTCGCCGCCCGGCGAGTTCACCGGCGCCGCCGCTGAACAGGGCCACGGCCGCCCAGAGCACGGGCCAGCCGGCGTGGCGGGACAGGCGGCGGCTCTGGAGTCGGCAGCGCCGGACGACGGACGCGATCAGTCGCCGGTCGCCGCGGCCGCGAGGAAGGGAGGGTCGTCGCCGTCGTTCCAGAAGTGGCATCGGTTGCGACCCCGGTCCTTGGACAGGTAGAGCATGGCGTCGGCCTTGCGGTACAGCTCGATCGCGTCGCCGCCGCCCTCGGGGTAGGTGACCACCCCGTACGACATCGTCACGGCGAGCCGGCCGCCGCCGCGCCCCGCCGGCAGGCCCACGGTGAACGGCCGCGACACGAGGCGGCCCAGGACCTCGACGGCCTCGTCCACGGTGGTGTGCGGGAGGATCAGCGCGAACTCCTCGCCGCCGATCCGGCAGATGTGGTCGATGCGCCGCAGGGCCGCTTGCAGGCCGCGGGCCACTTCCTGGAGCATGAGGTCGCCGTAGTGATGGCCGTGGGTGTCGTTGACCCGCTTGAACCAGTCGAGATCGCCCAGGACCAGCGTCAACGGGAAGCCGCCGCGCCGCGCGCGTTCGAGCTCGATGGGGAACTGGATGTCGAAGTAGGCCCGATTGTGGACGCCCGTGAGGCTGTCGGTGTGGATCCGGCGGTTGACGGTCCACTGCTGGCGCCAACGCCGGGTGACGAATCCCGTGAGCTGCTGCGCGAGCGGCAGGAGGTAGGGCGCCAGCTCGGGGTTGCGCGTCGCGGCGAAGAGGAGCCCCTTCTCCCGCGGTTGCGCGTAGGCCTCCGGTCCGAGTTCCGCCGGTTCGATGAGCGGCACGGCGACGGTGGCCGCCTCCGCCGCGAAGCCGCCGAGTGCCGCCGCGACGGGAGCGGGCAACTGCGCGGAGTCCGACAGGACGGCGAGCGTGCCCGGCCGCCGGTGCGCCAGCCAGAACGGCATCTGGCCGGGAGCCGTCGGGGCGACCACCCGCGGATCGCGGGGCCGCGACGAGTCGAGGTGGTCGAGTTGCAGCACCAGGCGCACGGCCGGCAGGTGACGCTCGAGCAACGCGAGGATGCCGCCAAGCACCACCTGGGGCACGTTCGACAGCGGGTCGCCCAGTTCGAGGTCCTGGGCCTCCTCCATGGCCCCGAGCAAGGCGGCCACCGCGGCCAGATCCCACGCGGGCGCCGCCGGCTCCGCGGCCTCGGCGACCGGCGTGACCGGCTCCGCGGCGGGAACCTCGGCGGTGGACGCAGGGTTGGGCGTCGTGGTGGGCGCGTCGTCGCCGGTCTCGGGGTGTTCGGCGGGCGGCAAGGTTCCCAGATCCACCAGGCGACTGGTGCCGCGAACCATGTACAGGGAGCGGCGGGGACCGCCGCTGTGGCCGGCCGACACCGGCACCAGTTCCCCGCGGCGCAAAAGTTCGCCGACGACCTGGCGCGCGATCGCCTGCATCCGGTCCGGGTGGCCTTCGAGCGCGGTCCGACGGGCGCGGGCGCGCACGACCGGCCCGACCCTGTCCAGAGGCAAGGCGCGCAGCAGCAAATGCTTGAGATGCAAAGTGTCGTCAGCCACGCCGCACATTCCGCATGAAGGGACCTTGCTTGACGCAGTTGTATTAATTATGACATATCATCATCTCCGAAACAAGGCAGGGCTTGCGCATATGATGTCTTTCCGGCACATTTTGTCGATGCTGGCCATGCTTGTCGGCTCCCACCCGGTTCGACGAAAGGATCGTTCAAGGATGACGACCCGCGCCGTTCGGTACCCTCAAGGACGAGACCATCGCGACCTTACGCCCCTTCTGACTCTCTCGGCAATCCTCCTCGCCAGCGTCCTGCTCGCCTCCTGCGGCGGCAAGGGCAGCACCGACGACGCCGTGAACCGCGCGATCGACGCGCAGGCTGGGTTCGCCTCCGGCGACACCGTGGCTTCCGCCGACGTCCTGCCCGACGTCCTGCCGTGGCCCGACGCCCCCGCCGGCGAACCTTCCCTGGACGACCTCGAGGACCTCTACCAGCGCACCATGGCCTTCCTCGCCGAGGGCGAGGTCGATCATGCCCGCGACCATTTCTTCAGTCTGCAGCACTATGCCCTGGCGCCCGCGCCGACGGATGCCGACGCCGCCTACCTCGAGCATCGCCGCAGTTTCGAGCGGCGCGTGGAGTTGCTCGGCGCCCTGATGGCCGAGCAGCGCGCCTTCAGCCTGGGTCCCGGCGCCGCCGATTCCCTGCTGGCCACGGAGTATGCCGCGCTCGAGGGACTGGCGTTCCCCGACTCCCTCGTGCCCGTCACCGGCACCATCCTGCCGCCGTTGCGCGCCGACCTGCTGAAGGTCAACAACGCGAAGGTCCAGCAGTGGCAGGACTACTTCTGCAATCGCGGCCGGAAGAACTTCCAGCTCTGGCTCGAGCGCAAGGCGTCGTGCGACTCGCTCATCACCGCCGTGCTCACGAAGAACGGCCTGCCCACGGAGCTCATCTACCTCGCGCTGATCGAGAGCGGCCTCAGCAACCGCGCGAAGTCGTCGGCGGGCGCGGTGGGCTTCTGGCAGTTCATGCCCGGCACCGGCGCGATGTACGGGCTGCGCCGCGACTACTGGGTGGACGAGCGCCGCGATCTCGAGCGCGCGACGCAGGCCGCCTGCGATTACCTGGGCCGGTTGTACGCGGAGTTCAACGACTGGGCCCTGGTGCTCGCGGCCTACAACAGCGGCGAGGGCCGCGTGCGGCGGCAGATGCGCACCACCATGCACGACGACTACTGGAATCACACGCTGCCGCGCGAGACCAGCGACTACGTGCCCAAGTTCATCGCGGCCGTGAAGATCGGCGAGAACCCCGAGGCCTTCGGCTTCGTCTCCCCGCCGCGTCGCCCCCTTGGCTGGGAACGCATCCCGGTGAGCCACGCGACGGACCTCGACCTGGTGGCGACCTGCGCCGGCGTCGACGCCGCCACGGTCGAGGCGCTCAACCCCCACCTGCTGCGCGGTTCGACCCCGCCGGACGCCAAGGACTATCCGGTCTACGTGCCGGCGGGCACCGCCGCCCTCGCCCTGCGCGAACTCTCGAAGGTCCCGGCGGAGCAGCGTTTGACCTGGCGCCGCCACCGCGTGAAACGCGGCGAGACCCTCGGCGCGATCGCCCGCACCTACGGCACGTCGGTCGCCGCGATCCAGCGGGCGAACGAGATGAACCGCAAGACCGTGATCCACCCGGGCGACCAGCTGCTCATCCCCATGCCGGGCGACCTCAAGGAGCTGGCGGCGGCACGCCAGTCGGGGACCAAGAAGACGGGCACCTTCGCCCCCGCCGAGGGCCAGGAACGCGTCAGCTACAAGGTCAAGAAGGGCGACACCCTCGGCGGCGTGGCCAGGAAACTCGGCGTCAGCGTGCAGCACTTGCGCAAGGTCAACAAGCTCAAGGGCGACATGATCAAGCCGGGGCAGCGCCTCTACGCGTACAAGAAGCCCGCGACGTAGTCGTCCCCTTCAGGTTCCGAGCATGACAACGGCCGCTCCCGAGAGGAGCGGCCGTTTCGCCTGGGGCGGAGCCGGGGCGGGCTAGAACTGGACCGACAGGCTGACCCGGTGGGTGACCTCGTCGATGTTCATCATGTCGCCGGCGTACGCATAGTCGACGGTCAGCGGACGGATCCGGAAGCCCGCGCCGGCGGAGAGGTTGCCGGAGTCGAAGCCGCTGTTGAAACCGCCGCGCAGGAACACCTTCTGGCTGAACGAAACCTCGGCGCCGAAGTGGCCGTTGCCGCTGAAGTCCCCCGCGTCCCACTGGTCGGCCTCCCCGCGATCCTCGACGCGCAGCTCCACGCTGCCCGCGAGCAGGAGGTTCATGTCGAGCTGCGAGATCGGGATGTTGTAGGCGAGGCCCGGCACGATCGCCGGGTAGATGACCTCGTTGTGGCCGGTGTCCCAGCCCAGGTACGTGGTGGTGATGTCCTGGAGCTTGAGTCCGAAGTCCAGACGCTTCCAGATGCCCGGGCGCAGCATCCCGATGTCCGCGCCGATGCCCAGGCTGGAATAGTCGCCGACACTCTGGCGGATGACCTTGACGGTGCCGCCGAGCAGCCAGCTGCCCTTGCGCTCTCCGTACGAGAACATGAGGGCGAATTCCTGGTCGCTCTTGAAGCGGATCTGGTCCTGGTACTGGAAGATGTCGAGCAATTCGGTGTCGTCGACATCTCCGTCGGCATTGTCGTCGAGCAGCGGCAGCAGGTGCTCGGTGAACGGGATGTCGTCGATGCCCAGGCGGATCACCGTGACGCCGACGCCGCCGTCCTCGCCGCCGAGGAGGGACCACTCGACGGGGGAGACGAACGACGCGAAGTCGCGGTCGACGAGGTCGCCGAAGCGCTCGTCGTGCATCAGGAAGAGCTCGCGGTTCTCCAGGCGCGACAACCCCGCGGGATTCCAGAAGGTCGCCGTCGGGTCGTCCGCGACGGCCGCGAACGCGCCGCCCATGCCGAGGGCTCGCGCGCCGCCGCCGTCCTCCATGAAGGCGCCCGCGAACTTGGCCGCCCGGGCGGCCGGAGCCGTCGCCAGCAGACCGATCAACACGAAGACGAGGAACGTCGCGGACACGGTCAGGTGCCCACGCCAGACCCGGTTCTCCATCATGCCAGCCTCTCTAACCAGGGGATGATCACAGGGTGACACTGCGGTGGACCTGCCCTGATTATAACCCACCGCCACGATTCCGCCAAGAGCTGTCGATCCGCCGGAGGTGCCCGGACGGGGTTCTTCACAGGCCATATTGCTTGATCTTGCGGTAGAGCGTCCGTTCGCTGATCCCGAGCCGCTGAGCCGCCCGACGTCGGTTGCCGCCCGCGGCGCGCAGGGCGCCGGCGATGAGGACGCGCTCGGCTGTCTGCAGGTCGCCGGGCGGGACGCCCTCGGCGGCGGCCGCGGCGCCGCCCGGCAGGGTTTCCAGGACCTGGGCATCGAGGGGGATCTGGCCGGGGGCGAGCCCGGTGCCCGGTCCGGCCCCGACCGCGACCGCGAGGCGGTCGAGCCGGGCCTTGATGTCCTTCACGTCCTGGTGCAGTTCGAGGAGGGTGCTGGCCAGCAACGCCGGTTCGAGGCCCGCGCCGGCGGATCGCGGCTCGATCAGCGCCGGCAGGTACGGCGAGGAATGCGGGCCTTCGCCATGGCGGACCTCCGCCGGCAGATCCTCGACCTCGATGAGACCCCGCTGCTTCATGACCGCCGCCGACCGCACCACGTTGCGCAGTTCGCGGATGTTCCCCGGCCAGCTGTGCTGTCGCAGGACCTGTTTCACCTGCCGGCTGAAGCCCCGGACCGCGAGGCCGTGCGCCTGGTTTTCGAGGCGCAGGAAGTGGTCGGCGAGGATGGGGATGTCGTCCTTGCGCTCGCGCAGCGCCGGCGTCGGGATGACGATGACCCGCAACCGGTAGTAGAGGTCGGACCGGAACCGCCCCGCCTCGACGTCGCGGGCGAGGTCGCGGTTGGTGGCCGCCACCAGGCGGAGGTCGCTGCGCAGGATGGCCTTGCCGCCCACGGGAGTGAACTCCCCGGTCTCCAGCGCGCGCAGGAAACGGGTCTGCATGCCGAGCGGCATCTCGCCGACCTCGTCGAGGAAGAGCGTGCCGCCGTCGGCGCGGCGGAAGACGCCGGCATGCTCCGCCACGGCGCCCGTGAAGGCGCCGCGCGCGTGCCCGAAGAGCTCGCTCTCCAGGACTCCTTCGGCCATCGCGCCGCAGTTGAGGCTGATGAACGGCGCCGCGCGACGCGGTGAGTGGTCGTGGATCGCGCGCGCGACGAGTTCCTTGCCGGTGCCGCTCTCCCCCTGGACGAGGACGGTGATGTCCAGCGGCGCCGCCTGGGCGATCAGCGCCAGCATCTGCGCCACGGCCGGCGACCGGCCGACGATCCCGCTGTCCCGCCGCACGCGCCGCATCTGCAGCAGGCGCAGGACCACGGCCTGGAGTTCGGCGCCCGGCACGTCCGGCGGCAGGACCTGGATCGAGACCTCGCGGTCCTGCGCGAACAGGTCGGCGAAGTCGTCGCGGACTCCGAGCAGCACGACGTCGGTGTCGCCCGGCAGCGCCAGCACCTTGCCGGCGGTCAGGCGCACACCGCCGAAACCGCGCGTGTCGAAGAGGAAGACCGCCGCGCCGCTGCCGGCGAGACGGGAGAGCGCCGCCGCCTCCTCGTCGAAGACGTAGACTTCGGTGTCGGGCAGGCGCCAGCCCGCGGCCGTCTTGTAGAGGGCCGGTTCGCGGCTCAGCAGGATGAGGGATTGCATGGCCATGGCAGCGAAATGATACACGGCACCCGGGGCCTGGCCAGCGGAAATTCCCGACTCTCCGCCGCGATCATGCCGGCGGGGCGATCTCCGCCGCCGTCGCGATGGCGGTCCGGAATTCGCGTTCGCGTGACGCGAGTTCCGCCTCCGCGAGGCCGAGCACCGCGCAGAGGTCGGCGGCGTCGTCGCGTTCGGGGTCGTGCCCCAGATCGCAGCGGGCCGGCACCAGGCGATGCGCCCACTGATCGGCCAGCGCGATGAGCGCCGGCGCGCCGGCGCGGCGCGGGCGCGCGTGGTGCTCGGCGCAACAGGCGACCAGTTCGTCGGGGAAGAGCCACGCCTTGCCCATCGCCGCCCCCACCTCGGCGTGATCGAACCCGAAGGCCAGGCGCTCCTCCTCCGCGAGGTCGCGGCGGGAGTCGCGCCGCGCGGCGATCACCTCGTCGTAGTCGCGGCGGGCGTGGAGATTGAGGACGAACTTGCCGAGGTCGTGCAGGAGGCCCCCGGTGAACGCGAACTCGGCGTCGCGCACGCCGGCAGACGGCGCGAGGTGGCGGGCGAGGGCGGCGGTGGCGATCCCGTGCCGCCAGATCTCGCGGTACTCGAGCGCGGCGCCCCGCCGGCTGGCCTCGCGGCCGAAGGTGGCGACCACGGAGGCGCCGATGGCCACCTGGCGGACCACCCGGAAGCCGAGCAGATTCACGGCGTCGGCGACGGTGACCACCTCGCGCGAGCGGCGGTAGTACACCGAGTTGGCCAGGCGCAGGAGGTTGGCGCTGAGGGGCGCGTCGGTGCGGACCACGGCGGCGAGTTTCGCCACGCCGGCGTAGGGGTCGTCGACCAGGCGCAGGATGCGCGTCAGGGTCTCGGGGATGGTGGGCAGCGACTCGATGGTCGCCTGCAGCGCTGTGATGGTCGCCAACACCACCCTCCCGGTCAGATGAAGATCTCCATCTCCAGTTCGAGGGATTCCTGCAGGCGGCCGGCGAACGCGTCGAGGTCCGACGTCGTGAACCCGAGCAGGCGCAACGACGGTTGCGCGAGGAGATCGAGGTCGGGGTCGTCCTTGAATCCGATGCCGAGGCGATGGCAGAGCTGGTTCGCCGCATCCAGGCAGATCAGCAGCGGGCGTTCGGCCGTGACGGCCTGCGGGTCGTGGTGCAGCCCGATGGTCTCCTCGAGCACCGGCGTCAACTTCCACTTGTTGACCAGCAGGGCGCCGACCTGCGCATGGTCGAAGCCGAGCAATTCACGCTCGGTCTCGCAGAACCCGCGGTGCTCGTTGTACACCACCTGCACCACCTCGTCGAATTGCTCGGGGATCTGCAGGTTCAGCACCAGCTTGCCGATGTCGTGCATCAAGCCGGCGAGGAAGGCCTCCTCGGCCATCTGCGGCCAGCGATCCAGGGCGAGCATGCGTCCGGCGAACGCGCAACCGATGGAGTGCTCCCAGAGCAGGCGCTCCTTCAAGCCGAGGCGCGAACTGGCGCCCGCATACAGGTTGCGGGCGGCGCTGGTGACGACGAGGCTGCGGATCGAGTTGAAGCCGAGCATGACGATCGCTTCGCTGAGCGTCTTCACCTGCCGGCTGCAGGAGTACATCGCGGAGTTGGCGATCTTGAGGATGCGCGCGGCCATGGCCTGGTCGTCGGCGATCACCTGCTGGAGTTGCGGCGCGCAGGTTTCCGGATCGGAGGACAGTTCGAGGACCTTGCTGGCGACGTGAGGCATCGCCGGCAGGTCGCGGGTGGTCATGATGAGGTTCTTGAGTCCCGGATCCTCGCCGGTGGCGCCGCCCGTCGCGGGGGTGTCCGGCATCAGAACAGGGTCCGGGGTCGTGGACATCTATGACTCCCGCGCTCTGCGCGAGGACGGAAACGCACCGGCAGGATCGGCCGGACGACGGCACAAGGCCCGGCGTCGCTCAGGGCGCGCAGGCCTTGAACACATATTCGACCTCGGAGGCGCCGTCCTTTAGGCCGGCGTCGGCGAGGTCGTCCTCGTCCTCGCAGACGGCGCGCGCGACCTCCTCGAGCCTGTCGCCGGCCAGTTGCAGGCGGCGCAGGAGGATCGCGAGGGAGGGCGCCGGGGCGGCCTCGGTGTCGGCGAGCGCCCGGGCCGCGAGCACCAGTTCGGAGAGCGGGTTCTCGACCCGGGGCGGGGTCTCGGCGGGAGTATTCGTCGCCGACGCGTGGTACGCCGCGGCGGCCTGGCGGACCGCCACCCGCGGCAGGGCGAACGGACGACGAAAGTGCAGGCGATGGCGCAGGCGGGTGACCACCGTCGCCAGCAAGAGCGTGAAGCCCAGCGCCACGGCGGCGGCGCCGCCCCAGAAGATGGCGTTCTGCTGTCCGGCGTTGCCGAGGATCCCTTGCCAATCCATGTTGCCAATCTCCTTCTAGGCTTTGCGGTCGAACAGGCCGCCGACCCCGGGTGGGGCGGTCGCGTCGTCCTCGGGGACCGGGCCGGGGTCGGCCGCCTCCCCCGGGGCGGCGGTCCGGGCGTCGTCAGGATGATCCTGCCGGGGGTCGCGCTCCCGACGGCGGTCAGGATCGACGTGCTGCTTCTCGGTTCGCTCCGCCTCGTTGACCCGGTGCAGCTTGGCGATCTCGCGGCGGTCGGCGGGCTCGCTGGCGGGGGTGGCGCCGTGCGGCACCTGGGCGCTGCGGGCTGTGGACTTGGCCACGTTTCCGAGCTGGACCAAATTGGTCTGCAGCGAGACGCCGTCGCCCGACATCGCGGGCCTCCTCAGGCCGTCAAGTTCACCGAAACCAGCGGCAGGTCCTCCAGGTCCACCGCCTCGGCGGCGGCACGCCGCGCCGGACGGTCCTGCTTGTCGCGGATCTCCTCGGTGAGCCGACCGATGGACTGCTTGCCCTCGTGGCGCTGGATCTTTCCCTTGAGCCGCATGATGGCCTTGGTGTGGATCTGGCAGACGCGGCTCTCGGTCACGTCGAGGATCTCCCCGATCTCCTTCAGGGTCAGTTCCTCGTAGTAGTAGAGCACCAGGACCAGTTGCTCCTTGTCGGGCAACTCGGCGAGCCGCCGCGCGATCAGCTCGCGCATCTCCTGCGCCGCGAGCGTTCGCTCGATGTCCTCGGCGCGGGGGTCGGCGAGATGGTCGCCGAGCGTGTTGGACTGCTCGCTCTCCTCGCCGGAGGTGTCGGCGTCGAGGGACATGATGGTGGCGACGGCGACCTCGCCGAGGATGCCGTCGAGTTCCCCCACGTCGATCTGCAAGGCGTCCGCGACTTCCTGGTTGGTCGCCGGACGGCCCAGGCGGGCCTCGAGGGTCGCGAACGCTTCCTCGAGTTGCTTGGCCTTGCGGCGGAGGCTACGCGGGAACCAGTCCTGGCTGCGCAACTCGTCGAGGATGGCGCCGCGGATGCGCGGGATGGCGTAGGTCTCGAACTTGATGCCGCGCAGGTGATCGAAATTGTCGATGGCCTGGATGAGCCCCAGCAGGCCCGCGGACATCAGGTCGCTGAACTCCACGTAATGCGGCAGTCCGATGGCCATCCGCCCGGCCACGTACTTGACGATCTTGGCGTATTTCTGCACCAGTTCCTGACGCGCCGATTGATCCTGACGCTCTCGCCAGCGGCACCAGATGTCATTGAAGGCCAGAACGGGCGTGTCCGTCATCGCTGATACCTTTCGCGTGGTCTGCCGACTCCGTCAGGTGCACGATCCATGCCATGGGCTCCGGTTAGCCGGCGTCCGGCGCCCCGCCCGTCGGGGACGCCGCCGGCTCGGCGGGCGGCGTCGCCGCGACGCGCTCCTGGCGCCGTCGGGCGGCCGTCTTCTTCCCGGTCGGCGGCGGCGGGGGAGCCGGTTTTTCCGCGACATCGGCCAGGATCCGGGCGCCGAGGGCGATCACCGACCCGAGGAAGAAGGTCGCCAGGTAGGCGATGGCGACGCGCGGCAGCGCCGCCAGGATCCCGTAGTCCCGCCAGATGCAGGTGACCAGGGCCACCAGCGCGGCTCCGAGCGCGAGGGTCTGGATGAGCCGTACCATGTGCGTCCGTCCTTACGCCCGCGCCGTGCGGCGGGCCCCAGCCTCGGCGCCCGCGGCGCTCGTGAGCACGAGATCGATCAACCGGCCCGCATCCGCGACGACGACCCCGCCGTCGGCGACCGGCCCGCGATTGAGCAGCGACACCGGCAACGGCAGTTGCTCGAGCAGATCCAGCAGCTTGCCCGGCCGGCCGACCTGATCGAGGCGGGTCAGCGCCGTCCAGTCGCAGTTCCACTCCCGCGAACCCGCGACCAGGAGCTGCGCATCGCGCAGGTCGCGGTCCAGCGGGCAGACCAGATGCCGGTGGTAGGAGGTGTTGCGGATGATGTGCTCCCGCATGCCCGAGGCCGTCGCGAACGGCGCCACGTCCCAGGCGGGCGTGTCGACCAGCACGGCCTCGTAGCGCGTGAGGTGCTCCTCGCTGGCCGCGAGCTGTTCGGGCTTCTGGAGGATCGCGGCGTCGTAGCCCAGACGCGCGGCCTCGAGCTGCAGGCGCCGGACCTCGCCGCCGTGGCGCGGCAGCAGCGAGAGCACCAGCACCTGTCGTCCCAGTTGCTGGAGGCGGGCGGCGGCCTCGAGGACGATCTCGGTCTTCCCGGCGCCGGCCGGTCCGAGGAACACGTGGCACCCACCGAAATCCTCCCAGCGCCCGCCGCTGGCCTGCAAGCACTGTGTCAAGTAGGTGAGCACGGCGGTGCGATCTGCGGGATCCTGTCCCGTCTCGGCCGCGAAACGGTCGAGCAGCCGCGCGACCACCTCGGGATCGGCGCCCGCGCCGACCAGCGCCTCGGCGACCGGGCTGGCGAAAGCCGGCAACCGGGTGCCCGCCGGGCGGCGGCTGTCCGTGGTGATCTGGCGCACCAGGGCCTCGATGCGTTCCACCTCGGCGGCGATCTCCGCCGTGAGGACGCGCCCGCCACCTGCCGTCGCCGGGTGCGACGGCGCCGGCGCGCCGCGCGGCCGCCTTGTGGCCGGCGGCTCGACGAGGATCTCGACCACCCGCTCGGAGCCGAGTCGACCCCGCTCGCGCCGGTTCACCGTGCGGCTGCGGATCACGCGCGCGTCGTCGCCGTAGCGCTGTCGCACCAGCCGCAGCGCCTCCTTGAGCGTCGGCGCCTCCACGACCTCGGCCCGCGGGTTAGCCAGCGGCGTGCTGTTGTGCGAGTCCATGCGTCACCACCGTTCCGGCCGCCTGGATCTTGGCGGAGGGGGCAACCTCGGTGTAGCCCATGACGGCCAGGTTGGGATACGTCGGTTCGATCAGTCTCTTGACGAAGAAGCGGACGGGCGTGGGCACCAGCAGGACCGGCGAGTGGCCGGCGCCGTAGGCGTGGCGCAGGACGGCGTCGAGGCGACGCATGAACTCCTGCGCGAAGGCCGGGTCGAGCACCACCTGGTTGGTCTGCTCGCACTGCCGGCAGGCCTCGACGATCACCTGCTCGACCTGCGGATGCAGGCTGACGGCGTGGATGGTGCTGTCTTGCTCGGTGTGCAGGGCGGTGATCGACCGCTGCAGGGCCTCGCGCACCCGCGTGGCAAGGAAGTCGACGCCGGCGCCGGTGCCCGTGTAGTTGGCGAGGGTCTCCAGGATGGTCACGATGTCGCGCACCGGGATCCGCTCGTGCAGCAGCGAGCGCAGCACGTTCTGCAGCGTGTTGATCGAGACCTTGTCGGGGATGAGATCCTCGATCAGCGACGGCGCGAACTCCCGCACCGATTCACACATGTCCTTCACGTCCTGCCGGCTGAGCAACTCGTCGGCGTGGCTGCGGATGATCTCCGAGAGATGGGTCGCCAGCACCGCCGCGGGCTCCACCACGGTGTAGCCCTCGCGCTCGGCGTTGGTCTTGAGGTCGCGCTCGATCCACACGGCGGGCAGGTTGAAGGCCGGTTCCACGGTTGCCGTGCCGGGGAGGTCGCCGGCGTCGACGCGGGTGCTCATCGCCAGCAGGCGGCCCGGGTCGAGGGCGGCCCGGGCGATCTGGATGCCTTTCAGCTTGATCACGTATTCCTGGGATCCCAGCGCGAGGTTGTCCCGCACGCGGACCGGGTGCACGAAGATGCCCAGCTCGGACCCGACCTGCCGGCGCAGGTTGCCGATCCGCTGCAGCAGGTCCCCGCCGCGCGACTCGTCGACCAGCGAGATCAGGCCGTAGCCGATCTCCAGCTCGAGGCGGTCGAGCACGAAGAGGTCTTCCCCGCGCGGGCCCTCGGGCGCCGCCGCGGCGCCGGCGGCCGCTTCGGCCGCCTCGCGCGCGTCCTGGTCGTCGATGGCGTCCTGGACCGCCTTGACCCGCTTGCCGAGCACGCGGCCGAGCACCGCCGTGCCGGCCGCCAGCGCGAGGAACGGGACGTTGGGCATGCCGGGAACCAGGCCCAGGACGCCCAGGGCGACCGCCGCGATGTTCAGGGGTCGTGCCTGGCTGAAGAGCTGCAATGTCAGGGCCTGGCCGAGGTTCAGGTCGCCGCTGCTGCGCGTGACCACCATGCCGGCGGCGGTGGAGACCAGCAACGCCGGAATCTGCGCCACCAGGCCGTCGCCCACGGTGAGGATGGTGAACCGCGACAGCGACTCGCTTGCCGACATCCCGAGCTGCATCATGCCGATCACGAAACCGGCGACGATGTTCACGATGGTGATGATGATCCCGGCGATTGCGTCGCCGCGGACGAACTTGCTGGCGCCGTCCATGGCGCCGTAGAACTCGGCCTCGCTGCCGATCTTGGCGCGGCGCAGGCGCGCCTCCCGTTCGTTGATCAGACCGGCGTTGAGATCGGCGTCGATCGCCATCTGCTTGCCGGGCATGGCGTCGAGGGTGAAGCGCGCCGCCACCTCGGCGATGCGCGTAGAACCCTTGGTGATGACCAGGAAGTTCACGATCACCAGGATCGTGAACACGATCACGCCGATGACGTAGTTCCCCCCCACGACGAACTTGCCGAAGCTCTCCACCACCTGGCCAGCCGCGCCCGTCCCGAGGATCAATCGGGTCGAGGCGACGTTCAGCGAGAGCCGGAACAGCGTCATGATGAGCAGCAGCGACGGGAAGGAACTGAACTGGAGCGGTTCCGTCAGGTACAGCGAGACCAGCAGCACGATCACCGAGAGCGCGATGCTGAAGGTCATCAGCATGTCGAGGACGACCGGTGGGACAGGGATCACCATGAGCGCCAAAATGACCAGCACGCCCACGGCGCTCATGAGGTTGCTGTTGGCCAGCACGAGGTCGCGACTGATGACCTTGTCCTGATCCAACCCGTTACCCCGCTATCAGTTAAGCCTTCTTCAGCCGATACACGTAGGCCAGGATCTCGGCGACCGCCTGGAACAGGCTCTCCGGGATCAACCGGCCCACCTTCACGTCGCGATACAAGGCACGTGCCAGGGGCTTGTTCTCGATCACCGGCACCCGCGATTGGCGCGCGATCTCCTTGATCTTCTGCGCCAGGTGGTCCGCGCCCTTGGCGAGAACGACGGGCGCCGGCGCTCCCTGCTCGTACTTCAAGGCCACGGCGAAGTGGGTCGGGTTGGTCAGGACGACGTCGGCCCGGGGCACGTCGGCGAGCATCCGCTTGCGCGCCGTCTCGTACTGGATGGCGCGGATACGCGCCTTGACCTGCGGATCGCCCTCGTACTCCCGCGCCTCCTCCTTCAATTCCTGCTTGCTCATCTTCACGTCCTGCTCGAACTGCCATTTCTGATAGGCCCAGTCCGCGATCGCGATGGCCGCCATCAAGGCGAGCAGGATCAGCATCAGATGCTTGAAGCTCCCCCGCGCGAGCTCGACCACGCCGGGCAACGACAGCAGGGGCGACGCCATGAGCTCGTCGAGCATGTTCTTGATGACCATGTAGGAGAGCAGGCCGATCAGGCCGACTTTGAGCAGGTTCTTGAGCAGGTCGACGAAGGTGCGCTTCTGGAAGAACCGCTTCATGCCCGTGATCGGGTTGAGCTTGGAGACGTCGAAGGCCAGGGCTGAGGGGCTGAGCTTGAGCCCCACCTGCATGAGGTTCGCCGCGACCGCGGCCACCAGGACCACCGCCATCAGCGGCGCCAGCGTCAGGCCCATGCTGCGCAGGTTCCCCACCAGCATCACCCGCAGCCCGCCGAGGTTGTCGACCCGCAGGATGTGGGCCTGGCTGAACAGGTAGGCCGCGTTGCGGCCGATCGACTCGGTGAGGTACTTCGACAGCACCAGCAGCATCACGGTCCCGGCCACGAGCACGAAGAGGCTGTTCACCTCCTGGCTCTTGGGCACCTGACCCTTCTCGCGCGCCTTCTCGCGCCGTCTTGGTGTCGCACTCTCGGTCTTGTCGCCCGCGCTGTCGTCCGCCATTCCTCACCTCCTCGGGGACACCGCCGCGCGCGGCCGGCTGCTAGACCAGGGCCAGCAGCAGGCGTTCGAGCAGTCCGCCGTTGGCGGCGAACAACCCGATGACGACGTCCTTGAAAAAGACCAGCGAGACGCCCAGGGTGAAGATCCCCACGGCGATCTGGATCGGGAACCCGACCACCATGACGTGGATCTGCGGGGCGGTCTTGACGATCACGCCCATGGCCGCGCTGACCAGCAGCAGCACGATCACCACCGGCGCCGCCAGCCGCAGGCCCAACGTGAACACCTCGCCGTACTCCCGCACCAGCAGCAGGGCCCCGGCGTCGATCTGCGCCGGCGAGAACAGGGGCAGGACGGAGCACGACTGCACCACCGTCCGCAGCACCATGTGGTGCGCGTCGACGGCGAAGAACAGGAGCACCGACAGCAGGTAGTAGGTCTGGGCGATGATCGAGATCTGCGACGCGGTGTAGGGGTCGTAGGTGTTGACGATGCCGAAGCCGATCTGCATGTCCGCGAGCGTGCCGGCATAGCGGACCGCCGAGAAGACCAGGTTGACCGCGAACGCCAGCAGCGCGCCGATCAGGAGCGACTGCACGGCCTCGCCGATCAGCACGGGCCAGGCGAGCAGGCTCGCCGCCGCCGGCACCTGCGGCGCGATCTGCGGCGCCAGGGCGCCCGCCAGGGCGACGGCCATCGCCAGGCGCCAGACCAGCGGCAGGTTGCGCTGGTCCAGCAGCGGCAGCGTGCCGATGAGGATCGAGAGGCGCAGGGTCAGGGCCGCCGCCGTCAACAGCAGCCGGATGTCGACGTCGAAGGTCACGCCCGCCCCTACATCGCCGCGATGCGTTCGAACATGGCGCGCGTGAAGCCCGTGAGCTGCGCGATCGCCCACGGCAGCGAGATGACCAGCACCACGAAGACGGTGATGATCTTCGGCACGAAGGTCATCGTCATCTCGTTGATCTGCGTCGCGGCCTGGAAGATCGCGATGACCAGGCCGACGACCATGCCGGCCAGGAGCATCGGCCCCGAAACGAAGAGGACCACCTTCAGGGCTTGCTGCGCGATGTCGACGACGTCAACCGGGGTCATCGGGGTGTCCTTTCGGGCCTCAATGGAACGCCGCCACCAGCGACTTGCAGATCAGCCACCAGCCATCCACGAGGACGAAGAGCAGGATCTTGAAGGGCAAGCTGATGAGCACCGGCGGGAGCATCATCATGCCCATCGACATGAGCACCGAGGCCACGATCATGTCGATGATCAGGAAGGGGATGAAGAGCACGAAGCCCATCTGGAACGCCGTCCGCAACTCGCTGATCACGAAACTCGGGATGACCACCATCATGGGCAGCTGCTCGGGGGTCTCCGGCGCGTCGCGCTCGGTCAACTCGAGGAAGAGCGCGATGTCCTTCTCGCGTGTCTGCGCCAGCATGAACTCGCGGAACGGGCCGCTGGCCCGGTTCAACGCCTCTTGCTGGTCGATCTGGTCGGCGAGGAACGGCTGCAGCGCGACCTGGTTCACCTCGGTGATGGTCGGCGACATGATGACGAAGGTCAGGAACAGGGCGAGGCCGATGATGATCTGGTTGTTCGGCGCCTGCTGGGTGCCGATGGCCTGGCGCAGGAACCCGAGCACGATGACGATGCGCGTGAAGCTGGTCAGCAGCAGCAGGAGCGCCGGCGCCAGCGAGAGGACCGTCATCAACAGGACGATCTTCAGCGCGGTGTCGACCCCCTGCGGCCCCCCCGCCCCACCCACGCTGACCGTCAGCGCCGGCTGGGCGGCCGCCGTCTGGGCGAGCGCCGCCGCCGGCAGGACGCCGCCGACCAGGAGGCCCAGGACCGGGAGCAGGGCAGAGTAGCGCGGCACGGCGGGCATGATTCCTCCGGAATTCGGGTGCGTCCGACGCGGGAACAAGGCAACGGCCGTGCCAGCCGTAAAACCCGCCCCGGGCGGGCCGTCCGGGCCGGCCGCCGCGGGCGCGGCCGGGTTCCGGTCACCGGATGATCAGGAAAGACTCAGCGCGGGCGCGGCAGGCAGGACAGCCCGCGGCTCCGCAGGAGGTCGCGCAACCGCGAGGGCAGGCCGCCCTCGGGGGTCGGTTCGGCGTGCGGGCGGCTCGCCTGCCAGGCGGCGAGCGGCTCGGTGCGCAGGTGCACGAGGGCATTGTCCTGGCGGTAGAGGTAGTGGACCTCGTCCTGCAGCCGCAGCACCTGCACCTCGCGCCGCGGTCCCACCGCCCAGACCGCCAGCATCCCCGCGCGCGCGTTGCCGCCCGCCTGGGGCAGGCGCGCCAGGAACTTCAGGAACACGATCAGCAGGCCGAAGACCGCGGCCAGGCCGCCGACCACCTGCCACCAGGGCACGCCCGGGGTGTCCATCACAGGACCCGCTTCAACCGCTCGACGCGGTTGAGCAACTTGGTGATCCGCACCGCGAAATGGTCGTCCACGACCACCACCTCGCCGGTGGCCAGCAGCGAGCCGTTGACCAGGATGTCCACGGGTTCGCTGGTCAGCTTGGTCAGCTCCACCACCGAGCCGTTGGTCAGGTTCAGGACGTCCCGGAATTTCAGGCGGGCACGACCCAGCTCGACGGCGACCTTGAGGTTCACGTCGAGCAGAAGGTCCAGATTACCGCCGCCGCCGTCCGCCGCGGCCGCGCCGCGCTCCTGTTCGAAGACGCTGTTCTCGAGGTCGGTGAAGACATCGCCGGGCATGGGGTCACTCCTCTTCGAGTTTGCGGATGAGCTTGACGGCGCGGTTCTGGTTCACGCGGCCGGCCTGCGCGAGGAAGACGTCCTTGCCTTCCACCTGCACGACGAGGGGGCTGCCGACCGCCTGGGGCAGATGCAGCAGGTCGCCCGGATTGAGCGCCAGGACGGCGTCCAGCGGCATCTCCGCGACGCCGAGGACCGCCACCAGCTCGCTGCTGGTGCCCTGGATCATGTCCAGGATCTGCACCTGATCCTGGTTGACCTCGGCCGAGGACCTCAGTTCGACCTTCTCCTCGGGGTCGAAGACATCCCGCACCGGCCCGAACGCGGACAGCGGGATGCACAGGTCGAACGGTCCCTCGACCGTCTCCAGCTTGATCTGGAAACCCAGGGTGACCGCGGTCTCGCCCGGCGGCAACCCGTTGAGGTAGTTGGGGTTGTTCTCGAGGGCGGCGAGTTCCGGGCGGATCTCGAGCAGGCGGCTGGCGCCGTTCTTCACGAGGTCGTTGATGCGTCCGACGAACTGGCTGTAGATCGCGCGCTCGATCTCGGTGAAGGAGCGCAGGCGGCTCTCGGGGTCCGGCCGGCCGCCCATGAGCTTCTTGAGAATCACGAAGCAGACGCCGAGGTCGATGTGGACCAGGGAGAGGCCGTTCAGCGGCCGCAGGGCGACGGTCGCCGCGCTGGTCGGATTGGGCATCTGCGCGATGTACTCGCCGAAGGTGCCCAGGCGGACGCCCTTGAACTCGACCACCGTGCTGGCGCGCATCAGGTTCGTCAGGGAGATGGTGCCGAGGCGGGCGACCTGCTCGGCGACGTTCTGGAGATTCTGCGCGAAGATGCGCGAGATCTTGCGCGGGCGATTGAAGTCGTAGCGGTGAGCGGCGGCGTCGCCGCCGTCGTCCGGACCGGCGTTGAGGACCGCCTCGAGGTCCACCTCCGGCGCGGTGTCGGCCGCCGGGATCCCGGCCTTGTCGAGCGCCGCGTCGAGATCGAGGTCGTCCAGGATCGTGCTGTTGCCGTCGAAGCCGTCGTTCACGTCGTCCTTCCCGCGCACGCTGGAGCTACTGAACCACGAGGTCCGAGAAGTAGATGCTGATCAGGCCGTCGTCGGGAACGTGCTCGCCGAGTCGTTCCGTCAGCTCATCGCGCAACGCGCGCGTGCCCTCCGGCGTCGACAGTTCCGCGGCCGTGCGCTGCGAGACGGTCATGATCACGGCGTCCCGCAGCTGCGCGAGGCGCTCCTCGATGACCTTCGCCGTCTCGTGGTCCTTGACCTCGACGCTGATCGTGGTGCGCACGTAGTTCTTGCTGCCGTCCGCGCTGCGCAGGGAGGCGATGATCTCCTCCAGGCTCACCAGCACGCCCTCGTGCGCCTCCTCGGCGACGGGTTCCTCGGCGTGCTCGCCGGCCACGGAGGCCGCGCCCTGCCCGAGCCGGGGCACGATCACGAACTGGGTGATGGCGATCGCCAGGATCGCCTGCAACACGACGACCGCGCCGAGCAGCAACACCTTGTTCTCGAGGAAGGCCAGCTTCTTCGCGCCGCCCGCGGCCTTCTCGCCGTCCTTCTTCTCCGGCTTTTCTTGCTTCTCTTGCGCCATGCCTGCTCCTCGGCGTCTGGTTGCGCCCCTGCTGCGTGGGTTCTCGCCGCCGCCGGCGGGTTTCCGGCCACCGCGGCGGGCGGCCCGGTCGCCCAGCCCCGGCGTAGCCGCCCCCCGACCACAGCGGACGGGAACGATTGAAAGAGTCGTGCCACGGCGGGCGGGCGCGCCGACGCCGGCGGCGCCCGCCCGCGCGCGGCGCCTACCTCACCAGGTTCACCAACTCCTGCAGCAGCGTGTCCGCCGTGGTCACCACGCGGCTGTTCGCCTGGAAAGCGCGCTGCGCGATCACCAGCTTGGCGAACTCCTTGGCCAGGTCGACGTTGCTGGCCTCGAGGGCGCCCGTGGCGAGGGTCAGTCCGTTGCCCTCGCCCGCGAAGGCGGTGATCGCGTCGCCGGAGTTGCCGGAGAAGACGTAGGTGTTGTTGGATTCGCGGACCAGGCCGCTCGGATTCGAGAACTGCGCGACGCCGATGCGCCCGATGGTGCGCATGGTGTCGTTCGAGAAGCGACCCACGATCATGCCGCTCTGGTCGATCTCGTAGTCGACCAGCTGGCCGTTGGTGAACCCGTCGGCGACCGACTGCAGGCGGCCGGTGCCGTCGAACTGGGTGAGGCCCGACAGGCCGCCGATCTCGCCGTAGTCGATGGTCAGGGTCACCGGCGCCGCGCCTTCCTCGCCTTCGGGCTGCGGCTGGAAGGTCAGGCCGTCCGTGCCGTCGTCGTAGGTGAAGTTGGCGATCGAGCCGTTGCTGTTGAAGCTCATGCGACCGCTCTCGCCGGCGGTGATGGTCTCCCCGCCCTCCATCTCGGCCTCCCAGATCCACTCGTTGAGGCCCGGCAGCTTCTCGAAGCGGAAGGTGATGGTGTGCTGGCGGCCGAGCGAGTCGTAGGTGGTGGTGGACACCGAGAAGTCCTGCTGGTCCCGGGCCTGCTGGGTGGTGGTGAAGGTGAACGCGGCTTCCAGGGTGTCGTTGTCGACGCCCAGCTGGGTGATGTTGATGCCGCCGATCGAGTTCGACAGCCCGACCTCGCCGTTCACCACGACCTGCCCGTGCTCGTTCAACGCGACGGGATTGGTGGTCACGCCGACGGTCTCGCCGATGGCGGTCATCAGATCGCCGAGGGTGGTGGCCGCCGTCGCCACCAGGTTGGTGTCGTCCAGGGTGTCGCCGCCCCGCTGCCCGCCGATCACGAGGGTGGCCGAGCCCGACGAGAAGTCGAGGCCCAGCGTGTGGTTGTCGCTGGTGTAGAGGCTGCCCAGGGTGTCGGTTGCTTCGGCGTCGGCCCGCAGGGCGCCCTCGCCGGTGCTGGTCTCGGTGGTCGCGCTCTCGCCCACGCCGATGGGGGTCGGGAAGGTGAAATTCGTGCTGACCGCGCCGTTGGCGCCGTTGGTGAGCCGCAACGAGGTGACGGGCGCCGCCGAGTTGTTCACCACCTCGAGCCGGCCGTTGGCGCCGATCGAGAAGTCGAGCCCCGTGGCGTTCGCCTCGAGCCAGGTGACCAGGTCCTGGTAGGACGACGTGGCCGTCACCGCGAAGTCGGCGTTGGTGCCCGGGGTGAGGTTCAGCGTGATGATGGAGCCCGGGCGCAGGCCGAGGTTGCCGTCGCGCGTGCCGCTCATGTCGACCAGGAGGTCGCCGCCGGTCGCCGCCGCCAGGAAGGTGGGCGTCTCCATGATGGTGCCGGTGGCGTCGGAATCGGCGTCGAGGTTGCCGGTCAGCGAGACCTCCGTGGAGGCCTGGGCCGGCACCACCAGCGAGGGGTCGACGATGAGGTCGCTCAGCGGCCCGGAACCCACGACGCCGTCGACGTCCGCCATCACGCCCTGCACGCGCAGTCCCGTGCTCGGATTGACCAGGCAGTTGTCGGCGTCGAGGCCGAACACGCCCGCGCGCGTGTAGGAGTTGCTGGTGCCGTCGCTGAGGATGAAGAAGCCGCTGCCCTGGATGGCCAGGTCGGTCTTCATGCCGGTCGACTGGAAGTTGCCCTGGTTGAAGTTGGTGTCGATGCTGCCGACGCGGGTGCCGAGGCCCACCTGCTGCGGGTTGGTGCCGCCGAGGCCGCCGGAGACCGGCCGGCTCGCGGAGCGGATGGTCTGGGTCAGCATCTCGTTGAAGGTCACACGCCCGGACTTGAAACCGATCGTGTTGCTGTTGGCGATGTTGTTGCCGATCACGTCGAGATCGGTCATGTTGGCCGTCATGCCGGAAACGCCGGAGTACAGCGACTTGAGCATGGAATCTCCTCCTGGTCCAAACAGCGGCCGCCAAGGGCCGGCTGGGGTCCTCAGCTCACCTTGTAGATGTCCGCGACGTAGAAGTCCTCGCCGTCCACGGTGACGACGGCGGAATTGTTCTCGAAGCGCAGTCCCTCGACGGCGCCGGTCTTCAGGACGGTCGAGGCCACGCTGTCGCCGGAGTTGTTCTTGACGGCGACGCGCAGGGTGTAGGCGCCGTCGGCGGCCTGGCTATCGTCGTCCAGCTCGCCGTCCCAGCTGATGTCGTTCAGGCCGGCGTCGACCCTCACCTCGTAGGTCCGCACCACCTTGCCGTCGCCGTCGAGCACCTCGACGGTGGCGGTGCCCGCCGACGCGGCGTTGAGCATGTTGGGCGACGCCGCGCCACCCACGACCTCGACGTCGTCGCCTTCCACGGTGACGTCACGGCCGATGAGCGAGAGCATCGCGGTGTTGTTGATGGCCTGGGACATGAGGACCTGTTCGTCCATCTTGTCGCCGAGGCTCGTGATCTGCTCGAGCGTCGAGAACTGGGTGATCTGCGACGTGAACTCCGCGTTGCTCATCGGGCTCAGGGGATCCTGATTCTGGATCTGCGCCACCAGGAGGTTCATGAAGTCGAGGTCGGTCATCTGCGTGTAGTCGCGGCTCGCGGCGCCGACCACCGGCGTCGTGCTCGTCTGGATCGCGGAAACGGCCATGCCCTGACCTCCGGTCAGCTATCGGCGCGCTGGTCGCGCCGCTGCTCTTGCTGATTGCCGCGGCGCTGCTCGCCACCGCCGCGCGTGTCGTCCTTCGGCTGCCGTTGCTCGCGCTCGTGCGGCGAGCGCTCGAAACGCACCTCGACCTGCTGCCACCGGCCCTCGCCGCGGCCCAGGATCGCCTCCACCAGTTCCTGGGCGCCGTCGGCCAGCGCCTGTTCGGCCTCCGGATTCTGCGCCTGGACGACGATCTCCAGCCGCGATCCGCTGGCTTGCAGCTGGACCTGCACCTTGCCGAGGTGCTCGGGTTCGAGCTGCAGCACCACCCGCTCGTGACCCGTGGCGCCCGCGCCCTGCGCGGCGACTTCCGCGAGCACCTGGGCGCGGATCGAGGCGGCGGCCGCCGGGTCGGCGTCGCCGCCCGGATGCGCGGTCGCCGCCGCCGCGCCGGCCTTGGCGGCGCCGGCCCCCAGCAGCACGGAGATCGCGACGGCCGGAGACGCCGCGACATGGCCGGCGACCGACGCCACGGCCTCGGCGGTCACCGCACCCACGGCAGGCGCCACGGCGGCGTCATGCTTCTGGTCGCCGCGGCGCGCGTCGTCCTCCTGGGTGTCGGCCCCGGTGGACGCCTCGCCGGAGGCTTCGACCACCGCCGCCGCGATCGCGGATTCAGGACCGGGCGGCGGCGTGACGGTTTTCGATTCCGTCGACATCGGCGCCGGTGTCGTGGCGGCTGGCTCCGACGTCGCCGGCGGGGACTGGGGCGGCGCGCACTCGGCGGCGATCGCGGTCGCCGCCGTCGTCGTATCCGTCGGTGCCGCGGGCGCGACGGCCGCAGCTCCCGGCCTCGGCGTGGGCGCGGTCACCGCGCCGGACGTCGTGTCTTCCGCAACCGTGGACGACCACGGGCGGTAGCCGGAGAAGATCGGCGCCTTGACCGGCCGGGCGGCGGCCAGCGGGCCGTTGGCGCCCCACGACGACGAGCCCAGCGTCCGGGCGACGAGGGTCCAGCCGGAGGTCGTCTCGAGGTTCCCGTCCTCGGCGAGACCCGCCGCCTCCCCCGCCCCGGCCTCGGGCATGGTCTGGCCGGCGGGCGCGACGGCCACGGCCACCGCCGCCGGCACCGGCGTGTCGGCGAGGCCCACGGCCACGGGCGCGTCCTCAGCCGCGTCCTCGAGCGGGAGTTCGGGGTCCGCGACAGGTTCCGCGACCGGCAGGCCCAGGAACGGCATCGCGGCGGCATCGGCGGGCGGCGCCTCGACGGTCGCGGCGGGGTTCTGGCTGCCCGGGATGCTCTGGCTGCCCGGTATGCTCTGGCTGCCCGGTATGCTCTGACTGCCCGGGATGCTCTGACTGCACTTGGTCAACAACGAGCAGAAGCTCGCGGTCGCGCCCCACCCGGCGGCGCCGCCGTCGCCGGGCTTGCCCGGACTCGGCCGGCCGTCGAGCGGCTGGAAGGGTGAGGCGGCACCGGTCGCCTGGCGCGGATCGAGGACCTGCATCTAATCCCCCTTCAGGCTGAGGCGGGTGCTGATCTGGGCGGCGACGCCGGCGTCCATGGCGGCCAGGACCGCGGCGGCCTGGCGTGCCTTCATCCGGCGCAGGATGTCGAGCGTGACCTCGGGGTCGAGAGTCGCCAGGATCGGCGCGGCCTTCGCCGGCGGCATGGCCTCGTACAGTTTCGCCAGCTTCACGGCGGCCGCGTCCTGCTCCGCCGTGAGGGCCTGCTGGCCGGCGGCGACGCCGCCGACGAGTTCCTCCATCTTCGCGTGGGTCTGGCTGAGCACCTGCTCCTGAACCGCATAGGACTGGCGCAAGGCCGCCAGTTCCTCCTTCTCGCGCTGGATGCGGTCCCGTTCCGCCTGGAGGTCGCGCAGCACGCGGGCCGTGGCTTCCAGATCGGCGCCGGCCTCTCCCGCCGTCGCGGCGTCGGCGGGCGCATGGCCGACCTGCAGCGCGAGCAGGGCCACGCCGCCGAAGATGAGCGCGAACGTCACACCTGAGATGATGAGAATGGTCTTCATGCGAGAATCTCCTCAAGCACCGCCCGCGGCGGCCGATAGCGATGTCGTGCGCGTACGCGTGGCAACTGGAGTGCCAGGTTCCGGGGTTGCCCGGCGTCATTCTCATCCGCTTGTCGTGTCGTCAGTTGCGCATGGCGCCGGCGGTGGCTGCCGCGGCCGGCGACGACCCGCGACGGTAAATCATGCCCGGGAGCCGGGCCTGTCCTGCCGCCCTGCCGCGGCCGCCCGCACGGACCCGACCTCGTCGAGCTGGCGTCGCTCGACACGGACCTGCTCGAGTTCCCAGTCCTGCCGTTGCTTCTCTTCCAGGCGCTCGAGGATCTGCTGGTCGCGGTGCGCCTCGACGAGCCGGTCGCGCGCCGCTTCCAGGCGCGCGGCAGCGACCACCAGCTCCGCCTCGCGACGAGTACGCTGCGCCTCCAGGACCTCGCGGTAGCCGCCCTCCGCGACCAGGCGCTGCGGATCGAGATCGGTCTGCCGGGCTCTCGCGGCGGCCTCGACGAAATCGGCAATCCGTTCCGCGGTTTCCGCCACCCGCGCCTGGGCCTCCTGCGCGGCGGCGGTGGCCGCGGCGAGATCGCGGGCCGCGGCGTCGACCAGCCGCCGCCGGTGGCGCAGTACCTTGTCCAGACGGAAGCGGAACATCACGCGCCGGTCCCGGCGGTGAGGGCGGCGAGACGGGCGAAGGTGTCGTCGAGTTCGGCGCGCTCGTTGCGGTCCTGCGTGAGGTAGGCTCGGACCGCGTCCTGGCGCGCGAGCGCCGCGTCCAGCAGCGGGTCGCTGCCGGCGCGGTAGGCGCCGATGTTCACCAGGTCGCGGTTGTCCTCGAGGCTCTTGAGCCAGCGCAGCAAGCGCGTCCCGGGTTCGCGGCGCGCGGCGGAGACGATGTCGTTGCGCAGGCGGCTGATCGAGCCGAGCACGTCGACAGCAGGGTAGTGGCCGGTCCGCGCCAGGTCGCGGCTGAGCATGATGTGGCCGTCGAGGATCGCGCGCATGGCGTCGCCGACGGGGTCGTGGATGTCGTCGCCCTCGATCAGGACGGTGAAGAAGGCGGTCATGGCGTTCACCGCCGACCAGCCTGCCCGCTCGCAGAGCCGCGGCAGCGCGGCGAAGACCGACGGCGGATAGCCCTTGGTGGTCGGGGGCTCGCCCGCCGCGAGGCCGATCTCGCGCAGGGCCATCGCGTAGCGCGTGGCGGAATCCATCATCAGCAGCACGTCGTGGTCGCTGTCGCGGAAGCTCTCGGCGATGGCTAGCGCGGTCTCGGCCCCCTTCGCGCGCAGGACCGCCGACTGGTCCGAGGTGACGACGACGACGACGCTGCGGGCGAGTCCCTCGGGGCCCAGGTCCCGCTCGAGAAACTCGCGGACCTCGCGGCCGCGCTCGCCGATGAGGGCCAGCACGTTGACGTCCACGGACGAGTTGCGCGCGAGCATGCCGAGCAGCACCGACTTGCCCACGCCGCTGCCCGCGAAGATCCCCAGCCGCTGCCCGCGGGATACCGACACCAGGCCGTCGATGGCCCGCACGCCGGTCGCGAGCTGGTCGCTGCAGCGCCGCCGGTCCATCGCCCGCAGCGGCGCGCTCTCCAACGGACGCCGCGGCAGGTGGCCGAGGGGCGGGCCGCCGTCGATCGGCTCGCCGAGGCCGTCGAGCACGCGGCCGAGGAGCTGTCGTCCCGTCGGGACCGTCAGGCGGCTCGCGAGCGCGGTCACCGCGAGACCCGGGGCCAGGCCTTGCGCCTCGGCATACGGCATCACGAGCAGCCGTCCCTGGCGGAACCCGACCACCTCGCCGAGCGCGGGCGACCGGCCGCGGCCCATCTCGATCCGGCACAGCGCGCCGACCGGCGCCTGCAGATGGCTCACCTCGACGACCATGCCGACGCGGTCCGTCACCCGCCCGACCTGGCGGACGGGATCGCAGGCCTGCACCTCGCGATGACAATCAGCCCAGGAGAGCGGGTGCATCACCTGATCCCTCCTGCGGCGCGGCGTCTCCGGCCAGCGCGGCGCGCGCCACCTCTTCCAGGACGGATAGCTGGCGCTGCAGGGTCGCGTCCCACTCCAGTTCGCCGGCCCGCACGAGGCAACCGCCGCGCGCGATCCGCCGGTCCTGCTTGACCTCGCCGATGCGCAGCCGCGCCCGCAGGTCCGGCGCTTCGGTGAACAGTGCCGCGTCGTCGGGATGGCAGGTCACCTCGAGTTGCACCCCGGGTTCGGCCTTGAAGAGGATGGTCTCGACGGCGCGCTGGAGCACGCCGGGGTCCACCTCCACGCGCGCGCGGACGAGTTTCTCCGCCAGTTGCACGGCCAGGGCGACCGCGGCGCTGGCCAGGTCGCGCGTGGCCTTCTCGAAGGCGACGACGGCCTCGCCCGCAAACGCCTCCTGGCAGCCGGCCAGGGCGGCGCGGGCCGCGGCGAGGTCCGCGGCGTGCTGGGCGGAAAGCTGCGCGGTTTCGGCCGCCAGCCGCTTCTCGTACTCCCCGCGCATGTCCAGTTCCACGAGATCCACGAGCTGCGCCCGCTCGTCGCGCGAGAGCTGGCCGAGGAGGTTCTGGTGGTCCGCGAAACCGGCCTCGGGCCGGAAACCCGTCCGCTCGCCGGGAGCGACGTCGACCGCGACGAAGCCGCCGTCGTGCGCCGCATCCGGCAGGAGCGGCTCAGGGCACCATTTCTGCATCCTTGCCGCCCTTGCCGATGACGATGGTCCCCGCTTCTTCCAGACTGCGCACCACTTCGACGATGCGCTTCTGGGCTTCCTCGACCTCGCTGAGCCGCACCGCGCCCATGAACTCCATGTCTTCCTTGATCCCGAGGGACGCGCGCTTCGACATGTTGTTGAAGATCTTGGCCTGGATCTCCTCCGTGGCGCCCTTCATCGCGAGCGTCAGCTCCTTGCCGTCGATCTCCTTGAGGATCTCCTGGATGTACTTGTCGTTGAGCAGCACCAGGTCGTCGAAGATGAACATCATGTTGTTCACCTCGTTGGCGACCTCGTCGTCGATCTCGCGCATCTCGTCGAGGATTTCCTGCCAGGTCTCACGCTCGGTCTCGTTGAGGATCTCGGCGACCTGCTTCTTGCCGCCGTACTTGCTCTTGCTCGCGGTCAGTTCGCCCTGGAGCTGCGAGGCGAGGACCTGCTCCACCACCCGCAGCGCGTCCTGGTTGGGCGTGTCGAGGACGGCCATGCGGTAGGCGACCTCGCCCTGCAGTTCGGCCGGCAGGAGCTGGAGGATCGGTCCGCTGTCGCGCGGATCCATGTGGGCGAGGACGACGGAGACGGTCTGCGCGTGTTCGTTCTTCAGGTAGTTGGCGACCGTCAGGGGATCGAGGGTGCGCAGATGTTCGAAGCTCTTGATCTCGCTGTAGCTGGTGACCCGGCTGAGCAGGCTGGTCGCCTTGTGGGTGCCGAAACCCGCCTCGAGGATCTGCTTGGCCGTCTCCTCGCCGCCGAAGGCGATGCCGGCGATGGACCCGCTGAGACTGATGAACTCGGCGAGCACCTTCTTCTTCTCGGCGTACGGCACCTGGCCCAGGGTGGCGATCCCGTGCGTCAGCTTCTCGACGGCCGATTCCGGCAGCGAGGCCATCACGCGGCCGCCGGCCTCGGGGCCGAGGGCCATCACGAAGACGGCCGCCTTGCGCAGGTTGGGATTGATCGGCATGGAGTTCAAGGCACTTCCTATCGACCCGCGCTGCGCTCGGGCTCATGGATCCACGACTGGATGACTTCCGCGACCCGCTGCGGGTTCTCGGAGGCGTATTCCCGGACGTCCTCGATCATCTGGTCGGTCATGTCCGGCAGGCCCTCGAAGCGTTCCGGCATCCCGCCCGCCGCGCCGCCGCCGCTGGCGCCGACGCCGGCGCTCGCGGGACGACCAGCCGTCAGGCCGCCGGGGCGGAAGACCGCCTCCATGGCCTGGCCCAGGTTCTTCTTGAACATCAGCAGCATCCCCACCAGCAGCAGGATCAGGAGCCCCTTGCCGCCGTACTGCCCCACCACCTCGAGCGGCCCGCCCGGTCCGGCGAAGCCACCCTTCTCCTCGATCTCGAGTTGCGGCTGGAACTGCATGTTGACGACCTCGATCTGGTCGCCGCGCGTCGCGTTGAGGCCGACCGCCGTCTGGACGATGCGCTTGAGCTGGTTCAGCTCGTCGTCGCCCCGCGGCTGGTAGGTCCCGGGCTGGCCGTCCGCGCCCGGCGCGTAGACGCCGTCGACGAAGACCGCGACGGAGATCGACTTGATGCCGCCCGTCTCGCCGACGATGCGCTCCACGGTCTGCGAGATCTCGTAGTTGGTGACGCTGGAACCCTCGCCGCCGGAGGTCTCCTGGCGCTCCTCCGAGCGGATGACCGGGTTGTCCGGATCGAAGGTCGTGCGCTCGGTGTCGATCTTCTCGAAGTTCAGCGTCGCGTCCACGCGCACCAGGGAACGACCGTCGCCGAGCACACCCGTGAGCAGCGACTGCGCCTTGTCGGCCAGGTACGCCTCGACTTGTTGCTTCAGCGCGAGTTGCCCCTCGGTGTGGCCGTACATGTCGTCGCCGTGCGACGTCGACAGCACGTTACCCCGCTGGTCCAGGACCGTGACGTTGTCCACCGGCAGGCCCTCGACGCTCCCGGCCACCAGGCTCTGGATGCCCGTGATCTGATGCTCGCTCAGGCGCGTGCCGCGGCCGAGGCCGAGGACCACGGACGCCGTCGGCTCCGAGGCGAGTTTGCGGAAGATCGACGGCTTCGGCAGCACCAGGTGGATCCGCGCCGAGGTGATGCCCTGCAGCCCCTCGATGGTCTTGGTCAGCTCGCCCTCCAGCGCGCGCTTGAAGTTGACGTCCTGCAGGAACTCCGTGAGTCCGTACTGCTGGCCGTCGAAGATCTCGAAACCGACCACGCCGCTCGAGGGCACGCCCTTGGCGGCGAGGTCCACTCGCAGGCGGGAGACGTCCGGCTCCGGCACCATGATGGTGGTGCCGCCGTTCGTCAGCTCCGCCTTGACGTTCTGCTTCGCCAGCTCCTCGAGGGCGACCTGGGCGTCCTCGGGCGAGAGATTGGTGAACAGCACCGCCATCGCGTCCCGCTGCAGCCAGGTCGAGAAGGTGATCACGCTGATCAGCGCCGCGAGGGCGACCACCGAGAGCATGACCTTCTGGTTGAAGCTCAACGTCGCGAGCTTCCCCTGCGTCTGGTCCATTGCCTGCCTGAACCCGTTCACGTTCCGTCCTCTGTTGCAGATCCCTCAGACGCGGTCACACCTGCATGCGCATGATTTCCTGATACGACTCCAGGAGCTTGTTGCGGACCTCCAGGAGCAACTCGAAGGCCAGTTGCGCCTCCTCCGCGGCGACCATCACGTCATGCACCTCGAGCTGGTCGCCCCGGACCATGGACGCCGTCAGGTCGTCGCGGTTGTCCTGCAGGCCGTCGATGCTGCGCACGGCGGCATGCAGCTGATCGGCGAAGGATCCGCCGCCGACCGCCTTGCCGATCTGGCTCGCGTACGCCGCCCGCGGGTCCACCGAACCGAGCGACCGGATTCCATCCAGAGCCATCGCACCGCCTCCCCGTCAGGGCCGTCAGATCCTCAGGGCGTTCGTGAACATGTCCTTGGCCGCCTGCACCGCGCTGAGATTGGCCTCGTAGGCGCGGCTGGCGGCGATCATGTCGACCATCTCCGTGACCATGTCGACATTGGGCATCAGGACGTAGCCTTCCTCGTCGGCGTCGGGATGCCCCGGGTCGTACACGACGCGGAAGTCCGAGGCGTCGGGCGCCGTGCCCACCTCCGTGGCCAGGCCCTGGGCTGGGGTCTCGTCCCGCGCCTGCAGGCCGGGCAGGTGCCCCGGATGGGTCAACGTGAGCCCGTCGTCCTGGGCCGTGTTCGGCGTCAGGCGCGCCTTGACGCGCTGCATGCGGTCCGCCAGCACCTCGCGGAAGACGGCGCGCTCGCGCCGGTACGGGGTGCCTTCCTCGGTGCGCGAGGTCTCGGCGTTGGCCAGATTGCGCGCAACGACATCCATCTTCACGCGCTGGCCACGCAACCCCGTGGCGCTCACCTTGATCGAGGAGAAGAGGCCCTTGCTCATACCCTACCCCCGTGCTCAGGCGCCGCTCGGGCGGCCGCGGATGGCGCCGCGCAGCATGCCGTAGCGCATGCTGAGCAAACGCGTGGCCAACCGGTACGACAGATCGTTCGTCGCCAGGTCGGTCATCTGGGCGTCGATGTCGACGTTGTTGGTGCCGTTGTCGTAGTCGGTGTCCGTCGCGCGGACCTCGGGCTGCGCATCGTCCAGCCGCCGGGCGCCGAGCGGCAGGTGGCCGGCTTGCGTCCGGGTGCCGGCGAGCCGCAGCCGCGCGCCGCTCAGCAACTCCTCGAAGCGGAGTTCGCGGGCCTGGTAGCCCGTCGTCTCCACGTTGGCGATGTTCTCGGAGACCACCCCGTGCCGCTGAGCGTAGACGCCGATGGCCGTCTTGAGGTCGCTCAGGTGCGCGTGGGAGAAGATGCCGGTGGCGACCATCGTTCTACTCCCCGATGGAGATGCCCATCTGGCTGTAGAGGTTCAGCTTGTTGCGCAAAGTGCGGACACTGATGCCCAGTTCCGTGGCAGCCAGCGTGCGGTTGCCCCCGGTCTGGCGCAGTTTGCGCAGGATCAGATCCTGTTCCATCTCCCGGATGGTCTGGCGGTCGTGCGCCGACGTGGCCGCGCTGGTGACCTGGTCGATCTCGTCGGACAGTCCGAGCAGGGTCTGGTCCAGGACGGGCCCGGTGCTCATGATCACCGCGCGCTCGATCACGTTCTGCAGTTGCCGCACGTTGCCCGGCCAGTCGAGGCTCATCAACCCGTGCATCGCGCGCTCGCCGATGGTCATCACCGGTTTGGCGTTCTCGGCGCAGAAGAGCCGCACGAAGTGGTCGGCGAGGACCGGAATGTCCTCCTTGCGCTGCCGCAGCGGCGCGATCCACAGGGGGATCACGTTGAGGCGGAAGAAGAGATCCTCGCGGAAGCGCTTCTCCCGGATCTCCTCCTTGAGGTCCCGGTTGGTGGTGGCGATGACGCGGACGTCGATCTTGGTCGCCGCGCGCGAGCCGAGGCGCGAGATCTCCCGTTCCTGCAGCACCCGCAGCAGCTTCGCCTGCATGCCGACCGGCATCTCGCTGATCTCGTCGAGCAGAAGCGTGCCGCCGTCGGCCAGCTCGAACTTGCCGGCCCGCGCCTGCACAGCGCCGGTGAAGGCGCCGCGCTCGTAGCCGAAGAGCTCGCCCTCCAGCAGGGACTCCGGGATCGCGGCGCAGTTCAGGCGGATGAAGGCGCCGCCGCGCCGGCCGCCGCCGAGGTGGATCGCCCGCGCGACCACCTCCTTGCCGGTGCCGCTCTCGCCCTGCAGCAGGACCGTGCCGCGGGAATCGGCGATCATCTCGATCCGCTCGCGCAGTTTCACCATCGGCTCGCTGGCGCCGAGCAGCCCGTTCTGCTCGCGCTGGATGCGCAGGGTCGAGCGCAACGACCGGTTCTCCTGGCGCAGCGCCTTCAGTTCGAACACGCGCGCCAGCGTGTGCTCGAGCTGGTCCATGCCGAAGGGCTTGGTGAGGTAGTCGACGGCGCCGCGCTTGGTGGCCTCGACGGCCTCCTTGATGGTCCCGAACGCGGTCATCATGACCACCAGCGGCGGATCGGTGAGCTCGCTCTGGATCCGCGCCAGCAGGCCGAGGCCGTCGCCCCCGGGCATCCGCACGTCCGACAGCACGAGATCGAACGACTGCTCCTTCAGGATCGCGATCGCTTCCTCGCCGTGGTGGGCGGTGCGGACGCGGTACCGCGAGGCCATCGAGGCGCTCAGGAAATCCCGCATGGCATGCTCGTCGTCGACGACCAGGATGCTCGGCTTCTTCGTCATGTCCGTCCTTTCGCGATGTCCAGCACCGCGTCGTTGGTCGCCGTCGCGCCGATCTCGAGGGTGACGACCGTGCCCGCGCCGGGAGCGCTGCGCAGTCCCCACCCGAGCCCGTAGATGTCCATGATGGTGTCCACGCGCGCGAGCCCGATGCCCAGGTGGCCCTGCCGCGTGGTCACGAAGGGGTCCGGCGCCTGCATGAGGAGTTCCGCCGCCATGCCCGGGCCGTCGTCCGCGAGGCTCACCCAGCAGCGGCCGCCGGCGGCCTCCCCCGTCTCCACCCGCACGCGGACCAGGCCCTCGCGGCTCTCGGCGCTGTTGGCCAGCACCTCGGCGACGATGAGCTCGAGGTCGCGCTCCGGCAGCAGCAGCCGTCCGGTCGCGGCGGCCGGGGCCAGGACCCGCAGGTTCCCGTGCCGCGCCGCCGCGGCGGCGAGCGCCTCGCGCAGCACGTGGCCGAGGTTGGCGTCTCCCGGCTCCGTCTGCTGGGGGAACGCCATCTCCTGGATGGAACGGTAGATGACCTCGAGCCTCTCGACCTCGGCGATGATCTTGCGCGCCCAGGCCTCGGGCCGCGCCGCCGCGCCGGGCCCGCGGGCGATCATGCTGGCGTACCCCTTGATCCCGCAGAGACTGTTGCTGGTCTTGTGCAGGTAACCGCTGAGCAGCCGGCCGCGGCAGTCGCCGGCGCTGCCGGCAGGACGCACCCACTCGCACGACGTTTCCGGCTCGGCGGTCAGCAGCGAACTCATCTGGCCAGCTCCATCAACGCGCGGTCGTTCGCTTCCTCGCACTCGAGGATGTTCTCGATGAGTTGACCGACATCCTGCAGGGCGTCGTGCAGCCTCGCCCGGCCCGCCGGGCTCCAGTTCGCGCGGCCCTGCCGCCACTGGGCCTTGTTCTGCCCCTCGGTCAGCTCGAGGCGGCCGATGGTCTCCAGGCACGTCTTCTTGCGGCTCAGCAGCCGGCGGACCTCGCCGATGGACGCGCCGCCGCGGATCGCCTCCCCCTGCCGCCGCGACAGGTTCAGGACCTCGACGTAGAGCCGTCGTTCCTCGTCATACAGTCCCAGGAGACGATCCAGGAGCCTCCGCTCCTGCGTCGCCGGGTCAGTGATCGTTGTCGTGAGCGATGACATCTGCCTGGGCCTCCGCGCCGAAGCGGGTGAGGTTCTCGCTGTGCTTGGCCATCTCGCAGGCGAACGCGCGCCACGGCTCGGCCGCTTCGTCGCCGCAGAGCGCCGTAAAGACGGAACTGGCGGCCGCGTGCCGGCCGCCGAGGAGATCGAGGCTCGCGCCCTGCAGCCTGGCCCAGGTGGCGACACCCGGGATCTCGCTGGCGGCCAGCGCGCGGTACAGGGCACCGGCGCCCTCGTGGTCGCCGGCGAGGAAGAGCATGTCGGGAACCGTCACCAGCACCCACGCCCGCAGCGGCGCGCTCAGTTCCGGCGACGGAGCTCCCAGCGCGAGCACGCCGCGCAGGCCGTCGAGGCAGGCCGTCCAGTCGCCGAGCGTGCTGTGGGCGTAGGCGAGCCAGACCGCGAGCGTCGGGTCGTGCGCTCCGTGCCCGTCGGCCGCCGCGGCCAGCCGCGCGAGGTTGGCCTCGTCCCGGTGCGCGATCAGGTAGCGCAGGGCGATGACCGACGCCTCGGCGTCGGGCTCGCCCGACAGGTTCGCGAGCAGGTGCCGCGCGACCAGGGTCGAGTCACCGTGCGCGACGGCGGTCGCGAGCGATTCGCGGGCGATCTGGGTCTGCAGTTCGCCGGCGGCGTCCAGGGCTGCGGCCCGGCCATACCACGCCAGGGCCGAGTCGTACTCGGCGGCATGGCGATACTGGCGGGCGGCGCGCAGGGCGTCGTGAGCCGACACGTCGCGCCGCGAGCGGGGACGACGCAGTTCGTGTTCGAGGTCGATGAGGCCGCGCCCGGCGACGACCAGGGCGTCGATCTCGTGCCCGCCTTCGCCGGGGTGTCCGCCCTCGCCATGGTGGGAGCCGTTCGGGTCGACCGCGATGACGAGGCCGAGGTCCGCGCCGCCGTCACCCGCGAGGTCGAAGGGGAACAACCGGGACGACGCCTCGTGGGTGTCCGCGGTCGCCGCGTGGCCCAGGAGGGACTCCAGCCAGGCGAGGTAACCGTCGAATTCGGCGTCGGTAAGGCCGTCGGCCCGCGCCGGCCCGGCGCCGGCGCCGAGGAGCAGCAAGAGCACCGCCAGATTCAGGATGGTCGAGCGGCTCCCACGCACGGACATTCTTTCCCCTTCCTCGGCAACGCCGTCCAGGCCCGCGAGGAAGGCAAAGGTCATGCCCGGCCGTCCCTGGCCGCCCGGACGCCGGCCAGGGTGGGGTTTCCCCTGGCGCGCAGCGGAGTTCACGGAAGATCCCGACGCGGGCTCGCGGATGGCACGGCGTCGCGCGGGTCGGCGGGGACCCGGGCCGAGGTCACTCTCCACGCACGGGTGGCAGGATTGTGGACACGGCCGGCGAACCTCCTGGGGCTCGCCGGCCGTTGCCGTTTGCGGGGATTTTCGGTCGGAATTCGGGGATCAGGCCTCGGCCTCGTCCGCGGCCAGGGACTCCGGCTCGCTCTCGCCGACCTCGTAGAGGCGGAGCTTCTCGCGCAGGGTCTGCCGGCTGATGCCGAGGATCCGCGCCGCCTTGGACTTGTTCGCGCCCGTCATCTCGAGGGTGTACAGGATCTGGCGCCGTTCGACCTCCGCCAGCGGCAGGAGCGTGAGGCCGACGTCGACTCCGGCCCGGCCGCGCGGATTGCGACCCTCGATGATGTGCGCCGGGAAGTGATCGCGGGTCAGCTCGACCGGTTCCTCGAGGATCATGATCCGCTTGAGCACGTTGCGCAGCTCGCGCACGTTGCCCGGCCAGGGGTAGCGTTGCAAGGTCTCGAGCAGCGCCGCGCTCACCGGCGCGGTGTGCAGGTCCTGCTGCTGGTTGAAATCGGCGAGGAAACGGTTGATGAGCACCTCGAGGTCCTGCGGCCGCTCGCGCAGCGGCGGCACGTGGATCTCCACCACCTGCAGGCGATAGTAGAGGTCGTTGCGGAACAGCCCCTCGCCGATCGCCTCGCCGAGATTGCGGTTGGTGGCCGCGACGATGCGCGCATGGATCTCCAGGTCTTCCTTCCCGCCGACCCGCCGGAAGCGACGATTCTCCAGCACGCGCAGCAGGCGGCTCTGCAGCAGGATGCCCATCTCCCCGATCTCGTCCAGGAAGATGCACCCGCGCCCGGCCAGCTCGAAGAGGCCTTCCTTGCGGACCTTGGCGTCGGTGAAGGCGCCCTTCTCGTGGCCGAAGAGTTCGCTTTCCAGCAGCGTTTCCGGCACGGCGGCGCAGTTGATCTCCATGAACCGGTCGCGCGACCCGGTGACCTCGTGCACCGCCCGCGCCACGATCTCCTTGCCCGTGCCCGACTCGCCCTGGATGAGGATCGGCGTATCCACGCCGCTGCGGCTGCCGCCGACCTTCTCGAGGATCCGCGCCACTTCGCCCAGACCCGGGCACGACTGGATCATCCGCAAGTACTGCCCGTCCTCGACCATCGTCGGCGCCGGTTCGCCGCCGGCTCCGGCCGCCGCCTCGGCGCTGCCGGGCAGCGTCGCCCGCAGCGCCGACCGCACCTGGGCCTTGATGGTCCCGAGCTTGAAGGGCTTGGGGATGAAGTCGTAGGCCCCGAAACGCATGGCCTGCACCGCGGTGTCGACGTCGCCGTAGGCGGTCATGACGATCACCGGCGTCTGACGACCCTGGTTGCGCAGCGCCTGCAGGATCTCCAGTCCGGACACGCCGGGCAGCTTGAGGTCGGTCACGAGCAGGTCGTAGACCGTCCCGTGGCAGCGCGCGAGCGCCTCCTCGCCGGTCTCGGCCGCCGTCACGTCGTAACCGTCGGCCGCCAGCGCCTCCGCCAGCGAGTTGCGGATCGTCGCCTCGTCGTCCACCACCAGGATCTTCTTGCTCATGTCGCCTCCCCGGCCGACGCCATGGCGCCGGCCGCGCTGTCGCGGGGCAGCAGGACCCGCATCCGGGTCACCGTACCGTCCCGCTCCGCCAGGATCTCGCCCTCGTGCGCCGTCACGACCTTGCGGCTGATCGCCAGGCCCAGGCCCGTGCCCGCGCTCTTGGTCGTGTAGAACGGCCGGAAGAGTGTCTCCACATCCACGTCGCCGAAGCCCCGCCCGTCGTCCTCGACCACGATCTCGAGGCCTCGTCGCACGCGCAACGCCCCGCTCGCCGGATCGCGCACCTCCAGGTGCGGCCGGTCCCGCAACCGCAGGGTCACGTGACCGCCCGCGGGCGCGGCATCGATCCCGTTGACGACCAGGTTCAACAGGACCTGCTTGATCTGCACCGGATCGAGTTCGCCCAGCCACGGCCCGGCGTCGGCCGGCTCGAGCGCCAGCGCGAGCGCGACCTCGCGCCCCGCCGCGCGTGGCGTCGCCAGGTCCACGCAGTCCCGGGCCAGCGCCGCCACGTCGCAGGTCTGCCGCTGCGGCGCGTAAGGTCGGGTGAACTGCAGCATCCGCGTGATGGTCTGGTCGATGCGTCCGACTTCGCCCGTGATGACGTCGAGGTACCGCTTGCGCGGATCCGTCGGCGGCAGGTGCTCCGCCAGGAGTTCCGCCTGCGCGCTGAGTCCCGCCAGCGGATTGCGGATCTCGTGCGCCAGCGTCGCCGACATCTCCACCAGGCTCTCGAGCCGTTCGGCCCGCCGTCGCGCCGCCGCGGCCCGCCGCGACTCGCGCAGATCCTCGGCGACCACCAGCAGCCACCGCTCGTCGCGCCACCGCCCCGGCATCGGCGCCGCCTGCACCAGCACCGGCACGGCCAGACCGTCGGCGCCCTCGAGGCTACCCTCGCCGCGGTAGGGCCCGTTCAGCGCGTAGAGCGCCGGAAACACCGGCCCCGGCTGACCCTCGAGCCGCAGGCGCCCGTCGAGAAAGACCTCGGGCAGGTCGTCGTCCTCGGCATGGCCAGGATGCAACCACTCCCCCATCCGTCCGCGCCCCACCGCCACCACGCCCTGCGGCTGCTCGGACTCCTCGCCGACCTCGACGCCGAGCAGCCGTCGCGCGGCGTGATTGACGAAGATGGTGCGGGCGCTCTGATCGCAGACCCAGATCGCGCTGCGCACGGTCTGCAAGACCCGGGCATTGAAGGCCCCGATCTCGCGGATGCGGTCGAGCATCTGCGCTCCCGCGACCTCCTCCGAGAGCACCACCTGGACCAGTTGCAGGAACGGCAACACGGCCGCGGTGCGACGTTCCCGCTCCTCGTGCGAGGCATAGAGCAAGAGCAGATAGCCGAGCCTCCCGCCCTGATGCTCGAGGGGAAGCGCCGTGATGCCGCCCGCCGCCGGCGACCGGCCGCCGCCGATCCGGAATACGCCCGGCGCCAGCAGGTTGCCCGCGACCGCGCCATCCACGTCCCGCGTCACGTTCACCAGCACGCGGTCCCACGACGTCTCGTCCCAGCGATAGATCTGCCGCGGCGCGTAGCCCCCCCGCGGCGCCGCGCGCAACACGAGCGCCGCCCCCACCGCCCCGACGAACGGCGCGAGGTGCTCGAGAAATCCCTTCAGGGTCGCGTCCCAGTTCTTGGCGACGCTCAGTTCCCGCCCGAATCGATAGAGCAACGACAGTTGTTCCATGTGGGCCGCGAGCTGCTGATGGACCGTCTCCAGATCCGTCTGGGCCCGCACCAGCGCCGCCGCCTCGCGCGCGGCATCCGCCTGCACCTGGCGCCACTGATCGCGCAGGAGCCGCTGCGTCGATTCCGCCTCGCTGGTCATCGCCCGGCCTGTCTCCGCACGTGCCCGACGGCGCCCGATCCGCTCCCGCAATTCCCGCCACGCCGGCGCGCCCTCCCCGGCATCGACGAAATCGAACAGCCCCGCGCGCATCAGCGCCGCGCAGGCGCGACCATCGACCTCGCCACCGACCAGCACCGCCATCGCGGCGGGCATGACCCCGGCGAGGGCCGAGAGCCACGGAACCAGCGCGTCCCACTGGGAGGTGGCCGCCAGATGCGGCCCGTGCAGGAAGACGGCCGGGGCGTCCACGTCCGTCGCGGCCAGCGCGTCGAGGCAGGTCACGAGATTGGTGAAGGCGGGCGGCGCGACGCCGCGGGCGCCGTGACCCGCCAGCCACTTGCCCGGGCCGACGCCGAAGCTGCCGGGCGGCAAGTGAAAACGGGCGGGCAGCAGCGCGGTGGTCGGCACGTATCGGGTCTTTCGGGCAGGGGTCCTGAACCTCTGGGCGCCTCGCAACTGTAAAGTTATTTGCCAATGCAAGCAAACCAAAGGTTGTGCCATCGAAATTGTTTCTGGTGTCCGCGAAGGGCCGAGAGGTGGCCGAACGGCGGTCAAATGGCGGTTTGGCGCCAAAAAAGCGGGTCCTCGGGGCGACCCGAGGACCCGGACACAATCTCGATGGCACAAACTAGAGGCGATCTACGCCGTCCAGGACGCCTTGCAGGCGCTCGGCCGTCTTCAGCCTCACCTCGTCCGACTGGTAGTACCCAGACGCGACCCGCTGGCGAGCTGCCGCCACCTTGTCGGCGCGCGCGTCGGGTTGTTCGGCGATGGCGGCGCGACCGACATCGACGGCGGCCCGCAGATCGACGAGGTTGCGGGCGCCCGTCGAGATCTCCGCGCGGTCGCCGCGGGGAGCCTGGGGCGCTACGGGGGACCCCTCGGTCGCCGCCGTCGAAGGTTCGCCCTGCCGCGGCGGCCGGCCCTTGGCGTAGGCCTCCGCCTGCCGCGAGGGGCCGAAGGGGGTCGTATCGATCTTGGGCATGGTCATGGTCCACCCACCTGGTTTCGTGTCGAGGCGCCGCAGGTTCAGGCCGCGGCGGACCTCAATGGCATCCGTCGTGTAGCAATCCCGGGGCCGGGCTCCAGGAGAGCTCCCCGGCGCCCGGCGGCGCTTCGACCAGCACCTTCACGCACGACCGCAAACAACGATACCACATTACGTTGTCGTCCGGGCGCGCGAGTTCGAGCCTTGGCGCGGGGATCCTGCCCCGCGCTCACTGCTTGCCGGTCGGCGCTGGCTCCGCGCCAGCCACCGTAGCCCATATTATCGTCACCGTCGCCGTGTTCTTGAATGTAGAGTTCACTCATCGTGAATATTCCGCGGCCGTTTCCAGCCTGGCCGCCAGGCGGGACATCTCCGCCCAGGACGGGTGGTGGCGGGACACCCGGCGGGCGACGTCGGCGGCGGCGGCGACGCGGCCGGTCTTGACCATGGCGCGCAGTTCTTCGCGCGCGAGAAGGGGATCGTCACCGAAGACGCCGCGAGCGACGCGAAGGGCAGCATCGAGGCTGCCCCACCGTCCCAGATCGCCGAGCGCCCGGATCCACTCGACCCAGCAGCCGAGCAGGCGGCAGTCCGCGGTGATGGCGCCCTCGAGGATCGCCGCGGCCGCTGCCGCGTTGCCGGCCTCCCGCAGGAGGCGGCCCTGGTGGAAGCGGGCGCGGGTGACGGTGCTGGTGGTCGTCGGGCGCGCGGCCACGCGGGCGAGGAGGGGTATCGCCGCCGTCGTGTCGCCCTCCTCCAGGTGGATGGTCGCCATCTCGAGGCAGGCCGCGTCGTCGTCGGGAGCGGCCGCCAGCTTCCGCCGGACGAGGTCCGCATAGTGGGCGCGGCGGTCCTGATTGCGCGCGGCGCCCTGGACGAAGCCGTAGTGGTGGACGGGCACGTCGAGCGGCGCGTCGGCAAGTCCGGCCAGGCTTGCCGCCGGGATCACCGATTCGTGGATGCAGCCGCGGAAGCGCAGATCCTCGCGCCGGGGAAAGAGGCCCGCGCGGTGCGCGAGGAACCAGCCGGCGTGGCCGCGTTCCTGCGTGGGGTACCGGCCCGCGACGGGCCGCCATTCGGGATGGCGCCGGTCATCACAGTAGTTGACGGTCGGTTGCACCAGCACTCGGGGCGGTCCGGCCAGCGCGTCGCGCAGCCGTGGGAAGTCGGCCGGCGCAATACACTCGTCGGCATCGAGGATGAGGATCCAATCGCCGCCGGCGACGTCGAGGCCGGCGTTGCGGGCGGCGGCGAAGTCGTCCGTCCAGACGAAGGGGACGACGCAGGCGCCGCAGCCGGCAACGCGCTCCGGGGTGCCGTCGCGACTGCCCGTGTCGACGACGACGGCCTCGTCGTACAGTGGAGCGTGCGCGCGCAGGAGGCGCGGCAGGTCATCGCCGCCGTCCTTCACGATCATCACCAGGGAAAGGGTCGCCATGCTTCGCGTCCGCCTATCGAGTCACACCGAATCGAGGCCCCAGATGGCGATGCGCAGCGGTCCCGGCCGGACGTCCCCGGCCTCGTCCACGTCGCCGAGCCAGGCCGTGGCGTCGTGCTCGCGTGCGGGCGGCGGCAGTTGCGCACCTGGGTCGCGGCTCGCGCAGGCGCGCCGCAGCCGACCGGCGTCGAGCACCGACCACATCCCGCCCGCCACCGCGAGCAGGCCGGCGCCGCGGTCGTCCAGCAGACGGGCGAGATCCTCGCTACCGGGCGGCAGAAGCACGCGCCGGGCCCAACCTCGCCGCGCCACCTCCCCCAGGACGGCGGCCGCGGCCGCCGGCTCGCCGCCCCACTCGGCCACGTAGCCGGGGAAGTCCTCCCCTTTGCCGGCAAATGCATATGCGAAAGGCTGTTCGTGGGCATCTCGCAGCACCAGCCCGCGAGTGCCCGGCATGCCGTAGAGGCGCGCGTGGTCGCCGGGCAGCCGGAGAGTCCGCCAGGGGTGGCGGTCGTACAGGGACGCCACGACGGCGAGGTCGTCCGGGGTGTACGGCCGGCAGGTTGCCCCGGGTGGAAGGAATCCGGCCAGATCGACGCCGGCGATCTCCGCGTGGAACTCCCAGCCGGCGGGACGGAAGCCGCGCCGGGCGTAGAGGTCGGGCCGGTCCGTCCACAGGACCGCGAGCGGCACTTGCTGCCGCACCAGCTCGGCAAGAACTGCCGTCTGCAGCCGGCTGCTCAGCCCCTCCCCGCGGCGATCCGCGCGCGTGACCACCGAGCCGAGACCGGCCACGGCGAGCGTTCCGGCGCTGGTGGCGTGGTCGCGCACCAGAACCGCCAGCCCGGCGAGCAGCTCGTCGTCGTCCCACAATCCGAAGAGACCGTGCAAATTGCCCGATCCCAGGGCGACGGGGAAATCCTCGTCGACGCGCGTCCGCGCGCCGTCGGGGCGCATCCCCGCCTCGAGGAAATCGAGGAAACGCGCGTGCTCTCCGGCCTCGACGCGGCGAATTGCCACGGTCCCTCCGGGGTGGCGTGCAAAATGCATCATGCCGGGCGTCGGGAGCGCAAGATGCGACCCCGGTCCGCAGCGACGGACGCGCCCAGATTCGACACGGGGAAGACTACGGGCAGGCGGCGCACAGGGGCAAGACGGATGTTGGGCCGGCTGACGGAGCGGCGGCCATCACCTGGAGGAGTACCGGATGGGTCTGAGAGTCAACACCAACGTCGCCTCGCTCAACGCCCGGCGGCACCTCTACGACAACACGGTGAAGTTCAACAAGTCTCTCGAGCGCCTCAGCTCCGGTCTGCGCATCAACCGCTCCGGTGACGACGCGGCCGGCCTGGCGATCAGCGAGGGACTCAAGAGCGACATCCGCGCGCTCGAGCAGGCCAGCCGCAACGCGGCCGACGGCATCTCCATGGTGCAGGTCGCGGAAGGCTCCCTCGACGAGGTCAACAACATCCTGCTGCGCCTGCGCGAGCTGGCGGAACAGGCCGCGACGGAAACCCTCGGGTTCTCCGAGCGCCTCCACCTGCAGGGTGAGTTCGGCGAGTTGCTCGACGAGATCGACCGCATCAGCGCCACGTCCGAGTTCAACGGCACGCACCTGCTCGACGGCACGGCCGGCGTGTTGCAGGTCCAGGTCGGCATCGGCACCGACGCCACCACGAGCGCCGTGCCCATCGACCTGCAAGGGTCGATGGACTCCATCGGACTCGACCTCGACCCGTTGACCGTCCAGATCGGCGGCACCGACGGCAACAACGCCCGCACGGCGCTCGGCCTCATCGAGGCGGCGACCACCAAGGTGAGCACCCTGCGCGCCGGCTTCGGTTCCGCGCAGAACCGCCTCGAGACGTCGATCCGCAACATCGGCATGACCGTGGAGAATCTCAGCGCCGCCAACAGCCGCATCCGCGACGTCGACGTGGCGGTGGAGACCTCGAACATGACCTCCCTGCAGATCCTGCAGCAGGCGGGCGTGTCGATCCTCTCCCAGGCCAACATGACGTCGTCCCTGGCGTTGAAGCTGCTCGGCGGCTAGCCGGCGCGCGTACGCGAGTCTGCCTTGCCCACGATCGCGGCGCCCGCTTCCCCGGCGGGCGCCGCCGCCATGTTGTCCGAGCCCAGGGCACCGGGTCCGCAGCGGTCGTCAGCCAGCTCCTGCAGGATCGAACGTCCCGCGCCGCGAAAATTCCGCTCAAGCCACGCTCGCCGCCGTCGATCTCCTCAGCACAGCGCCTGGCCAAGGACGGCCCCGCGCACCCAGGAGCACCAGCCGGCCACGGCCGGCCCGGTCCAACGCGTTTTCAAGGAGGAAATCGCATGGGCATCCGGATCAACACCAATATCGCCTCGATCAACACCCGCCGTCACCTGTCCCGCACCACCATGGCCTTCCAGAAGTCGATGGAGAAGCTCTCCAGCGGTCTGAGGATCAACCGCGCCAGCGACGACGCCGCCGGCCTCGCCATCTCCGAGGGCTTGAAGAGCGACATCCGCGCGCTCGACCAGGCCAGCCGCAACGCGGCCGACGGCATCTCCATGGTGCAGGTGGGTGAAGGCGCCCTGGACGAGGTCAGCAACATCCTGCTGCGCATGCGCGAGCTGGCGGAGCAGAGTCTGAACGGCACCCTGAGCGACACCGAGCGCGTCTACCTCGACCAGGAATACGGCGACCTGATGGACGAGGTCGACCGCATTTCCGCCTCCGCCGATTTCAATGGCATCAAGCTGCTCGACGGCACCGGCGGCTCCGTCAACATCCAGGTCGGCATCGGCACCGGCGCTTTCGACGGCATCGCCGTCGATCTCTCGGGGGCCCTCGACGCGGCGGGCATCGGGATCGCCACCGGCATCGGCAACGCGACCGACGCGGCCGACGCCATGGACGAGGTCCTGGCCGCCGTGGACACCGTGTCCTCCGCGCGCGCCGCCTTCGGCGCGATCCAGAACCGCATGGAGACCTCCATCCGCAACATCCAGAACACGTCGGAGAACCTGAGCGCCGCCAACAGCCGCATCCGCGACGTCGACGTGGCGGCGGAGACGTCGAACATGACGTCGATGCAGATCCTGCAGCAGGCTGCTGTTTCGATCCTGGCGCAGGCGAACATGACGACCGGGCTGGCGATGAGCCTGCTGGGTTCCTAGTCGTCCGCGCCGACCAGGTCTCCCAAGGACGGGAGACGTCACGCGCCCAACAAGGAGGAAGATCATGGGCATCCGCATCAACACCAACGTAGCTTCGATCAACACGCGCCGTCACCTGTACAACACGACCATCAACTTCAACAAGACCATGGAGAAGCTCTCCAGCGGTCTGCGGATCAACCGCGCCAGCGACGACGCCGCCGGCCTCGCCATCTCCGAGGGCTTGAAGAGCGACATCCGTGCGCTCGACCAGGCCAGCCGCAACGCGGCCGACGGCATCTCCCTCGTGCAGACCGCCGAGGGCGCCCTGGACGAGGTCAGCAACATCCTGCTGCGCCTGCGCGAGCTGGCGGAGCAGAGCCTCAACGGCACGCTCACCGACACGGAACGCACCTACCTCGCTAGCGAATACAGTGATCTGATGTCGGAGATCGACCGTATCTCCTCGTCCGCCGACTTCAACGGCATCAAGCTGCTCGACGGCTCGGGCGGAAACGTGGGGATCCAGGTCGGCATCGGCACCGACACGTTCGACAGCATCAGCATCGACCTGGGCGACGACGTCGACGCCGCGGGTATCGGCCTCACCACCGGAGTGGGCGACGCCACCGACGCCGCCGACGCCATGGACGAGGTCATGGACGCGATCGACACCGTGAGCTCGGCGCGCTCGGCGTTCGGCGCGATCCAGAACCGTCTGGAGACCTCGATCCGCAACATCCAGAACACCTCGGAAAACCTCAGCGCCGCCAACAGCCGCATCCGCGACGTGGACGTGGCCGCCGAGACCAGCAAGATGACCAGCTTCCAGGTCCTGCAGCAGGCGGGCGTCTCGATCCTCGCCCAGGCCAACATGACCTCCAGCCTGGCCATGAACCTCCTCGGCTAACCGCCGTCGAGAACCCACCAACGTGATCGGCAACGGCGGGCCCCTGGGGGCCCGCCAATTTTTTCGCGTCGCAGGAAAAATCACCATACGCCAAATAAAACACTAAAGAACAAACCGCACCGTACCGATATATTTGTCAGGTTCCATCAAAACGAAGCCGATGGACGGCGACGGAGGGAACCTCGAGTTCTGTATCAAGGAGGAATACCATGGGTATCCGCATCAACACCAACGTCTCCTCTCTCAACACCCAGCGCCACCTCTACAACGCCAGCACCAAGTTCCAGAAGTCGATGGAGAAGCTGTCCAGCGGCTTGCGCATCAACCGCGCGAGCGACGACGCGGCCGGCCTCGCCATCAGCGAGGGCTTGAAGGCCGACATCCGCGCGCTGGACCAGGCGTCCCGCAACGCGGCCGACGGCGTCTCCCTGGCCCAGACCGCGGAAGGCGCGCTGGACGAGGTCAGCAACATCCTGCTGCGCATGAAGGAGCTGGCCGAGCAGTCCCTCAACGGCACCCTGAGCGACACCGACCGCACCGCTCTCGATTCCGAGTACACGGCCCTGCAGGACGAGATCGACCGTATCTCCTCCTCGACCGAGTTCAACGGGATCAAGCTGCTCGACGGCAGCGGCGGCAGCATCAACGTGCAGGTCGGCATCGGCACCCAGACCTACGACTCGATCGCCATCGACCTCGGGACCAACCGCGACAGCGCGACCCTGGGCGTGGCCACCGGCATCGACGACGCAACCAACGCCGCCGACGCCATGAGCGAGATCGATTCCGCCATCGAGACGGTCTCCTCGGCCCGTTCCAGCTTCGGCGCGATCCAGAACCGTCTGGACAGCTCGATCCGCAACATCACCAACACGGCGGAGAACCTCAGCGCCGCCAACAGCCGCATCCGCGACGTGGATGTGGCCGCCGAGACGAGCAAGATGACCAGCTACCAGATCCTGCAGCAGGCGGGTATCTCGGTCCTGGCCCAGGCGAACATGACGACCGGTCTCGCCATGTCGCTGCTCGGCTAGTCTGTCGTCCCCCGCGGCGGGTCCCGCTTCCGGGCGGGACCCGCCAACCCAGGAGCGTGTCACGATGAGCGCGATCACCTCGCTTCCCGGCAGCCCGCTCGCCCTGGCGCCGCTGGAGCCGGGGGCCGCGACGCCCGCCATCCCCCGCGCCGCCCCTCCCGCGGACCCGGCCCGGACCGCCTCCGCCCCGCGACTCGATCCGGAGGCCGTCCAGCGGGCGGCGACCGAGATCCAGCAGACCATCGACCAGTACGCCAAGGAACCCCGCGACGTCGCCACGCGGTACGACGAATCGCATCGCTTGTTCGTCATCGAGATCCGCGAGCGCGACACCGGGGAGCTGATCCTCGAGTACCCTCCGGAAAAAATCCTTAACGTCCGGGACCGTTTGGACGAACTCATAGGGGCCATGATCGATCGCAAGATCTGACGGTAAGGGCTGCGGCCCCGGAGGCGAAGATGAGCGTGGTATCCTTCAGCGGCCTGGCATCCGGCCTCGATTCGGCGACCCTGATCAACCAGCTCGTCCAGCTGCGCCGGACGCCGATCACGCGCATGGAGAACCGGAAAGCCGGCTACCAGGCCGAGATCTCCGCCCTCGGCACCCTCAAGACCAAGATGCTCGCCCTCCAGAAGGCGGCCCAGAGCCTCGATTCGCCCACCGAGTTCGCGGCCCTGAAGGCGACCAGCACCGAAGAGGACATCCTGCGCGTCACGGCCAGCGGCGACGCCGCGCCGGGCAACTACGAGATCGAGGTGACGGCCCTGGCCAAGGGCCAGAAGTCGGTCTCCCAGGGCTTCGATGACGACGACGTCTCCGTCGGCACGGGCGACGTCGTGATCACCGTCGGCGGCGAGGCGACCACCCTCACCATCGGCGCCGGGACCAGCCTCGCCGACCTCGCCGCGACCATCAATCGCGAGATGGACGGCGTGAGCGCCAGCGTGATCTACGACGGCGCGGCCACCGGCGGCTACCGGCTGGCCCTGTCGGGCGACGCGGGCGTCGACAACGCCTTCACGGTGGACGCCTCCGGCCTGAGCGGCGGCACCGCGCCGACCTTCACGCAGACGCAGGCCGCGTCCAACGCGGCGTTGACGGTCGACGGCATCGCGATCTCGGCCTCCGGCAACAAGCTCGACAACGTGATCAGCGGCCTGACCCTCGACCTGCGGTCCGCCGAGGTCGGCACCACGGTGCAGGTGGAAGTCACCATGGACGCCGCGGGCGTCACCGGCCAGGTGAAGGCCTTCGTCGACGCCTACAACGACGTCTTCTCCTTCCTGAAGACCGCGACCGCCAAGGGCGGCGACCTGGAGACCAACGCCAGCGCCCGCTCCATCGGCAGCCGCCTCGAGTCCATGATGACCCAGACCAACGCGCAGGCGGGAAGCCGCTTCACCATCCTGTCGCAGGTCGGCATCGAGCGCACGCGCGAGCGTACGCTGGACTTCAACAAGGAGGATTTCGCCGACGCCATCGAGGAGAACTATGCCTCGGTCCGCGATCTCTTCGTCGACCATGACGGCCAGTCCGGCAAAGCCAGCCAGATCGACGACCTCATCGACAACCTCACCGATTCGGTCGACGGCTTCTTCAAACTCGGCACCGATTCCTTGAACCGGAAGATCAAGTCGGCCGACACCGCCATCACGCGTTACGAGCGCAGCCTCGACAACTACCGCTCGACGCTCGAGAAGAAGTACCTCGCCATGGAGACGCAGGTCGCGCTGCTCCAGGCGCAGGGCAACGCGCTGTCGTCCATTGTTTCCTGGTCGTGATCCGAACCGTCACCGCGCACACGAAAGGGCATCGATGTACGGCAATCAGGGGATCCGCGCCTATCGCGAGACGGACATCACCTCGATGGGCGAGGAGAAGATGGTCGTGCTGCTCTACGAGAAGATGATCGAGCACTTCCATGCGGCGGAGGAGGCGGCTCACGCCAAGAAACGACCCGAGATGACGCGGCGGCTCAACCTCGCGCAACGCATCGTCGTCGAGATGCGCAACGCCCTGGACCACACCATCGGCGGTGACATCGCCCGCAACCTCAACTCGTTGTATGACTTCGTGTTCCAGGAGATCCTGTCCATGATCCTGGATCAGGACCCGCAACACGCGGTGAGTTGCCGGCGGGTGCTCGAGCCACTTCTCGTGTCCTGGCGCCAGATCCCGCCCGGAACCGCCGAGCGCCTGCGCCGCCCGCAGGCGCCCGCGATTGGCGCGGATTCTGCTAACGCTCCCGGAGGCCGCGGCCCTTACCAGGTTGCCCCCATGAGCGAAGGCGAGCACCCCCTCGACGCGAGTCGGTTGGTGTCCGTGTCCGCGTGACCCAAAGAGGCCCCATGCCGACGTTCCAGTCCGATCTCGACGCGCTTGCGCGCGTCCACGCCGATCTTCTCGCCGCGGTCGCCGAGACGGACGTGGAGCGCATCGAGCCGTTGGTCGCCCGCCGCGGCGACCTCCTGGCGAGCCTGGCCGTGACCTACGCCGCGGCGTCCGCCGCCGAACGATCCGCCTGGAGATCCGCGATCGACGCCCTCGCTCAGGACGACCGCGCGCTGACGGCCCGTTTCCTCGCCGCGCGCGACGAACTCGGCGCCGAGCTCGCGCGCGCGAGCGCGCACGCGCCGGCGCCGCCGCCCGAACCGTCGTCGGGCGGCCTGAACCTTCACGCTTGAAAAAGGGTCACTTCTTGGGAGGAGGATCGCCGTTCGGGCGCGCCTTCTTCTTGAGGCCTTCCAGATCCACGGGCGCCGACTTGGCGGCGTCCAGCGTCGAACTTTTGATCTCTTCGTAGATCTCGTAGCGGTGCACCGGAATCGAGCGGGGCGCGTCGATGCCGATCTGCACCTGATCACCGCGAATATCGACAATCATGATCGAGATCTCGTCCCCGATCATGATCTTCTCGTTGCGCTTGCGGCTGAGGATGAGCACAGGACCTCCCTGTCCATGATCGGCGGCTCCCCCGGGGCGCCGCCCGATCTCAAAGGCTAGCGGCGGCCGACTCCGGCTGCTCCTGGCCGGCGCCAACGCGAGCCTCGTTCTCGGCATTCTCTGACGCCTCGCCACCCACGGCAAGCCCAAATTTGAAGTAGTCGATCTCGTGCCGGACCGCGTAGCGCTCGTCGTCGAGGGCCATCTGCACCCCGATGCGCGTCTCGGTGTCGATCACCAGCGGCGCCCGCAAGTTCGCCGTGATCCGGGTTCCGCCCGGATGCACGGTGGTGATGACCAGAGCGACGAGGTCGTCGTCGTTCCGGGTCCCGAGCACCGAACGCAGGGCCGGCGGCGGCGAAGGCTCGTAGTCGTCGGCGAAGTAGTGCGGCGCCATCACCGGCACGCCGAAGTCCCGACGGTCGAGCGACTGGAACCACTTCATCGGCAACTCGTCGCCCATGTCCAGGATGAGCCAGCGGCGCAGCCCGTGCATGCCGATCAATCCGTCCGGCAGGGTGATGACGTCGGCGGGAGCGTACTCCAGGGTGCCGAACCGGACCGTGTCGAAGGAAGCCATCGCGAACTCCTCGGCTACAGGTACATCATCAGGTTGGTCTGGAACAATCGACTGGTGACCAGCAAGCTGCTCTGGTAGCTCATCTGGGCTTGCGAGAGATCGGACGACACCTGCGCCGTGTCGGCGTCCCGCTCCAGGGACAGCTTGGCCTGGAGCTGCTCGTCGCGCTGGCGCAGGATGGCGTCGGCCCACTCCATGTCGGTCTGGCGGCCGCCGACCTTGATCATCTGCACGTGGATCATCGATTCGAGCGCCGCGACCTCGGTCAGGGCGCCGCGGATCGCCTCCTCGTCGCCGGCCAGCAGGCTGGCCTTGAGGTCCTCGAGCATCCCGAACAGACGCACCGGGGTGCCGGTCCCCTCGAGCCCGAGCAAGCTCGCCGTCTCCGGCGTCCCCGCGTTGCGGATGATGAACGGCGTCGTCGCGCCGCTGACGATGGACACGCCGGAGGTGTCGATGCGCAGCTCGTGGCCCGGTACCGCCGCCTCGTAGAGGGACTTGAGGTCGCCCAGGGTGGTCGCCGTCGAGAAGTCGACCGGGTAGACGGTGCCGTCGATCTCGACCTCGAGATTGCCGAGCGGCAGGTTGCCGGCCAGCGCGGCGATGTCGGCGAGCAACGTGGTCGAATCGACCGCCGTCCGGATGTCGCGGCCCGTGAGCAGGCCCGCGCTGCTGTCGGCGCGGATCCCGAGGCTGCCCGCGGCGTGGCCGCCGTTGACCTCGGTCACGGACAGCGGTCCGTCGCCGGCGAGTTCGAGGCGGGCGCCGTCGGCGCTCAGGCTCGCGGTCACGGCGCCGCCGGTCGCCGTGCTGATCGCGGCGATGACATCGCCGATGGTCGCGGACGCCGAGAGGTTGACGGTGTAGGCGGCGCCGGTGCCGTCGTGGATCTCGATGCTGCCCGGTTCCCAGCCCTGGCCGAGGTTGAGGTCGTCGAGGGCCGTGGTCGCCGACAGCCGCGGCGCGAGGTCCGACGTGCCGGCGAGAACGGCGCTCTGGGCGCCCATGAAGACCGACCCGGGCAGAGTGACCGGCAGCGTACCCTTGGGGCCGCTCTGCGCGCGGATGACGCCGTCGTCGCCCTGGTAAATCACCGTGTCGCCGTTGCGGACGAAGGGCGGCGTGGTGGTCTTGTAGCCGCTGAAGATGTAGTTGCCCTCGACGGTGGTGTTCAGGACGTCGAGGAGGCGGTTGACGAGGTTGTCGACCTCGATGGCCGCGTTCTGCTGCGACGACGGCGTGGCGGAGGCGTTCGACTCGCGCAGCACCAGCTCGCGCACGTCGCCGAGCAGGCTCGAGATGTCCTGCAGCGCCGTGTCGCTCGACTCCACGAGCACCTGGCTGCGCGAGAGGTTGCGCAGGTACTGGTCGTTGCTGGCGAGCAGGGCGGTGTAGCGCTGGATGTTGCCGACGCCCCGGGGGTCGTCGGCGAAGGAGTTGATGCGGCGCATCGAGCCGGCCTGGCGTTGCAGCTGGAGCATCCGTCCCAGCGAGCGATTGAGATCGCCGACCAGGATCTGGCCCAGGTAGTTCTCGCTGATCCGGATCGGCATCGGCCGCTCTCCCCGCCTAGATCATGTTCAGGAGCGCGTCGAAGAGCTCCTGAACGGTGGTGATCACCTTGGCCGCCGCGGCGTAGCTGTTCTGGTACCGCAGCATGTTGGCGCCTTCCTCGTCCAGGCTGACGCCCGCGATGGAGGCGATCTTGGATTCCACGGCGCCCACGGCGCTGGTCTGGTTCTCGACCAGGAACTCGTAGCTCCCGCGCTGGGACGCGAGGTCGATGAGGGACGCGCGATAGAGGTCGCCGACCGTCTGGGTCTCCCCCACACCGGCGAAGTTCGCGAGGTCGCCGATCTCCCGGGCGATGTCGTTGTCGCCGTCCTCGCCGCTGCGGGAGGTGCCGATCAGGTTGGGGTTGTTGCGGATCGCCTCGCTGACGTCGATGGAGTGCAGCGAGTCGCCGACGAAGAACGGCAGGCCGGCGCCGCCGTCGGTGCGGGACTGCGTGTGCAGGGCGTTGACGGAGTTCACCAGCATCTTGACGACGCTGTCGAGGTTGTTGCGCGTGTTCGTCACGTAGGTGTCGCGCGACTCCAGGAGGCCCTTGAGATGGCCGTCGGGCAGGTCGACCTGCCGCAGGTTGTTCTGCGTGACCACCGTCATGCGGTAGCTGTTGTCGCTCTGCTCGTACTGGGTGGTGAACTGCTGCACGCTCTGCCGGGTGATCATGGTGCGGCCGTTGAGGATCAGGTCCATGCTGCCGTCGTCGCGCTCGTGGATGGTCACCTCGGCGATCTCGGCGACCTGGGAGACCAGCAGGTCGCGCTGGTCGCGCAGGTCGTTCGCGGTCTGGCCGCCGATCTCGCCGGCCATGATCTGGCCGTTGAGGTCGCCGATCTGCGTCAGCAGGCTGTTGAGGGTCTCGATCTCCTGCTGGATCTCGATCTCGATGTTGTGTTCCAGCTCGTCGAGCGACTCGTTGATATTGTGGAAATCGGCGACCAGCGATTCGGCCTTGCTGAGCACCGACTGCTTGAGCCCGCTGGGGTCCGCGGGAGGGTTCGCGAGCTCGCTCCAGGCGCCGAAGAACGCGGTGAGCGCCGAGCCGAGGTGGTCGTTCTCCACGGAGCCGAGGATCTGCTCGAGTTCCACGAGCGCGCTGTCGACCGCCGTGTAGGAGCCGAGGCGGGCGTTCTGCGTCCGCAGGCTGGCCTGCAGGAACTCGTCGTGCGACCGCCGGACCGCGACCACGTCCACGCCGGTGCCGATCGCGCCGCTCGGAAGATTCAGCGAACGCCGCGCCGCGAGGATGTTCGTCTGCCGCGTGTACCCCAGTCGTCCCGCGTTGGCGATGTTATGGCTCGTCGTCGCCAGGCCCATCTGGGCCGCGAACATCGCGGAGAGGCTGGTGTCCATCACCGAGCCGAGGCTGGACATGTCGTCCTCCTACCCTTGCCGTTCGAGCACGCCGCCGGGCCCGGACTGGGTGCACCGCGCGGCGCCGTCGTAGCGCCCGCTGGGGTCGTTGAGCACCGCGCGCCGGAAGACGGCGGCCTCCTCCTCCACGAGGTCGAGACAGAACTCGGCGAGCCGGCGGTTCAGTTCGTTCTGCCGGTCCAGCGCGCGGACCGTCGCCCGCACGCGGCGCACGGAGGGTTCGAGGCTGTCGCGGTGCAGCGCCGGCAGCCTGGGCAGCCAGGCCGTGAGCGTACCGGGGCCGGCGGGCTGGTCGCCGCGGGTCATGATCTCCGCGGCCAGCCGCTCGCGCCGGATCCGGGCGCCGTCGGCGAGGGGGAGCGATTGCTGCCAGCTCTGCGTGTTTTCCGCCAGCCCTGCCAGGTCCTGGTCGCGCATCAACTGCCCCTGCTTGCGGGCAAGCTCCAGCAACTGGGCGTAGCAATCGGCCTCGGCATCCAGCAGGTCGCTCAATTCCCGCAACTGGACTGCGGTCGCGCCGTCGACGTTCAACGTGGCACTCATCGGCCCTCCTCCTGGGTAGGCTTGACGTCCGGTTCCTTCGCCATTTCCGTGCCAGTTCCAACACCCAGCTTCTGCGCCAGCGTGCTCACCTTCGCGACGTAGCTCCGCGTCTCCGCGTAGTCCGGCATCCGGCCGCCCGCGCGCTCGACGGCGCCCGGTCCGGCGTTGTAAGCGGCGAGGGCGAGGTCGAGCCGCCCGGAGAACCGCTTCACCATGCGGGCGAGGTAGCGCGCGCCGCCGCGCAGGGATTCATCGGGGTCGTGGGGATCCCGCACACCGAGCTCCCGCGCGGTCCCCGGCATGAGCTGCATGAGCCCGCGCGCGCCGCGAGAGGAGACCGCGGCCGGGTTGCCCGCCGATTCCTGGATCGCCACCGCGAGAATCAACCCCGGATCGAGGCCCGTCTCCGCGGCCGCGGCGGCGAGCGAGTCGCCGTAGGCGGCGGCGCTGTCCGCAACCGCGCCACCCTGGGCGGCGGCCAGGTGCTGGAATCGACGCAGGCGCGCCAGCTCGTCGCCGGCGGCGATCTGCTGGCGGTAGGCCGTGACGCGGCGCGCCGGCGTGGACGCGGCGTCGGCGACCGGCGCCGCGGCGGCGGTCGGCGGCGAGACCAGATCGGAGCGCTGCAGACGACGGGACGGGACCCGGGCCGGCGGCGTCGCCGCCCCCTGGGCGTCGGGCAACGTGTGGCGCATCTGCTCGACGATCAGGTCGGCGATGCCCAGGCCGTTGCCGCTCGAGGCGATGCTCTCGGCGAGCGCCTCGTCGTGCATCTGGCGGTAGATCTTGGTGCCGCCCGCGTCGCCCCACAGCGAATTCTCCGGCACGGTGGCCCGCATGTTCTTCAGGAGTTCGTTGACCAGCAAGGCTTCGAACTGCCGGGCGACCTTCTTGAGGCTGGCGAGGTCGTTGCGCGTGGTCCGCTCGTCGGCGCCCGCGGCGGCGTTCTCGCGCAAGGCCGTGGCCGCGCGGTCGAGGTCCTGCCGGTCGGCGTTCAGGCGCGACGGCGCGAGTTCGTTGTCCGGACGCAGCGCGGGCAAGTCCACGTCGGCTCCTACATGATCACGAGCTCGGCCTGGAGGGCGCCGGCTTGCTTGAGGGCCTGCAGGATGGCGATGATGTCGCGCGGGCTGGCGCCGATGTCGTTCAGCACCGCGACCACGTCGGCGACCGTGCTGCTCGCGGGCACGTGCAGGACCTGCGCCTCGCGATCGGTCACCGTGGTGTTCACGTCGGGCGTGACCACCGTCTCGCCTTCCTCGGCGAACGGCGACGGCTGGCTCACGTCGTAGTAGGTCTTGATCTCGATCTTCAGGTTGCCGTGGGCGACCGCGGCCTCCTTCAACACGACGTGCGAGCCGACGATGATGGTCCCCGTCCGCTCGTTGATCACCACGCGCGCGGGCGCGTCCGAGGTGGCGCGCAGTTCGCCCATGCGGGCGACGAAGGTCACCGGCTCGGCGGCGAAGCGTTCGGGCAACAGGGCCTCGACGCGATGGGCATCGACCGCGCGAGCGGTGCCCGCGCCGAAGGCGCCGTTGATGGCGTCCGCCACCGACGACGACGTCGCGAAATCGGCGTTGTGGAGCAGCCAGGCCACGCGGCCCCCCGACAGGTAGCCGCCGGGCAGCGCGACCTTCACGGTGCCGCCGCCGGGGATCATGCCGACCGTCGCGTGGTTCTTGCGGAAGCTGTTGTTCGCGCCGCTCTTGATGTTGAAGCCGCCGATGGAGATCGGGCCCTGGGCGACCACGCAGACGGTGCCGTCGGCGGCCCGCAGCGGCGTCATGATGAGCGTCCCGCCTTCGAGGCTGTTCGCGTCGCCCAGCGAGGAGACCGTGATGTCGATGCGGCCGCCGGCGCTGGTGGTCGGATCCAGAGATCCCGTCACCAGCACCGCCGCCACGTTCTTGAGCCGGATCTCGGACGGATCGACGGTCACGCCGAGCCGCTCGAGCATGGTCTGCAGGGAGTTCACGGTGAATGCCGCGCTCTGCCCGTCGCCGGTGCCGCCGAGGCCGACCACCAGCCCGTAGCCAAGCAATGGCTCCGGCGTCATGCCGTCGAGGGACGCCAGGTCCTTGATGCGCGAGGTGTCCTGCGCCCGCCCCGCGGTCGCGAATCCCGCGAGGACCGCGGCCGTCAGCGCGGCCGCCACGATGCGTCGGTTCCAGCCTGCTGCCACAGCGTCGGCCTCCTAGAACAGCCAGTTGACGATCCGGGTGATGATCCCCGGTTGCGCCGCGTCGGCGAGGGCGCCGGTGCCCGAGTACGCGATCTGGGCGTCGGCGATGTAGGTCGAGAGGATGGTGTTGTCGGCGCGGATGTCCTGCGGCCGGCAGCAGCCGCTGATCTCGATCAACTGGCGGTCGCCGTTGATCTCGACCATCCGGTTGCCGACCAGGCGGAAGTAGCCATTGGCCAGCACTTCCTGGATGCGCACGGAGATCTCGGCCTGCAGGTCGCCCGTGCGCGTCGTCTTGCCGTCGCCGGTGTGCTTGTTCTCGGCGTCGAGCCCCCAGGCGCTGAACGGCTGGAAGATGCCCAGACCGGGCCCGCCGCTGATCTCCGTCTTCGAGTTGGCATCCAGCTTCGACGTCGCGTTCGCCGAGGTGCTCTCGACGATGAGGATGGTGACGATGTCGCCGACGCCCAGGGCCTTCGCGTCGCTGACCAGGCTGCGGCCGGTCCGCAGATCGATCAGCGCGTTCTGCGCCGCCGCCGGACCCGCCGCGATGAACGCGACAGCCACCAGGACGCCGGCGAGGACCGTGTTGCTCACCCTGGTCGTCATCTCCGCCTCCTCAATTCTGGACCGTGACCCGTCCGGGGCCGGTCACGCGGCCGGCGACGAGTCGTCCCGTCAGTTCGTTGCGGACGCTGACCATGTCGTCGAGCCGTCCGTCCTGGCGGCAGGAGCCGCGCACGGACACCGACACGGTCCCGCGCCGGATCACCAGATCCACCAGGTCGCCGGTCCGCACCAGCGGCGCCGGCGCGAGGTGGCGGTACCGCAGCACCTCTCCCGCGCGCACCTCCGCGGTGACCAGCATGCCGGCGACGTCGGCGGAGTCGACCACCGCGCCCTCCGGCGTCGTGGCCAGGTCGCGCCAGCCCCAGACCATGGCGTCGGCCGGCACCGGCCGGTCCGGCGCGATCCGCCGCGCGGCGACCGCGGTCCTGGCGAAGACGTGCGCGGTGACGCGCGCGACCACGTGCTGCCGGCGCTCGCCGGCGACGATGGTCACGCCGACCAGGTTGGTGCCGGCGGCCAGAGGTTCGGTGCGGTCCACCGTCACGGTCCAGGCGCCGTCGGCGGCGAAGCTGCTCGCCGGCAGCGCGATCTCCAGCCGCGGCGGCGGCGACGACGGCGGTGATGGCGGCAGGAGCGGCGTCAATGCCGCGCTCACCCGCGCCGCGAGACTGTCGGCCGGCACCTCGGCGCCGGCGAACTGCAGCGTGCAGGCCTCGGCGCCGGTCAGGCGCACGCCGTCGGCCTGGCCGGCCAGCACCAGCTGGCGCAGGATGCCGCGCGCGCTGACCACGCGCGTCTGCCCCGGCAGGCCCCCGACCGCCACGGCCAGCCGCGCCGCGCCGGCCGGCACCTCGGCGCCGACCAGGTCGCCCAGCCGCGCCGTGTTGCCGGCGACGATCGCGCGCGGCGGCAAGTCCAGCGTCCACGGCGAGACGGATGCGCACACGACGCCGGCGCCGAGCACGAGGCTCGCCGCCGTCGTCGTCCAGGCCATCCTGCCGCGCCGTGCCGTGGCCATGCTCACCGCCGCAGTCCGTTGACGATCTGCAGCATCTGGTCCGCCATGGAGATGGTCTTGCTGTTCAGTTCGTAGGCGCGCTGCGCCGTGATCATGCGCACGAGTTCATCCACCGTCTCGACGTTGCTCATCTCGAGGTACCCCGAGGAGACCTCGCCGATGCCGTCGAGGCCCGGCGTCGTCAGCACGGGCGCGCCGCTGCCCGCGGTCTGCAGGAAGAGGTTGCCGCCGCGGGCGCTCAGGCCCGCCGGGTTGGGAAAGCGCGCGAGTTCGAGCTGGCCGATCTCCTGCACCTCGCCGTTGCTGTTCGCGAGCACCACGCTCACGGTGCCGTCGCGAGCCACGCTCACTTCCGTGGCGTCGAGGGGCAGTTGCAGCGCCGGCTCGAGCCGGTAGCCCATGGCGGTCACGACGTTGCGTTCGCCGTCCATCTTGAGGGCGCCGTCGCGGGTGTAGGCGAGGCTGCCGTCAGGCAGGCGCACCTGGAAGAACCCGTCGCCCTCGATCATGAGGTCGAGCGGGTTGCCGGTGGAGATCACGGTGCCCTGCGAGAAGTCCTTGGCCGTGGCGACCATCTTCACGCCGTGGCCGACCTCGACGCCGTTGGGTTGCACCTGGCCGTTGGCCGTCATCTGACCACCCGGCACCACCTTCGCGTACAGCAGGTCCTGGAACTCGGCGTGGCTGCGCTTGAAGCCCGTCGTGTTCACGTTGGCGAGGTTGTTCGAGATGGTGTCGATGTGCAGCTGCTGAGTCTTCATGCCGGCAGCCGCGGATCCCATTGCGCGCATCATGGGGCATCACCCTTTCCGGTCACGAATTGCGACCCAGCGTGTTCGTGGCGCGACCCAGCAACTCGTCGTTGGTCTGCAGAACCTTGGCGCCGACCTCGAACGCCCGCTGCGCCTGGATCATGGCGACCAGCGTCTGGACGGGATCGACGTTGCTGCGCTCGAGGAAGCCCTGGGCGACCCGCGCGGTGTTCTCCGGCGCGTCCGTGGCCGGCATGTCCGCCGGGGCCGCCATCAGGCCGTCGCCGCGATGCTCGAGCTTCTGCGGATCGGCGAAGGTCACCACGCGCAGTTTCCCGGGCGTGGCGCCGTCGACCGTGACCGTGCCGTCCTCGCCGATGCCGAAGGCGTCACCCGCGAGCACGATCTCCCCGCCGGTCCCCTGCACGAGGTACCCCTGCGCGGTCGTGAGGCGGCGCTGGTCGTCGAGGCTGAACCCGCCGCTGCGGGTGTAGTATTCGTTGCCGCCCGCATCCTGGACGACGAAGAAGCCCTCCCCCTGCAGCGCGACGTCCGTGCCGCGACCGGTCGGTTCGAGGTCGCCCTGGCGCAGGTCGAGGCCCGCGATCATGTCCAGTTCCCGTTGCTGGGGCCAGAGCCCGAAACCCGTCGCCGGCGGCGGCGGCGGCGCCGCCGCCGGCGCGGCGGTCGCGGTGGTTGCCGTTGCCGGATCCTGTTTCGCGGCATTGGCTTCCGAAACGCGGGAGAGAACTTGCTTGAAACCGGAGGAATCGACATTGGCGAGGTTGTTCGCCAGGTAGTCGATCCGGGTCTGCTCGAGGTGCATGGCCTTCTCGGCGGTTCGCAGACTTCTGAGCACGACGCCTCCTTCACGGCTTGTCTGCCGGGGACAATGGGCTCTGGCGAGCGGCAAGCGACATGCCAGCGGTCGGTCGGCGGGTCGGAGGGACGGCAACCCCGTGCACGGTGGGTTCTACGAGGGGGAATGGCTCCGCGGTGCCGGCGGCGCGACGCCCGGTCCTTGGCCAGTCTGGAGCCGTCTCTGGGTGATTACCGGACGGGCGCGGCCAGGACCGGCCGGGGGGCGCCCAGCGACTGCTTGGCCGGCAGCACGAGCGTGAAGCACGCGCCGGTCCCCGGCTCGCTGGTGACGCCGACGCGGCCCTCGTGGGCCTCGACGAGCTTCTTCACGATCGCCAGGCCGAGGCCGACGCCCTTGATCTTGCGCTCGGAACGCCCGCGGCGGTACGGCCGGAAGAGTTCGGCCTGCTCCGCCGCCGTGAGGCCGATCCCGCCGTCCGCCACCTCCAGGACCACGTCCTGGTCCTGGCGCCAGGCGCGGACGCGGACCCAGCCGTCCGCCTGGTTGTACTTCACGGCGTTGCTGAGGAGGTTCTGCAGGATCTGGCGCATGCGCAGCGGGTCGCAGCCAAGGGTCAGGTCGGCCGGCGTGACCTCCATGGTCACGTTCAGCCTCTTCTCTCTGGCCTGGCCGCCAAGTTCCTCCAGGCAATCCGACACGAGTTGCCCCAGCGGTACCTCCTCGATCTCCAGGTCGACGTAGCCCGCCTCGATGCGGCTGATCTCGAGGAAGTCGCTCAGCAGTTCGGAGAGGTCGTCCACCTTCTGCAGCACGTGCGCCAGGAATTCCTTCTGCGTGACCGTGACCGGTCCCGCCTTGCCGCCGGCGATGAGCGCGGCGTAGCCCTGGATGACCGCGAGCGGCGAGCGCAGGTCGTGGGCCACCATCGAGTGGAAGTCGGCCTGCATGCGCTCGTGGGCGAGCTGCTGCGTGATGTCGCGGAAGATGTAGGCCACCGCCTCCTGATCCACCAGCCGGATCGGGGCGGCCCGGCCCTCGAGGGTGAGTTCCTCTCCCGCCGGGGAGACGGTGAGGTTCACCGGCGCGCGATCGGCGACGCGCAGCTGCTGGCGCACCTCCGCGGGCACGGCGAGCGCCTCGAGGACGTCGTCCAGGGTCCGCATCTGGGCCAGTTCGCGCGGCAACCGCATCAGGTGCAGGAACGCCGTGCTGGCGACCAGGATGGCGTTGTTCCCGTCGCAGATCACCACCGGCTCGTGGAGGTTGCGCAGGACCGTGTCCAGCTTGTCGCGCTCGGCCCGCACCTCGTCCTGCAGGTCCTTGATCCGCAGGAACGACCGGATGTGCGACGCCAGCTCGACGTCGGAGATGTCCTTCGCGAGGTAGTCGTCGGCGCCGGCGTCCATGCCCTGGACCCGGTCGGGCACCTCCGCGTCCGCGCTGATCATCAGGATCGGGATGCCGCGCGTCGCGTGGTAGTTGCGCAGGGACCGGCACACGTCGTGACCGTGCAGGCCCGGCAATTCCTTGTCCAGGAGGATGAGGTCGGGTTCGACGGCCAGCGCCTCGCAGACGCCGCTGAAGCCGTCGCCGACCGCGATGACCTGGTGCCCGTGCGCCTCCAGCCGGCGCTGCCAGGCGAACGACGTGACGGGGTCGTCCTCGACGAGGAGGATGATGGCCGGGTGTCGGGTCATGACCCGTTCATCGGCAGAGCGGGGCCGCGACCTGAGCGAAAACCCGTCAGGCGTCGGCGAGCAGGTAGCTGATGTGGTCCTCGAGGATGCGCTTGCCGTCGGCGTCGATGCCGGTGAAGAACACGGCGATCTCGTAGCCGTCCGCGTCCGGCGAGGGTTCCTCGGGCTGGGTGCGCACGACGAGACCCTCGCAGCGCAACACCGCCACCCGGGCGTCGCCGCTGTCGGGCACCACGAGTTCGAGCGCCATGGCCAACTTGGTCATCGGCGCGATGTGGTGGTCGCTGCGGAAGTACACTCCGGAGGTCGAGATGTTGATCGTCTCGAGATCAGCCACCGCGCCCGCAGCGGACAGTTCGACGCGCAACTTGAGCTTCGCGTCCACCCGTTCGCCGCGACGGCGATCCGTAGCATCGGCCATGGCTTTCTCCCTGGGACGTCACCACCGGAGATCGGCGCCGGCGCCTCACTCGCCGCCAGGGGCGGTGGGCGCCGACCGAGCGCTACTTCTTCTTGTGACGATTCTTGCGCAGACGCTTCTTCCGCTTGTGCGTCGCGATCTTCTTGCGCTTGCGCTTACGGCCGTTCGGCATGGTACCTACCTCTAGGGGTTTCGCGCGTCAGGCCCGGAACTGGGCGGCCTCTCGGCCGACGCCGGGGCCCTCTGGAGCGACCGCCCAAGATAGAATGCGGCGCTCACGGACACAACCCCGGCGGACGACTTTCTTATTCTTCGGGATTCAATCGGTCTTTCAACTCGTTCGAGGCCTTGAAATACGGGACCTTCTTGGAGGGCACGGCCACGGCATCGCCGGTGCGCGGATTCCGCGCCTGACGGGACCGCCGGCTCTTCACCTTGAAGCTGCCGAACCCTCGCAATTCGACCTTGTCACTCCCCACCAGGGCTCTCCCGATATTCTCGAGGATCAAGTTGACGACGATTCCCGTGTCCTTCTTGCTCACACCAGTCTCGTTGGAAATCAACTCGACCAGCTCCGCCTTCGTCATGATCCAGAACCCCCGGGGGTTGGCGCCAGGAATGGGGCAAGTCTGCGAACGCGGGACGTTAGCACGCGATTGGGTGAGTGTCAACGAACAGGGAGACTTGAGGTTGCAAAAAAAAATGTTTCCCGACCGCTGCCGTGTGACCGACCAAAAGGGGCTCGCACCAAATATGACTGCGAGCATTGAGGCGGCCAAGTCGCGCGCAGAGCAGGAAACATTTTCCCTCGTTCTACCAAGACGCATGCCAGGCGCCGGACACGGCCCACGGCCGCGGCGCGTCATCGGACAACGTGTTGCTTCCTCAGGAGTTCGCTCACGTGGCGACCTGGTGTCGGCCGCCGGCGCCCAGGCGTGAAGGGTCGTCACGGCGCGCAGAATCCCCGGTCCGGGGCGTCGTCACGCGGCATATTGCCCGGACCTAGGCGCCGCCCCCGCCCAGGTGACGGAAGAGCAGGTCGTGTCCCGCGGTGAAGCGGCACCCGCGCCGCCCCATGGCGACCGCGGCCGTCGTCGCCGCGCGTGCGGGATCCTGGCGGCCGCCGTCGCGGCCGTCGCCCCACGTGAAGTTGGCCAGCGCCTTCGGCGGGAACCCGACCGCGAAGACGTTGCTGGCGAAGCCGACCGCCGTCCCGGTGTTGAACAGGGTGCCGATCGCCGTCTTGCCGTGCTCGGCCATCATGAGCCCCAGGAACTGCAGGCCCGTGTCCTCCTCGCCGCCGCCGACGTCGACCCGGATACGACCGTAGTTGTTCTTGAGGTCACTGCAGGTGGTCATCGCGCCGAGGTTGACCCAGCTGCCCAGATAGGCGTGGCCGATGAAGCCGTCGTGCTGCTTGTTGACCAGGTCGAGGAAGGTGCTCTCGCCGATCTCTCCGCCCACCTTGCAGCCGGCGCCGAGCGAGCATTCGGTGAGGCTCGCCCCCGCCTTGACCACGCTGCCCGCACCGAGGTAGAGCGGTCCGACCAGGTGGGTGTGCGGCAGCACCTGGACGCCGCGGTCGAGGACCACCGGCCCCGCCGTCGCCTCGATGACCACCCCGGGCGCCACCCGCACGTCGTCGCCGACCAGGATACGCTCCGCCGCCACCAGGTGGACGCCGGGCAGGTCCGGTCGCCGCAGGGAGGTCCCCGCCGCCCACGGCGGCGTCCGCCCCGTCTCGGTCACGGCGCCCCACGGCTGGCGGGCCGGTAGCCCGCGCTCCGCCACCACGACGACGTCGCCGGCCAGCGCCGCCGACAGGGCCGGCACCAGATCCCACAAACGCCGCCACGCCGATGGCAATGACCCCGCGGGAGGAAGCACCGGTTTCCGGGACGGCATCGCCGGGGCGAACACGGGGACCGCCGCGGCGGCGTCTCGCCAGCTGCCCGCGGCCGTCGTCCCGTCATTCCACTGTCGCCACGCGCCGAGGAACGTTTCGCCGGCCGCCCCCTCGAGGCAGGCCGCCAGCACGCCCGCCTCGTCCTGCCAGCACCAGCCCGCGCCTTGCTCCGCGGCCGCCAGCACGGCGGCGAGGGTCTCCCATGCGGCGCCAAGGCGGGCGTTGAGCACCAGTAGCCGCTCGGGGCCGCCGTCGCCGGCGAGAGCGTGACCGCAGTCGCGGGCGAGCGGCGCCAGGAATCCTCGCGGCAGGAGTTCCGGCTCGCGGCCGGTGAGGATCGCCAGGCGCTCGCGCAGGTTGAACAGGCCGCAGCGCAGCTCGTAAACGGGCACGCTCCAGCTCAACGGCCGCAGGGCGGCCGCGGTGTGGTCCTCGAAGATGACGGGGCGCAGGGGCAAGGAACCACCTCCCGGACGGGTCGACGGGTCGCGGACACCGTCCGGGATGATACGGGGATCAGGCCAGCGTGTCGATGAGTGTCCCGAGCATCCGGTCCCGCGACCGGACCACGGCGAGCGAGGCCTCGTAGCCCCGGCGAGCGGTCAGCATCCCGACCGCCGCCCCGGCGAGGTCCCCGCCCTCGTCGTCCAGCGTCGCGCGGACCACGCGCTCGGCGGCCTCGTCCCAGCGCCGCTGGCTGCTGGCGATGTCGGAGACGATCGATCCGAGTCCAGAGACCGCCATGATACACCTCCGCACGGACGTCATCGGCAGTTCGACGCCACGACTTGAGGAAAAAATACGCTTCCCGCTCTCGATCCGCGGGCCAGGGCATGATATAATTGGAGATTGTCAGGATTCTTGCACCGCGGTCAGCAGCCCGCGGCCCCCGTTCGATGCGAGGAGCGCCCCATGAAGGTCTCGAGATTGCTGTTCCTGGCCGGCGTTTTGATGCTGGCGGCCGGTCCGCTGTCTGCCGAATCCCTGCCGACGGTCCTGGCGCCGACGCAGATCCAGACCGAGGCCGTCGAGTGGGATGTCGACGGCCTGGGACCGCTCCTGCCGCACTGGGAGACCCGCGCCGAGCGCGAGTTCTGGCGCGGCCGCGAGGACCAGCAGCCCGGCAGCGATCTGCGCGACGACCCGCCGCCCCTCGCCCCCATCCGCAACTGCGCGGAGTGGGAACCGGCGACGGGCGTCATGATCCGCTACCCGCTGGGTCTGCCCTACAACCTCCTGCGCGACTTCGACGACGACGTCACCCTGCACGTCGTGGTCTCCTCCACGCAGCAGGCCGCGGCCCAGACGGCGCTCTTCAACAACGGCGTCGACATGAGCCGCGTCGAGTTCCTGGTCCGGCCCAACGATTCGATCTGGACCCGCGATTACGGCCCCTGGTTCATCTTCGACGGCGACGGCGAACTGGCGATCATCGACCACGAGTACAATCGCCCGGCGCGGCCGAACGACGACCTGATCCCCCTCTACTTCGGCCAGGAACAGGGCATTCCCGTCTACACCCACAGCATGTACCACACCGGCGGCAACTACATGACCGACGGCGCCCACGTGAGCTCGTCGACCAACCTGGTCTACACCGAGGCCGCCGCCTACAACGGCATGAACCAGGCCGCGGTCAACCAGCTCATGTTCGACTACTACGGCGTCGAGACCTACCACGTGCTGCAGGACATCGAGAGCGGCGGCATTCACCACATCGACTGCTGGGCCAAGTTCCTGGACGAGGAGACGGTGCTCGTCAAGCAGACCGCGACCAACCACTACACCTACGCCGCGCTCGAGCAGCGCGCGACCCTCCTGGCGTCGTTGCCCTCCTCCACGGGCCGCAACTACCGGGTCCACCGGGTCTACTGCTACACCATGGCGAGTTCGCAGCCGGCGGCCTACACCAACAGCCTCATCCTCAACGACAACATCTACGTGCCGTTCTTCGGCAACGCGACCTACGACGAGCAGGCCCTCGCCGCCTACCGCGCCGCCGCGCCGGGCTACACCGTCCGCGGCTACTACTACAGCGGCTTCATCACCGACGACGCGCTGCACTGCCGGGCCATCGGCATCATGGACCGCGACATGCTGCGCGTGGGCCACGTCCCCGTCATCACCGACCAGCCCGCGGGGCCGGTGACGGTGACGGCGCAGATCCGCGCGCACGGCGAGGCGCCCCTCACCGAGACGCGCCTCTACTACCGTCACGGCGACGCCGCGTGGTCCGCCGTCGACCTCGCGCCCACGGGCACGCCATACGAGTACGCAGCGCAGATCCCCGCCGCGCTGGCTCCCGACTCCTGCCACTATTACGTGCACGCGGCGGACGCCTCCGGACGCACCGCCGGCTATCCCCGCGTCGAACCGCTGCGCTGGGTCCGCTTCTGGCACGATGGCAACTCCACGCCGGTGCCGGGCGACACCCCCGCCGCCGCCGCGTCCCTGCACGCCAACTACCCGAACCCCTTCAATCCCAGCACCACGTTCGCCTTCGAGTTGCGCGACGCCGACACCGTCGAACTCGTGGTGCTGGACCCGCGCGGCCGCCTCGTGCGCACGCTCCTCGACGGCTTCTGCCCGTCCGGGCGCACCGAGGTCACCTGGCACGGCGACGACGACGCTGGCCGCGCCGTGGCCTCCGGCACCTATGTCTACCGCCTGCGCGCGGCCGGCCTGCAGTACAGCCGGTCGGCGACGCTGGTGAAGTAGCCGTCGCGCCGACCGCCAAAAACGCAACGAGCCCCGGACCGGCGTCCGGGGCTCGCGCGTCCGAGCCCTGAACGGGCGACCGGCGCTAGGCGCCCGTCGCCGCGCCGCGGCCGCGACGGGTGACCAGGCGCGCCGGCGCGAGGGCCGCCCCCCGGAGCCCCGCCTTGATCGGGTCCAGGCTCGCATACATCACCGGCACCACCACCAGCGTCAGGAAGGTGGCGACGGCCAGGCCCCAGATCACCGCCACGCCCATCGGCCCCCACCACTGGCTCGACTCGCCGCCGAGGATGAAGGCGTCGCCGAAACGACCCCGCAGCAGGGCGCCGAGGTCCACCGCGAAGCCGGTGGTCAAGGGGATGAGGCCCAGGATGGTGGTCACCGCCGTCAGCAGCACCGGCCGGAACCGCGTGAGGCCCGCGCGCATGAGCGCCTCGTCCTTGCTGAGACCGCGCGCGCGGAGCTGGTTGGTATAGTCGATGAGGATGATCGCGTTGTTGACCACCACCCCCGCCAGCGAGATGACGCCGACGCCGGTCATGATGATGCCGAACGGCGTGCTCGTGACCAGCAGCCCGAAGAACACGCCGATCATGGATAACAGCACGCTGACCAGGATCACCAGCGGCTGCGTCACCGAACCGAACTGCGAGATCAGCACCACGAAGATGAGCATGATCGCCACGGCGAAGGCGTCGCTCAGGAACGCCTGCGCCTCCGCCTGATCCTCGCTCTCGCCGGTGTAGTTCACCGTGTAGCCGGCGGGCACCGGGAAGTCGACGAGCGCCTTCTGGACCTCCGCGAGCAGCGCGTTGCCGTTGTACCCGGGCGCCGCGTCGGCCATGACCGTCACCGTCCGCTCGCCGTCGATGCGGTGCACCGCCGCCAGCGACGTCTTGAAGGTCGTGGTGGCGAACGCCGACAGCGGTACGGTGGTCCCCTCGTAGAAGACCGTCGCGTCGCCGAGGTCCTCCACCTTGCGACGGAACGACTCGTCGTAACGGACGACGATGTCGTACTCGTCCTCGCCGACGCGGTACTTCGCGGTCTCGGCGCCGTGCAGCGCGGTGCGCACCGTGCCCGCGATGTCCCAGGTCTGCAGGCCGTAGCGGCCGGCCTTCTCGATGTCCGGGCGGATCTCGATCTCGGGCAGGTCGTTGTCGTAGTTGTCCTGGATGTTGATCAGCCCGGGAATCCCGCGGATGCGCTCGCGCACCTGCGCCGCCAGATCGCCGAGCACCGTGAACGAGTCGCCGGCCAGTTCGATGTTCACCGGCTTGCCCGTCGGCGGCCCCTCGTCCATCTGCTCCACGGTGATCTGCGCGCCCGTGAAACCGGCCAGGCGCGCACGCAGGTCGTCCAGAGCTTCCCGCGAGGGTCGCGTGCGGACGTTCTGGTCGACGAACTCCATGGTCACCAGGCCCTCGTTCGAGGGCGCCGACTCGCCGCCGCCCATGCCGCTCGGCGACACGCCCACCTGCGAGCTGTAGGCGACCAGGTTGCCGATCCCGGCGACCTCCTGCTCGATCTTCCGCGCGTAGGCGTCCGTGAGCTCGATCCGGGTCCCGCTCGGGCCCTCGATGACCACCTGGCCCACGTTGGGGTCGATGTCCGGGAACAGCTCGACGCCGTGGTTGAAGGCGCCGTACAGGACGAAGGAGAGCAGCAGGACGGCGAACATCCCGCCGATGGTGAGCCCGCGGTGGCGTAGCGTCCAGCGCAGGGTCGGCTCGTAGGTGCGCAGGCTCCAGCGCATGACGGCATCGCCGACGCGCGTGCTGCCGCCGCCCGGCCGCGGCGTCTGCATGAAGCGGGACGCCAGCACGGGGTTGAAGACCAGGGCCACCAGCAGCGACGCCGTCAGCGAGATGATGACCGTGATCGGCAGGTACTTCATGAACTCGCCCATGATCCCCGGCCAGAAGATCAGCGGCGCGAAGGCGACGACGGTGGTCAGGGTCGAGGAGATCACCGGCGCCGCGACCTGGTCGGTCCCGTCGATGGCGCCCTCCAGCGCGCCCTTGCCCTTGCCGCGGTGGCGGTAGATGTTCTCGACGATGACGATGCCGTTGTCCACCAGCATGCCGAGGGCGAGGATCAGGCTGAACAGCACCACCATATTCAGGGTGATGCCGAACGCGCGCAGGGCGATGAAGGTCAGCAGCATCGAGAAGGGGATGGCGATGCCGACGAAGACCGCGTTGACGAAGCCCATGAACAGGAACAGCACCCCGACCACCAGGATGAGGCCCGAGATGATGTTGTTCTCGAGGTCCTTGACCATGAAGCGGATGTCCTCGCTCTGGTCCCCGACGATGCTCACCTCGGTGCCGGCCGGGAAGCCGGGCTGCAGGCGCGCGATGACCGCGCGCACTTCGTCCGCGATGGAGATGATGTTCTCGCCGGTCCGCTTCTTCACCAGCAGGATGACGCCGTCGCGGCCATTGACCCGCGAGATGGTCTCGCGGTCCTTGATCCCGAAGCGCACGGTCGCGATGTCCCGCACGTAGACGGGCGGGTTCACGCCCGGATTGACCACGAAATCCAGGATCTCCTCGACGGACGCGACCTCGCCGGGCACGCGGACCTGGTAGTCGAACTGGCCGAGCGAGAGCTTGCCGCCGGGAATGGTCAGGTTCTGCAACCCGACGGCGTCCTGGACGTCGGGCAGGCCGAGCCCGTAGAATGCGAGGCGCTCGGGATCGACGTCCACCTGCACCTCGTTCTCGATGCCGCCGATCAGGTCGGCCGAGAGGACGCCGGGGATGGCCTCGAGGGCCTCCTGCAGATCCTCGCCCGTCTTCTTGAGCAGGAACAGGTCGTAGTCGCCGGAAAGCGCGATCTGCATGATCGGCCAGTCGCTCGAGCTGAGCTCGATGATCTGCAGATCCTCGCGGGTGTCCTCCGGCAGCTCGGGCTTCGCGGTGTCGACCCGGTCGCGCACCTTCTGCAAGGCGTCGCTCATGTCGACGTCGCTGGTGAACTCCAGGGTGATGCTGGACATGCCGTAGTAGGAGCTGCTGGTCATCTCCTTCAGGTCCGGCAGTCCTTTCAGCTCTTGCTCGAGCTTGCGCGTGACCAGGTTCTCCATGTCGGCGGGCGCGGTTCCCGCGTAGGGGGCGACCACCATCACGAAGGGGATCTTCACGTCCGGCGACGACTCCCGCGGCAACCCGATGTAGGAATCGATGCCGATGACCGTCAGGATGCCCATGAAGGCGAAGATCATCGGATAGCGCCGGATGGAGCCGGCGGTGATCTTCATCGCGCCGCCTCCGGACCGGTCTCGACGACCCGCGTGCCAGCGGCCTGCGCGCGGATGATCGCCGGGTCGTCGTTGCTGGTGCCGTCGCCGTAGCCGACCGTCTCGGTCACCGTGACCAGGCTGCCGTCCTGCACGTCGCGCTGTCCGCGCACCACGAGTTGCTCGCCCGGCGCCAGGCCCGACGTCACCGCGACCATGAGCCCCTGCGACGGGCCGAGCTGGACGGCGCGGCGGCGCGCGCGGTCGGCCTCCACCACGTAGACCTCGTCACCGGCGCGTCCCTGCACGATCGCGTCGCGCGGAATCACGACCAGGTCCCGCACCGTCTGCTTCTCGAGCCGCGCGCGGGCGATCACGCCGGTGCGCAACGCCAGCTCCGGGTTCTGGATGTGGATCTCGACCTTGAACTTGCCGCTCGCGCGCTCGGCCTCGAAACCGACCCAGCCCACGGCGCCCGGCAGCACCCCGGCGACGCCCTCGACCCGCACCTCGGCCGCCTGGCCGTCGCGGATCCAGGCCACCTCGGCCTCGGTGAGATAGGCCTCGATCTTCAGGGTGTAGGGGTCGATCACCCGCGCCACGGGCATGCCCGGCGACACCAGCTGACCGGGCTCGACGAAGCGTTCGGAGACGATGCCCGCGAACGGCGCCTTGACCTCGGCGCGCTCGTAGCGCACCTCGGCGGCGTCGCGCGCCGCGCGCGCCTGCTCGAGCGCCGTCTGGCTCTGCAGGAACTCGAGCCGGCTGATCTTGCTGGCCTCGAAGAGCTGCGCGGTCTTGTCGTGGTTGTACTCCTGTAGCGAGAGGTTCGCCCGGGCGGCGGACATGTCGGCCGCCAGCAGGGCGCGGTCGAGGGCGATCAGGACGCTGCCCGCGCGCACCCTGGCGCCCTTGTCGTGCGGGATCGCCTGGACCGTGCCGCCCTCCTCGGCGCTGACGTCCGTGCCGCGCACCGGCAGCACCGGCCCCGCGACCTCGAAGTACTCCGTCACCGCGGACGTGGCGAGCACCATGGCGCGGACGTTGCGCGGCACCTCGCGGACCGTCTCCTCCGCGGCCGGCGCCTGGCAACCGGCGACCGCGCCCAGGACCCCGAGCGCCAGGAGGCCGGCAAGAACGATGAAACGACTTCTCATGACGCTGCTCCTAGCGCTGCGCCGCCACCAGGCCCGAGATCTCGGCCAGGGGCGTCGCGGGTGAATAGCCGATCGCGCGCTTGAGGCTGGCGACGAGCGTCAGCACGTCGTAGCGCGCCTCGATCATGGTGCGTCGGGCCGTCACGTGATTGGCCTCGGCGTCCAGGGCTTCCAGGTAACTGGCCTTGCCCAGCCTGTACATGAGCAGGCTCTCTGCCAGCGCCTCCTCCGCGCGCTCGAGGTTCAGCTGCGCGGCTTGCAGATTTCGGCGGGCGGTGTCGAGGTTGTTCAGGATCTCCCGCACCTCCACCAGCACCAGACGACGCTGCCCGGAGATCTCGACCTCGTTGCGCCGGATCTGCGCGTCCGTCTGGTCCACGAGACCCTTGGTGAGCAGGCCGTTGAACACCGGCACCTTGAGCGCGACCGAGGCGCTCCAGGTGTCGTGCCCCTCGTCGAAGATCGAGCCGAAGGTGCTGCCCACGTAGCCGTAGGACCCGGCCATGGCGACGTAGGGGCGAAGGTCGGCGACCTGGACCTGCCGCTGGCGGCGCAGGAGGTCGGTCGAGAGATCCGCCGCCAGGAGGTCGGGTCGCTGCATCGCCAGCCGGGCGGCGGCCTCGGCATCGATCGCCTCGTCCTCGAGGGGCAACTCGTTGGCGATGGTCAGGGGCGCGGAGGGCTGACGGCCCATCAGCGCATTCAGGCGGGCGCCGGTGTTGCGGACCGCTTGCGTGAGGTTGCGCAGCTGCGGTTCGATGTTGGCCAGGGCCACCGCCGCCTGCAAGGTGTCCAGCCGCGCCGCGGTGCCCAGCTCGTAGCGCATCTTCACCAGTTCGAGCAGGGCCGCCTGGTTCGCGTACTGCGCCTCGACCGCGCGGCGGGCCTCCGCCAGGCTGATGACCTGGAAGTAGGCATTGATCACCTGCTCCGAGGTCTGGTACTCCGCGGCGCGGATCAGCTCGTCCTGCCGCTCGAGGCCCAGGTTCGCCGCCCCGACGGCGCCCAGCACCTTGACCGGGTTGATCTCCCAGGTGAGGTCGGCGCTCGCCCGGTAATAGGTCTGCGCCGGGATGGCGTCGGCCGGCGGGATGATGGAGCCGAAGCCCGCCAGCCAGTCGAGGAACCACTCCTCGCCCGGCGGCAGCGTCGGCGCCTCGAAGGCGCCGCCGCCGCTGAAGCTCTCGTTGAAGGCGATGCTGGGATCCCGGCCGCGCGACCAGTCCGCGCCGAGGTCGACGGACGGCAACGCGTTGGAGACGGCCTGGTACCGCTGACCCGCGATCTCGAACCGTCGTTCCCGCTCGGCGCGCAGCGCCTCGTTGCTCACGAGCGCCGTGTCGAGGCAGGCCTCGATGGTCCAGACCCGGTCCGCGCCCGGCACGGCCTCGACCGTGTCACCGAGCGGCGCCACCGGCGTGAAATCGATGTCGCCGGACTCCGCGAGGGCCGCGGTCCCGCTCGTCACCAGGAGCGCGAGAAGCAGTTGCCATTCAAGATGCGGACGTCGCCGCCTTCGTCGCTCAGACATCGTCGCCATCTCCTCTCAACGGATCGGGTTGGATGCGCCAGGGAATGGTGAACTCGCCGAAGCGCAGGTCGAGATCGGGACACGGCGGCCACCCCGCCGCTTCCACCGCCGCGCGCACGAGCAGGCCGCCGACGCTGTGCAGCCAGGTCGTGGCCTGCGTAAGGTCCGGATTCCGCCACTGGCCCGTGCAGATCAGGGTGGCGAGCCCGTGGCTGTAGACCGAGGCCTGAAAGAGCAGTTCCTCCTTGATCGGCCGCGGCAAATCCCCGAGCCAGGGATGCGCGTCGAGGTCGGCGAGCAGGGCGGGGACCAGGCGCGCCTCGATGTCGAAATCGCCGTGCCGCTCGAAGTAGAGAGCCTTGAACAGGTTCGGATGCTCGTGCGCGAAGTGCAGGTAGCCGAGGCCCATGTTCAGGAAGGGCTCGTCCGTCCAGGGGCGCCGGAAGTACGCGAGCAACTGGTCGCTGGCCAGTTCCAGGGCGCCGCGCGTGAGTACCTCCATGCTGCCGAAATTGCTGTACACGGGAGCGGTCGAAGCGCCGAGTTCCTCCCCCACGCGTCGCGCCGTCACCGTGTCGAATCCGTCCCGCGCGATCACGGCGAGGGCAGCGCGCAGGATGTCGTCCCGGGTGAATGTCGATTTTCTGGCCATGATGTCCTCGGGAACCTCCAGAAATTGGTATAACGGGCGTTATATAACGTTTGTTGCATGGAAATGCAAGACGGCGCCAGAAATTTCGCGCGCTCCCCGCACCAGGATCACGAACGCCGTTACTTGTTAAGCCACAATTAATTAGGCAAGAATTACCAGCAGGGCTCCGCCGATGGCCAGGCCGCAGGCAGTCGCCTTGCGGCGGGTGAAACGCTCGTGCAGGAAAAGGGAGGCGAACAGCAGGATGTAGATGGTCGACGTCTGGTTCAGGATCGCCGCCACGCCGGTGTTGGTGTACTTCATGCCCGCCAGCCAGAGCATCAGCGCGAGGTAGCTGCCCAGGACCGTCCCGGGCACCGTCCAGCGCCACGACGGTCCCGGCCGCAACGCCGCGAGGTGCTGACGGCGCTGCGGCGAGACCAGGACCACCGGCATCAGGACTAGCAGCGCCGCGATCTGTCGCACGCCCGTGGCCCACACCACCGGCTGGCGGCTCAGGACCGGCTTGGCGAGGACCACTCCGAGGGCCACCGTCGCCATGGCCAGGCCACCCAGCGCGATCCCGGTCAGCAGATTCCGCCGCGTGGTGCCCGGCCGCCGGCCATGGCCGCCGGCGATCAGGATCGCCCCCACCACCAGCAGCATGCCGGCGACGTGCGCGAGCGCGAGCCGCTCGTCGAGCACCAGGAACGCCGCCAGCGCCACGAAGGGCGCGTAGAGGCAATCGATGATCGCCGTGACGCCGGCGCCCACGCGGTTCAGGCAGGCGTGGAAAAGCGTGTCGGAGAACGCGATGCCGATGATGCCGCTCGCCGCCAGCAAGGCGTAGTCCTGCCAGGGCACGTCGGCGCGGAGCAGGGGTTGACCCAGCACCGCCATCGTCGGCAGCAGGAGCACGGCCGAGAGCACCACGCGGAAGAAGTTCAGCGACAGCGGCGGCAGGCTCTCGCCGGACCGCGTGAGGAAGACGACGGCCGCGGCCCAGACCACGGCCGTCGTGAGTGCGAAGAACTCGCCCATGGTGTCCTTGCGGTCAATCCGGCCGGTCAGGCAGGGGAAGGGTCATGACGACGCGCCAGCCACCGAGCGGCGACGGCTGGATGGCGAGGTTGCCCGCGAGACAGCGCAGGCGCTCGCGGATGCTGAAGAGGCCGAATCCCTTGCGGGTGCCGTCGCCGTCGACGCCGGTCGGCGCCTCTTCCGTGACGTCGAGGTCGAAGGCCTTGCCGTCGTCGTCCACGTAGACCGCCAGTTGCGTCGCGGCATACTCGACCGTCACGCGGGCGAGGCGCGCCTGCGCGTGCTTGTGCACGTTGGCCAGCAGTTCGCGGACGATCCGGTAGGTGAGCGCGCGCAGATCCTGCGGCAAATCCACTTCTTCGCCGCGGGTCTCGATGCTGCAGCGCAGGTCGCGCGTGGTCTCGAAGTGGCGGCACAGCCACTCCAGCCCGGCCTCGAGGCTCACGTCGTAGAGCGCGGGCGGAAACAGCTCGAAGGTCAGGTTGCGCGTCATGTTCATGCTCTGGTCGAGGATGCTGATGGCCTCGTTCACCACGCGGGCCGGATCGGTGACCCGGTCGGGGTAGCGCAGCAGCGTGACCTTGGCCCGCGCGGCGAACAGGTCCTGCGCCAGGCTGTCGTGCAGCGTCTCGGCGAGCTGGCGACGCTCACGGTCCTCGACGGTCGCCAGTTCCGACGCCAGGTTCCGCAGGCGGGTCTGGTAGGCCTCGAGGCGGGCGTCCGCTTCCTTCTTCTCCGTCACGTCGCGGGCCACGGTGAAGATCCGTCGGCGGTCGGGCAGCGGGAAGGAACTCCACGAGATCCAGCGGAACGACCCGTCCCGACACTGCGCCCGCAACTCCAGGTCGCGCACCGGCTCGCCGGCCTGCAGCCGCTGGAGGTACGCCGCGAAGGCATTGCGGTCGTCCGGGTGGATGAAATCAGTGAGGGGCCGCGACATGACGTCGTCGCGGGACCAGCGCAGGATCCGCACCCAGGCCGGGTTCACCTGCTGGAGGTTGCCCTCGAAATCGCTGATGCCGAGCATGTCGACCGAGAGGTTGAAGAGGCGGTCGCGCTCGTCCTCGATCTCGCGGGTGCGCGTGAGGTCGAGGAGGGATCCGATCAGCAGGTACGGCCGGCCGCGGCTGTCCCAGGACGCGACGGCCCGGGTGCTGAACCGGTGGTAGTCGCCGTCGGCGCAGAGGATCCGCAGCTCCCCCTCCGCGAGCACGCGGCGGCCGCACAGGACCTCGTCGAGCACCTCTCCCAGCCGCGCGACCTCCTCGGGGTGGCACCGCTCGCGCAGGACCCGGAACACGGTGGCCCCGGCTCCGGTCAGGTCGGTCCCCAGGAGTTCCGCCAGCGACGGCGAGACGGCCAGCCGACCGTCGGGCAACTCGGCGCCCCAGCACAGCCGGGAGTCGCCGCTCATCTGCGCGAGCGTGACGTCCAGGGCCAGGGCCCGGCGATGGCGGCTGCGCCCCGCGGCCACCTGCCAGCCGAGGAACACACCCGCTGCGAGCGCGACGATGAGCCAGGTCCAGACGTGCATCATGGGGGCATACTAGCCCGCCGGGGACCGCCGGACAAGCGCCCGCGCGCTACAGGTGCGGCGCCTCGCTGCCGATCTCCTGGTGACCCTTGCCACAGGAGCACCCCGTGACCTCTCGCCCCCTGCCCGTCGTTCCCGACCTCGGCGACCTCACCGCCGGCCTGCGGCCGCAGGTGGAAGCCCTGCCCCGGCTGACCCGGCTGGTGGTCCGCTACCTGGCGCTCCTGGCCCAGGACGGATCGCCGGTCGCGCTGGCCGAGGGCCTCGAGGCCGACGGCGTGCTCGCGCGCTGGCTCCTGCGCCAGGCCAACAGCGGCTACTTCAGCCTGCCGCGCCAGGTGGTCTCCCTGGCCGACGCGCTGGTGGTGATCGGCGTCGAATCCCTGACCCGCATGGTCTTCGCCGTCTGCACGCGCGATCTGTTGACGTTTCCCATGCACCGGTATCCCGGCGGCGGCAGCGGATTCTGGAAGCACGGGCTGGTCTGCGGGGCGCTGGCGCGCGCATTCGCCCGCCACGCGGGGCCGTCGTGCGGACTGGTGCCCGAAGAAGCGCTGCTCGCCGGCCTGCTGCACGACCTCGGCAAGCGCCCCCTCGATCCCCTGCTCGACCGCCGCCAGGGTCACCGGCCCGTCACCCGGGAGGAAGAGCGCCGCGTCGCGGGCGCCGATCACGCGGCCGTGTCCGCGCTCATCTGCGAGCGCTGGGAGCTGCCGGCGGCCATCGCCGGCGCCATCGCGGCGCACCACGACGACGACCCCCACCCCGCCGGGGCCCTGCTCGCCCTCGCCGACGCCGTCTCGCATCGGCGACGCGGCGGCGCCGCCGACGAAACACCCTTGCCGCCGGGCGCGTGGGCGCGCTGGCGCGCCCCCCTGGACCTGCCGGTCGACGAGCTGGAATCCCTGCTGGCGAGCGCCAAGCCCGTGCTGGCGGGACTCGACGAGATGATGCGGTTACTCGGCCACGAGCACGTCCCGCCCGACCGCGAACACGCGCCGGTCGCGGACCGGCTCAATCCTCGCCGAAGAGTTCCGCCCAGCGGCGGCGGGGATCGCTGAAGTCCACGTCCTGGGGGTCGAACGCGTCGGGGTCGAAGTCGTCGCCGAGCATGCGCGCCGCCTGGGACTGCGCGGGTCCGTCCGCCCCCTGCCAGGCCGTCAGGAGCCGCCGGTAGCCAGGCATGCCGCCGCAGTCCTCCGGCGGACCGGCTCCCTCCCCGGCGAGGCAGCGCGGACAAGGCCCCGCCTCCACCGCGGGCACCACCGCCTCCAGAGAGATCTCGTGCTGCCACTCGTCGCCGAGGTCGTACGTGTAGATGATCGGCGGGTAGTCCGGTCGCAACACGTCGCGCAGCTGCACCTGCCAGCCGGGCACCACCTCGCTCGAGCCGTAGAAATCGCTGGCCTCGGGCGTGCCGAAGCGCAGCTTCTCGCCCGTCACCGGGTGGTGCGTGGTGAACCGGTGGACGTGACGGTCCTGCCAGCCCAGCGCATCCTGGATGGCCACGTGCAGGTCCCAGAACGTGGACGCCCCCGCGAGCTGTAGCAGGCGCCAGATCGGGCGCGGTGCCAGGATCAGCTCGACACGCAGCACCAGCGCGTGCGGCGAGGCCAGACCCGGGAACGGAATGATGTTGTCTCGTCTCTCCGTCATGCGACCTCAGGACGGCGCCCGCATGCCCAGGCATCCCATGAGGAAGGCCCAGGTCTCGGCCGTCTGCGTGATCTGGGTGGTGAGCGTCACGCCGCCGCCGTGCCCGCTCGCGCGGCGGACCAGCAGCAGGTGCGGTCCGGTCGCGCGGTCGCAGGCTTGCAGCCGCGCCACCATCTTGCGCGCGTGCAACGGATCGACGCGCGCGTCGTTCTCGCTGCCCGTGCAAAGGAAAGCCGGGTACGACCGTCCCGCCACCAGGTTGTGGTACGGCGAGTACGCCCGCAGGTAGGCGAACTGCGCGGGGTCGTCGCTGCTGCCGTACTCCTCGGCCCAGATGTTCGCCAGGCCGAAGCGGTGGTAGTTGACCATGTCCAGCAGCGGCACCTCGCAGAGGACGGCGCGGAAGAGATCCGGGCGCTGCGCCAGGCAGGCGCCGACGAGCAGGCCGCCGTTGCTGCCGCCGCGGATCGCCAGCTTCGCCGGGTTGGTCCAGCGGTTCGCGATGAGCCACTGCGCCGCGGCGAGGAAGTCGTCGAAGCAGTTCTGCTTCTTTTCCTTCATGGCGCCCTCGTGCCAGGCGCGGCCGAACTCGCCGCCGCCGCGCACGTTCGCCACGGCGAGCACGCCGCCGGCCTCGAGCCAGACCAGGTAGGTGGACGCGAAACCCGGCCGCAACGAGACGTCGAAGCCGCCGTAGCCCGTCAGCAGCGTGGGATTGCACCCGTCCAGGACGACGTCCCGCCGATGCACCAGGAACATGGGCACCTGCGTGCCGTCCTGGCTGGTGAACCACACCTGCTGCGCCGTCATGCTGCGCGTGTCCACCGGGACCGGGAACTCGTGGTAGACCTCGAGTTCGTTGCGGTCGGGGTGGTACTTGTAGATGGTCGGCGGGAAGGTGAACGACGTGAAGCTCACCCACACTTCGGGCTGCGACCAGTAGCCGCTGACGCCGCCCGTGCCGATGGTCGGCAGCGGCAGATCGCGCAGCATCGTGCCGTCGAGAGCCATGACCTTCACGACGGTGTAGGCGTCGTGCAGGTAGCTCGCATAGACCTTGCCGGCGACGCAACTGAGGCCGTTGAGCCGGTCGCGCGGGTGCTCAGGCAGCCAGACCCGCCAGTGCTCACGGCCGGGATGCGCGGCGTCGGTGACGTAGACCATCCGTCGCGGCGCGTTCTCGTCCGTGGTGATGAGGATGGTGTCGCCCAGGAACTCGACGTCGTACTCGGCCGCCATGCCCGTGATCAACGGCGTCAAGGGGTCGTCGCTGCCGGTGCGCTTGAACCAGACCTCGTTCGCGTTGAACAGGCCGCGATGATACACGGTCCAGCGGCCGTCCTCGGCGACCCACACCGAGTTCCAGGTCTCCTTCTTCTGCGCGTCGGCGAAGACCTGCACGTCCTGCGACGCGTCGGTGCCCAGGCGATGCAGCCAGGTCTGGTGCCAGTACTCGTGCTCGCCCGCCGGGACCTCGCCCTCGCGCGGCTTGCAGGAGTAGTAGAAGCCGCTGCCGTCGGGCAGCCAGCCGGTGACGCTCTGCTTCCAGCCACGCAGACGGTCCGGCAGCACCTCGCCCGTCGCCACCACCAGGACGTGAACCACCGGGTTCTCGTCGCCGCCGTGCGCCACGCCGTAAGCCAGAAAGGCGCCGTCCCGGCTCGGCCAGGTGCCGTCGAGCTCCTCGGCCGGATCCCAGGTGTTCGGATCGAGCAGGACGCGCGGCGGCGCGCCCTCGCGCTCGCGCGTGACGTAGATCCACTTCTCCTGGTCCTTCTTCTTGCTCCAGGAGAAGAGGCGATCGCCCGCGAGCACGCGCTGGGGCACGGATTCGTCGTCGTACCGCCAGAGTTCGCCGTAGCGGCGTTCGAGCCACGCCTTCTGGGGCAGCGAATGCAGCAGCGAGTGCGTCAGAGCTTCCTGCGCGGCGGTCCAGGCCTGGACCTCGGGATTCCCGGCGTCCTCCAGCCAGCGGTAGGGATCGGTGATGGTGGCGCCGTGGTAGTCCTCGGCGACGGGCACCTGGCGCGTGATGGGATAGTCGTACGGACCCTGCATGAGCGTCGGACTCCCTGCGGCGGCGAGGCCGCCGACCAGGACCGGCATGGCGGCGGTGACGGTACGCATCGCTGGGGCTCCAGGGAGCAGACGACGCGGGTCGGTTTTCCAGCCAGTACTATGCCAGCAGGCGTCCCGGCCCGCCAGGCCAATCCCGCATTTTCGAGTTGTCGGACCCCGCACGAACCGGCACATTATCGGGGTTCGACGCTCTACCCGCCGCAGCAAAGAGAGGGCAGCCATGGCCATCGTGCTCAACGGATACGAACTGACCTGCGAGAAGCTGGTGCGCATCGCCCGCCACGGCGAGACGGTGGTCCTCGACCCGCAAGCCCTCGAGCGCATCAAGGCCTGCCGCGCCCTCCTCGAACGCAAGATCGCCGCCAACGAGACCATGTACGGCGTGAACACCGGCATCGGCGAGCTGGTGAACGTCGTCCTCGGTCCCGACCAGATCGAGCAGTTCCAGCGATACCTGATCTACAACCACAGCGCCGGCATCGGCGACCCCGCGCCGATCGAGTACGTGCGCGGCGCCATGGCCGGGCGCATCAACGTGCACGCCCACGGCAACAGCGGTTGCCGGCCGGAGATCACCCTGACGCTGGTCGAGATGCTCAACCGCGGCGTGACGCCGTTCGTTTGCCAGAAAGGCAGCGTCGGCGCCTGCGGCGACCTCGCCCCCATGTCGCAGATCGCGCTGCTGATGATGGGCGAGGGCCGGGCCTACTTCCAGGGCGAGTTGCTGCCGGGCAAGGAAGCTCTCGGCCGCGCCGGCATCCCGGTGCCGGGCCTGCAGGCGCGCGACGGCCTGGCCACCATCAACGGCTCCAACGTGTTGACGGCGATGAGCGCGATCCACCTGGTCGACATCGACCGCTGGTTGCGGCAGGCCGAGATCGCCTGCGCGATGTCCCTCGAGGCGCTGCTCGCCAACATGAAACCCTACGACCCGCGCCTGCACCAGCTGCGCGGCTTCGCCGGCGCCGTGCGCAGCGCGGCCGCCATCCGCCGCTGCCTCGAGGGCAGCGACCTGGTCACCGGCAAGGTCAAGGTGAAGGTGCAGGACGCCTACTCCATGCGCTCGAGCCCACAGGTCATCGGCGCGGCCCACGACGCCGTGCGCTGGGTGAAGTCGCAGGTCGAGACCGAGCTCAACGGCGTCGGCGACAACCCCATCTTCCTGCCGGACGAGAACCTCACGCTCACCGGCGCCAACTTCCAGGGCTCGCCGGTGTCGTTGCCGATGGAGGGTGTCGGCCAGGCCGTCACCATGGTGTCGGTCCTCTCGGAGCGGCGCCTCAACCGTCTCCTCAACCCCGCCCTCAGCGTGGGCCTGCCCGCCTTCCTGACCCCCGGCGCCGGCATGTACAGCGGCATGATGCTGAGCCAGTACACCGCCGACACCCTCATCGTGGAGCAACGCATCCTCTCGACCCCGGCCTCGGTCGCCTCGATCCCGGCCGCCGCCGATCAGGAAGATTTCGTCTCCATGGGCATGAACACCGCGATCAAGAACGGCCAGATCCTCGCCAACGCCTGGGGCGTGCTGGGCATCGAGTTGATGGCCGGCGCCCAGGCCCTCGACCTGCGCCAGCATGGCTTCGGCCGCGGCGTCCAGGCCGCCAAGGACGTCATCCGCAAGCACGTGGCTTACCTGGACGAGGACCGTCCGCTATATCCCGACCACACGCGAATGCAGGAACTCGTGAAGTCGTGCGAGATCCTGGAGGCGGTCGAGGGGGCTGTGGGGCCGCTGAGCCCGGCGGAGGGCGACTACGTCGTCCCCCACCCCCGCCACTAGTCCGCTTGGTTGTGCCGCGGAGATTGTTTCCGGGCCTGTAGGGCGACCTACGGGCCCGTTTTCTCTCGCCAAACGGCCGTTTCGGGGCGTTATTGCCGGTCCCGCCCCCGGTCGGGCCGCCAGAAACAATTTCGATGGCACAACCTTTCGCTTTACGTTCGCCTTTGTTGTGCTATCTTGCCGGGGTTGACCACAACCCCACCCTTTCCGGAGGATCTCGAACATGACCTGGACCGAATTGATCACCTGCGGCATCGACGACGCCTACAAGGCTTCCGACAACCTGATGAGCATGGTCAAGGACGACGAACTCGGCTGGAAGCCCGCCACCGGCAGCAACTGGATGACCGTGGGCCAGCTCCTGCACCACCTTACGGAGGCCTGCGGCATGTGCTGCAAGGGGTTCGTCACGGGCGACTGGGGCCTGCCCGAGGGCATGGCCATGGGCGACATGCCGCCCGAGGCCATGATGCCGCCGGCCGAGAAGCTCCCTGCCGTCGCCAGCGTGGCCGAGGCGCGCAAGGCGCTCGCGGCCGACAAGAAGGTGGCGCTGGCCATGCTCGCCCAGGCCGGCGAAGCCAACCTCGAGGGCCAGATGACCTCCGCCCCGTGGGAGCCCGACGCGCCGAAAGCGCTGGGAATGCACCTTTTCGGCATGGTCATGCACCTGAATCAGCACAAGGGACAGCTATTCTACTACCTGAAGCTGATGGGGCGCGACGTCAACACCATGCACCTCTGGGGCGTCTGATCTCACTTTCTACGGGACATTTCCGCCGGTGACGACTATTGTAATCGCCTGCCGCGAGCCCGCCGGATGCGGGCTCGCGCCGTGTAAACGTCCCGGCGCCGAACCGACCCGGACACGCCCCGAAAAGAGAGGATTCCTCATGCACGCGTCGAGATTCCTGGTGGTCGCGCTGGTTTGCGTGGCTGTCTCCGCCTGCGGCCAGCAAGGCGGCAAGAAAGAGCTCAAGGAGCTGAGCACCGACGTCCAGAAGGGCAGCTATGCCCTGGGCATGGACGTCGCGAGCTACCTGAAGCGCATGGACCTCGAGGTCGACCTCGACGCCGTCGCGCTCGGTCTGAAGCACGGCCTCTCCGGCACCGACTCCATGATGACGGCCCCCGAGCTCCAGCAGGCCATGAAGGACTTCCAGGCGCGTGCCCAGGAGCGCATGGTCGCGAAGCAGCAGGCGGCGGCCAGCGAGAACACCGCGAAGGGCACCGCCTTCCTGAACGAGAACAAGGGCAAGTCCGGCGTACAGACCACGGCCAGCGGCCTGCAGTATCAGGTGCTGACCGAGGGCACCGGCCCCAAGCCCAAGACCACCGACACGGTGACCGTGAATTACCGCGGCACCCTGATCGACGGCACCCAGTTCGACAGCTCGTACGACCGCGGCCAGCCCGTGACCTTCCCCCTCGCCGGCGTGATTCCCGGCTGGACCGAAGGCCTGCAGCTGATGAGCGTCGGCAGCAAGTACAAGTTCTTCATCCCCTCGGAACTGGCCTACGGCGAGCGCAGCCCCAGCCAGGACATCCCGCCCAACAGCACCTTGATCTTCGAGGTGGAGCTGATCAGCATCGGCGACCAGCAGTAAGCTGCCGGCGCGACCGCTGCGCGTAGAGACACGAACTCCCGCCTCGGCGGGAGTTCGTTTTTCTTGCCGTGTCGTTATCCCGCCCCACGCTCACTTGACCAGCGTGACCGCCACCGTCCGGATGCCGCCCGCGCAATCGAGCCGGCAGAGATAGGTGCCGGCCTCCACGGCGCGGCCCTGGTCGTCGCGGCCGGTCCAGATCACCTGGCCTTCCCCCACCGGGATGTCGGCGTGCAGGCAGGTCGCCACGCGCCGTCCGCGCAGGTCGAAGACCGTCAGGCTCGCGGGGCCGGCAACGTCTGCGCGGTACGTGATGGTGGTCGCCGGATTGAAGGGATTGGGATGGGCGGTGAGGCGCGTGCCGCCGAGAGGAGGCACCGTGACGTCGACCTCCCGCAGGATCGTCGTCTCGTCGGGACCGGCATAGAGGCGGTAGGTCACCTGGCCGCCACCGGCCAGTCGAGGGTGGTCGTCCTGCAGGTAAAAGCGGATGTCGTTGAAGGCGATGAGGCCGCAAACCTGCCGCACATCGTCCCCTTGCTGCGCCGTTACGACGGGGATCCCGCCCGACGGGTCGTGCATTCGGAAGTCGAAGGTCACCCGTCCGGGCTCGACACGCGGATAGAAGCCGGTCACCTCGACCCCCACCATCTCGCCGCCCGTGCAGGACTCGCAGCCGGTCGCGTGCGCGCCCACCAGGAGACCGGAGCCCGTGGGGTTGTTCGCGGGCAGGCACCAGGATTCCGAGCAGAGCGAGACGACGCCGGCCGCCAGATCGCAGAAGCCCGGGGGCGCCTGGAAGTTGTCGCGCAGGGCGAGTTGATCCGCGAAAGGCGTCGTCCAGTCGCCACCGGCATTGCCGTAGAGGTCGCAGGATGTGAGCAGAACCTCGGCGTCGGGCATGACCCAGACCGCCATGCCGCCGTCGTTGTGCGCGACCAGGGTCCGTTCCAGGCGCAGGACGCCGTCCTGGACGAACACCGCCGCGCCTAAGGCCTGATTGCCGGCCACGGTGCAGGCGGTCGCGTCGATGCTGGCCCCCTGGGCGGACAGCGCCGCGCCGAGGACCGCCTCGTTACCGAGGAAGTCGCAGTCGCGGAGCACGGGCGAGGCCCCGCCCGTCGCGGCCAGCCCCCCGCCCCAGTCCGCGGAACTGTGCTCGAAGCGGCAGTTCAGGAACGTCGGCGACGCGCCCTCGACCGCGACGGCGCCCCCGGCAACCGGGTCGCGACCGCCGCGGAAGGTGAGGTCGCGAATCGTCGCGGCCGGGCTCTCGTCGCCGTGGAGGCGCAGGCACCGCGTGGTTCCGCCGGCGTCGATGACGCAGGTGAGCGGATCGCCGAGCAGGGAGCGCAACGTCAGGTCCTTGCCGTGGAAATCGAGAGCGCGGTTGCCGACGCCGGTGTAGACCCCAGGGGCGAGGAGGACCTCGCCGCCCGCGGGCACGACGTCGATCGCCGTCTGGATGTCGGCCAGGCCGCCGTGTCCATCGGGATACACGAGGTAGCCATCGATCGCGCAACCCTCGCCGAAGTATCCGATCTGGGCACCGCAACTGTTGTTGGCCGGCAGGCAGGGCGAGATGGCGGCCAGGTCCAGATTGCCGGCTGCCAGGTCGCAGATCACCGGGTTCGCGTCGAAGTTGCCGTCCTGGCCGAGGTGCTCCGCGATGGACGCGTGCCAACCGGCGCCGGTGGAGTAGATGTCCGTGCAGGAGATGGCCACGGAGTGGGCAGCCGCGGCGACCACCGGCGACGGCGCGCGCGCGAACGCGAAGAGGCTCCGGTCGATGACGAGGTTGTCCGTGGTCCACCCGGGAATCACCACGATGTCGCCGGCGAGGCCGCCGCCGTTGTCCACGAACGTGCTGTTGCGGACCGCGATGTCTGCGCCCGCCACGCGCAACGCGGCAGATTCGCCGCCATCGTTGTGCGCCAGGACGCAACGCACGAGGTCCAGGCGAGGGCAATTTGCGTTGACGGTGCAACCTGCCAGCTGATTGTCCGTGAAGACGCAATCCGTGAACAGAGCATACCCGTGCGTCTGGGTGAACACCGAATACGCGGCGCCATGGTGATCGCGGAACGTGCAACGCTGGATATCCGTGCGGGCCGTTGCGAACAGCGCGGCCGCGGCACCGCCGCCGGACGCGAGGTTTCCCACGAACTCACAGTCCGCCAGGAGACTCGCGGCGCCGAAGGTCGAACTGTCCACGTCGATCGCCCCGCCGCGCGACGAGTAACCGGAATTGCCCGCGAACCGGCAGCGACGAATACTTACGAAACCTCCGGCGCAGCGCACGGCGCCGCCTCCGAAGTCGTTCACGCCGTTGAGCACCGTCACGTCCTCGAGTTCCAGGCGATACGGATTGGACTGGCTGAAGCCGGCGTGTCCCTGCAGGTCGATCACGCAGTTCGCCGCCTGCCCGGACGCCGAGCGGATCCGACAGGCCTTCGGGCCGAGGACGAGGTCGTGGTTGCCCCCACCACTGAAGACCCCGTCGAACAGGATGATGACATCGTATGCTGTCGCGACGTCGATCGCGCGCTGGATGGTCGGCACGTCGCCTGAGCCATCCGGCGCCACGTAGATGTTGGCAGCTGTCGCCGGCGACGCCACGCAGGCAAGCGCGACCAGAGCGACAGCCGTGCGGGTACTTTCACGCCACATGAGATCCTCCCCCGGCGGTCGCTACTTCACCAACGTGACGGCGACCGTCCGCACTCCCCCCGGACCGTCGAGGCGGCAGAGATAGGTGCCGGCCTCCACGGCGCGGCCCTGGTCGTCGCGGCCGGTCCAGAGGACGCGACCCTCTCCCGCCGGCAGGTCGGCCTGCAGGAGCGTCGACACGAGGCGGCCCCTCAGGTCGAAGACCGCGACGCGGGCGGCGCCGGCCCGATCGAGACGATAGGTGATGGTGGTCGCCGGATTGAAGGGATTGGGATGGGCCGCGATCGCGGTGCCGGCGAGCGGAGGCACCACGACGTCGTCGTCGGCGTCGTCCTCGTTGGACACGGGTCCATCGCAGTCGCAGGCATCGCAGCCGGCGCCGAGCGCGCCGACGAGGACGTCGTCACCCAGCGGGTTGTTGGCCGGCAGGCACCAGGAGTTGGCGCAGAGCGTGAGGACGCCCAGGTCGAGGTCGCAGAAGCACGGCGGGGCCAGGAAGTTGCCGTCCGTGTCGAGCTGCTCGATGAAGGGCGCCGTCCAGTCGCCGCCCTCGTTACCGAAGATGTCGCACGCCGCGAGCTGGATCTCGGCGCCGGGCATGATCCAGGCGGCCAGGCCGCCGGTGTTGTGGGCGATGAGGGACTGCTCGAACCGCACGGTGCTCGCCTGGACGAACACGGCCGCGCCGTCCGAATGGTTGGCGGCCAGCGTGCAGGAGTAGGCGTCGAGGCGCGCGCCCTGGAGCGAGACCGCCGCGCCGAGTACGGCCTGGTTGCCATGAAATACGCAGCGTCGCAGCACCGGCCAGGCATCCGTGGTCGCCGCCAGGCCGCCGCCCCAGACGGCCGAGCTGCCCTCGAAGCGGCAGTCCTCGAACCACGGCGACGACTGCTCGACCAGCACCGCGCCGCCAGCCCCGTCACTCCACCCGCCGCGCACGGTGATGCCGCGCACCACCGACGCCGAGCCCTCGAGACTGTGGAAGACGAACCCGCGCCCGACTCCGCCGGCATCGATCACGCAGGCGGCCGGATCGCCGGAGAGCGAGCGCAGCGTCAGGGCCTTGCCGCGGAAATCGAGGTCGCGATTCCCCTCGCCGGCAAAGACGCCGTCGGCGAGCAGGACCTCCCCGCCCGTCGGCACCACGTCGATCGCGGTCTGGATGTCGGCGAGCGCGCCGTGTCCATCCGGGTAGACGACGTACCCGTCGCTCACGCACCCCTGCCCGTAGAACCCGATCTGCACGCCGCAACTGTTGTTGGCCGGCAGGCAGGGCGAGATGTCGGCCAACCGCAGATCGCCGCCGGCGTAATCGCAGAACAGCGGATCGGTGTCCAGGTTGCCGTTCTCGCCGAGCTGGTCGGCGATGACAAGGTGCCAGGCGCCGCCGGCCGTGTAGATGTTCGAACAAGACACGACCGGCGTCGAGTTGTTGCTGCCCGCCACCGAGTACGGCGCTCGCGCGTAAGCGAAGAGGCAGCGCTCGATCACCAGGACGTCCCCCGGATCCGCGTAGTACTGGTTGATGTCGCCGGCGTAGGTGCCGCCGTTGTCCAGGAACGTGCAGTCGCGAGCATTGACGCTCGAGAACCAGAGCAGCACGGCGGCCCCGTAAAATCCCGCGTCGTTATGGGCCAGTACGCAGCGCTCGATGTCCAGCAGCCCGTTCTCGGCCCTGATGGTGCCGGCGTTCACCGAGTTGCTCGCGAACACGCAGTCCGTCATCAAGGTGTAGTTGCCTGTCAGCGTGACGACGGCGCTGGCCGTCCCGGCATGATCGAAAAAACGGCAACCGATGATGTGCGTCCGGCTGTTGTGAAGCTGCATCGCGGCCGCGCCGCCGCTGCCGGCCGTGTTGCCCCAGAACTCGCAACCGGTCAGCGTGCTCGTCTGATGCGGGTAGTTGCTCGTGATGTCGATCGCCCCGCCGTCGCCCCCGCTGCCGCTGTTGCCGTGGAACCGGCATCTCGTGAAGGTGACGAAGCCCGCGGTGCTCCGCACGGCCCCACCGCCGACCGGATGGGCGCCGTTGGTCAGTGTGAGGTCGTCGAGCGTCAATCGAAACGCATGGACCTGGAGGAATCCGGCGTGCGCCTGCAGGTCGATCACGCAGGACGCGGCGTCGCCGGATTGGGAGCGCACCTGACAGTTTCTCGCGCCGAGAAGAAGGTCCCGGTTGCCGGGCCCGGTGTAAACGCCATCCGCCAGGACGATGACATCGTCCGCGCCCGCCGCGTCGATGGCCGCCTGGATGGTCGGCACGTCCCCCGATCCGTCCGGCGCGACATGGATTTCCGTCGCCCCCGCCAGTCCCCCGGCCAAAACGACCAGCATACATGACAGACGACCCAGCAACGCCCCACCGCGCATGTCCCCCTCCTTGTGTAACGTCAAGAGCGCCTTGAGCATAACCTATAGCAGGGAGATTGAACAGAACATTCCAGTTCGCCCGAGCTAGCCGATCGCATTGCGGGGTGATGTTATTCGGCAAAAAAAAGGACCCGCGATCAACGCCGGTCCTTTTTGATCATGGTCTTAGATGGTGGAGCCAAGGAGGATCGAACTCCTGACCTCTTGACTGCCAGTCAAGCGCTCTCCCAGCTGAGCTATGGCCCCACCCATCTGAGCAGGAGGCGAAATATAGCAGGAAAATCGGGCGTGTCAAACGGTCGTTGGCTTGACGGAAACCCAGGCGGGGATTAACCTTGCAGCCTTGCGTGGGTGCCGGAGTGGTGAAATGGTAGACGCGCTGGACTCAAAATCCAGTGTCCGAATAGGACGTGTCGGTTCGAGTCCGACCTCCGGCACCAGTTGAAAGCCCGCCTTCTGACCTTCCTACCTATACAGGGCCTTGATGGTCCCCCAGGTTGCCAGCGCGAGATTCGGCTCGTCCGGCACGCCGGTGACCAGGCCGCAGCCGGTGGCCGAGGAGTTCACCATCAGGACGTCCGGTTCGTCTCGGGCCGCGCCGGGGATCACCAGCGGCATCTCGCACCAGGTCCACCAGGCGGGCGGCTGGTCCACCTCGTTCTCGCCGTACTCGAAGCGCAGGGTGTAGGCGCCGGGCGGCAGGCCGCCGATCTGCACCTCGGAGCCGTAGGGGCACATGCAGTCCGCCCAGGCAGAGGCGGTCGCGTGCTCGCGCACCAGGAGCACGCCGCCGGCGAACGCGACTTCGTGGTTGATGGCGAACACGGCGCAGTTGTACTCGGTGTCGTGGCGGATCGTGAGGAAGGGCTGGTCATAGGTCCACGTGATGCCGTCGCACTGCGCGGCCGCCGGGACGGCGAACGCCAGCCCGAACAGAATGCAGGCGCAGCTACGGAACGCTGTCGTCCGGTTCATCGCTCACTCCCATCGTCGGGGTCGGCATGACGTTACCCGAAACCGGCGCCCTGTTCAAAGTCGATGATTATTGTCTATCATTATGATAGGAAAACGGGCGACGACTGTCGAGTCGCCGCCCGTTCGGCCACGCGTGGTGTTCGCCGCCTACTTCGCACCCAGGAACGGGTAACGGTAGTCGCGCGGCGGGTTGAAGTTCTCCTTCACCGCGCGCGAGGTGCACCAGCGGTGGAGGTTGACGGCGCTGCCTGCCTTGTCGTTGGTGCCGGAGGCGCGGCTGCCGCCGAACGGCTGCTGGCCGACGACGGCGCCGGTGGGCTTGTCGTTGATGTAGAAATTCCCGGCCGTGCCCACGAGCGCTGTCATGACCCTGGCGATCGCCTGACGGTCCTGGGCGAAGACGGCGCCGGTGAGGGCATACGGGCTCGCCGTGTCGACCACCTTGAGGATCTTCGCGAAATCCTTGTCCGGGTAGACGTGCAGGCTCAGCACGGGGCCGAAGATCTCCTCCACCATGGTCTCGTAGGTGGGATCGGCGCATTCGATGACCGTGGGCTCGATGAAGAAGCCCTTGCTGTCGTCACAACCGCCGCCGGCGATGATCTTCGCCTTGCCACGGGCCTTCTTCGCCCGGTCGAGGTAGCCCTTGATCGAGGTGTAGGCGCCGCGGTCGATGACGGCGCTCACGAAGTTCGTGAAGTCGGCGGGATCGCCCATCTTGATGGACGACAGCGCCGCGAGGAGCTGCTGCTTGACGTCTTTCCAGATGCTCTCGGGGATGAAGGCTCGGCTGGCGGCCGAGCACTTCTGGCCCTGGTACTCGAAGGCGCCGCACACCAGCGCCGTAACCAGCGCCGCCACGTCGGCCGACGCGTGCGCGACCACGAAGCCCTTGCCCCCGGTCTCGCCCACGATGCGCGGGTACTGGCCGTAGTTGCCGATGTTCGCGCCCACGGTCCGCCACATGTCCTGGAAGACGGCGGTGGAACCTGTGAAGTGGATGCCGCCGAGGAAGGGGCTCGCGAGCACCGGGTTGCCGACCCGCGGACCGCTGCCGGGCACGAAGTTGATCACGCCGTCGGGCAGGCCGGCCTCCTGCAGCAGGCGCATGAGGTAGTAGCCGCTGTAGACCGCGCTGCTGGCGGGCTTCCAGATGACGGTGTTGCCGCACAACGCCGGCGCGGTGGGCAGGTTGCCGGCGATCGAGGTGAAGTTGAACGGCGTGACCGCGAACACGAAGCCGTCGAGCGGGCGCTGCTCCACGCGGTTCCAGATGCCGGTCGGACTGTAGGGCGGCTGCTCCGAGATGATCATCTCGTAGTACCAGGGATTGAAGCGCCAGAAGTCGATCAGCTCGCAGGCGCTGTCGATCTCGGCCTGGAACGGCGTCTTGCTCTGGCCGAGCATGGTGGCCGCGTTGATGGTCATGCGCCAGGGACCGGCCAGGAGCGCGGAGGCCTTCAGGAGGACCGACGCGCGTTGGTCCCAGGGCAGCGCCGCCCAGTCGGCGCGGGCCTTCTGGGCCGCCGCGATCGCCGCGCGGACCTCCTTCTCGCCCGCGCGGTGGTAGGTCGCCAGCACGTGCCCGTGGTCGTGCGGGACCACGGCCTCGGCGAGGTCGCCCGTGCAGATTTCCTTGCCGCCGATGAGACAGGGGATCTCGAGCTTCTGCGCGCGGAGGGCCTTGAGCGCCGCCTTGAGCTCCGCCTTTTCCGGGGAGTTCGGAGCGTAGGCAAGCACCGGCTCGTTCTCGGGCACCGGAAGGGTCAGGATCGCGTCGGACATGGAAACTCCTTGCGGACGCCGTCGTCCTGCGCTCGTCGTCGGCGAGGAGAGGGCGTTACTCGCCGCTCAGGGCCTCTTTGGCGAGAGCGGCTTCGTTGCTGTCGGGGTGTCGCTTGACGAGTTCGCGGAACATCTCGTCCGCCTGCTTCTCGTCGCCCAGCTTCTGATTACTGTAACCGCATTTGAGCATCGCCGCCGGGGCCCAGGTGGTCTGCGGATGCTTGGCGAGCAGCCCGGCGAAGTGGTCGGCGGCGCCCCGCCAGTTCCCCTGGCCGTAGTCGAGGTCGCCGAGCCAGTACATCGCGTCGTCCGCCAGTTCGCTGTCGCCGAAACGATCGAGGAATTCGGAGAACCCCTCGCGGGCGGAATCGATGTTGCCCCGGCTGCGGTCGAGCTGGGCCGCCTGGAAGATGGAACGTCCCTCTTCGGGGAGATCGGCGAGGGCGTCCTGGCCGGCGGCGGGCGGCCGGTACTCGCCGATGGTGGGAACGCCGACGCGGGTGGCCAGAAGGTCCACCCGCGCCGAAACGTCCCGCATGTAGGCCGCGTTGTCGTCGAGCTTCTGCGTCAGCTGGTCGAGCCGGCCGACCACCTGCGCGAGCGTCGCGTACCGCTGGGCGTTGTTCTCATCGCCCACGTCCGCCGACAGCCGCATCAACTCGGCGAGCGACGCCACCTCCTGCCGGAGGCGCCGGGACTCGGCCTGCATGGTCGCGATCTCCTCGCGGCTCTCCTGCACCGACAGCTCGATGCGATCGAGCTGGGGGGCGCAACCCGCCAGCAGGGTCATGAGTGCCGCGATGGCGACCAGTCGAGTCACGGACCGGACCTCCCGATTACGGACGCGCGAAGTGGCCGCGACGGTTCTGAGCCCAGGCTTCCTCGGTGGAGCCGGTGGCGAACGGCTTGTTCTCGCCGTACGAGGTGACGCGCAGCTGCGCATCGCCCACGCCGAGGCTCTTCAGGTAGTCCCGGACGGCCTTCGCGCGCTTCTCGCCCAGCGCGAGGTTGTACTCGACCGTGCCGCGCTCGTCGCAGTGACCCTCGACCATCAGGACCACGTCGGCATGGTCCTTCAGGATGCGGGCGTTCTGCGCCAGGGTGCGCATGCCGGCGTCGTCCAGATCGAAGCTGTCGTAGGCGAAGAAGACGTCGTTGATGCCCATCTCGGCCGGCGTCATGCGACCCCAGTCACGGGTGTCGACGGGCTCGACCGGCTCGGGCGTGACCGGCTTCTCGACCACCGGCGCGGGCGGCGGCGGCGCCACGGGCTCGGTGACCACCGGGGTCTGCTTCTTGCCGCAGCCGGCCACGAGCACCAGGGCGACCATGAGGGCGGCGATCAGGAGGACGGACAATAGCGAGCGTTTGGTCTTCATCTCGGCACTGGCTCCTTTGCGCTTGATTGGCGTTCGGCCGTCCCTGGTCTAGCGCGGCGACCAGGCGGGCGTGATGTCCGGCTCATTGCCGAACGTCAACTGTCGTACTCCACCATCCAGGACATCCATGACGTACAACTTGTAGGTCCCCGAGCGATCGCTGGCGAACACGAAGTGGCGGCTGTCGGGGGCCCAACTCGGGTCCTCGCAATTGCGCCACCGGCGGTCGGTGAGGAGCCGGCGGTCCTCCCCTGTCGCGGCGATCAGGACCAGCTGCGTGAGTTCGACCTCGCGGGTAGCGTAGACGATCTGCTGCCCGCTGGGCGACCACGCGGCCGATTCGTTGTACTTGCCTTCATAAGTCAGACGACGGCGTCCGGCCCCGTCGCGGTCGCAAATATATAACTGCGGGGTGCCCGTTCTGTCACTCGTAAAAACGACATCCTGTCCGCCCGGCGACCAGCAGGGGCTGACCTCGATCGAGGGCATCGCCGTCAGCCGCGCCACGATGTCGCCACTCGGCGAGATCCGGAAGATCTCGGGATTGCCGGCGTGGGACAGCGAAAGGACGATCTCCTTGCCGTCGGGACTCCAGCTCGCGCCCAGGTTGAGGCCCTGCTGCCGGATGATCTCGCTCACCTTTCCCGAGGCCGTCTCCAGGAGGAACAGACCCTGCTCGCCCCGGTGGTAGCTGGTGAAGGCGATCGCCTCGCCGTCCGGCCGCCAGCTCGGGCACAGGTTGAGGGTCCGGTTGGCGGTCAGGCGCATCGGGTTCTCGCCGTCGTAGTCCACCACCCACAGGTCGCGCCGATCGCCGCTGCCGCGGGAGAACACGACGCGCGTCAGCGCGATGCCCGGCTCGCCGGTCAGGGCGAAGACCACCTCGTTGGCGAAGTGGTGCGCCGTGATGCGAATCTGGTCGGCCTCGGGCCGGTAGCGCTTGTTGAGGATCGGCTGGCCCCCAGGGTGCGTCACCAGGTTGAGGTCGACGGTCGCCGGCGTCCCGGGACTGCCCCCCTGGATGGTGCCCGTCACCGCGTACTGCAGGTTCATGGTGTCCTGCTGCGCCTGTTGCAGCGTCCGCGCCACCCGGAAGAACCCGCTGTACAGCAGGTCCTGGCTCAACACCTGTTCCAGCGAGGCCCCCGCCTCCGCGGCCGGCAGGCCGCCGCTCTGCACGCGCAGCGACCCGACCAGGATGTCCAGGCGCAGCAGCCCCGTCTTGGTGGTGTCGAGCTTGAACTCCGGGACCACCTCCTGGGCGCGGGCCGCGGCGCCGCACCACAGGACGACGGCAAGCCCCAGCGAGAGGCAACGGAGAACGAATCGCGGAGAAGATGCGGTCATGGTCGTGTCAGATTCCCGGGTCGAGGGTGAAAGCGAAGCTGATGCCCAGGGCGGCCGCGGTGAACTGCGGCGGCAACGGCGGCAGGGGCGCGTCCTTCACGGCGCGCAAGGCCTCGCGATCGAAGACGGCGACGCCGCTGCTCTCGGTGAGCACCACCTGCGTGGGCTTGCCGCGGCGGTCGATGAAGAAATGGACGACGCAGCTGCGCTTGCTGCCCTCGCGGAAACCGAGTTGCTGCGGATTCCAGCGACCGGCGACGATGCCCTGCACGCGGTCGAGGTACCAGGCGAACGGAAAATCGACGTCGGTGCCCGAGACGGCGGGTCCCAGCGCGGTCGCGGTGGCGGTGCCGGCGGCAGCGTCGGCGGCGGCCTGCTTCGGCGTGGTCGCCGGCTGGGTCTCCGTCTTCGGCGCCGGCTTGGCCTCGCGCTTGGTCTCCTTCGGGACCTGCTTGGGCGGCAGGTTCGGCACCGGCTCGACCTGGCGACGCGTGGGCTCGGGCTGCGGCGGCGTCGCGGCCGGCGTGGCGGGACGCTGCACCGGCTGGGCGACCTTCGCCGAGATCTCCGGCGCGTGGGCGAGGCGCACCCGCATGACGTGTTGCGGCTCGAAGCGCGGCTGCTGGACGAAGCTGGCGAACAGCGCGAATAGCGCGAGGAAGGTCGCGTGCAGGAGGACCGAGATGGGCACTGTCCGCGTCACGCGCTCAGTCCTCCGGATCGGCCACGAGGCTCAGGTTGAGGAAGCCCGACCGCTCGACGGCGGCCATCACCTTCAGGACGAATCCATAGGGCACTTCCTCGTCGGCGCGCAGGTAGACGGGGATGGTGTCCTTGTCCTTCAGGTAGGGTTCGAGCCGCGCGGGCAGGTTGTCCAGCGTGGTCATGTCTTCCTGGAAGTAGATCTGGCGCTTGGCGTCCACGCTGATGACCGGGCCCTCCTTGACGATTTGCGTGCGCGTGTCCGCCTCCGGCAGGTTCACGTCCACGCCGCCCTGGATGTAAGGGGCCGTCATCATGAAGATGATGAGCAGGCACATGGTGACGTCCACCAGCGAGGTGATGTTGATGCCCGCCATCTGCGTGAACGAGCTCTTGCGGCGCATCAGATGCGCTCCTTGTCGTGGAACTCCGGCCGCTGCGCGACGTCGCGGTGGCCCTCCTCCGCGCCCCGCCCGCCGCCGACCTGCTCCTCGATGACCGTGCGCAGACGGTCGAGTTCATTGCCCACCAGGTCGACCTTGCGGACCAGGCTGTTGTAGAACACCACCGCGGGGATGGCCGTCGCCAGGCCGGCGACCGTGGTGATCAGCGCCTCGGCGATGCCGGGCGCGACCACGGTGAGGTTGGCGCTCTGCAGCGCGGTCATGTCCCAGAAGCTGGTCATGATGCCCCACACGGTGCCCAGCAGGCCGAGGAACGGCGCCACCGTCACGGTGGTCGAGATGAGCATGAGGTACTTCTCGAGCTTCTCGATCTCGGCGTAGCTGGCGCGTTCGGCGGCGCGCCGCACGGCCGGCGCGTTGGGCAGCCCGAGGGTCTCGAGCGCCAGGACGCACAGCGGCAGGTGCGGTCGCGATTCGCACCAGGCGACGAAACGTTCCTGGGAGACGCGGCCGTCGAGCCAGCTGTCCAGCGCGGTCCAGAATTTGAAGTGGCCGTCGCGGATGCGGGTGAAGGTCCGCGCCTTCTCGATCATGACGGCCCAGGACAGGATGGACAGCAGCAGCAGGAGCAGCAGGATCAGCTTGCCGAAGAGGCTGGAAATGCCGATAAGGTCGGCGAGTTCCTGGGGGCCGAGCTCGGCGAGGAACGGGACGAGAGGCATGCGCGACTCCTAGCGCAAGAGATCCGGGTCATCCGTGGCCCGGCGCCCGGACCCCTGCGGCCGGGTCCAGGCCGTCGTGACATCCGCGGGCCGTAACGGCGGCGCGGCCGGAAAGGTTCCCTCGGCAGGGGGCGATCAGGCCTCGCCCTGAAAGTACTCGACCTCGAAAACCTGCCGGAAGTCGAAGCGGTCGACGAAATCGGTCAGCGTGTCCTCGTCCTGCTTGCGCAGCAGGCCGTCCTCGACCAGCTGGAACACGATGCGCCCGAAATCCAGGGTCGAGCGCACCCCCCAGGACTCGAAGACGTCCGTGGCCATGACGCCGAAGCGATCCCGCGCGAGGGTCTTGATCGCTTCCAGAAGATCCCCGCCCGAGACGTGCCGCGGCGCGGCCTGGCCGCGCGTCGCGAGTTCGAGGCCCTCGAGCACGAAGGCGTACGCCTGCTCGCGGAACAGCCCGTGCCGCTGCGCGATGTCCGCGAGTCGCTGCTGTCCACCGCTGTCCTGAGCCATGCTGTGACCTCCCGCGGCCTGGTCGCCACCTATCACTTTAAGTAGGCGCGGGCCCATGTCAACCCGAACCGGCCAGCACGCGGTCGTAGAGATCGAGGTAACGCTTCAAGACGCAACGCGCGCCGTAGGTTTCGACCGCGTCGCGGCGCGCCTCCTCGCCCAGGTGGCGCAGCAGGCCGGGGTCGCCGAGAACCCGTAGCGCGGCGGTCGCCATTCCGGCGGCGTCGTGGGGATCGCGCAGGAAGCCGTTGATCCCGTCGTCGATGAACTCGCTGGTGCCGCCCTGGTTGGTGGCGATCGCCGGCACCCCGCAGGCCATGGCCTCGAGGGCGATGAGGCCGAAACTCTCGTGGAGGGACGGCAACAGCAGCAGGTCGGCCAGCGGCAGCAGGCGTTCGAGGTCGTCCACGGTGCCGAGGCTGCGCACGCGGTCGCACAGGCCGCGCGCGGCGAGGTCGTCCAGCAGCGGCGCGAGGTCGGGGCCGTCGCCGATCAGGAGCAGGCGGCTCGGCAGCGCGGCGTTCACCCGCGCAAAGATGTCCGCCAGGACGCCCACGTTCTTCACCCGCCGGAAGTTCGAGGCGTGCACCAGGAGCGGCTCGCCGGCGGGCGCGAAGGCCGCGCGGGCGGCGTCGTCACGGCCGGGCTTGAACCGGCGCGGGTCCACGAAGTTGGGGATCACCTCGACGGGGCGGGTGATGCCGAAGACGTCCCGGGTCTCGCGGGCGAGGAACTCGCTGACGGCCGTCACGCCGTCGCTGCGCTCGATGAGGAACTTGGTGATCGGGAAGAACGACGGCTCCTGTCCCACGAGGGTGATGTCGGTGCCGTGCAGCGTCGTGATGACCTTGAGGCGGTCGGCGCCGACCATCTGCTGCGCGAGGTAGGCGCTCGCGGCGTGCGGGATGGCGTAGTGCACGTGCAGGATGTCGAGGTTGTGGCGCACCGCGACCTCGCTCATCGCGGAGGCGAGACTCAGCGTGTAGGGCGGATGCAGGAAGACGGGGTAGTTGACGACCTCGACCTGGTGGTAGATCACGTTCTCGCGGAACTTCCGCAGCCGCAGCGGCAGGCTGCTGGAGATGAAGTGCACCTCGTAGCCGTGGCGCGCGAGGTTCAGGCCCAGTTCCGTGGCGACGATGCCGCTGCCGCCCTGGGTCGGGTAGCAGGTGATGCCGATCGCCGGCAGGCGGCGGTTCACGCCCACCGCTCCGCGGGCAGGTCCGCCAGGACGGCGGCGGCGTTGGTCCGCAGGGCCTCGGCGTGGGTCACGCCGGCGCGGTGCCCCCAGAGTCGGCCCCTCGCCTTGACGCGGTGCTGGAAGGCGGGGTCGTTGATGTGGGTCGGGCGCCGGCCGGGCCCGCCCGCGAACTGGCTCGCGTAGCACGCCAGCGCCGCCAGTTTGGCCTCCCAGGTGGCCGAGACGTCGAAGATCACGGAGGCCTGGCCCTGCTCGGGACAGACCTCGAGGACGGCCTCCGGGCGCCACGGCGCGGTCGCCGGCTCGCCGGCGGGCTGCGCCGGCCACCAGCGCGCGACGGGGAAGGGAGCGGCGAAGCTCGCCAGGTGCGCCAGGAAGGCGCACCGCTGCACCAGGGACGGCGTCGCGACGTGGTCGGGATGGCGGACCGGCTCGGGCGCCGAGACCACCCAGCGCGGACGCAGGGCCCGGATGACCGCGGTCACCGCGGCCGCCTGGACGGGCTCGGCGGCCGAGACGAAACCGTCCGGTAACGTCAGTTGCAGCCGTCCGGTGAGGCCCAGGAGCGCGCTGGCCGCGGCGGCCTCGGCCCACCGCTCGTCCGGCGTGGCGTTCGAGGCAAGTTCCCCTCGGGTCAGGTCGCACACCCAGACGCGCCGGCCGCGGTCGGCGAGCAGGCGCAGGGTGCCGCCCAGGCCGATCTCGGCGTCGTCGGTGTGTGGCGCGATGCACAGCAGGTCGCAGGCGGGCAGGTTCGCCGTCATGTCGCCTCTCAGGGTTCGGGGACGGTGAGCAGGTGCTCGTGCCAGCGGTCGTCGAGGCCGGCGTCGAAGTGGCGCCGGCAGGCGTGCAGGATGGCGCCGACGAGGTCGTCGCCCCAGAGAGCGGCGGCGCCGAAGCTGGCGAGGAGACGCTCCTGGCGCTCCCCGTCCGGGCGTACCCAGACGGGTTGCCCGGCGCCCTGGCCATCCTGGCGGCGTTCTCGTTCGCGCTGCAGCAGGCGCTGGACCTGGCGCACCCAGCGTTGCTCGACCAGCGCCGCGAGACGCTCGGCGTCCGTCCGGCTCACCTCGGTGACGTCCTGCAGCGCGGCCGTCAACTCGCCGCGGCCCGCCGCGGCGACGCGCGCGGCGGCAACTTGCAGATCCTCCGATGGCCGGGGCTGCGCCGCGCCGGCGACGTTCATCGCCCACGCCGTGAACTCCCCCACGCCCGCCGGGCCGAGCTGCCCGAAGAGCCGCGGCAGCAGCGGCGCCCGCGGCAGCCCGAGCGCCGCGTAGCCCGGGGCCAGCTGCTTGAGGTACGCGACCTCCCCGGGACCCACCACGACCCCCACCGGCCGGAACAGCCAGTCCTGGACGGGCGAACGCGCCAGCACGCCCGGGCGCAGGTCGCCGGCCTCGGGCAGGTCGCCCTCGTGGTCCGCGGCCAGCGGGCGCCGGGTGCCGTCACGGCCGAGGTGGAGGAAACGATCGATGCTCGGCGCGGCGAGCGGGAGCGCGAAGCCCGCGCCCTCGAGCCGGCGACCCGCCTCCCGCACGGCGTCGCGGTACGGCCGGCGTTCGCTCCAGAGCAAGCCGTAGAACTCGGCCGCCGCGCGGTGCAGGCGAGGATCGTCGCCCGAAACCAGCAACAGGTCGCTGCCGCGGAACAGGCGTAGCAAGGCCCGGCGCTGCACCGTCGCCCAGCGGTCCCCGCCGCTGATGCCGTCCTCGATCAAGGCGGCGATCTCGGCGGCCAGCGGATGTTCCGGCGCCAGCTCGCGTAGCCAGGCGGCCGCGCCGTCGGCCATCTCGGCCGTGGACAGCGACCCGACCATCCGATCGTTGCCGAGAGCGCGGTTGGCGCGCCCCGCGTGGCGCAGCAGGACCTGGCGTCGCGGGTCGTAGGCGACCGGGGAGAGCGCCTCGCGCAGATCGTCGTCGTCGTCGCCCGACCAGAACAGCGGCACGGTGCGGCGGCCCGCGGCGGTGCGCATCTCCGCCAGCACCACGGTCGCCGCGATCTTGAAGAGCGTGTAGAGCGGGCCGCCGAGGAAGCCGGGTTGCTGGCCGGTGACGACGATGTCGGCCTCGCCGGCGACCAGCCGGTGCACGTTCTCGCGAGCGCGCTCGCGCGCGGCGGCGTCGGGAAGATCCGGCAGCAGATCCTCGAGCCAGGGTTCGTGGAACGCCGGCCGCCGCCAGGCCATGCCGGGGATGGGCGGCGGCGCCTGCAGGTCGAAGTACTGCGCCAGCTCGGCGTGGGCCGACCCCAGGTGCGGATCGCCACGCAGCCAGGCGCGGAAGAGCGGATCGAGGTCCGCATGCTCCGTCAGGACGGCACCGTCGAGCACCCCGATCATCGGTCTTCCTTTCCGCCGCGGCGGTACACCAGCAGCCAGCGGGGACTGTCGTCGTCCAGGGGCGCGCCGGCGTAGTCGCCGGCCGCCGCGACCCGCGCCAGGCCGGCGGCCGCCGCCATCGCGTCGAGCTGGGCGAGGGTGAGCAGCGCCACTTCCTCCGCGTACCGGACCCCCGGCAAGGGCACGCCCCAGCCGGCAGCCTCGTCGTCCCGGCCGGGCAGCGGCGCCAGCGAGACCTCCTTGACGACGCGGGCCGGGTTCGCGTCCAGACGGCGCGTCTCGCGCACGCGCAACGGACCCTGCTCGCGTTCGGTCGCGAGCGGACCGGCGGCCAGCTCCGCCGTCACGCGGACGCTGTTCAGGAAGTCCAGGTACCAGTGGCCGCCGGGGCGCAGCACGTGGGCGATCTCCGCCACCACCGCCGCGTTGGCAGCCGCGTCGCCGAAGTAGCCGAAGGCGGTGAAGAGCGACAGCACCGCCGCGCAGGTGCCGCCCGCGAGCGGGATGGCGCGCATGTCGGCGCGCAACAGGGGATGTCTGGGCGTCTGAGCGCTCGCGATGGCCAGCAGATGCGGCGAGAGATCGAGTCCGACCACGCGCACGCCTTGCCGCCCCAGGAGCGCCAGGTGGCGACCGTGGCCGCAACCGAGGTCGAGCACCGGGCCGTCGCCGAACGGCGCCAGCGCGGGCAGCAGGTCCAGACACCGCTGCGCCTCGGCGGCATCGCGATGGCGGTACAGGAGCGGGTAGTGCGCGCCGAAGGCGGTCGCGTACCAGGGATGCGGCCGCGCGGTCATGGCGCCTCCAGTGTCGACGGCTGCGGCGCCCAGGCGATCTCGCCACGGACCGGGCTGTCCAGGCCGATGACCGTGTCGCGCGCCGGACCGTCGTCCTTGCCCGGGTGGTCGAGGGTGTAGTGCAGGCCGCGGCTCTCGCGGCGACCGCGCGCGCACAGCACGATGAGCTCACCGAGGAGCGCGATGTTGCGCAACTCGACCAGCGCCGGCGTGACCTGGCACGACGCGTACTGGCGCTCGACGGTGCGCCGGATGTTGCGCAGGCGGCTCAGGGCGATGTCCAGGCGCGCGTCGTCGCGCACGATGCCGACGTAGTCCCACATCACGCGACGCACGGAGTCCCAGTCGTGCTCGAGCACCATGACCGCGGGTTCGGGGCCCATGCGCAGGATCGGGTCCTGCAACGGCGCCGGCCGGCGCGCGACCGGTTCGTCCGCGGCGGCCGCGGCCGCCGTCTCGGCGAGATACACGCCCGCGCGGCGCGGCGCCCCCGGGGGCCCCCCCCCCCCGGCGGGGGGGGGCGGGGCCCCCCCCCCGCGGGGGGCCCCCCCCCGCCCCCGCCCCCCCCGCGACCGGTTCGTCCGCGGCGGCCGCGGCCGCCGTCTCGGCGAGATACACCGCCTCGAGCAGGCTGTTGCTCGCCAGCCGGTTGGCTCCGTGCACGCCGGTGCACGCCGCCTCGCCCACGGTGTAGAGACCGGGCAGGCTGGTGCGGGCGTGCGGATCGACGACGACGCCGCCGCACATGTAGTGGGCCGCCGGCACCACCGGCACCGGCTGGCCGGCGAAATCGATGCCGAACTGGCGGCAGGTCTCGGCGAGGTGGGGAAAGCGGGCCTCGACCGCCGCGCGCTCGAGGTGCCGCAGATCCAGGAAGACGCAGGGGTCGCCGCTGATCTTCAGCTCCTGGTCGATGCCGCGCGCGACGATGTCCCGCGGCGCCAGCTCGGCCAGCTCGTGGTAACGCGGCATGAAGCGCTCGCCGCGCTCGTTGATCAGGTAGGCGCCCTCGCCGCGCACGGCCTCGCTGATCAGGAAGCTCTTCGCCTCCGGGTGGTAGAGGCAGGTCGGATGGAACTGCACGAACTCGAGATTGGCGAGCCGCGCGCCCGCCCGGTAGGCCATGGCCAGGCCGTCGCCGGTCGCGATGTCCGGGTTGCTGGTGTAGCTGTAGACCTTGCCGCACCCGCCGGTCGCGAGCACGACGGCGTCCGCCAGGTACGGCCGGCGGGTCTGGGTGCGCCGGTCCAGCACCCAGCAACCGGCGATCCGTTCCTCGGGCACCCCGCCGCCCGGCAGATCCGCGACCCGGATCAGCTCGACGCCGAGGTGGTCGCCGTCGATGGTGATCCGCGGTTCGGCGCGGCAGGCCTTCAGCAGGGCGCTCTCGAGCATGCGTCCCGTGAGATCGCGCGCGTGCAGGATGCGGCGGCGCGAGTGCCCGCCCTCCCGCCCGAGGGCGAACGGCGCCTGCGCGTCCTCGCCCTCGCGGCTGAACTCGGCGCCGTGCGCGAGCAGCCGCTCGATGAGGCGCGGGCCGGCCTCGACCATCCGGCGCACGATCTCCTCGCGGCAGAGGCCGTCCCCGGCCACCAGGGTGTCGCGCACGTGGAGTTCGAAGTCGTCCAGGGGCGAGAGCACCGCGGCGATGCCGCCCTGGGCGTAGTTGGTGTTGCTCTCGTCGGGGCTCTTCTTGGTGACGATGCGCACGTCCCCGTGGCGCGCGGCCAGGAGGGCAAATTGCAGTCCCGCGATGCCGGTGCCGATGACCAGGTACCGGCACGCGCAGGGGTCGTCGATACGGTTAGGCGGCAAGGCAACTCCTTCGACCGGGGCCCGCTCACTATAACCGCCTTCCCGGCGGGGCGGCAAATGGCGCCTGGGCACAGAATCTGCTCAAGTGGAGCGCCGAACGCGCGAATCAAGACGACGAGAGACTGTCCACGCGGGCACCGAGCGCCCGGGCGCGCCGGGGTCGTCATCGACCGGAGGATATAACGCCATGTTCCGCAAGAACTTGCAAATCTCGAACTGCGTCGTGGCCCTCGCCGCCATCGCCGCCCTCGCCGGCTGTTCCCAGGACGGCAGCGAGTGGCAGCGGCTGGTTTGCGAGGTCGAGTCGGTCAATGCGGGCAATCCGCTCGTGTCCGGCTACCTCGACGCCGGCAGCGACCGCATCGAGGGCACCACCGACGACTTCCTGCCCATCGACATCGTCCCGGTGCTCTTCCATGCCCGCCCCTACAACGACGTCATGGGACTGCCCGAGGACGGGCCGAACAGCTACTTCGACGTCGTGGCCTATGACCTCACCTGGATTCCGGGCCCCGGCTGCCCCGACGAGTTGCTCGACTACAACGTGGTCTACGCTCCCTGCCATGCGCGCGTTCCCGCGTACGAGGAAGGCGCCGTCGGCATCCTCATCGCCGACCGAGGCATGAAGGAGCAGGACTGGTACTACGAGCTGTTCGAGGACCGCGGCCTGAGCTTCAACGCCACCGCCGACCTGGTCTTCTACGGCCACGAGTCCGGCAGCGACGAGATCGTCGAGATCCGGGCCGGGCTGCAGGTGACGTTCTACGGCGTCGTCACCAGCGCCGACTAGTCGAGGGACGCCCGCCATCGCCGGCGTTGCGCGAGAACCACCTCGGGCAGCGCCGGCGTACCCGTCCAGTCGACCGCCAGCGCCGCCACCGTCAGGGGCACCGCCGCGGGCCACACCGGCTGCAACTTCACCCAGTCCTTCTCGGTGGTGATCCACGCCGTCACGCCGCGCGCGCGGCCGGCCGCCAGGACCCGCGCGAGCAGGGCGCCGTCGTAGCGGCAGTGGTCGGCGCAGCGCACCGACAGGCGCGGCGGCGCGCCGAGCGTGCGCGCACACGCCGCCTCGAAGCCCTCCGGCCGCGCCAGCCCGCTCACCAGGGCGACCGTGCCCGCCGGAGCCGCGATGGACACCTGGCGCACGAAGCCGCACACCACGGTGCCCGCGCTCTCGGCTGCCGCCGCGGGCGTGGGCGTCTCGAGGAGCCATACGCCGGCCCGCGCCGCGCCGCGCGCCGTTTCGCGATACGGCCCCCACGGCAACGCCGCTCCGGCGCGGGCCGCAACACCCGCCGCCGTCGTCTCCCAGTGATCGAGGATCAGGATGTCCAGGTGCCGCGCGACGGCGGCCGTCTGATGGCCGTCCTCGAGGATCACCACCTCCGGCTTCGCGTCGCCCGCCAGCACCCAGGCGAAGCCCGCCGCACGGTGCCGCGCCTGGACCACGCGCCAGCCGACGGGCCCGAGCTTCGCCGCCAGCAGCCGCGCCTCGTCGCCGGCGCCGCGGTCGTCGGGCGCCACCGTCAGCGGGCCGGCCGCCGTCGCGCCGTAGCCGCGCGTGAGCACCGCGCCGCGCACGCCGGCCAGGGCCAGATCGGTCGCGAGACGCGCCGTGACGGGCGTTTTCCCGGTGCCGCCGACGCGAAGGTTGCCCACGGAGATCACGAACACGTCGGCCGGCAGCGGGCCGCGTCCGCGCACGCGCCGCGCCGCCAGGCGGTCGGCGACCACTCCGCCGAGCTTCGCGAGCCCCCGCCAGGCGGCGGGCGGCGGCGAGGCCCAGAGAGCCTGCATGCGACGCTCGGCCGCGGAACGCAGGTCAACGATCTCCACGGGCCACCTCCAGGCGCTCGCCGAGAAGACGGCGCGCGGCCTCCAGGGCCGCATCGTCGGCGTCGGCGGCGACCAGGACCGGGGGCTTGTCGTCGACGGCGAACGCGGAGAACGGCAGCGGAACCCGCGTGCGGTCCCAGGTGGACAGCACGAGCGGCCCGCGGCACCGCGCCACCAGCGGCAGGATGGGCGCCTGCGCGCGCTTCGCCAGCTGCAGCACGCCGTCGTGGACGCGGCCGCTCGGCCCCCGCGGTCCGTCCACCGCCACGCCCACGTGCTGGCCGTTGCGTAGCGCGCGCAGCAGCCCGACGAAGCCCTCGTGGCCGGCGTGACCGGTGGAGCCGCGCACGAAGCCGAAGCCGCAGCGCCCGAGCGTGCGCACCAGGATCTCGCCGTCATCGCTCTTGCTGATCAGGAGGTGAGGCCGCGCGCTGCGGCAGTAGAGCATCGCCGGCAGGATGTCGCGGTGCAGGCAGGCGAAGATCACCGGTTCGGCGACGGGACCCGGCGCGAGCGACGTGGTCCGGTGCCGGCACGTGACGGCCAGCAGCCGCCAACCCGCCGGCCCCAGTCCGAGTTTGAGGCGCTGCGACAGCATCTCAGGCCCGCGCGCGCCGCTCGGAGAGGAAGGCGAGGATCGCCGCCGCTGTCCGCGCCCAGACGCCCGGCGCCCCGCAGGCCTCGCGCACGCGCTCGCAGTCGTCGCGAAATTCATCGCGCCGCCGCCGCTGACTCAGGAACGCCAGGAGCGCGTTGGCCAGGTGGACCGGCGAGGCGTTGCCCTGGATCAGTTCCGGGACGGCAGGCTTGCCGAGGATGAGATTCGCCAACCCGATGTGCGGCACCTTCACCAGTCCCCGCGCCAGGGTGTAGTTGAACCCGCTGGTCTGGTACGCGATCGCGTGCGGGACGCCGGCGAGCGCCACCTCGAGGCTCGCGGTGCCGCTACAGACCAGGGCGAGGTCCAGGCGCTCGAGGAGACGGGGCAGCGGCTCGTCCGTGACGTGGCCGGCATCGCCGACCATCGCCGCGAGGCGGTCGCGGGAGGCGCCCGGCGCCGCGCTCACCAGCACCTTGACCTCCCGGCGACCCTGCCAGGCCCGGACCATGCCGGCCGCCACCTTGAACGACGGCAGCAGCCTGACGATCTCCTGCTGCCGACTGCCCGGCAGAAGCCCGATGGTCAGCGGCTGGCCGGGATTCTCGAAACAGGCTTCCCGCTCGCGCCACCGCTGCGCGAAGGGAAATTCGGCGTAGTCCTCGACCAGGGGGTGTCCCATCGGGAACACGTCCAGCCCGCGCGCGCGGAAGAACTCGCTCTCGAACGGCAGGATGGTGCCCACGCGATCGACGCTGCGGCGCAGGTTCGCCGCGCGCCAGCCGCCCCAGGCCCACAGTTGCGGCGGCACGAGGTAGAAAACCGGCATTCCGCGCCGCCGGGCCCGCCCGGCGAGGTCCACGTTGAAGCCTGGGAAGTCGATGGGAATCACGAGGTCGATCTTCTCGCGCCGGATGTGGCCCAGGACGCGTCGCCGCGCGCGCAGGATCGCGGGCAGCGCGCCCACCACCTCGCCGAACCCCATCACGGCGATGTCGGCGGACGGCTGCACGATCTCGGCGCCAGCCATCGCCAGCGCGGGGCCGCCCAGCGCCGAGCAGCGCAGGCGCGGCTCGCGTTCGCGCAAGGCGCTCAGCAACGCCGCGCCGTAGCGGTCGCCGCTCGCCTCGCCGGAACTGATGAAGATGTGGGGCCCGCCCGCGGGCATCGGCTCCTCCGGGACGTGGGCCCGCTCAGCGGACGATGCCGCGCTCGGAACGTCGGATGAAGGCCATCAGGTCCTCGATGTCCTTGTTGAGTTCGCAGTCGCTCGCGATCCGTTCGAGCGCCTGGCTCACGTTCAGACCGGACCGGTAGAGCAGGCGATAGGCCTTCTTGATGTTGGACAGGTCCTCGTCGCCGAAGCCGTGCCTCTTGAGGCCGATGCTGTTGACCCCGGCGACCTCGATCGGGTTGCCGGCTACCCTGACAAATGGCGGCACGTCCTGCTGCAGGCGGCTGCCGCCGCCGACGAACGCATAGGAGCCGACCCGGACGAACTGGTGCACGGGCGTCATGCCGCCGATGATCGCGTGATCCTCCACCTCGACGTGCCCCGCCAGGTTCACCGCGTTGGCGATGACGATGTGGTCGTGGATGTGGCAGTTGTGGGCGATGTGGACGTAGGCCATCAGCATGTTGTGGTCGCCGACGCGCGTCTTCTCGCCCTCGCCGGTCGCCATGTGCACCGTGACGTACTCGCGGATGATGTTGAAGTCGCCGATCTCGACGTACGTCTCCTCGCCGCGATACTTCAGGTCCTGCGGCTCGCTGCCGATCGCGGCCCCGTGGAAGACCCGGTTGCCCTGGCCCAGGAGGGTGTTGCCGTCGATCAGGACGGAGGACCCGATGATGCAGTCCGGCCCGATCTCGACGTTGGCGCCGATGACGGCGAACGGGCCGACGACGACGTTATGGCCGAGCTTGGCCTGGGGATGCACGACCGCCGTGGGATGGATCTCCGGCGGCCGAACCGGACGCGGTCCGCTCGCGCGATTGAGGTTGTGAGATTCCACTCCGGTTTCCTCCTCGGCGACTCAGGCTTCCACCAGCTTCGCCATCAGTTCGGCTTCGGCGACCTTCTCGCCCGCGACCGTCGCGATGCCCCGCATCTTGCAGATGGCACCGCGGAGCTTGATCAACTCGCACTCGAGATGCAGTTGATCTCCGGGCACGACCGGGCGGCGGAACCGCGCGGCGTCGATGCCCGTGAAATAGACGAGTTTCCCGACCGGGTCGGGCACGCTGGTCAGGAGCAGCGCGCCGCCCGCCTGGGCCATCGCCTCGATGATCAGTACCCCGGGCATGATCGGGTGGCCGGGGAAGTGGCCCTGGAAGAACGGCTCGTTGATGGTGACGTTCTTGAGAGCCAGCACCCGGCGATCGGGTTCCATCTCCAGGATGCGGTCCACCAGCAGGAACGGATAGCGGTGGGGCATGATGTCCAGGATGGAGCCGATGTCGAAGCCGGTGGCGCCCCGCGGCGGCGCGACGCGCCCGCCGTTGCGCGCCAGCCGGTCGAGCGCGCGGGTCAGCAACGCGTTGGTCACGTGCCCCGAACGGCTCGCCCGCAGGTGCCCCTGGATCGGCATGCCCAGCAGCGCGACGTCGCCGAGCAGGTCGAGGATCTTGTGCCGGACGAATTCGTCGGGAAAGCGCAGCGTCTGCCCCTCGGCCAGCTTGCCGTCGGTGATGACCAGCGCGGTCTCCAGCGAGCCGCCCTGGGCCAGCCCCATCTCGCGCAACTTGTGCACGTCTTCCAGGAAGGCGAAGGTCCTGGCCGGGGCGATCTGCCGGGCGAAGACGTCGGGCCGGATGGCGAAGCTCGCCTCCTGCCGGCCGATGAACGTGTCCTGGTAGTCCACCTGGAAGCTGATCCGGAAGTGGTCGCAGCTCTCCGCCCCCACCTCGGCGTCGCCCTGGTGCACCTCGACCGGCCCGGAGATGTGCAGGCAGGCCGCCGGGACACCCTGGTACACGATGCCGGCTTCCTCGAGCATGCGCACGTAGGCCAGGGCGCTGGCGCAGCCCACGACCGGAGGTTCGCGTCCCTCGAGTTCGAGGTAGCAGTTGGTCACGCCCATGCCGACGAGAGCCGCGAGGACGTGCTCCACCGTCGCCACCACGACCTCGCCGCGCGCCAGGCTGGTGTTGCGCCGCGAAGCGTCGCTCGGCGCAAGGTACTCGACCAGCGCCGGAATCTCCGCCTGGCGGTCGCCCTGGCGCACGCGGAACACCAGGCCCGTATTGGGTGGCGCCGGATGGAACGTCAATCGGGTGGTTTCTCCGGTGTGGAGCCCCACCCCTTCCCTGGACACGGCTTTGCCGACGGTTCTCTGCAGCCAGATCACTCCGGTGCTTCCTCCCGCGATTCGTGGGTCTCGCCGACGAGGCGCTCGAGGCGCGCCACCGTCCGCAACAGGTCCGGGAGCTTCCGCAGCGCGCTCGCGACGCGAAACGCCTCCCGCGCGTCCAGGGCAGGATAGCCGAAAACCTCGCTCCCGGCAGGCGTGTCGCGGTGCAGGCCGGATTTCGCGCCGACCTTCACCCCGTCGCCGATGGTCAGATGGTCGGCGAGGCCGACCTGTCCGCCCATGGTGACCCCGCTGCCCAGCTTGCAACTGCCGGAAATGCCCGTCTGCGCACTGATCGCACAGTGCGCGCCGATGACGACGTTGTGCCCGACCTGCACCAGGTTGTCCAGCTTGGTGCCGCGGCCGATCACGGTCTGCCCCACCGTCGCGCGGTCCACGCAGGTGCCGGCGCCGAGCTCGACGTCGTCCTCCAGCACCACGATCCCAACCTGCGGGATCTTGACCAGGCCCGCCGGGCCCGGCCGGTAGCCGAAGCCGTCGCTCCCCACCACGCAATGAGAGTGCAGGATCACCCGGTCGCCGACCCGGCATTTCTCCCGGATACAGACCCCGGCATGAAGGAACCCGTCGCGGCCCACGGTGACCTCCGGACCCAGGACGACGTGAGCGCCGAGGCGCGTGCCCTCGCCGACCACCGCGCCGGCGCCGATGACGCAATAGGGCCCGATGGCGACCGCCCGCGCGACGTCGGCCGTGGGATCCACCACGGCCGTGGGGTGGATGCCCGGCGGGAACACCCGGTCAGGGTCCATCTCGAGGCGCGACAGCAAGAGGGAGAACGCCGCGTAAGGATCGGCCACCCGCAACGCCGGCCGGTCCGCCTCCAGGCCCGGGCCGACGATCACCGCCGCCGCCGGGCAACCGGCGAGCTGCTCGATGCGTTCGCGGGCGGCGAGGAACGTGATGTCGCCTGGCCCGGCGTGCTCCAGGCCGGCCACCCCCGTGACCAGCAGATCGCCGTCGCCGACGAGCTCGGCACCGAGTTGCCGGGCTAGATCACGCAGGCGCACAGGGTCCATGAGGCGTCCTCTTTGATATAGCAAGGCCCCACCGCGGTCGCGGCCGGGGTGTCCCAGGAGGGATAGTCGCCCCCTGCGAAAATTTTGTCAACTTGCGACTCGCGGGTCACTTGTCTCCACGGGCCAGCGCCTGGAGCACCCGGTTGGTCATGTCCATCGCATCGTCGAGATACAGGACCGTGAAGGCCGCCGAGTCGATGATGATCCCGAAACCCTCTTCCTTGCCAATGCGTTCCGCGATCGTCTTCACCTGATCGATGATGGGACCGATCTTGTCCTTGTACTCCTGCTGGGCCCGCTGGTCCAGCTGCTCACGGAACGTGAAATAGGCCGCCTTCTTGGTGTCGAGGTCCTGCAACTTGGCGTTCAGGGCGTCCTCGCCGAGCAGCATCTTCTGGCTCTCGATCTCCTCGACCAGCCGCTGGAGCTCGCGCTCCTTCTCGGCGACTTCCTTCTCGAGGTCCTTCAGGAACTTCTGGTACTGCTCCTGGGCGTCGCGCGCGACCTCGTACTCCTCCACGATCCGCTGCGTATCCACGACCCCGAACGGCTTGTTCGGCGCCGCCGCGAAGCTCGTGCCGGCGGACAGGGTCGCCGCCGCGAGCAGGGCGAGGGCGAACGTGCGAGCCATCTTCATCCGGGTCATCTTGTCTCCTTGGTTGCGCAGGTGCCGGCCGCTCCGGATCGCCCGCTAGAACATCGTGCCGAAATTGAAATGCGGCTCCCAACTCGCGCCGCCCGTCTTGTCGAACCCATAGCCGTAGTCGAAGCCGATGTTGCCCATCATGGGCACCTCGACGCGGATGCCGAAGCCGGCGCCCTTGCGCAGGTGCGCCAGGTTCGCCTCCGAGAAGCTATTCCAGGTGTCGCCCATGTCGAGGAAGGTCAGCAACTGGACGGCGCGCGACAAGGGATAAAGCACCTCGGTATTGAAGATGGTGTAGCTGCGGCCGCCGATGAAGCTGGGGTTCCCGCGGGGCACGACCTCACGGTCCTGGTAGCCGCGCAGCGGGTAGAGCCGGTTGCCGCCGAGGCGGTACTTCTCGTAGTCCGGCACGTTGTCCACGCCGTCGGTGCCGATGATGAGGCCGAACATCGCCCGCATGTGCAGGGCGAAGCCGCCGGGCAGGCGCTGGAAATGCGAGCTCTTGAACTGGTGCTCGTGGTAGTTGATCTCGCCGCCGAGCGGGCCGCCGGCGAGGTCGAAACTATACGTGGTGTTCGCGCCCGCGGTCGGGAAGAACGGGTTGTCCGTCGAGTTGCGCGTGTACGTCAGGCGCACACTGCTCTTCAACTCCGGCCAGTCGACCTCGTCCAGCCGCTCGAAGGGCACGCCGCTGGTGCCGAGGCTCTCCTCGAGCTGGTCGAGATAGGCGACGTAGGACGCGCTGAAATTGGCCAGCCGCTGCTGCGACAACTCGTAGCGCAGGCCGACGCGGCTGTACCGCGTCCCGGGGATGCGCGCGCCGCTGCGCACGCTGAAGCCGCGGACGCGGCTCTCGTAGAAGTCGTCATAGTTGTACTGGTAGCGATCGAAGACATCCACGCCCAGCAGCACGGGACGACCGAGGAACCACGGCTCCGTGAAGCTGAGATCGACGTAGCGGCGGCGGCTGCCGAACTGCCAGGTCAGGCCCACCGTCTGCCCCTTGCCCCGGAAGTTGCTCTCCTGCACCTGGATGAAGCCGCTGACACTGGTCTCGGCGCTGTACGCCGCGCCGAACATGAACTGGCCGGTCTGGCGTTCCTTGACGTCGAAGACCAGGTCGAGATCGCCGGTGTTCTCGACCGGCTTGAAGTCCGGCCGCACTTCCTCGAAGAAGCCGAGCTGCATGGCGTCGCGCACCGACGCCTCGATGCGCGAGCGGCTGAAGACGTCGCCCGGGAAGATGCGCAGTTCGCGCAGCAGGACCTCGTCGTACGTCTTGGTGTTGCCGGTGACGCGGATGTCGTGGACCTTCGCCGCCTCGCCCTCGTAGATGCTGAGGGCGACGTTCACCTGCTCGCCGACGATCTCGCGCTGGGGTTCCACGGCGACGTAGATGTAGCCCTCGTCGGCGTAGAGGGTCTGGACGCTCTCGAGCGTGCGCAGATAGTCCTTCTCGCGGAAGGTGTCGCCCTTGCGCATGAAGATGCGGCTGGCGACGCGCACGTCGTCGTGAACCTCGTTGCCCGTCCAGTTCACGTCGCCCACCTTGTACCGCGGGCCCTCGGTCACCCGGACCACGACGTCCAGGCTCTCGCCGTCGGGGCGATCCTTCAATTCGACGTCGTTCACCGTTCCGTCGAGGAAACCGTTGTCGCGGAAGTAGGTGATGATGCGGTCGCGATCCTCCTCGAACTGCTGGGTCTTGAAGGTGCCGCTCTTGAGGAAGCCGCTGGTGCCCTGTTTCATGGCGCCGCGCAAGTCGTCGTCCGAAAGGGCCTCGTTGCCCTCGAAGGTGATGGTCTTGACCTTGACCTTCTTGCCCTCGTCGAAGGTGACGACCAGATCCTCCATGTTGTTGGCGTCCACGACGGTGGCGTCGGTGTTGATCTTGACGTTGCGGAAGCCCTTCTCGTGATAGAGGTCCCGCACGGGCTGCAGGTCGCGCTGGATCGCCGCGGGGTTCGCAAACTGCCCCACGGTGACGGGGAACGCCTCCCGCAGGTCCTTCTCGCTGATCTTCTGGTTGCCCTGGAAACGCACGCTGCGGATGCGCGGGAACTCGCGCAGGTTCACGATCAGCTTCTGGCCGTCCTCCACGCGCTGCGCGTAGACGTAGACCTCGGCGAACTTCTTGGTCGCGAACAGCCGCCGGATGGCGGAGGCCGCCAGGTCGGGCGTCAGCGTCTGGCCGGTTTCCAGGCCGGCCCAGGCCTCGACCTGGCTCTGACCGACGGTGACGGCGCCGACCACCTCGATGGCCGTGACGGGCTGGCCGAAATCCGCGTCCTGGGCGGCGGCGGGCGCAGCCAGGGACAGGATCACCGTCAGCAGCAATCCGATGGGCCAGCGGCGGCGTGAGGAAGAGGTCATCAGGCTCCGGGCTCCGAACGTGAGGCGGTCTCCCGCGAACGACGCTTCAATGCCCTGCGCGCGCGGGAGTTCCGGTTGGTTCCGGCGGCAGGGCATCGCGGCAATATAGCCCATGTCCGCCGGGGAGGGTAGCGCTGACTAGGGGGCGGAAAAACCGCCGGCCCCTCCAGGGAGGAGCCGGCGGCAGGGTGCGGCGGCGGGTCCGGATCAGACCGGCGCCTTCTCCTTGGGTGACACGGTGAAGGTGAGCATCTCGCCCACCGCGTCGATCAGCAGGCGGCAGTTGCCGGTCACCTCGCCGCGCAGCAGCTTCTCGCTGAGCGGGTCTTCCAGGTGCTTCTGGATCGCGCGCCGCAGCGGCCGCGCGCCCTGCTCCGGGTTGAACCCCAGGTCGCACAGGAGATCCTTGCTGCCCTGCGTGAACTCGAACTCGATGTGGAGGTTCGCCAGCCGCTTGGTGACGTCCCGCAGCAGGATGTCCACGATCTGGTGGATGTGATCCTTGGTGAGCGGCTCGAAGATGATCAGCTCGTCGATGCGGTTCAGGAATTCAGGACTGAACGTTTTCTTGAGGTCCTGATTGATGTTCGACTGGTTGCGCTGGGTCGAGCTGAGCTCCTCGTCGCTGCCGAAGCCGACGCCGCGGCTGACGTGGGTCTTCCGGTTGCCGACGTTGCTGGTCATGATCAGCACCGTGTTGCGGAAGTCGACCGTGCGGCCGAAGGAGTCGGTCAGGTTCCCGTCCTCGAGCACCTGCAGCAGGATGTTGAACACGTCCGGGTGCGCCTTCTCGATCTCGTCGAGCAGGATCACGGAGTAGGGGTGGCGGCGGACCTTCTCGGTGAGCATGCCGCCCTCGTCGTAGCCGACGTAGCCCGGAGGCGCGCCGACCAGGCGCGACACCGAGTGCTTCTCCATGTACTCCGACATGTCGACCCGGATCAACGACGTCTGGTCGCCGAAGAGGAACTCGGTGAGACGCCGCGCCACCTCGGTCTTGCCGACGCCGGTGGGCCCGAGGAAGATGAAGGAGCCGATCGGCCGCTTGGGGTCGCGCAGACCCGCCCGGTTGCGCCGGATGGACTTGGAGACCGCCTCGAGGGCCTTGTCCTGGCCGACGATCCACGCGCGCAGCTCGTCCTCCATGCGCAGCAGCTTGAGGGTCTCCTCCTCCTCCACGTCCGTGACCGGGATGCCCGTGATGTCGGAGATGACCTGGCAGACCAGGCGCTGGTCGACCACCGGCTGCTTCTCGCTCTTGCGGTCCTGCCAGTTCTGCTTGAGGTTCAGCAGCTCGCGCTTGAGCTCCTTCTCCTTGTCGCGGAAGCGGGCGGCCTTCTCGAACTCCTGGGCCTGGATGGAGCTCTCCTTCTCCTTGATGCAGTCCTCGATCTGCTCCTCGATCTGGCGCAGGTCGGGGGGCATCTCCGAGGCGTTCAGGCGGGCTCGGCTGCCGGCCTCGTCGATGACGTCGATGGCCTTGTCCGGCAGCGCGCGGCCGCTGATGTAGCGGTTCGAGAGATACACGGACGACGACAGCGCGTCCTCGTCGTACTTCACGCGGTGGTGCGCCTCGTACTTGTCGCGCAGCCCGCGCAGGATGAGGACCGTCTGCTCCTCCGACGGCGGATTGACCGTCACCGGCTGGAAGCGGCGCTCGAGGGCGCCGTCCTTCTCGATGAACTTGCGGTACTCGTCCATGGTGGTGGCGCCGATGCACTGGATCTCGCCGCGGCTGAGCGCCGGCTTGAGCATGTTCGAGGCGTCGATCGCGCCCTCGGCCCCGCCCGCGCCGACGATGGTGTGCAACTCGTCGATGAAGATGATGATGTCCGGGTTCTCCCGGATCTCGGCCATGATCTGCTTGAGCCGCTCCTCGAACTGGCCGCGGTACTTGGTGCCGGCGACGACGCTGGCGAGGTCGAGGGTGATGATCTCCTTGTCGCGCAGCAGGCTCGGCACCTTGTTCTGGACGATGCGCGAGGCGAAGCCCTCGACGATGGCGGTCTTGCCGACGCCAGGCTCGCCGATCAACACCGGGTTGTTCTTCTTGCGGCGGCTGAGGATCTGGATCACGCGCTCGATCTCGCGCTCGCGGCCGATGGTCGGGTCGAGTCCGCCCTGTCGTGCCATCTCGGTCATGTTGCGGCCGAACTGCTCGAGGACGGGGCTCTCCTTCTTCTCCTTCTTCTTCGCCTGCGCGGACCCGCGCGCGCCCGACGAACCGAGCGCCTTCATGACCTCGCGCTTGACGGTCTCGTGGTCGGCGCCCAGACGCGTCAGGACGTCGGCGGCGATCCCCTCGCCCTCGCGGATCAGCGCGAGCAGCAGGTGCTCCGTGCCCACGTAGTTGTGGTTGTGCAGGCGCGCCTCGTCGATCGAGAGCTCGAGGACCTTCTTGGCCCGCGGCGTGAACGGAATCTCGCCGATGTGCACCGGACCGTTGGTCGGCGCCACCGTCGCCTCGATCTCCTTCTGGATGCGCTCGAAGTCTATGCCGAGCCGCCGCAGGACGTTGGCCGCGATGCCCTCGCCCTCGCGGATGATGCCCAGCAGCAGGTGTTCGGTGCCGATGTACTCGTGCTGGAGTCGTCCGGCCTCGTCGCGGGCCAGAAACAACACCTTGCGGACCCTCTGCGTGAAGCGGTCGTTCATCCCTCGCCCCTCCATGTGGCTACGCTGACACGAACTTGCGTGCAATATACCCCGGCCCGCGGCGGCACGCCACAGCCGCCCGTCCTCTCCAGCCTACCCAGAGGATCGGCGTCCGGCGAGCTTTCTTGAGGACTTCGGTCAGTTGTCCCGCAGCAGATTACGGAGAAAATCGGCCCGCATGCGCGCCCGCTCGATGGGTTTCGCGCTGCGGCCGGCCAGCAACTGCAGGTGCGCGGTCTGGTGCTGGATGAGCGCCTGGTTCAGCCGGCTCATGGCGATGGGCGGCAGCACCTTGAGCATGACGCCCATCCTCACCTGCGAGAGCCGGTCGAAGGCCTCCTGCATGGTCATCACCCGGGCGCTGCGCAGGATGGCCAGCGAGCGGTGCGCGAGGTCTTCCACCGCCGCCGGGTCCCGCTCGTAGAACCGCTCCTGGGCCATCTTCTCGTACTGGGCGACCTTCGCCACGTGGCGGGAGAAATCGGCGGCGATGTCGATCTCGCTGCGGCCCAGGGTGGCCAGGTTGGAGATCTGGAACAGGGAGCCGCGCACCGTCGAGCCCTCGCCGAAGAGCCCGCGGACGGCGAACTGGAGCTGGCGCAGCGAATTGAGAATCTTGTCGATCTCGTTGCCGAGGACCAGCGCGGGCAGGTGGATCAGCACCGAGAGGCGGCACCCGGTGCCCGCGTTGGTCGGGCAGGTGGTGAGGTAGCCGAATTCCTCGCTGAAGGCGAACTCGAGGCCGTCGTCCAGCTCGCGGTCGAGATCCAGGGCGGCGCGGGTGGCCGCCAGCGGATCGAAGCCGGAGGTGAACACCTGCACGCGCAGGTGGTCCTCCTCGTTCAGCATGATCGCGCCGGAGAAATCCGGGGTGACGACCAGACCCCGGCCGGCCGGGTCGCGCAGCAGGTCGGGACTCGCGAGGTGCATCTCCAGCAGCACCTGCCGCTCGAGCGGCTCGAGCAATTCGAGGTCGAGGTCCCAGGCCGTCGCGAGGGTCGGGCAGGCCCGCAGACGCTCCGCGAACTGACGCCGGCGGCGGCGCAGGGTGTCCTCGTCGCAGGTGTGGGGAAAGGTCAGGCCGGCCAGGTTGCGGGCCAGCCGCACCCGGGTGTTGATGATCACGTCCGCGAGCTGGCCCGAGCCGTCGAGCCAGCCCGCCGGCTGCTTCCAGTCGTCGCCGGTGAACACGTCAGGACTCCTCGCCGCTGCCGCCGCGGGCGGTGCGGGACAGTTCGAGTTCGCGATCGCGGATGAAATCGCGCAGGCGCGCCGCCTCCTCGTAGTCCTCGCGGCCCACCGCGGCCTCCAGCGCGTGGCGCAGGCGCGCAATCTCCAGGCGCAGCTCCGCCCGCGGCCCCCGCACGCGCGGGGCCTTGCCGAGGTGCGTGGTCGCGCGGTGGTAGCGGCGCAGGACGGGCAGCAGGTGCTCGCGGAAGACCACGTAGCATTCGGGGCAGCCGAGCAGCCCGCTGGTCTTCAGCTGCTCGAAGGTGTAGCGGCAGGCCGGACAGGCCAGGTCCGCCGCGGTGGTCAGCTCCTCGCCGATCCCGGGCGTCGGGCTCAGGCTGTTGCCCAGGAAGGCGTGCAGGCCCGCGGCCGTCGCGCCGAGTTCCACCGCCGGCTCGTGGCCCGGCAGCTGCAGGCCCACCTCGGCGGCGCACTCCTCGCAGAGCCACTGCGCCTTCTTGATGCCGGCCTCGATGTCGATGTAGTTGATGACGGCCACGCGCTGGCCGCAGCGATCGCAGGTCATGGCATCTCCTCGGGCACCAGGCGGCCTCCCGCCAGCCGCAGCACGCGGTCCGCGCGCTGCGCCAGCGAGAGATCGTGGGTCACGATCACCAGGGCCGTCCGTTCCCGCCGCCGCAGGTCGAAGAGCATCTCGCCGAGCTGCAGGCCCTTTTCGCGGTCGAGGTTGCCGAAGGGCTCGTCCAGCAACACGATGCGCGGCCGGTTCATGAACGCCCGCGCCACCGCCACCCGCTGCTGCTCGCCGCCCGACAACTCTCCGGGAAGGTGGTCCTCGCGGTCGCCGAGCCCCAGGTCCGCGAGCAGGCCGCGGGCGCGGGCGAGGTCGTCCGGTGCGGGGACGTGGTCCATGTGCACCGGGACCAGGAGGTTCTCGAGCGCCGTGAAGTCCGGCAGGAGGAAGTGGAACTGGAATACGAACCCCACCGTGCGGTTGCGCCACCGGGTCATGTCCCGCGCGTTGCTCAGATCGAGGCGCCGGCCGTCGTAGAGCAGTTCGCCGCCGTCGAGGCGGTCGAGTCCGCCGACGAGGTTCAGGAACGTGCTCTTGCCCGACCCGCTCGGGCCGACGATCGCGACGGCCTCGCCCTCCTCCAGCCGGAAATCGACGTCGCGCAGCACGTCCACCGGCCCGGAAGCCTTGGGGTAGCTCTTCGCCAGACGTTCGGCCGAAAGCAGCGGCATGGCGACCTTTCCTACGTGTAGCGGATGATCTCCATCGGGTCCAGCCGCGACGCCTCGCGGCTCGGCATAAGCGTCGCCAGCAGGGTGATCCCGAGCGCCGCCACCGCCACGACCAGGAAGTCCGACCACTGGGCGATGCAGGGCACGTGGTCCACGAAGTAGACATCGCCCGGCAGCGGGATGCCGTAGCGGATCAGGTACTGCGTGCCGAGCCAGCCCAGCAGGCTGCCCAGGAGGGTCCCCAGCGCGCCCAGCCAGAGCCCGTTGAGCAGGAAGATGCCCTGGATCTGGCCGCGCGACGCCCCCATGGCCAGCAGGATGCCGATCTCGCGGGTCCGCTCGCCGACCATCATGGTCAGGATGCCGATGATGTTGAACGCCGCCACCAGCACGATCAGCGCCAGCAGCAGACCCATCACCACCTTCTCGAGCTTCACCCAGCGGAAGAGATTCTGGTTCAGGGCCATCCAGTCGGTGGCGCCGTACGACGTGCCGAGCGACGACTCGAGCCGGTCGGCCACCGCCGCCGCCTGCATCATGTCGTGCACCCGCGCGCCGATCATGCCCGCCCCGCGCGCCTCGTAGCCGAAGAGATCGCGGGCCTCGTCGATGTGGATGTAGGCGAAACGGCTGTCGAACTCGTACATCCCCGAGTCCAGGTAGCCCGCGACCACGAAGCGACGGCTGGTCGCCTCGATCTTGTCGAGACTCACCTCGCCGCGCGGCGCGGTCACGATCAAGGTGTCGCCGACGGCCGTGAAGAGCTGCATGCCGAGTTCGATGCCCAGGAGGATGCGCGGGGCGTCCCGGCGCTCGAGCGCGGGGAGCGCCTCCGGGCCGGGCACCAGCTGCCGGCTGAAGGGCTGCACCGTGTCGATGCGCCCGGGGTCGATGCCCCAGACGATGGCGCCGCGGTTGCGCGTCGGGCCCAGCGTCCGCGGCTTGGTGACGATGACCTCCTGGCGCACGTACGGCGCCGCGCCGGTGACGTCGGGGTCGGCGGCGATGGCCGCGATGGTCGCCTCGAGATCGCCGAAGCCCGCCGGGTCGCCGGTGGTGACGGTGATCATCGGCATGGTCTCGACGAAGGTGCGCCGCAGCTCCGCGTGGAATCCGTTCATGATCGCCAGCGTGAGGTCGAGCACCATCACACCCAGCACGATGCCTGTCACGGCGGTCACCGACACGCGGCTCAGAAACCGGCTCCGCCGCCGGCTGCGCAGGTAACGGCGCGCGATGTGCAGCGCGAAGCGCATCTAGCCGTCCTGCCCGGCCGGCGCGGCGTCGGCCTTGCGTTGCCAGTCGCCGCTGCCGCCGGGGCGGTCCTGGCGGCCCTCCGGCCGCATCTGCGGGAAGAGGAGCACGTCGCGGATGCTGTGGCTGTCGGTCAGCAGCATGATGACCCGGTCGATGCCGATGCCGAGTCCGCCGGTCGGCGGCATGCCGACCTCGAGGGCCTGCAGGAAGTCCTCGTCGAGCTGCTGGGCTTCCTCGTCGCCCGCCTCGATCAGGGCCTTCTGGGCCGCGAAGCGGCGCCGCTGTTCGCGGGGGTCGTTGAGCTCGCTGAAGCTGTTGGCCAGCTCGAAGCCGCAGGCGAACAGCTCGAAGCGCTCGACCAGGCCGGGCTCGCTGCGGTGCGCCTTCGCCAGCGGCGAGAGCTCCTGCGGGTGGTCCATGACGAACGTCGGCTGCACCAGGGAGGGCTCGACGAACACGGCGAAGAGCTCGTCGAGGACCTTGTCGCGGCCCATGCCCGGCTTGACGGCGATGCCCTTCTCGCGCGCGAGCCGGGCCAGCGCGGCGTCGTCCAGCTCGCGGGTGGCGAGGCCGAGCGCGTCGTCGAGGGCGGCGAGGAAGCGCACGCGCGCGAACGGCTGCGAGAAGTCGAGGACCACGTCGCCGTAGGGCACCTTGCCGCTGTCGCCGAACCGCAGGGCGAGCGCGCGCAGGAGCCGCTCGGTGAGGTCCATCATGTCGTGGTAGTCCTGGTAGGCCGCGTAGCACTCGAGCATGGTGAACTCGGGGTTGTGCGTGCGGTCCATGCCCTCGTTGCGGAAGTCCTTGGCGATCTCGTAGACGCGGTCGAGGCCGCCGACGATGCAGCGCTTGAGGTACAGCTCGTCGGCGATGCGCAGGTAGAGCGGCATGTCCAGGGCGTTGTGGTGCGTCACGAAGGGGCGCGCCGTGGCGCCGCCGTACAGCGGCTGCAGCACCGGCGTCTCGACCTCGAGGTAGCCCTCGGCCTCGAAGAAGGCGCGCACGGCGCTGATGATCGCCGAACGCGTGCGGAACCGCGCGCGGGACTCCTCGTTCATCGCGAGGTCGAGGTAGCGGCGCCGACTGCGCAGCTCGAGGCTCAGATCGTGGTACTTCTCGGGCAGCGGACGCAACGACTTGGCCAGCAGCTCGAAGGCGGTGACGTGGATGGTCAACTCGCCCGTCTTGGTCAGGAAGAGATGGCCGGTCACGCCGACGAAGTCGCCGATGTCGATGAGCTTCTGGGCGGTGTGGAAGCGTTCGTCGCCGAGGTCGTCCTTCTTGAAGTAGACCTGCAGGCGGCCCCACTCGTCGTCGACGGGCGCAAAGATGGTCTTGCCCATGCCGCGCTTGGCCATCAGGCGGCCGGCGTAGCGCACGCTCTCGCCGCTCGCGAGCAGCGCCGCCTGGGCCGCGCGCACCTGCGCGCTGGTGTGCGTCCGGTCGAAACGCCGCGGGTAGGGATCGCCGGCGGCGGCGAGCTGGGCGAGCTTTTCCTCGCGGTCGCCGATCAGCTTGCGGAGGGCCTCGGTGTCGTCGCTCACGGTTCGCTCCTCTGGCGCACGCCCTCGCCGCTCTTGAGGCGCAGGTAGGCGTCGATGAAGTCGTCGATCTCTCCGTCCAGGACGGCCTGGGTGTCCCCGGCCTCCCACTCGGTGCGGACGTCCTTGACCTTGGTGTAGGGCTGCAGGACGTAGTTGCGGATCTGGCTGCCCCAGGCGATCTCCATCTTGGCGTCGTCGGCGGCCTTGCGCTCCTTCATGCTCTCCTCGAGAGCGCGCATGTAGAGCTTGGTGCGCAGCATGGTCATCGCCATCTCGCGGTTGCGGTGCTGGCTGCGCTCCTGCTGGCAGGCGACGACGATGCCGGTCGGCTCGTGGACGATCCGCACGGCCGAGTCGGTCTTGTTCACGTGCTGGCCGCCGGCGCCCTGCGCGCGGAAGGTGTCGATGCGCAGATCGGCGGGGTTGATCTCCACCTCCACCTCGTCGGTGACCAGCGGGAAGATGAAGACGCTGGCGAAGGAGGTGTGACGACGCTTCTGCGCGTCGTACGGCGAGATGCGCACCAGGCGGTGCACGCCCGTCTCGCTCTTGAGGTAGCCGTAGGCGAAGGGCTCCTCGATCTCGAGCGTGGCGCTCTTGATCCCCGCCTCCTCGCCGGGCTGCAGGTCCATGACCGTGAACTTCATCTCGTGCCGCTCGAGGTAGCGCGTGTACATGCGCAGCAGCATCTCGGCCCAGTCCTGGCTCTCGACGCCGCCGGCGCCGGGGTGGATCTCGAGGATCGCCCCGCGGCCGTCCTCGGGCCCGTTGAGCAGGAACTGGAAGTCGAGACGCTCGATCATCTCCTCGAGCTTCGCCACGCCCGTCACGACCTCGCGCCCGGTCTCCTCGTCCGCGGCCTCCTGCGCGAGTTCGGCGAGCACGCCGAGTTCCTCGGCCTTGGCCTCGGCCGCCTGGATCGGGACCAGCCACTGGTTCAGGTGCCGGATGTGCTTGAGGACCTCGGTCGCCGCCTCGCGGTCGGACCAGAAGCTGGGGTCGGCTTGCTTCTCTTCGTAGGCGGAGCGTTCGGCGAGCAGGGAGGGATAGTCAAAGACCCTCCTTCAACTCGCCGAGGCGCGCCGTCAGCGCGGCCAGCTTGTCCAGCGCTTCCTTCATGGCTTCCCTCCCGGGGAAAATTCGCGAAACAAGGCTCGGGCGACGGTCGCGAGGGCAGCCTCGTCCCCGTCGTTGGTGATGATCCGGTCCGCCCGGACCCAGGTGGGCTCGAGGTGCGCCTGGGCGGCGATGCGCGCGCGGGCCTGCGCCGGCGTGAGGCCCAGGGCCTCGAGGCGTCGTTGCCGCAGGGGCGGCGACGCCACCACCGCCACCACCGCGTCCACCGCCGGCGGCCCGGGTAACAGAAAATACACCGCCGCCTCCAGGATGACCAGCGGCGCCTTTGGCTCCGCCTTCGCCAGGCGGTCGGCGATGGCCGCGGCGAGCGGCGCGTGGGCGATGGCGTCGAGCGCGGCGCGCCGCGCCGGATCGGCGAAGACGACGGCGCCGAGGGCCGCCCGGTCGACCTCGCCGTCGGCGTCGAGGACCCCGCGGCCGAACGCCGCCGCGACGCGCGCACGTATCTCCGGCTGCGCGAGCACCTCGTGCCCGACGCGGTCGGCCTCGACCACCGCGGCGCCGAGGTCGGCCAGGTGCCGGCAGAGGCGGCTCTTGCCGGCGCCGGTGGGTCCGATGATGGCGAGGCGCGCCACGGTCACTCGGCTCCCTTCAGGCGGCGGCCCGCCGCCGAGGCGTCGATGAGCTTCTCGAGGCGGGTCGCCCGCGTGCTCTCGCGCTTGGCGCTGATCACCCACCAGATCGCCTTCTCCCGGAAGCTCGGCGGCTGCTGCATGAAGTGCGCCCAGGCCGCCGGACTCGCGCGAAACAGCGTCTCCTCCGCCGGCGCGAGGGCGCTGCCCTCCTCCTGCTCGTAGGAGTAGGTGCGCGACGCCTTCTCGGTACGCAGGTCGAAGGCCCGCAGGCCCGCCGCCGTCATGCGCCCGGCCTGGATGAGTTGCTGCGCCGTCTCGATGTTGACGGCGCTCCAGGTCGACCCGCGCCGCCGGGGCGTGAACCGGATCTGGTACGACGTGGCATCGATCCGTCGCCGCACGCCGTCGATCCAGCCGAAGCACAGCGCCTCCGCCACGGCCTCGGGCCAGGTGAGGCTGGGCCGGCCGCTGCCGACGGTGTGGAACCCGACCGCCAGCTCGGTCTCCTGCGCGCCGTGGGCCTCGAGCCACGCGCGGAAGGCGGCGGCGTCGGTGAAGAAGCGCGGCGCCGCGAACGGGCGTCCGTCGTCCTGCCTGGGCTCGCGGGGCATGGCGACCTTTCCCTATCCGTGTGCCTGCGCCCAGTCCCGGCCGGTGTGCACGTCGACCACCAGCGGGACCTCGAGCGGCAGGGCGTGCTCCATCGCGTCGCGCACCAGGGCGGTGGCGGCGACGACGTCGTCCTCGGGCACCTCGAGCACCAGCTCGTCGTGCACCTGCAGCAGCATCAGGGCCCGCGAGCCGGTCTCGCGCAGCACGCGGTCCAGGCGCAGCATGGCGAGCTTGATCAGGTCGGCGGCGGTGCCCTGGATCGGCGTGTTGACCGCGATGCGCTCCTGGAAACTGCGCAAGCCGGGGTTCGCCGAGTGGATGTCGGGCAGCAGGCGGCGGCGGCCCAGCATGGTCTCGACGTAGCCGTCCTGGCGGGCCTGCGCCGTCGTCTGGTCGATGAACGACCGCACGCCGGGGTACGTCGCGAAGTAACGGTCGATGAACTGCTTCGCCTCGGCCTGGCTGACCTTGATCTGCTTGGCCAGCGCGCGGGCACCCATGCCGTAGATGACGCCGAAGTTGATGGCCTTGGCGCGCGAGCGCTGGTCGGCGGTGACCTCGGGCTCGGGGACGCCGGCGATCAGGGCCGCGGTGCGCCGATGCACGTCCACGCCGTCGCGGAAGGCCCCGCGCAGGGCCGCGTCGCCCGAGAGATGCGCGAGCAGGCGCAGCTCGATCTGGCTGTAGTCCGCGGAGAGGAAGACGTGGCCGGGGGCGCGCGGGATGAAGGCGCGGCGGATCTGTCGTCCCAGCTCGGTGCGGATGGGGATGTTCTGGAGGTTGGGGTCGTTGCAGGAGAGCCGGCCGGTGGCGGCGACGGCCTGGCTGTAGGAGGTGTGGATGAGGTCCGTGCCCTTGTCGGCCCACCCGGGCAGGGTTTCGACGTAGGTGCTCTGGAGCTTGGCGACCTGCCGGTAGTCGAGGATGAGCTGGGGCAGCTCGTGCTCCTCGGCCAGCTGCGAGAGGACCGAGACGTCGGTGCTCCAGCCGGTGGTGGTCTTCTTGAGGGGCTTGAGCTTCAGCTTCCCGAAGAGGATCTGCGCGAGCTGCGGCGAGCTCTGGACGTTGAAGACCTCGCCGGCGCAGGCGTGGATGCGCGCCTCGAGGGAGGCGAGTTCGGCGGCGAAGGTCGCGCCCAGCTCGGTCAGGAAGGCGCGGTCGATCTTGATGCCGTGGCGCTCCATGCGCAGGAGGACGGCGGACAGCGGCATCTCGAGGTCCTGGAAGAGGCGCTCGAGGACCGGCTCCGCGGCGAGCTTCGGCGCGAGGGCCTGGTAGAGACGCAGGGTCACGTCGGCGTCCTCGGCGGCGTACTCGGCGAGGCGCGGCAGGGGCACGGCGAGGATGTCCTTGCGGCGGTCGCCGCGGGCGAAGAGCTCGTCGTAGTGGATGGTGCGCTCGCCGAGGAAGACGGTGGCCAGCTCGTCCATGCCGTGGCTGCGCCGCCCCGGGTCGAGGACGTAGCTCGCGAGCATGGTGTCGAAGCGCGGGCCGCCCAGCGGCAGGCCGTGACGACCGAGGACCCACTCGTCGTACTTCAGGTTCTGGCCGACCTTCAGGCGCCGCGGGTCGGCGAGCACGGGCGCGAGCAGGGCGCGCACGGCGGGCAACGCGTCCACCTCGTCGCCGACGGCGAACAGCGAGCCGGTGACGCCGACGACGGGGTCCGGGCCGGCCTCGCGCCGCAGGACCGGGACGTAGGCGGCGGGACGACCCCGCACCGCGAGGCTGATGCCGACCAGGCGCGCGTGCGCGGCATCGAGGCTGTCGGTCTCGGTGTCGACGCACAGGGGCTCGCCGTCCGGCAGGTCCGCGAGCCAGGCGGCGAGGTCGGCGTCGTACTTCAGGAGCGCGTAGCCGCGCGCCGCCAGGTTGTCCGGCGCCGATTCCGGCGCCGCAGCCGGCGGCGAGTCCGACGGCGCGACGGTCTGGTCCGGCGGCGGCGACTCCGTCGTGACCTTCGCCTTCGCCTTCGCCTTCGGCTTGCCCGCCGCCTCCGGCGCGACGCCGCGCTGCAGCCGGCCCGCCCAGTTCTGCACGCGGTGCAGGCCGAGGGTGTCCAGCAGCGAGATCGCGGCCGGCGAGACCGGCAGCACCGTGCGCAGGGCGTCCCAGTCGATCTCCACCGGCACCTCGCGATCGATCTCGAAGAGCCGGCGCGAGAGCAGGACCTGGTCGCGGTTGTCGGCGAGCAGCCGCTTGAGCCGCGGGGTGAGGGCGCTGGCGTCGAGGCCGGCATAGAGCGCGTCGAGCGAGCCGAAGTCCTGGATGAGCTTCAAGGCCGTGCGGTCGCCGATGCCGGGCGCGCCGGGGATGTTGTCGCTCTTGTCGCCCGAGAGCGCGAAGACGTCGATCAGCGTGCGCGGCGACAGTCCGTACTCGCGCTCGACGTCGGCGGCGAGGAACGGCGCGATCTCGTCGCCGCGGCGGCCGGGCTTCAGCATGCCGATGCGGTCGTCCAGCAACTGCATGAAGTCCTTGTCGCCGGTGTAGTGCCAGGCTTGGTCGACCACGCCGGCCGAGCGCACGGCGATGGTGGCCATGATGTCGTCCGCCTCGAAGCCCTCGCGGTCGAGCACGGCGAGCCCCCAGGCGCCGAGCAGCTCGCGCAGGCGCGGCAGCTGCGCCGCGAGGTCCTCGGGCATCGGCTTGCGGTTGCCCTTGTACTGGGGATACATCGCGTGGCGGAAGGTGGGGCCCTTGAGGTCGAAGACCACGGCGAGGTGCGTGGGCTGGTAGTCCTGGATGAGCTTCAGGAGCGCGCTGCAGAACCCGAAGGCGATCGAGGTGACTTCGCCCGTGGGCGCGGTCAGCGGGCGCGCCGCGAAGGCGTAGTAGGAGCGGTAGACCAGGGCGGAGCCGTCGACGAGGATGAGGCTCACGATGTCGCCTTTCGGACGCCGTAGAGGCCCGCGGCGAGGATGTGGTCGGCGACCGCGTCCGGCAGCAACTCGCGCGGAACGCGGCCCGCGGCGAGTTCGCGGCGCACGGCGGTGGCCGAGGCCGGATGGTCGAAGTCGCGCACCACGGTGACCTCGTGTCCGGCGACCAGCGGCGGCAGCGCGCCGTCCCACCCGCCGCGCGCGACCACCAGGACGTCGGCCCACGCGAGCAGCCGGCCCGGATCGCGCCAGGTGTCCAGCTCGGGCAGGTTATCCGATCCGACGACCAGCCGCCAGCGGTCGCCCGGGTGGCGCGCCGCCAGGGCGGTCAACGTCTCGATGGTGAAGCTCACGCCGCCGCGGACGACCTCGACGTCCTCGACCACCACCCCGCGCCGTCCGGCCAGGGCCAGCCGCACCATGGCCAGGCGCGCGGTCGCCGGCGCGTCGGCGGCTTCCTTGTGGGGCGAACGCGCCGCGGGCACCACGTGCACGCAACCGGCCAGGCCGTCGGCGAGGATGCGCTCGACGATCGCGACGTGCCCGCGGTGAACGGGATCGAAAGTGCCGCCCAGCAGGGCGCGGATCACGGGGTCTCGCCGGTTCCCGCCGCCGGGACGGGCGCGGGGCCCAGAGCCGCGAGGCCGTCGCGCGCGCGGCCGGCGAGGGGACTGTCCGGGTACGCCGTGAGCAGCCGCGTGTACATGGTCCGGGCCGTCGCCGGGTCGTAGAGTCGCAGCGCGACGTCGGCGCGTTGCAGCAGCACCTGGTCCAGGAGGGCGCTTTCCGGCTCCTCGGCGATGATGTGGTCGAGGGTGATCCCCACCGCTTCCCAGCGGCCGAGTTGCTCGTACACGTGCGCCGCCTGCAGCCGCTTGCGCACCAGAAGATCGGAGATCTCCGTCAAGCGCGCGCGCACCGCGGGCATGTGGGGCGAATTCGGGTACTGGCGCGCGAACTTGCGGAAGTGCTCGCGGGCGTCGTAGGCGCCGCTGATGTCGCGCTCGAGGCGGCCGACCTGCGCGAGGTAGGCCTCCCCCTCGCGGAACATCGCGTCCTCGACCAGGGGACTGTTGGGATAGTCCTTCTGCAGGATCTGCAGTTCGACCGCGGCGAGCGGGTACTCGCGGAGCTCCATGTACGCGAGCGCCTTGCGGTACTGCGCCTCCGCGGCCAGGCTGTCGGCCGGATTCTGCCGCACGAACACGGCGAACGCGTCGGCCGCGAGCTGGTAGTTCTCGCCCTCGGCGTAGCACGCCGCGCGCTCGAAGGTGCCCGGAGCGTAGGGGTTCTTGGTGCCGCAACCGGCCGCGAGCGCGCCCGCGACCGCGAGGATGATGACGACCGCGCGCGCGCGGTCCCCGCTCCCGTCGTTCAAACTGTCCTCCCGACGTCCATCGGCCTGTCGGCTAATCGGTGTTCTGGAAGTAGATCGCCACGAGGCCCGCCAGGGTCCCGAGCACCACGATCTCCTCGATGCGTCGCTGCCAGCCGCTCTCCTTGACCTCGGCATTGGTGAAGGCGTAGGCCGGGCTCTGGCAGTCCGCGAGGTGGTCCGAGGGGACCCGGTCCTGGTAGGCGCGGCGAACGCGGTCGTTGAACAGCACGCGCCCGCCGGGAGTTTCCACGATCGTGTACAGGGCGGTGAACGCCATCTCGCGGCCGACCCAGTCGCGCCAGATACCGAGGGTCCGGCCGGTCTCGGGGTAGCCGAGCTGGAGTTCGAGGACCTGATAGCTGAGCTCGCAACGCGCGGCCGTCGTGTCGGCCGGCGCCTGGTCGAGGTGCACGTCGTAGCCCGCCCGGCCCAGGCGCTGGGTGATCATGGTGGTGAGCAGGTTGGTCCGCTGCTCCTTGTCGAACGGCACCAGCACGACCGTCGCCGGCGGCGGCGGCAGGTGGTCCATCGCGACCGCCACCGTCTCGCCCATGAGCGCCTCGGCGATCCAGAGATTGGTGCGGACGGTGTCGTCGCCGGCGATCGCGAGACCGTCCGGCAGGTCGAAGACGGCGGCGTCGCCGGGCACGCTGGACGTGGAGTCCGGGGGCGTGGCGGCGGCCGGCAACGCGGTGACCGCCAGCGCGGCAACCAGGACCAGACCTCGGATCATGCGGAATCCCTCTCTGCCCCGGCGCCGGGTACGGGGTGGGCCCAGACGTCGTAAGGCGTGGCCCCCGTGAAGCGGGCCTGCAGCCAGTCGCCGGGCCGCCACGACTCGCCGGCGGGAACCGGGAGCACGACGACCCCGTCAAGATCGTACCCGAAGTGGTGACTGCGGCCAAGCGCGAGTCGTCCGCCGCGCCGGCGCCAGGCCTCCGCCTGCCGCCGCGCCGCGGGGTCGAGCCACGTTCCCTCGGCGAGCGCCGCCGTCAGCTCGGCCGCCCGCGCCGGGTCCGTCGACGCCTCGTCCAGCACCACGTCGTGGGTCTCGCCGAGCCGCGCGCCCATCCGCCGGCCGGCGACCTCGGCCTGCAGGTCGAGAATGCGGGCCTCGCGGTCGGCCACTTCCTCGGGCGCCACCCTGCCGGGCAGGTCGGCGGCCGGCGTGCCGGCCTCCGGAGAATAACGGTACGTGCCGAGGTGGTCAAACTCCACCTCCGCGAGGAAGTCGGCGAGCATCTCGACGTCGTCCTCCTCCTCGCCGGGGAAGCCCAGCAGCGCCGTGGTGCGCAGGACCACATCCGGCCGTTCGCGCCGCAACTCGCGGAAGAACGCCGCGGCTTTCGCGGGATCTCCGGGGCGCCGCATGGCCTTGAGGATGCGCGGCGAGGCGTGCTGCACCGGCAGGTCGAGGTACGGCGCCACCTTCGGCAGGCCGAGAATGCGCAGCGCCCGCTCGGCCGGGAAGAGCCCCGCGTAGAGGTAGAGCAGGCGGATGCGCCGCAGGCCGTCGATCTCGCCGAGGCGCGCGAGCAGACCCTCGAGGTCCTCCCCCGTGCCGCGGCCGTAGTCGCTGGTGTTCTGCGAGACCAGCTGGACCTCGCTGACGCCGCCGTCGGCGAGGCCGCGCACCTCCGCCTCGATCTCCGCGGCCGGCCGGCTGCGCAGCGTGCCGCGGATCAGCGGGATGCGGCAGAAGGTGCACTTCTGGTTGCAGCCCTCGCCGATCTTCACGAAGGCCACGTGGGCCGGCGTGAGCAGCGCGCGCTTGACCAGGCCGGTGTAGCTGGCCTCGACCGCCGGCACGCGCAGCCACTCGGCGAACCCGGCGACGGCGGCCTCGACGACGCGGTCGAACTCGCCGACGCCGCCGACGACGTCGACCCCGGGGTGGCGGCGGGCGATGTCGTCCCCGTGCTCCTGCGCGAGGCAGCCGGTGACCACCAGAGTGCGGGTGCCCTTCTCGCGCGCGAAGGTGGCGATCGCCTCCTCGCTGTCCCGCCGCGCGGCCTCGATGAAGCCGCAGGTGTTGAGCACCCAGATGTCGGCCTTTTCCGGCTCGCGCTCGGGAATGATGCCGCGGCCGGCGAAGCGGCCGAGCAGGGCCTCGGAATCGACCAGGTTCTTGTCGCAGCCGAGGGTATGGATGAAGACGCGTCGTTCGCGCTGGGCAGCCATGGTCGGTCCTGTCGTGGGTCGGGGTGTGGGGGTCAGAGGTCCTCGTCGTCGTCGACGCCGGCCGCGGTCTCGAAAAGATCGGGCAAATCCCCCGGCTTGACCAGCACGTCGCGGGCCTTGCTGCCGGTGAAGGGCCCGACGATCCCCGCCTCCTCCATCATGTCCATGAGGCGGCCGGCGCGCGTGTAGCCGATGCGCAGGCGGCGCTGCAGGAGCGAGGTGGAGCCGCTCTGGTGGGTGACGACGACGCGGACGGCCTCGTCGAAAAGGTCGTCGTCGCCGGTGTGGATGCCGGCGCTGCCCTCGGCGCCGCCGGCGGTGAGGCTGATCTCCTCGGCGACGTCGGCGTACTCGCGCCAGTGCGCCGCGACGGCCTCGCACTCCTCGACCTCGACCAGCGCGCCGTGCACGCGCATCGGCAGCGCGCGGCCCGGCTGCAGGTAGAGCATGTCGCCCTTGCCCAGGAGCTGCTCGGCGCCGTTCATGTCCAGGATGGTGCGCGAGTCGTTCTTCTGGATCACGCGGAAAGCGATGCGGCAGGGGATGTTCGCCTTGATGACGCCGGTGAGCACGTCGACGCTCGGCCGCTGCGTCGCCAGGATGAGGTGGATGCCCACCGCGCGCGCCTTCTGCGCGAGGCGCGTGACGGGGACCTCGAAGTCCTGGCCGAGCTGCACCATGAGGTCGGCCAGCTCGTCGACGATGGTCAGGAAGTACGGCATCGGCGCCGTCACCGGCTCGCCGGCGGCGTCCTTGATCTCCCCGCGCGCGACCTTGGTGTTGTACTGCTCGATGTTGCGCACCGAGAACTTCGCGAGCTGGCGGTACCGCGCGTCCATCTGCGCGGTCATCCACTTCATCGCCCGCAGCGCTTCCTTCGGATCCGTGACGACGGGCAGCAGCAGGTGCGGGCAGCCGTTGTACACGCTCAGCTCGAGCATCTTGGGATCGATCAGGAGCAACCGCAGCAGCGAGGGGTCGTTGTAGAGCAGCAGATTCGAGATCATCGCGTTCAGACAGACGGATTTGCCGCTGCCCGTGGACCCGGCCACGAGCAGGTGCGGCTGCGCCGCGAGATCGATCGCCACCGGCTGGCCCTCTACATCCTTGCCCAGGACGACCGTGAGCGGCTTGCGCGGCAACGCGCGCGTGGCCAGCAGCACCTCCTTGAGCCGCACCACCTGCGCCGCGCGGTTGGGGATCTCGATGCCGACCGCCGCCTTGCCGGGGATGGGCGCCTCCATGCGCATGCTGCGGGCTTTCATGGCCAGGGCGAGGTCGTCCGCGCGCTGCACGATCTGGTTGACGCGGATGCCCGCGGCGGGCTGGTACTCGAAGGTGGTGACCACCGGGCCGGGCCGCACGTCCTTCACCTCGCCCTCGACGCCGAAGGACCGCAGCGTGTCCTCGAGCAGGTCCGCCTCGGCGTCGAGCTCGGCGGGACTGAGCGTCGGCGTGGCGTCGTCCGCGTCGCGCAGGAGTTCGAGGTCCGGCAACTGCACGGGGCCCGCGGGCGCGAAGGCGGGCGCCATGTCCATCTCCTGGTCCTCGTCGTCGGCCGGCGCCGCGGCAGCGTGCTTCTCCTTGGTCAGGTGCAGACGCCGTTCGCGGGCGGGCGGCGGCGGGGCGGCCTCGTCGTCGTCATCCTCTTCCTCCTCCGGCGACGCCACGGTGGCGGCCTTCGGCGCGCGGACGCGCGACGGACGGGCATCGACCGCCGGCTGCCGGCGCAGGAGCCCGGCGAGGGCCGCGAAGGGCCGGCCCAGCGCGAGCAGGACGCGGCCGAGCCAGGCCAGCGGCGGACCGAGGACGGGCCGCAGGATGAGGACGACGGCGATCAGCACGGCGAGGCTGAGAAAGATGCGGCCGCCGCCGACGCCCACCAGGTCGGCGCAGCCGCGCCCGATCGCGGTGCCCGGCCAGCCCGCCCAGCGGTAGGCCGCGGACCACTCCAGGGGACCGTCCGGCAGGCCGATCCAGCTCACACTCACGAGCCAGAGCACGGCCACCCGCCAGGACAGCGGCCGCAGCCAGCCCAGGCGGCCGGCGAGCAGACCCACGCCGACCCCGCCCAGCAGCAGGGGCGCCGCCCAGGCCCAGAACGCGCCCAGGGCGGCCGTCAGCCCGCGGACCACCGCCGCGCCCACTGGACCGCCCGGATTCTCCAGGGCCTCCGCGGGACCGGACAGCGAGAGCGCGGCGTAGGCGGCGAGCGCGAGGAGGCAGGCGGCGGTCAACCAGGACGACCGGCCCGTCGCGTTACGCTTGCTCCGCTTTTTGGCGGACACGCATGCCCTCCTTGAGGGTCTCCAGGTGTTCCTCGAGAAAGCTCGTCGTCACGCGGCCGGCCCGGAATTCCGGGTGGGCCAGGACCGCGAGATGGAAGGGGATGCTGGTGGGCACGCCCTCGAAGACGCTCTCCTCCAGCGCCCGGACCATGCGCGCGAGCGCCTCGCGCCGGTCGCGGCCGTGGACGATGATCTTCGCCAGCAGCGAGTCGTAGTATGGGGGGATGGTGTAGCCGTTGTAAAGGTGCGAGTCCACCCGCACGCCGAGGCCGCCGGGCGCGTGGAAATCGTTGATGCGGCCCGGGCTCGGCCGGAAGTCGCGCGCCGGGTCCTCGGCGTTGATGCGGCACTCGATGGCGTGCCCGGACAGGACGATGTCCTCCTGGCGCACCTCCAGCGGCTCGCCGGCCGCCACGAGGATCTGCTCGCGCACCAGGTCGACGCCGGTGACGAACTCGGTCACGGGATGCTCGACCTGGATGCGGGTGTTCATCTCCATGAAGTAGAACTTGCCCTCGGCGTCGAGCAGGTACTCGATGGTGCCGGCCGAGCGGTAATCGACGGCGCGGGCCAGCTTGACCGCGGCCTCGCCCATGCGGCCGCGCAGCTCCGCCGTAACGGCGGGCGACGGCGACTCCTCGATGAGCTTCTGGTGGCGGCGCTGCACCGAGCAGTCGCGCTCCCCGAGGTGGATGACGTGGCCGTGGTTGTCGGCGAGGATCTGCACCTCGACGTGACGCGGTCCGACGAGGAACTTCTCGAGGTAGACCTGGTCGTTGCCGAAGGATTTGCCTGCCTCGGCGCGCGCCGTGGTGTAGGCGGCGCGCAGCTCGTCCGCGTCGCGGGCGACGCGCATGCCCTTGCCGCCGCCCCCGGCGGTCGCCTTGAGGATGACGGGGTAGCCGATCTCGGCCGCGGCCTTCACGGCGGCCTCGACATCGGCCAGCAGGCCGGTGCCCGGCGTGATGGGCACCCCGGCCGCGATCGCCGTGGCTCGCGCCGTCGCCTTGTCCCCCATCATGCGGATGGTGGCCGGCGAGGGGCCGATCCACACGAAGCCGTTCTCCTCCACCATCTCGGCGAAATGCGCGTTCTCGGCCAGGAAGCCATACCCCGGGTGGATGGCCTCGGCGCCGGTGATCTCCGCCGCGGCGATGATGTTGGCGGTCTTGAGGTAGCTGTCCGCGCTGCTCGCCTTGCCCACGCACACCGACTCGTCGGCGTACTTCACGTGCAGCGAGTCCTTGTCGGCCGCCGCGTGGATGGCCACGCAGGCGATGTCCAGCTCCTTGCAGGTGCGCATGACGCGCAGGGCGATCTCGCCGCGGTTGCAGACCAGGATCTTCTTGAACATGGACTCTCGACCCTCTCTCGGGAGACGCCGACTCGCGGCTGCAACGGAACCTCTCCGCCCGGCCGGACATCGAGCGTCATGGTGGGTCATAACGGGGCCGATGGCAAGCGCGGCCGCCGGTCAGCGGACCAGGACCAGCCGCCGGGTCAGGGGCGGCGCGGACCCGCCGGCGGTCAACCGGCAGAGGTAGGTCCCCGCCGCAACCCCCCGGCCGGCCGCGTCGCAGCCGTCCCAGGTCACGACGGCCGGACCCGCCGGCCGACGTTCGTCGAGCAGGGTGCGCACGAGGCGCCCGGCGAGGTCGTAGACCCGGATGGTCGCGTGCGCGGCGACGGGCAGCTCGAAGGGGATCTCCGTGCGGGGATTGAAGGGATTGGGACGACCGGGGCCCAGACGCGGCGCCGGCGCGGCCGCCACCGGGACCGGCGTGGCGGCGTCGGGCCAGGTGGGGTCGTCCAGGCCCGGGCTGGACACGGCGCTCATGCCCCCGCCGACGCGCAGGGCGCAGGCGGCCGTGCCGGCGTTGACCAGGCGCAGCCCCAGGCGCCAGCCGTCGGGCACGGTCAGGGAGGCTGCCGAGGTCGCGAAGACGGGATCCCAGGCGCCGTCGGCGAGGATCGCTTGCGCGCCGCCGGGAACGAACTGATGGCCGTCCGGGGTGGCGCCGATCTGCACGGTCACGGTCCCCGGGGCCGGAACCACGGCCCAGCGCAACCAGCCGGTCCAGGCGCCCCCGGTGAAGCCGACGTCGCCGTCGGCGGCGCTTTCCGAGGCCCAGACCACGGCGCCGCCCGCCGGGATGACCAGTTCCCCGCCGCGTCGGGCCGCGTCGCCACGGCGCAGCACCGCGGGAGCGCCGCCGTCCAGGAACCAGACCTGCAGGTCGAACGCCGCCGGCGGCGCGACGAGCGGGGCATCCTCGTGGGGCCCGGTCACGGGATCGCCGTCGACGAAGGGAAGCTGCGTGTCGCCGACGCCGTCGCCGTCGAGGTCTTCCCCGGCGTAGGTGTCGTGGTAGTTGCCCAGCCATCCGGCGTGGTTGGCGCCCGCGTGGAAGAAGGACACCGGCGCCGGCGTGAGCCACGCCGCGGCCGCCGCCCGGACGTTGGTCGCGTTGGCCGCGAAGTGATTCAGCCAGACGCGGTTTCCCCCCGCCTCGGGGGAGATCCGCAACCCGATCGCGTCGCTGCCGGTGATGGTATTGAGCAGGACCAGCCCGTGGTCGCCGCCCTCGTCCACCGGCGGCGTGAAGCCCAGCCAGAGGCCCACGTTGCCGTCCTCGACGAGATTGCCCACCACCGTGGCGTGGTGGGCGCCGTTGAAATGGATGCCGCGGCCGCTGCTGGCGCGGACCGTGTTGCCGGCGACCACGGTGTGCGCGCAACCGTCGGTGACGTAGATCCCGACGAAGCTGGACTCGACGAGGTTGGCGGTGACGGTGGTGCGGGTGGCGTCGAGCTTCACGTACACGCCGACGTTGTTGCCGTGCACGTGGTTCTCGGCCACCAGATTGTCCTCGGCGGTCGAGGCGGCCTTGGCCACCTGGCCGACCAGGTGGACGCCGCTCGAGTTGGACTCGACGATGTGGTGGTGGATGTCGTTGCCGCGGATCTCGCCGCGCGAGCTGTCCTCGATCCAGATCCCGTGGAGGCCGTACGCCGTCTCGTTGCCGACCACCTCGGCGTCGTCCGCGCCGCGCAGGGCGATGCCGAGGTCGTTGCGCTCGGTCCAGCTCACGCCACAGCGGTTGCCGGCAATGCGGCAGCCCGCCGCGCCGACCACGTCGATCCCCGCCGGCCACCCCGCCGGATCCGCGCCCGTCGCGCCGATGACGGTGAAACCCTCGACCACCGCGCCGGCGGCGAGCACCAGGACGCCCGCCGCCGGCGCGCCCGCGGCGTCGATGACGGCGCCGTCGTTCTCGCCGTGCGCGGCGAAATCGACCGAGCGCAGCGTCACGCGCCTCGCGAGCACGACGTTCTCGAGGTACGTGCCGTCGTCGACCAGGACCACGTCGCCCGGCGCCGAGGCGTCCACCGCCGCCTGGATGGTGGCGTAGTCCTGCCCCGGGCCCACGCGCAGTTCGCGCACCGAAGTCGCGGCGGCCGCCAGGGCCAGGCTGGCGCAGGCGAGACAGCGGATGATCGAAGACATGGTACGTCCTTCGCCGGAGGCTACGTCGGCGAGAAGGACATCATAACACGACGGGGACCAACCCGCGTCAGGTCCGCGCGCCCTTGCCCACCGGTTGCGGCGGCGGGGCGTTCTGCTCGAAGCGGTCCCACGTGGTGTCGCTGCTGGCCTGGATGCCCTTGAGGCGCAGCAAAAACTCGTGGGGGTTGCTCGAGGCCTGCAGGGCCGAGTCGACGTTGATCCGCTCTTCCTTGACCAGCTGCATGAGCGACTGGTCGAAGGTCTGCATCTGGTACTGCACGAACCCTTCCTGGATGGCCTGGCGGATCAGGATGGTCTTCTCGGGATCGCGGATGAACTCGCGGATGGTCGAGGTGGCGATCATGATCTCCACCGCCGGATAGCGGCGCTCGCCGTTGGGGCTGGCCACCAGACGCTGGGACACCACGGCCTGCAGCGTCGAGGCCACCAGGTAGCGGATCTCCTGGTGCTGATGCGGCGGGAAGAAGGAGATGATGCGGCTGATGGTCTGCGTCGCGTCGGTGGTGTGCATGGTGCTGAGCACCAGGTGGCCGGTGTCGGCCGCCGTGAGCGCGATCTTCATCGAGTCGGCGTCGCGGATCTCGCCGATGAGGATCACGTCGGGGTCCTGGCGCAGGATGTGCTTAAGCGCCTCGGTGTAGCTCCCCGTGTCGGCGCCCACCTCGCGCTGGCTGACGATGCTCCGCTTGTCGCGGTGCAGGAACTCGATCGGGTCCTCGATGGTGATGACGTGGCTCGAGCGGTCGGTGTTGATGATGTCGACCATGGTGGCCAGGGTGGTCGACTTGCCGCTGCCGACGGTGCCCGTGATCAGGATCAGGCCGCGCGGCTTCATCGCCAGGTCGCGGATGACGGGCGGCAACTCCAGGTCGTCGAGGGTCTTGATCTGCACCGGCACGTGGCGGAACACCATGGCGATCGAGCCGCGCTGCACGTAGAAGTTGGCGCGGAAGCGCGCCACGCCCGGCACGCCGAACGCGAAGTCGATCTCACGGGTGGCCTCGAACTGCTCACGCTGGGCCGGCGTCAGGATCTGCTGCGCCACGGCGACCATCTCCTGTACCGACGGGGCCGGCAGATCCATGTACACGAGGTTGCCGTTGACCCGCAATACGGGCGGCGAGGCGACCTTCAAGTGCAGGTCGCTCGCGCCGCGCGCGATCATGTCGTTGAGGATACGCTTGATATCGAGGGCCACGCTGACGCTCCTTGTTCGCGGAGACACCCGCCGTCCCGGAGGTGATCGACCGGGACGGGGCGAACTTGAGCCTCAGAGCCCCACGCCGACGCCGGCGTACCGGCGCCGCGGCGGATCAGGCGGGATCGATGAGGAACAACGGCGCCTCGGCCTCCACCGGCGCACCTTCCAGGGCCAGGATCTCTCGGACGACGCCGCCGAACTCGGCCTCGATCTCGTTCATCACCTTCATCGCCTCGATGATGCAGAGGGTCTGGCCGGGATTCACCCGCGTGCCGACCTCCACGAAGGCGGGACTACCCGGCGCCGGCGCGCGGTAGAACGTCCCCACGATCGGCGAGAGGACCTCGCGCCACCCGGCCGGCCGACCCGCGGCGGTCGCCGCGGCCGCCGCGGCCGGGACGGCCTGGGC